>Ga0073928_10000014_pt1 | contig 417065 bp, 357 predicted proteins | sample PaiPotPPA55metaG_FD_76969 | JGI IMG/M metagenome (GOLD analysis project Ga0073928, IMG submission 76969) | Iron sulfur acid spring bacterial and archeal communities from Banff, Canada, to study Microbial Dark Matter (Phase II) - Paint Pots PPA... ...
CATCACATCCTGGGGCTGGAGAAGGTCCCAAGGGTCCGGCTGTTCGCCGGTTAAAGTGGTACGCGAGCTGGGTTCAGAACGTCGCGAGACAGTTCGGTCCTTATCCACTGTGGGCGCAGGAGATTTGAGGGGTTCAGACCTTAGTACGAGAGGACCGGGTCTGACGAACCGCTGGTGTTCCAGTTGTCGTGTCAACGGCAGCGCTGGGTAGCTATGTTCGGAAAGGATAAGCGCTGAAAGCATCTAAGCGCCAAGCCTATCCCAAGATGAGATCTCCCTGAAGGGTCGTGGTAGACCACCACGTTGATAGGCTCCGGGTGCAAGCACAGTAATGTGTTCAGCTCAGGAGTACTAATAACCCGTTCGGCTTGATCTTTTACTTTTCTGTTAAGCCGTTCCGCACTTTTGCGGAGCGGCAAACAGAGGAGACAAAAGATCTCAATTAAAACTCAGATGTTGTAGCGTCCGCTGTTCTCAGCGGATTTGTTTCCGAAAACCTGTATGTAGATGCCAGCGAATCAGTGCCTAAGCTGAGAGCTGATCGTTCTTTCGAAATTTCAGGTAGCGGCGATTGACCCCAATCGCCAAGGCGGTTCGGTGAACCGCCCCTACCAACGTCGCGCGGCGCGAAGCGCCGCCACCAGAGTCGAGCAGCGTAAGCGCGCTTCTCCGCTCTGGTGACATTAGCGTAGTGGCACCACCCGTTCCCATTCCGAACACGGAAGTGAAACGCTGCAGCCCCGATGGTAGTACGGCGAAAGGCCGTGCGAGAGTAGGACGTCGCCAGAACTAAAACCCCGGTGAATTTAACACCGGGGTTTTTGCTTTTTGGCATCGCCTGGTCGAGCGGAGAACACGCTGTGCTGGGAAGGCGGCTGGTAGCCGGTCCAGCCAGCGGGCGAACGCCTGCCAACGCGCGCGTCATTAGGACACGCCAGAGTAGAATGCGCGGTGGTTTCATTTTCGATCGGGCATTTTATTTCTGCGTAGCGTGCTGTCGAAGGCGCCTTCGCCTTCAACGCTCAAGGTTTCAATCATCAACTTCGGCGCGTCTTGTTTTTGCCCGTTGCGCCCGCTACAACGGCGCGATGGCAGACGAAGCACCACCGCCCCCGCGGCCGGCTGTTGCGCAAACAGTTCCTCGTACTCCGTCTGTCGCGATTTGGAGTCTCATTTTAGCTGTTCTTTCATTCACGTGTGGTTGGCTGTTCACCGCGATCCCTGCGGTGATCTGCGGCCACATTGCTCGTGCGAAAATTCGCAAGTCTGGCGGCACACTCGGCGGAAGAGGCATCGCGACGACCGGGCTGGTTTTAGCCTACATCGCACTTGTGCTCGGTATTATGGGAATTCCGCTGCTTGTCAGCATGATTCAGTCGGATCGCGAGCGGTTACGACGACTTTCCACTGAGCGAAAGGAAATCGCGTCTGACGATGGCAAAATAAGAGTCACCGTTCCGGGTACCTGGACCAAACTGCCAGAACTCAATAGACAGGCATCGCTGCAAGTCGGTGACAAGAGCAAAGAAGTTTATTTGATCGTGATCACCGACGCGAAGACTGACCGCGACAATTTAAATCTCGAAAAACACCATCAACAGACCCGCGACCGCATGTTGCAGAAAATAAAGAACGCGTCAGCTACTCAACCTGTTTCATTAACGATTGATGGTCACCCAGCCTCGCAGGACGAACTAACTGGAACCGAAAAGGGCACCAACGTCGTTTTCCTTCACACAACCGTGGACGACGGCGATCATTTCCAACAAATCCTCGCGTGGACACTGAAATCGCGGTGGCAAGAACAGGATCAATTGATGCGCGAAGTCACTGCGAGTTTCCGGAGCGAAAAGTAACGAAGTAACATCGTCAAAGATCATTGCACGCGCGCGACCTCAGAATCACGCTCCTGCTCAAATCACGTTTGGCTCGCTACCGCGTCGATTGTCTTCCACTCTTCTGCGGTAAGCTGAATCTTCCGCGCCGCCATATTTTCCTCCAGGTGCGCGAGTGATGACGTGCCTGGAATCGGCAACATTACTGGGGATCGGTGTAGCAGCCACGCCAGCCCTAGCTGATAAATGCTTATGCCGTGATCTTTCGTGATTTTTTCCAAAGCGGCGCTGCTCACCCCTCTGGTTCCGCCAACCGGCGCCCACGGCATGAAGCCGATCTGTTCTTTTTCGCAATATGAGAGGGTGTTGTCCCATTTTCGATCTGTGATGTTGTAGCGGTTCTGCACGGTCACGATCGGCACAATCTTGCGCGCAAGCTGGACCTGCTCGGGTGATACCTGGGATAATCCGATGTGGCGAATCTTGCCGGCGTTCTGCGCTTCCTTCAACGCGCCTAACGAATCTTCCATTGGCACCTTGGGATCGACGCGGTGCAGTTGATAAAGATCGATACGCTCAAGCTTTAGACGCTTCAAACTTTTGTCGACGCATTGCCTGAGATATTCAGGCCGACCATCTGGCACCCACTGATCGGGGCCGGGTCGGGTGTTCCCGCCTTTCGTCGCGATAACGAGCCCTTTGGGATAAGGATAAAGCGCTTCCGCGATGAGTAATTCATCAGTTTCCGGTCCGTAAGCATCCGCCGTGTCGATCAAGTTGGCGCCAAGCTCGACGGCGCGTCGCAGAACTTTGAGCGCATTCTCGCGATCCGGCGGCCAACCCCAGATCCCCTCGCCCGTCAGCCGCATTGCGCCAAATCCAAGTCGGTTGACTGGCAGATCGCCACCAATACTGAAACTGGAATCATCGCTCGCGGACGCAGCCGCGAACAGTGTGGCGGCTCTGCCCGCCAAAAGCGATGCTCCGCCTACCAGGGTTGCACGAAGAAACATTCGCCGGCTCACGCTCTCGTGACTAACTCGCTCGCTGTTTGCGTTAAAAACTTCGTTATTCATAGCACGAAACGTAAGTTCACATGGAATCTTTCACCAACCAAGTTTGAGCGCACCTCCACGGGACCATTCGGCCATCGGCCGAATGCAACACGCGCGGCGTACGCTTTCCAGAATTGATGCGTTTGCATCCGTGTAATTCGCGTTAACGTGTTCGGTATGTTAACCAGCCAGAAGGTAATTGACGCGATCAACGAACAAATCGGATATGAATTCAGCGCTTCGCTTCAATATTATGCGATCGGTGCGCATTTCGCGGCGGAGGCGCTGTCGCAGCTTTCGCAGCATTTTTTCCAACAGGCGGAGGAAGAAAAAGGCCACGCGCTGCGGTTTATCAAATACGTGGTCGATGCTGGTGGGCGCGTAGTGATCCCAGCCCTCGATGCGCCAGAATCAAAATTTAAGGTACCGCGAGATGCCGTGAAATTGTCACTCGATCAGGAGATTCACGTGACCAACCAGATCAACGGCTTGGTCGAACTCGCACGAAAGAAGAACGACTACATCACGATAAATTTTTTACAGTGGTTTTTAACCGAACAGCTCGAGGAAGTCTCGTCGATGGATCATCTGCTCAAGATCATCGAGCGCGCGGGCGATGATCTCTTGCAGGCGGACGAATACTTGGCTCGAGTTGGCGTAAGAGCAATTCCAGCGCAGGCAAAGTGACGTTGCATCTGCTTTGGTCGGTGAGGCAGCCGCTGTTCAAAGCACAGGCTGGTACGAGCTTCAAAGACCATTTTTCGAAGCAGGCGGCAGGTTATGCGAAGTTCAGGCCCAGGTATCCGCAAAAATTATTCGACTATCTGGGAAGCATCGCGCCGAGTCGCCGGCTCGCATGGGATTGCGGCACGGGGAATGGACAAGCAGCAGTTGGATTGGCATCTGTATTTGGTCGCGTCATTGCGACGGATGCGAGTGAGAAGCAGATCGCGAACGCGCAGTCACATAAGATAGTCGAATATCGTGTTGCGCCCGCCGAGAACAGCGGCATCGGATCAGGGACGATGGATCTGGTAATGGTTGCGCAAGCATTGCACTGGTTCGATCTCGGCCATTTTTACGGGGAAGTGCGACGCGTGTTGAAAACTAATGGCGTGTTCGCCGCGTCAGCTTACAACTTGTTGCACGTCGAACCCGCCATCGATGAGGTGGTGAATCGATACTACTACGAAGTGGTCGGGCCTTTCTGGCCGCCGGAACGCAAGCTTCTTGAACAATTCGCCGATCTACCTTTCCCGTTTCACAAAGTCGATGCGCCGAAGTTCGAAATGACAGCGCAATGGAATCTCGATCATCTGCTCGGCTATCTTCAAACGTGGTCTTCGACGCAGCGTTTCATCGCTGCGAAAGGCAGCGATCCGTTGGAGCAAATAATGGATGAGCTTCACAGCGCCTGGGGAAATGTGAAACAGACGCGGCACGTCCTTTGGCCGTTGACTTTGCGGGTCGGGGATCAACGCTAGTGGCGAATCACCGAAGGAATGATGCGAAGCACGCCCGATGGGTCGCGTCCTACCTAATTTTTCAGGCGTTCCCGTTTTCCTAATTCGATGTGAATCCTGTCTTTCTGGTCCAAAAGCGCTTGAATAGAACGAATCTCATGGAGTCTAATCCGCACATGAAGACAAAATCAGCACTCAGTTTATTGGCCGCCGCCAGCCTTGCGCTAAGTAGCGCAGCTTTTGCCGCGGATGCGAAGACTTATGAGGTCACAGGGCCGGTCCTAGAAGTGAATGATTCTATGATCGCGGTGCAGAAGGGGAAAGACCGTTGGGAGATTAAGCGCGACACGAACACCAAAGTCACAGGTGATGTCAAAGTTGGCGATAAAGTTCATGTCACCTACACAATGTCCGCGACCGACGTCGAAGTGAAAGCGGGCAAGGGCGGTGCCAAGAAAGATAAGAAAGACGCAGCCAAGGCCGCGCCGACGCCATAAACTGATTACGACTCAAATCGCCGGATGCGCCTGGCGTGTCCGGCGATTTTATTGTAGAGGCGCTCGCCGCGGCGAGCGCCTGAGAGCTCTGCGTTTGACACAAACGATGTTACAATTACCTCCGTCGTCCGCTGCCGCCGAGGATTCCACCAAGCAGGCCGCGCGCGATTTGGCGCCCGAGTTGGCTGCTCGCCGCGCGCATCGCGCTCTTGGCCAGTGAAGTAGCAAGTGAATCGTGGACGGCGCCGCGCGGTCCGATGTTTGGCTGGAACGCCGCAGTCACAGTTCCCAATGCATCCGCAAGCACAGACGATTGCGGCGGTGCAGGTGCCGCTTCGCCTTCGCCTTGTGCCGCTGGCACTGCACCGGCGCTTTGGATGTTCTCCCCTGCTCTTGCCTGCAACTTTTCGTAAGCCGATTCCCGATCAATAGCTTTTTCGTAGTGACCCGCGAGCACCGACGAATCGATGATTTGCTGCCGCTGATCCGGTGTGATTGCACCGACCTGACTGCGTGGCGGAACAATTTTCGCGCGCTCGACAATTTCCGGGCTGCCATTTTCATCCAGCATGGATACAAGCGCTTCGCCTACAGCAAGCTCGGTGAGCACAGTCTCAGTATTTAGTTTTGGGTTTTGCCGAAACGTTTGGGCCGCGGCTTTTACCGCCTTCTGATCGCGCGGAGTAAAGGCGCGTAATGCGTGTTGCACGCGATTCCCGAGCTGGCCAAGAACAACTTCGGGAATATCGAGCGGATTCTGGCTGACGAAATAAACGCCGACGCCTTTGGAACGGATCAGTCGCACCATCTGCTCAATTTTTTGTTCAACTGCTGGCTCGATGTCCCTAAACAGCAGATGCGCTTCATCAAAAAAGAAGACGACCTTCGGTTTTTCCGGGTCGCCAATTTCGGGAAGATTTTCGAACAACTCCGACAGCATCCAGAGCAGAAACGTCGCGTAAACTTTCGGCGATTTCTGCATCAGTTTATCCGCAGCGAGAATGTTAACGACGCCGCGCCCATTTTGCGTCTGGATCAAATCTTCAAGATTGAGCGCGGGCTCACCGAAAAATTTGTCGGCGCCCTGCGATTCCAGTGCGAGCAAATTGCGCTGGATGGCACCGGCGCTCGCGGCGGAGACGTTTCCATAGTGAGTTTTGAATTGGTCGGCGTTGTCGGCGACGTACTGCAACATCGCCCGCAGGTCCTTGAGATCGAGAAGGAGCAAGCCGTTATCGTCGGCGATTTTGAAAACCATGTTGAGCACGCCCGCCTGTGTGTCGTTTAAATCCAGTAATCGTCCCAGCAGCAACGGGCCCATTTCCGAAACTGTGGCGCGCACGGGATGTCCCTGCTCGCCGAAGACATCCCAGAAAACGACCGGGCAGGCTTCGCCGGTGAAATTGTCGATCTTAAGCTCCTTTGCCCGCTCGACGATCTTCTGATTATTTGCGCCCGCCTGACTCAAGCCGGCGAGATCGCCTTTGACGTCAGCCATGAATACCGCCACACCACGGGCACTGAAATTTTCGGCGAGCGTTTGCAGGGTCACTGTTTTCCCTGTGCCCGTGGCGCCGGCAATCAAGCCGTGGCGGTTCGCCATTTTCGGCAGCAAAAAAATCGGCTCTTTGGATTGCGCGACGAGGATGGGTTCGGTCATGACGCAGAATTATGATTGCCCAACGGCACCGCGATTGTCCAGCGGCTAACGCGGAGCCCGGATCAGTACAGATACGGCTTCGAGAGTGGAAAGGCGTTCTTGATCAACCCGACCCGCGGTTCCGTGTCCTCAGCGACGATAACTTCAACTACGTCGAAGCGGAAAAGTATGTCCGAGTTCTCTAGCATACGTAGCCATGCGAGCGCGCCTCGTGAAATTCGCTTCCGTTTTTCTCGGTCCACTGCCGCGAACGGCCGGCCGAAATCTTCACGGGTGCGCGTTTTTACTTCAATAAACACCAGCGTGTCATTGTCGCGGCACACAACGTCGATTTCGCCGCCACTACGTCCACGGAAATTGCGGAACAGAATTTTGTAACCGCTACGCTTGAGGAACCGGCACGCTAATTTCTCGCCGCGCGCGCCGCGCCGGAGATGACCTGATTTGGACGATTTCTTCCAGGGCAAGAAGCGGTTGCGCCACCGGCTCGAAAGATCGGCGATGGATCGGGCAAGGGCCGAATTCATGAAGCTTCAAAAGATGCAGTTCTGTTCCGTAACCTTTGTGCTGGCTGAAACAATACTGCGGGAACTGCCCGCAAAAGTCACGCATGATCCGGTCGCGCGTGACCTTCGCGATCACGCTTGCCGCGGCGATGCTCAAGCTGATGCAATCGCCATCGATAATTGCCGTCTGCGGAAGTGGAAAAGGAATGACCGGCAAACCATCGATCAAAACGTGGTCCGGCGGTTCGAGCAATGCTTCAGTCGCAAGGCGCATCGCACGGTGGCTCGCGCGCAGAATGTTAATGCGATCGATCTCGATGGAATCGACAATGCCGACGGTCCATCTGATTTCGGGGTTCGAAACCAGTGCGCAATAGATTTCTTCGCGTAATTCCGGCGCAAGCTGTTTGGAATCATTCAGACGACGATGCCGAAATTTTTCCGGAAGAATAGCAGCAGCAGCAACGACCGGCCCTGCCAACGCGCCACGCCCGGCTTCGTCAATTCCCGCAATGCGTGAGAGTCCTGTGATGCGGAGTTTTTTTTCGTAGCGAAATCCGCACCGCCGGTAGGCCATCAGTGCAAATCATTTCAGATTTGCGCTAAGTGACAAGTGATGAGTGACAAGAAAAATCTCGATGGGACGCGTGACTCCATGCACGCCGAGCGGACGGCACGGGAGTGCCTTCCCTACCAAAACCGGCCATCACTCGCGAACTGCTGTCGCTTCTTTCCCCTTGCGGGTGCGAAGATAATTTAGTTTCGCGCGGCGAGCGCGGCCTTTTTGTTCCACTTCCACTTTTGCGATGCGGGGCGAGTGCAGCGGAAATACCCGCTCAACGCCCTCGCCGTACGAGATGCGGCGCACAGTGAAACTTTCGTTGAGCCCGCGCCCCTTCCGGCCGATCACTATGCCGGCAAAGATCTGGATTCTTTCCTTGTCTCCTTCCACGACGCGAGTGTGCACGCGCACGCTATCGCCAACAGAAAACGCTTTGGCATCATTTTTCTGCTGTTCCTTCTCAATCGTATCGATGATCTGATTCATAGACTCGTCGCCAGCCGCGCGGCTGCGGGCGCACACTCTCATTCGAAGGCACGGGTTTTGCAACCCGAAATCGCCAATCATTTGAGCACAAGCACGAGCAAGACAACATCAGAAAATCTGTGAAAATCCGCGGGATCTGTGGCTAATTCCAGTTCTCATTGCGCTCGTAGCTCAACTGGATAGAGCGTTGGCCTCCGGAGCCAAAGGTTGTGGGTTCGACCCCCGCCGGGCGCACTCCCTCTGAAAACGCAGTTTTGCTAGGTAAAATCGGCTTCTGTAATGCCCTTTTTTCGTTTACGCATGTTTACCGATAATTGCCCAAAATACGCTATTTTACTTGAAAAAGTGTCAACGAGTGGCAACAATAGGGCTCAATCAAGTGAGGCCGCTGTTCAAAGCGCCTCGTGAGGATGGTTCCTAGTTCCAAGCGGAACTGGATTGCAGTCAATGCAGTTCAACAATCCAACCTCAATAAAAAATGAAAACAATAAACATAATTACTACAATGGCGCTGCTGATTTTAGGCGGCTGTGCGTCAGGATCGTTCAGTACGGGCACCGCTCAACTCTCGCGGGAATCGGTTAATAAAAGCATAGTGAGCGGCAGAACCACGAGAGAACAGGTGCGCAATTTGCTTGGCGAGCCGCAGTCTCAGTCAACAAGCAACTTTGGAGGCTACACTGCCGAGACCTGGACTTACAATAAAATGTTTTACCGAGATGTGACGGATAAGCATAGCGCAGGCTACGCGATTCTCCGAGGTTTCGCCAATCCGTATGCGACCGGCTACGATCGTATGGAAATATCCATGCTTAGTGTGACGTTTGACGGCAGCGGTCGCGTCAAGGCGCATACCTTTACCACCGTCGCCAGCGGAGCACCGTAATGACCTGGAATGCGCTTTATTCCAATCGGTGCATCGAACCTCAGAGGCACGTTTTAGGGCGGCTTTAGAAGCTGAGGTTCGAATCTCTAAAGCCCTCTCACGAGGGGAACGCGCACCTTCTGAGCCGTCGCATAAAGCCAGCGCATAAAAAAGACCGGAAAAACACCGGACCGCTAGTCGGCATCAGTCAGCAACGGCCTCGCCATTTGCGGCCAGCGCCTCGACGCGCGCGCGTTCGTGCGCGAAGTGGAGAATCAAGGTTGTGCCACCCTCGATGCCGGTCGCCTCAAGTTTTTCGGGCGGCTTCCCGTAGCAATACTCGATGAAAGCTTTTTGCAGCGCCACCTCTTTGCTATTGGCCCATGACCTCAGGATGGACTCAGCGACCGTCATGGGGTTGCCATCATTGTCCGTGATCATCTCCCGCGCGATTGCTTCAAATTGAGGAAATCAAGAACCGCTCACCCCATCCACTTAGGATCGGTTATGTTCTATTTCCGGGTCAGAGTATTCAACAAACGATAACGGCTTATGTGACCAAAGACGAGATCGAACAACGCGCACAATCGCCATTGCAATTCTTTTTCCTATAATCATTGCGACTATTGAATACAAATTCACGTTTGACGAGACCAAGCATGTGACCAGCTGGATTTTTGAGTTGCGCAAGCTCCCAAACGAAACGGGGTTCAGGGTAGACGCGCGCGACGCCATCCAGCCTGAAAACCTAGTTCTAAAAGCGCATATGTTTGGAGCATACGCTGACTGAAAGCGTCAGCGAGACAGTGGCCGATGCAATCAACGACGCATACCTACGAAGTCCGCCCGCGCAAAGACAAACGCGGCGTTGATCTAATTTCCGATGCGCTGCCGTTTGGCGGCCTGCGGTACGGCGCGGCCAAACGTGCTCGTGAACGCAATTGCGACGCGCTAAGACTCGTAGCCTACCTTGATCCGGCGCAATTCCTTGCGCGACTTTACATCGACAACGGGGACATCATTGACAGCACTTGCCGTTGTAAAGGTTGAATCCGCTAACCGAATGGGAAGCGAATCGAATCGGCGCGCCAAAGTTTGTAAGAAGCTTAAAAATATCTGGACTTCGTGCTCCGACGTCCTAAAATCCGCGGTTCTCAAATCCGATTTATACATGAATCCCACATGAGGGAGAGAAGACGGGGCGCATTAAGCTCAATCATTAAACTGTACCTGATTCGAGGTGCGTTTTACGGGCGTGTGCTTGCAGTCATCTGCGTGATTCCATTCGCGTTAGCGTGCCCGGCCGCAACGGCAGCGTCACCTACTCCAACGGCTACACCGCCGCCCCCGGCAGTTCAGCCGGCTACCTACGTCGCCAGTAACAGCTTCACAGCTAACTGGAGCAGCGTCAGCGCGGCGACCGGTTACCGGCTCGACGTATCTACAAGCAGTTCGTTTACCAGCTATGTGCCAGGTGACCAAAACCTGAATGTCGGCAATGTGACCAGCCGTAGTGTTACCGGGCTGAACGCAAGCACCGCATATCACTATCGCGTGCGCGCCTACAACAGTGGTGGGGCAACGAGTAGCAATTCGAATGTAGTCACTGTGACGACGCTCAGCGCAACCGGATCTCCGGTGGTTATCACCAATCCAGCAACATTGGTCGCGAGTTTCTCAGCTACATTGAACGGGATGGTTGATCCCCATGGATTAAGCACAAGCGTGTATTTTCAATATGGGCCGACTACCAACTACGGGTCCACGACGCCTGCGCAAACCAGGAATGGGAATACGTACCAGAGTGTCAGTGCGAACGTCAGCGGCTTGGCCGCGAGCGCTACATATCATTTCCGCATTGTAGCCACCAACAGCGGCGGCACCAGGTACGGCAGTGACACTAGCTTTACCACGCTCAGCGCAACTGGAGCTCCGATTGTCGCGACTAACCCGGCCACCAATATCGCTAGTTCTTCAGCCAGCCTGAATGGCGCGGTCGATCCCCACGGGTTAAGCACGACCGTGCATTTTCATTACGGAACAACGACCAGCTACGGATCCGCAACTGTTTCGCAGACAAAGACGGGAAACACGTATCAGAATGTCCACGCGGACATCACCGGCTTGACTGCGGGGACCATTTATCATTTCCGAATTGTTGGTACGAACAGCGCGGGAACCCGGTACGGCTTGGACAGAACCTTTGCCGCTGTTCCGCCAGATCAGTCGGTAACATGGCAGAATAATCCGACTCACGATGGGTTCGATCCTGCCAGCCCCTTAGTACCTCCATTGAGGCTGAAGTGGAGTCGCGACTTAAGCGCCAATGGCGTGACCTTCATCTCATATCCTCTGATTGCGCAAGGTTTGGTTTTCGTTACAACGACTACAAATCAGGGAAGGGCACTCATGGCGCTCGATGAACACACCGGAGCGACAGTCTGGTCACGGAGTCTTAATGGGACTTGGGCTTTTGTTAATGCCGCGTATGATTCCGGAAAAGTCTTCGTTATAAATTTTGACGGACTGCTGAAGGCTTTTGATGCTGCCACGGGAGCTCTGTTATGGAGTGTTAATGCAGGATCCAACTGTACGTCTCCCCCGACCGCCGCGAATGGAATCGTGTTTACAAGTGGCGCCGGGAACGTTTATAGCGTCAATGAGGCGAATGGAGCAGTGCTTTGGACGATGCCCGTGAACGGCGGTGATCACAGCTCACCGGCGGTTACTCTGGGAGGCGTGTTTGTTTCATATGTCGGCCCGCAGGCATATGCTTTCAGCCCCATAACCGGTCAGCAATTGTGGCATTATTCATGCGGTTTCGAAGGAGGCGGTGGCAAGACGCCCGTCGTTCATGCCGCACAACTATACGTCCGCGATTCTTATTGTACGCCCGCAAATGGGCTTGTGTTAAATGCTAATACTGGAGCCTTGATCCGAGGATTCAGGTCGAACCGACCACCAGCATTCCTTGAGAATCTCGGTTTGTTTCTACAGAATGGGACGCTTAGTGGAGTTAATTCAACGAACGGTCAGATATTGTGGAGCTTTACCGGAGATGGCATGCTGACGTCAGCGCCGCTGGTGGTGAATCAAACAATTTACGTTGGCAGCAATTCGGGAATGCTTTATGGTCTCAACTCGAACGGCCAGCAGGTATGGAGTACGCAGGTTGGAGCTGAGATTGGAGCGCCTGACGAACAGAACACGACTTTGACCACTGGGTTAGGAGCGGGAGATGGCCTCTTGATTGTGCCGGCTGGAAGCAATCCGAGAAACATTCTGGCCGCCTACGGAAACTGATATGCGGCCGATTCCGCTTAACTTTTTTCGCCCTCTGATACTTCGTTCAATCCTGGGTAGTTCCGCCACCTTCACAATCGCATACGCAAACTTTTACAGCAGATCGCATCCCGTCGTGATTCGTGTTTACACTGCGCGGGCAACGTCATCGAAACGCACGAGCACGCGGGGGGGCTTCAAAGAACCGTAGGGAGCAAAACAAAAAGCCGCCACGCGGTGAAGCGTGACGGCTGATTGTGAAATGCTTCTGCTTTGTTGGGCACCGGCGGCTACTTGTTGTTGTTGACCACTTTCGCTGCGGGCTTGCTCATCTCAACCTGCGCGCTCACTTTTTGGATCTGCGTTGCCTGCTCTTTCAGAGTCGCAACGAGAGTTCCGATTTCCTTTTTCAACTCAGCGATACTGGCCTGCTGTTTCTCGACTTTTTTGTGTTCTTTGAGGAATTCGTTGAGCAACATCGCGTTGACCGCGTCATAACGAACGGTCATAACCTCGCCTTTATCATTATGACTGACCAGATCGGGATTTATTTTTTCCACTTCCTCAGCGATGAGTCCATATCCCGGGCCATGGGAAGGATCAAACTCCTTCTTGTAGCGGAAGCTAACTGGTTTAAGCGCCAGGATGGCTTCGCTGGTTTTATCCATTGGCTTGATATCGTCTTTATAGCGTCGCGAGGAAAGGTTGACGTAGCCAAGTCTAGTGCCACCCACCGAGTCTAGCGTAACATATATGGCACTGTTCTGAAATGTATTGCCGATGTTTCTAATGCGAGTGGTATCGTTCTCTCCCGAAACTCCGGTAACGCTGGCCCCAATACAGACATTGCCAAAGCCAGTGATGGCGCTGCCAGCAGCATCGCCGATGGCTGTATTGTCGGTGCCAGTTACATTGTTAATGAGCGCATGCCAACCGAATGCGTTGTTGTAGAGTCCGGTTGTGTTGTTTAGCAAGGCTTGATGACCCACGGCGTTGTTGTCTTGGACAGTGTTACTATTAAGCGCTTGATAACCGACGGCCACACTGGTGCCGTCGGTCGTGGTAACTCCTGCGGTGGTGTTTGACTGGAGCGCAGTAAACCCGATGGCGACGTTACCACTGCCGGTGGTGTTCCTAACTAGCGCCTTATAGCCGACGGCCGTATTGTCCGAACCGATGTTGTTCCCAAGCGTTCCCTGACCAACGGCCACGTTCTGGGAGCCCGGATTGGTTGCGGCTAGGGTAAAAGCACCTACCGCGGTGTTGGCGGTGCCCGCAGTGTCTCCGAAAAGCGCGTGTTCACCAATGGCCGTGTTAAAACCACCGGTGGTCACATTGAAGAGAGCACCTAAACCCTCAGCCGTATTGTGGCCCGGATAGGCTCCGTCCGGTGTGGGGGGCGGCAAGACTGCTTGCGCTTTTGGGGAAAGCGCAAAACAGCCAAGCCCAAACGCGACAAGAAATACTACAGTTGTTTGTTTAAACTGAATCAATGGATTCATGGTTCCTTCTTTCTTCCCCCGCCTAAGTTATTTTTGGGGTCGAGGGTCTGGAGGAGGCGAAGAACCCAGCGGGGAAAAAGTCCTCCGCCTGATTCAGATCCGTTTAACGACGCCGAGTTTGGAAAAAATCTCGCAGCGTGTCAAGACAATTCACCGCAACCCGAATCGCTGTTTCGAGTTCGAGAAACGCCGTCAGCTTTTCATCTGCATGCACAACGTAACGCTTTCAGCCGTCGCTGCGATTATTGGTCAGCTTGTTCGCTCAAAAGGCCGATACAAACCGCCCTTTCCAATTCCAGAAACACAGTCAGCTTTTCATCTGCATGCACAACGAACCGCCTTCCGTCGTCGCGGTGTGCGTCAGTAATCCAGATTGTTCGCCCCTCACGCTCCAAGGCTGAGACGCAGCCCCAACTCCAACCGGCGTTGCTGAGATTGTCAGCGATGATTTCCCAGTGTTTCACGCGCTGCAGAATGCGGTCACCGATTGTTCTCGACCACTTGCGGTGCAGCGTCCCCGTAAAAAGCAACAGCATCGTTACTTTTTCGGCGTTCGCGAAAACCGTTCCCGTTGTTTGTGAGGACCCGCCCGGCGTGGACTGTTTGGCATTCCACAAAGAATTCAATCGCGCCGTCGTTGCTTTCTTTCGAGAGACGCTGCAATGAAGCCGCATAGACAGCGCGTTCAGAGAAGCGGACACTCGATGCTATGACTACTAAACTTCTTGTTCTCGTTTCAGTAATCGGTCTTGTCAGCACTTGCGGTGTGCAGGCTCAAATAGTCGAGTTGCCTGGCGAATCGCCTTCACCTGCAAAAAAGCATCGCCAGCACAAGATGGCTGAAGCGACAGCCTCACCGGCTGAGACAGCTACTTCGCCTGCAGCGGCCGCGTTGCCAGCAGGATCGCCGGAAGCGACATACCCTCGCAAACAAGCAATGACTGAGGCAACAGTAACTCCGGCTGCAAGCCCCACCGGATCGCCCAGAATCAGACTTGGTGATTTTTTTAAACCTAAGAGTTCAGTCAGCGCGTCGACTTCAACAGCACCTGTCGCGGGCAGCACTGGTATCGCGACCCCGGCACCAAGCGGCGGACATCGGTTGGTGTGGGTCAATACCGAGATACACGTTTATCACAAGGAGGGCTCTCGTTTTTACGGCACGACTAAGAAGGGCAAGTATGTGAGCGAAGCTGACGCAATTAAAGAGGGGGACAGGGCCGCAGCCAAGGGACAGTAACGATCCCATCGCCTGTGGAGCCACGGGCGTTATGGTCTGAGAGACCTTAGTCGGATGTTTCTGTGCTTTCGCTGTGTCTCTTAACAGTGAACGGGGGCGTGGAACTCGGAGACTCCCCGCGTCGCCGATTCGAGTTCCATAAATGCCGTCAGCTTTTCATCCGCACGCACAACGAATGCTTTTCGTCGCGATGGTCACATCCACATCGAGTCGTCCGCAAAAACTGAGGGCACTTTCACCGGAAAGGATCGACAGGGCCGCTAACTGGACCCGCGCGGGGCAAAATTCCGCTTCCAACAGAAAACAAAATTTCGCATAGTTTCTGCCACCATGTCTTTTCGCTTTCGCAGGACCTTCTCACTTCTCCCAGGCCTTCGCGCCAATATCACGAAAACTGGCGCTTCACTGTCCATAGGCCCTAGAGGTGCAAAGGTCACGGTCGGCTCGGGAGGAGTACGCGCAACGGCGGGCCTGCCTGGCACCGGCATGTTTTGGTCCCAGCAGATCACCCACGAAGGCCATGCGAACGCCAGCCCAGACGCGGAACCTCAACTCAGTTTGCCTCCAGAAGTCGAGGAGGTAATACGTGAACGCCCTCCGCACTGGGAGTTTTTGGCGCTTCAACGAGCATTGCGGTTCGCCTTTGATGACATCAACACTATGGTGGCCACATGTGCCTCGCACGGGACTGATGCAATTACCTTCCATGGATGGATTTCAGAAATCATTCACGACTTCCAGGACCTCGTCTCAGAAATCGAAGCGGTCGAAACAAAAATGAAGGAAGCGCTCGGGCTAACTGGTCAGCCCGCAGATCCAGATCGTTTGGTCATTGCTGTTGATCAATTCATTTCAATAATCCGCTCAGCCCTCAAATACGAGCAACGTGCGGCTGCATTAGCTCGCCACCCTTTGTACGGAGGCTTAGCAGCACCCTTTCATGACGTAGCCCAGCCATTCGTCGATGTTTTCAAAGACCTCCTTCAAGAACTCGATGATCAGTTGCCAAAGGTTGACATCACGCACCACTTAGACTTGCAACTCACACTAAAGCCCCCTGTGTCGCTGGCATCGTTCGATGCTGCTCAGGACGCCTTCGGCCAACGCTTTTTCGACAGCAAGTACAATCTTAAAACCGGGGACGTGGTCACAGAACGCTTTCAGATCGCGCGTGGCGAGCAACAGGTTGGCACATTTACCAGAGCTGCAATCGCAGATAATCTGCGAAACAATATATTTCGTCCGGACGATTGGTATTGGTCTGAGGATGGGAAAAACTGGCAGCCGTTAAGTGCGCTCGTTCTCTAGCGCGCGTTCAGTGATAAATCACGGACGCACCAGCCTGTTTTAGCCGTGAAATTCCCCGAATCATCTAACCCGCTCTTCCCCGCAGCACACAAAGGGGAAACTGTGCAATCCAGCTTGCGTTCTGATGTGCGCCGGAATGGGTACGCCGGAATGGCGAAATGTGTGAAAGGCGGTTACCATTGACAGGCGACCTCGCGCATATCCATTTAGTCTCAGAAGTGGAAACGCAGGGGGATAGCTCGCACGAAACTGCTGACAAGCTGCGGAGAACACGAACGCTCGCGCCCTATCGCTTCAAAAAAGGCCACGACCCTCGGCGCAATCTCACTGGCAGGCCGAAGTCGTTCACTGAATTCCGCAAGCTCGTGCAGTCAATCATGGCCGAGACTGTTGAGGTTAAGTTCAGAAAGAATGGCAAGACGCTCCGCATGACCGCGGCTGAAGCAATGGTGCGTCATGCAGTGCGTAGTAAGGATCCCGCGCTGCACCGATTGGCGTTTGAGTATGCCTTTGGCAAAGTGCCGGATAAAATCGAAGCGACCGGGTTGGAGAACAAAACAACCTTGATCCTACACTTCGCTCACGAGCGCGAGCGCGTCGAAGCAGAAGCGCACGCCGTAAATGGCGGAACTCGCGGGCTTGAGCTACCTAACGCGTGACTAGCGGCCCGCCGGATGGAGTTGGGGCTGCGTGTCAGCCATTGATGCCAACGGCCAAACGATCTGGATTGCTGACGCGCATCGCCGGACGGAAAACCTTTTCGATAATCGCATTGACGCTTGGTCGCTTGTAACAAAGGGGGCGATTTCAAAGAGTGGTGGTTTTACGCGCAGCGGCATAATTCTCGTGCGGCAATTAACCAACATCACCGGTTTTTTAAAGTGACACGACGTTTGGGCTTGACCTTTGAAAGGGCGCTAGTACAACGGGGCGCCTAATCAAAACGATACCGCAAGAAATGTTCTGTTTTCCAAAACGTCTCGTTCTTGGCCTCATTTTGTGGCTGAACGCTTTACTCGTCGCAAATAACGCCCACGCCGCTTTTGGGGATCTCGTTATGCAGTACAGCTTTCCGGCTTCGTCACTCGTCATGAGTCCGACTCCGGGGCTTATGTATGCGACGATTCCGTCCCAGAATTCTATCGCGATCATCAACACAAACACACTGGCGGTTGAGCATACCGTTTTTGTCGGTTCGAGCCCCGCTAACCTAGCCTTCTCGCCAGACGGTTCGAAAGCGTACATCGCCAACAGCACATCGAATTTTGTGGTGGTCTTTAATACTCAAACCCGAACAATTTTACATTCTTTTCTTCTTTCAGAGCACCCGCAAGACGTGGTGTTTGGCACTTTAAACCGGCTATGGGTTCTTGGAGAGACCCAGATATTTCAAATCGACGCGACAACCGGTGCTTCGACCGGACCAAGTATTGGCAATAACGATAACGTATTCATCTACAGCGGCTCTTTGGAAGTCAGCCCTGACCGAAACACGCTCTATTACGGCGACTACGGGCTTTCTCCGGCGGACATGTATAAAATCAATGTTTCAGGAACGACCCCGGTTCTGGTGCTGCGGACGCCGTGCTGCACGGTCGGATCATACGGCCAAGATCTAACGCTGAGTCACAACGGCAACTTCATTTGTTATACCACCGGCTCGGGGCAGAATAACTACGATATCGCAAAGTTCAGAACCTCCGACTTCGCCTCATTGGGTTCCTTCCACACAGGCCCATATCCTCAAGCGCTAGCCTTTAGCCCAGACGATTCGGTAGTTTATGCTTCTGTTGATACCAATCCCGCCCCTGGCATAAAGGTCTTCAACGCAAATACGTTTACCTTATTGGGAACCATATCTGGTCCAGATGTAGCAACTAAAATGGCCGTGGATTCCACGGGCAGATATCTTTTTGCTGGATACACTACTTTTTCTCTGGGAACGCGCGTCTACGACACTGGGCGTGCGCCATATGTGCCGGCTGTTACCACTAATCCGGCAACGTTCATCGGGAGTTTTTCCGGTACGCTCAATGCGTCACTAAACCCGCATGGGTTTGCCACGACTTTTCATTTCCAATATGGCACAAGCACGAGCTACGGACTCACGACTGCTCCCGACACTCAGACTGGAAACACGGTGCGAAATGTTAGTGCTAACATCAGCAGCTTAACTGCAAACACAATTTACCACTTCCGAATCGTAGCCAGTAATGCGGACGGCACGAGGACGGGTAACGACAGGACCTTTTCGACCCTCACCGCGACCGGGACTCCGGTCGTCACCACCAACCCGGCTACTAACGTAACTACTTCTGCAGCGACACTCAATGGCGTACTGGATCCGCATGGGTTGACCACGACCGTTCATTTCCAGTATGGCACGACGACCAGTTACGGGCACACTACGGCGATGCAGACTCAGACCGGGAGCACGTACCGGAACATCGCTGCCAACATCGGGGCCTTAACTACGCACACAACCTACCATTTCCGAATCGTTGGGACCAACAGCGCCGGGACGAGGATGGGTAGCGACAGGACTTTTACTACGCCTTAGCAGCTCACGGCAGGTCTCCAGAAAGTGAGTGCACAGCTTGAAGCGAGCAAACCTGTGCCGCAAGTGGTCAACAATCAGTAAAGCCCGCACGGGCGAGGCCGCTAGAATTTCTGGAGCTTGAATCGGCGATTCGCGCTTGCAGTGAATCGCCTCGACAAACTGGCGAGATTTGCCGACACTCCCCGAATATTAAACCACGCATTCCAGCTGTTCTAATTACATTTTCGGTTCTCTGCTTTGCACTTTTGCCAAAAGCACACGCTGTCTTTCCGGAGCCGGACGGAAGCTATCCAGGCGGCAACACGGCTGAGGGCGCCGGAGCCCTTAATTTTCTCACAAGCGGCCTCGACAACACAGCCACTGGTAGTGGTGCGCTTCAAAATAACACCGCCGGCAACAACAACACGGCCAATGGTCATGGTGCGCTCTTTAGCAACCAAACCGGCAGCAACAACGCGGCCGTCGGTGTTGGTGCGCTCAGAGACAACACAACCGGCGGCGGCAACACGGCTAGCGGTGCCGGTGCGCTCTTAAACAATACCGGCAGTAACAACGTCGCCTTGGGCTTTAACGCCGGCGGCAGCCTCACCAACGGCAGTGCCAATGTCTGTATCGGCGCCGGTGTTTCGGGCGTTGCTGGCGAGAGCAACACCACTCGAATCAAAAATGTTTACTCTTCTGTGGCGTCTGGCCGCGCAGTTTACGTCAATTCGGATAATAAGATAGGAACACTCGCTTCTACTCGGCGCGTCAAAAAGGACATCAAACCGATGGATAAAGCCAGTGAAGCCGTTCTCGCACTCAAGCCGGTCAGCTTCCGTTACAAGAAAGAAATCGATGCTTCTGGCACTTTGCAGTTTGGCTTGGTTGCCGAGGAAGTAGCCGACATCAATGCCGATTTGGTGACGCGAGATTCCGAAGGTAAGCCAGAAACAGTCCGCTACGACGCGGTAAACTCGATGTTGCTCAACGAATTCCTCAAAGAGCATCATCAAGTGCAAGACTTGAAAGCGATTGTCGCTTTGCAGCAGAAGCAAATTGAAGCGCTTACTGCGGGCCTACAAAAGGTGAGCGCACAGCTTGAAGCGAGCAAACCTGTGCCGCAAGTGGTCGTCAATCCCTAAAGTCGGTTGGAGTTGGGCCTGTGCGTGGGGAGGAAAGCTGACTGAGTTTATTGAACTTAACTCGGCAATTCGGCTTAACCAGAAGCGGTAGGGACAACGGTAGGGCCTGAGCGCGGAGCGGTCCAAAGACTGCGAAAGAAGGCGCTGGAAACCTATGGGCGCGGCGCTGGTGTTGGGCGAGGCCGGGGCGTTGGCGTACATCTCCCCGTGCATGGCGTTGGCGTAGGTGTAGGCGTGCGCGATGCTGTAGGAGATGGAGTGGGAGTTGGCGTCGATGTGGCGGTTGCAGTAGCTGTAGCTGTTGCAGTGGGTGTTGGTGTGGGTGGCGGACCGGATTGCGCGCAATATCTCCCGCCGGTGTTCAAACCGCCTGACGTATTAAATCCGCCCCAGACGATCATTTCACTGCCAGTCCACATTGCAGTGTGTAACGATCGGCCAGAGGGCGCGTTGGTGATGCTGGTAGTTGTCCAAGTATTCGTGCCGGGATTGTATCTTCCGCCGGTGTTCACATTGCCGGACGTATCCAATCCACCCCAGACGATCATTTCACTGCCGGTCCACACTGCCGTGTGACTGTATCGGGCGGTGGGCGCGTTGGTGATGCTGGTGGTTGTCCAAGTGTCCGTGCCGGGATTGTATATCCTGCCGGTGTTCAGATTGCCGGACGTATTAAGTCCACCCCAGACGATCATTTCACTGCCGGTCCACACTGCCGTGTGAAGCTGTCGTGCAGCCGGCGCGTTAACCATGCTCGTGGCTGTCCAACTATCCGAGCCCGGATTGTATCTCCCGCCGCTGTTCAAAACGTTGAAGTTGTTATCTAGTCCACCCCAGACGATCATTTCACTGCCGCTCCAGACTGCCGTGTGAAGCTGTCGTGCAGCCGGCGCGTTAACCATGCTCGTGGCTATCCAACTATCCGAGCCCGGATTGTATCTCCCGCCGCTGTTGAGGGCGATGCCGTTAAATCCACCCCAGACGATCATTCTACTGCCGCTCCAGACTGCCGTGTGACTGTATCGTGCAGCCGGCGCGTTAGCCACGCTCGTGGCTGTCCAACTATTCGTGCCCGGATTGTATCTACCCCCGGTGTTCAAACCGCCGGACGTATTCAATCCGCCCCAGACGATCATTTCACTGCCGGTCCAGACTGCCGTGTGACTGGATCGTGCAGCCGGCGCGTTAGCGATGCTCGTGGCTGTCCAACTGTCCGTGCTAGGATTGTATCTACCGCCGGTCCTGAGAACGCCGCCGCTATTCTGTCCGCCCCAAACGATCATTTCACTGCCAGTCCATACTGCCGTATGATAGTACCGGCCAGCGGGCGCGTTGGTGGTGCTGGTGGCTGTCCAGGTGTCATCTGTGCAAGGAGGATCCCCTTCGGAAATCTTTGGAAGAGTGTAGGCCACATTGGCTAACGTTGCTCCCATCGAGGTGTTAGACAGCCCTCTGGTCCGCGCAGACTCAAAGCGGCCTTGTTGTGTCTTTGCCGACAAATCGGCAACCAAACGCTCTCCTAAGGCCGGTCTGGCCAGACATTCTGCGATGACAAAGGGATCGTTCCCCAGCGCGTCGAAAAGTTCATGCAACACCTCTGGCTGCCTGGTGTGCTGCGCCATGCGCTCCATTTCTGCCTGCAACTGCTCAGCAGTGATGCGCTTTTGCCAGTAATCTTCGAGTGCGAGCGAGTCGCGCAGATAGGCTGCAACTTTGTTTTCCAATTGCGCCTGAGACATCACCGCGTCGAGTGGTGGTTTGGGATCGGGGTTCTCTGTCGGCCAGATCCGGTGACGCCAGTAAACGTCCTCTATCGTGCGTTGGTAGGACACACGCTCTTCGAATGTCAGTCCGAGAGTTGCCGGATGAGAAACTTTCGGTGATTGCTCGGGACGAAGGAAACCGAACAGAGTTCCTGATACGATCGAACACGCTGCGGCTCCACAAACAAGCAGAGTCACTAAAGCGCGTGGGTTACAGAAAGCTGATTGGGTGGTGCGTTTCTTTTTCATAACTCGGATTTTGCGAGCGGAACCGCCCATCTTAGTTGGAGGCACTAGGAAATATCAAGACTTATTCTCTCTTTTCGAAACCGCGCGCCTCATTTGTAAGGACCGCCTCACCACTCCTTAAAATTGCCCTTGTGCTCGTGCGTCTCGATCACGTTGCCAGCATAATCGTAAACGCGGATCACAGCCTGATGTGGGCGGCTGCGATGCTCCGCATAGCCGATTGCATTGCACACTGCATTCAGCCCGGCATATCACAAGCCGCCGAACGGCAGCGCATCGGAGATCGACGCCGCGTTTGTGTTTGCGCAACGTGGCAACAACACGGCAACACTGGTCGTTCTGCCTAGCATAGCGTCGGCCTCCGGAGCCAAAGGTTGCAGGTTCGACCCCTGTCGGGCGCATAATTGTAGGGGGGGCGCTCCGCCTGCCACGCTTGGGTCAGCAACCGAGGCGATTGCCCTACAGGTATTGACCGGAATTTTCGCGCGCGCGAAAATTCCCTAAGCCAGTGCTTCGAGCCGGCTTAGCAGATCCTTCTTGCTCGTGACTCCGATGATCTGATCGCGCAGTTGGCCGTTCTTGAAGAAAAGCAGCGCCGGAATAGCGCGGATGTTGTACTTGGAGGAGAGACTCTGGTTGTCGTCCACGTTCACTTTCGCAACCTTGACCGCACCTGCTTTTTCACGCGCGATCTCGTCCAGCAGCGGCGCAATCATTTTGCACGGACCGCACCATTCCGCCCAAAAATCGACGATCATCGGTTTGTCGTCTTGCGTCAGTTCGCGGTCAAAATTCGATTCGTTAAGTGTGATAGTCGCAGAATTTTCCATAACTAAGAAAAATACGTCCAAATCTGGATAATCAAAATCAACGCGGACATGCCGAGGAGCATCCAGTACAGCATCATTGGCCTTTTTTCGACGGGTGCCACCGCGATTGCCGGATTTTGTGGAATCACACCGGGCATCGAGATCAGAGGTTGAGTCTTTTTCTGAGCGGAGCGCAACGGCTCGGGCATGAGCGGAATACGCACCGTCTCCTTTTTCGGCCCTAAAGCGGGTGGAATCGGAGGAGGACGCACTGGAGCGGATAACGGACGCGAGGCAGCTGGCGGCTTCGGTGCCGGGAAAAAGTCCGTCGACGAAATATCCCCAGGGGCAGACTGTGGTGAAGATGGTGCAGGCGGACTGCCTGTTTCACGAACCGGCAACTGGATCCGGACGGTCTCGCGCGGTTTAACACTTGGAGGCGGCGGCGGCGTTACAGGCAGATGCGGCAGCTCGATACGAACCGTCTCTTTTTTTGGCTGGTCAGGTTCGGCCATTAGCGTTGGAGAAATTGATCAAAAATCGCCGACTTGTCACTACCCAATCTTGCTGCGTAGGAAAATGTGACCCGCGTCAGGCCAGCAGATCGTAGCCGCGGCTACCCGTGACGGTCCGCCGAATGAACTCGCCAACAGGCGCGGACTCGGACAAGACCACGCGGGTATCGACATCCGGAGCATCGGCTTCGCTCCGGGCAATGTGCGGGTGATCGACGAGCAGTTTCAGTTCGCTGCCAATTTTCTTGCGAGCGAGATCATGGGCAATGGATTGCTGCATCGCCATCGCCGCTCGATAACGCGCGTTCTTTATCTTTACGGAAACTTGCCCCGGCATCCCGGCCGCGCGGGAACCTTCCTCCTGCGAGTATTTGAATATCCCAAGACGTTCAAACCTGCTGCGGCGAATGAAATCCAGTAATGTCTCGAATTCCGCATCGGTTTCGCCCGGGAACCCGACGATGAAAGTAGTGCGCAGCGTTACGCCCGGAATTCCAGCCCGCAGTTTGTGAATCAAGTCTTCAATGTGCGCGCGCGATGTTTCCCGTCGCATCCGGCCGAGCATCGATTCGTCGATGTGCTGCAGCGGAATGTCGATGTAGCGCGCGACCTTGTTGCATTCAGCGACGGTCTCAATCAGTTCATCGCTCCAATGCGCCGGGTGCGTGTAAAGCAGGCGAACCCAGAATTCGCCTTCGATCTGTTGAATCTCACGGAGTAACGAAACCAGCGTCGGTCCGCGAGTCGAATCCACTGGCTGACGCGGTGTCGCTCTGGTCTCCCACAAATCCATTCCGTAGTACGTGGTGTCCTGGCTGATTAAGTTGATTTCGCGCACACCCTCTCTGACCAGCCCACGGATTTCCGCCAGGACCGATTCCGGTTTGCGGCTCCGATGCTTGCCGCGCATTTGTGGAATCACGCAAAAACTGCACGGATGATTGCAGCCCTCGGCAATCTTCACGTAAGCGGAGTGGGCGGGAGTAAGTCTGAACCGCGGTGTTTCGTAATCGGGAATGTACGTGGGCCGCGTATCCGCGAATGCAAAATCAAAATGGTCGTTCCCGGAATGAACGTCGAACGCGGTACGCCCAACGTCCAACATCGAACCGTCTGAATTCGATGTTGGGCGTTTTCCTAAAATTTTCTCCACAATCGCTCCAAGCTCACCGACTTGATCGAGCCCTATGAATGCGTCCACCTCAGGCAACTGGTTATGCAGGTCTCTCGCAAACCGCTGCGACATGCAACCGCTTACGATTAGTTTCTGGTCCGGTCGTCTATTCAACCCGCGCTGCTGATGCGCTTCTAAAATCGCTTCGATTGATTCTTCCTTGGCTGAATCGATGAAGGCGCATGTGTTAACCACGAGCACATCGGCGTCCTCTGCGCGCGACGTAATTTCCATTCCGCGTTGCAAAACACTTCCAAGCATGACCTCCGCATCGACGAGATTTTTGGCGCAGCCCAGGCTGATCATGCCGACTTTGACACGCTTTAGAGGCAGGCTTGCCACCTGCCCGTTGTGTTTTGCAGAAGTATTTGCAGCTGGACCGGCTGCCACTACAGACGAGTTCATGCGCGCGCGATCAGTTGACCGTCACGTCCAGGTCGTTTTCTTGCAGCGCCTGTCCGTTTTTGGTGATCTTAACGGCTTCAGGATCCAGGACCCGAATCGACACGTGCTTACCGCGAAATTCAACCGGACCATCAGTCGGGGAGACCCATCGTTCGAACGCAGCCTTTCCGTCGTCGCCAACCGTTACCCTCACGTAAGTTCGTTTGAGCGGCTGGATCGCGACTCGATTTTGTTCGGCTGATGCGGGTGGAGGCGAATCGGTGCCTGTGCGGGCTTGCGCCAGTTCTTCTTTAGTCACCGGCTTCGCCTTACGCACTTCCGGCTCGCCCGATGGGGCGGAATCAGCAGCCAGCGCTTTGCGCGTTTCCGGCGGCCCCACCGCTGGGACAGGGGACGCGACCGGCGCACTCGTAGGGACAGCGCCAATGTTTGGAGCTGCTGTCGGGTTCGACCCGACCGAGGCAATCGCCGTCGTTGCACTCGGCAACGTTTGCGCGCTCGAGCCCCCTCGCCCAGGCGCGAGCCTCTGCACATTGAGAAAAAATTTCATGCCAAGAAAGCCGACCACTAAAACCACCACCCCCACAATGAGCGGCATTGGCGAAACGCGATTGCTGCCGCCGCCACCGGTAGCAGCGGGACGGCGCCGAACCACCGGAGCGGAGACCGGTTTAGCGCGCTCGTTCTCCTGAAGGTACGAGTAGCCGTCCACGGTCACGCTCTCGGGATCCTCAAACGCATCCAGATAAGGCGTCACATCAACATCCAGGAATTTCCCGTAAATCAGCAGGAAACCCTTCGCGTAGGCCAGGCTCGGGAATTGCGAAAAATCGTCCGCCTCAATTTCCGCCAGCCGGTGCGGGCGAATTTTGGTCATGCGCGCGGCTTCATCGAGCGTGAGATTTCTCGCTAGCCGTGCTTCCTGAAATTTTTTACCTAGTCCTTCTATTGTCATGAGAGAAAGCCGGCTAAACGGCGGCATCGAGATCGACCAAAATCTCGCGTGGTTTGGCGCCCTCGCCGGGACCCAAAATACCGCGCTGCTCCAGAATATCAACGATGCGCGCCGCGCGCGTGTAACCGAGTCGCAACCTGCGTTGGAGCAGCGAAGTGGACGCGCGTTTTTCCTGTCGGATTATCTCGATGCATTTTTCGACCAGCTCTTCATCTTCGGCGGTCACGTCTTCTTCCGGCGCACTGCTGGATTGGAGGAGTTTCTCATGCATGGCCGTATCAAATGCAGGCGGACTTTGCTTCGAAATAAATTCTACGAGCGCGTGAATCTCATTATCAGTGACCAGCACGCCTTGCGCACGGATGAGTCGTGAAGCGCTCGGTGGCAGATAAAGCATGTCGCCCTGCCCGAGCAAACGGTCCGCACCGTTTTCATCAAGAATGACTCGGCTGTCGATCTTGCTCGCGACCTGGAATGCGATGCGGCTGGGAACATTCGCTTTGATAACCCCGGTGATCACGTCCGCGCGCGGTGTTTGCGTTGCGACAATCACATGCATGCCAGCCGCACGTGCCATTTGCGTGATGCGCGCAATCGCCGTCTCGACATCCGCAGGCGCGGTTTGCATCAGGTCAGCGAGTTCATCGACGATCACGACGACGTAAGGAATTCTGTCGGGAATTTCCTCTTCGTCTTCGCGCGGTACTTTGATCGCTGTAGTGTCCGCTGTCTCAGCGGACTTACGCCCACGAGCCGCTGAGACACCGGACTCCGCCCCCTCATCATCAAGTTCTTTTTGTGTTTTTTTCTTGGGCCGCGCATTAAATCCGACGATGTTCCGCACCCCTACGCGGGCAAACATTCTATAGCGGCGTTCCATCTCGTCGATAAGCCATCGCAACGCCAGCAGCACCTTCTTCGGATCCGTCACGATCGGGAATGCAAGATGCGGCAACGATTGGTATGACTGCATTTCCACCATCTTTGGATCAATGATAACCAGACGCATCTCTTCCGGTGTGAAGCGGAAGAGCATGCTGGCAATCAGCGCGTTGATACAGACGCTCTTTCCGCTGCCAGTCGTCCCAGCGACAAGCAGGTGCGGCATCTGCGCCAGGTCGGTAATGATGGTCTTGCCGTAAACGTCCTTGCCGAGGGCAAGCGGAATCTTCGCGTGCTCCTTCGCCGAGTCCCAATCAGTCGATTGAAAAAGCTCGCGCAATTTAACCGTGACTTTGCGCGTATTGGCCAGCTCGATTCCGACGGTGTCTTTGCCCGGAATAGGCGCGAGAATGTTGATTCGTTCGGCACTCGTCGCTCGTGCAAGGTCGCGCTCAAGACTCACGATCTTGTCCACGCGCACGCCTTTGGCCGGATACACTTCGTAGCGCGTGATGGTGGGACCCTTGGTGATGTCGCCCGGAGCGACGGCAATCCCAAATTGCCCCAACGTTTCAATCAGAATTTGTTGGACTTCTTGCAGCTCGGAGGGATCAGTGGCCGTGCGCGCTTCAAGACTGTGTTCCTCGAGGAGATCCAGTCCTGGCAAGATATAATCTTCCCAGCTCGAAGTGGGGCTTGTTGGACTAGGAGTGCCCTTTTTTTCCTCGCTTGCGCGGAGCTCGGCAAGAGACGGTCTGCGTCGAGCCATCACCGGCTCGCTTGACGGCACCGTCGTATCAACGACCCTCGGTGCCGGCCGGTTTGCCAGTTCCTCCGGCGGCATGATCGTCGCTGCAGGTTCGGGCATGGGAACACCTTTCTTTTTAAGTTGTTTTTGTAACGCTTCGAGCGCTCGCTGTTGCTTTTGAGTCTTGAGCTGTTCTGTAAGATCCGACTTCCGAATTCTCCGGCGCACGCGCCATTCGTACAGCTTCGCGACGCTCCGGTGCGTAAGGTTTACGATCTCGCGAACAAGATGAATCGGGCGCAAACCCGTAACCAAAATCAGCGTAGTCAAATAAACTGCGACCACGAGAAGAACGGAACCGACCGGGCCGAGAGCGGTAGGAAGCAGGCCGCGATGTTCATCGGACAAGCGATACCCGATTAGGCCACCCGGCCCTTGAATGTCCACAGGGACTTTCCTTCCGAGGAACTGGCTGATCCCCCACGCTTGGTCGAGGCATGCACCAGAAATGAGGAATAGAATGATCCACGGAATTCGGAGCGTGACACTCAATCGAGGATAAAATAATTTCGCGGCGCCGAATCCGAGCAGGACGGCTGCCAGTAATAGCGAAGCGAAAACGCCGATTAGCTGATAGCAAATGCCTGCGACGATCGCTCCGGCCGGCCCGATGAAATTTTGTGCAGGATGATTCGCCGGTGAAACGTGACTAAACCAGAACCACGACGGTATATCCTTCGGCGTATAGGAAATCAGCGCGAAAAAAAGGAGCGTCCCGGCAAAAAGCAGAACGAGAGCGAACACTTCGTTCCATGCGCTGAGTCTTTCTGTGCGGCCCACCGCGTGTGATAGTAACGCCATGCAGGCGTCTTTCAATCATTACTAACGGTTTCGTCTTGCACGCGAGACGAGGGGCTGATAACTGTGCCAACGCATTATGGCTTCTTTCGTTCGCCAGGGTGTCGTCGCTCTTTCGCTCTGCATCTTTCTGTTCTCTACATCTTGCGAAAAGCATCCTCTTGGACAGATGTCGGAAGTTCAGAGGGAACAACCCGATCCAGCAAAGGTCTGGTCGAATTCGGCAGAGCATTCTGAGGAGCCTTCGACTTCAGGAACGCCGGCCGAGGTTCCGCACGAAGCTCGTTAGGCAAGGAGATCACATGGCTAGACACAAATACATGAGGTCACCACCGAACCTGACCGGTATGCCGCCGGGGGTCCCCTACATCATCGGGAACGAAGCGGCGGAGCGTTTCTCCTACTACGGCATGAAGTCGGTCCTCACCGTTTTCATGGCGCATTACATCCTGAACCAGTCGGGTCTGCTAGCGCCCATGCAGGAGAACGAAGCGTACATGTACACGCATTATTTTGTGTTCGGCGTGTATTTCCTTCCAATTCTCGGCGCGATTTTGGCCGACGGTTGGCTCGGCAAATATTGGACCATTCTGTCACTTTCCATGGTCTACTGCCTGGGCAACCTCACGCTCGCGTGCATGGCCACATCATGGGGAGTCGCGATTGGTCAACGCACAATGCTAGCGATCGGATTGTTTCTGATTTGTTTGGGCGCCGGCGGCATCAAACCATGCGTGTCAGCCAATGTCGGTGATCAATTTGGCGAATCGAACAGACATTTGCTCTCCAAAATGTTTGGCTGGTTTTACTTCTCCATAAACGCCGGCTCCTTTATCTCTTCGCTTCTTTGTCCATGGCTCCTTGCGAATTCGAAGTGGGGGCCAGGTTGGGCGTTTGGAATTCCCGGCATAGCGATGGTTATCGCTACTTTGTTCTTCTGGGGCGGTCGCAAGAAAATGGTGCACGTGCCGCCTGCCGGCCTCAGTTATTTGAAAGAAACATTCAGCAAGGACGGACTTATGACCCTTGCTCGTATCGCAATGGTTTACGTTTTTATTTTGGTCTTCTGGGCGCTTTGGGGAATGAGCAACGGGGCTGAATGGACGTTGCAAGCCGAGAAAATGGACCTGCATTGGATGGGCATCAATTTGATCGCCGCCCAGGTGCAAACCGCAAACCCAATTCTCATTTTGATTTTCATTCCGATCGTGAACTACGCGATCTATCCAGCGATCGACAAGGTTTTCCGGCTCACGCCGCTCCGCAAAATTGGGATCGGCCTTTATATCACGGCCTTGTCGTTCGTCGTGATTGTTTGGATCCAGGGACAGATCGACGCGGGAGTGAAGCCGAGTATTAATTGGCAATTGCTCGCCTACGTCATCCTCACGCTTGGCGAAGCGATGGTTTCGATCACCGGACTGGAATTTTCTTATACCCAAGCGCCGAATTCGATGAAGAGCTCGGTGATGGCATTGTGGCTTTTGACTGTCGCTTCAGGCGAACTTTTCGTCGGCCTCGTCAACAAATGGATCTTGCATGCGGGTGGCGCTCAAAAGGTCAGTGCGTATCAGTACTTTACTTTTTTCACCTGGTTGATGTTCGGAGCCGCGGTTGTTTTCACCATCGTGGCTTGCTTTTACAAGGGGCGCACTTACCTGCAATCACAGCTCACGCCAGATGAAATCGCCACGGAGCCGATTCTTCACGGCGGCACACCGAGCTGAACTCGAATGAAAATCCTTATCGCGGCTGCGTCCGCTTTAGCGTTGTCGAACGCATTCGCGACTTCACAAGACGACGCGTTCCAAAAAGTTGCGCACGATTACGTCGAACAATATTTACAAGCCAATCCCGAGCAGGCGACTGAGCTCGGTGACCATCGTTTTGATGGCGAGTTGACCGACTACTCGGCCGAAGCGCGAGCCAAAGACCTTGCCACGCAAAAGGAATTTCGCGACAAGCTGAACGCCATCGATGGAACGCAACTCACTGGCGCGAACAACATCGATTTTCGAATTCTCAAAGAGAACATCGATTACGAAATCTTCCGGGCCGAAGAGCTGAAGGAGCCCGAGTGGAATCCTCTGGTTTACATGCAGAGCCTGGCCAACAGCCTTTATCTTTTGGTCGCGCGCGATTTCGCGCCGGCCGAAAAGCGGATCCCGAGTTTGCGTCAGCGCATGGAAAAAATCCCGGCCGTCATCGCACAAGCGAAAGCCAATCTGCAACATCCGCCGCACATTCACACTGAAACGGCAATCGACCAGACGCAGGGCGCAATCAACCTCGTGCGGACAGAGCTCGCCCCTCTACTCGATCAGGCGCCGCAAATGAAGAAGGACCTCGCCCCGTTGCGGGATAAAACTGCTGCGGCGCTCGAGGATTACAAAAAATGGCTCCAGAACGATCTGCTCCCCCGCTCCGACGGCAATTTCCGTCTCGGCGGGCAGAAGTACAGGAAAAAATTGCGCTTCGCCCTCGCGTCGGATTTGCCAATGGAAGAACTCATGAAACGGGCGAAGGCCGATCTGGAGCAGACACAAACCGCGATCTACGAAACGGCGTTGCCGCTTTACAAAAAATATTTTCCGAACGCCGATCCCGCGGCTGCGGGACTGGCGGACAAACACAAGGTGACGGCGGCGGTTCTCGGCAAGCTCGCCGAGCAACACCCGACTGACCCCACCGTTGTCGATTACGCAAAGAAGATCACCGCGGAAGCGACTGACTTCGTTAAGCAACACGATGTGGTGGCCGTTCCCAACGTCCCACTGGAAGTGATCGCGATGCCAGAGTTCAAACGCGGCGTCGCTATTGCGTATTGCGATGCGCCGGGGCCACTCGAGAAAAATGGCAAAACACTTTTCGCTGTCGCCCCTACACCGAAGGACTGGTCGAAAGAGCGAAAGGAATCGTTCTTCCGCGAATACAACAACTATATGATTCGCGATTTGACCGTGCATGAGGCGATGCCGGGGCATTTTCTTCAACTCGCGCGCTCGAACGAATTCCGTGCGCCGACCCTGGTTCGCGCAATTTTCCAGAGCGGATCTTTCATTGAGGGTTGGGCCGTTTATTGCGAACAGGTGATGGCGGAACAGGGATACGGCGGACCCGAGGTTAAGATGCAACAATTGAAGATGCGGCTCCGCGCGATTTGCAACGCCATTCTCGATCAAAGCATCCACGCCGGGAATATGAGTGAGCAGGAAGCAATGGATTTGATGACCAAAGAAGCTTACCAGCAGGAGGGCGAAGCGGTGGCCAAAAGGAAACGCGCCCGGCTTACTTCCGCTCAACTCTCCACCTATTTCGTCGGCGCCACGGAGCATCTCGATTTGCGCGCTGCCGCACAGAAAAAACTCGGCGAGCAGTTCAATCTCAAAAAATACAACGACCAGGTAATCTCTTACGGCAGCCCGCCGGTGAAATACGTGCGGGAATTGATGGGGTTTTAGGTGGAACGCGTTGTCCCTAACGCGTTGGCAACGACAATCGCGCCTTCGGCGCCAGTTTATCGCATCGTCTCGGAGAAGCCGATCCACCTTTGATCTTATTTAGGCGCGACGCTTTTTGCCGTCTTTGCGTTTGCGCGCCGCCACCGCAGCTGGCTTTTTCGCAGCGGGCAGCCGCACGAGCTCATCGAGATTAAACGTGCGGCGACGTTTGGTTCCCACTTCTCGGAATTCGATCTCGTACCAGCCGTTCATGCGATCTACCTGATAGCGTTTCTGCCCAATACTGATCGGTTCGCGCGCGATTACGCGATGAATGACTTTTTCGTATTTCGATCGCGGCCAGCGTCGCATTCGGCGACGACCCCAATCAATTCCATGCCCGACATCGTCATAAGCGTCGGGCCGCTTCTCAAAGTCCAGAAGTGAGCGCGCATCTCCGGCGAACACCGCGGCGATGTGCTCCAGCGTGCTCGAATCACTGATCTGTCGAATTCGCTGGCGAAACGGCCGCAACGTTTCTGCCGCGATTGCTCGAAGGCTCAACTTCCGGCCGTCACGCAGTTTCCAAAGCGCCTCGTTAATATCGGACGTGAATGGATTTTGGCCTAACGAATCAGCGGTGACGCGCCACCCCCGTCGCGACGAATGTTTTCGCAGATGGAATCGCGCTATTCGAGGCAGGCCATGCCGCCCCAATTGTCTTAGTCCAAAATCTTGCCAGCGGGACACGGTTTCCATTGCGCCCGCGACGAACGCGCATGTTGCCAGCGTCAACGCGGGGTCCGGTGTGAAATCAACTGTAACTTCTATCCGCGTTCCGCGCGGGCGCACACCGACTGCGCTGCTCCGTCGGTTCGTTGCCAGCAAAATCACCGGCACCGGTAAAATGTGTGCAAGCAGATACGCGAGCTTCGTTGCATTTCGAAGCTTTGATTTCCGCGCGGTTGGAAACGAAAAATTGTAATGCGCGCTGAAGCCCTGAAGCGTGCACTGACATTTGTGTCGCGTGGCCCAGTGATCCAGCTCCCGTCGCAGATAGCGGATCTGCTCCCACAACAAACGCGTCGCGCGATAACAACAGCCCGGCTCGAGTTCAATAATGGGTGTGGCGACTTCGATCACGCCGGTGTCGAAATAAATTGCACCGCCCGCGGGCAATTGAAACGATTTGCCTGTGCGCGGAATCATTCGCCGTCGCACCAGACGGCTGGGATCACCAAAGACTTTTTCTGGACGCCGTCTGCGTCCATTAACGAAAAGATTAAATTCCGCTTCTAACCCGATCACCGCTCGCGGCGGTGTTGCACCACGCGTGCGAAGGCGAAGGCGAAGACGATGCGCGTCGCGTTCTGTTCGGCGGTCCTTCATCTGCTCAACTCGAGACTAACTCGCTTCGCTGGATTCGCGCGGAGTTAACCCCGCGTATCCTAAATCGATGTGGAGGTGGTCGCTGGTCTGTCCTTTTTCGCGTCCGAATGGCCGAACAAAAACAGCTGGGCTAAGCGACGCGGCGATCGTCCGATATTTCTCAACAGACTTCGTGTCGCACAGGAAAGTATCGCCAATCCGGTAGATATTTGCCGCTGTACCCCACGCATGAATGCTTTTTGCGCCCCCAATCTCATGCGCGGGCGAGCGGTACCCGCCGTTTGCACTGACGAACACCGGCGCGTCAACTTCGCGCCGGAAGTCCTCCAGGAATCTGGCAAGCAAGAGGATTGCACATGGCACGTAATGAGGAAACTGGCTTAGGAGGGGCCTCGCCTCGCGACAATCGACAAGCATTAATTCCGCGAGCGTGAAGTGCGGCGCCAGCCGAATTTCATGCGCTTCCTCCCAGCTGCTGATTTCGTAGAAGAAACGCGGCAGACGATGAACAGTGCCGTTAACACCAGCCTCGCTTTCGCCCGGTCGCAACAGCGCGCGATACTCTTCAGCCAAACGCAAACCGTCAATTGGCCGCAGAAACTCAGTCCTCATTTGATTTCGGCTTCGTTTGCAGCAGCGACCGATAAATAGCTTCGGAAATAGCTGCGACTGTTTCGCGCCGCCCCTCTCTTTCCGGATCAAATTCAGTTAAGATGGCGGTGATGTAAGGTTCGCGTTCGGGCAAATAGACGATTCCAATGTCATGGCAGGCAGTCGAAATCTCGCCGGTCTTGTGCGCGACTGTGGCATGTGGGGGAAGCCCGGCGGGAATCATCGAATTGAATCGTTGCTCCAGCAGAATGCGGATTACATCTCGTTTGCTTTCGGGCGTAAGAAAATCACCGCGGATCGCTGACAACAAACTCAACAACCCGTCGGCAGTTGCTTCGTTGTTTACCCCGCGCTCGTGTGCACTGTGGTCTTCCACGCCTCGCCGGAGCTCAACCTCGTCAACTTGCGCTTCCCGCAGAACCGTCCGCGCATATTCCACACCCACAAAATCGAGCAGTAAATTGGCAGCGAGATTACTGCTCCCGCAGATCATTGCGTGCGCAAGCGCGGAGATCTTCGCGGTCCGTCCAATGGCCGCATACAACTCCGGCGTCGCGTCGCGATCCTGGCTGACGCGAAAAAGAGATCCGTCTGCTGCGCTGAAGAAACGGTTTCGCACGTGCAACGAGTCATCGAGCCGAAGCCGGCCTTCGTCTGCCGCTCGAAATACCGCAAGGAGCACTGCGACTTTGATCGTGCTAGCAGCATGAAACCACCGGTCGCCGCGCAGCGAAAATCGGAATCCGGTCTCGAGATCGTGCAGCGCTACTCCGATGGTTCGAGCTTTCTTTTTGAGAGTCAGGGCTTCCAGTTCCTCGCGTAACCCGTTGGATACATCCACGCTCAACATCGAAGTGCTCTTTACATGGCCATTGGCAAGTCGCAAATTCCCCCAATGCCAAACCTGGCTACCTGGACCCGTCAAAAAGACGCTAAATCCTTTCGCACAATTTTTGCGAAACATCCCGACATCAAAGTTTGGAACGCGCGCACTCGAAATGTTCCGCTCGATGAGATGGACGGCCTTTTACTCTCAGGTGGCTCTGATATTTCCCCGGAATTTTTGCGCCAGGAGATTCCCAACCCTTCGGTGCTGGATAAACACATCGACCCCGAGCGTGATCGTTGGGAGTTTCAAGCTGTCCAGAACGCGCTCTCGCGCGGGTTGCCGATTCTGGCAATTTGCAAGGGTCTTCAGGTCTTCAACGTGGCCCTCGGCGGCACGCTCAAGCTCGATATCCAAGGACACAATCTGCTCGACCAAAAGCATCGTGACGTTCAGCCATTGCGCAGTGCGCGTGGAGCGTCGCATCGCTTTCCCAAAGTGAACAGCGCGCATCACCAGGCGATCGATCAATTAGGCGACGATCTGGAAGTGGAGGCGTGGGCGGAGCATGATGACATCATCGAGCAGGTACGGCTGCGCAAATACCCGTTCGGACTCGCGGTGCAATATCACCCTGAGCGTAGCCGAATTTACGACGCGTTGTTCGACGATTTCCTCGCGCGATTGGAATCGAAAAAGCGGTAACGCTTCAACTGTTCAAGCCTTCAACGAAGCTACTAGCCTGCGGAACGCGTAAAACCGCAACTCGGCGAAGGCCCATTGCGAGCAGCGCCGCGACGATTGCGAAGCCACCCAACAGCATGAATGCGGGACCATGCGTTCCGAAGTGATCCTTCATTATGCCGATGATTGTAGGACCAACCAAGCCGCCCACGTTTGCGATCGTCACCACTAAGGCGATCCCCGCGGCTGCAGGTGCTCCGCTGAGGAAACGCGACGGCATCGACCAAAATGGACCATAGGCCGAGCAGTGTCCGATCGGAACGAGCGCCAGAAAGAACACCGCCAAAATCGGTTGCCGCAAAACAGCACATCCAAAAAATCCGGCCCCCGACATCAACAACGGAACGGCCACGTGCAAAGGGCGCTCGTCAGCGTGATCGGAGTGGGCACCGTTCAACATCATAGAGATGACTGTTACAGCGCTGATTGCACCGAGTATCAAACCTACGCCAAGGTCGCTGCTTCTCGTCAGCGACTTAACAACGAGCGGCGCCCAGAACGAGTAACCGTAAAAACCAATCGCAGCGAAGAGAAAGATAATCCCAAGGTGCCAAATCGTCGGGTTCGTCAACGCAGCAAAGATACCGATCCGAAGTGCCCCGTTGCGGGAGGTTCGCTCGACTGCAAGTCGGGTCACCAACCAATCTTTTTCTGCCGAACTGAGCCAGTCCGCTGTCTCAGGCCGATCGGTTAGATAAACGAGCACGATAATGCCCAGCAAAATCGCGGGTATTCCTTCTACCAGGAAAAGCCACTGCCATCCAGCAAGCCCGAACGATCCTTTCAGGCTTAAAAGCGCTCCGGACAGCGGGCCGCCAATAACGCCGCTCACCGGAACCGCTGTCATGAATGACGCGATGGCGCTTGCGCGTTGGCCTTCCGGATACCAAAGACTCAAGTAATAGACCACGCCGGGAAAGAAACCCGCCTCAGCAGTGCCGAGCAGAAACCGCAGCACATAAAAAGTGGGCGCGGTCCGAACAAACATCATCGCCGCCGCGATGGCCCCCCAGCTGATCATGATGCGCGAGATCCAACGCCGCGCACCAACGCGGTGTAGAACGAGATTGCTCGGCACTTCGAACAGGCAGTAACCGAGGAAGAACACGCCGGAACCGAAACCAAACGCAGCCGAACTGAATCCGAGATCGGAATTCATCTGCAATGCCGCAAAGCCGACGTTTACTCGATCGAGCCACGCCACGATGTAGAGAAGAAACAAAAAGGGGATCAATCGCAATGTGACTTTGCGCAGAGTTAGCGCTGCAACATCTGGCAGCCTCGCAGCAGCTGACTCCCCATGTCCTGCAGGAACGCACATGCAAACGCACGCTAACAAAAAAACGACGAAATCCGAATGCTGTAGAGTGCACTGTCCTCACCGCATTAGTGCAAGTACCAACACATTCCCGTGATCCGCTGAGGAGAGCGGACGCTACATCCCTGCAGCTTCATTTCGCACGACGACTTCGAGTTTTATGTCTTGAAACGCCAACTGGTCGTGAATCAACCCAAGCAGCTCGAGCGCTCGCGAATCCGGCATGTGCGTACAACGCAGCTCAATCCGCGCCGATTTGCCGGCGAGCTCCGGATGACCGGACTCCATTTCGCCATCGAGCAAAAATGAAACGTACGCATTGAACCGCTCCTGTAAGGAAAGCAGTTGCTCATCCGAGCTGTCCCACTCGTTAGGCTCGTTCATGACAAGAACCGCCTCACCCGTTTTCGGGTCGTGGGCGATTACATCGATCACGCTTGTTCGATTTTCCCCCTTTGAAATTTCAGGTTCGATGTCCATGACCCGACTCGATAGTGGACGTTCGATGTTCGATCTTCAAACTCGAATGACCAATGATTTGAGTGCCGAAGATGTAATACGTTCCATACTGCGCGCGTCATCGGTCAGAGGCGCTGGTTCCTCGGCGCGAGCAGAGAATGGCCCGGCGTAGAGAAAGTCGACGTCGAAATCGGCGATGTCGAAGCGCTTGCGGCGAAATATCCAGACGTGGCTGATGATCTGCGCGCATTCCAGCGAGGATAGCGGCGATTGACGTCAGTCGTCGATGAAGCGTTGCAGCCATGCTCGCCGCGGCGCGCATCGGCCCAGGCGTTTGACACAAACGCCTCCACACGGGTTGACCGCTAACGGCTCCGATCCACGTTAGCGCGGTGGCAAAATCAAAACGCGCAGGCCAATTAACATTGCTCGGACATAGGGACGCGAGACTGCCCGCGTCACCCGCCGAGGCGCGACTCGAGACTTTTCCAAATCCCGCTCCTCAGCGCGATTATCGAATTCATTTTGAAACCGACGATTTCACTTCCATTTGTCCGGTCACGGGCCAGCCCGATTTCGCCAGGATCGATATCGATTACGTGGCCGACCGCCTCTGCGTGGAGAGCAAGTCATTGAAATTTTATCTGGCCTCGTATCGCAATGAGCGCGCATTCAATGAAGCCGTTACAAACCGCATTCTTGACGATTTCGTGAAAGCCTCTGCGCCGCGCGAAGCAATCGTGACGGCGCAATTCTCCGCGCGCGGAGGAATCGCGCTGACCGTCCGCGCCGAGTATACTGAGAAACGCGTTGAGAAAGAGCTCACACAGAGGACACAACGGTCACGACGCAGTTTGGATTGAAGGTTCTTTGTGTCCCTTAGTGGACTTCGTGCGAGGTCTCTCAAGCCAACAGTAAAATGAAACGCGCAGTCGTTCTCCTCAGTGGCGGAATTGATTCAACTACGACGCTGGCGATTGCAATCGCAGACGGCTACGAAACATACGCTCTGTCATTTGATTACGGGCAACGTCACCAGATTGAAACAGAAGCCGCTCAACGTGTTGCCAATTCGTTAGGCGCAAAAGAGCATCGCATCGCAAAAATCGATCTGCGTGTCTTCGGCGGCTCGGCGCTTACCGACGATGTTGATGTGCCCAAGCAGCGCGCAGAGAAAGAAATCGCGAGCGGCATCCCAGTCACATACGTCCCTGCGCGCAACACCATCTTTCTCGCGTACGCGCTTGCCTGGGCGGAAGTGATTCCGGCCAATGACATTTTTCTCGGTGTAAACGCAATCGACTACAGCGGCTACCCCGATTGCCGACCGGAATTTATTGAAGCGTTCGAGAACCTGGCCAATGTCGGAACCAAAGCCGGTGTCGAAGGCCGACGCTTCCAGATTCACACGCCGCTCATCAAATTTTCCAAAGCCGACATCATTCGCAAAGCTGTCGATCTCGGCGTCGATCTTTCACTCACCCACAGTTGTTACGATCCGACACCAGAAGGTCTCGCCTGCGCTGAATGCGATTCCTGTCTTCTGCGGCTCAAAGGCTTCCGCGAGGCCGGCTTGAAGGATCCGATTCGTTACGCGAAGAAATGAAAGACAAGTCATCTTGTCATTCTGATCCCTCAGGCGCGGGAGAAGAATCTCGGATTATGTTCCCGAAGCCAGAGATGTTTCGCTTTGCTCAACATGACATGCAGCGTATGCATGCACGCTAGCAAAATGAAACGCTTGCTCGGGATTTTCGAGCTCTCGAAAAACGAACAGCGCGTCGTTCTCATCGTCATGCTTGCGCTCATCGCCATCGCTTTCGCGGCTTACGAATGCCGCATCCATCGCTCTTCCTTTCAACCCGCTTCTGTTACAGGATCACAACCGACTCCGACTCCTCTAGATATTCAGAATGGCCATTAGCATTCAAAGTTTGCACGCACGTGATGTCTGTATCAAAACGAAGATTGACCCATTCGCTTGCTCCTTACTAATGAAAGCAAATCTATGGGCCAGCGCGTCAATTCTTGCAGCCACTTTGTCGCTCGTTATGCCCTATACTAACGCTTCCGAATTGGACGATCATTTAGTCCGAGTCGACTCACGTTTTCAAAAATACCGGGACCTTCTCGCATCGAAACTGGATCATAGTCCGTTCAATTGCGGCAGAATGGTCATCGAACCCGCTTTTGAAGGAGAGTCAGCAATATCAGTTTATTGCGTCTCTCCAAACCACTTCGGCCAAAAATGTGAAGTCACATACACAGAGGCGAGCGATAACCTGTGGCAACGGACCAATGCACTGCAGAGGATCGAGAAGTCAAGTCGCGTAAAGATAACGCGCATTGATGCAGAAATTGCACCGAGCACGGCATCATCAGTTCGTAGCGCATTCTCCCGAATACTCAGAATGACGCGGCCTCATTTAGCCCGAGAACGTGAAATGCGGAGTCTGACCACTGACGCAACGCAAACCGAATTTTCGCTGCAAGCGCCGAATGGAATTCAATTGTGGGGCCAGCTAGACGTTTCACTCGTTAGACAGGGCAAACATGTTAGAAACCTCCTCGCTTTGTGTCGCCTCTTGGTTGACTACTGCAAGGCAAACCCACGCGATAAGCCATCAATTGAACACGCTATTCAAATGACAGCGGTCCAGCTAACAGGGGCTCGTTAGCTAACTAAGAAATCGAGATTGTAAGAGAGAAATGGAAACGAAAGAAATCGGGTTGCAGCGACGCTGCGTAGCAGGGCCAATTTGCCACGTTAATCGCCAGCCAAACCGGGAATTCTCCCGTAACCGACGAATACGGGACTGATTTTTGCATCGCCGCTCTTCGGTGGCGGTGGCATTTTGAAATCGAAAACACTGACGCCCCAACGTTGTTTGCCGTCGTATGTGCGGCCGTCGCTGGATCCGATCATGACGCGTTTGTTCGTTCGTTTTTCGCGGCCAAGATAAATCATCGTGTGCGTGATCGGCGGATCGCGATCGATGTTGTAGGTGCCGCGCCAAAAGAGCAGGTCGCCTGGTTTGAGATCATCAAGTTCAAATGAGTCTTCCTTACGACTCACGACCGCTTTGAAGTTGCCACCTTTGCGCACCCAGACGTATTGCTGACTGGAATCACGCGGGACATCAGGGAAACCGTTTTGCTTAAGAACGTAATAGACGAAACCGGAACAATCCATGCCGCCGTTCGCTGGATCGGCAGAGCCATAGGTGTAACCCAGATTTTGTTTTGTTAGCGCGAGCCCGGCGTCCAGGATTTGGCGAACCTTGGGCGGGAACTTCTCGTAACCTTCTATTGCATCCGGCGAAAGACTCACGTTAGGCCAGCCTTTTTTCCCTCGACCAGCTTCGGGTGATTCCGCCGGACTCGCAGACGGAGTCTCTGTTGCCGACGGCGATTCCTCCGGTGTTGGAGTAGGAGACGTTTTCTTGCGTTTTGACTTGCCCTTCGGCGTCGGGGATGGAGTCGGCGAACCCTTCTTTCGTTTCGAAGAAGCAGTCGGTGATGGCGTAGGCGTCGGCGTCTTCGTCGAGTGTTTTCGATGTTTGTGAGTCGGAGTCGGACTTGGATCAGACTCGAGAGCTCTTTTAATTTTTGAGCCTAACGACTCTTCGGCCGAAGGCGCAGCATCAACAGCTCCAAACAAGATCACAAGAATCAAAAGCCATTTCATAAGTCGATGCTGTAGGGTCCGCTGTCCCCAGCGGAGATTCGAGTCCAGTAGTTCGGCCGGATGCCCTGAAGACAACGCACGTTTCAGCATGTGAAGATCGGCAGGCAGGATGCCCGCCGGCCCCACAGACAAGCTGTCCGTGCTACGATTGCGCGAGTTCCTGAAGGATTGCTTTGTTCAAACGAATTCCGCCTTCGAAGTTTTCGAGAGGAAAATTTTCGTTAGGGGAGTGTGCGCGGCAATCGGGCAGGGCGAGTCCCATAAGCAACGTTTCGATGCCGAGAATTTCCCGGAATTCAGAAACAATTGGGATGCTGCCCCCTTCGCGGATGAGTGCGGCATCGCGGTTGAAAGCTTTGCGCAACGCGCGTTGTGCCGCTTCGCCCATCGAGGAATGCGGATCTGTGAGATACCACGGGCCGCTGTGGCCCATGGTAAGATCCATCGTGACACCTTTCGGCAGATTCTTTTCCAAATGCGTCTTCGCCAGTTCCAGAATTTCCTCGCCTTTCTGGTCGGGAACGAGACGGAACGTCAGTTTCGCAAACGCATGGCTGGCGATCACGGTTTTTGTCCCCTGCCCCTGGTATCCGCCGCCGATTCCGTTGATCTCGGCGGTCGGTCGCGCCCAAATGCGTTCCACTGAATTGTATCCAGCCTCGCCGAAAAGCTCAGGCACACCGGTCTCCTCGCGAATCAGTTTGTCGCCGTCGACCGGAAGTTTGCGCCACGCTTCGCGCTCCCAGTCTTCGAGTGGTTTGACGCGATCGTAAAATCCTGCAATCGCGACGCGACCATCGCCATCGTGAAGCGTGGCGAGCAACTGCGCCAGCGCGGTGATCGGGTTTGCGACGGCCCCACCGAAAACACCCGAGTGCAGATCCATTTTCGGACCGGTGATTTTGACCTGAAGCGCTGTCACCCCGCGCAATCCATAACTGAGCGTCGGCATGCCGCGTGCGATCATCCCGGTATCGGAAATAACTGCTACGTCGCATTTCAGTGCGTCGCGATTTTGACTGAGAAAAGGACCGAGGTTCGCACTCCCGATTTCCTCTTCGCCTTCGATTACCAAATGCAAATTCACTGGCAGCTCACGATGCTCCTCAATCGTTTCCTGAATTCCGAGAATGTGCGCAAGGATTTGGCCCTTGTTATCCGTCGACCCTCGGGCAAACACGTAGCCGTTCTTCAAGACGGGCTCGAACGGCGGTGAATCCCAAAGTTCCAGAGGATCTGGCGGCTGCACATCGTAATGGCCATAAATCAAAACTGTCGGACGCCCGGGCCGATGTTCATTGCGGGCCCAGACGATGGGATGACGTTTCGTGGGTACAAGCTGCGTGTACAGACCGATCTTGTTGAGCTTGTTCACCAGCCAGTTTGCGCACTCGACCAACTTTTCTTTATGCTTGTCGTCAGTCGAAACGCTGGGAAACCGCAGGAACGAGTAATACTCTTCGAGATAATTGTCGCGCATGGCGGGAAGCTAATCGGTTTTTGCCGTTTGCCTACGCATTCCGGCGAAACTTCCGACGCGCAAAATAGAAAACTGACGACAGCGCCAGCACGATTCCGGTCACGAGGAATTCGCGAACCGTGGCGTGAGCGAGGATCCAAACGATGGCGAGGATCGCCAGCGCAGGCACAATCTTCATTCCAGGAAAATTGAACGGCTTACCATCCGAGCGCACATCCCGTTGCACCAGAACCCAGCAAGCAGCGCAGCAGAGCAGATACATCAGCAAAACCGCGACATTCGAAAGGACCGCCAGCTTCTCAAATGTGCCGCTGATCGACAGCGCAAACGCTAGCGTTGCGTACGCAATAATCGCGACATCTGGTGACCTATACCGCTGGTGCACATGCGCGAAAAACTGCGGCAACGCGCCGTCGCGGCCGAAGGCAAAGATCATTCGCGGCGAACTCAGAATATCGCTCGTGACGAACCCAAACGCCGAGATGCTGGCTCCGGTCAGAAGAATCATCCGGCCAAGGTTGCCGAGAAATTGCGCTGCCGACTCAGCGAGCGGCGCGTCGGGATGATTTGCGAGATCGGGACCGAGCGTGCCCTGCGCGACGAGTTGGATCATCAGATAAATGATTGTCGTGATCACCAGCGCGAGATAAGCAGAACGAGGAACAGTGCGCGCCGGGTTCTTCACTTCACCGCTCGGAATTAACGCCACCTCGATCCCCACGAAAGCGAAAATCAAAAGGATAACGGCATCGCCTAACGACTTGCTACTCGGCCAACCGCTCCAAGCTAGATTCGGCCCGTGAACAAAAACTATTCCCACGCAAATAAACAACAGCAGGGGCAGAAGCTTCGCCACCGTGATCACGGTCACCGCCCCCGCACCCTGGCGAACACCGCGAATGTTGATCAATACGAGGGAACCATAGACCGCCAACATCACGATAATTCGCATCATGGGACCGCCGAGGAACGGCACCACCAGGGCGACGGAGTTTGCCAATACGTTCACGACACCCGCAACCGCGCCGAGTGCCGTGAGAAAATAAAGCATCCCGGCGAGGAATCCCACGTAACGCCCAAACGCCACTTCGACATACGCGTAAAGACCGCCAGTCAATGAAACGCGGCTACCGGCGATCGCGAAACATGTGACGAACAAGACCATGGCAATCGCACAGCAGACAAATGCGAGTGGCGCCGCGGATCCCAGTCCCTTCGCAACAGTCGCCGGGATCACGAAAATTCCAGCACCTATTGTCGAGCTGACGATATTCGCGGTGAGCGCTGGAATTCCAATGCCGCGAACCAATTGATGATCGATGCGCTCTTCCTGCTGAATCCACGCCGGCGATTCTTTGGGCATTGGCGAATCGTGAGTGATTGAGTTGTCCAAAGCAAGGGTGCGGGTTAGTCTTTTCACCCAAGGGCGTACTTTCAGAATGGCGGGGGAATTGCAGCATCGCGCATGCGGAGGGACGCCTCTCCCTGGTAAGGGAGAGGAGGGAGGTGAGGGTCACGTTCAAGGCGCCGGTAACTCTTCCGAACCCCTCACCTTCATCCTCTCCCCTTGCCAAGGGGAGAGGCGAGAAAAGAGATCATCCTTTGGAGCGATGCTGGATGGAAACACTATATCCTGTGGCCGGGTGGCCACGGAACCCCTTCAAATTGTGTGATTTTCCTCTTGTAACCCCTAATTAGCGTGCTGTATTGAGGCTTCAAAGGCCCGGGGTTTGGCCCAAAATGCATTTACAATCGCTCGAGCTATTCGGCTTCAAATCGTTTGCCGATAAAACTGTCTTTAATTTTCATGAGGGCGTCACCGCGGTAGTCGGCCCGAACGGTTGCGGAAAATCTAATGTGCTGGACGCCGTGCGCTGGGCGCTCGGCGAGCAATCCGCCAAATCGCTTCGCGGCGACGAGATGGCGGACGTGATATTCAACGGTGCCGATACACGGAAGCCGGTAGGATTTGCGGAGGTCTCGCTCACGTTCACCGATTGCGCTGAAGAATTCGGAATCGACTGGCATGACGTGCGCGTGACGCGCCGCGTTTATCGCGACGGAAATTCCGAATACTTGCTAAACAAAACGCCATGCCGCCTTCGCGACATTCAAAGTCTGTTCGCCGACACGGGGATCGCACGGACCGCTTACTCCATGATGGAGCAAGGCAGAATCGACATGATTTTGAGCTCGCGTCCCGAAGATCGGCGCGCGGTTTTCGAAGAAGCAGCCGGGATCACCAAATATAAAACGCAAAAACGCGAAGCGCTCCGAAAGCTGGAGGCAACGGAAGCGAACCTGTTGCGCATCGGCGACGTGATCAAGGAGGTCAAACGCCAGATCGGCTCACTTCAGCGGCAGGCGGGAAAGGCCCGACGATATCAGACGCTGCACGCAGATCTGCGCGTCCTAGAGACACATCATGCTTGCAAGCAGCTCGCTTCACTGGAGGGCGACCTGGCCGCGGCGCGGGAAGAAATCGAGCGTTTAATCGACAGCGAGAAGACCGCGCGCGCAAAAATCGAGGACAGCGAAAACGCGCTCGCAGAGGAACGCGGCGCACTGGACAAGATCGACACCGAGATCGCCGACTCCCGTGCCGAAGTTCAGCGCCTGGACAGCGAGATCGCAACGCACCGCAACCGCATCGAGTTCAACCGTCAGCGCGCGCAGGAACAGGCCGAACTGATCGAACGCGCACAGCGCGACATCGCTGAGGCTGAAAACAAACGCAATCAGCAGGCTGCCCGGATCAAGGAAACGAACAGTTCCATCGCGGAAATCGAGCAGCACTTGAAAGAAAAGGAAGCCGAGCTGGCCGAGCTATCCGTTCTGGCCGGAGAAATCCATAAGAAGCGGGGCGACCGCGTGACGCGGTTGCAAGGATTGCAACTCGCACTCTCGAAATCCGAAAACCGCATCTCGGCGCTTGAAGAGGAACTCACCGGAACCAAAGCGCGCCGCGAATTGACTCATGCTCAAATCGAACAACTCATAACAGAGATCGAAGCATTGACTAAAGCGCGCGACAAATTCGTCGGGCAAATCGCTGTCTCGCTCAAAGCAGACCGCCGTCAACCGATCGATGTCGAGACCAGCCTTCGCGAAAAGGAGAAACTACTCGCCCAGGCGGAACAGGATCTTGCCACGCTCCATCGCACAATCGCCGAAAAGCAATCGCGCCTCGAAGTATTGCGTCAACTGAACGAAGAAGGTGAGGGCCTCGCCGAAGGTTCACAAGCTTTGCTCAAGGGCATCGAGGGCCCCGAGGAATTCCAGGATGCGATTGCCGGCTCGCTCGTTGCGCAACTCGATGTTGATCCAAAATTCATTCAGGCGATCGAAGCCGCGCTGGGCCGTAATCTGCACGCCATCATCTTAAAAGATGCGAAAGTTGTTTCCGAAATAATTGGACACCTAAAGAAGAAAAAGCTGGGACACGCCGCGCTGCTCATCCCCATGCTGACGGCGACCGCACCGCACCCGGCACAAACGGTTCTGCCATCGGAGGCACACGCATGGGCCACTGACAAGGTCCGGGCACCCAAATCGCTGGAGCTACTCGTCACGCGTTTGCTCGGTGACGTCGTCATTTTCGCGGAACTGGAACAGGCGCTTGAATGCAAAAAGAGAGAACCTGCTCTGGCGATGGCCACGCTCGCCGGCGAATACGTTTCTCGCGAAGGAATCGTTTTCACAGGAAGCAGCGAAGTCCGCGCAGCCTCTTTGCTCGATCGCAAAGCGCAGATTGCCGATCTGGCAAAAGAAGAAGTTGCTCTGGCAAAGGAGCGGGATTCAGTCAACGCCACGCGTGACGAATCGAAAGCCGCCCTTGAAACCGCTTCGCGGCTTCGGCGCGAACTGAGTGAGGCCGGACGCAAAATCGATACTTTGATATCGGAAAAAACCGCTTTGGAACGCCAGATTGCGGCGGCCGACGAACGGATCGTGCATGTGGAGCGGGATCTCAAATCGGGACGCGATCAATTGGCCAATCACAAGACCGAGTTAGCTGCATTCGAAGCCGCACAGAAAAAGACCGTGCTGCGCGAGGAAGAGTTAACCGAGAGGACCAATGAATTGCGGTTGGACGTCGCAACCGACCGCCAGCGCCATGAAAATTTGGTTACGCAACGCGAACCAATGAGCGCCCGTGATGCCGAACTGGCCGAGTTGATCACGGTGCGCGAGGCGGACATCGCGATGTACGAACGGAAATTAACTACGCAGGCTGAGGAGTCACGTGAATCTCAAACGCTGATCAAAACTCAAAAGGCGCAGCGGGACGAAGCACAAGCGAACAGCGCGAAAATCGCCGGCCAGCGTGCCACGCGACTTGTCGCGATTTCCCATCGGGAAAGCGAACTGCGCCGTGTGCGGGACTCGTTAGGCGAATTACAGGACCGACGTGCACAGGGGCAGCTCCGGGAATCGCAATTCCAAATGAAGGTCGACAATCTCCTTGCGCACATTTCCCGCAGCTACCAGGTCGATCTTCGCAGATTTGCGGGAGATCAGCCCGGGTTCGAAAAAGTTTTGCGTGCGCAACTGAAAAAACGCGCCAGCCCGGATGATCCGGGGAGTGCGGGAATCGACACACGAGAGGGCGCGGCGTCAGCGAAAGAGGAGCTCGCCCCCGCAGATCTGGAACAGGTTATCGCCGGCCTCAGAACACAACTGGACAACATGGGACCAGTGAACCTCGAGGCGGTGCACGAATACGACGAACTCGAGGAGCGTTACAAGTTCCTCGAAACGCAAAACACCGATCTTACGAATTCCCAGCGCGAACTGCTCGACGTAATCGCGCGTATCAACTCCACAACACGGAAACTATTTGCCGACACCTTTGAGCAAGTCCGGGCGAATTTCCGGGAAATGTTTGGCGAGCTATTCCGTGGCGGACGCGCGGACTTGTCACTGTTGGACGAGAACGACCCGCTGAACTGCGGCATCGAAATCATTGCCAAACCGCCGGGGAAACAATTGCAAAGCGTGTCGCTGTTGAGTGGTGGCGAACGTGCAATGACAGCCGTCGCGTTGCTGTTTGCGATTTACATGGTGCGCCCGAGTCCGTTCTGCATTCTCGACGAAGTAGACGCGCCACTCGACGAAAACAATATTAACTGCTTCATCCGCGTGCTCGACCGGTTCGTGCAGCAGAGCCAATTCATCATCATCACGCATAACAAACGGACAATCGCCAAAGCTGATGTCCTGTATGGCGTGACGATGGAGGAGCGCGGCGTGAGTAAGTTGGTCGGCGTCAAACTCACTACCGCAGCGCAACCTGTCACTGAAGCAGCTTCAAACGGCGGCGAACACACGCCGAGACAACAACGCCTCGCGTTCGCAGCGCGTTAGTAGCACAGGCATCTTGCCTGTGTGGCCAGCGGGCTTCCAGCCTGCTGAACCTCAATAGGAATTCGAACAGGCCCGCAGTTGTCGGCAGCGTGCCGACGACATTTTTGAGCGAAGCGAAATTGGAATTGCACCACAGACTTTTCGGCAGACTGCCGAAAAGAACAGGCTAGCAGCCTGTGCTCCCCAGATAAGAACAGTCACAAAAAACTTTGCGCGCAGTTGCCGATCTTGGCTAAAATGACGCGATGCTTCAGACGGCCCAGCGGACCACAAAATTAAAAAGAAAAAAACGCGCGTCCGCGTCGCTGGGCGAAGCTGCTCCGGACAAAACCGCGCCTCCCCACGAGCGTTTTCTCGAAGCCTTTCGCTGGATGCTGCTGGCACGTACACTCGAAGAAAAGCTCGTTAGTCTTTACCGCGGCGGTCAGATTACGGGCGGCGTTTACATCGGTAAAGGCCAGGAAGCGATCAGCGTCGCATGCGGTTTGTTTTTAGAAAAAGGCGACATTTTTGCACCGTTGATTCGCGACCAGGCCGGGCGATCTGCGTTTGGCGAACCGTTAGTCGACGTCACGCGTACGTATCTCGGCTCGCGCCTCGGTCCGATGCGCGGCCGCGACGGCAATATTCATCGAGGGCATCCGCGCGATAACGAACTGGCGATGATCAGTCATCTCGGCGCAATGGTTTCAGTGACCGTAGGCACATTGATGGCGAAGCGATTTAGGGGAGAGAAAGATTTTGTCGGCCTCACGTGTATCGGCGAAGGGGGGATGCAAGCCGGAGCGTTTCACGAAGGAATGAACATTGCCGCGGTGGAACAGGCGCCACTTGTGGTGGTCGCGACAAATAATCATTACGCTTACTCGACGCCTAACGACCGCGAATTTGCGTGCGATGATTTGGCGGAACGGGCGATTGGATACGGCTTCGAAGGTTATAGTCTGGACGGAACCGATCTTGCCGCGTGCCTGGATGTAATTGGCGGCGCGGTCAAACGCGCTCGCGCGGGGCGTCCGCCACAGTTGGTAGTTGCCTCGGTGCTGCGGCTTTCCGGTCATGGCGAACATGATGACGCCAGCTACGTGCCCGAAGAGATGAAGTGTCAGGCGTTTGCGCGGGACTGTTTGAAGGTCGCCGAGCAAGCGATTATCGAATCCAATCTGCTGGATCAGGACACACTGGCCGAATGGCGCAAAGACGCCGTAGCGCAGGTGGACGAGGCAGTTGCCACCGCTCAAAAAGAAGCCGTGCCAGAAGCCGACAAAGAAGATTGGTGCGCGTTATCCACACGCGATCTTGTCGACCACACGGAAGAGAATGAATGACGAAGCACGAATGTCGAATGACGAAGGAAGTCCGAAGGTTCAAATGACGAATGCGATGGGCGCAGCTTTTTATCATTCGGATTTCGTCATTGTTTCGTCATTCGGATTTCGGGTTTCGTCATTCTGATAATGAGCATCACTTATCTCGAAGCGATCCGCGAAGCGCAGGCAAAATTGTTGCGCGACGATGATCGCGTTTTCATTTACGGACAGGATGTCGGCGGGAAATTTGGCGGCGCGTTCAAAGCGACGAAAGGACTAGCGACGGAATTTCCTGGGCGCGTGCTGAACACGCCGATCAGTGAAGATGCGATCGTCGGCACTGCCATTGGCGCTGCGATGCAGGGAATGCGGCCGATCGTCGAAATGCAGTTTGCGGATTTTTCAAGCATCGCCCTGAACCAGATTCTCAACAACGCGGGCACCCATTACTGGCGAACCGGCGTGCCGGTGCCGATCACGGTGCGTTTGCCTTCCGGTGGAACAAAGGGAAGCGGCCCGTTTCACAGTCAATCGATGGAATCGCTTTACGCACATTATCCTGGTCTCATCGTGATGACGCCGGCCACGGTGGAAGACGCTTACACGATGTTGATAGAAGCTGTGGCGATCGATGATCCTGTCGTTTACTGCGAGCACAAATATCTCTATTACCATCTCAAGGCCGACAAATTACCGGACAAAGGTTTACCGACTGGACGTGCGCGTATCGCGCGGGAAGGGCGCGATCTCACGATCGTGAGTTACAGCGCGATGACGCAGGAATCTTTAGCCGCTGCGGAGGAACTGGCGCGTGACGGTCTCGAGGTTGAAGTTGTCGATCTACGCACGGTCAAACCGTTGGATACCGACACCGTGCTTGCATCTGTCGCGCGCACCGGCCGCCTGCTTTGCGTCGGCGAATCATTTCCCTGGGGCGGCACGACCGCGGAGGTCATCGCACGGGTCACCAGCCATGGCTTTCATCTGCTCGATGCCGCGCCGCAACGTCTCAACGCGAAAGACACACCGATTCCGTATCATCCAAATCTCTGGAGCGCACACCGGCCGAACGCGAAAAATATTGTCGCAAAAGCGCGCGCATTGCTCCGAGAATAGAATCTATGCCGCAAGTCCCGATCATCATGCCGCAGCTTGGCGAATCAATCGCCGAAGCCACGATCGTTGATATTAAGGTCAAACCTGGCGACGAAGTTGTGGACGATCAGGAAATCATCGACGTCGAAACCAACAAGGCGGTGATGGGCGTGACAACACCATGCAAAGGCAAGATTGGCCAAATCACGGTGCAATTGAAGGAGACTTATCCAGTCGGCGCTGTCCTTGGTTACGTGGAAGCAAGCGAGGCAGACGCTTCGAGATTTGCAAAACAAGCCCCCTCGCCGACGCAGGGCGACGTCGCTGAAGAGATTCCCGCGCGTGCTGACCAGGAGGTTACTCCCGCACGCGAGAAGAATACCGCCGAGCGCGACGGCGATGGCGCGCGCTCAGGCGGATTGCCTGTTCCAGTTACAGCGAAAGGCGCAACGTTCATGTCCCCGCGCGTTCGCGCGCGGATGGCCGAGCTGCAGCTAACGACGGCCGATCTCGCCAGCATCATGGGCACCGGTTTAGGCAATCGTGTCACAATCAAAGATCTCGAAAATTTTCTCCAGAAGATCGACCAGCAGACAGGGCACGAAGCTTCTGCCATTCGCGCGGGTGTGGCCGACGCTATGCGACGAAGTTGGACGCGACCGCTTTCAACCATTGGTTCTTCGGTAAATCTCGATCCCGTCCTGCAGGATCGACAGTCTCGCGATCCAAAACCCGGCCCTGGTCTCTATGCACTTCGCGCGCTTGCGCTCGCGCTTGCAAAAACTCCGGGCGCAGCGGCGAAATTAATCGGCAATCGCGTTGTGCAATCGGACTCCATTGATGTTGGCATCGCGGTGGAAGCCCAGGATGGAATCATGGTGCCCGTGATTCGAGCGGCCGACAAAACCTCCCTTGCTGATCTTACGACGAAGTACAAGAACCTCGTCGAACTCGCGCGACAGCGGCGCATTTCGCCCGACATGCAAGCTGGCGCTGTCGCGACCGTTTCGAACTTCGGGACTTTTGGAATGGAATGGGGCACACCAATTCCACTGCCCGACCAGACATTGTTACTTGGTCTCGGAGCTGGAAAGAAAGCCCCCTCGTGGGATGAAGAAAAAAAACAATTTGTTCCCAGGACCGAGGCGCAGATCACCCTAAGCTTCGATCATCGAAGCATCGACGGCGGCGGTGCGGGTCGTTTGCTCAAAGACATCATCGAGCTGCTGGAGAATCCCAAACAACTGTAAGGCCCGTCCGCGTCATGAGGGCGCTCCCCGATGTCAGCGGCATGAAATAATGAGCGCTGAAATTTCTTATGTGGTTGCTTCCGTTCAGCGCAGCGGAACGCATTTGCTGTGTAGCATCCTCCGAAGCACTGGCATCGCCGGCTCGCCGGAGGAGTATTTCTTGTCCAAGCCCGGAGAGACCTGGGAAAAACGCTGGGGTACACCATCGCGCGAAGCCTATGTGCAACACATCTTACGGCAAAATACCGCAGCCAATGGAGTCTTCGGCGCTGTCGTGATGTGGAGTTATTTCGACCTAATGCTCCAGATGTTGCAGGAAATTCCTGCATACAAAAATCTTAATGGAGCACAGCTTCTCGCAAACGTTTTGAGCACGCCAAAATACATCTGGATGCGCCGTCGGAACCATGTCGAGCAGGCGGTGTCGTGGGCCATCGCATGCCAGACAGGTATCTGGGCTCAAACCGGAGAGGAGAAATTGCAGCCCCGCGCTGTCCCAAAATTTGATTTCAAAGTGATCGACGAATGGTGCAACCGGATCGCGGCGCACGAGGCGGGCTGGGAAAATTATTTTCAAGAAAATCAAATTGAGCCTCTGGTTCTTTTTTATGAAGACGTTGTCGCTTCTCACCGCATTGCTGCGGAGCGGGTTCTGGAATTTTTACCATTGCCGATTCCTTCGGGTATGGAAATCCCACCACCAACCGTTGAAAAGCAAGCGAGTCGAATCTCTGAGGAGTGGACAGAACGCTATCTCAAGCTCAAAGGAAAGAAGAACAACAGGCTTGCTCGTATCATCGGGCGAATGCGAATCTAAAGACTCGCCGTAACGCCGCAGAGCCGCAAAGAACCCTTGATCGCTCTGGCTCTCAAAACGAATGCGAGAAGGATTACAAGAAAGCAACCGACGGCCATCGCACTTCCCCAAATGAGCCAAACCGGTCGATATATCATAGCCAGTCGTCCATGGAGCCCCGCTGGGACCTCAACAACTGGAAACAACCCGCGATAAGATGTGACGGCAAGCTTCCGATCGCCCACCCATGCTTGGTATCCGCGAAAATATGGACGCGAAAAAGTCAGCAGGGCGGGCCGATCACCAGCCGGGACATCAACATCTGCGTTCACGAAATTTCGGGAGTCATTAATCCGTGAGATCGTCGCCAACACAAACTGCTCGTTAGGCCGTGAATCGATTGAGGTGACCGCGCGCACGCGCGAGAAAGGCGCGCTACGCCGATGAAACACGTTTCCTTCATCTGTTGAAACGATCATTTCCCATTCAGAACCCGGCTGGGGTGTGATACTCACTTCCCGTGCAACCACGATGCCGTCCACGCCCATCAAGGCCAGCTCGCCATCGCTGCCCGCTTGATGATTAAGTAAATTGCTTCCTACGTCGGGATTAATTTCACCGTGAATGCTGGTTACAAATTCGCGTGCCACACCTGCCGCGCGGATCGGGCTATAGCCGTTGATAAACCGCAATCCCGCCCACATCGAGCTGCTTCCCGGCCGTAGCGTTTGGCCGACCGGTTCCGGCTTGTTTGCTGTGCAATAGGTAAGCTCCGTCCATGGATAAACACTGAGATAAAGCCGCTCCGGATCGAGCGGCGCAGGTTTAAGCAGTTCTTGAGAAAAATTGTAGCGCGGCACTCCACAGTTCGTCGGAACGCAGAGATATGTGGCGAGAAAGGCGCAAAACGTGATCCCAGCGGGGATCCACGATCGAGAATTGGAATTGCGTAGGAGAAATTCCAAACAAACCCAAACCGCAGCCAGTCCAACAACAATCCAAGTGATCGGAAAAGCGTACTCGCCAGCTGTATGGAAGATCAATGCTGCGGCGCCTATCAAGACGACAAGTCCAAGCGCCGCTGTAGTCGGGGTCGGTGACTCGGGCTTTAGACGCAAGGCTTCGGCCGCGCAAATCGCTAGTACGAGATGGAAAAAGGGCAGCCAGCGAAAACTCCAACGAAACAGGCCAGCGGTTGGAGTCATACAGAGCAGAAGGACGATTAAGAGCAATACGAGCTCCCATTTGATGTGCCTAACGACCAGCTGCGGACGCCAAATCAACGCTGCAACCAGCGCGGAAGGAGCGACTAAACCGCAAGCCAATTCGGCCGCCGCATGGGGGCGACTGCGAGAGGAAAAATCAGTCCAGTGAGCCGTCCACGACGGCAGAATTAATCCCGGCAGCGCCGCAGGCGGAACGCGCCATTGCCAATGTGCCGCAGCAGACTGCAACTCGCGTGCTGAACCCTGAATCAGATCAACCAGCGCCAGCCACGCGGGCGCGGAAAGGCCGAAACCGAGCACCACGCCGATGAGCAGCGGCAGAATCGAGAAAATGTTGCGAGTTTGGACCAGTGACTTGATCGACAACCACGCAATGAGGAGCAGCAGCATTAAAACCGTGTAGGGAAATCCGCCCGTAACGAGCAGATAAACGAAGGGCGCCGGCCAGAGGCATCGCCATTTTGATCGCCGCGAATCCAGAGCGCGTTCCGCACCCCACCACGCCCATGGCAGCCAAGTGAACGCCCCGAGCGCACCAAACCAATCGGTAGCGCCCCAGCAGAGGATCCAGCCATTGAGCGAGGCGATCAGTGCAACAAAAACCGATAACGGAATTGCAAACCCGCGATCTCGCGCAAGCAAATATGCCCCCACAGCCAAAGCAAAAAGGTGCGCGATCGAAAGCGCAGCCGCCTGTTGTGGAAAGGCGAGCGGAAATTTCCAGACCAAAACGACGAGCGCATTCACAAAAAGTGAAAACGTGCCGTACTGAAATTCGCCTGCGAGGTTGCCGCAGACCCAGGAATACGGACTCAGGATTGGCCAATGACCCTCGGACCAGCTGCGCGCCATGTCGGCGAACACCGGCAGCACCGACAACTCGTAATCGTCATTCCAAAAAACCAGAGGATTGCGCCAAAGGAGAATGATGCAGAATAGGACAACGATCAGTCCGGCCCCGAATGCCCCAAGAGAATTTTGCCACTGATTAACACGGATTTTCACAGATCCAGAAAAGGCAATCCGCGAATCTGTGTTTCATCTGTGTTCATCCGTGGCTGGAAAAGAATTTCTACAGTACGACCGGCTTGCCCTCGGTCATCACAAGCACTTTTTGCTCGATTCCGTGCGCGCGTGCCGCTGCAAGCAATCGCTGCGGCGGTTCGTGGAGCGGCTCGAAACCGAGAGGGAACGTCCCGTAATGCATCGGGATTAGCATCTTGGCGCGCAATTCCAGAAAAGCTCTCACCGCCTCTTCGGGGTTCATGTGAACTTCACGGCCGGTGGGCGCCTCATAGGCGCCAATGGGAAGCAACGCCAGGTCGACACTGAAGCGGTCGCCAATTTCTTTGAAGCCCGGGAAATAAGCTGTGTCGCCACAATGAAAAATCGTGCGGCCATTCGAAGCAATCACAAACCCACCGAAATCGCGGTGCAAATCCGCAAGAAACCGGGCGCCCCAGTGGTGACATGGCGTAAGCGAAATCTTGAGCGGCCCGAGTTCGACGGTCTGCCAGTAGTCGAGTTCGTGCACGATGTGGAACCCGAGATCGTGGACCAAGTTCCCCACTCCCGTTGGAACCACGATGGGTTGGTTCGCGGCTACGCGACGCAGCGTGCGCCGGTCGAGGTGATCAAAATGCGCATGGGTTACGAGTACGAAGTCAATGAAAGGCAGATGATGGATTTCGAAGCCAGGCTGTTTCAATCGTTTGATGACCTTGAGCCATTTCGACCAAATCGGATCGATCAGGATGTTGACCTCGTGCGTTTGGATGAGAAATGAAGCGTGGCCGATCCAGGTAATGCATATCTCGCCGTCGCGGACCTTCGGAAATTGCGGCGGCACGTATTCGCCGGATCGCTTCACGAACAGCGACGGAATCAAAACGCTCGTCAGGAAATTGCGTTTGTGCCAATCGGACCGAGGGCGCAGCCGGACGCGGGTGGAATGCCGCCCCTCTGGAACGGGAGTATCGCCGTGTTGCGCCCGGCGAACAATATTTCGCCGGTTCTTTTTAGGAAAGCGGATTGGCACAGTCTTAGAAGGATATGGGACAGTTACAAAGTGGAAAGGGTTAAAACGTGACAAACTTCAGACGCAACGATCCACCGAGTGTTTGACGTTGTAAGCCCCAACCTTTTGACCTTGTAAGTTTCTACATCCGGCGTTCAGTTTCCTTCACATGCGGAGCTCGAGGGTCTGCGTCATACTGTTTTTGATTTGTTCAGCCGGGATGGCGTCTGAATCGCGCTTGCCGTTCGGCACAGTGTTCAAGGGACAGGACCAATTCAACCGGCTGGTTGCCAAGGCGAAAGCAGAGAATTGGAAATCACTACCAATCGGTGATCGGACTGCGGCGGTTGGAAAAGCGCTGGTCGGTACCCGCTACAAACATTTCACTCTCGAGATCGATAACCGAGTCGAATCGCCTTCGGTGAATTTCTACGGCATGGACTGCTGGACGTTTTTCGAAACGGCACTTGGGTTTGCGCGAATGTTGAACGAACCGGAATCAAATTGGACTCCGGAGCGTTTACTGTATTACATCGAAACGGACCGGTATCGCGGCGGCCAATGCACGGGCGATTACCTTTCCCGGCTGCATTACCTGGAAGACTGGCTTTACGATAACGATCGCCGCGGTTTGGTTAACGACATGACTCGTCAGCTTGGCGGGCGGAGCGTTCCGCATTCTGCGCGAGAGATGACCGTTGGCTGGCGGCATTATCGTTACCTTGCTTCGAATCGCTCGTTACTGGGGCCGCTTGCGCGCATGGAAGCGAACGTATCTTCGCGGCCGCTATATGAAATTCCAAAAAGCCAGGTCGCCAACATCGAGCCTAAATTGAGCAGCGGCGATATCATTGGCGTGATTTCGCGCGAGCGAAACGGACTGCATTCGACCGCGCACGTGGGGATGGCACTGCGCACGAGCGACGGCGTTTTGCACTTCATGCACGCTTCTTCCCCCAGTAATTACGGCAAAGTTGTCGTGGACGACCGGCTCTCGAAATACCTGTATCGTTACGGGTCGGACAGCGGAATTTTGGTCGCCCGACCTTTGCGTTAGGATTCGTCGAACTTGTCCAAGTCGCCGAGTAGCGCTTGTAGTCGTTCAACGGCCTCCTCAGCATCCACACCGTGAGCTTCAAGTGTTGCCGTGGCTCCGCAATCGAGATTGGCGCGGAGAATATCGATTAAGCTTGAAGCAGAATATCGCCCGCCACCGGTGACAAGCCAGATTTCCGATCGAAAAGTCCTGACGTGTTTTACAAAATGAGCGGCAGGACGCGCGTGTAATCCCAGCTTGTTGGTAACGCGGACCTCGCGCCGCGCGGACACGGACGCTCGCTTTTGTCTGAAGATCATGCCTGACTGGTACCCCAACGCCGATGCAGGAATTTTTCAATCGGCGAGAAGAAAATTTTATCGGCCAGTAAACCGATAACGACGATGACAATCATGATGCCGATGACCTGCTCCATGGCGTTTAATTCGCGGCCGTAGTGTAGAAGCTGCCCGAGCCCGAAACCGGTTAGAATCGTCACGAAAATCTCGGCAGCCATAAGTGAACGCCACGCAAATGCCCAACCTTGTTTCATCCCGCTAACGATAAACGGAAGCGCGGAGGGGAGAATAACCTTGAACCATATGTGCAGACGCCTGGAGCCCATGGTCAAAGCAGCGCGCCTGTAGATTGGCGGAACGTTACGCACGCCAGTTTCCGTGGCGATAACGACCGACCAGAGTGTGCCCATTACTACCACGAAAAGCATCGCGGCTTCCGTTTGCCCGAACCACAACAACGCAAGCGGGACCCAACAGACACTCGGCAATGTCTGGAGACCAAGGGCTAGGGTTCCAATCGTGTCTTGCCACACCTTCCAACACGCGGTCAACAGTCCCAACGGCAGCCCTACAACGAGCCCAATCATGTAGCCTATGAGCAATCGACGCATCGTGACGATCGTGGCCTTAACCAAAGTCCCATCCACAGCAACGCCTTCCAGGTAGACTGCCACTTGCCGCGGCGAGGGCACGAGGACAGGCGACCAAATCTTTGCGCGAAACAACGCCTCCCAAATCAGCAGGAGAACAGCAAAAAAAAGTGCCGCCAACAAAAAACGTTTCATTCTGCGATTGCGACCTCCAGTTGGCTATAACTCTTCAGCGCTTTCATAATTTCCGTAGCATGAACGGCAAGATCGACACTGTTGATGTCGCGCGGCCGAGGCAGGTCCACAGCAAACTCTTCTCGAATGCGACCAGGACGCGGCGAAAAAACTATCACCCGATCGCCGAGACAAGCTGCCTCGCGGACGTTGTGCGTAACAAATACGATTGTTTTATTCCGCGCCTTCCAGATTCGCTGAAGGTCTCCATAGAGTTGCTCACGAGTCAGCGCATCGAGGGCAGCAAATGGCTCATCCATCAGCAGCACACGCGGATTAGGCGCCAGCGCGCGAGCAAGCGAGACGCGCTGCTTCATTCCACCAGACAGCTCGTGAATGTTCGCGCGCTCAAATCGGCTGAGACCGACCAGTTCGAGGTAGTACTTGGCAACGTCGTGCCGGTCTTTGTTTGTCAGATTCGGCTTGAGCTTGAGTCCAAATAGAACATTGCCAAACACGTTCAACCACGGGAACAAAGCCGGTTCCTGAAACATAACGAGCCGCTCGCGACCGGGGTCGGTTATCGGCTTGCCATCAGCCTGCACGGTGCCGCTATCCGGTTTTTCGAGCCCGGCAATAATATTGAGCAATGTCGTCTTGCCACAGCCGCTGGCGCCAACGAGGCACACGAATTCACCTTCCTCAACGTTCAGGCTCACACGATCGAGCGCGAGAACTGCGCCGGATGCACCTTTGAAGTTTTTCGAGACGTTCTCAATCGCGAGCTTCGAGGGCGCTATAACCTCGAGTTCCTCGGCGGCTGAGGAACGTTGGCGGCGAAGTCGTTGCATTACGGAGTTTCGACCAGCTTGGAAGTGTCTGTCGGACCTTTCAAAAAACCCGCATCTTTTCCATCCTGCACCGATTTGGCAATCAGATCACGTGATACTTCGCTTGTGAATTGAATCCTATTCCACGCCTGCGCGACACCATCCGGCGCGAAATCAGCGTGTGTTTCAGTTTTGAGTTCCGCGATCAATAACTTCTGCGCTTCTGCTTGATTCTGCTGTATCCATTTCGTCAGTTCCACATTCGCGTCTGCGATTTTCTTAGCAAACTCGCGTCGGTCACGCAGGAACTTCACACTGGATACGAGCCAGGTGGTGATCGTGTTCTTGTCCTCGAGAAACACGCGCGCCTTCGCATCACGTTCGAGCCGGGTTACCCAAGGTTCGACTGTCCATACTGCGTCAACGCCGCCATTTTGAAACAGTGCAAGTTGATCTGGATTGGCAGTCGGAATCACCATGACGTCGCCGCCTGTTTGCGTGACGCGAAATCCTTGCGCTTTCAACCATGCCCGGCACGAAATGTCCTGAGTGTTGCCGAGTTGAGGTGTGGCGATCTTTTTTCCGCGAAAGTCGACGGGCGCCTTGATCGGCGAATCAGCCTTCACTAACAGAGCCGCACCGCCATTTGCGGCACCAGAAATGACACGAATCTCCTCACCATTCGATTTGAAGTAAGCGTTAAGCGCTGGCCCTGGCCCGACGTACGTCATGTCTAGCGATCTGGCGAAGATCGCCTCCATCGCCGAAGGACCCGCGTTGTAAGTAAACCACTGAATCTCGACGTTTGGCCCAAGGCGCTGTTCAAACCAGCCTTTGCCTTGACGCGAAAGCGCGTGCGCGATTACGCCCTGCGCATGAGTGATGTTTGGAAAATGCCCGAATCGAATCGTCGTCTTCTCCTGCGCGGCGACAAATGATGCACAAAGCAGGAACATCCCAAAAATTGCGGTTATTCTTATTTTCATAGTTGGTTTTCGATTGTCAGAACGGGCTCACAAACAGGAAAAGCAGTTCACGTCGTAGCCGCTCGAGACGGTCAATCATTCAATTCATCCTCCACGCCAGACACGAGTCTAGTGCTTGTAGCTAAGTAGGCCGGGCAGATAGAAAGAGATTTTTCCATAAGCCTGCCGGGGAGACGTTCTCCCGGCGGGCTTTCGTTAACCCACTAGAACGTGAGGTTCAAATCCGCTTGGAACAAATTATATTCATCCGTTGGATTGGTTGCGATGGTGATAGTACCGAGATTTCCGCCGGTGCCGAGATTGTGGTTATACCACCAACCGTGGGCGTAGGTCAGTCGGAAGTTCACAGCGGCGGTCAGGTTATATGTCGCCTGAGCCACAATCCCGTGGATATTCTCTTGAGCGTTGAAAATATCATCGTCGATCAGGTTCGGATCGAGCGCGTACTGCTCGGTGTGTTGATACCAAAGGTCGATTTGCCAATCGCCTTTCTTCTTCAACTGGCCTATACCGAGCCCAGCCTGATACGCGTATCGCTGGCTGCCCTGGCCCGGCTCCCCTGCCGCGTCGGCACGATCGTTAGCTTCAAAATTGGTCGCGAAATCGCCGAATATCCGCATCGGTATTCCCCACGCTTTCCAGCCGAATTCCACTGGCATATCGAACACCAACAGGCTGTTGATGCCGGTCTGGTTCGTCGCCAGAGAATCTGCGTTCGTTAGGTGAGGATCACCGCCAACGTAGTGGACATTAAATGTGTCGCCGTTTCCGGTGTAATTGTAGATCGTCGGCGCGAACTGAAAGTAAAAATAGCGCGGAAAATTAAACCGTGCCCCTACCTGCCACGCGAGCAGGAATGCATCTGTGTTAGGCACTAGCTGACTTCCGCCGTTTGCCGTTGTCGTTGCTCTGGCGCCAAGCGGATTCTCAGGATTCGAGTCGTCATAAACGAATTGGCCGAAGTTCGCGAAGAGATCGAGCGTCAGGAATGGTTCCGGCGGTTTCTCGGCCGCAACGGCTTTGCCATCTTTGCTGGAATCCTTGCTGAACGACGGCAGAGGAGGGGGTTCTGCTCCAAACACAAATGTGTGCTTCCATTCCTCAGCCAAGCCCTCGGGATTGATGTCCGGGTCCCATACCATGCGGGTGGTTACGAGCGGGTTTGGCATTCGGCCACCGATAAACGTAAAGCCGGGGAAACCTTTGTAGCCGCCATACGCCTGGCCGACGTAAACACCGTCGCTGTTTTTCTCGAATGGTCCGCCGCCACCAGGCGTGCTACTCGCTGTGTCGTCGCCAAACGTCACGTTTGTTGAGCGCGCGCCGTTCGCGGTTTCCAAGCGAACACCGAAGAACCAATCATCCAGCAGTGTTCCGCGCAGCCCCAGGCGAAGACGATAACGCTCGCGCTCACGTTCCTGCCAATCATTTGTCCCTGCGACGCCCGCACCGGGCGACGCCACTTTGCCCACGCCTTGGGTCTCGCCTGCCCTATAATCGTAACGGAGCCGCAAATCGCCGTAGAGTTCCATCTCGGTAATAGAGGTGGATAATTTCCACTTGTCGGCGGCGGATTTCTCGAGCGGGACAGTTTTTTCTACGTAAGTCTTACCATCGTAATTGATTTCTGTTTTTGTTGGTCCTTCAGCAGTGACATGAGGCGTAGACTGCCTCTTTAAGCTGTTGACTTCGGTTCTGAGCACGGCGATCTGCCGCTTTAACTCTTCGATCTCTTTGATTTCAGAAGATGTTTGCGCCCAGAGCGGCGGCGCCGCAACCAAAACAATCGCAGCTAGGCTAGTGCCCGCTACGGGTGAAATGAGTTTATTGATCAACATACGTTTCTCCTATTTGCCGCGATTTTTCGCGCGGCCGGTCTGTGACTGGCTCCCAGGGGACCCGGAAAAGTGTTTTAATGCCTCCACTCTGCTTTTGGCACGAATTCGCCGGTCGCCCTCTTTGGACAAGATCGATGCGAGCGCGATGGACCGGTGGAGGAAAGGCGGCGTAACCTTGTCGCGTCGATATTTGCGAAGCGTGATCTCGACGATGTCTGCGAGAGTATAACGATCCAGAATTGTGCTGATGGCGTTTCGCACATCGAACATCAACATCCGTAGCCCGCAGTGATTCTCGTCCGGGCATGAGCAGCGAGCGTAAGACGTTTGGCTAACGCAGCGGATCGGCGCCAACGGGCCATCAATGAGGCGAATGACGGCGCCGAATTTGATTCGGCTCATCGGGCGTGCGAGAGAGTAGCCGCCGAATTTTCCGCGCCTGCTTGCCACGTAGCCGGCGGATTTTAGCTGCGTAAAAATCTGTTCAAGGAATTTGATCGGCAGTTTCTCTTTTGAGGCGAGCTCGCCGATCTGAAGCATGGGCCAGCCGAGCTCGGACGCGATCCCCAGGTCAATGAGCGCGCGCAATGCGTACTCCCCACGTTTGGAAAGTTTCACTTCCGGTTCCTCTGTTACGCGTGATTGTCTACTAGTTCACTAGGGTTTCAATATCATACTGCAGCAGTATGAAATAAAAGTTCAAGCATTTTTTTCAGATCGGATCGCAAAATGTTTTTGGCGGTATGGCGACGTTGCTGACCCGCCAAGCAGTTTCTGTGTTTTTTCCGACGACGTGCGTACAGATCGGTCTGCAGCCGACCGGTGCCGATCACAATTGAGGACTTTGAAACTGCCGCTGCAGAACTGAGGAGACGCCCAGCCCTCTTCAGACGGTGTAGCCGAACCGCCGGTCGAGCTCTGTCATTACGTCTGCCGCAAATTGTTGGTCCTCGGCCGAAAGGTACTCGCTATAGCCGCCTACCTTCCCGCGACGCACCTTAAACGATTCTGGATCGCGCACGTCGCCCGGATGCAGAATGTTTGAATCAAAAGATCCCGCAGCCTCGAGCTTTTGCATGTTCTCGAACCGGGAAAACTCGAGGGCCTCCTGGAAAATATTCGCACTGGGCGACGATTCACCAAGCACTGCAAGCAGGTCACGGAAATGTTCAGCCGGGGAGGCGCGCAGTGCTTCGTATCGGACGAGGGTGAAATTGTCGCGCTCGGAGAACTCGTTAAGCCAATGGTTCATGGCATTAATAATGGCATGCATGCCAAACTTTTCGTCGCGCAACATTTCGCTCAGGGTCTTTTGCTTGAGGTTAACCGGTGCGTTCGGATCGCGCCGTGTCAGCTGCAGATAGAGAGAAACGAGACAATCCCGCGGATCTCTGGCGAGCAGGATGATCTTTGCCCGGTTAAGCTCGCGTCGCGGGACGAGATATTTGCCGCGAATTCTGTCCCACCGATCGCCCTTGGTGCGATGCTCAAACAGATCATGAGAAAAGACAATCCGCGGGAAACCGGGCAAGGCGTAACGTCCCGGGCGCAACGTGAACTCAAGGCCGAAGCGTCTGCAGAAGTAAGCGCAAAGAAATGCCCGAAGCCATGTGCGGCCACTCTTCGGGATGGAGAGAATGATGGCGTCACCGTCTGAGAGTTCCCGCGCGCGACTGCTAAAGTTGCGTCGGGTCCACGTCGAATTTGTTAGGCGAAATCGCGACCGTGAACTGCGCTGGCTGGTACCTGGAAACTCAGACACCGCCGGCAGCGGGCTTTCCTTGTAATCAACTGTCCGTTTCGGTTGCGCGCCGGCCAAAGATTCAGATGTGATTTCGATCGCCATTCGACTCGCTCGGAGGACCTTCGGACTGCTTGCATAAGACTGCAAACAGAGGTACTAGTTCAAGCACAAATTATTTTGGGGGCGTACTGGCTTCGACTCATCGTTGGAAGCGCAGACGGCATGTCGAGGATGGTTCGTTGGCCTCGTTAAAAACCGAACCAAAAAAAATAAACGCAGATCACCAAGATCTCGCTCTCGCGGCTTAATTGACCGCGACGTTTGGAGTTGAACGCCTGCTACGGCGCCAAACGTGGATAGCAGGCTAATCAAACGGCGGAGCGACCGCGCCGGATGGTGAAGGAAATTTCGTGGACGCTCGGGAGCCGGCAGTGTGCCGGCGCAAGGTTCGGCTCCTTAAAACTTATCACCGGATAAACATGTAGATGTTTGCGTGGATAGCGAAGAGGACAGGGGTTCAACTCCCCTCGCCTCCAGTCCTCATTCCAATTCCCAAGCGCAGGCCGCGCTAAATTTCAGGGCAACGGTTTTGTCGCTTCCAAATTTGGCTGGCATAATGGCGACATACATCGACTTGGTGCAACTGATTCGGACACGGTATAAAATCGCGCTCCGTCACGGCGCTTTGGACTTTAACCATTCGCTCCAAACGCGTGGTCGGCCATTTGGATTCGCGCGAGCATAATCATAAAAGGCCCGGATGAATTCCGCGCGCTCTGCTGCGTAAGGAGTTTTCCAATTCCCGGGTTCATCAGGCTGAAGCACGTCATAGCCATGACTCAGGATTTTTTGCCGTTGAACGATGTCCTTCAGTGACACGCGGCCGGCGTTTCGCAGCATGTCGTACAACACCATGAAGGTAGTTGTTCGTCCCAGCCCAGCCTCGCAGTGAAAGTGCGCCCATGCATTTTCTGGAAGCGCGCGGACTGCGAGAATAAATCGGTCCACTTCATCATCGAGCGGTCGCGTGTGATCCGTGACGGTGATGCGGACATAATGCGCGCCCGCGGGTTGGACAACATCGCGCTCAATGCTCGCGCGTTCGACAGTCACCTGTTGCGGTGGAACGGAATTGGGATTGCCATGTTTCACCGGATGGCCCGGTCGAACATCAATTTTGCTCCCGGGCTTGAGCGATGCCACCCGCGCAGCTTCGTTGGCTTCGATGTCGCTCTGAGTTCGACCGACGTTTGCCCAATCGCGTGATGCATACCAGCTCACGGGGAGATCGTTCACGAATATGTGCGTTTCCTGCCGCAAATCGAAAACGGTTACAGGTCCGCGCGTTCGGGCTAGCACGAGCTTTAGACCCTCAGGAGTAAATTCGCCGCTGCCCGATGCCCGCAGATCATGCAACCCGAGTATTGCAGGAGCTTCGCTTATCGCCGGCTTAAGAGGGTCATCAGTAGTACGCCAGTTCCGGGGCAGATCGTTGGCCAGCTTCAGGTCGATGTCCCAAATCAACAACGGCGTGTCGGGAGAACGAACCGGCTGATTCTTTTGTGCAAGATCGGAGGCCAGAAGACTAAGAGGCCAAAGGAGAAAAGCGAATGCGAAGCGCCCGGCGCGAGACGAACGCGTGAAAGAATTCGTAAGAGTGTGGGGAACGCTGCTGATTGGGCAGTTATGATCGAGGCGCAAGCCGGCCCGCAGTGGTTTGTTGGATCACTTCGCGACGAAGCGCAGTTGTATCGCGGCCTCTCGCGCGCGTCCACCAAAGGACAATCGGCGACGCGATGAAGATGGACGAATACGTTCCGACGATGACCCCGATAAGAAAGGAGAACGCGAAGTCGTTTAGAACTGGACCACCAAAGAAATACAGCGCGAGTACCGTCAGCAAAACCGTGCCTCCGGTGAGGATCGTTCGCGAGAGCGTTTCATTAATTGATGTATTCATCACTTCCGCCACCGATCCAGATAATCGGTCGCGCAAGCCACTCCGAATACGGTCGAAAACGACGATCTTATCGTTGATCGAGTAACCGGCGATCGTTAGGACAGCAGCCACCATAATCAAGGAAAGCTCACGTCCGCTCAGGCAGAAAATGCCGATCGTTATTATAAGGTCGTGGGCCAAAGCCGCCAGCGATCCGACGGCAAACGACGTTCCGAACCGAAAACTGACGTACACGAAAATTCCCAGCAGCCCAAGCGCGAGAGCGAGCGCGCTCTTTGTCGCGAGTTCTTTTCCGACCAGTGCACCGACGTGGTCCGTCTGTTCGAACTTCAGACCCGCTGTTGGCAAGGCTTCGCTCAACCGCGCTTTAATTTTATCGGCGGCGCCTGAATCAGCTCGAATGCTGATGAGATCGCGATTCGCCACTTTTTCCGATTGAATAACGCTGTTTTGAAACCCGGTATGGGCCAGTGCGCCCCGTACTTCATCGGGTGTCAGCTTGTGCGCCGCAGAGATAACAAGCAAATCGCCCCCTCTGAAATCCGCACCGAGGTTGCGCTGACCGTTCATGAGTAAAACGCCAAGGCACAGAACCGTGGCTACGGCGGATATCGACACGAACTTGGGCGCGTTTCCAAGAAAATCGAAGCCCTTTGAGCGAATGAGATGAAGCATGGACACACGCTTCAGCCAGCCGAGCGCGAATGCCCACGAAAAACAGGTGTACGTGACCAGCAGCGACGAAAACATTGACGCCACGATGCCGATGGTCAGCGTGAGTGCGAAACCCTTAACCGGTCCACTCGCCAGCCAAAAAAGAATCGCAGCTGTAAGGAACTGCGTGACGTGCGCGTCGAAAATAGCGCTGAACGCTTTCCGGTAAGAGGTATCGATGGCCACACGAAGGGATTTTCCCTGTTTAATTTCATCCCGAAGTCGTTCGTAGATTAGAACGTTGGCGTCCACCGCGATTCCCAAGCTGAGAATAAGGCCAGCAATGCCGGGAAGCGTTAGGACGCTGTTAAACATGCCCAGCACGCCAACCACCATGATGCAGTTGATCAGCAAAGCTATGTCAGCGATAAGACCGACCAAGTGGTAATAAATGATCATGAACACGACCACCAGGATAAAGCCCGCAATTCCTGAATAGATGCCGCTCTTGATCGAATCGCTGCCAAGGCTGGCTGAGACCTGGCGCTCCTCTTCGATCTTCACCGGGGTTTGCAGCGGATTCTCCAAAACGCTCGCAAGATTGCGCGCTTCCGGCTCGTCCATGCGTCCGCCGCTGATGACCGCGTTACCACCGTAAATGGCCGTCTTAATGACCGGCGCGGATTGAATTACACCATCGAGAACAATCGCGAAGCGATGACCCACATTCGCTTCAGTGATTTGACCGAAGGTTTTGGCGCCTTCAGCGTCGAACCTGAGTGTGACTTCCCATCCTTCCTGACCGTATCCGGCAGCCGCTTGCGAAACATGGTTGCCGCCGAGATCTGCTTTCTTTTTGACGAGCAGACGTTCTTCGATGGGCTTTCCGCCCTGAACCTGCTGTTTGTAAGTTTCGATTCGGAATTCTGGAGGAATCACTTCCTTTCCATCATCAATCGCTTTCAAGCGTTGACCGTTGTCCGGATATACCATGCGGAACTCTAGCTTGGCCACCCGTGAAAGTTGGTCGCGCGCCTCCTGGATGTTGGCAGCATCGAGACCAGGGATTTGTACCAGAATACGATCGTTGCCTTGTGGCGTAATAATCGGCTCGCTTACGCCAAAGCGGTCGACACGCTTGCGGATGGCTTCGATGGCCTGATCTACCATCGCTTTTGTAATTGGCCGCTTTCCACCATCGGCGCTTGCTGGCGGCTCCAGCCGAATCAGAAACGAAGTGCCGCCTTGAAGGTCGAGGCCAAGATGGATCTTCCCCCGATGAATCACTGTCCCATCCGGTCGCTTCTCGTCGAAAGGCGGATAGGTCGACCAAAGGCAAAAAGCCGTGACCACGATTGTCAGCACCGTCCCCAAAATGCGGCGTAACCGATCGGTTTCGGTTGCGAAATACCAGCCGAACAGCACCAGTATGGCCAAGCCGATAAAAAAAGTAAGTGCTGGGGTCATGGAATTTTCGATACCCGATCTTCGATTTTCGATTTGCGCATCGGCGTCGCTTGTTCAGTCCGGCTTCGTAACAGGAACGTTTTACCTTACGCCTCTTTCAGGACGTTGGTAATCGCCGATTTGTCGATCTCGATTTTTACGTTGTCAGCCACTTTCACGAGGACGGTGGTCTCTTTCACGTTCGAAATGAGACCGTGAATACCGGCGTTGGTCACCACGCGGTCACCGGTTTTCAAGCTGGAAACTAATTTCTGTTGCTGTTCCTGGCGCTTCTTTTGCGGCCGAATCATCACAAAGTACATGATGATGAAAATGAAAATAAGGGGGACGAAAAACGAGCCAATGCCGCCGCCGGGCATAGGTCCAGGCGATCCCGTTTGAGCCTGAGCGAAAATCATGCAGAGCATATCGAGAATTGGAGAGCGGCACCTTAAGCACGAACGCGCCCGCTGCAATCGTTCTTTCGCGCGATCCGTGTTTTAATGGGTGTATTCACACTTTGGATGAAATTCCGATTTCACATGCTAATCTCTAGCGTCGAAAATTGTTCCGGGGGTATAGCTCAGCTGGTAGAGCGTCTCGTTCGCAAAGATTTTTGGGGTTTTGTGACTCGTTAGGCCTGTTGTGGACAGAACGCGACCCGTGTGGCCGCGACGAATAAAGCGCCCAGCATTAAATTCACACGAGCTGTGGACTGCTCCGGTCACAAGGCGACCGAAATTTCAGCGGTAGGGGGGCAAAAAAGGGGGGGCTTTTGGCAATCGCGCATTTTTACCAGCAACGCAGCCGCAATTCCTAGGTCACCGTAACACCAGGCCACTCGGCTGGATGCTGGCGTGATACCAGGCCCAATCCAATTCGGAAAAGAAAAAGAGAACCTGAGCTACCGGCATTCTTCGCGCCAGCAACCATGCCACTGCACCTTCGAGCAATTGTCGCGCTTTTGTCCGAACCCTTGTGACCCCACGAACCTCTCGTTCATCGAGTGCATAGACGTTAGCAAGAAACGCGATAACTCCCGCCACGCCGTGCGCGACTCCGAGGTTGTAATAGCCGTTCGGACACAGTTGCCGTTGCGAGTCCGGCAGCAATTTCGGCAAGGCGAACCAGGTAATCCCATCGGCACTTCGTTCGGCAATCTCGTCGAGACGATCGACTACGTACGCCAAACACTCGATAGCCGACGGACTCGGCAGTTGTTCCAGCGCATAAACACCAAAACCGACCAAGCCACTAGGGCTGTTTCGACCCGGCCACGATGAAGTCGCTGATCTTGTTCAATTGGGCAAGAAGGCTTGGTGTTTTCTCCAAAACGCGTACAAAATCAAACTGTGTAAGCGCATAAATCGAGCGATGAAGGCCATGGAAATGCCGAAAGTAAAAGCCCGAAGTCTTAACCCGAAAGGAAAAGTCAAGGCTACGCACTCCAAGGCGAAAAACCGGGAATAACGTCTTGGCGCTGTTAATGCGAAGGAGACCTATGACCTCCTGAAAACGATGTTCATCGATCTTTTTGTAGAGAAAGTTTGCATACACGAATGAGAAGAACAACACTTTGAAAGTATTTGCAGGCCCTGCTGAGAGTAGCGCCCGGTTAATGGTTCCTATTTGCGGATCGTTTCTAGCCGCATGAGTATAAGAGTTGAAGTTGTAAAGAGTGCGATGGACGTTCTCTTTGGCGTTTATGCAAGCAAACGCTTCAACCGCGTTCGCTAAGCTCTCGCAAAGTATCGATCGCAGAATTATACCTTTGGGGCCAGACAGGCTGTCAAAAAACTGCATCGGCTACACAATGACAAGATTCGTGAAGGAGATAGTTGCCCTTCGGAACGAGCACTGTGTCCATATTGAACCTACCCGGGCTCTTGCATTCTATTCGCGCGAGTGCGGTATAGTTGTCGGAGTACGGTACACACTTAGCTTTTAGGATCGCAGGAAGTGCTATTAACGGAAACGTTTGATACTGACAAAAATCTTTAGTGGTAAACCTGTAACCTAAGTTGAGAAAAAGCCGGCGGACATTTTTAAAAACCGGATTGTAATGATAAAGAAAGCCATCACCCAAATTCGTCCGGAGGGACGTAAAGTGAGCGTAATTTTTGTGCGCCGCAATGACCGTTTCGAGCTTCAGGCTCATTGATTTCGCTCTGGGGCGAATATGGTAAAATTAGTGCAGCGATCAAAGCCGTCGATTGCGCCAGGCGGGCAAAATCGGGGGGCCAGAGATCGCCGGGTGCGTTGTTGCCAAAAGCGCCGCGTAATTTTTCCGACATTTGATCAGATTTGGGTGTCGAGGAGAAAGGGCCGGTTCCAGGCAGGAAAGCGCCCTGCGATATAGTTCGGCTGCAGCATCGAAACGTCCCCGCCGTTTATAAATCACTGCGAGATTGTTCAATGTCAGCGCGACCTCCACATGGTTCCTGCCAAGCAACTTCTCTTTCATATTCAGCGCGCGCTCATGATATCGCTCTGCCTGTCCGACTTTTCCGCGAGCACATAGAAGACTCCCAAGATTGCTTAACGTAACTGCCACCTCATAATGCTCGGGACCGTATGCCCTCTGAAAAATTCGAAGTGAACGACGAAGTAGCGCTTCCGCCTCAAGGTATTTTCCCTGTTCCGAAAGAAGTGCGGCCAAGGCAGCTTGATCGGCAGCCACCAGCGGATGGTTTGCGCCGAGTGCGCGTTTTCGGAGTGCAACAGACTTGCGCGCAAACGGTTCGCCTTTCGCATGACGACCTCTGGCATGTTCGAGTCCACCCAGGTTGTGGTAGATGGTAGCAAGATCGGGATGGTCGCGTCCCCGTGCCGCATTCAGAAGCTTTAGAGCGCGCCGATAAAGCCTGGCTGCCTCGCTAAAGCGGCCCTGATACTTGTATAAGACGCCGCGGGCATTCAGCAGAGGCCAAATCTCAACGCCGTCTCTACCGTAAATTTCCCTCGCCAAAGTCAGCGCATTCCCAAGGATGACGTCGGCCTTTCGATACTGTCCGAGAGCTCGATATAGTTCGCCAAGGCTCTGATGGACTTGAACGTTTAATGGTTGCGGCGGATCCCCAGGAAGTAGCTTGATGACTTTTAGGTAAAGGCGTTCAGCTTCTCGAAACTTTCCTTTTTTCTCTTTTCTCCTCGCGCGAGCGTAAATGTTAACGCACGCGCTTATTTTCAACGCAACTGGGATTCGCTCGTAAATTAGGATCCCATCGAGCCCGCACTGTGTCCCTTGCAGGGCGCGGTGCGGCTCCGAAACTTAAGTTGAAATACTCGTTTCGCAGACTAGCTGACGTCTGCGAGGAACATTTCGTTATGATTTGTTGGTACCCCGTCAAAGCCTGGGCGAGTGGGTTTCACGCCGGCGCCGGCGCGCGGGTCTTTGTTCGTCTTTAGATCCTTAATCTTCAGAGTGGTTTTTTTACGATTGCTCGGCTTTTGTGATTTCATGGGGATATTCCTTTCGTTGTTTTGGCCTTCATTGATTTCTTACGATGAGAACTCGATTCCGACCTTCACTGATGTAATGCGTAGATTTTTAGGGTTCCTTACGCGAAAAGTCAAATCAGGACACTACGATTTTGTCAGGTGTCATGACCTTGGCGACTCTCCCCTGCTAAGCCGATGCGGTGAAACGGCTCCTTTGGATCGCCGCATTTATCTGTCAACGGTGTTAGTAACCGATTTTCCAGCGCCATGGGGAAAACGGGTGGGGTTCGACGAGTTCGAGCGCTTTTGGGCTTCACTCCAACTCGACGCCCATCCTGAACTGTCCCGGCGCCGAGGAGGCCTGGTCTTGAGCGTGCGCTGACCGCAGGAGCGAGTTCCGGCGTGAACGTCTAAGAGGAGTTTTGGAACCGGCTGAAAAAACAGTGGTAGCCCGCCTGCTGCAATGCCTATACCAAGGGCAATACCCATAGCTACCCCGAACCTGACGCGGTCGCCAAGTCCTCAACCTACGCGAGTGTTTCACCGGCATCCATGCCGCCACCGATAGCATCACTCATCGGCGAAACGCCTGACCGCGCCACGACGCGCTTGAAACCTAGACAAATCGCCAATTCCAATTCCACAAACGCAGTCAACTTTTCATCCGCACGCACAACGAAACGCTTTTCGTCGCTGCGGTGCGCGTCTGCAATCCAGATCACAGCGGTGGAAGACGGTCTTGATTCACAACGAATGGCCAACCGTAACATCTGACACGAAATCACACGTAATGGCCTTACGCTCGTAACCGGGAGACGCGGTTAGCACACCAGTGAACAAAGCGATACAGGGTCGATTTTTGGGAGCCGGAACGGCGGCGTGTTTATTGGCGTAATGCATAAGACGGTACCGTTCGGTCACGGCCATTTCGGCGGACGGCAAACTCAAGGGGTTCGATCTGCCGCGGAAACATTTGATGGCGATTGAATTCGCGCAAACGGCCGACGGCTTGTTCTGGATGACGGTCCAGAGTTTCTACGCGAGGGCCTCGCCGTCGCCGTGACCGATCTGCCGCGCGGCGGCGACGCGATTCCCTTCAACTGCGGTACGATCTGGCTCGCCGACTACGAACACCATCTCGTTTGGCGGATCAAACCGTAGCGCGCAGTTTACGGGCCGAAGGCTACATCGGTAGGTAAGACTACTTCCTTCAGGATTCCAAACGCCGACGCAACTTTTAGCATTGACTTTACCGGAGGGCGAGGATTGGCTGGAGGGCGAGGGAATTGCAGCTCATGCGCAGGATTCCGCTCCTCCCACGGAGCATCGCTCGGAGGCTTATTTATCACTGTCGCCAGATGGCACCTATCATCTCGCGATTGGCTCTGCGGAATTCGGCAATGGCATTACGAACGCGCAACGCCAGGTCGCCGCTACGGTGCTCAACACGCGCGCTGCCAATATCTTAATGGACTTTGCCGACACGGATCGCACGCCTTATGACACAGGGACCTTTGGCAGCACAGGTACAAGCGTAGCAACGGTGGCGGTGCAGAAGGCCGCCGAGGCGCTGCGGGGTAGTCTCCTTGATGTCGCCAGCACACTGACCGATGTGCCGGCGGCCGAGTGCCGGCTTGAAGATGGTTGCGTGCAATGCGGAAACGGCTCGATTACGCTTAAGGAGCTTTCCGCAAAGTCGCCATTTCGCGACAAGCTCCAAGTTGCACGTAAGGCTTATAACTCCCCCCGAACGACAGCTTTCCTCGTACACGGATTCCGTGTCGCCGTGCATCGCGTGACAGGTGAAATTCGAATCCTCCAAAGCGTTCAGGCAGACGACGCCGGCACGATTATCAACCCCATGCAGGCCCGCGGACAAGTTGAGGGCGCAATCGCCCAGGGCATCGGCACCACACTGTTTGAAAGCATGGTGATCGACAATCACGGCGCAGTAGTCAATCCGACATTTCGGAATTACCGCATCCCAGCTTTTGCCGACATCCCCCGTACGGAAATCTTTTTCGCGGAGACATACGATCCCTACGGACCGCTAGGAGCGAAACCCATTGGCGAAGCGCCAATTATTCCGATACCGGGTGCATTAGGTAATGCACTCGCGGACGCCACCGGCGTTCGTTTTACGACACTCCCGCTCAGCGCCGACCGAATCTTTGCGCGATTGGCGGAGTCGAACGATACAGTCAGTAGATGAGTTTGCCTGCCGTCAATCCGCGAGAACGCGGATTTGAAACGATCGAAATCCGCCGACAACTAGGACCTTTCACGCGTAAACTTTCATGCAACACACCCTCCAAGTCAGGCGTAGCTCGCTAATACTAGCTGCCTTTGCTGTCTTACTGGCGCTTAGATCGCCCAATGCGACTGCTGCCACACAACCTAAAAACAAAGATTTGGCAGCTCGGCCGGACTTTCGCGAGCCGGTCGTGCTGACGAGCAAGGAGGGCGTCCTCGAAGTTCGCCTCACTGCAAGACAAGCCAAGGCAACGCTCGACACGGTAGCGACACCTGTTGAAAACTTCCTGCTGTTCGACTACGAGGTGATCCACGGCTCGGCATCAAACGGGGAGAGGTCCGGCGGCAGTCTCTATCCAGCCCCGACTCTCCAGGTATTTCCGGGCGAAAGACTGATCGTCCACTTCGAAAACGCCCTCACCGGCTTGACCATCCGGGACTACTTCATTCCCCAGTACACGGCGAAGGATCAGCCCGTTCCGCTGTACCCGGAGCAGATGACTTCTTCACCAATAAATCTCCACACCCATGGAGCTCACATCAGTCCGAAGGGAAATGCGGACAATGTCATGCTGCATATCTCTCCGGGGATGTCGAACACCTACACCTACGACATGCCAAGGAACATGCCGCAGGGGCTCTTCTGGTATCACTGCCATCTTCATGGCCTCACGTCGGCGCAGGTCTATACAGGTCTCGTTGGTCTGCTTGCAGTGGGACGAACCGACGGCAACCTGCCGCTCGTCACCAAGAAGAACATTCCCATCCGGAACATGGCGCTTCAGTATAATTTCGTCTTTGACCGTGCGGGCGGTCTGGCGCAACTCAACAATCCGAACTGGCCGCAGTGGGTTAGCACACTAACGCCGCCGAAGACCGGCGAGCTCGCGAACGGCACGTACCGGCCTTCACTTGCGCCGGTCAACTTCAATCAATCCAAAGTGGGAACGCAGTACTTCACTGTTTGGTATACCGGACCGCTTTCAATCAACAATCATCGCGGGCTGCTCGAGTTTATCCCCAGCAATCTCCAACAATTCACTGCAGCGGACGGCAAAAGGAACAGCGATGTGTCAGCCAATCCAGCGCTTCCGGATTATCAACGTGATGTGCAATTCACTGTGAATGGACAGTTTCAACCCGTCATCAAGAGTAAGGCGGCCCAGACCGAAATTTGGGCGCTCGCGAATGTGAGCGACATGGCCTACGTGAATGTGCAGCTCACGGAAACCACCACTGGGCGGCATCCACCAATCGCCATCATTGGCCAGGATGGCAATCCGTATCCGGCCGTTCATTATCCGCCCGCCGACAAAACCCGACTGCTCATTCCACCGGCGAGCCGCTTCGCGATTGCCGTGACGATTCCGGCCGAAGGCGAGCTTGTCCTGGAGATGCCGGAACGCGGCAGCGGCGCCAAGACGATCACTGCCCCCGGCGTGCTCTACACCAACGGTGGAACCGACAACCCTCCAGCGGTCCTGGGGACCCTAAGCGTGCTACCCTCGGCCGTCAGTTATGCCGACGGGTTCTTCATCTTTCCAACCCAGGTGCTGGTACGAGCCACAGCAGCGGAGCCAGGCGGCCTAACGACCGCTTTTGCCGAAGGTCAGCCGCTCGGCGGCTATACGTCCTATGTCGATCTTTCCAGTAGCACCCCGGACTTCAAGCGGCAGATTTTGATAAACGGCGGATTCCTCAATAACTTGGCGAGTCCACAGGACCCGAAAGCATTCGTCTATGCATTCGATGGCATAGCATTCCCCAATGTGCCGCTGATCCAACCTCGACTGAACTCAGTGGAAGAATGGAAGTTTATAAACCACAACAACGACGAACATCCCATTCACGTGCACGTCAATAATTTTCAGGTGATCGAGTGCTTTGATCCTACGACCGGCCTACGGACCGGCCCGGACAAGTTTTCAATCGATAATGCCAACGCGCCGGCGCCAACGATGTACAGCGACGAGAGCGTAGTTGAACCGGGCATCCTCACGATCCGTACGCGCTTCGACGAATATACCGGGCTTTACGTGATGCATTGCCATCGGCTCAACCATGAAGACAACGGACTGATGGCGCTTATCAATGTCATACCCGCGGTCTCGATTTATGCAGTGGCGGTTCCCGGCGCACCCGGCAGCCCAGCGGAAGTTCGTCTCTATGATGGCAACGGTGACCGGTTAATAGGCACGGTCATTCCATTCCCGGGTTATGAAGGGAGCGTGAACGTGGCAATGGGAGATGTTGATGGCGACGGTATTCTCGACCTGATCGTCGGCGCCGGTAAAGATCACGCCCCCGAAGTAGTCGCCTATGCTGGCGCGTCCATACGCGGCAAAGGCACCTTCGGGACCGAATTGGCGCGCTTTCAGCCGTTCGAACGCACCGCGCGTGGCGGTGTCAGCGTGGCGGCTGCATGCATCGACGGGACAACGGCCGACAATCTGATTGTGGGATCGGGTCCGGGCATCCCAAGTGAAGTTAAGGTGTATCAAATCCCCTTGGCGGTAGCGTCGAGCGCAGGGCCAGCGCTCTTTGCCGCGTTCAAACCCTATGGTGGCGATCGGAGGGGCGTCACCGTTGCGGCGGGCTTCGTAGACTTTTCGACTGGTCGCGAAAGCATCGTCACTGCGCCCGGGCCTGGCGTCGAGGCGAAGATCAAGGTGTTCGCCTTTCCCCTGTTGAAGACCATCGCCAAAGCTGATCGCGAGAACGCGCAGCCGACTAACCAGCCTGTGAATATTTCGTCTTTCGTTCCGTTCGGCGACAGTTATCGTGACGGCGTTTCTCTTGCGACCGGTTGGCTCGCCGGGACACTTGGTGGTGCTCAGCGGATCATAGTCAGTCAGCTCGCTGATCGCGGTTCAGTAAAGATTTTTTCCAGCGGCTGCGCGCTGGACGGAGGTCCTTCGATGTACCTGCACAACCCGCTGCATCACGATCACGGGGCTCAGTTCCGCGAGATCGCGAGCTTCGAGCCTTTCGGTGGATCTGGCGGCACACGGGTGGCCACGACCAGTACGACAACTGGCGCCAATCTGCTGGTTAGCGGTGTTGGGCCTGGAGCGACGGACGCGAGCGTGAGCAAATACGATCTTGCAAGACCCAACGCTCAGTCGACGACACTTCAAGCCGTGCGGCTTGGAGAAGTCTGGTCTGGGAAAGCGTTTTCACTGCCGATCCTCGGTGGCGACTAACTGTTCGCACCACGCTTTTGACTCTTTCCTTTTCGGCGATTCGCGGGGCTCATTTTCGCAACGGCTCCCCTCGGCAGTCTTTCTTAACACATAACAAAATAGTCGAAACGTGAAGAAACAGACCGAAACGAAGCATCATACCCCGCTCGTGGATTTCGCCCGTATCATCTGTCAATCGTGCCGCCGATTGCTCTCCTCGATCAGGCGGCCCGCATTGAGAAGCTCAGCCTCGCTAAACTTACGTCCGACAAGTTGCAGGCTAGTGACAGGAACATTGGCGTGACGCACTGGGATCGGTATGGCCAGCGCAGGATTTCCCGCGAGATTTACCGCAGAGGTGTTTTGCAATGCCAATACGCGCGCTTCCAAAAGCGCTGGACTTCCGACCAGCGGAATCGTTAGCGGCAAGGTCTGAAGCGTCGGCAGAGCAATAAAATCAACCTTTTCAAAGAGCTCGCTAAGAGTCCGCTGCCAGTCCGCTTGTCTTCGTAGAGCGCCCCGATACTCCGTCTGCAAGATTTTACCCAGCAAGATCACGGAATTCGCTCTCGCGCTTACTCCGGGTTTGAATTGGTACTTTTGGTCGCTCATCCAGGCACCCACTGCTCCAACAATATTCGAATCTTTCTGGGCTTGACGCCACTTCGCCGTAAATTCCTGATCAAGCGGAGTGACTTGAAATTGCGCTTTGGCAAGCGCTTCATCCACGGCCTTGTCAATTCTGGGGTCCGTGCCACCCAGGGAGAGCTTTTCTGGGTTCGTAACACCGAAGAAAAGACTTTTTAGATCTGTAACGCTGAGGAGGAGACCTTCGACGTCCGTAACGCCCATGGCGAGATTTCCGGGGTTTGGGCTTTTAAGGTAGATCCGCCCGATTTTCATTGGCCCGGCCGACGGTCTGGCCGCCATTACCGCGCGATATCGTGCGGCAAAACCGTTCTGCAAAAGATCCATCCCTTCCGCGACGCGAGCAACGTCTTTGCCCATCGGGCCGACAGTATCGAGATGTTTGGGTTCAACCGGGAATACGCCATCCAGTGGAATGAGGCCGAATGTCGTCTTTAAACCGACGATGCCGCAACACGCCGCGGGGACGCGGACGGACCCGTCCGAATCCGTTCCAAACGCAATATCCGCCATTCCACTGGTGATCGCCGCCGCTGAACCACTTGAAGAACCTCCCGGGATATATCTGTGCAACCAGCCGCCAAGGTGATTTTTCGGAGTTCCGTAGTAATCGTTAATACCGGAAGGAGATATCGCGAATTCACTCAAATTCGTTTTCCCAACGATCTGCACGTTGCGCGCCCGAGCGATGCTCAGACACCCTGCATCCCGCGCTGCCGGCGGACTGTTCTTCGCCACGTATTTCGACCCGGCCGTGGTCACCACTCCTTTTACGTCGATGAGATCTTTCACGGCCAGGCGCAATCCGTTGCTGTTCTCAGCGGGCGGCCAATAAGCGATGAAGGTGTGATCGCGAGACTGAGTCGCTGGTAGTCCGAGCGGCAAGGCGGAGCCGCTAAGGAAACCCATTAGCACAAGCCCCGAAAAAACCCATTTAGTGAATACGCAACGATCATTGACCATTTCATGTACTCTTAAGTGCTCAGAAGAAGTCCACAAGGAGAGTCGCGCGATTGACGAACCCAGGTTGATCGCGTGTGACGTCGATTGGTAGCGTGACTCGGGGCGGTGCCCAACTTGGGTCCCGATACCCGGCTTCAATACGGTCCTGTTCTATCATCCGGAGCTTGAGGCAGTGGTAGGGGGGGCAATGACGACTACATGGCTGGTGACTGCCCGCAGGAGCTAAACACGGCGACGGGCGGACCGCGTGGCATAGCTTGCGAGACCCCCAGAGGACCGCATTTTGGCAGCGCTTACCCAAGTCCTAGGCAAGCCGTTCCCCCCATATGTTGCTTCGCAAACATCAAGCGATTTGGTTTAATGAGTCCACGCGCTATCAAACGCCGCAATGAGGTTTCATGTTTCAACGAGATGTAACGACCTCGATTTTATTCAGCAATCGCAATCTGACCTCTGCTGATGCGTCCCGAGGTGCACCACTACGCTCTGGGTTCTGCTGTGTTAGGCTCGCTCCCATAGCCGCTACATCATTCACTGCTTTCATCGGTTGCCATAAGGGCAGCCATTCGGCGCGAATGGACAGGGTTGACGTGCGAGTATGTTTCCAGAATCAATTTGCCGCCGTCCCTGTGGCCCTGCCATTCGGCGATTACCTTCACGTCAACGCCTTTTTCGATTGCGCGGGTGATGAACATCCGGCGAAGTGAGCGTTGACTGAATGATGGATAACCTAACCTCCGACAAGCTCCGGCCAGTGCCTTTTTGGCATCGAGAATTTTGAAAACACCCTCGTCGTGCGCTTTTCCATCACATAACCGTTCTAACAAAGGGCGGAGTTGCGGAAAAATCGGAATCGCAAAACCAGTACTGGTCTTGTGCCGGTAGGTGATGATCTGTCCAGCTCCAAAATCGATATCCGCAGGCATTAGCGAACCTGCTTCGGCCTGTCCGAGTCCTGCCAGTCCTAGAAATTCCAAAAAATCCGCGCTGTCTTGAGCGTCAGCATTGAAAAATTGTGCACGAACATCCGCGATGATTGCTTTGAACTGCTCGAACGTTGGCGTCAGTCGGATTGGTTTTTCGCGCTTCACTGAGCGTAGGTGCGCAGCTGGCGATGTAGCGATGATACGATCGCGCACCGCCCAGTTGAACAGTTCTTTGACGCAAAAGATATGCAGGTTCCGGGATGCCGAGCCGAAGCGGAACCTCGACAGCCACAGATCGACATCGCTCGGTTTGATTTTGCCGATCTGAGTCAGTTTCCCAGTCGGCCAGTCGGTTTTGATTCTTCCCACAATGAAAGCCTTTCGCTCAATCGTTTTCGGCTTCTGGTGTTGAACCGTTCTAAGATAGAGGTCGCATAGTTCTGCCAGCGTAAGCTTCCCTTGTGAGCGGTCGCCCTTCTTTTTAGCGAGATTGCGCTCAGCAAGCTTACGATCTGTCGTTTCCAAGCTGCACCGAATCTCTTTGCCGCCCGATTTGAAGCGTGCATAATAGTTGCCGTTCCGATAGCGGTAGAGACATGGCCCGACTTTCCGAAATCCGCTTGTTGTATCCTGCAGTGTGCTCACGATTTCAACCTACAGTGGATAGAAACGGTGGACAAACGGAATTTTCAGGCGGAAACTCTCAGCCGTTTTTCATAGGTAGACGGGGGTATAGCTCAGCTGGTAGAGCGTCTCGTTCGCAATGAGAAGGCCAGGGGTTCGAATCCCCTTACCTCCAGTCTTCGTTCGCGTCGCCGACGAGAGCGGGACTGTCGCGCCAAAGCTTTAGCGAAGGCGGACATCTTCTGAGTTCGCTACATGAACGCAGCGAGCTACGACTCGGCAAGCCAACGCTTAAGAATGAGAAAGTTTTTCTACGTTTACGTTCTGCAGAGCCATGTGGACCCGGAACGATTCTATATGGGTTTGACTGACGATTTGCCCATTCGGCTAAGGCGCCACAATGCAGGGCAAGTTCTCCATACAGCCAAGTGGAAACCTTGGCGCCTGAAAACTTACGTTGCATTTTCCGACCGGTCTCGGGCAGTGCAATTTGAGCGGTATCTCAAATCTGCCTCTGGGCGTGCGTTTCTGAAAAAGAGACTTTAAGGACCTCGGCACGTGATACGAACAGCGCTCGCAGATCAAGGCGATGCATGCCGTGCGTCGCCAGACCCGAAAGCTTGTGGTTCTGTCACCGCGGAGCCGAAGCGAAAGCGGACACGTCTCACCGTACAACATAAACGCGGCGAGCTACCACTCTAAAGGAACTAACCAGGCGAATCGCCATTGACGAGTTGTTCGGAGGCTTCCAGTTTCTGTGCGACAACAATTATGCTCTTCCAAAGGAAAGGTAATCGACCTGCTCCGATGAATCGAATGACGCTGAAACCGGTTTCGTTCAACAGTTGAGAAAGTGTCTTGCGCGACCAGAACTTGATGTGGCCGCCGTCCCAGAAAGGGTTGAGATGCGCGTCCCACCTGTTGGTGAGTGCAAGAATAAGATTTTTCAGGTAGCCGTGATATGGAGTGCTGATGATTAGATGGCCTCCGGGGCGAAGCAGTTGCTTCGCGAAACGAGGCAGGTTACGAGGTCTCACCAGATGCTCGATTACCTCGGTTGCAATGGCAACGTCAAAGCTTTCGTTGCCAATCGTCGACGGGTCGTCGTCCACTCCGAGCTCGTGAAATACCAACTGTGGGGCCGCATCCTGTGCGAACCGAAGGCCCTCGGCGCTTGGTTCGCAACCGACCACTTCGTATCCGCGCTTGGCAAGCTCGTGACATAGCGCACCATTGCCGCACCCAATATCGACGACGCTGTGCGCGCAAAACTCCGCGCACAGACTAAAGATATCCCGCCAAAGGTAGGCTTCTGTATGCTGCGCCTCCGCGGATCCGGATTGATGCTCCGCTGCATGACCACCGGCAGGGCTCATTGCTATGTTTTACCTCGTGCGCGCGCTCTTACCTCACGTTCTTTCAGGACGATCAGCCATTCGTACCAGGCGAGCAGTCGACAATATGTGAAGCCAGCCTTGCCATCCAAAATTCCGCCCCGAAACAAGTACATGTAGATGAATCGAAGAGTTGGTCTGCAGGGTAACCGCCGGAAAATTTTTTTGGCGGCGCGCCGGCGACGGTCAGTTGTAATACTGAGAAGATCCAAAACGGTAAAATCGATATCACCGGCGCCGTAAACATTTTGCCGTGCTTCAGCCATCGAATATCGGTTGTGTTTCTCAATCCAATCGTCGAGCCCTTTTTCAAACGGAAAGTGGAGCAGGGAATTCTTCAACGTGCCGATCGCATGCGATGGGAGCTGCTCACGTTGACCATGCCCGACTTGCGTGAACCGTAACTTGCCTCGGCGCCCAAGCCGGACCTGGTACCACGGGAAAAGACCAGCACGGCGCAAGAAATTCCCACGAAACATCAGCTTGGATGAGACGCGGTAGGCATCTTTGTCCGTCGCAGCAATTGATTCGAGAATTTCAGCCGATAGAGCGGGCGTCATCACTTCGTCAGCGTCTAAATGAAAAATCCAATCGTGCTTCAACTCACAATGCTCGACGGCAAAATTGCGCTGCCCGGCGAAGCTATCGAAGATCCGTTGTACAACGCGCACTCCATGTTCGGCAGCAATTTTTAATGTCGCGTCTGAGCTAAACGAATCCACGATCAGCACGTCGTCGCACCAGGAGATCGCGCCGAGGCAACGAGGAAGATTTAGCTCCTCATTTAACGTCAGGATAACAACTGAGATCATGATTGCCCGACGCCAAACGACATCATGTATTTCATGGACGTCGCGCAAATGCGATCATCGATTTGGCGAACACTGGAATCCTTCCAACGCGCTGAATACATTCCAGTTGAATTCAGCTTCTATTAACAGTTTTTCAGAGGGAGGATCGGCGAGAATTTTAGATGTCCCTCATCCGATGAGGCCGTGATGGCACGGAGTTACTGACTCAGCCGACCAGCTAGCACATGCACCGGCACGGCGTCAGCAGGGGCGACCGTCGCCACCTGAGGCGGTTGTGCAAACCGCTTCGTGGCCCATATCTCAGCAAGTCGGACAAAGAAGTATGCAAATATGACGGGCCAGAGCACCAGCAAAGTGATGTCTCGGCCGAGGTTGAAGGTAAGACCGGCGCCAAGCATGAACAACACCAGGCGCAGCAGCGATTGCCGTTGTTCCCACCAGCGAACCAGCAGACCAGTCCAAAGCGCCATAATCATGCCGGCTGCGACCGGACCAAGAATTTGGCCAAAGTTCAAGACGCCGCCGCCGATCATTCCGCTGGACACGGTAGTGTTCACACCGAGCTCACCGTTCTCATCGTGTTCGCTCCCGAAGCCACGCCATATCGCGTAGTCAATTCCAATCATCGGCTTTGAAGGCCAGATCACACGCGGAACGAAGTTAAGTAACTCATTCAAATATCTTGCGCCATACGCCGGAGACGTACCGCCAGTTCCCAGGTAAACATTCACAAAGCAAAGCTCCTGAATCATGTTCAGCCCGCTTTGTCGCGCGTCCTCATCAATGAGCTCATAGGGATTCTCACTAGCCAGGGCCTCTCTGTAACCACCACTGTCGCGAAGCGCGGTTACAAACTTGAAACCCTCGTTCAAGCAGACGAACGCAACCGCAAGAATGGCCAACCTTATTATGATCGGATGACGGCCATACAATAGATATGTGATGATAAAAGGCATCACCGCCGCAAGAAAATGGCTACGCGCCCCTGCCATAAAAAAATACGGGAGCGTAATGGCAAACATTGCGACAGCGACAATGCGCCAGGCGATACTGCGCTGGAAAAATACCAGGACGCCTAGAAACGCTGTCACGGCGTTAAACACATAACCTGCGGAGGAGATCAGAAACCCGTTTGCCCCAGTTTCCACTGCAGCACGCCCCCACATCGTCGGACCACCACGGCCATCGAGCGGAAATACAGCGCCCATCACATCACCGTCCATGCGATAAACGCCGATTGCGAAAAGAATAAACCAAACTACCCCCACCGCGATTAAAATCTGCTCAGGGGTAAGACGAGTATCAAAAATGCCGGAACTCCGCCTACGGACAATCCAACGTATTGCAACGGGCGTGAAAACGCGGAATCCAATTAGAAACAATAGTACCTGCCCATAACTTTCACCTAACAAGGCGGAAGGAAGATAGTCATACTGCTCCGGATTAAGAAACGGATCGACAAAATACCATGCGAATACCGTTACGTACACTCCGACCGTGATACCAAAGCTATCGCGATTCAGCAGTTTGATACAGCTTTCCACCGTCAATACCAGCAGCAGAACGGCCGCGAGCCAGAAAGTTATTTCATGGGCAACCATCGAGTGGAGAAATACTTCACCAAAGCTCGAAAGTAAACTAATTCCCATGATGCGTGAACCTTAAAGTGCTGCGGCCAGCTCTTGCAGGCGCTGAGCAAGCGCGTAGAGAGTGAACCTATTATCCAGATCTGATGCGGCCGCAAGCTTTTGCAGCCGATTCGGATTCGCGATGCAGTCGCGAATACCCTCTACAATGCAGCTGGCGGTCGGTTCTTCAAGAGCGATTCCATTAATGCCGCTTTCCACGACCTCGCCACAAAATTTCGATGCGATAACGGGTAAGCCATGCGCCTGCGCTTCCAGTTGCGTAATGGCAAACCCGTCCGACAACGTCGGAAGAATAAAGAGGTCCGCATTTCTATAAAATCCAGCTGCCTGGTTGCGCGTTACAGGGCCAAACCACTTGACTCGTCCGGCATCGGTGATTGTGCTGGCGTTCGCGATTTCCACAGGTCCGACCATCCAAAATTCAACCGGCTCATCACGCAATATTCGAGCGGCCTCCAGTAGCCTGGCCACGCCTTTGCGTAGATTAATTAAACCAAGAAACAGCACGCGCATCGGCCGCTCAGCCGTAAAATGATCCGGGTAATTGCGCTGTAGGCGCGGCTCTGCGAGCCGCCCAACGTCAACTCCCTCGTACGCTAGCGGAATGATTGATATCTTTTCGGCTGGAACTCCCCCGCGAACTAACCCTTCACGCGACCATGCGGAGTTAACAATAATGCGGTCGGCCAGCTTGCATTCCTCACGCCAGAGGGCCCAATACTCAGGCGGCGCGGGTTGCCAGTCACAAGCCAATTGAGGCTCGCGTGCGGCCTCTTGTGCTACGATTGCTTCTTCCTCTGGACCGGGATCGATTTGGACGAGCACGGTTTTCCATCCGTTCGCTTTTGCGTAGCGAAACGGCTCAAGCGCGGTGTAGCTGTAGCTCAATAGAATCGGAGAGTCAGATGTCTGAGATCCGATGTCGGACGTCAGAGCCTTGACGACCTTGCGTTGGAACCATCGGTTGCGGGCAACTATTTTTGGCCACCCTGTGAGGCCGCGTGCGCTTGTAAGAATCTCGAATGAGATCAATGATGAATTGAACGCCCTCACTCGCGCGTCGCGCAGTTCGCTGTGGAACCTATGCCCGAACTTCGAACTGCGGCCGCAGACTTTCGCAAGTAGAGACGAAGGTGGGACCCACGCATCGGTTACAAAGTAATCGAGCATGCCGAGACGGTATAACGCCCGAGGCACGGCGTAGTGTTCACGCGCGCCAAGCTGGCAGCAAAGCCACTTCATCGTTTTATGGCAACGCGAGCCAGCGCTTATAACTTGCCCACGAAACAGGCCTGCGCTTCCGAACACAATACGGAATTCCACCGAGCGCCTGCCACCACCAGCCGGGTTCCCGAATGACCCAAGACCATCCGCGTTTGCAGGCGTAACGAAACTGCGAGAAAACGCGCCAGCCAGCTATTCCGACTGCAAACGGGAAAGGACATCGCAGGATAGTGCTCCATAATTCGTTGCGCGCGTGACGATGATGAATGCGAATCTCATCGCGTGCCTCACCTGAGTAATGGTGACGGATCGTGATCACGGGAGAAAAAAGTACGTCATAACCTGCCGCCACACATTGCAGAGCGTAGTCCGGCTCTTCATAGGCGTGAAAGAACCGTGATTCAAAGCCAGCCAACCGGAGATACGTTGAGCGTCGCAGAACCGCGCCCGAGTTGGGAAACGTGCGCGTTAACCGCTCCTGGCCGAGGTCTGTTTTCGCGAGTGTTTCGGGATATTCGTCGGTGCGCTGGGGAAAATGGAGCACCGCAAGTTTGGGATATTGCTCAAACGTTGGGACTATACGACCGATGCAATCCAGTTGCTCCGGATAACTATCATCATCCAACGCCAGCACCAATTCACCACGCGCCGCTCGCATCATTCGATCGCGCGACGCTACCGAACCGAGACCAACGTCGTTCACGAACAGCCGCGCTTGGGGCAACTCCGCTTTCACTGCCACAACCACGTCCTCTGTGCAGCCATCCGTCGTGATCAGCACCTCCAGCGGCGGCGGATTTAATTGCTGCAAAGCACGCCAAGTCCGGCGTAACTCCGCGATGCGGTTCTTTGTAGTAATCATCACGGAAAGACTCATGGACAAGACAATGTCAGGCGCAGGATGCCGGTGGGTTGATAGCCCAATCGCTGAGAAGCGCAGTCAGTCACTTGCGACGGTTCGTGGACATTATCAAAAGAGAGTCATCCTTTGAACAAAGCAGTCGCGTAACGCCTCAAGCGGCCTTCCCCTTTGCGCAGAAGAACTCTCACTTCCTCATTCATAATGGCCAGCCACGCACCGAATTCACCATGCTGACGTCGATGATGCTCCAGGCGCGCAATAGCGAAAGGCCGCGAGTAAGCCTTTCGATCGAGTAGAAAAGGTTTCCGGCCGCAAAAGTGCGCTACCCGCGGACGGCGAATCTCTGTCGGAAAATGCCACCGGGCGCCAGTACAGTCCTTCATCAGTTCTTCTTTCCCATGATGTACCCATATGTGCTGCAGGTTGGACATCGTACTCTTGATTTCTCCGCGTTGCGTCATCGAGTGAACGAAATAATTTAGCAGTGGCTGCTCGTAGAAATCACCAAATAATCCCGGTGTTTCGCGTCCCCACAATTCGGCTTCGATCCATTTTTCGAATGGGATAACTTCACGCCTGCATGCGAAGGCGCCAGAAGAAAAGTAGGCTTTCCCTCGCCAATCAAATTCGGGATCAAAGTGTCGGAGCTTCTGGGGATCAAACTGAAAATGTGGCAGCCACGGTGGAATCTCGATTGCATCTTCCGGTATATCAATGTCGCTCCAGAAAATTTGAAAATCGACATCGGTGCGGACTTGTGAAGTAAAGTCTCCCCAGACAATCGCGTCCGAATCCAGCCACGTGTAAAACTCGAATGGCCCCTCCCACATCGCGGCCAGCTTAGCGCGGCCATTTCCGCTCACGAGGTTCCGCATTTTTTCGGAGCGAAGTTCTGAAACACGTAGAACGATCAGGCCATATTCGCTTTCCAAATCCGAAACATCAAAACTCCCGTCCACTACCAGACAGATAGGAATTTCAGGACAAAAATAACTCATGCTGGCCAGCGTTGCTTGGACCATGAACTTGTCCTCGGCGTGGCAACCGGTCACAAAACCAAATGGTGCTTGTACTTTCATTCTATGATGGCCGGTTCCCTCCGCGGGATTCTCGGAACACCGTCGGAGCAAGATGGAGCGACAAACCACCTAGCAGCGGCCCAGGCCAAGCAGCGCGGAAAATGAGTCGGATGGCACTGTGGCGGTCACTACGCGTTTGTCGCATGAGCCGAAGTCCTGAACGAGCCTTCACATCAAAATGTTCTTCAAGACATCAGTCATGCGCTCGGCAAAAGCATCGTCGGTGAATGACTGAAACGCAGCGGAACGCAGAAACTCTTGTCCCGCCTCGCGCATCTCCCCCCATTCGAGTTCCGGGCATGATTGCAAATACGCCAGTAACTCGCGATGTGTGCGGAAGTTTCGCGCATCTACGAAAGCTTCTCGCGGGACAAAGTCTGCAATCCGCTCTTCGCCCAGGTAAACCGGCACCGAGCCGGCTTGCAATGCATCAAAGATTTTCTCGCTGATATACCCGCGGCGTCCACGAAAGTTTTCATAGGCCATCACAAAACGATACTCGGCCGACAATTCGTGCTTGGACATTTTTGTTTCGACCCTCCAGCAGCGATAAGGCCGGTTAGGATAGAGCGGACACCACGAAACTTGTTCTCCATTCCAACCGGCGCCAAAAATATCCAGAAAACCCGGCATGTATCTTTCCGCCTCGCGGGCGATGGCACGACGTTCACCATACAGATCGCCACATGAGAGTTCCGTCATCAATGACAGCGGACATTTCCAGCCGGCCAACAGTCTTCCAAAGAAAGGTAACCCCGCCAGTCCCGCCTGCCGAATCGCCCAGAAACCGCTCACGCGGTTCGAATAGCACATCAGCAAGCCTTTGCGTTGGGAAAAAGGGGGATTCTTCACCGGCCAAAGAACCGGCACTGGCAAATGATAATGAAAATATTTCGAAATAGCCGGGGCGGCATCGGGAAATTCATAAGTCACCACAGCCGAAACTTGGTTTCGATTGGCGGAAATCAATCCGAAAGGCGCGATAGCCGGGCTTTCGAAAACTTGCAGTATAATCGGCGTGCCCGGTCGCAGGTCGGAGCGAATTTGGTCGAATTCTTTTTTGCTTGTCGGAAGATCTAGCAACCACAACAAATCGCAGGTTCCCAGTGGTGCTTGATCCCAGGTGTCTATCCGAATTCCCAAATCCATGGCCTTTTCTTTCCAAGCAGAAAAGGCGCCGCGATAACGACCTTGCCAACTGGTCCCGTCAGTGAACAACCGGTTGCCACACCAGTCTTGAAATGTAGGCCTGATCAATACCTGCTTCATTCGCTGGTTCCGAGAAGCCGGTTGTAAACCTCTGCGTAACGCTTTGCCATCAGACCACTGGCAAATTGTTTTTCTACACGTTCGCGCGCCGCCAAGCCCATGTTTTGTCGCTCGGTTGGATGTTGCAGCATCCAAGCCAATCGATCATGAAGTCCGACCACACTACCGACTCTCCTTTCCAGCAAACCCGTTTCGCCATCGGCTACGATGTCCACCAAGCCACCGGTGTGGAATGCCACCACAGGCGTTCCGCAGGCCATCGCTTCCAATGCGGTTAACCCAAATGACTCAATCCGGCTGGGCGCGGCGAAGACATCAGACGCCGAGTAGAATAGCGATTGCAAATGTGGAGAGTTGATACTGCCGAGTTCAATGAGTTGATACCTTCCGCCACCACTGTCCGGCAGCTTGCCCGCGCCAAAAACCATCAACGTTATTTTCGCTTCGTCAGCCAAAGCATGCACAGCCTCCTCCAACAGCGCGCCACCCTTGTTGTGGCTGGACAAATCGGCGGACGCAAAACCAACCACGAACCGCTCGCTATCGATGGAGAGGGCCTGTCGGGCGCAGGATTTGTCGATCGGTTTGAATGACTCGGTATCCAACCCTAGCGGAATTGTATGAAAGGATCTGGCATGTCGTAGTAGTGCGCTACGATGCGCTTGCGCACTCATCCAGTCACTGCTGCATATAACGTGCAGATTCTTCCCCGCATAACATCGCTTCTTAGTCTCGAAAAATCGAAAGGCATCGTCATGCGGACCGGGATTTTTCAACTGTGGACAGTCCCGGCAATGATTCGTGAAGCGCTCGCAATCATCCGCATGATGACAGCCGCCGGTAAACGGATTCATATCGTGCAGAGACCACACCACTGGAAAGTCTGGCGGCAGCGACGCGAAGAAGCTGGGCTGATCAATCCAGCGCGAAATCCAGTGCAAGTTGACCACGTCCGGCTGCGGGCCAAAATCTTGCAGTCGGGTTCGGCGGACCCAGCGGGGGCTGGTGACAAGACAGCCGGGCGCGTTGCGCCGGTTTCGCCAGGCCCGCGCCAACGCAGCTAAGTTCCGCCGCGTAAACGACTGGTTCTCAAACACGCGGTGACAGCCTGCTACCAGTGGCGACCCCGATTCGTAGTAAAGCCTACTATCTACTCCTTGCCGCCGCAACGCATGATGCAAACGTTGAGCAGCCACACCGGCACCACCAGTTAACTCAGATGTGAAATGAGCGATTTTCATACGCGGTTGGTCAACGTGCCTGCGGCGCGCACTACTACACAGGTACGTCAGGCTTATGCTTCAGGAGACGGTGAATCGCAAATGGTCTGAAATAAACGAACTGCTAGATCCCTGGGTATCCACTCGTTGGCTCGGTGGAAAGCGGCCTCTCCCATTTCCGGCCATCTCTGGCGATTGCTCCAAGCTCGCTCCAACGTTTCACGGATGATCTCCGGATCGTTACCGGCGCTTACAAACCCATCTGTATTATCTCGCACTAGCTCATGATTACCGCCCGTTCGCGTGACTACCGAAGGTCGGCCGCAAAACATCGATTCTATCAGCGCAAGCGCTAACCCCTCCGCGCGAGAAATCAGGATGTGCAGATGATGATCCATCCATATCTTGATGAAATCCCTTTCAAAGCCACACAGCGTGACGCGATCTTCCAGCCCAAAGTAGCGGATCACGTCCTGTATGTACTTTCCATCCGATCCACTGCCGAAAAGATCAAGCCGCCAACTGCGATCTTTCCACTCGGAGGTGGCAAGTGCCTGAAGGACGCCATCCTGGCATTTACCAAACGTCTCGTAACGACCGACTGTCGCAAATCGCACTTGCTCTGAGTTACCCGGCCAGGTTAATGGACGCTCTAACCGCGTTCTGATCGGATTCGGTAAAATCGTAATAGGCAGACTCGATGTTAGTTGTCTCTGCAATAGCTCCGCATTGTCCCGCGAGACGCAAATGATTCGCCGCGCCGAGTGATAAAGCGCTCGCAATGCATCGCGTTCGGCTTGCCCGCTGACAAACCAATCGGCATTGCCTTGTATGATGAAAACTCGAGGACCGGTGTGGGCGTTTAGTAACGCGTACATGTCGCGATCCCGGTATGGGATGGCTGGGTGGCCCGATATGCACACGATGTCAGGATTCCATTGTTTTAACCTCAGAAACCGGGAATAGCCCAGCCGCACAGCGCGCGATGTATAGCGATTTAGAGGATTGTATGCGAATACGACTCCGCCAAGAGCACGGAATTCTCTAAGCTCCTCAGACTGCGCGATTGGCGTTTGTAGCGCAGTGGCGACGGAATGCCCACGGTGCAATGTTTCTGTCGCAAACAGCTTCCACATCTCTTCGCTACCGGCCCATGAGCAATCGCCAACGGTAGAAATTATCCCGATTCGCATTCGATCACCTAGTCTTCCGCGGAACTCGCAAAGATGCCGCGAATTCGACGTGCCGGGACTCCTGCCCAAATTTCCGCCGGAGGCACTGCGGTAGTCACTACACTGGCGGCTCCCACTATAGCATCGTCACCGATCGTAACCCCGGGCAAAAGGATGACATGAGCTCCCAACCACACATTTCGACCAATTTTAATCGGCTCTCCTTCGTATCCTTGCATGCGAACCGGCAAATCGGGTGCGGTAAACCGATGGTTACCGCTGATTATGTAACAATAAGCTCCAACCAACGTGTCGTCTCCGATCGAGATGGGCTTCCAGACGCCCAAATAGCTGTTTCTGCCAATAAACACATTAGCTCCTGCAATCAGCGACGGTTCGCTGTCAGGTTCTTCCGCACACCAGATCGTACAGTCGCGCTCAACATGGGAGCCGGGGCCGAACTTCAGCCATGACCTCACGTCAGCGCGCCCAGTCAGTTCAATTGATCCATGAACCAAGACCCCGCACTGGCGCATTTCTCGGAGCCAAGATTGCCGCAGACGCCATCTTTGAAGGCGGTGATAAGAGCGCCTGATTGTCGTGTTCAAAAAACCCTCACCGTCCTTGCCGTCGTACTAACTTCTCGCATTCCCTGAGTAACACAGCATGGATTTGGCTGGGTTCGAATCGACTGTGATACATGCGGTGTGCATTTGTGACAAGCTGTTTTTGACGTTCTGCGTTATGCGCCACATTCCGAAGAGTAGCAATACAACCTGCTGCGTCGGGTGAAGTATAACACTCTGCCGCATCAAATTCGCGGGCAGCACGAACTGCAGAACAATATTCCGGCCCCCAGATGACAATTGGCTTTTGAAATGTCAGGTAATCAAGAAATTTGGTCTTGAAGCTGGTTCGCTCAATTTGAGCGCACTCATCACCAAAACCCATGGGTAATAACAACAAATCGGCTTCTTGAGCATACATCCTGAGCCGATCAAATGAGACCTGTTCTTTGTATACACCGTCTGCGCGTGCAGCGATGTCAAATTCACGGCTCCAACTAGCGTTGCTGCCGAAAATTTCGAAACGCAATCGAGAATCGGAATTTCTTTGGACAAGCTGCTCGAGCATCGGTCCGTACCAAGCCGAAAGTGAGCCCGCAAAGAGGACAGTGGCCGGCCTTCCGGCGTCAGTAAACGGAATGAATTCCCGCTTATTATCGAGCATGCTACTCCCGGTTGGATACAAGACGTGCGCGTTAGGATGTGGACCTAGTGCCTCGAGCATCCCTTCCGAAGTACAGAATGCCAGATCACAATCGCGATAAAATCTGCGAAAGGCTCTTTCGATCGAACTTCGAAAAGACGGATGCATCATAACTCCGAAATCAAACCAGTCATTGAAGCTGGCGACTAACGGCACCCGCAATCGTCCCGCCACGCGCTGCGCCATTCGTGCTGTCCAGTTCCAGCTACCAGCAATCGTAAATATGAAGTCTGGCTGAAAAGCTCGTGCAGCCTGCCACACTTCGTCAGGGACAAAGTAGCCAGCGATTAATTGCTTGTAATGCCAAAACCATCTGTATAACCGCGTGTGCACCACTCTCTCGAGCCACTTTGGTGCATCGAACCGCAAGAATCGATAGGGCACCTCATACTCCTGCACCTCCATACTGTCCGTGGCGACAAACACCTCAAAGTCGCTGCGCTCTACGAAATGACGATAGAAGGACATCGCCCCGCCCCACGTCGGAACCGGTGGTGTATAGCTTAGGTAAAAGACGCGAATCGATTTATCGCGCGCCCCAGGCAAGTCGGAAGCGTAGCCGATCGAGCTTCTGTGGTCTGGCTCCATTAGCAGTTGCTAGTTTGCACGTCGGTAATTACGAAGATTGCCTGTCGAAGGTAAGGCTCGCGTCGGGCAGTGAGCGACCGGGTTCGAGGTTACTTAAGTGAAATCGAAGTTTAAGCGCATCACGGTAAAATAAATGTCGCATCCAGCTCACATAATGCCGGGAATAATACCCCTCTCTTCTCATGTTTCGATGACAGAATCGCTGGATGTCATCGAACTCTACCAAATTGATTTTGCCTGGCAGCAGACCGGCTCCGTTGTGCACGGCCGAAGCAATAATGGTCTGTTCGAATGCGCCATCCTTCGGCTCGGCAAGGGCCTCATGCACCATCGCGCGTAAGATATCCGCTGGTAGAAACTCGCCCTGCAGAGCTACTATGCCACCATTGACAAACGGCGGCTCTAATACCTTGGGACAGAAGCGAAGGGCTAAATCGCGGTTCTGATAGCAGTTACTTTCCCGCACACCGCGAGGCTTGGCCCAAAGATCACTGCGACCTAACAGATCGGCCGGGTCCGCAAACCAAAGGATGTCTGCATCTACGAACAGCACGGGTTCTCGGCGCGCTAAAAGGACAATCGAGGCAAGCTTCAATCCCCAACCACTCGCCTCGGCATACTGCGCGAGTTCGCGCTCTCCGGCAGCCTCCGCTTGGGCAATAATTTGCTCCCGGGAAAGAACATTGATTTGGCCTGGCCACCAGGAAAACACGGGGTAAAAATCCGCCGCCGACCAGCTTCCGTCCGAAACTACAGTGATCGTCGGCAGCTTTTTCCACGACCGGTAAAGTGAAAACATGCTTTCTCGCAGCAACAACCAATGAGTGCGGCTGCCAATGGTCAAATAACACAAGTCGGATTGGGGCCTTGGCAGTAAAGGCTTGATGGACCAGCGCGAGAGGACATTCAAAGCGAGCTGGCCTAGCCGGACGGACACATTCATTCCGCTGAAGGGATTCAGAAGACCGGCAGCGAACTTAAGCTTAAAGGCTTCCCTTTGAGAGTTCGACGTATTGTTCAATGCCGTTTCCACAAATACCGACTGAACCATCCGGGTCTATGACTGGTAACCTCACGTAGAGCCTTCCAGTCAGCATCCGACAAGACGAAATCCAAAGCCTCGATGCTGGCAACCAGGTGTGCTGGCGTGCCGCACCCAACGATTGGGACCACCTTAAACGGATGTGAACGCAGAAATGCCAGCACAACAGCTCCGACAGGGACGCCACTCCGTTGAGCGATCTCACCCGCGAGCTTTGCTATTTGGAAGTTGGCCTTTGTCGCATATCCGGATCGCTCAGCCTTCAAACGTGTTACCTCATCGCCTTCCAACCAATTACTGAAAAAACCACCGGCTTGCGAAGAATAAGGCATCGCGACCAAATTGGCTGCTTCGTGCAGTTGCTCTGCATCTTCGTCCATCGGACGTAGAGTCGATTCGAGTCCTCGATAGTGACGACTGCCCAGATTCCAGAACAATTGTGTGGCCACGAATCCAGCTTTGCTTGCTCGGGACGCGTACTCATTCGCTTTGCGAATCCGCCTGGACGTCCAGTTGGCTGCCCCGAGGGCTTTGACCCGCCCGTCACGAACAAACGCGTCACAACTGTCTATGATCTCCTCTACAGGAATGCTCTCGTCATCGCGATGCAAAAACCACACGTCGATGTAATCTGTTCCAAGCGTCTCCAGGCTGCCTTCCAAATCTTGTTGTAGCTCCGAAAGTGAAAGCCGCACTCGTGAGCTATTTTCGAAGAGAGGATGTCCCGCCTTCGTGGCCAATACAATCTGCTCGCGAACGCCCGCAGCTTTGAGCCAATCGCCTACAATCCGTTCGCTCCGATGTTTCTCTCCAGGTACCCAGTCCGAATAGACTCTTGCTGTATCAATGCCATTCCCGCCGCGTTGAACCCAGGAGTCTAACAGGCGATGCGCCTCCACCTCATTTTGGCGGACACCAATTTCAGCCACTCCAAGGCATAGCGCAGAAATCTCAAGATCGGTTCCCGGAAGCCTCACGCAGTCCATTTGATAGTTTTGATCGGTTATAGATGGAGCACTCTATTGTGTGGAAGATATGTACGCCAAAGATCACACGCGAAAACACCTGCCGACGACGCTCGACGCGGTGAGTCAACTACTCCGAAAATTCTCTCCAGCCTCAGAGCAGCGATGTGTCAATGCTGTTGTCGCCTTGGAAGCGATGCATTTCTCAGTAAACACCACGCCATAGTTTTCGCACCAGTCGCGCCGGGGCAAGTAAACCACGTCCTAAACGATAGCTTGGTGAATTTTGTATGGCTAGGATTCCTCCTCTCAACTGCTGGACTTCCTCGTCTGTTTCTCGCAGTAGCTTGTAAAAAGCCATTTCAGGCTTGCCGAAAATATAATTGATGAGTTCTGCGGCGTGCGGACTGATGTTTACCAGATCTGAGGAGCCTCCGCGCAGGCGATAATCAAACCCAACCGTTTTCACGATCATCGAATCTTTCTGGACACGGTAATCAAATCCTATCTTCGCAAGATGTAAAAAGCTACCGCCGTGGACAGCGGCCCGGAGCCAAAAATCCCAATCTTCCCATCCGGACAAAGGCTTGTGCTCATCGTACCCGCCAACTTCTTCCCACAAGTTTTTTCGGTACAAAGCACACGAATCGATGAAGTTTGCCCTCACCAACAGCAACAAATCGAATTCCGGTACATACCACCGACCGTCCCTCTCGCCAAAGTATTCGGCGTCTGCGTAAATTACTCCTACGGTTGGATTATTCTGTAGGAGAGGTACTCCCTGCTCCAAGTAGACGCCCCGAAGACGATTATCACTGTCCAACGGCAAAATAAATTCGCCTTTAGCCAATTGAATGCCGGTGTTCCGAGCTGCACCGGGACCACGGTTAGGCTGAGTTACGACGCAGTATCCCGCCTCTGCAACCTCGGCGAGAATCTTCCTGGTATCCATTTCGGACGATCCATCGTCGACGATGATCACTTCTAGCAGGTTTGCGTTACGCACCTGCTCTATGCTGGCAAGCGCTTCGCGCAGCATAGTCCCTTGGTTGAAGCACGGGATTACAATCGAAACCTTCCCTTCGGCTATCGAAGTCGTCATTTGCAGGTTTGGTTCTGAACAGACGTATTTGGTTTCGACTTCATCCAACGTTTAAGTCGCGATCCCATGATTCGAAACCACAAAACGAGGAACGAGAAAACCATCCGGATGACGCGCGGGCTATGAGACAGTCGCAGCGCTTCGACAATCTGCCGCCAGGCAGGAGCGAAACCGACTTTAACCAGCAGTTCCCGAGCGTGGAAAACAGCGGCTTGCGCGTACCACAAGCGGGCTTTCCTGGCAAGGACGCGACCACGGGCGGGAGTATGATAAGTCGCTGTGAGCTCGATCATCTGGCGCACGTCGCGCGCATCCGTGGCATCAACCCTCATGCCCGATGTGGCAGAGTTCGGGTGTAGTCGGTAACAAGCGAGAATTGAAGGCTCAAAGCAGAACGGGAATTGAGAGGCAATTCGCTGCCACATCTCCCAATCAGGAACGAATCGAAGATGCGGCAAAAAACCACCGAGCTGCTCGTACACGCTTCTTCGAACCGCAATGGCTGCGCATTGAATCAGTTGCTGAACCGTGATCTTCGCGTGCCAGTCATCAAGCAAACCAGGCGATTCGCGGTGCAGTTCGGAGAGCTGGATCCAGTGTCCTTTTGAATTCACCACCGCATGCCGGCAAAAGATCGCGCCAGCATCGCGGCACTCCACCGCTTTGCGCAAAAAATCATAGAAGCCCGGCAACACAATGTCATCCTGGTGAAGAATATGAACCCAATGACCTCGGGCGCGCTCAATGCATCGATTCCAAGTATTTGCCAGACCTCGGTTTTCAGGCTCGGCATGAAACGTCACCCGCCCCGCGCCAACTCGTTGGGTCACTCGAAATGCCGTGTCATCGTTCGAGCAGTCGTCGACTACTTCGATCTGCATCTGGTCCGGTCCTGGATCCTGTTTGAGTACGCTTAACAGCGTTTCCTCTAAGTAGTCTGCCTGGGGATTGTAAGTGGGTATCATTACAGACCAGAACGGCCGGTACTCATTGACAGGTACTGCGCTGATTGCTGGAGGTGTCACACTATCGGTTTTGTAATAAACGCATCACGACTTTGAAGAACATCCCGAATTAGAGCTCAGGTTCTGCCTTGATTACATATTGGCATCCGAAAAGCGTCGGCCAAGCCTTTGCAGCGCCATGCAGGACCTTCCTCAGAACACGCCGTGGTATCCATTGCCAGGGGGGCACTTGATACACTTGCATCCACATTCCAGCGGAAGCTCTAGTCTCTATGATTTTGTAGTTTCCTTGCGTGAATAGAAGATGAAGGCTGCGAAGCGTGAACCACCTCAAGTGAGTTGCATCCATGATTCCGATTGGCTGGTAATCGAAACGTCCGCGCAACAAATTTAAGCGGACTGTCCAATGGGCAACGTTTGGCAGTGACGCGACTACAGCCCCTCCACCGCGAAGAAACCTGTGCGCCAGACGCAACGTTCCAAAAGGATCAACCAAGTGCTCCAAGACATCCGCAAACAAGACGACGTCGAAGGGACCCAACTGAGGGATCAGTTCTTCGATTAGCTGCGCTCCGACAACCTCCACGCCTTTAGAGGTGGCGGCTGCAGCCCTATCGGTGTCAGGTTCAATCCCAAAAACCGTACAATGGCACGCATCCATGATAAGACGTGAAACCGAGCCGGTGCCACAACCCACGTCGAGTACTCGGGCGCCCCACGGAATCATGGTGGAGATTATTCCAGTTGACTCGGTGGGATCAAGATCCTGGCCGCCGTATCGGAAAGGCGATGGTAACTCCGTGAGGAACCCGCGCCCGTATTGTTCGTTTGCCGCCATTTAACAAACGAACACAATCGCGTTAAGTGTTCCTGTCGCAACCCAGTCGACCATTACTATCCCATTCCAGAAACACACTTCATTAGGATTTACTTTATAGCCTCCGCGACGATGGCAGCCTCGTTTTCGCAGATCATGATTGTCAGTGACGTCGGTATCATACTGACCAGAAGCGACGCACATCCAAACCGTTTGGGTCGCAAGTAATCAAAACTCCGACGCTCCTCCTCGGAAAACATTTCGCCATACCGTTCGCAAAGCTCGAGCCGGGGCGAGTAATGCCCTCCCTAGGCGATAGGACCATGAACCTTCTATTCCTCTGATTCGTGCCCTAAGAGCCTGCACTTCGTGGTCGGTCTCACGGACCATGTTGTAAAACGCCATCTCAGGCTTACTGAAAATATAGCGTATCACTTCTGCGATACGCGGACTGGTCTTTATGATGTCCCACGGGTCTCTTCGGACCCGATAATCAAACCCGGTTGTCTTCACACTGATGGAGTCCTTTCGCACACGATAATCAAATCCGACCTTCGGAAGGTGGACAAAAGTGCCTCCATGAAAGGCAACGCGCAGCCAGAAATCCCAATCTTCCAATCCCATCCAAGGCATTTGCTCATCGTACCCGCCGACGTCTTCCCACAAGCTCTTCCGGTACAGAGCACAGGCATCAATGAAGCCTGTCCGGATCAATGACAATAAATCGAACTCTGGCGCGTGGACCGGACAACTGGTCTCGCCGAAGTATTCAATGTCGGTATAAATTACTCCTGTAGTCCGTTTGTGCTTTAGGAGAGACACGGCTTCACTCAAGTAGACATCTCGAAGGCGATTGTCGCTGTCCAGTGGTAAAATGAATTCGCCTTTCGCCACTCGAATGCCCGTGTTCCGCGCAGCACCCACGCCCCGGTTCGGTTGAGACACGACGGAGTAACCCGCCTCCTGGGCTTTGCTGAGAATGTTTGCGGTTTCGACCTCGGACGATCCATCGTCGACGACGATCACCTCCAGCAGATTTTCATTACGCACCTGCTCTATGCTTGCAAGCGCCTCTCGAAGCAACGTGCCGTCGTTATAACACGGGATTACAATCGAGACCTTACCTTCGCCAGTCGCATTCCCAGTCATTGAGGGTGTAATAAGAGGTAAAGTGGAGCGAATCTCACTTGAGCAGTCGGGAATTGATAAATATCTTGAATCCTTACCAAAACTTCCAGTTAACACCAAAAACGGTTTCGCCGTGGAAGCTCGTCGTGAATCCATTTTCACGCAACGTCTCAACGATTTGTCCGCGATACTTCGTTTCTTCGTGGATCTCCAACGCAAGAAATTTCACTCTGGACAAAAATTGCTCCGGATGCGCATCCACGGAAAAGATCAAAGCTTCCGCCCCTTCGATATCCATTTTGAGGACATCGATTCGAGGGACAGAATAGTTTTCCATGAGTTTGCTGATTGTGATGCCTTCAACTGTGTTGGCGCTTTCATTGCTAGCCTCAGCAACACTGATCGCCCAGTCCCTTCCGTCGCGGAAGCTGCGGATGGTCACCAGTCTCTTGGGGGAGATCCAGAGCGCTGCCTGCACGGGGAAGATATCTTTAAAATTATTATGCCGAATATTTTCCAGCAGAACTTTGTAGTTGCCGGTAGCCGGCTCGACGGCAAAACACGCTGCGTTCGGAAAGATTTTTGAAGAAAATCGTGGTATAACCCACGTTCGCGCCGGCATCGACAACGTATTCAATTGATTCCTGGCGAGAGTGCCGAAATATCAAATCGATTAAGGGCCGATATTCCTTTTCCATCAAAACGAGCTTGCCCACATGGATATCGCTCGTCCGGCGTCGGACCAGGAAACAATAGTTTCCCAGGTCAATATCCCCATAAACGGTTACGAGATTAGTATCCCTTATCTTTTTGATGTTGTGGCCGGCCGCCAGTAGCTCGGCGAAGAACGCTTTGGACTCGTGGTAATCTCCCGAAACCTTTATCCAGAGGCTGCTTAGTAACCTCAAAAGCCGGCCTAAGACAGCGCTAACAAGAATGCATAACTTCTCGGTAAGCGAGAATTGGACTAACACCTGCAGTTTCTCAGTACGCTTCACTACCTTCCTTGTGTGTAAATTCAACGGTGTACCCAACATGCGAGAAGTGTTTGGTCATAACGGCGCTATGGATACCGGTACGGTACCCTGCGGACAGTTAGTTCGCGTTCTCCGCAGCGGGCGTGCCGTGAGAACGAATACTTGGTGCCTTCGGTTATGTAGATGTACCGCCGCCTGACTCCAGCGTTCCTCACTGCAGTCCATGGGGCCTTGCTCGTGCGAGTGTCGCGAGAACATCATCCGGCGTATCTCGGCGGAATGCGGCGTTTTGACGACATTTTGCGAGCGAATTATAGTCCTCGCAGATATTCCCGTGCAAGATTCAATCGTGACCCAACCTTCTAACGAAATTGCGTATAGGAAGGCCCAGCTTGAAGAGACGGCTGAGTCTGTCGGCTTGCCATGGCACGGCCGGATCTCGAGCGAGTAATAGGCGGGGCTTAAGGGCAGCGGGGCTTAAGTAATGAAGAGCGTGATCAGAGCGTTAGTACCCAAACCGTTGCGGCCTGCGTTTCGCAGGCCCTACGACTACATTCGCCACAAAATTTACCTTACCAGGTTATTTGATCACTACGCCGCCATGATCCCGCCGTTGGAGTTGATGCATGATGGCCCGGTCGGGTTTGAAGAATTCAAGACAAACGCTCAAGAATTTTTTCGCCACTATACGGACCTTTGCGGTCTGAAACCTTATGAGAGGATGCTTGATGTTGGTTCGGGGATAGGAAGAAAGACATTTCTATTGACGGGCTATCTAAATCACGACGGCAGCTATGAAGGTCTCGACATTGTCAAGACGGGAATTGATTGGTGCACCGAACGAATTTCCCGGAAGTATCCACGCTTTAAGTTTCAGCTCATTGATGTCTGCAATCGACACTACAATCCAACCGGCAGGTACAAGGCCTCTGAATATAGATTTCCTTTCGCGGATGAGTCTTTTGATTTTGTCGTGCTCTGCTCAGTGTTTACTCACATGCTGGCCGACGACGCAGAGCACTATCTCTGCGAGGTGGCGCGCGTCCTGAAGAGGGACGGGCGCTGCGTCATCAGTTTTTTCTTGTTGAATGAAACCTCGTTTACGCTGATGCGCGCCAATAAGGGCGCGATTGATCTAAACATTAATCTCGGCTCTTGCTGGGTCGCTGATGCAAACGATCCTGAAGTAACTACGGGCTATGAAGAAGATTTTGTTCGGGTGCTTTATGACAAATGCAATCTCGAGATCAGGGAGCCGATTCATTACGGAGGGTGGTCTGGAAGAGGCGAATTTCTGAGCTTCCAGGACTTGATCCTTGCGTTCAAAGCACCACGGAGTATTACCATCCGAGGTCAGGCTAACAATGGTGCCAAGCGCCAGGTCAAGCCGGCGCCAAGATGAGGATTGCGGTATGGCACAATATACCTGGTGGCGGCGCCAAGCGCGCCCTTTATTATCATGTCCGTGGTCTGGTAGAGAGAGGACATTCGGTTGAAGCGTGGTGTCCATCAACCAGTGATCGAAACGACCTGCCTTTAAGCGAATTGATTACGGAACATGTACTCCCCATTGATATTGGTCAGAAAGGCAAATCCGCAGCGCGGATTTCACCACTGCGATTGTACAGCGACCAACTGCGCCAAGCGAAGGCGCTCGACGAACACTGCCGGCTGTGTGCCGATGAAATTAACCGCCGGGACTTCGACATTCTGTTTGCTAATTCTTCAATTATTAATGCCGTGTCCTCAATTGGCCGGTACGTCAAGACCAAGAAGGTGCTCTATTTGCAGGATCCTAACCGCTGGCTGTACGAAGCAATAGGAGGAGATGGGTTACCATGGGTTGCAATTCCCCGGATGGGTCAAGTCTGGAGGCGCCCGCACTACCTGCGGTGGTTTGTTTTCAATCTCATAGGTGTCCAGCGAATGCGCATCTTAGCTAGAGACGAGCGCCTCAATGCCAGCGCTTTCGATTTGATCCTCGTAAATTCTTACTTCAGCCGTGAGAACCTTTTGCGCGTGTACGGGCTGGATTCCACAGTCTGTTATCTGGGCGTGGATACGCGGTTATTCGTAGACCGCCAATACCCAAGAGAGAATTTTGTCGTCTGCATGGGCGAATTGGTTCCGCTTAAGAATGCGGAGTTTATCATCAAGGCAGTCGCGCAAATTGACGCTCCGCGACCACCCCTGGTGTGGATCGGTAACTGGATCGCTAACAGGGGTTCTGAATCGTATTATGAGGAAATGCGAAGTCTGGCAAAGTTACATGAAGTAACCTTTGAAGTGCGAAGGAGCATCGATGATAAGGAGCTGGTAGACATTCTTAATCGCGCCAGCACGATGGTGTATGCCCCTCGTCTCGAGCCGTTCGGGTTCGCGCCTCTGGAGGCCAATGCTTGCGGCTTACCTGTGGTAGCCGTCGCCGAAGGTGGCATAAGAGAAACCATCATCGATGGCGTAAACGGTTTTCTGGTGCAGCATCAACCACAAATGATGGCCGACGCAATCCAACGGCTCGCCCACGATAAGGATTTGGCAGCCCAACTTGGCAAGAATGGTTCGAGGATCGTCCAGGAAAAATGGTCTGTGAACGCGGCTGTTGAGCGTCTCGAGCGGCAACTGACTCAAGCGACGACGGCTGAGGCTTCTTCGAATTCTGAGTAGCTATTGCAATTACCTCGGGGCAGAGAAATCAGAGGGCATCTCACCTATACCTGGCGGCGGCGAGGTTAGGACTCTGAATCAGCAAAGCGGAGATCGAGAAATTCCAGTGATGTCCTAAAGAAAACGCCCGCGACAGGAGGAACTCGCCGCGGGCGTTTAGGTGAATCTGGTCTATTTAAACTGAAACATTGTACTGCCTATAACTTGGACGTTGTCAACGAGGAAGACGAACAGGCTGGCGGTGTTGAGGACGATGAGCGCTTCCACAGACAACTGCTGTTACTGTTCCGGTACCAGCGTGACCGGGGTTCGGTTCGTAGCCGGGGTCGGTGTGGATGGTCACCATCATGGGAATGTCCCCGCTCTCTACCGGGCCCGATTTCGTTATCAAGCTTGAGACAATTACTGTCATGTCAGCCGGGACGGTGTCTGGTGGGTGCGAACTATTGCCCGGATCACTTTCCCACGTGCCCCCACAGGGCGGATTTGAACAATTGGCAAAGCCTTTGAAACTTGCTGGAGCTCGGCCTCCGCTCAAATGATTTAGCCTCCACCATTGCGCGCCCCAAAACGTCACATGATTACCCACCACTGCATCGAGATCGCCAATAACAAAGGCACCTGTGCATGGCGCTGGCGTTGGAGTGGTCGGTGTAGCTGTCGGCGTTGGCGTTGGTGTTGGCGTAGGTGTCGATGTTGGAGTTGCTGTTGCTGTTGCTGTTGCTGTTGCTGTTGCTGTTGCTGTTGCTGTAGGTGTTGGCGACGGGACGTCGCAGTCAACGAAAGAGGCGCCCTCCTGTTGGCCGGGGAAAATATCGAACAAAGTGGTAACATAGTTAGTACCATTGAAGGTTACGACAGCGGTGCCGTGGTGGTTCTCGCTGTTAACGAGAACGCTGCCACCCAACCCTATGAAGTCGGTCGGCAGATATTTGACGATCGCATGAGTGTCGTATACCGCCTGGAAGTAGGAGCCGCCCGAGCAGTTGGCGCACGGACTCGACGGGATCACCTGGACGCTTTCCGCACCGTCCCAATCAGGAGCGGACCAATTGAAGGCATTTAGAGTAACGGTACCATCGTTCTTGATTGCATGGACCTGACCGGCGAGATCGTCGGCCGCCAGGATCTGACCGCCAAAGGGACCGAAGCTTAGCGGCGCTACAGCTGGTCCTTCAAGGTGGGCGCCCGTGTTCGCGATGAACGCGACAGTTCCACTCCCGTCAATCTTAAAAACGAGGCCGTTCTCGCACGTTACGATCATGTCGAAGTCAAATGTGCCCACATGGTCGAACGTAATCGAGCTGTGGTCCGAGAGGGGGCACCCGAAACCAATCACAAACGGCGTGAGGATACCTCCCGAGAACTTATAGACGTCATCGCGTTGCGTGATAAAAACGTCGCGCGGGGTGAACCCGGCCGCCACGGACTGAATTGGAGCGACAGCCAGGTATTTTTCGACGCAGCTCGCAGCCGGAGTGGGACTCGGGATCTGCGCCAACACGGAGAAATTTCCATTGCAGTCGACCGCATCGAAATTTTGGTTGCAGAATTGAGTCGCCAACACTACACCCGGGACAGCAGCCACGCCTACGGGCCCGTCCCCGGGGATAGTGGAAAAGGGAATTGCAGTGGCGGCGTAAAAAGTTCCTATGAGCGCTAACAGCGCTACAATTGTCAGATAGATTTTTGTTCTGAGAGTGATTTTGGTTCTTTTTTTCATTTTTGAATTCCCCGTCTAGCTACTAGTCTTTCCCGTCGGCATTGGATCGATTAATCCAGCCCTTACCTATATCTTCGGGATTTGCGGCACGAAGTTTTCAGAAAAATGTCATTTTTGTAAGAAATCGTGGATTAGCGGCCTTCGTCGGAGCTATGGCGTGGCGGGTCAACAGCGAAATCTTCGTCTAATAAAGACCTGCACCGGTAGAAACGGTTAAGCAACACGCGGACCTTCGCATGGAACACGAGCTTTGAGGACAGGAGCCGCGCAAACGTGTCCGTTCACACCGGTTTCTTTCTTCTCTCCTGACGCTCAATCTCGTAGAATTCTACCGCAAATCACTGTCACTCCTGTGAAACGCGGTAATATCGTAGTGCGAAATTCCGCCGTGGAGCTATCTGCATAATCATGCAAGTCTTTGATGAAATTCTTCTCCGAAAGAGTAGTCGAACAGAAGAATCGGCCACCAGGATCGTGAACGGCGAGCTGCCAATAGCGCAGATCGAAGAGCAGCAATAGGGTCTCAATCCCGGTTCGCCAATCGCATCCTGGCCGCATGCGGCCAAAGAGAACGTTTTACTAAAGCCGCCCATTTCTTAATCTGGGACTCGGCAAAATCCGCAAGCGGTAAACAAAGCGGCGTCAATCTGCTCCCATGTTTCGCTAATGATCTTTCGGCGCATACGTTTTGAGATAATCGTCTTAATACTCGGTGCTTGTACAATTCAAATCTTTCGGCGCGGCCTGTCCATTTTGCGACATAATTCACCGCTTCGCGGCTTTGAATTGACTAGCCTGCTACAAAGCCTTTGAGCATACTCAAGGTATGCTTCAACGATTGGTAAATCGCCAAACTCCGCTAATAGGCGTCCTTTGGACGCGAGCGTTCGGGCCACGAACTCTGGGGCTCAGATATCTTGAACTACTTTCGTCGTATACCGCAGTAGGCATGTCTAAGCTTCGGGTTGGAAATCCAACCGGAGATGGCGGCTACGTTATGGTTGATTCTTTTCACGGTGTAAGTGCAGCCCTTTCTATTGGCATCGGCAACGACGTGTCATGGGATTTCGATCTCGCGAGCCGTGGAATTGAAATCTTTCAATACGACCATACGCTGAGTAGCCCACCATCATCTCACCCGAAGTTTCACTTTCAGGCTATCGGAGTCGCGAGAAACACAAGCGAAGACGGGAGATTTCGCAGTTTGACAACAATGGTTTCCGAAATCCCCGATGCAGGCGATTTGATTCTGAAAATGGATGTAGAAGGAGCGGAGTGGGGCGCCTTGTCGTCGAACCTCAAGAATATCCTCGATCGGTTTTCACAGATGGTGATTGAAGTTCACTGGCCTTTTTCGGGAACCATCCGTGCCAGATTGCGCAGGCTGCGAATCCTCCGAAAGCTGAATAAAACCCACCGAGTTGTTCATGTGCATGCGAATAATTTCGACGACGTCGCATCGCTCGAAGGCATTAATATCCCAAATGTCATTGAGATTACATACCTCCGAAAACGCGGCCATCATTTCGTTCCAGCTAAAGAGCATTTGCCAACAATCCTGGATATCGCCAATGACCCCTCCAAATCCGAAATATCGATGACTGAGATCCTTCGGCAAACGAGCTACTCGGTTAATGTCCAAGGCAAACGGCGATAACACGTCGTAAACAAACAGCCGCGTCCGGTGCAGAAAAGACATATCCGAACGCGTTCACTTTGCCGTCACTGCAACAGCGGGGATTTCATTGCCCAAGTCGATCAGTTGATCGCAGTTCGCCACAGCACTAAGGCGGTGAGCGGCGACAACCATCGTTAGCTTGCCTTCCAGACCACGCAATGCTTCGAGCAGTCTTCCTTCGGTCGCCACATCCAGTGCACTTGTTGCTTCGTCGAGAATCAACAGTGATGGACGATGGTAAAGGGCGCGTGCAAGGCCGACGCGCTGACGCTGCCCGCCCGAAAGACGAATACCACGTTCCCCCACGATCGTATCAAAGCCGTCACGCACTTCCGCTTCGATAAAGTCGAGTATCTGCGCCGTCGCACACGCCTCGCGCAATCGCACAGGATCAATCTCTTCATCCGGAAGACCAAAGGCGACATTGCGAGCGATTGTGTCGTCTATCAGAAAGATGTCTTGTGGCACATAACCGATCGAAGCCTGCCACGCAGGAACCAGCGCAGGCGTAAGGGGTCTGCCACCGATCAGAATCTCGCCTGTTGTTGGCTGATACAAACCCAGCAACAAATCAACCAAAGTTGATTTTCCGGATCCGGTAGGACCAATCACACCGAGCGAAGTGTTCTTCGCGATGATCAGAGAAATTCCGTCCAATGCGGCCCGCGAGACGCCAGGATAGCAAAAACTGATTTCCTGCAGAGTGATCGCGTCATTCCAACGAAAAGGCTTCGCTCGAGCTAGCACGTCGCTACTTATCGCCGGCGAGATTGACCGATCAGTTTCCACGGCAACAAATTCAGCGTACACCTCGTTCACCGCGTGACGCATCGAGCTCACCTGAGTCAGCTGGCTATAAAGCAACTGGAGTGAAGGCAGCAGCCGGTAACCTGCAAGCGCCATTACACCCAGGTTGGGAAGAATGTCCGAGAAATCGCGACCTTTTGCCGCGAGCACCAATACAGCAACCACGAGACCGCCGAAAGCGAGTGGTTCCACAAGATAACGCGCGCTGTTGCCCAAAACTGGAAGCCGAGCAGACATCTTTGCGAGCATAGCGGAATGCGTGGCGAACCGGCTGAGAAAATGTTCTTCGGCGCGATGAACCTTTACCGGCTTAATCCCGCCGAGCATCTGTTGCGATTCTCGGAACAAGGCGCCGACAGATACTCTTAGATTTTCATCCACCTCTCGGCGTTTCCGCGTAAGGAGGCGAAACGTGATCACGTAAAATCCACCAAGCAGAACTGCGGCCGAGACTGCGATCACCGGTTGGACCAAAAAAAGCGTGACCAATAGAAGCACCGCGGTGAGCACGCGCGCGACCGTGTCCAGTAACGGGAGGAGAACTCCAGTGGTATAATTCGTTACGTCGCCGAGAATTTTTTTTAGGAGATCGCCGGAGTTGCGCTGAAGAAAATAAGTATACGGCTGCGACGCCATTCGCCGCAGGAGTCGAACTCGCAACCAGTGCGCAAAGTTTTGGGCATAACGCGTGCGAGCGTATTCAGCCAGCAAGTTCACTGCGTTGGATGCGAGGAGGCCGGCGATGGCGATGACTCCTGCAGCAAGAAGCAGTTGGCTGTTCTCCATCGGTGGAAACATGCCCAGGAATCGCGTGCCGAAATGAGATCGACGGATGCGATCGGGATCAGCGGCCAGGGCCAAAAACGGAAATATTGATGTGACGCCGATGACCTGAAACAGAGCCTGCGCAAATGAGAGCGAAAAGATAAAAAACAGCTTCGCTCTGCCGTAAGGCCGCGCGAGAAACAGAACGCGACGAATCAGATCGGAAACGTTATGAATAAACCGGGGCACGTTTCCGAGTTACACGTTGAACAAAAATGGGCGCATCACACCCTGCCAGCTAGAGGTTTGCCAATTATCTGCGGGAAAACTCAGGTGTCAAAGGCTACCGCTCCAGCGGCGTGCGGGGGGACTGCCCACCCCACCAATTCGGATGCGTTCGGTTTTGTTTGGTAGGACGCGTCACTCCGTTCGCCGCCTTTTCAAACGCGATTCACGACTTGCGCGAAACACAGCGACAGCGGTTCGGCTTCCTTCAGCCATGTCAGTTCGGCTCTGCTGAACCATGCGAGTCGATCGCGGCGAGCTCGGCCTCAACCATTTCCTGGACAAGATCGCAAAAACTCCCTCGAGGTTTCCAGCCAAGTGTCTTGCGAATCTTGTCCGCACAACCGACGAGCCGGTCCGGTTCTGTCGGTCGATCGAATGCCGGATCATGCTTCACATATTTCTGCCATGGAAGATCGACAACGGCGAAAGCCGTTTCGACGAATTCGCGCACTGAATGTGACTCCCCGGTAGCAACGACGTAATCATCGGCTTTGTGGTGTTGGAGCATAAGCCACATCGCCTCAACATAATCCTGGGCACGCCCCCAATCTCTTTGGCTCTCCAAATTGCCAAGCGCCAGCCCGGTATCCAGATTTCGTGCGAGTCGCGCAGCTGCGCGCGAAATCTTCCGCGTCACGAAGTTCTCACCGCGCCGTGGCGATTCGTGATTGTAAAGAATGCCATTGCAAACAAAAAGTCCGTACGATTCTCGATACACTCGCGCTAACTGTGTGGCAAAAGTTTTGGCGCATCCATACGGGCTGCTGGGCCGCAAAGGCGTGCTCTCGGTTTGGGGAACCTCATATGCATTCCCAAAAATCTCGGAAGTCGAAGCGTGGTAAAACCGCAACGGCTGAGGCTGAGAGCGCACGATCTCGAGTAACCGAAGCGTTGCCATTCCCGCTTCGTCACAAGTCGATTCTGGAATTTCGAAACTCAGGCCGACGTGGCTTTGTCCGGCGAGGTGATACAATTCCATTGGCCGAACATCGGCAATAATACGACTCAGGGTCGCGCTGTCGGAAAGATCGCCGTAATGGAGAAATAAACGGCGACCATAAATATTTTCATCGTGACGAAGATGGTCAATGCGCGATCGCAATAAGTGACTGGTACGCCGTACGATTCCGTGCACTGTGTAGCTCTTTTCCAGCAGCAATTCGGCCAAATACGAGCCATCCTGACCGGTTATCCCAGTAATCAGCGCAACTTTGTTGGAATCCTTTATCTCTGTCCGATTTTGCATCCGAATTTCTTCTCCAGCTGAAAGGAAATCTATATCATCGTCGGATTTCCTCAGTCACGAATCTGGCCTGTGCCGGTAACGCGAGAGGGTGCGGCGGATACGGCGGATGATGCTGGGCGCGACCATCCGACCCGCACGGATGTAGCGACCGCTTGCGAGCATGTGCTTTAATCTGATATCCATCCACGGAAAGTTATTTTTTGTGGCGGATGCAATAGTCACCTCATCCAAGGCGCCATCCCGTTGAAATCTGCTGATGAGATGTCCTAAAAGCGTGTTGGCAGGAATCCCGTCGCCGTAGGCGCTCGCCCAAAAATGAAAGATGCGCGCTCGACCGCGCAGCATCGCCTTGGAGTGGGTAACCCAGTTGTCGCGATCGGGAAGGATTGCAATTGTCGCAATGCCGGCCGCACTCGCACTGTTTACAGACCATTGATCTTCCCGGATGCCCAACGCAAGCGTCTGCTTCCAGCGCCGATGCCACTCACTATAGAAGGCATGTGCAGCGGGAGTGTCCCGAACGAACATCACGCCGGCGTTGAGGTAGCGATCCATCCGGAATTCCCAGCCCAGTGCTGCGCGCAGGTTTTCGACACCAGGCGCCGCGGCCGGTGGGATGCCACGCTGATTCCAGTCGCGGCACATTGCCAGATCGGCTTCCTTAGGCCACCCGCGATCCAGCGGTCGCACCGCGATGGTGTCACTGTCCAAGTACAAGTAATCGCCTTTCACAAGTTGTCTGAGAACCGTCCGCAGGTGCCGGCTGCCAACAACAGGGTTCTCAGTGCCTGTAGGTCGCACGACGATTTCGCTCACGATTTTCCCCAAGGCATGACTATCGCGGTCAATCGCGCGCGCGGTTGGCTCGTCCGTCACAAGGATGATCCGTGCCTGCGGATGAAGGCGGCGCACCGAAAGAGCGGCGACCGCCGTCATGTCAGCATAAAGTCCCAAATGTTTCGCTGCGAGCACGAAGCAGATCGTCGGCAGCTGCTTAGTGCCGCTGTTGCTTTTCATCGCGCGCTCTGTGACTCTTACGGACCACATTCGACCTAGAGGTTTATGTTTGGCGATTAGGAGAAACCCTAAATCAGCCGGGAAAAAACCTTACATCGTCATGGCTAACGCTAAAGAGACTTATTGTTAGGCCGAGACTAATCCGCTGCGGATCGCATAGCACCAAGCCGGGAATGTGCTTCTTCGTAAAGTTTTTGATTTTGCCCGCCTCGTTGCCCCCGTACCAGGCGTTGAAAAGCAGGATGTCGCTACGCCGATGAGCAATCCAAAGAGTAAGCCGAAACCGAAAAGCTTTCGCTCTCGGCGAGTCTCATACCCACGCAATGACCGCGATAAAGAGCTTCATCAGAATTGATATAAGCCCATTCACCAAAGCGCCCAACTGTATAAATGCCGTGTTCACTGAGCCAATGTTGAGCGAGTGTTACAATGTTGCTGCGCGAACGCGTTTGAACCGGGTATCCGAAGGGAATCCGAAGCACCTTAGTACGGCGAACGTAATCAGCAGAAGGGATCACGCCCATTCGTAGCAAACCCGCAACAACGGCGTTCACCAACGATCTGTCGTTAGTGCTGCTGCTGAAAGGGTTGAAGTCCGATAATTCAACCTGGACACCATGGCGCGGCAACGTCCTGAGCCAGCGCGACGAGTTGTGATTGAGGACTATCTTATGGCCGATGATGTTTTCGTCGGGACAATAAATTCGTTGGCGAAGTGTGTCGTATCGCCCATCTAAAACCAACATTACAAAGGTGATTGGCACAGCTTCTAGCTCGGACACCGCAGAGCTTATTTCAGGGGGGACGTTTGGGATCAGCCGTAACAACGCGGGCAGCGGAAGTGTTGAAATGATACGGCGCCACGACGCTGTTTCGCCATTCGCTGTTCGCAGTGTTGAGGTTCGTGGGTCGATAACTGTGACGCACTGGCGAAACCGGATATCGGCAACCCTCCGTGCCAGCGCTTGGAAGATCTCTCCAAATCCACCTTTAGCTGGGTAGGCGACGACGGCTTCTCTGGGAATCGGTGACCGGCGGCCGCTCTGCGACATACTGCTTTCCGCGGTGCCAATAGGAGCAGCAACCCGTTCGGCGACCCACTCAGTACCCAGACGGGTCAGATCGGCGCCCCACAGCTTCCTGTTATATGGACGCATGAACAACTCAGTGATGCCACGTCCGAAACGACGATCGAGGTACTCATCGAAATTTGCCGCATCCTGCCAGCCCCCCGCTGCGTCGAGGCCCATTTTGCATACATGACGGGAATCAGAATCTGCAAGTTCTGAAAAATGCTGCTGGAACGGATAGCGTACCCACTCTCCATTCAGCCAGCACCATGCGTCGCGGTTCTGCTCCTCCATTTCCAAGGCATCAAATACAACCTGACGGATGGCGGGATGCGGTGTGTGAAAGGAATGCCCGCCGAGGTCGAAGATCGCTCCATCCAGCCTCAGCGTATCGCAAAGTCCTCCCGCGGTTTCGCGACTCTCCAGGACAATTGCGGAATCGCCTAATGCAAGTGCTGCCCCCAAACCGGCCGGACCAGCGCCAATCACGATCGTATCGGCTTTTATTCTAGACGCGTTAGGATGGCTATTCATGTTACGCACTGCTTACTCTTGCAATTATCAGAAGTTAGATTGTTTATAGGCGAAACGGGTATGTCACGATTAACATTACCTGACTGAAATTCCAAGCATCGGATAGCCGCCGTCGGTTTCCACACCACAGCTTCGATAAATGCCAATGAAGATAGAGCTTTATGCGCGCTGCTGGAACGAGAGAGACATGCTGCCCTTCTTTTTTTTGCATTATGACAAACTCGTTCAGCGGTACGTCATCTATGACGATGCTTCGACCGACGATTCCCAGGAGATTTTGCGTCGTAATCCCAAGGTCGAATTGCGGCCAATACTCCCATATAGCGATCCGGAGTCGAGAATAAGTTCGGCGCTCGCGCTTCAGGAGACCTGCTGGAGAGAAAGTCGTGGCATTGCCGACTGGGTAATTGTGACAGATATCGATGAGCATCTGTATCACCCGGATATGTATAATTATCTCGCACACTGTCGTGCGCGAGGCGTAACGATCATTCCTGGTCTCGGGTACCAAATGCTCTCGGAACGATTCCCTGAAGATAAAACTTTGCTTTGCCAGTCGATCACCAGGGGTGCTTGCTACCCGCTTTACAGTAAATTGAACATCTTCTCTCCCAACGAAATCGACGCCATTAATTATGCTCCTGGCCGTCACAGCGCAGCGCCAACAGGCCGTGTTGTTGTGCCAACCCGGGACGAACTACTGTTGCTTCACTACCATTTTTTGGGCTTCGAGCGTGTTCGAAAACGCTATGCTGAGTTTTCCACCAGGCAGCGAAAAAACGATATCGCAATGGGGTGGGGATTCCAATATTCATGGTCTTCCCAACAACTCCGTGAAGCTTGGAACCTCGTAGCGAGTCGGCTGGTCGATATTTCGCGGCCGGATCTAAGACCTTGGAAAACCCACGAAGGGCCTCGCTGGTGGCGAGCTCGCGATCACGGCGGTCGAGCGCGCCGGTGGTCGGGTAAGGCGTGGAGATTTTTCTCCAGGCTTTTCATTCGCATCTGTACGCGATCCAGCCCGCGATGAGATTGAGATTCGGTTTGAATAGGGTCACGGACAAAATGGGCCAATAGATATCGTCTCTCGGTATCGGCCGATCAGTGGTCCACACGTCCCAGGATGTAGCCGGCAACAACGAGACCCTACTTCACGTCGGCCAATTCCGGAACACTACACAGAAAATGCAGCATCCTGTCTCGGGCCTGTGTGCACGCTGTCGACCAGGTTGCTGGTTCCAGGTGCAGGCTACGCACACGTTCATCGTTGTGGCGTTGCAGATAATAAATCACGTTGTTTGTCAACTCGAACACTGTGCGTTCCACTTGCGCAGTGGCGTTTGGCTCCGGCAGCCAAACTCGATCTTCACTAGTCGGTGAAGGCCAGCCTAGAAGAAGATGGAAATGGCCATCTTTTGCACCGAAACAATCGAACCTGAGAATCTGGAACCCAAAAGCATAAAGCGAAACCGCCGGGCCTTTTCCAATCGGCAAAACTTTCCAGTACACCTTCAAATCGACGTCAGGCTGGACGTGTATCCACTCCACATCACTCCGGACTTCTCCCGCTGCCAGGTCCAAGTCTTCCGGATTGAGTCTGACGCTTGCATCGTAACACAGGCGCCGGATCAACCGTCGCTTGATTTGTGCGCGGAGGGTCGAAAGCATGGCTATAACTTAAATTACAATTTGTAGCGGCAGCAAGGCACGAGTCTACGTGCATACTCAATCTCGCACGAGAGTATCAAATCCTACCTTCGCGCCATGCCAGTGCAATTCACAGACGAATGGGTTTACAGCCATCGGCCACCACTGTTTCGCTTTATCGCATGATCACTGCGGTGAGAGGCGCTCAAACCTCCGATCTCGGGTTATCGAGCCGCTTCGTCGTACAGTTTTTTGATTTTACCCGCCTCGTTACCCGCATACCAGCCGTTGAAAAGCAAAATGTCGCCGCGCCGCACGGCCGCTACAAGAGCATCGTGATCTTCCGGCCGATCGCCTTCAGGCGCCATTAGCACGCTAAACGCATGCGGATAAACCATCCGCGCGCCGACTGGCGTCGAAGTAATCTTGTGATGCATGTAGGAATTAAGCGGCGCAGAGTATGCGAAGTAACGCATCGATTCGTTTTCTGGAATCAGCAAGATATCGGGATACGCGTCCGCGACCGCTTTAAAAACGTCAGGATTAATCGCGCCATATGCAGTTGCGGTTGAATCCACATAGAAAAGTGTGCAACCCCATCTCTGCTTCGCATAGGCGATCCGTTCCCGAAGAATCTGTGCCGCGTGTTCGTCCTCGGCAGCTTGATGCACCGGCTGGCCATCTACCATCGCGATTTGCTGCGGCCGAATGCAGACACCTACTTTTAGTCCGGCTGCGCGGAACTTTTCGAAGTATTCGTCAACGGCGCTTTTCCCTCCGTTGCTCTTAAACTCCATTTCCGGAGCGAACGACGGAACAAGACGCGGATCACCGTAATAGCAAGCGCCGAGAAACTCCTCGCCTTCGGGGTCCCAGGTAATCATTCCCTGAGCGTTCACCTCCTTTAATGCTTTGATGCTCTTGTCAGCATGTTTGAGGAGTGCTTCGCGAAAAGCGGATTTGCCCTGCTGGGTTGTCACGTCGATCTCGCCGTAGTTCAGAATCCAGCGGCGCGGATTCTTGGCGACGTTGGTTCCGGAGCTGGCAAGGAAGATCGCGCCGATGGGGCGATGGTCTTTCCAGCTTACCTGGAATGGATACTTCCGTGCGTACCGTTCCAGAATGTCGTCGGACAAATCCTGTACACGCGCACCTGCAGGGCCGAAGCGAATCGAAACATTAAACATTTTCGACGCGCGCGACTTGATGTCGCGGCATGTGGCGATGAACGGGTAACTGGTTCCGGCCGGGGAATTCGTCGAATCGGAAACATCGACAGAACTTTCCATATCGTCGCTGCAAAAATTGAGTGCGCCCGATCTGTAGTCGAGCTGCACAATCGGAACGACAAACTGCGGATCGGCAACTGAGGGAATCGAAGCAGGGCCTTGGTGTAGAGGCCACTCCGGGCCCTTAAAGCCGAATCCGAACATGCCCGCCTCAAGCGTGCCGCCGGTCGGGATGCCGGGGAAGTTTAACTCCATCAAACGGAGCGAGAGTTCATCGATCGGTTTCGCACTCGCATTCGAAACCTCGATGCTCATTGCGAGTCTATCGCCTTTTTTACTGTACGCGCACGAGACGCGTCCCCAAGGGTAAGTTACATCGACTGTGTCGGGCGTTTGATTCGGCGTCGCCACTTGAGATGAAGAGCGAGGAAGAAATGCGTCGAGCACAGCCCGGAAAACAGATTTCTGCGGCTGCAACTCGCCGCTTGCAGGTGAAACGAGAAGCGATTGTCCATTGAACGAGAGTGAGGTGAGCCCGTGCTCTCCGACGGCGAAATTCAAACCTTGTTTTGACGCGGGCGACTGAAGAAGCGCTGGGGTCGTACCCGCGAGAACGCTCCCGGAAAAAAGCGCCAGAAAAAAACCAATGAATGAACTGTGAGCAATGATGTACGGCAACTGATAAGGGTTGAGAAGAGGTGAGAAAGGTCAACCGATAACCGATCTCCCTCACTCCAGTCTCGCACCGTCAGCGGCTTCCCCCTCTCCTGCGGTCGGCACTGGGCTGGCGCGCGCTCGAATCTTTGGACGGCTGGAATTCAGTCTTCCTAGCTTTCACTTCGGCACTGCAATCTCTCCAGTTTCTTTAATGTCGATCAAACCTTTGTCCCGCAACGGAGAAATCGCGCGTTTTATTTCGAGAAGCCTGGCTATTCCGATGATTTTGATTCTCCGGTTTTGGTTACTCGTTGAATTGAATTTTTGCGTACCGATCTAATTACGGCCTCGCATCGGAGGCAGCTTCTCAGCATATTTCCAAATCAACCATGGAAGTTCCAAAGCGCGTGAAAGTCGCGGGATGAAAACGCGCGGCTGCGCCAACAAGCGGAAGAACCAGCCGAGATAAAATCGGTCCGCCCACTCGGGAATCGCAACTTGATCGCCCGTGATGAATCCGAGCGCCGCGCCAATGCAATGGATCGCCGGCCTATAAGACAGATTTTCGCGCAGATAATGCCCAAGCTTTTCCTGCGCGCCGCTGCCGATCGCGATGATGACATGGGCCGGGCGATGCTGTTCTGTGATCGCGAGAAGATTTCGATCTTCGACTTCGAGTCCGTACTGCGGCGCGACATAAGAACTCTCGCTGTTGATTGAAAACGCTTCCCGGCGCGGCCAATCGAACAATTTCTGCTGGGCCATTTCAGTGGGCAGGATCCACAAAACGTCTGTCGTGCCGTTCGCCTCCAGCTGCGCGAGCAGATGTTTCAAGTATTTCAGACCTGAAATGCGCTCGACGTTCTCACCTCGAAATATGCGCCAAAGTGTGACCATAAAGCCGCTGTCGGCAATCGCCAGATCAGCCGCGAGCACGGCACGCCGATATATCTCGTCTTCGCGCAATCGTGCGAAACAAGTTCCGGAAGGCGCAATCATAAACCCGCCGCGCCGTGTCGTTGACTGGACTGCTTCATCGACATCGCCGTTGAAGAATTGAATGCCGAGAATTTGAATGGTTGCAGTCATTAAGGAAGGATGCGCAGCCGCAATTTAGGCATCCTGCCTGGTGCGTCGAGCAGGCTTCCCAGCCTGTGGACCCAGGCAGGCACGATGCTCGTCGACGCAACACCCATGATCGCTGTGTTACAATTTCGCTTTGCGCACAAATTTGGTAAGCTCTCCGCCGGTGCAAAACGTGGCAATTCCAAAAAAATTTACCGAGGCTGCGTCGCCGTCTCCTGAGAGATCTCCGCTGGCGTTTGCGCTGAGCTTTTTGTTTTTAGCCGCACTCTGGTTTGTGCTTTGCAGAGAGCTCAGCGGCGAATGGTTGGTTAACGAACAATACAGCTTTGGCTGGTTCGTTCCGTTTTTCGCTCTCTACCTTTTCTGGCTGCGCTGGCAGGATCGGCCACCTCCGGAAATTCCAGAGCCTAAATCTCAAGCCCGCGATAACTGGATTGCCGCCTTAATTGCGATTCCCGCGCTTCTTTTGTCGCTGCCAGTGCGTCTGTTTGAAATTGCGAACCCAGAGTGGCGATTGCTCGCCTGGGTTCACACGGCGGCCGTAGTTACGCTGACGCTGTTACTGATTTGGCACACAGGCGGCAGCGCATGGCTCCGCCATTTTGCATTTCCGGTCGCATTTATTTTCGTTGCGGTGCCCTGGCCTACGGCGGTCGAAACTCCAATCATCCAAGGTCTGATGCGCATCGTCGCGCACGTCGCCGCTGAAACAGCAATGCTCCTGGGAACGCCGGCACAGGTCGAGGGCAACCTCATTCGCGTTACCAACGGCCTCGTCGGTGTGAACGAAGCGTGCAGCGGCATCCGATCGCTGCAAACGTCGCTTATGATCGGCCTGCTGTTCGGCGAACTGAAACGGTTTTCGGTTGCGCGACGCGTAGCGCTCGTCGCCGGCGCTGTCAGCTTCGCGCTTTTCGCCAATTTTTTCCGCGCGGTCCTTTTGGTAATGATCGCTGCAACGGAAAACCTTTCAGAGGTCACTCGCTGGCACGACATCGCAGGCTACACCATCCTCGCTCTTGTTTTCTTGGGCACGATGGGCCTCGCGTACTGGCTGGGGCGGAAGAAGGCTCCTATGGCGGCAGGTGTAACGCCTGCCACAATGCAATCGCAGCCGCCACGGCTGCCTCTACAGATTCCTGCTTTCTACCTGGTGGCGGCCCTCTGTTGGCTGCTGCTCGTTGAGGTTGGAACCGCAGGCTGGTATCAGCTTCACGAACGCCATCTTGTCAGTGCACCACGCTGGAATGTGCAATGGCCCGAACAGTCGCCGAACTTTCGCAAACTGAAGATCGATCCAGAAATTCGCAGTGTCCTCCGTTTCGATGAAGGCGAGACAGCGGCTTGGACGACTCCGTCGCCTTCCACTTCCGAAAATGCTCCGCTCGCGAAAGATTTCGGAGTTCGCGAACCGAGCGCCTCTGGAACTCAAGGGAACCCCTCGAAGCCGAATACGATCTCTTGCCTGTTGTACGTTTTTCGCTGGAAGCCCGGCCGAAACAGCGCGCTTCTGGCGAACCTGCACCGGCCGGATGTTTGTTTGCCTGCCAGCGGCTGGACTCAGGTGGCGGACGATGGCGTGCGCAATTATCCGGTGATTGGTACATTTGCGTTGCCGTTTCGACATTTCGAATTTCAGCGTGCGTTCGGAGATTCTGCGCCACAGAGGGCGCACGCATTTTATTGTTTGTCGGAAGATCGCGCTTCAGGATCAACCGCAGCATCGCGGGACGCGAATTCGCCCGGGATGTCGGGCACCCGTTCCGAATGGACGCGTGCTGAGCGTCTTCGCACGGTGCTGGAAGGACGCCGCCATTTGGGTCAGCAGGTCATCGAAACGATATTCATCAGCAGCGAACCGTTCTCCGCAGGAGACGCGGAATCGCATCTGCGTGAGTTAATTCGCGATGCCGTCGTATTGCGCAAAGGCGAAAACAGGTAGGGGCGGTTCACCGAACCGCCCAAGGCGATTGAGGTCAATCGCCCTACCTCTCTGTACCGACAGGCGTGCCCTCCCGGGTCAAACTTCGCAATGGCGCGGTCGGATGGGCGAGATCAATCTTTGTGAAAACACCAGGTAAGACCCAACAGCCATCGCTGAACAACGCGATGTTTGCGATTGCAGTCGCTTCCTTCGCCGTTGGTACTGTTGTGCGTGTGCTTGCCGCGCAAAATGATTTGTGGTTCGACGAGGTCTGGACGCTCGAACTACTTCGCGAACGCGCCCACTCATTCGGAGACGTGTTTATTAATATCAAACACTCTAACAATCATCACCTCTGTTCGTTGTGGATGTGGCTTGTTGGCCAAAACGCCTCTGCACTACTGTATCGCCTGCCTTCCGTGTTGGCCTCAATCGGCACGATCGTGTTGGCGGGGTTGATCGGTTTACGCCAATCCCGTCTTGAGGGATGCATCGCGGTGATCCTCACGTCATGGTCGTACTTGTTAATTCATTTCGGTACGGAGGCTCGCGGTTATTCGCTGGCGATTTTTTTTGCGCTTTTAGCCTGGTACGCTCTACAACAATTCGAAGAAAGACGGTCGCGAGCTTGGACGGTTATCTTTTGGAGCGCAGCGGTGCTCGGTTTTGTCGCGCACCTTGAGTTCGCAATTTGCTTTGCGGGCCTCGTTGCCTGGGCGCTGTGGCGATTTGTCCGCTCTCGGCAGAATTGGCGACAGGCTGTGCTCGACCTGTTCGCGCTTTTCACAGTGCCGATCGTACTGTTGCTAGCCTTTTATTTCGTCGCGATTCGCGGCATGGAAGTGGGCGGCGGGCCTAAGTATCAAGTGACGCCATTACTGATCAAGACGGCTTCTTACATGCTTGGCGGACCTGCGAGCGGCGCCGCGGCAGGAATCGCAGCTCTACTGGCCGTCGCCGCAATATACGTCGTTCTCGTTTATTTGATGTTTGAGCGCGACGATCGTTGGATCTTTTACGCTGTTGTGATCGTGGTGCCGCTCGGATTGATTCCAATTCTACTACCGGTACCACTCTCTGTTCGCTATTTTATCATCACCGTCGCGGCTTCCATGGTGCTGCTCTCTTCGGGCTACACAGCCCTATTGCATCGAGGCGTTGCCGGACGTGGTATAGGCTGACGCTATTAGCAGTCTTTGTCGCGGGAAACGCCGTCAACACGGGTAACCTACTCCGATTTGGTCGCGGCCAGTACCTTGCCGCGCTCCATTTCATGGAAACACACTCCAACGATCGAGAACTAGTCATCACTTCCGATCACGATTTCCGGAACGGAATGTTGGTGAACTATTATAAACGATACCTGGAGCAGCCAGATCGTACACGCTACATGGATGGCCGAGCGTTGCACGAGGAATACGTCCGCACCGGTGGATCGTCACTAGGAGCGGAGTGGTTAATTTTGCACCGTTTCGACCTCAGAGAACAGCCTGAGCGAGTGACCGACACTTACGGGAATCGTTATCGACTGGCGACCATTTACCGATACTCCGACCTTTCCGGCTGGAATTGGCTCGTCTATCACAACCTCAATCGGCCGCCGGTAGAATTCAGAGAACCGTAACGCAGTCTGTTCGCGCTTTTAGTCCCCCCTCGCTTTTCGTCGGTTGGTTTACTGATTGTTCATCACCGTTTGCGGTGCGAGTTTCCTCACTTCAATCTGAGCGCTCACTTTTTGGATTTTTGCTTCCTGCTCCGCCAACCGCTCGTTCACTGCGCGAAGTGCCGCTTCCAGTTTTTCCACTTTGCGGTGTTCTTTGAGGAATTCGTTGAGCAGCATCGCGTTCACCGCTTCGTAGCGAACCGTGTACGGTTTTCCTTCCTGATCTGGCAGCACTAACGCCGGATTCACCTTTGCGACTTCTTCGGCGATCAAACCAAATTGCGGTGCTTCTTTCAGATCGCTCTTGTAGTGGAACGTCACGGGTCTGAGCGACAAGATGACTTCGCTGACGTTCTCCATGGTGGCGATGTCCTTCTTAAACCTCTCCGAGGAAGTAGCTGTGCCGAGCTTATTGTCGGCGCCAATTATAACCGGGATTCCGTTCACAGACGTTTGCCCAAAGATGCTCGAGATGTAGCAAGCGTTGCTTTCGCCATCAACCCCCTGCATTTCGGCGCCGATATAGACATTATTGCTGCCGGTGGTTTGGTTGTTACCAGCTTCAAACCCTAAGGCGACGTTGGCGCTACCGGTCGCGTTGTTGATGAGCGCATTAGCGCCATTGGCCGTGTTGTTGATGCCGGTTGTGTTGGAAAAGAGTGCAAAGGCACCCTCGGCCGTGTTGGCGTCGCCGGTTGTGTTGCTCCAGAGCGCACGAAAACTGTTTGCCGTGTTTTCCATGCCGGTGGTGTTGCTCAACAGCGCTTCCAAACCGTTGGCCGTGTTGTCGCCGCCGGTTGTGTTGAAGAGGAGCGCATTGACGCCGTTGGCCGTGTTGCCTGCGCCGGTGGTGTTGCTCAACAGCGCCTCCAAACCGTTGGCCGTGTTGGCGCTGCCGGTCGTGTTGTTATTGAGCGCCTGAAAACCAGTTGCCGTGTTTTCGAACCCAGTGGTGTTGCTAAAGAGCGCATTGACACCGTTGGCCGTGTTTTCGTTGGCAGTGGTGTTGCTCAAGAGCGCAAAAGCACCGTTGGCCGTGTTATTGCGGCCGGTTGTATTATTCAAGAGCGCTTGAAAACCGTTGGCCGTGTTGCTGTCACCGATTGTATCGCCAGTGAGCGCCTGAAAACCAGTGGCCGTGTTGTCGATGCCAGTGGTGTTGGCAAAGAGCGCAGCTGTACCGTTGGCTGTATTGCCGCTGCCGATTGTATTGCTAAAGAGCGCCGCAGCGCCAGTGGCGGTATTGTTGTCTCCAGTGTTGGCAAGTAGCGCTCCAGCTCCGACGCCAGTGTTGAAGCCACCGCCGGTCAGAGCGCTGAGCGAAAGCAATCCAACCGCGGTGTTAAATTGACCACCTCCGGTGAAATTAAGAAGGGCGTCTTGCCCCACGGCCGTGTTGCCGGCCGCAAACCAATCCGCCGGGTCCCCGACTACTGCCTGCGCTCCGTCCAAAAACCCAAAGCGGGCGAGCAGGAACGCGACCAGAAAGACTGGACTTGTTCGTTTTAGCTGAATGAGTGGAGTCATAGGTTCTTCTTTCTTTCCCCGCTTAGTTTAGATTTTCCGAGGTTGCGGGTCCGGAAAAGGCGAAGAACCTGGCGGGGCAAAAGGCGCTTCCACCTGATTCAGATCCGTTAACAATGCCGAGTCTTAAGGAAAATGACCTAGGAATGTCAACACAATTCGTGACGAACGCGAATCGCATCTGCGGGATTTGACTCGTAATGTCGTCGTCTTTCGCCGTCGGCCAGAAAATAGGTAGGGGCGGTTCCACCGGAGGCGATCGCGGTCAATCGCCCCAACTCTGTAGCCTATTTCGATCTAGACCATCGCAGGCAAAACGGCTGCCTCTACAGGCGTCGTCGCAGATATCCGGCGGGGAATCCGCTAGTTTGTCCAACGCATTGAGGAGCCGCCGCGGGGACCGTTCCACCCGTTCCCCAAAAAACATTTAAAAAAAGTCTTGCCATGCCCACGGGAATTGTTACAAACGGCGTAATTCTTCGATCCTTGGGAGGAACCATGCGAAAAATTAAACGATTTCGGCCGCGCGCTTTACCATTCCGTTCCCTCTTAATTCTGGCAGGCGCGTTGCTGCTGCTGGCCGCTTTCGCCCCGCGCGCGAATGCGACCTTAATCCGTTATTACAATTTCGAAGGCACGCCGACGGCACCTTACCCAGTAAATCTGGACTCCAAGCTGCCAGCGGCCGAGGTCGGCGCGACGTTTAGGATGTTTCTCAACACAGGGACGAACCCGACGCTTGCCGCCACTGGTGCCTATCCTTCCGGCAATACTTCAGCGGAGGCGGGTTTACCTGCGAATGTTGCTCCCGGCGATCCCGCACCGAATCTCACCTCACTTGGTATCCACAGAAGCGGACAAAACCAATTGTATATGGATATTCCTATGTTCTCAGCGGTGGGTATCTATAATGTCACGTCGGTCAGTTTCGCGGTCAGTGGGAACGGAAACGGCTACGGGTTTGCTGCGCTTCTGTTCAGCACCAATGGAGGAACGACTTTCACCCAGATCGGCGCCACCCAGGCGGTCACCGGAACAACTCTAACGTTCGCCGTCCCGGCCGGAACGACTCTTAACAAGCCAACGCTTATCATGCGGATCGCATTCACCGGGGGATTTTCAAACGGCAACGATCTCCAGAACCAGATCGATAACGTCCAGATCAATGGCACCATCGTTCCTGAGCCCGCAACGGTCGCGGGCGGGTTGCTCGGCGTTCTTGCGCTGTGTTGGTTTCAGCGGCGGCGATTGAAATTGCTTTTGCCGCGCTTGCGGCGCAGTTCTCCCTAGTGCCAAAGGCGCAATCTCATCCGTAGCCTGGGGGGGCATCGCCCCAAGGGAATTTGATTCCCACGGAAACAAGCGCTGAAAGCGCGCTTCAATCCCACGGGAGGCCCGAATGATGATCGGGCCGGTGCTGGCGTGAATCGCGCTTTCAGAGCTTTTGCTTTCCGGTTTCCAAAACCTGGGGCGCTGCCCCAGGGCTCGTGGTGACTGCGCCTTTGGCGCTGGCCAAGATAAACGCGGTCGCGTTGCATACGCAACAACGCCGTAGTAAACGTCTCGCGTGCCAAAGCCGCCATCACGTCCCATCGCAAAGAAGGACGATCTCGACCTGAGGCCGCCGGAAGAACTTCGCGCCGGACGGATTCGCCGGTTCGTTTTTCTCGGCGCCATAGCCGCCGCTGTGCTGGGGGTCGGAATCTATTTCGCCGGACCGCCGATTGCCGGAGCAATTAAGGCCTGGCAGTCGCGGCGACTGGCGCGTCAGGCGTTCACTCTGATCGATCAAAGAAAATGGAGTGAGGCCGCCGCCAAAGCACGCGACGCGTACGCGCTGCGATTCACTGAACCTGAATCATGGCGCGCGGTTGCGCGGGTAGCTTCTCGCACAAACCAATGGGCACCGGCGCTGGAGTGGTGGAAGAAAGTCGATGACTCAGACCGTCTCACGCTCGAAGATCGGCGCGACTATATCGCTGCCGCGCTCGTGGCCGGTGAGGTGACGCTGGCAGCAAAACAAGTGCAAGTCCTGATGGCACAACGCGCACCAGCGGTCATCGATCTCGTGTGGGCCGGTCAAGTTGCGTCGCGCCGGAGCGATCCGGTTCTGGCACTCGATTATGCCGAACGCGTGCTCGCAGACAAACGCGCACAACCGTACGAAATTGCCTCCGCTGCAACGCTCGTTCTCTCGCTTACGAGTCCCTATTCGCAGCCCTACGCGCAAGCGTGGAAGCAAATTGAAGATGTAGCTCGCGACCCAAAAAACCCAGCGTCGCTTGGCGCGCTCGTTCTTCTCGCAAACGAAGAGGCTGTGCCGCCCATGTCTCCACCGGCCGGCAATCAATCGCTTTCGCTCGAGAGCACGCCGGCACCGTCGCCGACCCCCACGGGTTCGCCATCTGTAGCCGGCGGCGTTGACGCCGGCACTCCGCCCCAGCAGCCAAGACCTGAAGCGCAATCTGGAGATACCGTGACTCTCGATCTGGCTGCCGCTTCGCCGTCAACCCCCGCCGGACGGACGATGAGCCTGACCGAGGTGGCGGACGCTCTTGAAAATCATCCTGATGCTCGCCCGTACCACAAACTGCTAGCACTTGAAGTGCGTGCCCGGCGCGATCCAGCCCTGACGGACCAATACGTTGCCGATGCAGTGGAGCATTTCGGAAACGCCGCACGTTTGGCACAAACCTATCAGGGCGGCGCAGAATTGGCGGATGAAACGCTCATTGCCCTCGCTGCGTGGCTAAACAACATTGGCCGGCCTGCGAAAACATTGGAAGTGCTACCACAGGCGCGCGCGATGCAACGCCAGGACCTTTTTCTCCATTACCTCAACGCGCTCGTTGCGCTCCAACGCTGGAACGAGATCAAAGATCTGCTTATGAGTGAGCGTTCTCCGATCGATCCCCTATTCCAACACATGTATCTTGCCGTCGCGCAGGTGCACCTTGGGTCGGAAACTGGGGTAACCAATGAATGGCAGCGTGCTTTGGAGGTCGCGAACACTCCCGAGAAATTGATTGCTCTCGCCAAGTACGCCGAACAAAACTCCGCCAACGATATTGCCGATGCCGCTTATTCCGCAGCGATAAAAATCGCGCCGAAAACTCGGGGAGCGTACGATGGGCGGCTGGGTATGGCTCTGGCAGCGGGACACACAGCTGAAGCGCAAAAAATTGCGGCAGAGATCGCTCAGGTCTGGCCCGATGACACGGCAGCGCAGAATCAGGATACCTACCTCCGATTATTGCTCGGCGCTTCAGGTGATGTAGCAGAAGCGGCGGAGCGCGAAGCGCAGTTGCTCGTTAAAAAAGAGCCGCGGAACTGGCAAGCGCGGGCAACGCTCGGCTTGGCGTGTCTTCGTCTCGGGCGGAAGCAGGAAGCGCTGGCAGTCATCCGCGAACCACGGGTAACCGGAATTGAACCACCTGGGCCGCTCGCAGTTCGCGCAGCAATCCTCGCCGCCAACGGTTACGAAGAAGGCGCACGCAACGATGCGCAGCTCACCGCAGCCAAACCGCTTTTGCCCGAAGAACGCGCTCTCATCGCGCCTTTGTTGCAATAGCGTGTAGCGTCCGCTGTCCTCAGCGCAGAATCCCTGCGATGTTGCATCCCCAATCGGAATGCGCTGAGGACAGCGCACCCTACAGCCCTTCAACGCTTCAGCGGCTCTCCTTTTTTTGCGGGACTGGTTTTCTGTACGGCTTCTAACTTTGTCAGATTGTTTCGGGCATCGACATCGTTGGGATTGATCCGCAGGGCAGCTTTGAGCTGTTGTATCGCCTCGGAAAGCTCACCCATCTGTGCCAGCGCAGCTGCTAGATTATTGTGCGCGTCGACAGAATTAGGATAGATCCGCAGCGCCTCCTTGTAATGATTTATGGCCTCTGAGGCCCGGCCGATTTGAACCAACGCATTGCCAAGATTGTTGTGCGCCTTGGCATAAGCAGGGTTGAGCCGCAAGGCCTGCTCGTATTCATCAATTGCCTCTGGAGTTCGGCCTCTCAGCAATAACGCGTTACCCAGATTATTATGGGTCTCAGCCTCATCAGGATCGATTGCCAACGCCAGCTTATACTCGTCAATTGCTTCTAAGGTTCGCTGTTTTTGCACTAACGCGTTGCCCAGACTGTAGTGAGCCACGGCAGGTTTGATTCGCATCGCCTGATTAAACAAGTCCATCGCCTCTGGAATCTGATTGGCCTGGTACAGGATGTTACCGAGATTAACTTGCGCCATCCAGCAAGCTGGATTGCGGGCAATCGTCGTCCGATAGAGCGTTTCGATGTCGGTGTACATCCGGCTTTGTTGCCACGTGAGGACGAACATTACGCCACCGAGCACCAACGTTGTCACAGGCTCCAGCCAATCTTGCCAACGTTTCAATCGCCCGGCCAGCAGTACGATCCCACTGGCGCTAGGCGTGATGATTCCCAGGCAAGCCAGGTATTGCCAGTGATCCGCTACAAACGAATAGAGGAAAAAATAAATGTTCAGAAAACCAAGCATAGGCAGCAACAGGAAAATATAGATGAGCACTCCCGCCAATGGAGCTCGGGACCATCGGCGCAAACTCCATAGAATTCCCAACAATGCCAAGACAGCCAGGGGAAGGAGGTACTGCCACCACACAGCGGCGTTAATGTCCCACCGTGGGTAAACAAACATCAGGTCCGAGGGCCAGAGCAGCTTCCAAAGTTGAAACCAGAAGGCTCGCCCTGCGATCAGACAGCGGTCCAACAGAGATAAATTGAGGGTTCTCGCTCTGTAAGCAATGTTACCGTATTCCACCCAGCGAGTCATCAACCCCGCTGCGGTCGAGAGGAAAATGAACGGGATCACGGGTACGACGTCGCGCCGCCAGAAAATCGCGCCACGTTTCCACCAGAGAACTACCACCCATGCCAAGGGCAGCGTCACAATGAAGGTTTTAGTTAGCAATCCAAAAAGGAACAAACCAATCGCGAGCGCATAACTTCGTCTGCTTCGGCTATCGTCAAACTTTAGATACCAGAGGGTCGCCGCGAGGCCAAAGACTCCGGCCAGGGTGTTCTTACGCTCTGCGATCCAGGCGACCGTTTCCACATTCACCGGGTGCAGTGCAAAGATAATTGCAGCCAGCTCTGCTCCCGGGACGCGCAAGAAGCGCAGGATTTTCAACACCAACACGACACAGCCGATGTGCAGAAGAAGATTGACCAGATGGTACCCAGCGGGCGAATTGCCCATAAGCCTTTGCTGGAGCCAGGAGGAACTATAATGGAGAGGTTGATATTGCTGGGTTGCCCGTGGCTGGAACCAGATTCGCCTCAAACCATCCAGAGAACGCAACTCCGGACTCGCGATGTTGGGCTCGTCATCCCATACAAATCCACCGTGCCAGGCGGGCTGATAAGCCAGCATTGTGATCACCGCTAAGATCAGGCAAAAAAACCAGTCCCGTTTCGACCAATTCATGTCCAAAGACACGTCCGAGCTTTAGCGAAATAGAACCGTTGCGCAAAGGCTAGTCGCAAAGGGCGCAACGGTTTGACGATTCAGCGACTAAACGATTCTCGTTGCTTTCGGTGCGCGTTTTCTGTCACGCTCAGCGACGTATGCGACTCCTGGCTGAAATTTTGATCATCGCGGCCCTGATTTATTTTGGCTGGAACACGCCTTTTAAGGATCAGGTTGCTCAGGCGAACGCAACAATCACAACCAAACTCCACGGTCTCGGTTCGAAGCTACAAAAACATCAGGACCCCTCCGTGCGCAGATATTAGGTTTCGCAGGCTCGCGAACGACTTCGTAGCCGCTCCGCGCATGCTAATCAATGGTCAGAGATCAGGTCTCTGGCGCTCATTCAATAACTTCCTCAAGCTGCGTACCAAGCACATCCACGCTTCCGTCATCGTTAAGGTCCCGGCCGAGCGCGATGTGCAGCCAATAACGCTTTTCGCCTTCGACCGTGAATTTGTTGGACTGACTAATGTTCGTGGCGTCGGGCGAATAGCGTCCTGTTTGCGCGATGACGTCAACCATTAGGTTCCAAGTGCGGGTTTGGCCAAGTTCGGCGAGTGCTCGTGCAATTGTTTCTTTTGTTTCCTCGTTAGCCGTAAATGTCGAGTTTGTGAGTACACTGACCAATCTCGCGACATCGGCGCGCGTCAATGTCGGCCGATTGTTTGTCCACGTTTCAGTGACGATATCGTGCGCTGCGCTGTTAGCCGCCGCCTGGCTAACGTAATTTGTCGTTCCATCCTGCAACAGTGCTGACTTGATGATCGAAGCCAGCACGGGTTCGTTTCTCGTGTTCAGATTTACAATCCCGGCTCGTGGATAGGAGCTACTAACAGGATTATACGCAAAGAAGTCGAGAACTGCTTTGTCCGCACTATTACTCTGGTAAAAGTTCAGCGTCGGCAAAGGAGTGGGAGCACCTGTGGCCGTAGTGTCGATACCGTAACCGAGGTCTCCTATAGTCGTGAACGCATGATCAAGCACTTTCGTGCTTGCATTAGGAGTGGGCGCAGCACAAGGCCGATGCGGTTTATTGGCATTGCTGTCACACTCAACCTCGTCGTTCGTTGTTTCCATACCGTAGGCGAAGGTGTTACTAGCGTACTCGATAACCGTCGTGTGAGTGCGGTACTGCTTATTTACTGTAGGATCGAGATCCTCGTCCTGAGCGGAGTCATCGTACTGATCGATTAGCGATGCTCCGATGGCAAACGTCTTCGCAATATTTCCCGGCTGGTGATCGGTGTCGCACGGAAGCCGGTTCAAGGCGTAATGCAAAATCTGGAAAAAGTCGTTTTGTTTCTTTGGACCTTTCCAACAGTTGATTTTTCCGTTCGGATTCGTGGTGTCCCAACCTTTTCCATGGTGGTTGATGTATCTCCAGTAGCCAGGACGAGGAGTAGGACTGGCATTCGGGTCTGATGGTATCCAAAGAAGTCCAAACAAATTAACTATGTCCTCCTGTGTACCGCAAAGGTGACCGCGGCCTTTACCCTTAGTTCTACCTTTTCCACGACCATGATTGGTGCAGCCATCTGGATTGGGTTTCACCATGTCCAGATTTCCGAAACAAAACCGGCCTTCAGTTAAATTGTTTTGTAAGTTCGGCCAATCGGGTGCCGGTCTATCGCGCTCCCGAGAGAACGTTCCCATGTATTGCAGCACGTTCTGGCTGAAGCCAAGCGAGTTGCGGAGCTTCAATAATTGCTGACGAGTCATGAACGCCTGATCCGTGCGCGATGCGGCAGTCGTGGAATAAACGGCGCTAAACGGATAGAATGGTATTGGAACAGGTTGGTCGTTAAGATCGAAAGTGAATGGCGGGTCCCCGAAATCAAGCAAATAACTGCCGTAGCTGTCCTGCTTCGTGCAATCTGTCTCTCCTGTGTAATTGAAACTGCCGAAGCTCGCACCTGTGCGTAGCGTTGTGGCATAATTCCGCCAGCCAACGATGTTATCGATCTGTATTTGCGGAGGCGCATATGTACCTAAGCCGGTCAGGTCAGCGAAACCTACGGTTCCTTTCCTTCCGATGTTTGTCAGCCACGGAGTCGGAGCCGGATTACATCCTCCGCCAGGGTTACCCGACCAGTTCGGAAACCCCGCGATATTCATGTCAAGTAAGCCGCCTTCATCATAGACCGCAAACGCGTACCTTCCAATCACTGTGCTAACTGCTGGCGTAGTATTTGGCCCTTGAGGCGTTATAAGAACCCAGTCGGGCGCGACAAACGTCGGAACTGGCGAAGGGTTCGCGCCTGTGTCGCCCGGATTGCCTCTCGGGATCAAGTAATGAGTGTTCCAGCGACTTGTGTTAACGGAGCGGCCATTTGCCGAGACCGAGCTAGAATTAACAATTGAAGCGCGGCTTTGCGGCGCTCCCGAGTAGCTGCGCCTAATCAGATTTGGAATTGACGCGTCGCCGTATCGTGTCGGCTGAATATTGGCGGTAGTCACCGTTGGATTCGTAATAATGTCCTGCTTGAAATCGTTAACGACTGTGTCGAGCGCGCTCCGCGCGAGCAGATCGACTGAGGTGTCGTGATAGCTCGAATGCGCAAGTTGCCTGTCAGTAGTTGTCCGCGAAAAATACGCAAGCACCATTCCGGTCGACAGCACAACGAACGCAAGCACAATCATCAGTGCGGCACCTTTCGGCGCACCGTCACGGCAATGCGGGAGTGTTTTCACGGCGTTAGGAGAGTTGGTGGGGAGAGATAAAGATAACGTTCGTAAAATCGAATGCTGGAAAGTGCGGACCGCGGTAAGCTTGTAATTCCATTTACTGTGTTCTCCCACTGAGTACGCAACTGACCGGGAGTCATACCCGGGCTGTAGTCGGCTAGGAAGTTCGCATTACCGGGGGTCGTCAACGTTGCAATTTGCGCATCAGTAAGGAGCACTTTGCTCTTTGGATCGATGACGGCGATGTCCACCACAATCGCTGAGACATCCTGCATGCCATCGATTCCGATGTGTCCAGCGTTGGTATCCCAGGGGATGTCGGAAAACGCTCCGTTTCTTAGCAAATAGAAATATTCGAATCGAAAAATTTGCGACCCAAGAGTTTCGTAATCTGAGTCTGTAGCCATATTGCCAGCTTGCGGCCAATACGGGCTCGCTGCAGGAGTGGGCGTCGGAGTAGGCGTTTGCGTTTGGAGGTCCCCCATGGAAAGACCCGACGCGATCGGTATCGGAATAAAAACAACACCGGGGAGAGGCGCACCTGAAGAGGGAGTCGAAGCGTTCCAGAGCAACCCCTTCCCCATTCGCTGTAGCTTATTGCAGTCAGCGCATGGGTTAGGCGTTGGTGACGGGTAATACACGCGGTAAGCCACCAGCGATACGGGACTTTGAGAACCTCCCGATGGGTAGTAGCCAGGCACGTTACAGTAGAATGCGATCTGATCGTTTCCGGGTTGCAGCACCCTGCGCAAAGGAGCAGACGCAGACGATTTCGCGTAGTAGTCGACATCTGAGCGTTTCACCATTTGGGCGAAATCAACTGCCATTCGATCCAGCAGTTGTCGCGCCTGCGAATCCGCGTCCATTTGTTTGTGGCCCAGAACGGTCACAGTCGCTGCGCTATTGAGAAGCTGCGCGAAAAGGAGAACGAGCACCACCAGTATCCCGACCGTGACCAAAAGTTCGGTCAGCGTAAACCCGTCAATACATTTGACTGTAGCGTGCGCTGTCCCCAGCGCAGTGTTTCTTGACGTGTTAGGCAGAGATCCGCTGAGGACAGCGGACGCTGCAGGAGTAAGCTCTTGATCGCCCATTGCGCTAATTCCTGTCGAAAGCGGCAAACATTTCCACTGAGCCATTTGCATCCGCCGCCGTCGCAGCCGCGGGCCAGGTGACCTTCACATCAGCGTACCTCAATCCGCTCGAACCACTCCATGTGACGTTTAACTGGTACCGGGAGTTCGCGTTCAGCGAGGTCGAAAACTGCCCAGCCCCGTCAAAATAAAGCGGCGACGGGTTCGTCCCGAACGTAACCCTGTACTGCGTGCTGGTACTTGAGGTTGCAGGCGTTGCCCGCAGGTCAGCAACAACCGCCGCGAGAATATTTGTAGCGGCAGTTTGAGAAGTCGCATTGCGGCTTGTTTGCACGCCGACCGGCATCAAACCGAGGACCGTAATCAGGCAAAAGGCAGCGATCCCCAGGGCGAGAGTTACTTCGACAAGTGAGAACCCGGACCTGGAAGAGCGGGAACGACTCATCGCCGGTAGATCCTCACGTTGCCACCGAAGCCGCTTATCTGAATCGCGACGAGATTGCCTGAAGCTGGATTAGTCGTTGCGGCCACCATGGTGCCGTGAGTCGGCAGAAGTCCCACCTCTGCATATTGGGTTATCTGCGTCGACCCTCCCTTAACCACGGCTTCACCGCGCGGGCTGAATCGGATCCACCGGTCGAACTGCGTTCCCTGCGCGAGAAAATAGTAGTCCGAGTTGTAAGTCGAGCCTTCTGCTCCAATCCGGTAGTTGACGTTGACCGCTGGCCGGCTTTCGAAATCGGTTCCGTCGTTGGTCGGCGCGCCAGTGTCTCCAAGATGAGCGTTATCTAATCTCATCACTTTCCCGATCGGGGTTACTCCCGCTGTGATGTCAACCCGGTTTCCAACCTGGTTCACACTGGTTCCAAGGTCGCTACCGTCCTTTGATGCTACAACAGCAAGTGCGACGCTTCCTGTAACGTTGGATCCAACTGAATCCGCAAAGCCGACCCATGTGTAAGTATTTTTGGCCTTCGCATGTGTGCGCGCTGTGTCGAGCACGCCTTTAATCGTGTACGCGGCACTGGTAACGTCGGTGCTGCTTTTGATCGTGGTAAACGCGGGAGCAATCATCAGCAGCAACAGGCCAACGATGCCGACCACGACTAACAACTCGAGCAAGGTGAACGCGTTCCGGCGTCGAATCACGCGTGGAGAATAAGCGGACCGCGAGCAACCTGTCTGTCGGGGTGAATCCCTGAATTTTTGGCCTGGTTTTTATAAGATTTCGCCCTACAAGCGCGGCTGCAACTTTAGGATAAAACCCTTAAGTGCCGATATCCCAGCAACGCACAGACGGCTCGCTTGCCGCACCGAACCGGCCGCCCACACCGGAGAAAGTCGGTAGCCGAACAAATTAGTTCGATCGAGGGAATCCCTGACAAAAGAGCCCGACGACCTATCGGGGAAACGCCCGACACAAGCAAAAGTGCTCGTTGTTTATCGGACAGGATTCGTTCGAAATGACCGGTCTCTGGGGAAAATCGATAAGTGATTCCAAGTCTGGGTTTCGCCCTGCTCTCCGCGTGCGCATGCGCGATCTCGTGGCAGCCACGTTTGCTAAAATGCCCGTAATATGGAAATACGGGTATCCCTTGAAAACAACAATCGAACTACCAGAAGCACTTTTTCGCCGCGCCAAGAGTATGGCTGCGCACGAAGGAGTGACGCTTAAACAATTGTTGACCGAAGCCTTGGAGTCACAGCTTGAGACGAGAAAGACTACGCGCAGTGGGAAGGTGGCTCCGAGGTGGATACGAGCTTATGGCGCGCTGCGGCACTTGCGACACGAGCGCAAAGCAATCGAGCGCGCAATTGAATCTGAATTTGAGAAGGTTGAGCCCGATGATCGCCTGTGATTCTCGATACGAACGCCCTTTCCGCCTTGTTGGACAAAGAGACGGCGAGCTCGCTTTGCCGGTAATCGTGCTGGGCGAATTTCGGTTTGGCATCGGTGCTCGCGACGACGCGATCAATATGAAGCCTGGCTGAGGCGAGATCTCTCCCTGTTTCGTGTGCTTCCGGTAGTGGAAGCGACCTCCGTCTGTTACGCGGCAATTAGAACGGAATTAAAGGCGAGCGGCTCTCCGATTCCTGCGAATGACACTTGGATTGCCGCGCTAGCTCGGCAGCATCGAATGCCAATTGTTAGTCGGGATACGCATTTTGACAAAGTTAAGAACACCGAGCGGCTTGGTTGGGGCTAGTTTGCAGCCGGCTGCTCTCAATTCTCAACTAACAACTACTTGTCACGCCATAGTCCCCGCGACTGCGAGACGAAGCCGGATCTGCTCACCAAGCTATTCATTAACGACCTCGACCTGCTTTGCAATGACCTGGCCGGTAAACCGGTCGATGGCGACATGGACCAGTAATGCTGTTCCCCTTCGACAACGAATTTTTTGAGGTCTGTTTCTGCCGGCGCGTATTGCCGCTCCAAGCCATCAGCTCTAGCATGCGAGTCGAGGTTCGACGCTCGTCCGCTCCACAGGCGTCCTGGGTGGCAAGCACGAAAAGGCGCTCGAGAAGATCGACGCCGAGATTGATTCAGGCAATTTCACGCCGCTTCCGTGACTTCGCATGCGCTGAAGTCATTCTGGAAATGCTACGAGCAGCTGCCTGCGCGCATTCGGAAGCTCGCGGATAAGAATTTCGCGCTGTTTAAGGCTAACCCCTGGCATTCCTCCCTGGGGTTTAGCAAAAAGAGTGAAATCCATACTGTGGAGGTCGGTCGCGGCTACCGTGCACTAGCTCGTGAGCGAAACGGTCATTACTACCGGTTCTGGATCGGCACGCACGAGCAATACGACCAATTCCGCTTCTAGTTTGGCCAGCCTTCAGCTCCCAGCTCGGTAAAGGAGCGTGGCTCCCACGGCGTAAAGCCGCGTCGCGGCCACGCCGCTCTACGCGGAGCTTTACGTCTTCCCGGGACGTGGGCGAAGCCTTTACGTCCTCAACTCTCAACTACCTGTCACGCCTTCGTCCCGCGACCGCGGGACGAAGGCGGATCAGCTGTACGGAGCTACTCAGTTAGAACCTCGATCTGCTTGTCCAGCACTTGCCCTGTGAAACGATCGATCGCAATCCAACGAAGACGTACCAGACGCTCTCCCGATCAACACTCAACACTAAGGCGTGGTAAACGTCCTGTCGCTGCCCGTCCTGCTGCCGGCGCTGTTGGTCGCTACGATTCGGAAATGATAAGTAGTGTGCATAGTTAAGCCGCTGATGTTGGCAGCGATGTTCCGGTACGTGTTCCCAGTCTGAGTTTGCATAGTCGTGGTGTGCCCGTAACTAGTCGTCGTTCCATACTGGAAGGAGACATTCGTGGTCAACCCATGGGGATCGAGTGAGCCGTTGAGCGCCGCTGAAGATGCAGTGGTATTGCTCGCCGGGTTGGTCGTTACAACGGGGGGCCCGGTGGCCGTAAGGGTAGTAAATGTCTGGTCGGTGCCCATACTCGTACCGGCGCTGTTACTGGCCACAACTCGGAAATGATAGGTTGTGCTCGCAGTTAAGCTGCTGATGGTGGCGCTGACATTCCGATATGTGCTTCCACTTTGATTCTGCGGAGCCGTCGTGAGTCCGTAGCTTGTCGTTGTGCCGTATTGGAAATAAAAACTCGTAGTCAACCCATGTGGGTCGAGTAACGCGTTGAGCCTAGCTGAAAAACTAGCGATGAATGTTGCCAGGTCAGTCGTGACAACCGGAGACCCGGTCGGGCTAAGCGTGGTAAATGTCTTGTCGCCGCCGACTGTGGTGCCGCCACTGTTGTGGGCTACCACTCGAAAATGATAGACGCGGCTTGCGCTCAAGCCGCTGATATTGGCACTAATTGGCCGTACCGTGTTGCCAGTCTGAGTTTGCATCGCCGTAGCGGAGCCCTAGTCGGTCGTCAGGCCGTATTGAAAATAAACAGTCGTAGTCGCCCCACCTGGATTCAGCGACCCGTTCAGTGTAGCAGAAAAACTTGCGACGTTGGTCGCCGGATTAGTTGTTACGGTGGCAGTGGAAGTGCCTGGTTCCAAGGCAAGATACTGAGGGTTGAACAACCCCACAGCGAAAATAGTTCGCACTCCCATAGGAGTGATCTTAGTAATGTTACCCGCCATATTCTGAGTGATGTAAGCGTTGCCGGCCACATCTGTGATGACACCGGGATTCTGAACAAAGCCGCTGGCGAAAGTAGTTCTTGCTCCAGTTGGGGTGAATGAGAAAACATTGCCACTTCCCGAGTCGCATTCGAGCAGATTACCGGATGAGCTGAAATACAAGCCGTTGGGAAAAGATAATCCCGTGGCAAAGGTTGTTCTTGCGCCATTGGGCGTAATCTTGTCGATGCGCGCCGCGGTAAAATTACTAACAAACAGGTTGCCTGAGGGATCGAACGCCAGCCCCGCTGGGCTGCTCAGGCCTGTAGCGAACGTCGTTCTTGCTCCCGTCGGCGTGAACTTAAGAACACTCCCGCTACCTTCATCTGCCTCGTACAGGTTGCCGCTAATGTCGAAGGCTAGACCAAATGGCATGTTGAGCCCAGTGGCGAAGGTGCTCTCCACTCCCCCTCGGGTAATCTTTGTGATGGAATTGCCGCTATCGTTGGCGACAAACAAGTTGCCTTCTGGATCGAAGGCAAGCCCCGCTGGGCTGCTCAGGCCTGTAGCGAAAGTCGTTCTCGCCGCTGCCGGTGTAAACTTGAAAATGTTGCCACTTCCGAAATCTGCTTCGTAAAGATCACCAACCGCGCCGTACGCGATGGACGTCATTGCTGAGACCCCCGCGATCGTGAACACGAGGTAAGAAGTGAAGCACTTTCTCACTCGATCCCGATTTATTAGCCACGTTCGTAGCGAAAATGCTTGTGTCATGACACAACCTCCTTGGATTTCAACTGAGATCAACTTAACGCAAACGCAAGGGTCCATAGTGGTTTGAAAAATCACCCCGAACAGCTTCCCTTTATGGCCTCGGTCAGCTCCGTCAGATTCTTGGCCTGGTTGTGATTCCCCCACCCTCGGGATCGTCCCATGCGGCGACCAAAACGTCCGTTTCCAAGTCCCGTTCGATCTTGAAGGCCAAAGGATCCATTGAATTCAACACCGCAATTTGCCCAGCGAAAACGACCAGAAACATGTAACTAACAGTAATCTTCGGTCAGGTCCAGAAAACACAGCATTCTCTTCCCTCAACTCTCAACTCCGCAAAGGAGCGCGGCTCGCACGGCGTAAAGCCGCGTCGCGGCCACGCCGCTCTACGCGGAGCTTTACGCCCTCAACCGCCGACTAGCTGTCACGCCGAAGCCGATGCGCACGTCGACCAGCTCTCAACTAACGACTCTCAACCATCAGCTATCCGTTCCCTTGAGCTACTCGGTTACCACTTCGATCTGTTTATCGAGCACTTGGCCTGTGTACCGATCGATCGCCACATGCACCCAGTAATGCTACTCCTTTCCACAACGAAATCGTTTTGAAGATTGGTAGCATTTGGCTTGTAGTGACCGCACCAGGCCACGAGATCGATGACCCAATTCCACACGCGACTTTGCGCGACCACGTCCATTAAAGGGTAGGTTGCCGGCCGCAGGAGAGAGCATACATTTACACGATGAGCCTTACGGAGATTAAGAGCGCAGTGCGCGAGCTTTCGCCAAAAGAACTGGCGGAACTGACTGCGTTCATTTCAGACCAGGACAATGCAGTGTGGAGTGAACAGATCGAGAAGGATGCAGCGTCGGGCAAGCTGGACTTCCTGTTTCAAGAAGCTGACGACGAGCGACATGCCGGCAAATTGCGGAATTGGCCAGAGGACGAGTGAAATCAAAATGCACGAGCCGTTTCTGGAAGCTTCATGACGCACTACCAGAACATGTTCGGTTGCGGGCGAGAAAAAGTTACAATCTTTGGAAACGCGACCATCATTATCCCTCGCTCGATTTTAAAAAGCTCAAGGGCGGTGCCAGCAATCGTTTCTCAATCCGGATAGGCGATCATCATCGTGCCATCGGACAACTGATGGGGGACGTCATTCAGCGCCGCCTGCTCCCGAACACTTTCGACGTATCCGCTTCGCGAATGCGGATCAACTACTTGTCACGTCGGAGCCGCGGCGCACGTGGATCAGCTCTCAACTAACGACTCTTAACCATCAGCTGTCCGCTCCGTTGAGCTATTCGTTCACGACCTCGATCTGTTTGTCGAGCACCTGACCAGTAAACCGGTCGATTGCCACATGCACCCAGTAATGTTGTTCGCCTTCGACAACGAAATCGTTTGGCAGGCTGGTAGCATTGGGCTTGTAGTGACCACTCTGCGCTACTACGTCAATCAGCACGTTCCAAACGCGACTTTGCGAAACGGAAGGAGCTGCGCGCGCAACAACTTCCCGTCGGGCCTTGACGGATTGATTATCATTTGCCGCTGTCGGTAGGATTGTTGTCGGCAAATTAGCGCGAGTTATTAGTTCCGACTTATTCTGCATCGGAGTTGTTGAGGTCGCAGTCACGATGTTACTCGCCATTGTTTGTGCACTGCTGGAACTCACGGTTTGCAAGGGCGAATCCAGTTCGCCATAAATCGTTCCGGCTATGACAGACTGAAGATCAGCGGCCTGAGTGCTATTCGGATTAATCTTCTCGGCAACCATTGTGGGTACAACATTGCCAAGATCTCCATTGCCATCGTACGGTGTGGTGGATTGAGGGCCATCATTGATGGAAAATATGTCCAAGAGTCCCGCATCCGCACTCTTGTCGGTAAAAAAGTCAAGCGTCTTCCACGGTAGATCGCGAAATGCGTAGCCTAGCTCAGCCACGTTGCGAAAAGGACGGTTCAAGATGATCGGACGATAAGGGGCCGGCGAAGTTGGGTAGTACGGTGTAGATGATCCGAGACTAGTGCCAGCGCCGGGATAAATAGCGTCAGCCGGGCGGGTCACGCTGTCGTTATCGGCGTAAGTGGTGGTAGCAGTGTCACGGCCCGGCGGCACGTCCACCGGGCCGTTGATCGCAAAGGTGGCAGGGTAGAATGGATTGCCATTGAAGCGCACTGGAGCGTGCTCGATATCAACAGTCGCTGGGGAAAACGTTGTGCCTATCGCGCCACCATAACCATTTGGAGGTGGCGTCGGCGGAGGCGGCGCTGGTGAACCTTTTGGCCATAGAGACTCTATTATGCGTGCGTTACCCGATTTGATGCTGTCTTCTTGGAAAATGCCAAACCGCGTCGAGCGGGGATCAGTTTTCATATACACGCCCGGCGGAGCTTGCGTTAACTGTGTAGTATTAAAGGCGGGCGGCGAAGGGTATGGTGTAGGAGCAGGCGATGAGCCTGGCAAGTCGCGAACAGGCAGCGGAGCATCGGTGATCCAACTGGCTCTAGCGCCGTCACTAGCATTATTAATATCACCGGCAACGCCGATAAAATGATTATAGGGCACCCATGCTGGCACGATGTGAGGGGGGTCTGAGGCATCGACTTCGAGCGTGGCGTTGAATGGATGTGCCAACCCTCCCTGAGTAGCGCCTATTTGCAGCATTAATCGCGCGTTATTAGCAGCAGGTGTCGGCGCAGGCGTAGCGTTTGCTGGGAAGTCCGGTAGGCGAAAAGCAACAAAAGCGTTTCCAGGTATTGGGGTCGGTGTTGGGGCACTGATCGTCAACGTCAGCCCCTGGGTGCCAGTCCCATTACCATTTGTTGCACTAAGGGTGATGCTGTATGTGGTGACGGTAGTCGGCGTGCCCGAGAGCAAGCCGGTACCTGTGTTCAGACCCAGCCAGGCAGGCAAAGGAGCCGCGCCCCACGTTGTAATTGGCTGATCTGCTGTAATCTGATACGAGAACGGAACTCCAACCGTCCCGTTGGCGGTGGTTGGGCTCGTAATTTTCGGCTTTGGCGCGGCAAATACATCATTAGCGCCCGCTACCAGAGTGATAATCGCAAGCCCAATCCCAAGCGCAAAACTCTGCTTGAAAAAAACTAGCCGTGAATTCAAGCGCTTGGAAATCATGGCGTAGGTGTGGGAATAGCCGGCGCGTAGACGGCAGCAAAAGCTGGCGGGGTCGGCGCAGTCGTTACGGTCGTATTCTGATTACTTATTGGTGCCCCAATAGATGAGAACGACGCCGCTCCATTCGCTGCTGGATTCAATGTAACAGACTGGCCGGCAGTGGTACCATTGGTATTAATAAATTCCGTGCTAGTGGTGTTCCATGTCTCGCCATTGCCTCCTGCGAATATTCCAACGCCTCCGTCAACGCGCAGGCGAACGGGTACAGGTAGCGTGGAAGGAGCGTTTTGATGTGGATTCCAGAGCTGAAAAAGAAGGTAGGTCGCCCACTTACTCGTATTGGCCGGGCTCACCCCCGCAATTGGATACATCTGCGTAATGTACGGCAGGTTTTCGACACCATAGGCCGTCCATGTGCCGTTCGTGCCTGCAAACTGGATGCGCGTGGGTATCGAGTCAGGGTCTGCCTGGTCAATGATGCTTGCCCCGATGGTGAGAAGGTGCTGAATGGTACTGCTCATGTGAACGTCAGGAAAAACATTCCCGCCTGTCGTCCCTCCTCCAGTGTTCTGACCAAGTGAGCCGTTTAGAATTCCGGCCTGTAACAATTCAAAAAAGTCAGGCTCGCGTCCGGCGGCAGCAACTTCATCCAAACGCAGAATTCGACTGGCACCGCTGGCCCCCCCAGGATTCGTGTATGTCCACGGACTCCCGGCGGCGCCTCCGATGGGAAATGTTAACCCAAAGCAGGCTTTGATGTTCGCAGCAGTACCGGCTGAAATAGTTGCCGTAGCGGACGTGCTGCTGTAGCCGGCATTAACCAGGGCATTATAGAGCGCCGTGTACACTGGATCGGTGGTAGCAAGAGAGGCGCTTGGCCCCTTGTAAGTGATCCATGCTAATCGGCTTAAGGGAAAGCGCGTCTTGACGAGAGGTTCTCCGACTACCGCGGTCGTGCCATCGAAACGAGTAAAGCTCGTCGTCACGCGCCGGCTCAGAAAGTTCGGGTTAACAGCCGTCGCGGTATTCGCCAGGCCCGCGTAATCGATGGTGCTCCCGGCAGGAGTCGAGGGCGAAAACGAAGGCGCGTTCGTTTCGCGGGAGAACGTGCTCAGGTACTGGAGTGCGTTCACATCGAACTGAGTTGTGTTCGCAATAGGAGTTCCGTTATTCGTGTTCTGCGTCTGTTGGTACCCGATCAGTTGTTTCCGACCCGCGAACACCTGGTCCGTCAGTCCATTTGAGCCAATAGTCGTATTGGGGCTCAAAAACCCGCTGGTGTTAGTTACGATAGCGGTAAAGTAGCTGGTTGCTGCTGTTGCACTGGATTGGAAATTTCTGGCGAAGGCCTGACTTGAGGGTAGAACATCCGGAAAATTATTATTGCTCGTACCCGGCTGATTCGTGGTTGCGTAATTGCGCCACCCGACGAGCCTGTCTACCTGATAAATTGCCTGCCCGCCTGACGTCGGATTAAAGAATGGGTGACTACTCCCGAGGGCCGTCAGATCCGCAAAGGCCACAGACCCCTTACGACCTGACTGAATTGTGCTAGTGTTTGTAGGATAGCCAGCAACATTCATATCCATCAAACCGCCTTCGTCATAGATCGCGTATGCGTAGCGACCAATCACTAACTGGCTAGGGCTGGTAATTACCTGCCTTGGGTCCTGCGTGGTATTATTGGGATTGGGGGCAACAAATACCCAATCTGGTGGCGTAAAGCCGTTCGGAACTGCAGGGTTGGGGTTATAGGGAGGCCGCAAAGGACTCGGCGGGTAGGTGTCGTTGTTTAGAGTGTTGTACTTCGGAAGCAGGTAGTGCGTGTTCCATCGCGCGAGACTGACAAAGCGCCCGTTGGCTGAGGCATCCGTTGTAGAGTTCACGGCGGACGCGAGGCTTCCGACACCGGGCGACGCCGGACTATCTGAGCTCACGCTGCGTCGGATAAGGTTCGGCATGCCGGCGCCATTTGCTCGATGCTGAGGAACCATGTTTGCAGAGGCCGTAGGCATGTAAACAGTGCTGCCATCGGGTTCGCTTATCGCGGTTGAGCCGTTTTTGATTTCTTGCTGGAGATCACCGATAACCAAATCCATCGCGCTTTGTGCCATTACGTCCACCTTCGATTGATTGAAGCTAGTGTGCGCCACCTGACGATCGTTGGTCGTTCGCGAGAGATATGCCACGGCCAACCCGGTCATCAGGACGACCATTGCCAGGACAATGAGAAGCGCGGCACCCCGCTTAGTGGGAGAGTGCGCTACGCGAAATGAGCCCATTCTTACGAGGCTTTCAGATCACTGCGTCGGCAGGGTCTTTAGGTCGAAGGTGCGGCTGTAAATCTTGATCGCCGACGCAACGGCTGGTGGAACATAGCTGGGTACACTGGTCTGGCCGGTTGATGCCCATTGTTCGATCGTGCTTTCCCAGATGGCTTCCAGCCCGCCAATGTATTTGTTTGCATTACCGATGCCTCTACCCGGCGCGGTCGCGAAATCAGCCAGGTCGGAGGAAAGGTCCAGCATGCTCGCATAACCAGGAGTGGAAGCGTTAGCGTCCATTAGGGCGCGGCCTTCCGAATCTATCACGGCAATCACAACTCCGATTGCCTCTACATCGGTGAGTCCGATCGATACCGGACTACTAATGGTTGTCTGGTTCGGTCTTAGAGTTCTGTCCCATGGGATATCTGTTGCCAGTCCACTCTTTAGAACATAGTAATATTCCATTCGAAAAACACCCGGGCCGATTGTCTCGTAACTCGAATCGCAACTGTTGTTGGTGTTATTACCGCACGTGTTGCTGTTGTTGATCGCGGCAGCCCAAGGTTTGCCGACCCCGCTAATTGTCTGCGGCAAAAAGACAATCGGAAAAGAGGCAGTGGTGCCTGGATTGTTCCCCGGATCGGACCCGTTCGAAAGCAGACCTTTAGACAACCGTTCAAGTCTCATGTACGGAGGGGTATTCGCCGTCGTGTTCTGGTTGACTCGATATGCCACGAGCGAGACAGGGCTCTGCGCGCCGGAGGGATAGTAGCCGGGCACCTGAGTGAAGAATGCGATCTGGTCGCTACCCTGTTGCCCGGTTTGAATCTTTTTCCCCCAGCCATGGCCGTTGCCATGACCGTTATAATTAACGGGCTGCTTCACGTAATAATCGACATCGGTCCGCTTCAGCATTTGCGCGAAATCGAGTGCGATCCGATCGAGTACGACCCTGCCTTGGGTATCCGTATTGAAGTGTTTGCTGCCGGGGCGCATGATGGTCCCGGCGCTCGTCATTAGCTGGGCGACGAAAAACACAATTATCAGAAGGACGCAAATCGAGACGAGTAACTCTACGAGGGTGAAACCGCCTACGCGCGAGCGCTGTAGTGGCAGGCGTGCCGCCTGCGCCTGTTGAAGGGTTGCAGCCGGCACGGCTGCCTCTACAGGGATAGCGAATTGGCTTCGATTCATCTATTAACAGCGATAAATGTTCCGACTGACCCAGCCGGTGTTACCGCCGCAGGGTCGGCCGCCGCGGGCCAGCTAACGGTGACAGTTGCCACAGATGTTGATGCGGTCGGCGGGGCCATGTAAGTGATCTTTGCCCTAAATGCGGCGTCTGCCGGCGCAGTCGAAGCATTCAAGCTGCCAGTCATCTTGGCTTGGTTTGTGAAATAGATCGTGTCAGGCGTACCCACTGTCGCCCAGTGGCCGTGGAGTTGAAACCCGGAGGTCCCCTCCTTTGAGGCCTGGCCTGGGGGAAGTCGAACATCAGCGCGTAAATCACCGAGAATCATGCTCGCGATATCGTTCGCTGTTGTCTGCTGCATGCTGGCTTGTTGAGTCTTCAGTCCAACGGCCATCAAACCAAACAACACAATCAGGCATAAAGCGGCCACACCCAAGGCAAGCGTTACTTCGACGAGGGAAAAGCCGGCAATTCGGCGCACTGGGGGTTTCATGTGCTGTCCATTGTGATACTTGCCTGTCAAGCTGTCAACGTGTATCGCGTGCCGATGAGACGGGCACCCATCGGTCCGGTAAAGCTCGAGAACAGTAGGCAGATTCATTTCCGATAGATTCTTACGTCGCCGGCGAAGCCATTAAACTGAACAGCGAAGACGTTGGCAGGAGTGGGAGAGGGCACAACAGCTCCATGCGTCGGTTCAAAGGCAATCTCCGCTGCAGTCTGCAGAGAGTTACTATTGTTGTTAACCTGCGTCTCCCCCCTAGGGCTGAATTGGACCGCCTTGGGGAACGTGTACTGGACAGGCGGCGCAGGGCTTCCTACAGGGTACTGAAACGGCGTGGTCGAATTCGCCATACCCGCGAGGCTATATTGCGTGCCATTAAATGTAACCGGTGGGCGGGTATCGAAAGTTGATCCCGTACCCGAACCGTCTGTAAAGGTTGCGAGGTGCAGATTGTCAATCTTTGTCAATTTGCCGACCTGGATGAGCTTTGTTGGATCGATGGTACCGCTGGCCGACGCTACGTTGGTTCCATCTGCTGATGCAACGATCGACATGATAATCCTACCGACGGCTGGCGTAGTTGAGTTGGGTGATACAAGGTTTGCGGTGTTCTCCTCAAGAAAGCCGACCCAAGTGTAGGTGTTATTCGCCTTCGCGTAGGTGCGGGCGGTGTCGAGCACACCTTTGATCGTGTACGCGGCGCTCGTTACGTCTGTGCCGCCTTTGATGGTTGTGAACGCCGGAGCGAGCAGCACGAGCAGGAGACCCATAATGCCGACGACGATGAGTAGTTCGAGCAACGTAAAAGCGCTCGCGCGCTCACGTTGCCTTGGCAGCGTAAACGCAGTGGGACAACGCTGCGAGTTGAGAGTTGATCCTTCTGTGCCAAGGCTACGACGGACAGGTTGTTGAGAGCGTAAAGCTCCGTTGGAGCCACGCTCCTTTACGGAGTTGAGGGGCCGAACCTTTGTCATTTCGTCATTCTTTCAACATTCGGCCATTCGAATTCGTTAGTATCACTATCTTCTTCGGAAAAATATCCGCGGAGTTTCGCCAACTTGCCGTTTAAGCGCCACCGGTTTGCAATCCCCTCTTTCGGACGGCGGACTGGAGACCGCCGTCCCATTGACCCACGCGCGCGCGTTGCGGTGGCATGCGAAACCGGCGGGAGATGCTGGGGGTGAACATCTTGGGAAGCAGAGTATAGCGTAACGTGGTCGTTGGACAAGGCCGAAGTCGTGGCGTTCAGAAGTCGGAGAATAGAGGCCAGCTTGCGCGCCGCAGTGCGGCTCGAAGGAGGCAGGCGGACATTAGAGGTCAGAAGTCTGAGATCAGAAGACGGTTTGCCCACCGTGATCGCGCGATTGCGGGACACAGGCGAAGATCACAATCACAAGTTGGCCCACTAAACACGCGAATAGACGCGAATTTGGTTGGTGTCCATTCGTGTTTAGGTCTTCTTCGTTTTACAGGTCGAGCAGCAGTTTGAACCGGCGATTCCTGCCAAAGCGAAAGGATGAAAAGCCGCGCCGATCCAGTGTCACAATCGCATCGGCTCCGGCCATCTCTGCGGTCCACACGAGAGTGGCATCCGGGAAATCCATAGGGACGTCAGCATATTTGCTCATTAGTCGGACGGTGGCATTCAGCGCCTCGGCGCTAAACGCGTCACGCACTTCTATGCCGCTCGCGACGAGGAAAGAAACCAGGCTGTCAGACCCATTTCGCACGTCTGAAAGGAAGTAAAAAGCCTCCGTAATCACCGCGCCAGTGGTGACAAGCCTTAAGCCGCGCAAGCCCGCCATAACGGATTTTACTTCGTCATGGGCTGGTTCTGAGCGATCGAGCAACGCAACCAGCGGGCCTGTGTCGAGCAGGCAGCTATTCATCGGCGCCAATTGCGCTGGCGGATATGTTTTCGCCAGGGATCCTTTTCCCAATGGCTCGGCATGCTGGCAATGCTACCAACCAAATGACGAATCCGGTCAAAATCGAACCCGCGCTGTATTTCCCGGTCAATCATGTCGCGCACGAGAGCGGATTCGCTTCGTCTCTCGGCCGCAGCCCGACGCCTTAGCGCCTCTCGCTGTTTTGTTCCCAGCCGAATGGTGAGCGTGGTGTCCATAATCAAAAGCTTAGACACTGTAAGACAGAATGCAAGACGAGAGCGCGCTGAGTGCGAGGCAGAACCCAGCGCCAAGACATCAGAAATCAGAGCATGGACGGCGGCGGATGGAGGCTGCCATCGTCGGTATTATCCGCGTAATCCCTGGCCTCCCAAACAGCCAAAAAAACCCCAAAGAAAAGACTTCACAAACGCCGGAGCGCACACTATAAATGCGCCCATGAACATCCGACCCCGCAGTATTTTACTCATCGCGCCGGTGGCACTCGCCTTGGTGAGTTGGCTGCCAAACGAGGTAACGGCGCTCGATTTCTCGCAAGCACGCGTCACGCAAGTTGTGCAAGATGTCAAAGTTGTCCCTTCAGGCGCTTCGGCGCGTACAGCGGCAATGAACGAGACTGTTCATCAGGGTTCAGCCGTGCAAACCGGTACGCAATCGCGAAGCGAGTTGACGTTCGAGGACCAGACGATCACGCGCCTGGGCGAGAACACCATTTTCACCGTGGGCCAGGGCGCACGGACCGTCGAGCTGAGCAGCGGACAATTCTTACTTTATGTGCCCAAGAAGGCCGGCGGCGCAAAGGTCAAGATGGGCTCAGTGACTGCGGCGATCACCGGCACAACTGTCCTGGGGAATGTTTACCCGGACGGACTCGTCCAATTTACCGTGCTTGAAGGGAACGCGTGCATGCACCTGGATAAATGGGGCCAGGCTATGTATGTGCAGGCGGGGCAGAGAGTCACTTACGATCCGATGACTCAGCGGTTTGACAACCCCGTGGACGTCGACATCCAGGAGCAACTGAGTTCTCCGCTTGTTGCCGATTTTCGTCGCCTGCCGAGCTATTCGCTGATTGAAGAGGAGGTTGCGATACAACATGGACGGGCCAATGACGAGTTGGCTCGCGCGGTCGCAGCATCAGGCGCCACCATCCAGACCGCGTCGGCTGAGCAATTTTTGGCTGCGTTCAGTTCCGTCATTGTGAGTGCGGATCCACGCACCGTATGCGCGATCGTAGGAAGAGCAGTGAGAGCGAGGCCCGACTTGGCGGACAGAATCGTCGTGGCAGCGATAACCTCGGCCCGACCTGTGCGCGGTTATTCAAAGGATTTCAAACAACCAATTGGCAAAGAAATTCCATGCGAGTGGGTTCAATGCATCCTTCAAGCAGCGATCGCCGCGGCTCCGAATGAGGAGCGACTGATTACCGACGCGGCGTTGGCCGCAGCGCCGATGATGCGCGATTGCATTTTGGCGGTGACGCCGTGCCCGGGAGAAAACACTTTCACGCCGCCGTCCATAATCGTTCCTCCTCCGATCGAGAGACAAACGCCGCCGGTGTCGCCTGAGCGACCGCCCACAACGAACCATCACGGGTAGAAGCGGCGGATAAGCGAGAGCAGTTAGTCACCGAAAGTCGCAGTGTTGTCCTCGCGTTGACAACCAAAATGGAACCGTTACGGTTCCGCGATGGCGACCATTACTTTGAAGAACATTCCCGCAGACTTGCACCGGGAACTAAAGAAACGCGCAGAGGAACATCATCGCAGCTTGAATCGGGAAATTCTTGCGACCCTAGAAAGCGTGACCGCCAAAACGCATCGCTTGGATGTGGAGACTCTCATCCAGGAAGCGCGCGCCGCTCGCGCAAAATTTAGGCGTCAGATCAGCGATGCCGAGATCAACGCCTGGAAGCGCGCTGGGCGGCCGTGATTGTCGTTGACACAAATGTCATCTGTTATCGGTGGATGGCTTCGCCGAACAATGCTGCGGCCGAAACTGCCCTCGCCAAAGATCCTTATTGGATTGCTCCCCTGTTATGGCGCTCGGAATTCCGTAACATCGTGGCTCTAGCGATCAGAAAGAGCGCACTGACAATCCATGCCGCTCAGGACATCATGCGTAAAGCGGAGGCCGGTTTTGAGGGGAACGAGTTTGCCGTTTCGTCCGATGCCGTTTTGCAATTGGTGGCAAAGTCTGATTGCGCAGCGTACGACTGTGAGTTCGTCGCTCTTGCGCACGCGCAAGGGGTTCAGTTGATCACCGCAGATCGCCAGATCCTGCGCGAATTTCCAGACGTCGCCATTTCGTTGGAAGAATTCGTGCAAGACTGAGCTTCGGTTGCGAATCCCTGACGCCAGTACTGGCAATCGCTACGTGATTGCAGGCGACACGACTGCCGCTACAGTTTCCGCCTTATGCCTTACAAAGACATTGCTCCGCCCGCCGGCGAAAAAATTACCAGAACCGACAGATTGAATGTGCCGGATCAACCGGTCATTCCTTTCATTCGCGGAGACGGGACGGGGCCGGATATCTGGGCGGCGAGTGTGCGCGTGTTCGATGCGGCAGTCGAAAAGGCATATGGCGGCAGGAAGAAAATCGCGTGGTTCGAAGTTTTCGCCGGTCAAGCGGCGAAGGACAAGTTCGATGAATGGCTGCCTGACGACACGGTGGAAGCGTTCCGCGAGTATCTAATCGGAATCAAAGGACCGCTGACCACGCCGGTGGGCGGCGGCATTCGCTCGCTCAACGTTGCGCTGCGGCAGTTGCTGGATCTTTTCGTTTGCCTCCGGCCAATTCAGTACTTCAAAGGCGTCCCCTCGCCCGTCAAACATCCGGAAAAAGTAAACATGGTGATCTTCCGCGAAAACACGGAGGACATTTATGCCGGAATCGAATACGCCGCCGGCACGCCCGAGGCGCAAACGATTCTCAATTTTCTGCAAAAGGAATTTCCAAAGGAGTTCGACAAAATCCGTTTCGGCACAAAAGAAAAAGCGAGGACGTTTTGGAGAATGGTCGGTGCGCCGGAGAAGGATGACGTGTGTGTCGGAATCGGAATCAAACCGGTCAGTTATTCAGGCAGTGTGCGACTGATTCACAGCGCGATTTCGTACGCGATTCAAAACCGGCGCAAGAGCGTGACGCTGGTTCATAAGGGCAACATCATGAAATTTACGGAGGGCGCATTTCGCGATTGGGGTTTTGACATTGCAAAAAAATATTTTGGAGCGGAAGAATTCGACGGCGGTCCGTGGTGCAGAATTCCGATGGGAAAGCCGGGTGCGGGAATTGTGATCAAGGACGCGATTGCCGACATTACGCTCCAGCAAGTCTTGACGCGGCCTGAAGATTTCGACGTTATCGCCACGCTAAATTTGAACGGCGATTACCTGAGCGATGCGCTCGCCGCGCAAGTGGGAGGAATCGGCATTGCGCCCGGAGGAAATATTAATTACATCACCGGCCATGCCGTTTTCGAAGCTACGCATGGCACCGCACCTAAATACGCGAACCTGGACAAGGTGAATCCCGGCTCGGTGATTCTTTCCGGTGAAATGATGTTCCGTTACATGGGCTGGACGGAAGCGGCCGACCTGATTCTTAAAGGATTGAGCGGCGCGATCGAAAGCAAACGCGTCACCTATGACTTTGCGCGTTTGATGGATGGCGCGACCGAGATCAAGTGCTCGCAGTTCGGGGATAACGTGATCGAGCACATGTGAGCACAGCCGCTCCGGGGTCGCGAAATGACGAGATCCGAATGTCGAATGCCGAAACAATTCCAAATAATCAAATGACCAAACGCTCTTACCATCTGCTGTCGGGCTTCGTGCTTCGTAATTCATTCGTCATTCGTCACTCGTGCTTCGTCATTTTTCTAGCTCTCAGCGTTAGTCAGCTTTTGGCCGAGAAGCGTCCCATCACCGAAAAAGATCTTTGGGATTTTGTCTGGATCGGTGATCCGCAGGTGTCGCCGGATGGCGCGCGGGTTGCATTTGTGCGCGTCACGGTCAACGAGAAGAAAGAAGGCTATAACACTTCCATTTGGTCGGTCCCGGTGGCGGGCGACGAAGCGCCGCGTCAACTGACAAAAGGCAATCACGACACCACGCCACGCTGGTCACCAGACGGAAAATTCCTGCTGTTCCTGCGTTCGACCGAAAAAGACGGCAAGTCAGAACCGCCACAACTCGCAATGCTGCCGATGGCCGGCGGCGATTCCTTTGTTTTTACCGATTTGCCGAGAGGCGCTGGCAGTCCGGTCTGGGCGCCAGACGGAAAAAGCGTCGCGTTCACAAGCGATGCGAACGCGGAGGACCTTGCGAAACAGGAAAAGAAGAAAGGCGACGAGCAGGGCAAAAAATCTGGAGCGACTACCACTCCGGGACCGCGGTCAACGCCCGCGGCTACAGATGAGCACGAGAGCGATGTGCGCGTGATTACGCGCGCGGTGTATCGACAAGACAACGAAGGTTACATCGATCCAAAACATCCGACTCATATTTGGATCGTGACCGCGCCACAGAGCGCCGAAGAGAAAGTGAAACCGCGCCAACTCACTACCGGCCGCTTCGATGAAGACAATGCGATTTGGTCGAAGGACGGCTCGCAAATTTATTTCACCTCGAGCCGGATCGACGAACCGTATTACGAACTGCCGAGAACAGATCTTTACTCCGTACCCGCAGCGGGCGGCAAACCGCTCAAGATCACGACGATCGATCTGAACACGCAGTTCGGACCGGGCGGAGGCGCGTTGTCCCTCAGTCCCGACGGCAAACAGGTCGCATTTGTCGCAGCGACCAATGAGCCGATCAACTCATACACAGAACCAGATCTGTGGGTCCTCGATCTCTCGCCGAACGCAAAACCACGGAACATCACCGCGAATTTTGATTTCGACATCGATGGTTTCGTTATCGGAGACAGCTCGTCGCCTCGGGCCGGCGGACTAAACAAACCGATCTGGACTCCAGATGGAAAAGGGCTCATCGCGGTTTATTCCAAGGAAGGAAAGCGAAATCTCGCGCTGTTTGACGCAACCGTAGGCGGGGACGGTGACCCAGGTAAAAGCAGCACAGTACAAGATCTCACTTCCGGAAATCACGGCGTGATGAGTTTTCGCGCGACGCCTGATGCTTCAAAGCTGGTCTATGTCATCTCGACGCCGACTCGCGTTAACGATCTTTTTGTCCTCGATCGCGCAAGTCCCGGTGCGACACCGAAGCAGTTAACGAATTTGAATGACGATCTGCTATCGAAATTGAATCTCACCGAACCAGAAGAGATTTGGTACGACAGCTTTGACGGCAAACGGATACAGGCATGGCTGCAAAAGCCGCCGAATTTCGATGCGCATAAAAAATATCCACTGATTCTGAACATCCATGGCGGACCACACGTCGCTTACGGCGACATTTTCGTTGATGAATTTCAGTGGATGGCAGCGAAGGGTTACGTGGTGCTCTACCCGAATCCGCGCGGTAGCACGAGTTACGGCCAGGAATTTGGGAACGTGATTCAATATCGTTATCCAGGCGACGATTACAAAGATCTGATGGCCGGCGTCGATGAGGTGATAAAACGCGGCTACATCGATGACAAAAAACTTGGTGTCACCGGCGGAAGCGGCGGCGGATTACTGACGAACTGGGTGGTTGGACAAACTGGGCGCTTTGCTGCGGCAGTTTCGCAGCGCGATATTGCCAGCTGGGAAAACTGGTGGTACACGGGAGACTTCACGCTCTTCCAGCCGAATTGGTTTCGAGCGCCGCCATTCGAAGATCCGGATGAGTATCGTGCGCGGTCACCGATCAGTTATGTCAACAATGTGAAGACGCCGATGATGTTTATCCTCGGGGAAGCAGACTATCGCACGCCGCCCGGGGCAGGCGGCGAGCAAATGTTTCGTGCGTTGAAGTTCCGCAAGATTCCAACCGTGATGGTGCGTTTCCCTAACGAGTCCCACGAGCTTTCCCGCTCCGGTCAGCCGTGGCATCGCATCGAGCGGTTGCAGCACATTGTCGGCTGGTTTGACCACTGGCTGATGGGAGTTCCGAAGCCGGAATACGAAATTACATCCGAGGAAGAGGTGCCGGTGAAAGCACGGCAAGCCGAAAAACCGCCGAAGTAATCCTGCACTGTAGGGCGTCTGTGTCAGACGCCATACAAGCTTAGTGGAAATCGTGCGATTCGCTCCCGACGAGTCGTTCGTGCACGAGGGGTTTAATATCTCGCGCTTTGATCAAAACAACGCCGTCTGAATTCTGCACCTGGCCTTCGATGAGAAGAAAGGCTTCTTCAGTGATCACCAGCCGGAAGCGTTCGAACAAGTCTGGGTCGACAATTGCGTTGGAAACGCCGGTCTCGTCTTCGAGACTGATAAAAACAAATCCTTTCGCCGTGCCGGGACGCTGACGGCAAATGACATTGCCGGCGATCTGAATCGTCGAACCGTGTCGCGCCTGAACGAGGTCGATCGCACGCCAAATGTTTGGCAACTTTTCCCGCAAGAGTTTCATGGGATGCGGTCCAGTAGTCAGATTCATGGTTTCGTAATCCGCTTTGACGCGTTCCGGTAATGTCATCGGCGCGAGGGGCGATTCGAAAGTCTGGGGAGCGCATGCCTTTGGCGTGCTGGCGAACGCATCCTGCGTTCGCGAACTTTTTAAAGAGTGTTTCGGCAGAATGCCGAAAGTCCGAGCCGGACTGGCATTAGCACGCTGCAAGCGTGCGCTCCCCAGAAGATCATCATGCAGCGTTTCTTCCACGCGCCACATCGCAGCGCGCCGATGTTCAGCAAAACAATTGAGCGCGCCAAGTTCTGCCAAGGCGCGCAATTCGTTCTTTGCGAGCGGCACATGCCGCTTGAAATCGTCCAGCGATTTAAATGGTCTGTCTTGCCGTCGCCTCACGAGCTCTTCAACGTGTTCCTGGCGCAATCCGCTTACGACACAAAATCCGAGACGCACCGTGTTGTCATCGACGACTCTGCAGTGCCAATCGGATTGCAACACGCAAACCGGTTGCATGTTTACACCGTGCCGCTGCGCATCCTTCACAATCGTCGCCGGTGTGTAAAAGCCCATCGACTGATTGTTAATGAGGCTTGCGTAAAATTCCGGTGCGCGATGCACTTTTAAATACGCGCTGCCATAAGCCAGAATTGCGAAGCTGATCGCATGCGATTCGGGAAACCCATAAAGTGCAAACGACGAGATGGACTGAATGATCTTGTCGATCTTATCGGGAGCGATGCCTTTGCGTTCCATGGCGGCGCGAAGTTTCACGCTCACTTTGCGCATCCGTTCTTCGGATCGATGAAAGCTCAACGCCCGCCGTAATTCCTCAGCCTCGTTTCCGGAAAAATCGGCCATGATCATGGCGATCTTGAGCATTTGTTCCTGGAACAACGGCACACCGAGTGTGCGTTCGAGCACCGGCTTGAGGCGATCGTCGAAATAGGTCACCGGCTCTTTGCCCGCGCGGCGCGCCAGATACGGATGCACCATGTCGCCCTGGATCGGTCCGGGCCGGATGATTGCGACTTCGATCACGACATCGTAAAAACATTTCGGTTTCATCCGCGGCAACGTGGCCATTTGCGCCCGGCTTTCGATTTGAAAAACGCCGATGGTGTCGGCGTGCTGCATGATGTCGAACGTCTTCTCGTCGTCTTTCGGAATATGAGCCAGATCGAGTGGCCGCCCACGTTCGCGACACAATTCAAATGCGTCCTGCATCACCGACATCATCCCCAGGCCTAACAAGTCCACCTTGACGATGCCGAGGTCTTCGCAATCGTCCTTGTCCCATTGCGCGACAACGCGGCCCGGCATTGACGCATTTTCCAGCGGCACGAACGAGCTGAGTTTGTTCTGACAAATAATCATGCCGCCGGAATGTTGCCCCAGGTGTCGCGGCAAACCGTAAATCGCGTGATACAACCGAATGAATGCCGGCATCCGTGGATGATGTTTCGGGAGACCTGAGGCTTCGATCTGTGCTTCCAATTCCATCGTGTGCGGGAAATCGCCGCTGGCAAAGAGGTGCGAGAACCGGTCGATGATGCTCGGCGAAAAATTCAGCGCTTTGCCGATCTCACGCGCGGCGCTGCGCCCACGATACGTGATCACATTCGCAGTCATCGCTGCGCCGTGTTTGCCGTAACGCCGATAAATTTCCTGGATCACTGCTTCCCGCCGATCGCCGCTGGGAAGATCAAGATCAATATCCGGCCAGCCTTTGCGGCTCTCGTTGAGAAACCGTTCGAATACGAGATGATTTTCCACTGGGTCGACCGGCGTGATCCCGAGGCAATAACACACGGCGCTGTTCGCGGCGCTGCCCCGGCCCTGGACCATGATGTTGTGTTCACGGCAGAAATTGATGATGTCCCAAACGATCAAAAAATAGCCGGGGAAACCGAGCTTGCTTATCAGCGCAAGCTCTTCTTCGATCTGACGTTTCATTTTCGGGCTGATCGCGGCGTAACGCTGTTGCGCACCGAACCAGACGATGGTGCGCAAAAATGAATCCATACTGTGTCCAACCGGCACCGGGTATTCGGGGAATTTGTATCCAATATTTTCGAGAGAAAATGTGAGCCGCTCAGCCAGGCGCGATGTGTTCTCAATTGCTTCGGGCAAATCCGCGAAAATTGCGCGCATTTCGCGATCGTTCTTTAGATGGCGCTCGGCATTTCGCGTGATCAATTTGCCGGCGGTGTCCAGGTGCGTGTGTTCACGAATACAGGTGAAAACATCCAGGACTTCGCGTCCGTACGGCCTGGCGTATTGCACGCCGTTTGTAGCGAGGAGCGGCAATCGATTCGCGCGCGCCAGATCGATCAGTTCTCGATTACTGTGTTCCTCGCCGCGAATGAAATGGCGCTGAAGTTCAACGAAAACGTTTTCCCGTCCGAACGCATCGATTAAAAATTTAGCGCGATCCGCTAAATTCTGGGGAGCGCACGCATCTTGTGTGCTGGCGAATGCATGCTGCATTCGCGAACTTTGCTCGAACTCAATCTGTGTTGTGAACCTGCTTTCTGGGAAAGTTCGTTTCGGCAGAATGCCGAAAGTCCGAGCCGGACTGGCATTAGCACGCTGTAAGTGTGCGCTCCCCAGAAATGCCACCAACCCGTCGGCGAATTCCGGCAACTCATCCCATTGCACTGTGCATTTGCCTTTTTCGCTGCGCAGATGGGCTTGGGTCAGCAGTTCGCACAAGTTTTTGTAGCCGGTGCGATTTTCCACCAGCACCGGCAGAATGCTGCCGTCTTCCATTGATAATCCAGCGCCAATGATTGGCCGGACGCCGTGCTCACGCGCAGCGACGGAAAATCGTTGCGCGCCGTACACGCCATTGCGATCGAGCAACGCGATCGCGGGCATTTCCAGTTCCGCTGCGACTTCCGCTAATTGCTCGGGTAAAGATCCGGCGCGCAAAAAGCTGAATGCGCTGCATGCATGAAGCTCGATGTAGCTCATTGTCATTCCGAGCGAAGTCGAGGAATCCAGTTGCCAAACGTCAAGGCTACGCCCCCGGATCCTTCGACTCCGCTGCGCTGCGCTCAGGATGACTGCGGATCGCTAATCATAAATCCCATCCACCTTCCAAGTTCCCTCAGATTCGTGACACCGAACTAATTCACTATTTTGCAATTGGAGATCCCACTCGGCGCGGGCCCACGATTTTTCGTCCCACCAGTTTCCGGAAAGAAAATACGGACCGCGTTGCGCGATTATTTTTCCAGACAATTCCGCGCTACGAACGTGCGCCGGTATATTTTCATCCTGCAAGACAGACGCAGACACTGCCGGTCGAAAGCGGCGCAGCGCTCGAAATAAGGGAGCACAGCCATCTTGGCTGTGGGGCAGGGGGGCATCTTGCCTGCCGTTGCTTTTGCAGGCGAGGACGCCTGCTTGCCCCACAGGCTGGAAGCCTGTGCCACCAAACGGCTGCATGCGAAATGCATCGGGCCGATGCGTCTCTTCCAGGACTGGTGTGCCGATCCGATCGCCGCCCAGGAGAGCGGTCAAACGAGCGAGTGTTTCCGAGAGTTGAGGCGGGTTGCGCAATGTCGTTTCAAATAATCCGAATTGTTCCCCGGCAGGTTTGATCGGCTCTGCGCTCAGCGCGACGGCAACGATCGGATGCTCAGACCGAAAATTCTCCAGATGCGTCTGGAGCATCCGGAACAGAAGATCGACATCGTTTGTCGGCTGCGGAATTTTGAAAACTCGTTCGTAACACTGTTTGCCCGCCACGGCGGTTTCGTTTCGCCAGTCAGACGAATCCGTCCCGTGGCGGACATGGCACGAATTCGCGAAAGTAATTCGCAGCGTCAGTTCTTTCGTGACCAAATAAATTGTTGCCAAACGCACCGCGAGCTGCTCCAAAAATCGGCGGAGCATGAAAAGCAACGGCTCGGCTGTTTCGATTTCGCGCTCAAACTCAAAGCTCTCCTGGAACGACTCCGGCGGCCGAATCAGTTTGAGCAGTCGACTGGATCGTCCGTTGGCTCGCTCCCACATGCGGATCGCTTCAGGACCAAGCCGCGCGCCAAGCTGTTCCTTATCCAGAGCCGCCAAGTGACCCAGCGTATGGATCCCCCATTTGTGCAGAATCGCCAAGACTTCCTGCACTTCCATGCAGGCAATCTACAGCATGGTGAGGTATATGTTCAAGTGAACGTTTCTAAATAATTTCCACCGGGCATTTCGGCAGCGCTTGCATGAACGCGCGGCCGTAGGGTTTAGTCACGATGCGGTTGTCGAGAATGACGATGATGCCGTGGTCGGTCTTGGTCCTGATTAAGCGGCCCACTCCCTGTCGCAGTTTCAGGACAGCTTCCGGCAAAGAATATTCAGTAAACGGGTCGCCACCGCGCTCTTCGATCAGCTCCAGTTTCGCCTCTATCAGCGGATGGTCCGGGACGGCAAACGGCAGTCGCGTGATGATCACGTTTGAAAGCGCTTCGCCTGGAACATCCACGCCGCCCCAAAAACTGTCTGTGCCGAAAAGCACACTGCGCGGCGTTGATTTGAATTGCTCAAGCAATTTGCTACGCGGCGCTCCCCCACCCTGAACGAAAATGTTCATATCCCCCGTCGTAAAAAAATTTTCCATCGCGCCTGCAACGTGCTGCATGTCGCGGTAGCTGGTGAAAAGGACAAACGCCCGGCCGTCAGTTTTCTCAACGAAATGCGCGATCCAATGTTCGAGCGCTTTGTGATAACCACCGTCGCGGGGATCGGGCATTTTTTGAACGACGAACACTTTCATCTGCTTCTGAAAATTGAAGGGGCTGCCAAGCTGCAACGGCTCGGCTTCCATCGCCCCGATGCGCGCGCGAAAATAAGCGAGATCGGGGCGACCCACAGCCAGAGTGGCGCTGGTCATCACGCAACAGCAGTTGTCGCGAAAGAGCATCCGTCGCAACACCGGCGCGAGATCGATGGGCGCGGCGTTCAGCGCCAGGAAGCGTTCGGTTCTACCCGTGCGCTCGACCCAATACACATGCTCTGGCGCGCTTTGCTCCAGGAAAATCGAAATGCCGTCTCGGGCATCGCGAATACGCCGGCCGAACTCTTGTAGCTCCGCTTTCAATATTTCGTCATCGGCGCGTTTAACAATGTCGGCTACGCGCGCCTGAAGCGCGGTCAACCGCGCGGTAATCGTGTCGGGGACAAGTTCGACATCGCGCACCCGAAACTCGCGGCCTTTGCGAAAATTCGATTTCAACTCGACTGCGGAAAAAAATTTGTCAATGTCGTCGATCAGTTCCGCCGCGAGTCGCACGCCAACCGCATCGCGCATTACGGTGAAAAGTCCTTTGCGCGTGCGCGAATTGTAGAGCCGCTGGATCGTCGATCGAAGTCCGTATTGCGAGACACCGATACCGATTTGCTTCGACGCAACCTGCTCGACCGTGTGCGCTTCATCGAAAATAATGAAATCATTCGGAACCAGGAACCCACTCTCGCGTTCTTCCTGCATATCGGGCGATCCCAGCAAAATGAACAGCAGCGTGTGATTGAGCACGATCACGTCCGCCGCCAGCAAACGTTTGCGGGCCTGCTGATAGAAACAGCGCGGATCCTGTCCACAGGTCTTTTGGGTGCAGACATGCGCTTCGCTGCACACTTGCGCCCAAACTTTTGGATCGGGCTCGACCGAGAGATCGCTGAGCGATCCATCGCGCGTTGTGCGCGCCCATTCGGCCAACCGCTGCAATTCGCTGCGCTCCGGGCCGGTAAAAAGTTCCTGCTCGCTTTGCAATGCTCGCTCGAGCCGGCGCGGGCACAGATAATTTTGCCGGCCTTTCATCAAGGCTGCTTCAAACTCGACTGGCAGCACTTTTCTCAAGATGGGAATGTCTTTGTGCAACAGTTGTTCCTGAAGATTGATGGTATGCGTTGAGACAATTGCCTTTTTGTGGCGCTCGAGTGCGAACAGGACCGACGGCACGAGGTAGCCGAGCGATTTGCCCACCCCAGTGCCCGCTTCGACTATCAAATGCTGTTCTTCCTCCAGCGCTTGCGCGACGCGAACCGCCATTTCCTGCTGCTCCGGACGGAACTCGAAATTCTTTGCTTTGGAGAGTGGGCCGTTCTCGGAAAAGAAGCCGCGGACGCGTTCCACGAATTCGCTGCCCAAATTGTCTTTCAGTGCGATCATGACGCGGAAATGACGAAGCACGAATGACGAATGACGAGAAAAGCACGAAGCCCGAATAACGGAAAGGCGATGTCACGACCGCCCGGCATTTGATCATTCGTCATTCCTTCGAGCTTCGTCATTCGGATTTCGTCATTGTTTCTCCAGGAATTTGGCGCACACCGCCTACTTGAGTAGGCTAATTACGATAGAACATTTTTAAATCGCAATGAAACTTCTCGATCGATACGTCATTCGAAACTTTGCGCAGGTTTATGTGTACTGCATCGCCGGATTCACCTCGATCTGGCTTATCTTCGACGTCAGCGACAATATCTCGAGTTTCATTGACAACCATATCCCACTCGCTCTGGTCGCTCGCTATTACGCCACGCAGATCCCCCAGGTGTTCATTATCCTGCTGCCGGTTGCGCTTCTGCTGTCCCTTCTTTTTGCGCTCGGACGAATGTCGCGCGCAAATGAAATTGTTTCCATGCTCACGGCAGGCGTGAGTCTTCCGCGTGTTCTGGTACCGCTGATCGGCATCGGTCTGCTGACCGTGGCAGCAAGCATGGCGCTCAACTATTCGCTCGCGCCGCATGCGGAGCTGGCACGGAAGGTTTTTCTCACAGAATCGCGGTCGCGTCCCGCGCGCAATATTCAGGGACAAGTCTTTCGCAATCGAACCGACTTGCGCACCTGGTTTATCCAGAATTTTCGCCTTGGCGACAACATGTTCAACAACGTGCAGGTGCTGCAACAGGACGCGAACGACAATATCGTCATGAGTTACGTGGCCGGCCGGGCTTATTACCGGCCTCAAACTAAGACATGGGATTTGGAGAACGTGCGGCTTGCTTACTACGATGCGGCTGGAAACATCACCAAGGAAGACTTTCTTCCTACGCTAGCGATCGAGCACTGGACCGAAACACCGTTCCGACTGAGCAGCGCGAACGTGCAAGCGGAATCCTTGTCCGTGCCGGAACTGAGCGAGTACCTACATTTTAATGCGGACTTTCCGCCGACGTTGTTGGCGCCGTTTCGCACTCATTTCCACTACAGGCTGGCGTTGCCGTGGACGTGCCTGGTCGTTGTGTGTATTGCCGCACCACTCGGAATCGGGTACTCGCGTCGCGGTGTTTTATCCAGTGTTGCCGCTGCAGTGATCCTCGTGTTCTCGAATAACTTCCTCGTACATCTTTTTCTCGCGCTTGGAGAAGGCGACCGTGTTCCCGGATGGATCGCCGCGTGGACGCCGAATATTCTTTTCGCGGCGATTGGTTTGTATTTGCTCTATCTTCGCGCCTCAAACCGCGAACCGCCCAGCCTTAATATCTTCGCCGCGCGGCGTATAGTTGCACGATGAACCCGCTCCCAAACGAATGGGCGATCAAGCATCGCGCGGACTTGTGCGCCGTGACGCAACGACCGTTTGCGCCTGGCGAATACTTTTACACCCTCCTGTATCACGGCGCCGATGGTTACCGGCGCGAGGATTTGAGCGAAGAGGCGTGGCAAACTCGGAATGAAAATATTCGGCCTTTTTCATTTTGGAAATCGCGTTACGAGCCGTTGTCGCCCAAGCCAGCCGAATCCGTGCCGAAGGAAAGTGCAGAGCAACTTTTTCGGCGTTTGATGGCGTCGGATTCACCGCCTGCAAACGCTTGTTACGTCCTGGCGGCCATGCTCGAACGGAAACGTGTTTTGAAACAAGTGAAGACCGAATCCCGCGACGGCGGGAGACGCGTACTCATTTACGAACAGGCTTCAACAGGCGATGTGTTCATTGTGCTCGACCCGCAATTGCGCCTGGACGAATTGGAAAATGTGCAAAACGAGGTGGCAGAGTTACTTCGCGGAGCCGCTCAAAACGGATAGTGTTTAAGGCAACTTGCTGATGACCACAGAAACACCGACCATCAATTATAAGATCGGCAACGAGCGCCTGATCAGCGTCACCGAAAACGCGGCACGCAAACTAGCTTCGCTCCTGCAAGAAAAAGGAAACCCTGACGGCGCCTTGCGCCTCAAAGTAATCGGCGGGGGCTGCTCAGGCCTCCAATACGTGATGGATTTGGTCGATGGACCAAATGAGCGCGATATTCTCGTGCCAACCCAAAACGTGCACCTGGTCGTCGATCCCAAAAGCGCACTCTTCGTGAGCGGCTCCATTCTCGATTACAGCGACGATTTGCAAAAAGGCGGCTTCAAAGTCACTAACCCAAACGCCGTCGCTCACTGCTCTTGCGGCGAAAGTTTCGCCGTTTAGACGCCAATACAGGCCTACCCGACTACACCTTCATGACCTCGGCTTCTTTGTGCTTGAGATGGTCATCGACGGATTTGACGAAGCGATCGGTGAGTTTTTGAACTGCGTCCTCCGCGTCGCGTAATTGATCCTCCGTTAAACCGCCAGAGGCTTTGAGTTTCTTCGCTTCGTCGAGTGCGGTGCGCCGGTTGGCGCGGACACGCACCCGCGCTTCCTCGGCCATTTTGCCCAGAGAACGGACTAGTTCCTTGCGTCGCTCTTCTGACAACTCGGGGATCGGCAGACGAATAATCTTGCCGTCCACCGCGGGTGTAATACCGATCTTAGATTCCTTGAGCGCTCTTTCGATGTCTTGCACAGTGCCGGCGTCAAAAGGCTGAACAACAAGCAAACGCGGCTCAGGCGTCGTGATTAAGGCAAGCTGTTTTAATTTCATGGCGGACCCATAGGCATGCACATCGACGTTTTCCACCAAAGCAGGCGAGGCCTTGCCGGTGCGCACCGCGGCAAATTCGTGCACCATGTAATCGACGCTCTTCTCCATCAACATCTCCGCCTCTAGAAGGATGTCATCCGTGCTCATATCGGTGAATGTTTACTTTGCTGGAGCTTCATCGCAAACCAGAGTTCCGACGTTTCGCCCCAGCACCGCTTCGCGCAGGATTCCGGGCTTGTACATGTTGAACACAACGATCGGGATTTTGTTGTCCATGCAGAGACTGAACGCGGTCGAATCCATGATTTGAAGACGCTTCGTAAGCGCTTCGGTGAAGGTGAGGCGGTCGTAACGGCGCGCGTCCGGAAACTTGTTTGGGTCCCGATCATAAACGCCGTCGACCTTCGTAGCCTTGAGGATCACGTCGGCGCGAATCTCGCTGGCGCGCAATGCCGCAGTAGTGTCCGTGGAAAAATAAGGGTTACCGGTACCGGCAGCGAAAATGACGACTCTTCCCAACTCCAAGTGACGAACGGCTCGGCCGAGGATGAATGGTTCGGCCACATTTTTCATTTCAATCGCGGTCTGAACGCGGGCCTCGACTCCGATTTGTTCCAGTGTGCTTCGTAACGCCAGAGCGTTGATGACTGTGGCTAGCATTCCCATGTAATCCGCCGTGGTACGGTCCATGCCGCGATCCGCTGCAGAAAGACCGCGCCAGATGTTGCCGCCGCCGATAACCACGGCCACTTCCACTCCCAGATCGCGCACCTCCTTCATGCGTTCGGCGATCCCGCGCACGACTGGCGGCGAGATATTGTCCCGCGCGCCGTGCTCATGCATTGCTTCGCCGCTCACCTTGAGCACGATGCGTTCATAGACTGGAGCTTCTGGTTCCATGGCGGCGGATGAACATCCAAACAGAAGATGGCCAGGTTTGGAAAGCAAAATGCGTGAGGGACCGCTGGCATTCTGCCGGACAGGTTCTAACAAGCCCCGCACAACCGGGATGCGTGCCAGTCCATCTGCAGGCCCGTCCTAGCTCAATCTGCGGCGCTCAAGAGTACGCCATGCCCACGCAAGAATTCCGCGGCGGTCATTCGCCGTTTTCCTTCAAGTTGCACTTCAGCGAGAGAAATTGCGCCCTTGCCAGTGGCAACGATCAGGTCTTTGTCGCTGCGCAAAATTTCACCGGGTTGGCCCTTAAGGTCGACAACTGACGCGGAAAAGATTTTGAGATTCTGACGATCAAGTTTCATGAACGCGCCGGGCCACGGATTGTATGCGCGAATTTTTCTCTCAATCGCTTCAGCTGACTCAGACCAATCGATTAGGCCGTGTTCACGTTTCAGCTTTGGGGCATAAGTCGCGTGTCCATTGTCCTGCGCACTGCGTGGCGCCTTCCCTGCCGCAATGAGTCGCAAAGATTCAAGCAACGCCTGCGGAGCAATCTGCGCCAGGCGATCATGCAACGATCCACCGGTGTCGTTCGGCAGGATTTCGAAACTGCGCTGCAACAGGATATCGCCAGTGTCGAGTCCTTCGTCCATGTACATCACGGTGATGCCCGTCTCACAATCGCCCGCCGCGATTGCGGCTTGAATCGGGGCGGCTCCTCTCCAGCGCGGAAGAAGTGACGCGTGCAAGTTCAAACAAGCCAGGCGTGGAATCTCGAGCACATCACGCCGCAGGATTTGGCCGTAGGCAATGACGACAATTACATCCGGCATAAGCCGGCGGATCGCTTCAACGGTCTGCGGATCTTTAATCTTCGCCGGCTGCAGAACCTCAAGGAGTTGCGGTTTCTCAGCCGCCGAACGTCCCACAGCGGTTTGGAAACCGCCGTTCCGTGTTATCCCCTTTTTTATCGGCGGCGGTTCAATGCGCTGCTCGCGCCCGACGGGCTTATCCGGTTGAGTGACCACCGCAACGACTTCGTGCTCGGAATCCAGCAATGCTCGTAGCGTCGGCACGCCGATTTCGCCGGTGCCAACAAAGACGATTCGCATTCTTGCGTTGCAGCGTTAGTGCGGCCTGCCGGAGCGACGGGGTCGCCGCGCGCCCACCGCTTGCGCCATCATCTTCTCGCCGGCCGTGACTTCTCGCCGGCCTACTGACGATCCGCACTCCGTGCAGAGATAATCGAAGATTTCGCGATCAGGCAGGACCAACAAAAGCCGCTCGCGAACCGGCATGGCGGCTTTGCATTTCTCGCAATAAAGACTGGAGGCAGTGAAGTTTTCAAACTGTTGCTGGTTCATACGCGCCGTCGTTCACGCTCTGTAAGATATCGAGCAGAACTTTCATGGGCGGCTGAATGGCGTCAACCACGGTGATCAACTCTTTCGAGTAGTATGACAGCACTGGCCTGGATTCTTTCTCGTAGATGTCAAGACGCCGCTGGATGACTTCTTCGTTTGCGTCATCGAGGCGATTCTCTTTCAAAGCGCGCTTCTTGAGCCGGTAAAACAGCGTCTCCCGATCGGGGCACGCAAGATGGAACACCTTCTTCACGTCGATCATGTCGTTCATGATCTTGGCCTGACCCACGTTCCGGGGAATCCCGTCCAATACGAGCGTGTCGATGTCCGGCTTGAACTTGTGTCCATCTACGGCCGCATCGATCGCCTCCCGCCAAAGCTCCACTGTGATATCGTCCGGAACGAGCTGGCCTCTGCTCGAATAATCAAGGAAGGCTTTGCCAACTTTTGTGCGCGTGTCGATGGAGCGGAATACGTCGCCACAAGCGCAATGATAGTAACGAGGGATCGTGCCCAGGGTCTTGCCCTGCGTGCCTTTGCCGCTACCAGGCGCGCCAAAAAGGAGAAAGGTTTGGTATTTCATGCGAAACCTGCTTATACAGCGAAAGGAACTGCCCCGGCAAGCACGGTCATTCCGATCGAAATTCAGGGGATTCCGTGGACTTACCGCTCGCAGTTGCAGCGAAATTTTCGACTTTGCTGCGCTCGGCTCAAGATGACGAAGAGCTCGCCACCCCGGGATCTACATTCACCCGTCGCCCCCGGCGATCGAAGCGCACGCTACCGTTAATCAGAGCAAAGATTGTGTAATCGCGACCAAGCCCGACGTTTCTTCCCGGCAAAAATTTTGTGCCGCGCTGACGCACAATGATGTTGCCGGCCACAACTATCTCGCTGCCGAATTTTTTCACACCCAGCCGTTTGCTGACGCTGTCGCGCCCGTTTTTAACGCTGCCTTGTCCTTTTTTATGAGCCATTGAAGAGAGTGGTCAGTTGTTGGTTGAGAGTGGCGTCGTTGTTACTCCTCGGTCTTTTTCGCCGCGGCTTTTTTCTCTCCTAAATTGATGCTTTTGATCTTTACACGCGTCAACTTGCGACGGTGGCCGACCGTCCGGTGATAACCTTTGCGGCGCCTGTATTTAAACGCGAAAACTTTCTTGTCCTTGCGTTGTTCGAGAACTTCAGCGGTCACCTTTGCCCCCGAGACGAGCGGGCTGCCGTGAGTCACATCTTTTCCATCGGCAAACAACAGTACGTCACCAAACGTGGCGGTTTTGCCCGGTTCGAGATCGAGAAGATCGACATCGAGCGTGTCGCCTTCCACGACGCGAAATTGCCTGCCACCAGTTTTGATGATTGCGTAAGCCATAGTTTCTCTGGGGAGAAAAAGCCGACCACACTTCCACATCTAAGCGCGCTTGGCAAACGGAAACCGGGGCCGACCAAGCTTCAGTCTACGCAGCAGCTTTATCCGGCTCACCGACAAGTTCCGAATACAGCGCTTCATAACGCTCCGCAGATACATCCCACGAAAAATTGCGGGACATCGCGCGTTTCATTAGCCTCGTCCAAAGCCGCTGGTCGCAGAAGGTTTGACGCGCACGTTTCATGGCATCCCAGAAAGCGTCGCTTGAGTATTCGTAACACAGAAAACCATAACCGCTGTCCGTCGTCGGATCGTAATCTTCGATGATCTCCTGAATTCCACCAGTCACGCGGGCGACCGGAAGTGCGCCATACTTCAAGTTGTACATCGCGCCCAGGCCGGCCGGTTCGAAACGCGATGGAATCAGGCTGATGTCCATGCCTGCCTGAATCAAGTGCGCCACTTTCTCGTCATAATCTTTTTGGTAGGCAAACTTGGTTGGAAATTTTCTGGCTGTGACCGCAAGTGCAGTCTCAAAGGCAGCGTCGCCTTCGCCGAGAATGATCAAGCGAACATCGTCCCAAAGTAAGCGATCGAGGAGCGGCACCAGGATTTCGAAACCTTTTTCCTGGACCACGCGACTTACCATTCCGAAGACTGGACCGCGCGGCGCGGGCGCGAGGTTCACCTGCTTCAGAAGCGCCTCACGACAGACTTCTTTTCCACGGAGGCGTTTCGCATCGTAGCGCAAGGGAAGCAAACGATCGGATGCGGGATTCCAGCGCGTGTAATCTACGCCGTCTAAAATTGCGCTGAGCCGATGGGCATTTTCGCGCAAGACTCCATCCAAGCCGCATCCTCCTGCCGCAGTCAGGATTTCGCGCCGGTAGTGCTCGCTGACCGTTGTGATTCGGTCAGCGTAAAGTATGCCGCCTTTAAGAAAATTTAGCCGCCCGAAAAACTCAACGCCCTGAAGCGTAAAGAATCGCTCCGGCAAATTCGTGAGCTGAAAATCGAGTCCCCAAAAGCTGCCCTGATCAGCGACGTGATGGATGGTCAAAACCGTGCTGAAAGGCAGTCCGTGTGCATGCACGAAAACAGGCACCAACGCCGGCGCCCAATCGTGCAGGTGCAAAATCTCCAACTGCGGTGTCAATCGCCGGGCCAGCTCGAGTGTCGCTTTGCAGAAAAAAATAAATCGCGCGGCATTATCTTCGTACGGCTTGTTGCGCTCGCCGTAAATTCCTGTGCGATCAAAAAATTCATCACAGCGAACGAAAAACAGCTGCACGCCGCTCGCGCTGCGGCCTTCGAGGTACCGCGCAACGTGGGTCGTATCGCCGACTTGCACGTCGACAGTTATACCGGTGTCCTTTTTCTTGAACGCGCGATTGTCGCGAATCTCGCGATAGAACGGCAACGCTACACTGACCTCATGTCCACGGGCACGCAGCGCGCCCGGCAACGCGTCCATGACATCTACAAGTGCGCCCGCCCCTTGCATTGGGGGCCCCTCCGCGCTGCTCATCAGAATTCTCATTCGGCCTTCGCTATTTGACGTTCTCTTAGTTCTGCTTGCCCGACAAATATCGTTTTCTGACCCACTCAAGCGCTTCATCCGCGTTGCGCAGGCCTCCCTCCAGTTGTCGCGTCTCGACTGCCTCGAGGATCTCGCCAAATTCCGGGCCAGGCTTAAAACCGAGCGCGATTAAATCATCACCGCGCAACAACGGCGGCGGAATGATCGGTTCGTTAGCGAATTCTTTGCGTTTGCGCAGCAGAAATTCGTAGTTGTCCAGCATGCGATGACTGCTTTCGCAATCAACCCGGTGCAGCTCCAGCTCCTCGTTGAACGTTGGTCGCGCCATGAATCGCTTCAATTTCGCCACTCGCATATTCGGCGTGTCCTTGAAAACCATGTGTTGCCTCACCATTTCAACTGTCGCTTCGATTTCAGCCCCTGAGAATCGCAAGCGCCGCATGATCGCCTCCGTCATTTGCGCCCCGATGCGGTCATGTTCGTTGAAACGGATGCGGCCCGTTTTATCCACGGTCGCGGTCACTGGCTTCGCCACGTCGTGAAATAACACCGCGAACACCAGCGGAATGGAAACTGTTTCAGGGAGCATCGACAACATCAGACGGGTGTGCACGAACACGTCGCCTTCGGGGTGAAATTGTTCAGGCTGCAAAACGCCTTTCATCGCTTCGAGCTCCGGCAGAATGGCACGCATCAGGCCGCTGGCATCGAGCAGGTCCCATCCGCGCACACGATTTGGCGACAGAAAAATCCGCACTAACTCCTCGCGAATTCGTTCCGCGCTGATCTGATTGATCGAAGGCGCACTGCCAACAAGCGCGTCCCAGGTTCCTTTATCGATCTGGTAGTCAAGCACGGCGGCGAACCTCACGGCCCGCAGCATGCGCAAGCGATCTTCTGCAAATCTTTTCGCCGGATCGCCGATTGCGCGCACTAGCTTCGCGGCGATGTCGGCCTGGCCGCCGACAAGATCAATCACCTTGCCTGCGACTGGATCGTAAAACATTCCGTTAATGGTGAAATCACGTCGCTTAGCGTCTGCTTCGGGCGAGGAGAAATGCACCGCTGTTGGGTGCCTACCGTCGATGTAGGCGTCATCGGAGCGAAAGGTGGCTACCTCAAATTGAAAGTCGTCCTCCAACACGATGATTACGCCAAAGTGCGCACCGACCGCGTACGTCCGCGGGAAAAGCGCCTGCACAGTTTCAGGGCGCGCGTCAGTGGCGATGTCGTAATCCTTGGGTGCCAAACCGCGCACCATGTCGCGCACGCAACCACCTGCGAAGTACGCGATGTGTCCCTGCTCGCGCAAGCGCGCCGCGACTTTGCGCGCGGTCTTTTCCATGGGCGAAGGTTTCACGTGACCATTGTAACCGCTTCGCTGTCGAAGTCAGCCTGCCTGACCCGGCCGACAGGCTATTCTGCCGTGCCTGCGCTTTTGGGCTTCCGAAACGAGTGAATGATAAACAACACTACCGCAATCGAGATGCACGAATCGGCGACGTTAAACGCAGGCCAGGGATCGGCGTAGCGGATGTGTAGATTAAAAAGGAGAAAGTCGATCACGTGCCCATAAAGCAGGCGATCTGTCAGATTTCCCAGAATGCCGGCAAGGAGAAGCGCCAGCGATATATCCCGCCACCGGTCAGGCCACCGGTGTCGCACCAGCAGAACTGTCACGACGACCAACGCGATGGCGGAAATTATGACGAAGAAAGTGTTGTTGCCCTTGAAAGATCCAAACGCTGCGCCGTCATTGGTGACGTTAACCAAATTGAAAAAATCAGGCACTACAATCCGAGCATTGTAAGAGCTTATCGATCGCAGTACCCACTGCTTCGTCAGCTGATCCAAGGCGTAGAGTGGTAGTGAGAGGAAGAGGATGAATCGCATTATCAATCCTGCGAGGCGGCTGAATGACCAATGCCGAATGTCGAATGACGAATTAATGACGAAGCACGAATGACAAACGAAACTCCGGCCGTGACTTCGTCATTTGTCATTCGGATTTCGTCATTGCGGCCACCACGCTCTCACATCGATCGCACAAATCAGGATGTGCTTTACTTGTACCGACAGTCGACCGATGTCGCCAGCAGCGGGCGCATTTTTTGTAAGGCGTTTTCGTTACAGAAACGCTCGGTTCCTTGGCCCGATGAATCGTCAAATCACTCAAAATAAAAAATTCCTCCAGTTCTTCCTTTGGGATTTTGTCTGTGACATCGGAATCCGAATTCAAAACCACGCGGGCTTCCAACGTGTTGCCGATCAGTTTCTCCTGGCGTGCGTGTTCGATCGCTTGCCCGATGATGCTGCGCAATTTCAAAAGCTCCTCAACCTCATGGATTGCCTGTTGGCCTCGATTCTGTGGGGTCGGAAATTCCTGCATATGAACTGATGTTGTCGCCGCGGTCGGTGACCGCTGTTGACCGGCATTACCTATACCGGCTACAGCCGAGTGGCGCCATGCTTCTTCAGCGGTAAAAACAAGAACCGGCGCGAGTAACCTGGAGAGCGCTTCGAAAATTTCGCCCATCGCCGCTTGTGTCGCGCGGCGACGCGGCGAATCCGGCGCGTCGCAATACATTCGGTCTTTGGTGATGTCGACGTAGAGGCTGCTTAAATCCACAGCGCAGAACTGGTTGAGCGCGTGGTAGACCTTGTGGAATTCGAATTTTTCATAGGCCGACCGGCAAGTGCCGATCACGTCGTCCAATCGCTCCAGAATCCAGCGATCGACTAGCGTCATTCCGAGCGAAGTCGAGGAATCCTGTTGCGTTACCTTTAGGGTTTGATCGCGGGCTCCCTCGACTGCGCTTCGCTCCGCTCGGGATGACGGCGTGTTCGAATCGAAATCATGCAAATTACCAAGCAAAATCCGGAGCGTGTTGCGAATCCGGCGATACGTGTCGCCGAGACGCGTAAAGATTTCTTCCGAGAACGGGACGTCGGTCGTGTAATCAATGCTGCTGGCCCAAAGCCGCAGCAGATCGGCGCCATACTTGCCGACGAAATGATCGGCAGCGGTTGGTTTCTCATATGTGCCGGATTTGGAGATTTTTCTGCCGTCCAAATCGACCACGAAACCGTGGGTCACACAGATTTTGTATGGTGCGCGATCATTCAGCGCGATACTCGTCATCAGCGATGACTGAAACCAGCCCCGGTGTTGGTCGGTGGCCTCGAGATACATGTCAGCAGGATCGCGAAGCTCAGGATGAATCGCGCACACCGCTTTATGGGAGACGCCGCTGTCGATCCACACGTCGATCGTGTCGGTACCTTTGGTTGTGTCCGGCGGCAATCCCACTTCTTTTGCGAGAGCGGCATCATCCAATTCGAACCAAATATTTGAGCCGCGCTGCGCGACAAGATCTGCCAACTTGCGAATGATCTCCGGATCGAGAATGGCTTTGCCATCCTTGCCATAAAAAACCGGCAACGGCACGCCCCAGCTGCGCTGCCGCGAGATCACCCAGTCGGGTCGCGATTCAACGGTTCCCGCGATGCGGTTCTCGCCCCATGCCGGGATCCATTTCACCTCATCGTGAATTGCTTCGAGAGCTCTGCCGCGCAGCGCATCAATGCGGATGAAGAACTGATCGACGTTGCGAAAGATGATCGGCGTTTTCGACCGCCAGCAATATGGATATGAATGATGAAACTTTTCTTCGCCGAGAAGCATCCCGCGCTCGCGAAGCAATTCGACAATGTCTGGGTTCGCGTCAAAAACGTATTTACCGGTCAGGTTCGGCAACAGAGCTTCATCAGTGAATCGGCCGTGGTCATCGACCGGCGATAAGATCGGGAGTTTGTGTTCTCGTCCCAAAACGTAATCGTCCGCACCATGACCGGGTGCGATGTGTACTAAGCCGGTGCCGGAGTCCATCGTGACAAAACCGGCAGTGAACACCGGGACTTCGCGGTCCAGAAATGGATGGCGCGTCTTGACTCCTTCAAGATTGGCTCCGCGAAATGAGGCGAGCGGTTTTCCGACTGGCTCTAATCCTGTGGCGGCAGAAAATCGTGGAAGAAGTTTCTCCGCGAGAACTAACGTTTCGGAAGTCCCATCTCGCGAAAATTCCTGGACGACATAGCTCTCTTTTGCATCCACAGCGATGGCGAGATTGGCGGGCAACGTCCAGGGAGTCGTGGTCCAGATCGCGATGCTTGTTCCATTGGGGAACCTGTCAGCTTCACCTACAGCCGCAGGCAGTCGCGTCGTACTAATGATCGGGAATTTGACGTAGACGGCGGTGTCGTCGCGCTCTTGATATTCCACCTCGGCTTCAGCTAAGGCAGTCTGGGCACCGGTGCTCCAGAAGACAGGCTTCTGAGCCTCGTACACCAAGCCTTCCTCAACGAAAACCGCGAACGCGCGCAAGATTTCTGCTTCGTATTTGGGATCCATCGTCAGATACGGATGTTCCCAGTCGCCGAACACGCCGAGCCGCTTGAATTGTTCGCGTTGGATGTCGACGAATTTTCGGGCAAACGCTTCGCACCTCTTGCGGACCTCAAGCGGAGAAAGTTCGCGCGATTCCTTTACCACTTTGTACTCGATTGGCAGTCCATGGCAGTCCCAACCAGGGACATACGGGGCGCGTTTGCCGAGCATCGTCTGCGACTTCACCACGAAATCCTTGAGGATTTTGTTCAGCGCGGTGCCCATATGAACGTCACCGTTCGCAAACGGCGGCCCATCATGTAGAACAAACAGTTCTCGGCCCTCTCGCGACTTTTGAATCTCTTCGTACAGGCGCGTCTCCTGCCAGCCTTTGAGCATTTCCGGCTCTCGCGCAGCAAGGTTCGCCTTCATCGGAAAATCCGTGCGCGGCAGATTCAACGTCTCTTTGTAATTCTGACTCATGAAGAGCGGGCGACGCTAACATCCGTCAACCGGCGAAGCAACGCGGTCACAAGGACATGATCTCTAATAAACCGTCGAGATCAGGCAACTCACATCGAAAACGCGTCGGCTATGAGGCGTGCTTGCTCGCGTTTGTGACGGGCAAGTGCGCCGACCGCGGGGCTGGCACTGGCTTCGCGCCCGGCATAGGCGATCTCGGTGCAGAAAAGCGTTCGCAATCGCGGTTCGATGAAGGTCCAGGCGCCCATGTTTTGCGGTTCTTCCTGGCACCAGACGAGCTTCGCGCCTTTTGGAAACGGCTTGAGCATCTCGCGGAGCCTTTTCTCAGCGAGTGGATAAAGCTGCTCGATGCGAATGAGGGCTGCGTCGTCGATTTTGCGTTCACTGCGATATTTCAGGAGATCGTAATAGACTTTGCCCGAGCAGAGGATGATCCGCTTCACGTTGTTGGCGGGTGGAACGCGTTCTCCGAACGCGTCGGTCGTCTTCGGAGAAGCCGATCCACCTTCCCCGAGAATTTCTTCGAAGCGGCCATGGATAAATTCTTCGGCCGGCGATGACGCATACTTCGCGCGCAACAGACTCTTCGGCGTAGCGATGATGAGCGGTTTGATGAAATCGCGTTTCATCTGGCGACGCAGCACATGAAAATATTGTGCAGCGGTCGTAAGATTGCAGACTTGGATGTCGTCGTCCGCACACTCCTGAAGGAAGCGCTCGATGCGGGCGCTCGAATGCTCCGGGCCCTGGCCTTCATAGCCATGCGGGAGCAATAGCACAATCCCGCTGGGTTGTTGCCATTTCGATTCTGCTGAGACGATGAACTGATCAATGATTGTTTGCGCAGCATTCACGAAATCGCCGAATTGCGCCTCCCAAAGGCCAAGCATTTTGGGATACTCAAGCGAGTAACCGTAATCGAATCCGAGCACGGCGGCCTCGGAGAGAGGACTGTTGTAAATGCAGATGCGCGCTTGTTTTTCAGCCAGGTGCATCAACGGCACGTACGGCTTTCCCGTCTTCGCGTCGTAGAGCACTGAGTGCCGCGTGCTGAACGTTCCGCGCGAACTGTCCTGACCCGATAACCGAACGGGAATTCCCTCAAGAAGGAGCGACCCAAATGCGAGCGCTTCAGCGTAATGCCATTCATACGGGCCGCCGTCCTCGAAGACTTTGCGCTGATGGTCGATCACAATGCGTTGAATTTTCGGCTGGACCTCGAAACCATCCGGGACACGCGTCATACCTTCGACAACCGTTTTCAGCGTTTCCTCGCTGATAGCAGTCGGCTCGGACTCGCTCGTGTATTCAGGTTGAAAGATGGCCGTTGATTCTCTGAATTTGGCTTTCTGGTTCGCTCTGCGTTTTTCGATCGCGTTCACTTCATCCCGCGTCATTTCCAGTCGCAGGGCGAACTCGGTCTCCAGCGAAGCAGCGTCGTCTTCGCTCAGCGTTCCAGCATCGAGCAACTCGCGTTTATAAAGCTGCGTGACAGACGGACGTTTCTCGATCTTTGCGTAGAGATCGGGCTGTGTAAACGATGGTTCGTCGCCTTCGTTGTGGCCATAGCGGCGATAGGAATACAAGTCGATCACCACATCTCGCCCGAATCGCTGGCGGAAATCGAACGCCAAATCGCTGACAAACTTCACTGCGAGCGGGTCATCGCCGTTCACATGAAAAATTGGCGCCTCGATCATTTTGGCGACATCGGTGGCGTAACGAGATGATCGCGCATCTTTCGGAAGCGTAGTGAAGCCGATTTGATTGTTCACCACGACGTGAATAGTGCCGCCCGTGCTGTAACCGGGTAACTGCGACAAATTCAGCGTCTCCGCCACAATCCCCTGCGCGATGAACGCCGCATCGCCGTGTATCAGCAGCGGCAACACGTTTTTCCGATGCTCGGTATCGCCACGAATTCGTTGCCGGGCGCGCGCTTTCCCTTCGACGACTGGATCGACAGCTTCCAAATGGCTCGGGTTCGACGAGAGTCGGATTTCGACCTCGTCGCCCGAAGCGAGCCTGCGGACGGCCTGATAACCGAGATGATATTTCACGTCGCCATCGCCAGCGACCAAATCGGGAATGTAATTCTCGCTAAACTCGGTGAAGATGACTTTGAGCGATTTGCGCAGAAAATTCGCAAGGACATTGAGCCGTCCGCGATGCGCCATGCCCATGCAAATCTCCTCGACGCCGCCGTCCGGGCAGTTGTGCAGGATTGTCTCCAGAGCGACCATCAGCGTTTCCGCTCCCTGTAACGAAAAGCGTTTTTGTCCCACATAGCGGGTATGCAGAAAAATCTCGAACGATTCGGCTTCGAGCAGCGCCCGCAACAGCGCGACCTGAACCGCACGAGGCGTCGAATGTTTGTGCGGACGTGTTTCCAGTCGGCGCCTGATCCATTCGCGGACGCGCGGATCCTGAATATGCATGAACTCCGAGCCAATCGAGTCGGCATAAATTCTGTCGAGCCCCGCGACCATGTCGCGCACCGTCATCGGTCGATTGTCGAGGAAGAACTTCGATGAAACGCGAAGATCGAGGTCGGTGTCGGTGAACCCAAACTCGGTCAGGCGCAGCAAGGGATTTGTCGGCCGCGTCTCTGCCAGTGGATCTATGCGCGCGATCGTGTGACCCAGCGAGCAATAAGCATAAACCAACCCATCGACGCGCGTCTGCAATGCTGCCTCGCGAGCCTCGACCCCGGCTTCGGCCGCCCCGTTGCGCTCCGGAAGATTCCCCAGTTCGAATCCTTCAAAAAAGGCAGACCACCCTGAATCGACTGAGTCAGGGTTCTCCTGCCAAAGGCGATACTTGTCCTCGATCAGATGAAGATTTGCGCGAACGTCAATTGAGATGCGCATAGTGAATCAATCTCGGATGATTACGCATGGCGGCAAGTTGACAGTCTGAAGGCTGCCTCGTTACTTGCTGCGCGTATGCGTCTGAAAAATCGTGCTGTTTGTGCCGCGGCGTTGCTGATGGTCGCGGCTTCAACGCCGTGTTTTGCACAGGCCGATCCGGCTTCGGAACCAGCTGTTTTGGCTGTGGCGAAGGTTTTGCCTGCGGTAGTGAATATCAATAGCGAGCGAGTCGTTAAGCGCACCGTGCGCGACCCATTCGACGATGTTTACGCCCAATTCTTCGGCTATAATCGGTTTCGACCACGCGAAGTCCGTCAGACGCTGCAAAGTCTGGGGTCCGGTTTCATAATAGATCCGGCAGGTTACATCGTGACGAACCAGCACGTGGTAGAGCGTGCTGCGGATTTGAAGATTCACGTAACCGCTCACGACGGGAAAACCTACCGCGCGCATTACATTACTGGCGATGACAAGACCGATCTGGCATTCATCAAAATCGACGCGCAAACCGATTTCCCGTTCATCAATCTCGACGATATTTCTCCGAACTTACTCGGTCAGAGTGTGATGGTAGTGGGCAATGCTGTTGGATACGGCAGCTCTATCAGCCGAGGCGTGCTGAGCGCAGTCAAACGGAGCATCACCGTTGATGAAACCGAGTATAAGGATTTGGTGCAGACGGATGCCGCAATCAATCCAGGCAACAGCGGGGGACCGGTGGTCGATCTCTCCGGCCGATTGGTAGGTATTGCGTCCGCGAAAATGGCATTTACGCCACAAGGTGTTCCCACCCAGGGAATGGGCTTCGCCATTCCGGCCGATGTTGTGCGTGACAGCGTCAATCGCTTCAAGCAAGCCCCGGCGATGAAGCAGGGCAACCTTAAAGGCTCGCCCGCACCTGCCGAACCCGGCAGTGCCCGCGTCGAGAAATTATTCGGAATGCAGCTGCAAGAGTTGAGTTCGGAATTGAGCGATGCGCTCGGTTATCTGCGAGGTCGTGGCGTCTTGATTACGGCGGTGGAACCCGACAGCCCGGCAGACGACGCCGGGGTTAAACGCGGAATGGTCCTCTATCGCGTTGACAAATCGACGGTCTCTTCCGTGAGACAGGTCGACGACGCGCTGCGAGCGGCCGAAAGTGGCGCAAACGTGGAATTTACCATCGGCATAATCCGTGCGCGTGGAGAGAATCATGAGCTCGCCACCCTGACTCTCAAAGCGCGGTAAAAAAATTGGCAACGCAATCGCGGTTCGGTTGTCTCATCGAAGTGTCGCAAAATGATCAAGGTTGAGAATTTGACGAAAAGGTACGCTGGACAGACTGCCATCCAGGATTTGAATTTCGAGGTTAGCGCGGGCGAAATCATGGGATTTCTTGGACCGAATGGCGCCGGTAAAACCACGACCATGCGCATTCTGGCGGGCTTTATGCCGCCGACTTCCGGCCGGGCAAGTATCGCTGGATTCGACGTTTTTGGACAATCGCTTCAGGCGCGTGCGCACCTCGGCTACATGCCCGAAAATGTTCCGCTCTACAGCGATATGCGTGTGACGGAGTACCTGAATTATCGCGCAGCGCTCAAGGGTGTGCCGCACCGTCGCATTGGAGAGCGTGTTGGCGATGTGAAGGAACTTTGCGGTGTTAAAGACGTTGAACGAAAACTGATCGGCACTTTATCCAAAGGATACCGCCAGCGCGTCGGTCTGGCCGACGCTCTGCTAGCGGAGCCCGACCTTCTCATTCTCGACGAGCCCACGATTGGTCTCGACCCAAATCAAATCCGGCAGGTGCGGGAGTTGATTAAGAATCTTGGCAGGCAGCACACGATTTTGCTTTCCACCCATATTTTGCCCGAGGTGGAAATGACATGCAGCCGGGTGATCATCATTCACAAAGGGCGAATCGAAGCGTGCGATACGCCGGAAAACTTGCTGGGGAAAATCAGACAAGCTGGTGGCGTAGAGCTTGAGGCAAAGGTCGGAAACGACAACGGCGAGGAACAATTGAAGAAGATTCCGGGCGTTCGAGACGTGGTCACGGACGGTGGCAACGATTGGAAGAAATTCTCGTTGCGAGTCGAATCGGGTGCGGACGTGCGCGAAGAGGTTTTCCGTCTCGCCGTTGAACGTCAGTGGGCCGTGCGCGAACTCACACAGCGCCGCGGAACGCTCGAGGACGTTTTCGTCGAGTTGACCCATCCTGATCAGATCTGATGGAGTAGTGCGGAGCGATGCGTAAATTCTGGACCCTGCTCACCCGCGAAGTGCGCAGCTATTTCTACTCCCCGATCGCGTACATCGTGATGATCTTTTTTCTGATCATCAGCGGGATCGATTTCTATTTCCAAGTCTCGTTCATGAACCAGCGCCAGGTGCAATACACAATCCAGGAAGCGTTCTTCAATTCAGTTTTTTTCTGGTTCGCGTTTGTTTTGATTTTTCCGTTGATCACGATGCGTTTGTTTGCCGAGGAATTTAAGCTCGGCACCATCGAGCCGCTCACGACTGCGCCTGTTCGCGACTGGCAGGTAGTGCTCTCAAAATTTTTTGGCGCCCTTGTCTTTTACCTGATGCTCTGGATCCCGACACTCCTTTACTTTTGGATTTTCGCGAGGTTAACAAACCAGCCGGCCGCGCATGCTCCCGGAGCGTACTTCGGCTCTTATCTGATGCTTTTGTTGCTTGGAATGTTTTACCTTTCCATTGGTTGCCTTACATCGGTGCTGACCAGAAACCAGATTATTGCGGCGATCATTTCGTTCTGCGCAATTACGCTGCTGTTCTTCCTCGGCTTGGTGCAGTTCATCCTGCTCGATGTAACCTCCGAGACGCGCGATTTGCTGGGCTATTTTTCTGCGATCGAACACATGGGAACGTTCTCCCGGGGTATCATCGACACGCGGCCGATCGTTCTCTACGTGAGCATGACGATTGTCATGCTGATGCTCACGTATCAGGCATTCCAATCCCGGAAATGGAGGCTCTGATATATGGGTGATGAATCAAGGGAGCCGCGTACGCGCCGCAGGATGAAAATTGGCCGGATCCGGATCGGTCTCAACGTTGTCGTCCAGATCGTGCTGATCGTGTTTCTCGCCGCAATGGTCAACTCGCTTGCCTTCAAACACTACAAGCGTTGGGATTTTTCACGCGACCAGAAATATGCGTTGTCAGATAAGACGAAGCGTTTCCTTGACACGCTCAAGAGCAAGATGCGCATCACGGTTTTCTTTTCACCCAGCACGCCGATCAGCGCGGACGTTCAGAATCTTTTGACCGAATATCAGTACGCCGGAAAAGGAAAGATCGACGTCGAGCAAATCGATCCGGAACGGAATCTTTCCCGAGCCAAGGAATTGTTCGATAAATACAAGGTCGTCACCGACGAAAGCCTTTTGGTGCTCGACTACGACGGGCGCAACAAAACAGTGAAGGCATCGGAGATGGCCGACATTGACCAGAGCGGAACGGCGATGGGCGAAGGCCCGCGTGTCGCCGCATTCAAAGGCGAGCAGGCGATCACCAGCGCAATGATCGACCTTGTGGAAGGGAAAAAGAGAACCCTGGGATACGTCACGGGTCACAAGGAACCGGCGCTTTCGGCACCCACAAGCCCGATCACGCTGCTGAAGACGTTTATCGAGAATGAAAACATCAAGTTTCAAGAGCTGAACCTTCTCGATCAGCCTGCAATCCCGGCCGAGGTCAACGCAGTCATGATCGTTGGGCCGCAATACGATTTTTCCGATCGCGAAATGCAAGTGCTGCGTAATTTCTGGGACAAACAGGGACGCATCCTGGCTCTTGTCGACCCGGCAGCGAACACACCCAGACTACGCGCATTTCTTGATGAGGTGGGCGTCAAAGTAAATGACGACCGACTAATGGCTTTCCTGCGCACAGGTATTCAAGAGCTCGCACTGACCAGAGATGTCCAGGTGCATTTCCTCGGCGACAGCCCGGTCACAAAGCGGCTCGCCGATGTGCGGGCCATTTTTGTTGGCGGCACGGCTTCACTCACACTGGATCCGAACCGCGGCCGAGCTTCCGGCATCCGGCTCGAGCCGCTCATCCAGGTAGAAAAAGGATACTTTGCCGAGACCGATTACAACTCCGACAATCAAGTAAAGCTGCAGGCGGATGCGCAGAAGGCCGCCGATGTGCCGCTGACAATCGCTGCCTCGGCGGAAAAAGGCGGCAGCGCCGATGCTCGTGTGCAGGTGAACTCGTCACGGCTCGTCGCGGTGAGCAACGCCACGTTCGTTCAAGACAGTGCGATCATGCAGGATCAGGCGGCGCTCGATTTTGTTTCCGGCGCAGTGAACTGGCTATTGAGCCGCGAACAAATGATCGGTATCGCGCCGAAAATTCCGAAGCCTCTCACGTTCAGCCTCGACCCGGAAGCATTGCGCCGGCTGCGCTGGATCCTTCTGGTTCTGATGCCGCTGATTCCCGCTGCCGTTGGAACAGTCGTCTGGTGGCAACGTCGCGTCTGACATGAATTGGAGGAACACACTCATCCTGGCCATCATTGCGCTCGCTGGCGTCGCTTATTTCAGATTTTTCGAAATGAAGCGGCCGGGCACGGAAGAAGCCCGGCGTCAGTCGCAGAACATGGTCAATTTTGATCGAACCAAGATCGACGCAATCGTGATTCAAAACGGCGACCAAAAGATCGAGATCCGACGCGGCGATAACAAATGGCGCCTGGAAACGCCTATTAAGGACCAAGCCGATGGGGCGTTAGTCGAAACTTTATTGTCGGACTTGGAGAGCTGGCAAAAGGAGGGAATCATTTCGGCCAAGGAAATCGACTCTGATAAGAGCAAGCTCGCTGAGTACGGCCTGAACAATCCAAAGCTGAAACTCAAACTGCTCGGGCATGATCGGCCGCCGGAAATTTTGTTTGGCAAAGATGCTGCACTGGAAGGCAGGATGTATGTGCGGTTCCAGAACTCAAAGGAAACATTTCTTGCGGGCCAATCGGTTAGGAAAGACATCGACAAAAAACCGGAGGAATTTCGGGACAAAAAACTGACCGACTTGAGTAGCGCGCAGGTGCGCCGGCTGGTATTGAAAACGCTCGCCGGAGAAATCGAACTGGAGAAGAAAGATACGCAGTGGGAAATTCTGAAACCGCTCCGCGCGCGCGCCGATGATCAGAAAGTTAACGACCTGATCTCGCAGGTTACGTCGGCCCGCATCGGACAATTTGTAGCTGGCGACCGTGGCGATTTGCGACCGTATGGATTAGCGGAGCCGCGCGGATCAATCACGTTGTTCGATCAGGATCAAAAAGTCGAGATCGGCAAGTCCATCAAAGTTGCCGGCCGGGAGGACAAAGGGCAGACGTTGCAGATCGGCGCAACTCCCGAGAAAGAAACAGACCAGGTGTATGTGCGGTTCGCTCCGCGCGGCTCTGTTTACACGTTGCCGAAAAGAATCGAAGAGATCCTTAACACGAAGCCGGCCGACTTGCGGGACAACCATCTGGTTCGGATCGACACTAACATTCTTGATCGGATCACGATCGACGCTCCGGGCAAAGCCAAAACCGTTCTCGCGCGCAAAGACGAGAATTGGACAATGACAAACCGAAACAACGCGCCAGCAGATGCAGGTGCAGTTCGGCGCATGATCGACGCGCTACAAAATGAGCGGGTGACAAAATTCGTCGAAGACGTCGCTTCCAATCTGCCAAAATACGGCCTCGATAAGCCGCAGCTCCAATTGACGTTCAGTTCATTCGCCTCGGAGAACACCGCAGAAAGTAAAGCGGGCGAGCAACCGTTCGCCACGATTGCCTTTGGAAAAGATGAGGGCGACAACGTTTACGCGCGTTTGACCGATGAACCATTTGTCGTGGCGGTACGTCGCGGGTTGGTGGATCAGATTTCACCTGATCCTCTGCGATGGCAGGATTTGTCGATCTTCAAATTTAAGCCGGAGCAGATTCATAGGATAAGTATCACGACTGACAAAGAGCTGTCGTTAGAACGTGATCAAAAGAACCAGTGGCATTGGCTGAAAGGAAGCGGCGCAATCAACCAGATGAATTTGCAATCGCTGCTCACAACCTTGTCAAACTTGTATGCGGTGCGCTGGCTCGGAACGACAACACCTCAGCAAGGATTCGATAAACCACAACTCGCACTCAGCTTCACGACTTCAGCCGACAACAAGACATCATACAAACTGACGGTCGGCGCTCAAAACAACGACGGCACATTCTGCGCACGCGTGGACGGACGCGACGGCACATTTACAATCCGCGGTTCCGACTTCGATAGCTTGAAATTGCCGCTTGAGACACAAGGCACGAGCTCCCCTTCCCCAATAACTGCCGCCAGTCCGAGCGCAACGCCCTAACCAGTCATCGCTTCGGTTTTTCGCGCGGTTTTGGCGATGGAGATGGGCGAGCCGCAGGGCCGCCTGTGCGGGTCACCAATTTGCCAGAGGCGTCAAAGACAGAATAACCAGTTTGCTTGCCCGCTGAGTCGTAGCTGTAAACGATCTTGTTCAGAAGCGTGCCGTCGGCTGCGCTTTGAGCTTCTTCCAGGATGCGCCCCGCGTCGTCGTACTTGTAACGGCTCTTGAGCCCAACGCGACCATCGGGCCCGGAAACTTCTCCGGTGGAGAACCGGCCGGCGTTGTCGAGTTGATAACGAATCGTCTGGCGAACTTTGCCATCTGGATCTGTTGTCGTGGACACTGCTGTGCGCTGCGCGTTATCGAAGCTGTAAACGGTGCGCGAGCCATCTGGATGCATTGACATTGTGACTCGCACCGCGTCAGTCGGAGCTTGACCGAAGGCTGTTGCGCCGCCGCAAAAGAAAAGAGCGCATGCGAACCCGGGCGCGAACCGGAAACGTTTCATGATTCCGACGAGCTTACGAATTTCGCCGCGGCGGCGCAACAGAACGTTCGTGAATGCCATTGCTGGAAAAAGAAATAGCCCGGGCTTCTGCTTTTCTGCGAATGACGGCGCGAACCGGGTACCAAATTCGACCCGGGATTGGTCACAAATGAGCCAAAGATTTTTATTGACCCTTTCCTGCGGAAGTGGTTAAAGGTGGGGTCAAGTGGAGTAAAGTGGGCTATTACTCCATGCGACCAATGGACGCTGATTCCCAACCCGAACGCTTCTATGCCGGAGAGTTCCGGCATTCCATTGACGAGAAGAATCGGATCACGATCCCATCGCGCTGGCGACGCGATCGTCCTGAGGACTTTATTCTTTTGCCTGAGGCGACACACCAATTTCTGCTGGTCATGTCGCCAACGGAGTTCGCGAAAATGGGTTCGGCCGCGGAAACGAATGAGAAAGTTTCCGCGCGCGATCGCCGCGTGTTCCTGCGTCAGTTGCACTCTCGCGCTCAACATGCAGCCGCCGACCGCCAGGGTCGCCTCGTTTTGCCGGACGAACTTTGCCAAAAAGTTGGATTAAAGAATGAAGTCGCGCTCGTAGGCAATCGCGGGCGTTTTGAAATTTGGAATTTACCACGGTGGAAACGGGCACACGAAGAGGAAACGGCTACCTACCAGCATGTAGCAAAGGAGATTGGATTGTAAGCGTATGTTGCGCCATCAAGTCATGAATCCGCTGTGGACCGAGCCGCCTGCATGGCTCGCCATCGACCCAAAAGCATCAGAAGAGTCCGCGCAGCCGGGGGAGGATTTTATCTATCATCGTCCGGTCTTGCAGAAGGAAGCAATTGAATTACTCAAGCCGAAAGCAGGCTTGCTGATTCTCGACGGAACGTGTGGCGGCGGCGGGCACAGTGAAACGCTTTTAGAAAGTGGCGCCGATGTACTGGCTTTAGACCAGGATCCTGATGCAGTCCGGCACGTGACCGAGCGTCTGGCGCATCTGGGCCGGCGAATCATCGTGCGGCAGGCAAATTTCCGACACGCAGATTGTGTTCTCGACGAGCTCGGGATTCGCACCATCGGAGGCGCGCTTCTTGATCTGGGTGTTTCTTCCCGGCAACTCGAAAACGCGGAGCGCGGATTCAGTTTGATGCGAAACGGGCCGCTCGACATGCGCATGGACCCGCGAACGAGCCTCACCGCCGCGACAATCGTAAACGATTACAGCGAAGAGGACTTGACCCGGCTTTTTCGTGAACTGGGCGAAGAACCGGCGGCGCGACGCATCGCGGCCATGATCGTAAAGATGCGCAAAACTTCGCCGTTTCGCGAGACGCTACCCTTCGCGCGCACAATCGAGAAACTCGTAGGCCGCCACGGACGACAGCATCCGGCCACTCAAGTGTTTCAAGCGCTGCGCATGGAAGTAAACGACGAGCTTGGCGCACTGGAACAAGGCCTGCGCGTGTTAACTGCGCGCCTCGAGCGAGGCGGACGCATCGCGGTGATCACGTTCCACTCGCTGGAGGATCGGATAGTGAAAAACTTTTTTCGCGATCATAGCAAGGAATGGCTCGACAGACCCGAATGGCCTGAGCCGCGGCGCAATCCCGATTACGACCTTGCGGTTGTTACGCCGAAACCGGTGGAGCCGAGTGAGGACGAACAGCGCGCGAATCCCCGATCGCGAAGCGCGAAGTTGCGCGTAGCGGAGAAGATCAAATGAACCGATCACGTCGGCGAAATTGCAATACCGTGAACGCCGCCTCACTGGCGCGTTGGATTGTGATGACGGCATTTCTCGCGCTTGCCGGCTTGGCTTATGTGTATTTGACGCTGCAACTATATCACCTCGGCGAGCGCAGAAAGACAGTGGAGAACGAGCTCGCGTCGTTACGCACTCAAAACGATGTCGCCGCCGGGCAGATCGCGGCGCTCACCTCGCGCACGGCTTTGCAACGCCGCTTGAAAGAAGGTTACCTGAAAATGATCCCGGTCTCGGATTCAAAGATCGTGCGGCTCACAATTCCGGCGCGATCGACCGACGAAGAGGCAATTCAACCCGTCGTGAACCCTTTAGCGCAACATGAATCCAAGTAGCCGAACTCGTTGCGCTCTGGTGTGTGCTGTTTTTATCGGCCTGTTCAGCATCTTTTCGTTTCGCTTGATTTATCTCCAGGCAATCAAGCACGACGAATACGCCGGGCTCGCTGCGAAAAAAAACGTTCACATGCAGGTCATTCACGCCGAACGCGGCATGATCCTGGACGCGAACAATGAAGTTCTCGCGCACAACATTCCTGTGGAAACGGTCGTGGCCGACGCGACGCTTCTTAGCGATGTGCAAGCAACCGTTAATCTCCTGAATACCGAGCTGGAGATCCCCTCCGAAGAAGTCGCCGAAAAATTAAACAGCGGTCGCCGCTACATCGTCATCAAGCGCGAGGTATCCTCGGCGCGAGCAAACGCGCTGCGTGAAAAACTTCGCGCGGGCAATCTGCGCGGAATCCTCTTCGAGCACGACGCCACGCGTCTCTACCCTAACGGTTCGATGCTTTGCCACGTAATTGGATTTACGGATTTCGATCGCCACGGCGTCCAGGGGGTTGAAGCCTCAATGGAAGAATACCTGCACGGACAGGACGGCTACCGTTTCATCGAGCACAACCGCGCTGGCCAGGAGATCGTGCCTTATCGCGGGCAGGAGCGCGCGTCACGGGACGGTTACCAGGTGCATCTGACCGTCGATCTTGGTCTCCAAAGCATTGTCGAAGACGAGATCGACGCGGCGATGAAGGAGTACTCACCACAAAAGGCCACGATTATTCTGATGCGGCCGCAGACAGGCGAAATCCTGGCCATCGCCAACCGCCCGAACTTTGATCTAAACCTCCGCTCCGAAGCGAAGCCGGAACAAATGAAAAACCGGGCCATCATCGACATGATGGAACCAGGTTCCACCTTCAAGATCGTTGCCGCTGCCTCCGTTCTCAATGAACACAAGTTGCGTCCTGATTCGGAAGTTTTTTGCGAGAACGGCCTCTGGAACTATGGAGGCTCCGCTCTGCACGATCATCGCTCGTTTGGGTATCTCAGCGTCCGCGACATTCTAATCAAATCGAGCAACATCGGAGCCGCGAAACTCGCTCTGAGCGTCGGCGACCAAAAATTTTACGAATACATCCGGCGCTTTGGATTCGGCGAGCGCACTGGAATTGAACTACCGGGTGAGATCAATGGGGTGATTCGGCCGCCGCAAGCGTGGAGCAAAATTTCCATCACGCGCATTCCGATGGGGCACGAAGTCGGCGTCACGCCATTACAGATGACATCGGCAATGGCGACGATCGCCAACGGCGGCAAACTAGTGACGCCGCGGATTATAAAATCAGTCACCGCATCCGACGGCAAAATAATCAGCTCAGTTTCGCCAGTGGTACTCCGCCAGGTTATCTCTGCTGAAACTGCCAAACAAATTGGTGAGGCCTTGCGCGGGGTCGTGAGCGATCAAGGAACCGCGGCTGCGGCAGCTGTGCCCGGCTTTACGATTGCCGGGAAAACCGGAACCGCGCAAAAGGTCAATCCGCACGGCGGATACGACCACGGAAAGTATGTCGTTTCGTTTCTTGGCTATCTGCCGGCCGATCATCCTGAGTTTGTTGGACTCGTCGTGCTGGACGATGCGCACACGAGCAAACCTGAATTGAATTACGGCGGGCTGGTTGCTGGGCCGATTTTTTCCCACGTTGCCGAGAAGGCCGCCCATTACCTTGACCTTGAGCCGCATGAGGAGATTCGCAAAGCGATTCCCATTCAGCGAGTCGAAAAACCAAAGCCGGCAGAGCGAGTCCGCAAGGTGCCGGCGGAACGAATCGCCTTAACCGATGGTTCGCGACGTTGAGTGCCTCGTCCCGGTTCGCCGTAGCGAATCCGTCTCCTGTCGGAGATGTTAAAGCCTCATGCAGCTCAAGACCCTTCTCGCTTCGACTCCAGTTCGCCAAGTCTTCGGGTCAGTTGATCGCCCGGTGGAAAACATCGCGTATGACTCGCGGCGAGTGCAAAGGCACACCATGTTCGTGGCCTTGCGGGGTGAGAAAGCCGATGGGCACCAATTCATCGGCCACGCCATCGATAAAGGGGCGTCGGTGATCGTCGCCGAGCGGGAACAAAAAGATTCACGCCTCACTTGTCTGCTTGTTGAAAACACCCGCACTGCGCTTGCGGACTTTTCAGCAGCCTTTTACGGACACCCGGCACGCAAATTGAAACTCGCCGCGGTCACAGGAACAAACGGTAAGACCACGACGACATTTCTCCTCAAACACATCTGCGAGAACGCCGGATTGCGTTGTGGATTAATCGGTACCGTTCGATACGAGATCGGCGAGAGGATTTTGCCGGCTATTCGCACCACACCCGAATCGCTCGATTTACAAGAGTTACTGGCGCAGATCGCCAATGCCGGTTGCAAAGCGGCGGCGATGGAAGTCTCTTCGCACGCCCTGGCGCAGGAGCGCACGCGCGGTATCGAATGGAACGTCGCTGTCTTCACCAATTTGACTCAGGACCATCTCGATTTTCACGGCACGATGGAAAACTATTTCAAAGCCAAGACGAAACTCTTTACCGGACTCGCAGGCCAAAAACAAAAAACTAAACCGGTGGCGATTGTGAACATCGACGACCGTTACGGCCAACAACTGCTCGGCAGGCTGGATAAAGGCGTGGCTGTTATTACCTATGGGATGGGGTCGCGCGCGGATTTCCGCGCTTCAAACTATCGCGCCGAATTCACCGGAACATCGTATCAACTTGACGCGCGCGGTAAGAGTTACCTCGTTCGTCTTCCATTGATTGGCCGCTTCAACGTCACAAATTCGATCGCAGGGCTAGCTGCAGCGGAGGTGTTGGGGATTAACCTGCGAAGCGCGGTCCTGAGTCTTGGGAAAGCGCCGCAAGTTCCCGGACGCCTGGAACTGGTCCCTGCGAAACGACAATTTCAAGTGTTCGTGGATTACGCACACACACCCGACGCGCTCGGCAACGTTCTCAAGACTCTGCGCGAACTCCAGCCGCATAGGCTGATTACGGTTTTTGGTTGTGGCGGCGATCGCGACCGACAAAAGCGGCCCTTAATGGCGCAGATGGCGGACCGTCTCGCCGATTACTCCATCATCACTTCCGATAATCCGCGCAAGGAAGACCCGGGCGCGATTATCGCGGAAAGCGAAAAAGGCTTTCGCTCGAATCACTACGAAAAAGTTGTCGATCGCACCGAGGCGATCAATCGCGCCGTTGCGCTCGCCGGCCCACGCGACATTGTGTTGATCGCAGGTAAAGGGCATGAAAATTATCAGGAGTTCGCAGATTACACCATCCCATTCGATGACATCCAGGTCGCGCGCCGCGCGATTGAAGATCATCCCGTCGAGCTATAGTTATGAATCCGCTGACGCTTTCTCAAATCGCACAGTTCGCCGGAGCGTCACTTTCATCCGGTGATGGGACTGTCGTAATCAACAAGGTCAGCACCGATTCCCGCACGATTAAGCCGGGTGAATTGTTCGTTGCATTGCGCGGCGAAAATTTTGAAGGCGACGATTTTGTTGAAGCCAGTGCAAAAGCGGGTGCTACAGGCGCGCTCGTTGATCTCAACTGGGCAGGCAATGTTCCAAACAATTTCGCACTTCTGCGTGCGCCCGATACGCTGCAAGCCTACCAGACGCTGGCAGCCAATTACCGGCAGTCGCTGATGCTGAAAGTCCTCGCGATCACTGGAAGCAATGGCAAGACGAGCACGAAGGATTTCGCCGCCTCGGTGCTCGCGCGAAGATTTCGGGTCACCAAGACTGAAGGAAATTTCAACAATCACGTAGGCCTGCCACGCACAATTCTGGAAGCGACGTCCGAAGATGAAGTTGCCGTCTGGGAGATCGGGATGAATCATCCCGGCGAAATCGCAGCGCTCTCGAAAATCGCCGCGCCTGATACGGCGATCATCACGAACATCGGCGTGGCACACATCGAGTTCATGGGTTCCCGCGAGGCGATCGCCGCGGAGAAGGGAACACTGGCCGAAGCAATCGAGCCGCAAGGAACAGTGATTCTGAATGCCGACGATCCGTTCAGCGAAGGAATCGCTGCGCGTACTCGCGCAAAAGTTGTGTTAACAGGAACGACAGGCGGAGCTGTGCGGGCGATCGAAATTCGCCAGAGCGCCGACGGCTCAGAGTTCACAATCGTAGAGGACGCGCATCGTTGCCGCGCGCAGCTTCCCGTCGTGGGTTTGCACATGGTGCAGAATGCATTGCTTGCCGTCGCCGCGGGACGAGCATTTGGGTTATCCATCGAGGAATGTGCCGCGGGCCTCGCCGCGGCTCCGCTCACCAAAGCGCGCTTGCAAATCAAGGAAATCGGTGGCGTGCAATTTTTGGACGACAGCTACAATGCCAACCCGGACTCGATGAAAGCGGCGTTGCGCACGTTGGTCGAGCTCGACGCCGAGGGAAAGCGCATCGCGGTGCTCGGAGAGATGCGGGAATTGGGTGCCGATTCGGAGCGCGGACACCGCGAGGTCGGTGAGACCGCAGCGACGCTCGGGGTAGATCAACTGATCACGATTGGCGACGCGGCGGAACTGATTGCGGAAGCGGCGCGCACTGCCGGTTTGGACAAAGTTTCGTCCGCACGATCGACCGGCGAAGCCGCCAGGTTGTTAGGCGAAATTGCCGAGCCGGGGGATCTCGTTCTGATCAAAGGAAGTCGGGCTGCTCGCACGGAGGAAGTCATCGAAAAATTCGGCAGTCAAAATTCGGCATTTGTGACTTCGCCATGATGTACTACCTCCATCATCTGAGCGGGCACTTCATCGGGTTCAATGTTTTTCTTTACGTCACCTTTCGTGCCATTGCTGCTGCGGTCACCGCCTTTTTGACCACCCTTATTTTTGGAAATTTCATTATCACAAAGCTGCGGGCACTGAAAGTCGAACAACCGATTCGCGGAGCGGCAGAAGTCCACCGCCTTGCCGAACTGCAAGGGGTGAAGCAAGGCACACCGACCATGGGCGGCGTGCTGGTGATTGGCGCCGTGGTTGTATCGAGCATTCTCTGGGCGCGTCTCGACAACAAGTTCGTCTGGCTCGCGTTATTTAGCATGGTTTACCTGGGCGGACTCGGGTTCGCCGATGATTATCTGAAAGTCACGAAGAAGAAATCCGAAGGGATTCACGGCCGGATTAAACTCGCTTTCCAAATTCTTCTCGCGGCAGCTATCACCGGCCTGTTTCTCACCGATCCATTGATAGAAGTGCAGGCTCGTACTCTTTACGTGCCTTTCATCAAAACGCCGGTGATTGCGAATATGAGCTGGTTCACCTTCGTGTTTTTTGCGCTGGTCATCGTCGGCACATCGAATGCGGTGAATCTCACTGACGGGCTGGATGGTTTGGCGATCGGTTGCACCATCACAGTGGCATTTGCGTATGCCTTGCTCTGTTACGCGGCCGGCAATTTCCGCGTGGCAGAATACTTACAGGTGCCGTTTTATCCGTTCGCCGGCGAACTGACCGTCGTTTGCTCAGCGCTTATCGGCGCGGGGCTGGGCTTTCTCTGGTTCAATTGTTATCCAGCAAAGGTCTTCATGGGCGACACCGGATCGCTGGCCATCGGCGGCATGATTGGGGTGGTGGCTATCTGTTGCAAGCAGGAGCTGCTTCTGGCCGTGGTGGGCGGCGTTTTCGTGATCGAAGCCGTCTCTGTGATTTTGCAGGTGCTTAGCTTCAAACTCACCGGCAAGCGGTTTTTCGTCATGTCTCCGCTTCATCATCACTTCGAGTTAACCGGCTGGAAGGAAACGACCGTCATCGTTCGCTTCTGGATTCTTTCGATCATTTTCGCCTTGCTGGGGCTTGCCACGCTGAAACTGCGATGAACAACGGACGCTACAAGAACCAAAACGTGGCCGTGCTTGGAGCAGGGCTGAGCGGGAGCGCTGCTGCGCTGCTGCTCGCGTCCGAGGGAGCACAGGTCACAGTTCTCGACAGCGCCGACGAAAATAATTTGCTGAAATCCACGCTGGACAATCTGCGGGCACACGGTGTGCGCGTCGTTTGTGGATCTGAGGCCAACCAGATTTCACCTACGCACGACTGGATGGTTCTAAGTCCGGGCATCGATCCAGTTTCTTCGTTGGCGCGCAATTTTTCCTCGCACGGAATTGATACGATCAGTGAGCTGGAGCTGGGTTGGCGCTCCTGCGAAATGCCAGTCATCGCGGTAACAGGCACGAACGGTAAAACCACAACGACAGAACTCCTCGCTCAAATGCTGAACGCCTGCGGTCAGCGAACGATAGCTTGCGGTAATATCGGCAAACCGCTTTCAGAGGTCGCGCGGGAAAAGCAGCCATTGGATGTGCTGACGGTTGAAGTGAGCTCGTTCCAACTGGAAGCGATCCGCAAATTTCGTCCGTCGATCAGCCTCTGGCTCAACTTCGCTCCCGACCATCTGGATCGTTATCGCTCTGTCGCTGAGTATCGCGCGGCTAAGCTGCGCATTTTCGAAAATCAAACCGAGCAGGATGTCGCAGTCGTCCATGCTGCGGAAGCACTGCCGGAAATTCGGCCGCGCCGGGTCACTTTCAGCGCTTATTCGGACCGCGCCGATTTCCGAGTCTCCGACGGCGCGATTGCTTACGAGAACCAAGCCATTTTGCGTTTGGCTGACACGAAGCTGCGCGGGCTACATAATATCGAGAACCTGATGGCGACGCTCGCTGTCGGTGTTGTCCGCGGATTGTCATTCGCGCAGATGGTGCCGGCCATTCGCGATTACGAGCCACGCCCGCATCGATGCGAATTTGTGCGCGAACTCGATGCCGTCGAATACGTGAACGATTCCAAGGCAACCAACCTGGACGCGGTCGAGAAAGCCCTGGCCGCACAGAACAAACCGGTCGTGCTCATCGCCGGAGGCAAAGACAAAGGATTCACGTTCGATCCGTTGCGTTCTCTGGTGAAAAACAAAGTTAAATCAGTCGTCCTGATCGGCGAAATGGCTGAAAGCATAAGGCGCTCATGGGACGGCGCGGTCAATTCGGAAATCGCAACTTCACTCGCCGACGCGGTTGAGCGCGCGCGCGGTCTCGCCACTGCAGGCGATGTTGTCCTGTTTTCTCCCGGCACATCATCTTTCGACATGTTCAAAAGCTACGCCGATCGCGGCGATCAATTCCGCAAACTGGTGCAAACGCTCCCGCAATGAAACGGCTTAAAATCCCGCGCTTGTTCAACCCGAAGAAAATGCTGGCAGCGACGGCGCGCCGCGCGTCGGCCGCCTCCGCAGGAATGGACTTTGAAGGCATTCCAGAGCCAAACATGAAGTTGTCCCGAGCATTACTGATTGTTTTGCTTCTACACGTAGTTGCCGTTTCGGGGATCATTGCGTTTAACGCCATCAAGACGCGTGAGCGTGCATTCGTGCCGCCGACGAGCGAAACGGAAAACAAACCGGCTGACACCGCGCAAACAGCAAATCACGCGAGCACTGACAAGGCTCTAGTTGCTGCGGCGCAAAAGGAAAACGATCACCAACATGACCCGAAACCTCCTCATTCGCCCGCGAAGGACGAACAGGCCAAGACGCCTTCGTCTTCAGGAAAGACTTACATTGTGAAGAAGGGCGACAATCCAGTCGGAATCGCAAAGAAATTGAAAGTCTCTTACAACGCTCTGATGACGCTCAATCACATAGACGACGCTCGCAAATTGCAGATCGGGCAAAAGCTTTTAATTCCGAAGCCAATGACGAATCCGAAAACAACAGAGGCAAAAAAGAGCAAAAAATAATGCAGAGGCTCCAGCGATATAGGCAGAAATTCCTCGTTTCGGTCAGCACGAATCATGCGTCGTAAAAGCGCCTACATACTTTTTTTAGCAGTGCTGGCACTGCTCGTCATCGGCATCGTGATGCTCTTCAGCACGAGCGCCTACGCGCGAGACAGCCATGGGGACGTTTATTTTTTCATTAAACGCCAGGCGATTTGGGTGGGAGTTGGACTTGTCGGGTGCATTTTTGCGGCGCTCGTGAACTATCAATTCTGGCAAAAAACGTGGTGGCTTTGGTTCGCGGTGGCGCTCGTCGCTCTGGCGCTTTGTTACATCCCACACATCGGAATGCGCATCAACGGATCGCGTCGTTGGGTCGGCTACGGCCCGATTACTTTTCAGCCGTCGGAACTCGCAAAAACCGCGACGATCTTTTTTCTGGCCGCGTGGTTTGCGCGACGTGAAAAACCAGACGGCAGCGTGTTATCAGGATTCATTATTCCGCTTGCGATTATCAGCTTGCCCGCTGTGCTTGTGCTGGGGGAAGTCGATCTGGGAACTACAGCCTTAATTGGAACAACGACATTTGTTGTGATGTTCGTTGCCGGCACTAATGCTCTATGGCTTGGGGGCCTGGCAGTGGCGGGCTTGGGCGGATTACTGGTGGTTGCCACGCAAATCTCCGAGCGCATGGGACGGCTCTCCGCTTTTCTTCATCCTCAAAATTACAAGGATGACGCCGGCTTGCAGCAGATGCAGGCCTTGATCGCCTGGGGCAGCGGCGGGATGGACGGGCTTGGGCTGGGCAACGGCCGTCAGAAGATGTTGTATCTGCCGTACGCGCACACCGATTTTATTTTTCCAATCGTCGGCGAAGAACTTGGCCTGCGGTTCAGTCTTCTGGTGGTTTTTTTGTTCGTCGTGATAATTGTTTGCGGCATCATGATCGCGCTGCACGCTCGTGATCGTTTTGGACTACTGCTAGGCTGCGGGATTGTTTCACTCCTCGCTCTGCAGGCGGCGGTGAATATCGGCGTGACGACGTCGCTTCTGCCTAACAAGGGACTTCCGCTGCCGTTTATCAGCTATGGAGGTTCGAACCTGGCCGCGTGTATGTTTGGCATTGGCGTGTTGGTAAACATTTATCGCCAGGGCATTCTCGAGGCGCCGCCGGTGAAACGCGCTACGATGAACGCAAAAGTAACGCCGCGAATTTAATTAACCCGTAACTCAGAATAACCCAACATGAACGCTGTAATCGCATGCGGAGGAACCGGTGGACATCTTTTCCCGGGCATTGCTGTGGCGGAAGTGCTGCAAAGTCGCGGACACGAAGTGATGCTGTTGGTTTCCGAAAAGGACATCGACACAGTGGCGCTTTCCGGCCGGACGAATTTCCAAGTCGAAAAATTACCGACCGTAGGGTTGCCGTCGCTATTTTCGCCGGCGCTTTTTGGGTTCACTCGACGGTTTGTCGAAAGCTTAACGCTTTGCCGGTCTATCTATCGGAAGTTCAATCCGCACGTCGTTCTGGGCATGGGCGGGTTCACTTCCACCGCGCCAGTGTTGGCCGGGCGATTCCGCGGCATAGCCACGTTTATTCACGAATCGAACGCCGTCCCTGGAAAAGCAAACCGTTGGACCGCGCGGGTGGTGAATGCTGTTATGCTGGGTTTCAAGGAATGCGCACCCTTTTTTCCAAAAACGCGTACCGAAGTTACCGGCACACCGGTTCGCACCGAACTGGTGCGTGTGGACCGCGCAGATTCGCGGCGAAAACTCGGATTGCAAGAGGACCTGCCCACACTGCTGGTGATGGGCGGCAGCCAGGGCGCCAGCGGAATTAATCAGGCGCTAATCAAAGCGCTGCCGTTCTTGCAAGGAGTGCCGCCCCAGGTGATCCACCTCTCCGGCGCGCGGGATGAACGCCTGGTTGCGGACAACTATCGTCGGGAAAATGTCCCTGCTTACATCGGAGCGTTTCATCATCAGATGGAGGAAGTGTACAGCGCCGCGGATCTTGTCGTTGCGCGAGCGGGCGCGGCCAGCCTGGCCGAGTTCGCCGGCTTTTCGTTGCCCGGCATTTTGATTCCATTTCCATACGCCGCAGATGATCATCAAACGCGCAATGCAGAAATCTATGCTCGCGCTGATGCGGCAATTCTTCTGAAGCAGTCGGATCTCTCTGGTGAATTGCTCGCGCGCAACATCCGTGAGCTGATGGAAAACCCGCAACGGCTACAGCAAATGGCGGCGAATTGTGCGCGTCTCGCACCGAAGGATGCAGCTGGTCGCGTGGCAAACACGATGGAAAAATATACCACTCATGAAGCTCACGTCTGAAGCAACTGCCGCGCGCGCCGATTCTTCTCACAAGAAATTTCGGCGTCGTGATGCGTTTCCAGATCTCTCGCGATTTCTGACCAGCGAACAGCATCGGATTCACCTTGTCGGTGTCGCGGGAAGCGGTATGAGCGGTCTTGCCGGGCTTCTCATCGAGCTGGGACACGCAGTGAGCGGCTCGGACAAGGTTACAACGACAGAGACCGAGCGACTGCAACGGCTCGGCCTGCACTTTCATGAACAGCATCTCGCTGAGCACGCGGACGCTGCGGACCTTGTTGTTTTTTCCTCCGCGATTAAGGACGACAATCCAATTCTCCTAAACGCGCGCAGTTGCGGAAAACCGCTGTTCCGTCGTGCGGAAGCGGTCGCTGCAATCATGCAAGCCAAGCGCGGCATTGTGATCGCCGGAATGCATGGCAAAACAACCACTTCCGCAATGACGGCACATGTGCTTCGCGAAGGCGGACTGCATCCGTCGCACTATGTTGGCGCTGAAATTCCGATTCTCGGAACGAACGCTTATTGGAACCAGCGGGGCGAATATTTCGTTGCCGAAGGCGACGAAAGCGACGGCACGTTGCGGTGCTTTCATCCCGAGCACGCACTCATTCTAAACATCGAGGAAGAACACCTCGATTTCTATCCCGACCTCGCGGCTATCGAAAAAGTGTTTGCGCAACTTATCGATCAAACCAGCGGAAGCGTCCTCTACAACATTGACGATCCGAACACCGCGCGATTGTGCGGCAAGCGCAAACGCGTAGTCTCCTACGGATTTTCCGAGCACGCGGATTACCGTGGAATCGACGTCGAGCTGCGCAATTTTGGCTCATCCTTTTTAGTTTCTCGCCGCGGCAAGAAACTCGGGCAGGCGACTCTCAATGTCCCCGGAGAACATAACGTGCATAACGCGCTTGGAGTAATCGCGCTGGCTTCCGAGCTTTCTATTCCGTTCGACAAGATCACGGCGTCGCTTCGGAAATTCGAGCACGCGCGCCGCCGGTTCGAGATCAAATACGCGAGCGACAGGTTTCTGCTTGTTGACGATTATGCGCATCATCCGACGGAAATTCGTGCCACGCTTCGCGCAGCGAAATCGATAGGACGGCGGCGTCTCGTCACGATGTTTCAGCCACACCGTTTTTCACGAACGAAAGCGCTGTGCCGCGAATTTGGCAGTGCGTTCGACGATGCGGACCGCGTTATGATCACGGATGTGTATCCTGCCAGCGAGCCGCCGATCCCTGGAATCACAGGTCGGACTATCGTCGATGAAATCGTGCGACACGCGCACCACGGAGTCACTTATCAGCCACATCTGCAATCGGTGCATCGTGACGTGGGAAACATGCTGGAGGCCGGTGATCTTGTTTTAAGTCTCGGCGCCGGCAACATCCACGAACAACTGGAGATCCTCGCCGCCGATCTCGTGATCGCCGAGAAATTAAAAGCGATTGTGGGCGAAGAGGGTGAGGTCCGCCTTCACGAGCCGATGTCGAACCATACGACGCTGCGCGTTGGCGGTCCCGCACAGTTTTGGGTCGAGCCGCGCACGGAACAGACCTTCGCGGAACTGATTCGCTTCTGCCACGATGAACATCTGCCGCTGTTCGTCATCGGGCGAGGGTCGAATCTTCTCGTTCGCGACGGCGGCATTCGCGGGGTGGTCGTTCATCCGCGGGGGGGCGATTTCGAGAAAATCGAGGTCGACGGGTGCGAGATCACGGCAGGCGCAGGCGTAAAGTTGAGACAGGTGGCTTACGCCGCGCGTGCGGCAAGTGTCGGCGGACTCGAATGGATGGAGGGAATTCCCGGTACAGTCGGAGGAGGATTGCGCATGAATGCCGGTGCGATGGGTGCGCAAACTTTCCAGAACGTAACGCGCGTTCGTTATCTTGACGCCGAGGGAAACTCGCACGTGAAGAATCGCAATGAGTTGGAAGTTTTTTACCGACGGTTCCCATTGCTCGAAAAAAACTTTGCCGTTTCTGCAACGTTCTGCGGGCAACCAGCCGAGCGTGCAGAAATCGATGCACGTTTGCGCGAATCGCAGGAGAAACGACGCACGACACAGCCGGTCGCCAAAAGCGCAGGCTGCATTTTCAAAAATCCCGCCACAATTCCAGCCGGCAAATTGGTCGACGAACTAGGGCTGAAGAACTCGCGCGTGGGAAATGCGCGCGTGTCGCGGGTACACGGCAACTTTATCGTGAACGATGGCAACGCAACGGCATCGGAGGTACTTGAGTTGATTGATGGAATCAAGAGTGTCGCGCGGAAAAAGCGCGGAATCGAGTTGGAGACCGAAGTGGAAATCGTGGGAGAACCGGAATGACAACACGCGAGGAGTTACCAAAGAAAATTGCTGTGCTCATGGGAGGGCCAGGATCGGAACGGGAGGTTTCACTTGCGACCGGGCGAGGTGTGGCGAAAGCGCTTCGATCGTTAGGCGCCGAAGCGGTGGAAATCGATGTGCGCGACGAAAACTTCCAACTGCCGAACGATGTCGCTCTCGCTTTCATTACCATCCACGGGACCTTTGGTGAAGATGGCCAGATTCAGAAAATTCTGGAAGGTCGCGGGATCGCTTATACCGGCGATGGCGTGAGCGCGAGTGAGGTCGCTTTCGATAAAATTCAGACGAAGCAAAAATTTCAGGAACATGGCGTAACCACACCGCCATGGGAAGTGATTCACGCGGGACAGCAACCGACGATTCCATTGCCCATTGTCGTCAAGGCGCCACGACAAGGTTCAACCGTGGGTGTGGTCATTGTGAAAAACGAAAGCGAAGTCGAATCCGCCATCGACGAAGCGTCAAAGTATGATCGCGAATTGTTGATAGAAAAATTTGTGTCCGGCCGGGAATTAACGATAGGTATTCTCGGTGACCAGGCTTTGCCCATTATCGAAATAGTTCCCAAGGGCGGCTTCTACGATTTCAACAATAAGTATCCGTTTCTCAATCCGCAGGCCGGCGGCGGAGCGGAGCATGTCTGCCCGGCAAACATCGACGCGGAAAAAACAAAGGAGATTCAGGAACTGGCGCTCCGCGCATTTCGCTCAGCCGGGTTGCAGGTGTACGCGCGTGTGGACGCAATTCTATCCGACAACGGACAGCCGTACATCTTGGAGATCAACACCATCCCCGGCATGACCGAGGCCAGCCTGCTGCCCGAGGCGGCTGCTGCAGCGGGTATCGGTTACGCAGATCTTTGTGCCCGTATCATTGCGCTTTCGCGCCTTCGCCAAGGCTATGGAGGCCAGGCGCGGCCCAGAACAGAAGGCAAACGATGAATTTTCGCCAAAGAACTTCCCGAACGCGCAATCGGCGACTGTCCAATGTGCGGCAACGTCGGCAGCAACACCTGCTCGATGTCAAAGTTCGTTCCCGCAGAGCGACCCAAAACCGCATTCGGAGCGCGATGGGTATTCTCTGGAAGTTGGCTTTGTTCTTGGTTCTGTGCACAGCCGGCTACACAGGTGCGCGCGAAGCTGTAAAACGGCTTTTCTTCGAGAACCCAGATTACTACGTTCGAGCAATCGAATTGCAGACCGACGGCACGCTCCAGCGTGAGCAGGTGCTAAAGGCAGCGGATCTGCATGAGGGCGCAAACATCTTCAGTGTGAATCTGGCGACCGTGCGCGATCGCATACAGCAGCTTCCTCAGGCCGATGAAGTCGAGGTCGTGCGAAAACTACCCGGCGAAATTGACATTCGCATTGTGGAACGAAAACCCGTCGCCTGGATCACCAGCGAAACCGAAATTACTGATCCATTTGCGTCGGATGCTGCTTTTCTAGTCGGCGCCCGCGGTGTTTTAATGAAACAAAAGAAATTGTTGCCCGAATATCTTGGACTGCCGCTGATCGTAGGATGCTCTAGCGAATCGCTCGAAGCGGGAAAAACTCTCGAATCGCCCGAAGCAAAGACAGCGCTCGAGTTGCTGCATCTCACCGAGAGCAACTTTTTGCAAACCCGGTTTCAGATTCGCGAAATCGATATTTCCAGAAATTATGGTCTCCTCGTAACCGACAAAAATCGCAGTCGCGTCATGTTTGGTTTGAACGATCTCGAAGGGCAACTGCGACGGCTGCAAGTGTTCCTTGATTACTGTGATAACACCAAACAGGAGCTGGAAACTTTGAACCTCGTTGCGCAACGCAACATTCCCGTGACGTTTACCAGCCCGGCGGCGGCTGTAATCAACGACACACTCGAGCCCGCTGTCGAGCCGCGGATCATGAAAGCAATCCCAGTGCACGCGCAGGCAAACCGAGGTCACCAGGATTCCGGCAAACAAGAAACTGGATCCTCACCGCCGAAATCGCGCGCTGCTTCTGCGCCCCCTCCCAAGGCACTTCGTAACCAACAAAAGAAAGCCGAATAAAAAATGGCGAACAATAATCTAATGGTCGGTCTCGAGATTGGGACCTCCAAGATCTGCGTGGTGGTCGGCGAGAGCCGGCCCGACGGCACGCTAAAAATTCTAGGCGTGGGCCAGGCGCCATCACGCGGCGTGCGTAAGGGCGAGATTGTTGATTTTGAAACGGCAATGAAATGCGTGCACGAAGCAGTTGTCGATGCCGAACAAAAAAGCGACGTGATGATCAAAAGTGTTTACGTCGCTGTCGCCGGATCACATTTGCAGAGCTTTAACAATCGCGGATGCGTGATGCTGCCGGAGGACCGCGATGAAATTGATGAGCAGGATGTGGAGGACGCAAGAATTAATGCGCGCGAAGTAAGCATCCCTGCTCAAAACGCGTTTCTGCATTCTGTCATTCAACATTATCAGGTCGATGGACAACAGGGCGTGCTGAACCCGGTCGGGATGCTCGGGCAGAAACTGGAAGCCGATTTTCACATCATTCACGGCGTGCGCACACGGATTCAAAACACCATTCGATGTGTGAAAGAACTGCCGCTGGACGTGGAGGACGTGGTTTTTAGCGGCCTTGCTTCCGCGCAGGTCGTGCTGACCCAGCATGAGAAGGATCTCGGTGCGCTGGTGATCGATATGGGCGGTGGAACGACTGATTACGTGTTGTACTCCGAAGGCGCGGTGCGACAAAGCGGTTGTCTAGCCGTGGGCGGCGACCACATCACGAATGACATCTCCATGGGCCTGCGCATTCCGATGGCGCGCGCGGAGAAGTTAAAAACAGAAGAGGGCAGCTGCGTTCTCGGAAATTGTCTGCCTGGCGAAATGATTTTGCTCAAGGACGATTCCGGTTTTGCGGGTAAAGAAGTCGAGCGCGAAACGCTGAACACCATCATTCACCTGCGCCTGCGCGAAGCGTTTGACTTGCTCAAGCGCAGACTCGAAGAAGAATCGTATCTCGGCTATCTGGGCGCTGGAATTTTCGTCACCGGCGGCTGCAGTCTTCTGAGCGGGATCGATCATCTCGCGGCGGAGATTTTCGAAATACCAGCCAATCTGACGCATGCGCAGGCGGCTTGGGGTGTGACGTCCGCAGTGGAAAATCCTCAGTTCTCAACTGCGATTGGCCTGGTCAAGTTCGCGCAAGTGATGCACACCGACCGGCCGCCTCGGAGGTTTGGGCGGATTCTTGGAAAAATTTTCAGCGGAAAACGATGAGAACCAATATTGCAGGGTAGAGCTTCTCTAAATGTTGGAATTTGGAGGTGGGTGATTAAAAACATGATTCAGCTCAATAAGAACTACAGTCTCCCGGAACGTCTGGCGGAGTATATTCCAATCAAAATCGTCAGCGTCGGTGGAGCCGGTTTAAACGCGCTCGACCGCATCGTGCTTGATGGATTGGAGAGAGCAGATGTGGTTGCCATCAACACCGATGTGCACTCACTGACGAGTTCAGTCGCCACGCGCAAAGTGCAACTGGGCCGTAGTGTGTCGCGTGGTTTGGGTGCGGGAGGCGACCCCGATGTCGGTTATCAAGCAGCCTTGGAATCGGCCGACGAAATTCGCGAAGCGTTGACTGACTCGCGGGTGATTTTCATTTGTGCTGGGCTCGGTGGGGGCACGGGGTCAGGCGCGGCGCCGTACATTGCACAAGCGGCCCGTGACGCAGGCGCGCTGGTCATCGCTTTTGCGACTCTTCCATTTGGGTTTGAAGGCAAACGGCGTAACGCGCAGGCGCGCGAGGCACTGGCCCGGCTGAGCGAGTTTGCCCACGCGGTGGTCTGTTTCGAGAACGACCGAATGGGCGATCTTACTCCCCCGCAGGCGGGAATTCATCAGGCCTTCGCAATGGCGGATATGACTATCAGCCAAAGCGCGCGATCAATTGTCAACCTGATCCAGCAGCCGGGACTCATTCGCATCGGCTTCGATGATTTGCTCGCGGCTTTGCGCACACGCAATAGCCGTTGCTTGTTTGGCTACGGCGAATCCGATTCGGACAATCGCGCACATGAAGCCCTCACGCAGGCGCTGAAAAATCCGTTGATGGATCGTGGACGAATGTTGGCAGACGCAACGCACGTGCTCGTACAGGTAGCTGGCGGCCCCGGCATGACGCTCTCCGAAGTCGAAATCCTCATGCAGGAACTCGGACGTCACGTTAGCGACCAGACGCAAATTCTGTTTGGTGCAGTTGTGGATGCACGGCTCGGAGACCGATTGAGCGTCACGATCATCAGCTCGCTCTCGGCAGAAGAGGAAGCACACTTGCTGCAAACGCCTCCCGCGCCGAGCAGTGCGACCGCAGCGTCTCCAAGTCGAGAACGATACCAAGCGGCAGTACCAGAACCTGAAATTCAACCTCAAGAACCGATTGTCGAAGTTCCACCTCTCGAGGAAACGGTTCTGTTCGAGGAACCCGTCGCCGCTGAAACGGTACCAGTCGTAACACCCATCTCCACCGAACCGCCCGTGATACCAACTCGTAACGGCGAGCCTGAGCCCGCGATGAGTTCACACCAGGAGAAATCGGTCCCGTGGAAGGAGGAGAAAGTACCCGCTGAAAAATCAGCGACGCCGGCTAAGCAGGAAGTCCTGCAATTTGAACCCGTGACCCGCGGTCGTTTTGAAAAAAGCGAACCGACAATCATCGAAGGCGAAGACCTCGATGTGCCGACCTACCTGCGGAAACATATGAAAGTGAAGTGACATCGCGCTTCGGATTGACTGTTTCAGGTGTTACTTCATTAAGTCCAGCACCGCGGTCACCATTCCGATAAGGCCTGTTCGAATCGTCGGCTCAGGGACGGGCGCGAACTTGCTTGAATGCAGGGTTGGCAGTTCTTTTCCACCCTGTTTGTACTCGGCAATCTTCGCTGGCTCGACTGCTCCGAAGTGAAAATAGACCGCTGGAATGGAATAATCCGGCAAGCTGTATTCAGAAAAATCGTCGCCGCCCATCGTTGGATCCACGATCTCGACTTTTTCGTCGCCTAACGACTTTTTCCAAACAGCGACAAGCCGCTTCGTGAGTTCAGGATTGTTGTAAGCTGCAAGCGCAACCAGATCCTTGGGCACGCTGACAATCGGAGCTAATTCCGCCGGTATTCCAGCAGCTGCTGCGCAGCCTTTTGCAATCCGATCGATATCTGCAAGCACGCGCTCGCGCACATTAAATTTATATGTGCGCACCGTAAGCTGCATCTTCACTTCATCCGGGATAATGTTGTGTTTAGTACCACCGTGGATTGATCCCACCGTGACAACAATCGGATCGAGCGGGTTGTTTTCACGGCTTACGATGGTCTGCCACGCGTTGATGATTTCCGCTGCAAGGACGATCGGGTCCATCGTCTTATGAGGATACCCGCCGTGTCCGCCGACGCCTCGAACAGTGACATCGACTGAATCGACATTTGCGGATGTGTAACCTTCAGTTACAGCAATATGCCCAGCTTCAACATCGGCCTTGTCATGAAAACCAAGCGCAAAATTCGGTTTTCCGAATCGGTCATAGAGTCCGTCGTTGAGCAACGCGCGCGCCCCGGTACCAATCTCCTCTGCTGGTTGCGCAACGAAGACGATCGTGCCGTGCCACTGGTCTTTTAACTTTCCGAGAGCGCGCGCGGTGCCGATGAATGCCGCAATGTGTGTGTCATGCCCGCAGGCGTGCATTACATGAACGTCCCTACCATCGTCGTTTTTGACGACGACCTTGCTCGCGTATGGCAAACCAGTCTCTTCTTCTACAGGCAACGCATCCGTGTCCGTGCGCACAAGCACCGTTGGCCCGTCGCCATTCTTCATCACTCCAACCACTCCGTAAGCCTTGAGCTTGGAGTTTTCATATTTTCCGACATGTTCGGTGACCTGACAGCCCGCCGCGCGCAATTCTTTTGCGACTAGCGCTGCCGTTCGCTCCTCATATCCGGACAATTCCGGGTGACTGTGAATGTCTTTGTAGATCGCAAGCAAAGAAGGTAGCTCAGCGGCGGCGAGCGATTGCGGCGTTTGCTGCGCGAACCCGGAAACGGCGAACACCAACCACAAGCACACCGCGGGCAGCATGACAATTTTCATGTCGGATGATGAACGCGAAGGAGCTGTAGGGCAACCTGCTCCGGTTGGTGGGAAAAGGCAGGCGATGCGCCTGCGCTGCAATTTGTCATTCCGAGCGAAGTCGAGGAATCTCTGATTAATGGAATTTGAGAAAAACACGCTGCTCTTCGGCGCGGACCCGACGCCTCGGATTGTGGCTGTTGAGTTGGGCGAAACCGGCACCGTGCGTGTGCATCGACGGGAACCAGATGGTTCGACCGTTACCGACGTCGAGCCGTTTCACCCGTTTGTCTGGGCGGACTCAGACGTTGTCGATCTTGGAATCGAGACAGAGAAACTCCGGGGTAATCTGAAGTACGGATGGCTCATCGCAGTCGATAGCTGGAAGGAACTGATTGCGCTTCGCAGCGGACTCAAAAACGCCGGCCGCGATTTCTTCGCGTTTACCGATCCGATTCAGCATTATCTAACTGCAACTGGACGTACGTTGTTCAAGGATTTGGCACTTGAGGAACTGAAACGGATGCAACTCGAAGTGCTTTCTGTAGCCGGGGTCGGTGATCCCGGCACCAACGATCACATCTTAAGCATCGCGCTGTCGGAGAACACCGGCTGGGAAGAATTGATCCTTGTCGATCCGAACAACGTAGAAGAATCCGAGAGAAACGCGCTCAGGCGACTCACCGCACTTATCAAAGAGCGCGATCCGGATGTAATCGAAGGCCACGATCTATTTCGTGTTTATCTGCCTTATCTTGTCGGCCGCGCGAAAAAGCTGAAAACCAAACTCGATTGGGGACGCAGTGGTGGCTTTCTCCGCTCGCGCCCATCGCGACTGCAAATCGCGGAGAAAACTATCGATTATCCGAAGTTCACAATCGATGGTCGCCATTTCGTCGACACATTTCTGCTGGCGCAATTCTACGACGTCGGCATGCGTTCTCTCGCAGGGTTCGAAAGGACAGATGTCGCCCGGCATTTCGATCTCTGCGATAGCGAACAGATTTCAGGGCTTACCGGGAAGGAATTGGAACGCGCGTACCTGAACGATTCGGAAATGTTCCGGCGACGCGCGCTATGCGGCGTTCGTGAAACGCGCGCTTTATCGGATCTGCTGAGTCCGAGCTACTTCATTCAGGCGCAAATTTTTCCTTACAATTATCAAGACGTGATCGTGCGCGGTAACGCCACGCGTATCAACGCACTGTTTTTGCGCGAATATTTTCGGCAACGCCATTCCATTCCAGAACTGCCGATGCCGCGCGGATTCGAAGGCGGTTACACCGACATCTTCTTCACCGGTGTGGCGCGCAACGTCTGGCATTGCGACGTCGCGTCGCTTTATCCATCTATCATGTTGCAGTTCGATTGCTTCCCGGCAACGGATGAGCTGCAAATCTTTCGGCATTTACTCACGGATCTCCGCAACTTCCGGCTCGAAGCCAAAGCAAGAATGCGGGCGGAACGAAATCCCGCAAGACAACATCACCTCCAGGCGTTGCAAAACACGTTCAAGATTCTGCTCAACAGCTTCTATGGTTACCTTGGATTCGCGCAGGGACATTTCGCCGATTTCGATGCCGCCGCGCGTGTAACGCAGATCGGGCGCGATTTGCTGAAGAAGATGATCGACTGGCTCAACGCGCATGGAGCGCAGGTGATTGAGGTCGATACCGACGGAATTTATTTCGTGCCGCGCGAGAACGTCAGCGTCGAACATTTGCAGAAAGATTTGGCGAAAGAACTTCCGCCCGGGATTGACGTCGAAATCGACGAGCAATTCGACGCCATGCTGAGTTATAAAGCCAAAAATTACGCACTTCTCACGAAAGACGGGGACGTCGTCATCAAAGGCGGCGCGCTGAAGTCCCGTGGACTCGAAAAATTCCAGCGCGTTTTTCTGGAGGAAATGATCAGGATGATTATGCAGGGCAAACCGGAAGCGATCGCCGATCTTCGAAACGACTTCGACCGAAAGATCCGTAATCGAGAGTGGAAGATCGACATGCTAATGAAGACGGACACGCTCCAAGATTCACTCGATAAGTACCGCGCTAAGATCGCCGGCTCAGCGCGTAATCGCGCCGCCGCGTACGAGCTTGGACTGGCTAGTGGCCGCAACTACAGGCCGGGCGATCAAATTAGCTACTACATCAAGGCTACGCCGAAGAAGGTTCCCGCCTACGAGGCTGCTAAACTAGCGAGCGATTTCGATCCGCAGAACCGCGACGAAAACGTCGATTATTATGTGGCCAAGCTCGATGATCTCGTGAAGAAATTCAGTGGCCTCTTCACGACTGTATCAACACCGAAACAGGAAAAACTCGCATTATATGATGAATAAAAAACTCCTCGCATGTTTAACAGCACTCGCAGTTGCGACGCGTTGCTGCGTCGCAACGAATGATGATCACGCCGACATCAAAGCCGAAATCACCAAACGCCACGACGAGGCGGTGAAACGGTTGCAGGATTGGATCGCGCAGGTTTCGATCGCGGCGGAAAACCGCGGTTATCCAGAAGGCGCTGAGTATATGGCGAAGCTCGCGCGCGATGCAGGATTTCAAAACGCAACGGTTATCAACACAGATGGCAAGCCCGGCGTGTTCGCGACGCTCGACGCAGGTGCGCGGAAAACGGTCGGCCTCTATTTCATGTACGATGTGAAACAGTTCGATCCAGCGGAGTGGTCGTCGCCGCCGACCGAAGCACGAATCGTAGACAAACCGCCACTTGGAAAAGCGATGATTGGTCGTGGCGCGGTTAACCAGAAAGGGCCCGAAGCAGCGTTCCTTGCGGCACTGCATGCAATTCGCGGTGCAGGAAAGAAGATGCCGGTAAACCTGGTGTTGGTGGCCGAAGGCGAAGAGGAGATCGGTTCGCCGCACATCCCGCAACTCGTTAGGCGTCCCGAGGTGCTTGCGGCGCTCAAGAAATGTGTCGGCGTATTCATGCCACACGCGACGCAGGATTTGGATGGAATTGTAACAGTGAATCTCGGCTCAAAAGGCGTAATTGAACTCGAGCTTGTTTCGAGCGGCGAAAAGTGGGGACGTGGTCCAGCAAAGGACATTCACTCGTCGCTCAAGGCGATGGTGGACAGTCCAGCGTGGCATCTGGTGAAAGCTCTCAACACACTCGTGTCCGACGACGGTAACGTGATCATGATCGACAATTATCCCAAGCCGCTTCCGCTGAGTGCGGAAGAAAAGGCAATGATCGAAAAAGTATCAAAGACGCGTAGCGAAGCCCTGGCGAAAAAGCAATTCAGCGTGCAGCATTGGATCAATGATCTGCCATGGGAGCAGGCGAACGAACGGCTCGAATCGCAGCCGACTGTAAACATCGAAGGACTCGTGGGCGGCTACACGGGCCCCGGCGGCAAAACGATTCTGCCGCATCGCGCTGTGGCGAAAATGGATATGCGTCTCGTGCCCGATATGAAAGCGGCAGACGCGCTCGCCGCGCTCAAGGCCCACTTGGCGAAGCGCGGCTTCGGCGACATCGAAGTGAACATGACCGGCGGGTACGATCCGACTGCCACATCAAAGGATTCGGCATTGATCCAGGCGCAATTGGCAACTTACAAAAACTTCGGAATCGACGCGTTGCTCTGGCCGCGCAATGCCGGTTCATATCCCGGTTACGTCTTCACCGGTGAACCCCTTAAGCTGGCGGCCGGACATTTCGGACTCGGCCACGGCAGCGGCGCGCATGCGCCGGACGAGTATTACGTCATCGAATCCGCAAACCCGAAAATCCAAGACTTCGACGGCGCTGTGATGTCCTTCGTGGAATATCTCTACGAGTTAGCGAAATAGATGCCTAGCGCACTAATTTCGCATCGAGATTAATCTGCGCGCCCGCCAAGACGACCGATACCGGGCAGGTCTTCTTTGTGTGCTCAGCCTGCTCGCGAAATTTGGCATCGTCGATCCCCGGCACCTCCGCTTCAGTCTTGACATCGATCGTCGTGATCTTTGGACCGCCGCCGACCATTTCCAGTTTCACTGTCGCGGTCGTGCTGATTCGCTTTGCCGGATGACCTGCCTTTTCGAGATTTGCCGAGAGCGCCATTGAGAAACACCCCGCCTCGGCAGCGCCGATCAATTCTTCCGGATTTGTTCCCTTCGCTTCTTCAAAGCGCGATGAAAACGAGTAAGGGCCTTCGAATGCGCCGCTGCCGAGTTTCATTGTTCCCCTGCCCTCTTTGAGAGTGCCTTCCCACACCGCCGATCCTGTTCGTGTTGCCATTGTTTCTTCTCCTTTAGTTGCTGTTACAGGTATGATTCGCGCCAGACGCTGACGAGCGCAATGCGCTTTTCGCAAATCAAATGAAGGCGCTCGCCGCGGCGAGCGCCTCTACAACTATGTCGCTTCAGGCGCGGCAGTACCGCTCAACGGCGCGGCTTGATCAGGCTTTGCTTCAGCGAGCTGTCGTTGTTTGCGCCCGAGCCAGATGCTGAGCACGCACCAGATCGCTCCAATCGGAACCGCAACCCAGGAAATGCCGACCAGTCCCAAGCCAAACCACCGCATCAACGGATAGGACCAGGCACCGAATTGATCGCCAAGGCGGTAGCCGAATGTGTCGATGAGGCTCTTGGCTTTGTATTTGTCCTCTCGTCGCAAGACGGTGAAAAGAACTTCGCGCGCTGGTCGAAGTAGAGCGAAGCCTGCGGCCCGTCGCAAAATTTGGAATGTCGCAAGGACGGTGAGAATCGGCGCGAAACCGATTGCGGCAAATCCAATTGCACTCAAAAGCGGCATGAGCACCAGCGTGATCCCAACGCCAAACCATTTCATTAGACGGCCGGTCAAGAAAACCTGAATCAGCACCGTAATCGTGTTCACCGCGATATCGATGTTCGCCAGGAACGACGTGCGCGCAGCGCGATCCTGGAGTTGATGTCCTGTAAGGTCAGATTGTTGAAAATATGCCCACGTGTTCGTGAGCGTGTAGATCATGAGAAACCCCGCTAGACCGAGTAAATAGGGAGATCGAACAATGTCCGTCGCGCCTTCCCAGAATTTGCCGCCGATTGGTTGTTCGCTTCGCTCGTCATGCGCCCGAGAATTGCCGGGAAATCGTCGCACACATTGCGCAGCAACCTCCAACATGACCGCTGTAATGAGGAGAAAGAGGCCGGTGCTCAGCTTTCCGGCCAGCGAACTCGTGACCAAACCACCAACAATTCCGCCAATTGATCCGCCGACAGCAATAAATCCGAAAAGCCGTTTGGCTTGCTCTGGTGTGAAAACGTCAGCCATGAACGACCAAAACATTGTTGTGGCGAAAAGATTGAAGACGCTGACCCAGATGAAAAATATGGGCGCAAGAATCGTGCGTTCCTGTGCGGCTGGCATCCAGCGCATGAGGAGAAAGAAAAGAAAAAGGTTCGCGATGGCGAAACGGTAGGCGATCGGGATAAACCGCCGCCGCGACATGCGCATGACGATAGCGGCATAAAGCGCGTTCGCGATCAGCATGCCGACCAGCGTGCCGGTGTACATCCACGGCAGATTTTCAACGCCGCGGTCTGCGCCAATCTCATCACGGATCGGCCGGATGACGTAATAGCCGCCGAGAACGACAAAGTTGAAAACGAATGCCAGCAGCAGCGCGTGGATCTCGTTCGGCTTTACATCAACGATTTTCGAAAAAATGCGTTTCAATAAAATTCAATCTGGAAACAAGGAGACCATGAATTCATTTTCCTGAGTTCTTGGATTCCTGTTTCGATTTACTGGCTTGTTCCTTCCACGCGGCAAGCACTTCCGCTTCGCGTTCGGCTGAGAGACCAGCTTTCGGATGCGATTGGCGCTCTTGCGGAAGCGATTTGAACCAGGCGAGCGTATCGCGTGCAGTGACGTCGAGCGGTCGAAACGTCAGGCCCTTGCTCAACGCGCGACTAATGTTCGTTCGCGCAACCGCATCATCTTTCCCAGTCCACACCGGCATGTCCGACCAGGGCTGCACTTTCTGCTCAGTCAAAAAGTCCTCGCTTACCCAGGTAAACTTCGCGTTCGACTTCAGGGCGTCCTTAATTCCGTCCAGCATCCCGCCGATGCCGAGGGGTTTGGCAGGTCCGGTCGCATTGTAAATTCCTGTCTCACGGTTCTCGGCCATGCGAATGGTCCATTCAGCAAGATCACGCGCGTCGATGAACTGGACGGGATCGTTTGGCTTTCCAGGCGCCAGCACGTCTCCAGCACGATCGATGCGCACAGGCCAATACGTAAAGCGGTCGCTCTCGTCGCGAGGCCCGACGATAAGTCCTGGGCGAATGATCAAAGTTTTTCCGGGAAACCATTTCTCGGCTTCGCGTTCCGAGAGCGCCTTTAGCGGCCCATACGTTTTGAATCCGGATGCGCGCACCGCTTCAATCGTCTCCTTGTACGGATCTGCGCCTTCGTATTTTTCTGTCGGCGCGTTTTCGTCAGGCCCGTGTTTAGACTCGCCATAAACGGAAATGGTCGAAACGAAAATGTAGCGATCAACGTTTCCTTTGAGCACTTGTGCCACATCACGCACCCACGCAGGCAGCATCGTCGGGTTGTCGATCACCACATCCCATTGCCGATTTTTCAGCGCGTCGAGATTACCGTTGCGATCACCGACAAGCTGTTCGACTTCAGCAGGCAATTCGCCGGGATGCGTTTTACCCCGGTTAAATGTGGTCACCTTATGTCCGCGACTTAGCGCATATTTCACCTGATACGGGCCAGTGAATCCGGTGCCACCGAGTATAAGTATGCGCATCGGTGTCGGTGTCTTCTCCGCAAATAAAGATGTTGCAGTTACTCGCGATGCAAGCGCACTCGCGGTGGATATTTTTATGAAACGACGGCGATCCATAATATGAGCAACCTTCTTGTCATTCCGAGCGAAGTCGAGGAATCTCTTGCTGTTATCCATTCAAAATTCGAGATGTCTCGACTCAGCTCGACATGACAGATGGAGAGGTGAACCGAATGACTCGACGCAAAGTTGCAAAAGTACTCGGCGGCACAGCGGCCGCCCTGGTTTTTCCGATCACCGCGAAAGCGAAAAGCGAATCATCAGCGATGCTGACGCGCACCATTCCTTCCTCTGGCGAGAAATTACCGGGGATCGGCCTCGGAACATGGAAGGCGTTCGATGTCGATCTTAACGCAGATGTCCGCAGGCAACTCGGAGACGTTCTATCGATCTTTGTGAAGCTCGGCGGCCGTGTGATTGATTCATCGCCAATGTACGGTCGTGCGGAGGAGGTGATTGGCGATCTCGATTCTGCGCTTGGCATTCGTGAGAAGCTGTTTCTCGCGACCAAAGTTTGGACTCAAGGCAAGCAGAGCGGAATTCAGTCAATGGAACGTTCCATGTCGCTTTTGCGGACGAAGCGAATCGACCTGATGCAGGTTCATAATCTGGTCGATGTGAACACACAACTCGCAACCTTGCAGGAATGGAAACAGCAGGGCCGTATTCGCTACACCGGAATCACGCATTACGAGTCCGGAGCTTTGAGCGAAATAGAAAAACTAATGCGAAGCCAGAAGTTCGATTTCCTCCAGATCAACTATTCGCTGATGGAACCCGAAGCCGAGGAACGCGTTCTGCAGTTGGCGCAGGAGCGCGGGATCGCCGTGATCGCGAATCGGCCATTTGGATCCGGCGATCTGTTCGGCAAAGTGCGTTCGAAACCGCTGCCGGATTGGGCTGCGGAATTTGATTGCCGCTCGTGGGCGCAATTCTTTTTGAAATGGATTATCGCAAATCCAGCAATCACATGTGCGATCCCGGCGACGGATAAACCGCGTCATCTCGAAGACAATATGCAGGCCGGAATTGGCCGGTTACCCGATGCAAAATTGCGCCACCGTATGGCCGAATTCGTCTCATCATCGTAGGGTCGCGGTGCCCTTCGTACATCTAGCGCAAGTCAAATCAAAAATTTTGCGTTTGATGAAGAAACCGGTTGCGACGTTGGCCGATATACCGGATAGAAGCCCGCTTTATGCCAAAACTTCTCACCCTCACATTTGTCATCCTGGGACTCGCGGCAATTTGCCCGCGTCCCGCAATGGCGCTGCGATTCTCAGCGCCGACTCCAAAGTTTAATTACACCGACGCCTCCGGCAAAAAACAATCGGTCGACGTTGTGGATAAGTATTATCCGAAGAAGATCGTCCAGCCGATTGCCAAGGCAGATGCGCAGATTGATCCGAAATTGCGCCGGGCCGCTACCATTGCCGAGGAACGTGCACGTGCGCACTCGCTGTCCAAATGCTGGCGTTTCGTAAAGGAAGCGCTGGTTGCTTCGGGCGTAGTGAAATCGCGACCGCAAACAACCCTTGCGAAACAAGCCGGCCAGGAACTGGTGAGCAATTACGGATTCAAAAAATTGCCGGTCTCAAATCCGTACGAAGCGCCTGTGGGATCTGTGTTGGTCTACGGCGCGAATCGCGCGGCCGGTCATGTGGAGATCCGGACCGAGACTGGATTCGTTAGCGATTTTCGCTCAAAAACGCCATCGCGCCGTCCGCTGATTGGCGTTTTCGCTAAGAGTTAGCTCGCTGCTGTTCGCGCGATCCCGCCGACACGAGCGGTGTCCGTTTTTCGCTGGTCAACTCGCCGTTGGCGCGACAACTTCTGCGGATGGCTCAGCCCATCCGCATCGCCATGTGGTCTGGTCCGCGAAATATTTCGACGGCCATGATGCGCGCGTGGAGCAATCGGGACGATACCGTCGTTATCGATGAGCCGTTTTACGCCTATTACCTTAAAGTGACGGGCATAGAACATCCTGGCGCGGACGAAGCGATCGCAACAGGAGAAACCGATTGGCGAAAAGTCGTTGCACATATCACTGGGCGGATCGCGAACGGCAAACGGATGTTTTTTCAGAAACAGATGACACATCATCTGTTGCCCGAAATAGATCGTGAATGGCTCGGGGCTGTGACTAATTGTTTTCTGATTCGTGAACCGGGCGAAGTGATTAGTTCCTACATTAAAAAGCGAGAGGACCCTGCGCTTGAGGATCTCGGTTTCGTGCAGCAGGCAGAGATTTTTGATTTCGTGCGAAGCCACACGAATGCCGTTCCGCCCGTTGTCGATGCCAAGGACGTGCTGCAAAATCCGGAGGGGACACTACGACTGCTTTGCGAGGCGGTCGGCGTCGAGTTTAGCAAGTCGATGCTCTCCTGGCCGTCAGGCTTGCGTGACACCGATGGCATTTGGGCAAAGCATTGGTACGGTGAGGTGGCAAAAACGACCTCGTTTCAACCGTATCGTCCAACACCGAGCGAAGTTCCGGTTCGATTGCGTGAGGTCTACCAGAGCTGCCTTGAATGCTATCAGCAGCTTTATGAATACCGGCTGCATTGAAGCTTTCGCGCAAAGAACACAACGGACACAACGTCATTGAATTGAAAGTTTTCTTTGTATCCGTAGTGAACGTCGTGTGAGGTAATTCAGATGCTTCAAAAATTCGACGAGCGAAACCGCGAACTGTTCGTAAACATCAACGGAGAGTTGATGCATCGCGACAAGGCAGGGATCAGCCCGTTCGACTCGGCGGTGCAAGGCGGTGACGCGGTCTGGGAAGGACTGCGACTTTACAACGGCCGCATCTTCAAGCTGCACGAACATCTCGATCGGCTCGAGCGTTCAGCCAGCGCACTTTCGTTCGGAGAAATTCCGCCGCGCGAAAAAATCATCGACGAAATCAAACGCACGCTCGCTGCAAATAAAATGCGGGATGGCGCCCATATTCGGCTCACGCTGACGCGCGGAGTTAAGATTACTTCCGGCATGGACCCGCGACTCAACCAAAGCGGGCCGACATTGATCGTGCTCGCCGAACACAAGCCGCCAGTTTACGCGAAAACTGGACTGAGTTTGATCACGAGCAAGATCCGCCGCCCGCCGCCAGATGTACTAGATGCGCGCATTCATCATGCAAACCTGCTTAACTCGATCCTCGCAAAGATCGAAGCGAACAATGCCGGTGCGGACGATGCACTCATGCTCGACACGCGCGGATTCGTTGCTGAAACGAACGCGACGCACGTGTTCATTGTGCGTAACTCGGATGAATCGCGAACAAGCGGCGACTTGGCAACAGGCCGCGTTGTAGCGTGCCCCGAGGGGATAACTCGTGCGATTGTGATCGAGATTTGTGCCGCCGAAAAGATTCGTTGCGTCGAGACTGACCTGTCACTTGTCGACGTCTATCGTGCGAATGAAATGTTTTGCACGGGGACGATGGGCGAACTAGCCGGCGTGATCAGGATAGATAATCGCCAAATCGGCGACGGGAGAATCGGACCGATGACCAAGCGTTTAAGCGACCTTTACTCGAAACGGACCGCGACGGAAGGCCTGCAGGTCGTCAATCTATAGCAAGCTCAGTCGTCTTTCTTACAGCTGCTGTGCCGGCTTAATAACGCCAGTCAGGATCGCAACAGGAATGGACGTGTAGCCGATAAAAAGAAGCCAGGCGAAGATTCGACCGCCTAACGCGAGACGCGGCGTCAGTTTCTTGTCATTAAATCCGAGGGATTGAAAAAAGCTCGACGATCCGTGGCTGAGATGAAGCGCGAGCAAAAAAAGGCCAAGCACGTAAAAAGCAGAGACATAGTAACTTTGGAATCCGTACACCATCATCGAGTAGACGTCGTAGTGCCCGAGCGGATCGGCCTTGAGCAACCCAAAACGAGGATCGGTGACACGCACTGTGAAATGCGCAATGTGGTAAATGATAAAAGCAAGCACGATCAGCCCGGTCATCACCATGTGACGCGAAGCGAACGTTGCTTTCACATACTCGCGATCGACGTAGGCCTGCGGTCGCGCACGGCGGTTTTCGATCGCCAGTTGAATCGTCACGTAAATGTGAGCGACGACAGCCGCGAGCAGGAACAAACGGATTATCCAAAGCAAAGGGCCGAGGTCGCGCAGGTGTTGCGAGTAACCGTTGATCCAATCAGGACCGAGAAAAATCTGCAAATTGCCTAGCAGATGCCCGATAACGAACAGGATCAAAATGATGCCGGTGACAGCGACGATCATTTTTTTTCCAACGGACGAGCGATAAAAAGCAGCGAAGATATTCACGAGAGATTTGGCACAGCGTCAGGGCGCGCGGCACGCCCTTTGAGATTATGAACGCCGCTCAGAGCGTCAAGACCGCAGGCATTAGCATCCGTTTCAGGGTTCTGAACGGCTCCTGGCCGCGGTGGAATAAGCAATCTTTTACTTCAGTTTACCCGGGGATATATTTGCCGACCTGATGCCGAACAGCGAAGAGCCTCCGACGGTTTTCCAGGAAATCCTTGGATTTGAGGAGGAACGTTCAGCATTTGCGAACGGGCGTGTTGCCACCACCCGTCCGGCTGGTTTCTGGTCGCATTTTCTCAGCCATGAATGGTCGTCAGCGGCGCTCTATCTGTTTTTAGATGTGGTGACATGGCTCGCTATTTATCGAGTCGCAGGGTGGTTTCGATATGACGCATTTTATGCAACGCCGTTTCAGTTCTTCGTCATCAACCTCATTCAGCTCGGTGTGATAGTGGCGGCGCTCTACTTTGTGGGTGGGTACGATCGCACTGTCGAAAAGCTCACTCTCGGTTATGCAGCCGAGCACATTCTTGCGGTCACCGCAGCTGGGTTGGTCAGCGCAATGCTGATTTATTCCGCGGCGACGTTTGATCAGACGATGAAGCCAAGCCGCGGCGTGCTGCTTTTGAGCTTCGCGATTTTTCTTCCCCTGTCACTGGCTTACCGCCGCTGGATTCGGCAATATGTAGTCGCGAGCAGCGCCAGCCGCTCTTTTTTGGTCATCGGAGGCGGCGCTACGGCGGCCCGTTTTTACGAAGCATACAAGAAGTCCTCAAACGGCCAGCAACTGGAATTCGTGGGTGTAAATGAAGAACGCGTGGGCCAGCCGATTGCCGGTGAAGGATCTCCCATCGTTCAGGGAAATCTCGCGTCCAAGTTGGGCAACCTTAGTAACCGTTACAGCGGCATCGTCCTGGCAGAGCGAGCATGCTCTCTAAGTACCCAATTGTTGGAACGCCTTGTCCACGCGCAGTTCCAGGAAACGCGCGTTTACACTTTGGAATCCTTCTACGAAACTCAATGGCGTTATCTGCCGCTCGGAATTGTCGATCCCTTTTGGCCTCTGCAGACCGGGTTCCAATTAGCGCGCACCTCCCCGTATCACTACCTCAAACGCCTTTTCGATGTCTTTGCCTCGGCAACGGCCTTGGTTATTTGTTCCCCGCTCTTTGTTCTTGTTCCGTTGTTCATCTGGATGAACGACGGTACTCCGGCCTTGTTCAGACAGGAACGAGTTGGCCGCGACGGAAAGCGTTTCATTCTTTTCAAATTCCGGACCATGCGCAGTCGCGGGGATCATCCGGACGAAGATATTTACACGCGCGAAGGCGATCCCCGAGTGACGCGCGTGGGGCGGTTGCTGCGGGAACTTCGGCTCGATGAGTTGCCGCAGCTTTGGAACGCGCTAAAGGGCGACATCAGCTTGATTGGTCCGCGGCCGGAGTGGAGCAAGTGTGCCGAACGCTATGAGCAAAGCATTCCGTTTTATCACTTTCGGCACCTGGTTAAGCCAGGAATCACCGGATGGGCGCAGGTCAACTATCCCTACGGCGAGAGCGACGAGGACGCCGTCGAGAAGCTAAAATACGATCTTTACTACATCCGTCATTACTCGCTAAAGCTGGATGCCATGATCGTGTTAAAAACGTTGTACACAATGCTCTTTGGGAAGGGACGCTAAGCCGAGCGCGAATGATGATCGGCTTGTGATCTGTTGATGAAATTTTTGCTTTCGAAATTTGCCGGGTGATCTCAAGCATCTTCCGCAAGGCGTCTCGCTGGATTTTCTTTGCTGCCCTTGCTTATGCTCCCTGGGCGTACGGCGCCACTACGTCGGCAAGTATCAACATAACTAATTGGGTGTTACTCGTTGCGCTCCTACTTTGGGGTGCCGAGTTACTCACCGGTGGACGGCGGCCCAATTTACCGCCGTTTCTTCTCATACTGACTGGCGCTCTGGTTTGCATAGGAGGCTGGATGGCCCTGAACGCCACGTCCATTTACGACTCAGAATTCTCTCTTTTCGTCCCGCTGCGGAATTTTATGCCACCTTTAACCGGCTCCGTCGATTACGCGAATAGTGTCGCATGGATGTTGCGGGGTGCGTTGTTGCTCGGAACGATATTATTCGTCTCCGATCTGTCGCAGAGTGGCCGATGGTTGCTGCGGATGTGGTATGTCATTGGCCTGGTCGGCGGCTCGATAGCTTTTCTGGGTTTGCTCCAAAAGGCTACGGGAACGCAAATGATCTTCTGGCAACCGCCACCGCCGGAGGACGTCCGAGTAACGACGTTTTTCGCGACGTATTACTATCACGGTAATGCCGGTGCATTTTTAAACTTGGTGTGGCCCTTGAGTGCCGGGCTAGTTATCCGCGCCTTTGCCAGCGGATCCCATCCCTGGATGCGTGCAATGTGGACGAGTGTTTTTCTCGTAACCATAGCTGCAGTGCCCGCAAATACGTCGCGCATGGCTCAACTAGTTGCGCTCCTGTTGCTGATCGCGATTTGTGTGCAATTTGGACCCTTGCTTCTCCGCAAGGTATCGGGTGGCCACAAGAGCGTCGCATTGGCGGGCGCGCTTGCTATTGCTTTAGCGCTTATCGCGTTTGCTCAGGCCAGTCATTTCGAGCAACCGCTGAACCGCTGGCAGTCGGCCAGCGAGCACATTCCCAATGATGCTCGGTGGCAGGCGTCACGCGTCGCCGTACGCGCGTTGCCGGATATCGGATTATTCGGCTTTGGCCCAGGGACATTTCGCGTTGTATTCCCAATATACAATCCCAGTGGGAGCGACCAGGTGCCGGGGACGTGGAGATTTCTGCACGAGGATTACCTGCAGACCGTACTGGAATGGGGGTGGGTTGGAGGCATTCTTTGGGCTCTGGTCTTTTTTGGAGGAATTGCGGTCAGTACTCGTAGTTATAACAAGGATGCCAGGCGAGAATGGACGCCACGTAGACGTGTGCTGCAGCCGTTGGTTATTATAGCGCTCATGGGAGTGGCGCTGCACGCCGTGGTCGATTTCCCGATCCAGATCGAATCCATTCAACTGTATGTAGCCACTTATCTGGGTCTTTGCTGGGGAAGCGTCCTCTGGAGAGACCACGCACCACGGGTGAGCGGACAGGCAGACCTGAGTCCGCACTCTGCTATCCGAGCGGTCCGGTAGAGCCGATAGCTCTACGCGCCGTTGCCTTCGTGATCGAGCTTCGCCCGAGCACCATCGCCACGGTAACCGCGGATATAGGATCCTTCGCCGTATCCGTGCGAAGCGTAATAGTAATAGTAGCCGACGCCGCCACTGCGCCGCAATCGATTCAACACCAGACCGGCCGGACGAACCCCCGATTTACCCAGCAAGGAAATGGCTCTTCGCACCGCTTGACGTGGTGTTTTCCCCGCTCGAACGACCATACACACCGTCTGGGCATGCGGAGTCATCAATAGAGTATCGCTGACTGCGAGGATCGGTGCGCTGTCGACCACGACGCGATCAAAGAGATTTGCAGCCTCGGCAATCAGTTGGCCGAAGAACGGGCCCGCAAGAATCTCAGCGGGATTAGGCGCGCGCCGTCCGCCCGCGAGCACAAATAGCTGGCCTCCCGTCGCGGCGAGAATGTTTTCCGTCAGTTCAATGCTCTCATCGACGAGCTGGATTTCTCCGGCGGGGATCTGACGCGCTGCCGAAGCTATGTCTGCTTCACTCACTAGGCAATCCGTCACTCCCGGCGCGCTATCTCCGCCGGAATTATTTCCGGTATCCGGGAACCGGAAAATCTTGTGCACATTTGGCCGACGGAGGTCGCCGTCGATCAGGAGCACGCGATAACCCTGCTGGGCCAGGGCAAGCGAATAATTGGCGCTTGTGAAACTTTTGCCTTCGTTAGGGACAGCACTGGTGAAAAGCGAAACTTTTCTCTCGGCTTCCGGACCCAGGAGAGAAAGTGCGGCGCGTAAATTCCGGAACGCTTCCGCCGCGGGACTTTGAGGAGTTTCCACCACGACGCGGTAATTGGAACTTCCGAAAGCTTTGCTTCGCTTTTTCAGCCGCTTGACCGGCCCCTCGTCCGTTGTGTCGGGAACGGCCGCGAATACGGGCAACCCGACTGTGGTTTCCGCCTGGTCAACAGTTTTAATAGAACGATCCATCGCGTCGGCGCCAAAAACGAAAGCCAAGCCGACAGCGAGGCCGCCAAGCAACCCCAATAGGATCGTTTTCGTAGGTCGAGGACTAACAGGAAAGTTCGGAAGCGGGGAATGCTCAATCACGCTGACCGCATTCGCCTTGACGTCTTTTGATAGGTTCGTGTCTTTTATCTGGCGAAGGACGCTTTCGTACAACGCACGATCGGTTTCGGCTTGCCGCGCCAACTCCTGATAACCGATCGCGGTGCGGTTGAGATTGACCGCGACGCCCTGCTGGTTTTGCAAAGCTTGTTGCAAGCTCGCCTCGTTCGCTTTGATTTGCTCGATCGTACTGCGCAGAAGTGGAGGTTGCGCCAGCACGGCTTGACGGAGCTTGTCTTTTGCCTCGGCCAGCGCGGCTTTGGCTGCGATCATTTTTGGGTGCTTGTCTTTGTATCGCAGGGCGTAGGTGGTGATCCCTGCTTCCACCTGAATAACACTGCGCCGCGCATCCATCACCATTGCGGCGGCAGAGATACTTGGAATCGCGAGCAACGCGTCGATATTATTGCCAAGCTGATCGACTTGCTGGAGCTCGCCTTCGAGACGAATCTGATCGGCCTTGGCGGCGGTCAATCTGTCGCTCAGCGTTTGCAGCTTGTCCTCTACCAAGCCGCCCCGAGAACCGCCAGCGCCTGAGCCAGACCCTTGTTGCGAGCCCGTCGCGGCTGTTCCGCCGCCAAGTTGCAGAGCATCTGGATTGTTCGCCTTGTATTCGGCGACGGCTGCCTCACTTTTTTGCAGGTTCCTCTTCAAGCGCTCTTCTTCTTCCAATAAATAACGTAATGCGTCCTCGCTCAGCGACGCGCGATGCTCGATTGAGTTGCGAATGTACTCTCGACCCACTGCTTCGGCCAGGCGCTGTGCCATGGCTGGATCCCCGTGCGTCACGTACAAATCGATCAGCCGCGTGCCGCGGCGGATTGCCGGTTTCACCATGCCGACCATTGCTCGACCCAGTGCTTCTTCGACCGGTGTAAACGTTGTGCCATCAGCCTTCTCCGCCTTGGTCGCGCCCGGCGACGGCTCCGCGCGCTCGGTCGCGCTGGAACTCTTGTCGGCGACAACACTTTGACCCAGAAGAGCGCGTCCACCATCTTGCGCCAACCCTTCGGAACGCACAACCCGAGCCAGAAGCGCCTGGTTAGTGAGATTCTGTTCGATCGTTCGCAGCGCCTCTTGGCTAGCCAGAAATACCGAGCGCATCCGCGTCGCGGAATCGTCCGTTGCGACGAAACTCGGTTCCTGAAATTGCACTTCCAAGAGCGTGTGGCCTTGGTAGAGCTTAGGCGTCCGCGCCAGACTACCCAGCGCAAGGAAAAGGCCGGCCAAAACGCAAATCGCTACGATCCAAATACGTTCGATGAAAGAATGCCAGTAGCGCCGAAAATCGAATCCGCGTAGTCCCTCGCCGTACGGCTCGGTCAGTTTTTCAAGATTTGGGGAAACACTCGTTCCCACTACAGATTGGGCAGGATCAATCACGGGAAAATATTGGTCCGAAGCTTACACCCAAGACGTCCGCTCGGAAAGGCGAAGGCGCAAAAACTTTTCAGCTAAAAGATGCTTTCGCCGACGGTTATGGTATCGCCCGGCTCTACGCGAAAACTGCCGCCGGTTCCCTTGGTGAAGCGCTTCGCGTTCACCTTGAAAACCTGATCGCCATTCGCGTTATGTCGCCGCACCGTGATTCTTTCCGGCGCGGCGATCCGCGTATATCCGCCGGCAAGCGCGATCGCCTCGAGTAAATCAATACCCTCCGGACTGCCTTCGGGCATTTCCAAACTCCCAGGGTGACTTACTTGGCCCAAAATCGAAAAACGCCGCTTCGCGTAGCTAAGGAGCGAAACATTGACCCTTGGGTGTACCAAATAATCACGTCCGTACAACTCTGTGAGCCTCGACGCTGCCTGAGTCAGGCTCAATCCCGCCAGGTGTACTGAGCCCAGCAACGGCACGCTCAGGTTGCCCTCGGGGTTCAATCGTCCGTTTGCTCGGAGATCGTCTTCGCCAAAAACCTCGACGGTCACTTGGTCGTTCGGACTTAAAATGTAACCAGCCGGTGCGCTGGCTCCGCCGGTTGTTGCAGACGCCGAAGTCACGCCCGCGGGCTGCGATGCGCCCGTGCCCGGCTGGCTTTGGGCCAATAGGAACTCCGGAAGCAACAACAATGCGAGCGCAGTGGCCAACCAACGTCCCCGTATCCCAGTTCGCAAATGACTCAAACCTTCTTTAGAACCTGACCGTCGCTCGAACGCCGACCTGATTGTCATCGAAGCTGAAGAAATTGTCATTGCTGCTGTCCTCGCGGTGCAGATAGTACACTCCAGCGCTCAGCCACCTGGTAATCAGCACGTCAAGTGACGGCTCGATAAACCAGTAATTGTCGTTCCGCGTCGCATCAACATTATCAGCAGCGGCGAAGTAATGTGAATGTTCATAACCGGCGGCCAAGCCGAAGTAAAGGCGGTGGAACAAACGCTGCTGAAAGCGACCGACGACATACGCGTTCGTGAAATCTTGTCCGGGTTCGAACCCGGAATTGTAAACCCGGTTGCCAGCAGCCAGTGTGAAAGTTGAACCCTCAAATGGATAGTACGTGAGTCCCACTTCAAACACCGGGGTGGTATACGTGCTCCGATCACTATCGAATTGGCGAAACTCAACCCCTCCTGATGCGTATAAGCCCATTTTGGCTGTCACCTCGTAATTGAGGCGGAGGTTCACCTGCTCGAACGTTTGGTTCGGAGTGGGATCATCCACCCAGTTATACCCAAACGTGCCGCCAACGCCGACGGACACCTTTGGCAGCCAGTTATAATAAATGTAAAGACCGCCCGAAACGGTGTAGTCACTAATGTTATTGGGGTAGAAGTAGGTGTACGAATCGAACTCGCCCTGCAGGAACACTTTGCCAGTCAGATCATACTGCGCCCTTGCCCGGGTATTGAAGATGTTCGTGCGTGCGGGCGCATTCGCATCGGTATTGGCCCACAGTCCCGTCGTATCGATGAAGCTGTTGAGATTTGCCGATTGGAGCAGCACCACGTCTTGCTCCAAGCTCAGCCTCAAGCGGCCGGTGCTGTATCCACCTTCGAGGCGAATCAGTTGATTAAATGCGTCCTCGTCCGAGTGATTGACATACAGAATAGCGCTCGGCATGTAATCCAATCGCAAATAGCTTCTGCTTTGACCCTGTACGTCGCCGAAGCCAAGGGTCAGCAGGGGCTCGATCGCGAAATAATAATCCGATGTCTTATTGGTGTGAGTGAGAAAGATGTTGTCATCCCAAACACCCCGGACCGAGAACTCAAATCCGTAATGAAACCGGCGCGGCTCGGATGAGGTCGGCCCCTCACCCATCGCGATGTTCTTCGTGCTGAACCCACCGTACGGCCCTCCCGCTGCGGGTGACCCAATCACGCTTGTCTGCGCTGTGGTGTAGTTCGTCGAAGATGACCACGGATCGGATGAAGGTGAAAATGCTTCTTCTGACGAAGGCAACGGTGCAGCCGAAGAGGGTAAGGCCTCGGCTGGTGTAGAAGGCGACGATGCAGACGAGCTGGGTAATGGCTCGGCTGATGTAGAAGGCAACGCTTCGGATGCGGAAGGCAGCGGCGCTGTTTGCGTCGACGGCGCGGACTCACTCGAAGGAAGCGTTGGCTCCGACCAGGGCGGCAAAGCCGCCTCATCAACAGACTCCTGCGCTTGCGCAGCAAGAACGACTGCGAAGAACATTGCTGCAACGAGTGCCGACGTTCTGCCAACAATCAGGTGGGCGATTTCGACAGCGGTGGTAGCTGCCGGGCGGGCTGAAAAAGGTGCGAAGCGGTGGAGGTACAAGGCATAACCGGGGCGCATGGCCGCGAGACTAGGGTGTCGCCAAAACGTCGTCAATCAAAAAATGTTAGTAAAAATCAGGAAATTTTGGTGCGGCTTTTGCCCCTCCCGGATGACGCCGTCGGCTCATTTGAAGAAAACGGGGGTTTTAAAGGAGATATTTGCTTTGCAGTTGTTCGCATAAGACGTTTCACATTGGTTCAGCAGGACTCATGAACGGCCCGTCAGAGCGCGAAGCGACGCTTGCAATCAACGAAATTTATCACTCCATCCAAGGCGAGAGCACATGGGTCGGTTGGCCGTGCGTTTTTGTGCGCCTAACATTCTGCGACTTGCGGTGCAACTATTGCGATACGGAGTACGCCTTTTACGAGGGGAACAAACGAAGCTTGGGCGAAATTTTGGACGCCGTCGCAGCATATCGGTGCCGCTTGGTCGAGATTACAGGCGGGGAACCATTGTTGCAGAAAAACGTGCTGCCGCTGATGTCGATGCTGTGTGACTCAGGTTACACGGTGCTGCTCGAAACCAGCGGCGCGCATGACGTATCGAAGGTCGATCCGCGCGTGCACCGCATCATGGATCTGAAGACCCCGGGGAGCGGCGAAGTGGACAAAAATCTTTGGTCGAACATTAAACACCTCACCACTCGGGACGAAGTGAAATTCGTCATCGGCTCGCGCGAAGATTATGAGTGGTCGCGCGATAAAGTGCAGCACTACGATGTTCCCTCTCGGTGCCGAGCCGTGCTCTTCTCGCCAATTTTCGGCAGGATCGATCCGCGGGAAATCGTCGAATGGATTCTGGCAGATAATTTGAACGTCCGTTTTCAGCTTCAGATGCACAAATTCATCTGGAGACCAACTCAGCGCGGCGTCTGATTATGCGCGCGCGCTTGACGAAAGATTTCACATTTGAAGCAGCGCAGACTTTGCCGAAAGCGCCGGAGGGCCACAAATGCCGGCGGGTGCACGGACACAGTTTCAAGGTCGAAGTTTCCGTTGAAGGCGATGTCGATCCGACGGTCGGCTGGCTCTATGATCACGCGAACATCAGCGCTGCAATGAAGCCGCTTCTGAAAATCCTGGACCACACGTATCTCAACGACATCGAAGGATTGGAGAATCCGACCATCGAAAACATGGCCGAATGGTTCTGGAAGAGATTAGACCCTCAATGTCCCGGCCTCTGCGAGATCGTCGTGCACGAAACACCCACGGCGCGTTGCATCTATCGAGGTCAATAAGCAGCAACGGCTGGAACGCCATGGCTCGTCGCCCAACCTACAACTCAATCGCATAGCGTTTCAGCTTGTTGTATAGGGTGGGTCGCTGAATCCCGAGGAGTTCCGCTGCTTTCTTCTTGTTCCCGCGGCATTCGGCGAGCGCCTGGAGAATCGCGTTCCGCTCCAAGTCGTCGAGGGTTTGTACGCCCTTGCGGGGCAACCCGCCGAGTTCGGTTTGTTGCAACGCCGGAGGCAACTGTATTTCGGCGGGCAACTCCTTTACCCCGATCACGCCCTCCCTGGCGAGAACCACCGCGTATTCGATGGCGTTTTGCAGTTCGCGAACATTTCCCGGCCACGAATAATCGAGCAACTTCTGAAAAGCATCCGGTGAAACGTCCGGCTCCGGCTTACTCAGTTGCTGAGAAAATTGCCTAACGAATTGGGCGATCAACGGCGGGATGTCCTCTCTTCGTTTCCGCAGCGCCGGCACTTCAATCTGGAAAGTGTTTAGACGGTAGTACAAATCGGAGCGCAGCCGGTTCTCGGCGAGCGCCTCGGGAATGGACCTATTAGTCGCTGCGATCGCGCGGAAGTCTGCTTTCATCGTCTGCGTGCTGCCAAGCGGCCGATACTCACGCTCTTGCAGCACGCGCAGGAACCGCGTCTGCAAATCAGCCGGCATGTCGGATATTTCGTCAAGGAACAGCGTGCCGCCGTCTGCCGCAGCGATCATTCCCGGGAAATCGTGCATCGCTCCGGTGAACGCGCCTTTGACGTAACCGAAAAGTTCTCCCTCAATCATTGTTTGCGGGAACGCTGCGCAATTGAGCTTCACCATCGGTTCTCCGGCGCGCCGGCTGCGGGCGTGAATAGTGTTCGCAATCACTTCCTTGCCTACGCCGCTTTCGCCTGCGATGAGAACGTTCGCATCCGAGGGCGCCATCGCCCCGATCAGTTCCTCAATCTCCTGCATCGGTTTGCTCTTAAAGACTGGGGCAGGTCGCGCTTCCGCGATCTCCAGCCGCTTCTCCAATTGCTCAGTCTTCTCCCGTAGTTTTTCAGCTTCCCGGAGCAGGAACTGTTTCTCCAATGCTTTCTCCACGAGGCTCAGCAGTTCCTCCGGCGCATACGGCTTGCTGATAAAATGGTACGCGCCGCGTTTGATCGACTCGATGGCGTTATGAAGCGAGTCGTGCGCCGTCAGAATGACCACCTGCGCTTTAGGCAACTCCGTCTTGATCCGATCGAGCATTTCCAATCCGTGGGCGTCCGGCAGTTGTAGATCCAGCAACACGAGCGACGGCGAATTTGATTTCAGCAACTTCAGGCCCTGCGCGGCTGTAGCCGCGGCATCCACGTGATAACCATGGCGCTTGAGTAACGCTTCCAGAGTCATCAACACCGGCCGCTCGTCGTCGATGATCAGGACGCGATGGTTCTCCGTTTTCATTACTTTGTGCCGCTGGTATTACGCACGTGCAGGGGGCTGCAGTTGCTTAAACTGCGAGAATGCCATGAGATTCAACCATGTTCGGATTGCCCGCTCGACATCGGGAGTGCCATTGTCGAAACGAGCGTCGCAGCCTTGGGATCGTATTGAGCCTGCAACTCTCCGCCGTGCGCTGCTATTATAGCGCGGACGCGGTTCAGACCAAGGCCATAATGTCTCTGGCTGATGTTGCGGAGTGGTTGCCGCCCCCAATTTTGCGTGTCCGAAGAAAAAACCGCTTTTGGTTCGTGGAGGGTGAACAGGAACCGCCCATCGCTGATTCTGGCCCTTGCAACCAGTGCGCCCTTGCCGCGATCGTGCTGAAAAGCGTTGGCAAAAAGCTCCATAAACACTTCCTGGAGCAGCTGCGGATCAATATTCAGCATCCCGTCCTGAAGTTGCACATCCCATGTGATCTCGTGGTTTTTTTTTGAAAAATTGCTCTCGATCTGCGTGCGCATGTCGGTCAAAAATTCATCAGCCGGATAAGTAACCACATTGGGCGCAACGTCTCCGACTGCTCTCGAAAGCAGTTGCAGCGTCGAATTCATGCCTGAGACGACTTCACGCAGACGCTTAATCTCACTTGTCAGTTCCTCATCCTGGGTCAGTTCACCGATGTAAGCCGACTGCAGCTCGATCGCGTTCAAATCATTGCGCAAATCATGACTGAGTTGTCGGACAAAACGAACCGTGTCGCTCCACGACACGATCAAGGAGTCTGTTGGCGCTTCCGAAGAATTGCCTGCCATAACTGTAGACTACCCGGATTGTCCGAGCGAAAACCGATCATCTGCCGCTCCATCGCCGGCAGCGACCTTGATCCGTCCATCGTTGCTCGCCAGATGCCGTAACAAGTGAAAAACGTCCTCCGGGTCCGCATCGACTGAGCGCGCGATCTCTTCCGCGGTTTTACCTTCACCGGAAAGCGCCTCGCGCACTTGCTTCTGGAGCTGCAACAGTTTGCTCGCGGCTTTCTTGCCCGCTTCGACGCCGGGTTGATCATACGCATTGATGTTAACCAGCGAGCCGTAAAAACCGACTGCTCGTTCATACAACGCGATCAGTGCTCCGACGTAAAACGCGTTTACCTCGGGAATGCTCATGGTAATCGATTCCCGTCCCTTCTCGTACAACGCGCTGCGGGTCCCGCGCAAAAATCCCTCAAGATAATCGCCGCTCGTGATTCCATCCTCGACTTCAAACCGGGCGTTGCGTCGATCCTTGCGCACTTCTACAAATGTCACAAAAAAATTCAGGACGCCGTCGCGCAGTTGTTGAACATATGAATGCTGGTCGGTTGAGCCTTTATTCCCGTACACGGCAATGCCCTGATGCACAATTTCTCCCGTTAGATTCTTTTCTTTGCCTAACGACTCCATCACCAGTTGCTGAAGGTATTTGGTGAACAGTGCCAGCCGGTCTTTGTAAGGGAGAACAACCATGTCCTTCTCGCCTTTTCCGTTGCCGACGTAATACCACATGAGTGCGAGGAGCATGGCGGCATTTTGCGCGACGTCGGGGACGCGGGTGCGCTCGTCCATGGCCGCAGCGCCGGCGAGGAAGGCGTCGATGTCAAATCCTTGCAGCGCCATCGGTAATAGCCCGACCGCGCTCATCACCGACGTGCGTCCGCCAATCCAGTCAGGCATTCGGAAACGCGCGAGCCAGCCATTCGCTTCGGCATGTTTGTCCAACTCGCTTCCAACGCAGGTCACAGCGACAGCGTGCCTGGCAAACTGAAGTCCTTTCGCAGCGAACTTCGCTTCCGCCTCGAGCATTCCATTCCGGGTGTCCTTTGTCCCACCGGATTTTGAGACAACGATGACGAGCGTTTGCGCAAGGCCCTCCCCTATCCTGTCAAACACGCGATCAAAACCTTCAGGGTCGGCGTTGTCGAAGAAAAAGATGTCCATCGGATCGTCTGGCGAGCCGAGCGCGGCTGACACGAATTGCGGTCCCAGGGCCGAGCCGCCGATCCCAATGTGGAGCACGTGCTCAAAGCGCCTTCCGTTTTCCGCGGTGATTTTCCCGGTGTGAACATCTTCGGCGAATGCCTTGATACGGCGGATCGTGTCTTCGATTTCCGACCGGCTTTCCGGCGTCGGTGCAAGGCCAGGATTCCTCAGCCAGTAATGACCAACCATTCGGTCTTCTGTGGGATTAGCGATTGCTCCCGTCTCCAATTCTCGCATCGCCGCAAACGCATGCTCGATTTGCGGTCGCATTTTCTCGAACAGATCGTCCGAAAATTTCATCCGGCTGATATCGAGAGAGAAGCCGATTTTACGATATTGCAGGAAATATCGTTGAAATCGCTGCCAGAGTGAAGAAGAGGCCATGTTGTGAGAATACCGAAGTGAAATTCGATTGCGGCGTCAAGTCGCGGCAATAACTTCGTCTTCCATCATGAGTGCCGCCACCAGGCAACAAATGCCGCATTTGTATGCGGGTATTATCGCGCTGGGGCTCGCCGCGATCATCTTCTTCGCTGGTCAGCGGGTCCTGATTCATCTCGAACGCGCCACCATTGTTTCCACGGCTCCTGAAATCTTTCCCCTCAAAAACCAGGGACTCGCGTTTCAACGTGCCGCTACGCATTCGCCTAAAGTATTGCCCATTTATGGCAGTTCAGAATTATTAAGGCCCACAGCAGCACCAGAACGGGGCGACATTTTCTTTCGCACCGCGCCAACAGGTTTCCAACTTTCGCCCGTTGGCAGCGGCGGTGCGAACCCGCTGATCATGTTGCAAAAAGTCGGGGCTCTCGGCTCAGCTTTGCGTGGCAAAAGGCTGGCCTTCTCGCTTTCGCCCGGATGGTTCTGCACGCCAAAGCCCAGCACCCAGGGGTACACGGGAAATTTTTCGCCCATGGCTGCGACCGAGATGGTGTTTGGCACCGCACTGGATTTTGGACTGAAGCGCGACATCGCTGCGCGCATGCTCCAGTTTCCGGAAACGCTTGAACAAAGACCATTCCTTGAATTTGCATTAAGACGCCTCGCCTCCGGGCAACCGGTTGATCGCTTGGTCTTCTGCGCGCTCTGGCCGGTGGGAAAAATTCAGACCGCCTTGTTCGAGTTGGAAGATCATTGGGCAGCGCTGCATCACATAAGGCGTAAAATGAAGGCCCCTCCACCGCTGCAGGAAGAAACGGTCGATTGGCCACAATTCATTGCCAAAGCGAGCAAAGCGAAGCCTGCGGATGCCGAGATGATCCAACAACCTTCGGGATTGGAGAGAAAAGTTGCTCTCGGATCGCGTGACGTCGAATTCCAGGTCGGCGTCAAGGCATCACCGGCATGGATCGATCTGGATTTGCTCCTGCGTTGTCTGGCAACTGTCCACGCGCGACCACTCATTCTCAGCATGCCTTTAAGCGGCGATTTTTACGATCAAGCGGGTATTTCGCCCTCAGCTCGCAACGAGTTTTACCGGAAGCTCCCCGCGCTCGTGGAGCAATACCACTTTCCGGTATTCGAATTTCAGGAGCACGACGAAGACCCGGCTTTTCTTATCCGTCATCAGAGTCATCTCACAGCAAAAGGCTGGACATATTACGACCGTGTCCTTGACGATTTTTTTCACGGGCGTTTGCCACAACGCTAAGAAGTGATCACCTTCCCCTCGGTTGAAGCATCACGACACGGTGCAACTCCTCCATGATAGCTGCGGAATTCGCGGACAAGGTTTTACAACTCCTGGCCTCGGTAGGCGAGACCGATGAGGTACTCACCAACCTCGATCTGCCGCTCTACGATTATCAGGTGCTCGACTCGATGAGAACGGTTCAACTCATCCTGATGATCGAAGAAGAATTCGGAATAAAAATTTCGCCGGCGGAATTTGAACGCGAACGCTGGCGCACACCGCGAGCTGTGATCGCCGATCTCCAGCAGCGGATACGCACGTGAGCTGGTTCGAACGACATCCCGCGGTGTATCGCGTGCTGCTGATTCTTTATTACGTCGCCGTCATTACGATTTTGATCGCGATGTATGGTCGTGGCGATTTCCGCACGCCGCCCTTTGTGTATCAGGGCTTCTAGTGAATCTGACCCAACGAATTGATCACTGGGCCACAGCGGCACCGGAAGCAATCGCGCACCTTAGCGGCGACAAAACTCTGACATACGGCGAACTGCGCGAGCGCTCGGACGGGCTGGCGTCGTACCTGACAAAGCGTTTCAGCGACGATTGCAGACCGATTGCTGTGCTCGGTCATCGCGAGCCGGAAATGCTGATCGCATTTCTGGGCGTGGTAAAATCCGGCCGTCCTTATGTGCCAATAGACATAGCGCTACCGCAGAGGCGGATCGATCAAATCCTGGCAAGTTCGAACGCCGCGTTAACCCTGACTCCTGATCAGATCCGGCAATTCTCCACGAGTGAACTAGGCGCCCCCACGATACCCGTCGAGAAGAACGAACCGTTTTACATCCTGTTCACGAGCGGCAGCACCGGCGAACCCAAAGGCGTGATCATCACCCTCGCCTGCCTCGAACATTTCATTAGCTGGATGCTGGCGGAGCAGCAGTTCAGCAACCGCGTCGAAGTATTTTTGAATCAGGCGCCGTTCTCGTTCGATCTATCGGTAATGGATATGTTTTGCAGCCTGGCAACAGGCGGCACGCTCTTCAGTATCAGCCGCGATTTGGTTGAAAATCCAAAAAAGCTTTACCGCGCACTGGCCAGTTCCGGCGTGACCACCTGGGTCTCGACCCCGTCGTTTGCACAGATGTGTCTCGTCGAAGACAAGTTTGCCGAGGCGATGCTGCCGCACGTGAGGCGGTTTCTTTTTTGTGGTGAAACACTCGCACCCCAAACCGCAGCTCAACTCCTTGCGCGCTTTCCGCAAGCGCAAGTTTGGAACATGTATGGCCCAACCGAGGCAACTGTCGCCACGACCTCAATTCAGGTTGACGCTGCGATCTTGGAAAAATATTCGCCATTGCCAGTGGGTCGCGTGATGCCCGGCACAAAAGTCTTCATCGTCGATGAGAACGGCGCGGAGTTGCCCGCTAACGAGCGCGGCGAAATCATTGTCACAGGGCCGAACGTAAGTCCCGGTTACGCCGGGCGCTCCGATCTCACAGCCCGGGCTTTTTTCGAGCATCGCGGCTTGCGCGCATACAAGACGGGCGACCTGGGCTGCTTTCGTGACAGCCTGCTGTTTTTTGAAGGCCGCATCGATGAACAAATTAAGCTCAGCGGATACCGCATCGAACTCGGCGACGTTGAAGCGAATCTGCGCGCGCTGCCGACGGTGCGCGATGCAGTCGTGGTTCCGGTGAAAAAGAGCGGCGTCGCTCAATCGCTGACCGCATTCGTAACGTTGTTCGCGCGAAATGAGACATCAGACTTCAAGCTGGCGCACAATCTGCGGAGCCAACTCGGTGAGCGCCTGCCAGCGTACATGTTGCCGCGCAAATTTATTTTTCTCGATACGTTTCCCATGACGGCCAACGGCAAGGTAGACCGAGCCGCGCTGACCAGGTCGCTGTGATTCCCTACGCAGATTTCACCTACTTCGTCCTGCTGCTTTATGTAGCAGTGCCGACACTGATTCTCGGTTTGTTCGGCCGCGCCGGTTGGCGCTGGGCTCTCCTCGTCACCACGGTCATGCTCCTCGTGCAGTACGAGGAGGTGCTTCATTTGGGAGCGCCTTTCCCAGTGCGCGAAATCTGGCTCGTATTGGCGTTCGCCTCCTGGCAATGGCTGGTCGTGCGCGCCTTTGCAGGCGCGGGCGCGCGCGCAGGCTGGCTGTTCTACGCCGCAATCGGGCTTAGCGTGCTTCCGCTAGCACTGACGAAAGTGATTCCGCTGGTCTCACCGAAAACTCAGTTCGGATTTCTTGGGATTTCTTACGTCACGTTTCGCGCGCTCGATATCGTGTTTTGCTTGCGGGACGGCGTTATCGCGAGGCCCGGCGCCGTCGATCTATTCATGTTTCTGTTTTTCTTTCCTACGATTTCCGCCGGGCCGATCGATCGTTATCGCCGCTTCGCTCCCGAGTGGAGAAAAACACGAAGTCGCGCTGAGTTCCTGGCCGATCTCGACGGCGCCGTGCACCACTTCTTTCGCGGCCTGCTCTACAAGTTCATACTCGCTGCGCTGATCGAACAACGCTGGCTCAAGCCGGCGGGGCACAGCGGTAGTTTCGCTGCGCTGGTCAGTTACATGTATGCCTACAGCTTTTATTTGTTCTTCGATTTCGCGGGATACAGCGCCTTTGCCATCAGCATCAGTTATTTGTTTGGCGTCCACACTCCAGAGAACTTCAACCGGCCGTTCCTTGCGCGAAATATTCGTGATTTTTGGAATCGCTGGCATATCACTCTTTCCTTCTGGTTTCGCGATCACGTTTACATGCGTTTCCTGCTCGCTGCTGCGCGCGGCAAATGGTTCAAAAGCATGCACACCGCCGCGATCCTGGGATACTTCCTGGCTTTCGGATTAATGGGGCTATGGCACGGCATTGAGCTGCACTACATCTTATACGGTCTTTACATGGCAACGCTGCTTTCTGCGTTCCACATTTTCTCCAGCTGGAAGAAGGTTCATCAGCAGTGGCGCGAAGGCCCGCTCTGGAATGCGCTCGCCGTTTTCATCACTTTCAACGCGGTTTGCTTCGGTCTGCTAATTTTCTCCGGGCGGATCGGCGCTGCGCCGATTGTAGAAAAACGGCCCGAGAAGCTTTCGACGCTGAAGGATGTTCCCTAGCTCTCCGGATTTACCGGAAAATGCTTGTTCTTAAGACGCTCTGGCACGGCTTTGGTTTGCTCCGCCTCGATCTGTTCAGTCGCGGCGTTCAGTGAATCGTACGCTTCGCGGCTCTTGGCCGCGCGACACATGTAAGCGGTCGCGTGCGCGAGAGGGATGCGCGCCTCTGGCATCCCGACAAATTCCACCGCTTGTTGCGTGGCGATCGCAAGCTGCAACGCTTCGGGATCAGCAAGGCCAACGTCTTCGCTTGCGAAAATCACAATTCGCCGCGCAATGAAACGGAAATCTTCACCGGCGTGCAGCATTTTTGCCAGCCAGTACATCGCGCCCTTTTCATCCGAAGCCCGCATGCTTTTGATGAACGCGCTGATGGTGTCGTAGTGCGCGTCGCCGACACGATCGTAAACGACGGCCTTCTGTTGGATGCTTTCCTCTGCGGCGGCGAGCGTGAAGTGAATCGCGCCACGCGAATCAGGTGGAGTGGTTAGCACGCCAATCTCGAGCGCATTCAGACATTTGCGCGCATCGCCGTCGCTGAGCTTCGCCAGATGCCGTCGCGCGTCCTTGTCGATCTTCACGTTGTGATTTCCGAGGCCGCGCTCTTTGTCGGGTAACGCGCGATCGATCAACTGCTCCAATTGTTCGACGGTGAGCGGTTCGAGTCGAAAAACCTGTGAGCGCGACACCAGCGCGCTGTTGACATAGAAGAACGGATTGTACGTCGTCGCACCGATAAGGCGGAGATTTCCAGCTTCGACGTCAGGCAGAAGGATGTCCTGTTGCGCCTTATTGAAATGATGAATCTCGTCGACAAACAGGATGGTCTTTTGGCCCGATGTGCGGAGCCGATTCGTGGCCGCGGCAAGCACGCGGCGCATTTCGGCAACATTGCTTTCCACGCCGCTGATCCGGACAAATTTCGCGTGCGTCATCTCGGCGGTGACGCGCGCCAGCGTGGTCTTTCCGCTGCCCGGCGGCCCATAGAAGATCACCGAGGGCAGGCGATCAGCTTCAATCGCGCGACGCAAAAGTTTGCCAGGGGCAAGAATATGTTCCTGGCCGACAAATTCCGCGAGCGAGCGCGGCCGCATCCGTGTGGCGAGCGGCGCAGTGGTGCTTGCAGTTTCCATCTCCTGCGCTTCCTCGAATAGGTCCTGCACCTGAGAAATTACGGCGCGCTCCTGATGCAAGCAATCGTGCCTCATGCTAAGGGGCCATTGTCCTGCGTCGCACGCAAACATATTGCAGCTTGCGCTGCGAACGCGCGATAAGCGAAAACTGCGAGTAGATGAAGCTGCTTAGTGCGCCGCGTCAGCCATTCGTTGGTCTAGCGTTGATGGCTGCGACGGGAATTTCCGTGGCCGAGGTCGTTCCGCTGCCACCTACAGCGCTCATTTCAACGGCGCTAGTTATCGGAATCTGCATCCTGATTACGCTCTGCTGGCCGAGATTGGCCGCAACATATCTCATCGTGGCAGTTGGTTTTTTTCTTCTGCACAAATTCGCGACAACGAACACCGGAGGCCAGCAACTCGCGGACAAACTCGGCGAGCGGTCGCGCGTCGTCACAGCAGTCGGATGCGTGATCACTGAGCCGAAGATTTCCCCGACCGGATTCGCAACTTTCCTGCTCAAACTGAAATCAATTGAACTCGAAGGCAAAACCGAATTCACGCGCGCAGTCTGGCAGGTCCGTTGGAAAGGCGCATCGGAGTTTGGCGATGAACTGAAACTTTTTGGAACCGCCGAGCCAATCGCGCCGCCACGAAACCCCGGGGAATTCGATATGCGCGCTTACCTGGCACGGCATGATGTCCGTCGAATGCTCTTCGCTCGTTATCCGGAGGACGGCACGCTGATCCGCCACGGCGGCGGCAATCCGGTCCTGCGCGCTGCACAAGGTTCGCGCACCTGGATGCAAAACGCGTTGTGCCGCGGCTTGGACGATGCGCCCGAGGTAAAAAGTTTCATCAGTGGAATCGTGCTTGGCATCCGGCACGAAACACCGGAGGACATTGAAGAGCAGTTTCAGCAAACCGGCACGATTCACCTTTTCGCGGTCGCTGGCTTGCACGTGGGAATTGTGGCGGCGCTTTTGTGGGTGTTGGCTGCGATCGCGCGCCTGCCACGTAAGCGCGCAGCTGCGTTCATCATTCCGTCGCTCTTTTTCTATGCGGCGGTAACCGGGCTTCACATCCCGGCGTTACGTGCTGCTGTGATGGCTTCGATCCTTGTCGGCAGTTACTTCTTCGAACGACGAGTATTTCTACCAAACAGCCTCGCGGCCGCGGCGTTTTTCATTCTCTGCTGGAACACGAACGAGCTCTTTTCCACCGGGTTCCAGCTTTCCTTCGCGGTAGTTGGCGCAATTGTACTGTTCACCGACCCGTTCTTCAGACTTTTTCAGCAGCGTGCGGCTCCGGATCCTTTTCTACCGCAAAGTCTGGTGCGCGGTCCACGCCGATGGATGCACGCCACGTATGAATGGCTTTGCGGTGGCGTATCGGTCTCGCTTGCAGCGTGGATTGGTTCATTGCCGTTGATTCTTTGGTACTTCCATCTGGTCACGCCGATTTCTTTGCTGGCAAACCTCGTCGTTGTTCCGATCGCATTCTTTGTCCTCGCCGTTGCGCTTCTGTCGCTGATGACCACGCCGCTCCTCCCGTGGGTCGCCCTTATTTTCAATAACGCCAACTGGACACTGGCCACGCTGGTCATCGGCATCGTTCATCTGTTCGCGCAAATTCCCGGCGGACATTTTTATGTTGGCGAACCTGACTGGCGCGGCCGGACCTCTGCGAAGATGACGGTGCTGGACTTGGGCGCGGGCGCGGCCGTTCACATCCGAGTGAATGGCCGCGATTGGTTGGTCGATTGCGGGAGCGAACGCACCTACGGGCGCATCGTGCGCGAGTATTTGCACTGGGCGGGCGTGAATCGGCTTACGGGGATAGTGCTCACCCACGGCGATTCGCAGCACATCGGTGGCGTCACGCAATTGTTGCGCGATTTCCCCCGGGTCCGTCTGATCGATAATCCTGCGCCCGATCGTTCGCTCATTCATCGACGGCTGTCCCGATTAGTGTCGGAACTGGAAGGACGCGGACGCAAACCTGGTGAGTTGGCCGCGGGAGATAATTTTTATTTGTCCCGCGATGCTCTTGCACATGTTTTGTTTCCGCCCCGCGGCTTTGCAGGAGCAACAGCGGACGATCAAGCGTTGTTTATCCGGCTATCCATTGCGCCGGGCACATTCGTTTCGTTCATGTCGGACAACGGCGCGGAAACTGAGCGCGCGTTGTTGAGCAATGGTTCGGACCTGCAAAGTAACATCCTCGTGAAGGGCCAACATTACTCCGGAAGTTCCGGCTCGGTTCCGTTTCTGGATGCCGTTCGGCCGCGCTTGATCATCGCGACCTCGAGAGAGTTTCCGGAGCACGAACGGATCAGTGAACAGTGGGCTGAACAACTTCGCGACCGCGGCATCAAACTGTTTCGCCAGGACGAAACCGGTGCTGTGGAATTGAACTTCTCAGGCGACGAATGGAGCGCGCGAGCTTATCTGACGGGCGAAGTCTTTCGAAGCGTCAGCCGATGAATGGGCGCGCCCTGATCGCGAAATTTCTTTTCGAACTTGGTTACCGGAAGAACGGCATCATCCGACGAGGGCGGGAGAACTTGAAATTGTCGGGGAGCGCGGCTTACCCGTTCGATTTGATGAAAATAATCGAGCTGATCGGTCGCGACGCGCAGGATACCGTGTTTCTCCAGCGCAGCTGCGATTGCCTCCAAAAAGTCGTGCGTAAAAATCCGTCGCAACTGATGCCGGCGCTTCGGCCACGGATCGGGAAACAAGAGGTAAAAAGTTTCCACCGAAGATTCAGGCAACAGGTAGCGCACGGCGAATAAAGTGTCCGCGCGCAGCACACGCACGTTTTCGATCTTCTCCGCCTTGCGGCGAACTTTCTCTACGCGCTTGGTCAACCGCTCGATCCCGAGGAAATTTCTCTTCGGGAACCGTCGTGCCATTTCGCAGAGAAAAGATCCATCGCCGCACCCAAGATCGACGTGCAGAGGTGCGCTGCGACCAAAAAGTTCCGCACCATCCAGACGGGCGACCTGCAATTCTGGCACCAGTTCGATCACGGAGGAAAATGTCGGCATCTGGCCGATGCTTCAACTCCGCCAGGATGCGCGCGCTGAAGGGAAACATCTTGAACAGCGTCGCGTCCGGAGCGACATGAAAGAGACAGTATGAATCGAATTTTTCTTCTCGCTTTTGGCTGCGTGGCACTTGCGGCTGCTAGTTACGGGCAAAGTCCCGCCCCGGCTACAACAAGGACCGCGGTTTTTGCGGGTGGGTGTTTTTGGTGCATCCAGCCGGCATTCGACAAAACACCGGGCGTGATCAAAACCGTGGTGGGCTATTGCGGCGGGACCGAACCGAATCCGACTTACAACCTCGTGACGTCGGAAAAAACAAATTATCGCGAATCAATCGAAATCACCTACGACCCCGCCAAGATTTCCTACGAGCAGCTTCTCGACATCTATTGGCGACAAATCGATCCCACCCAATCCGACGGCCAATTCACCGATATCGGACCGAGTTATCGCGCCGCAATTTTTTATGGCAACGCCGAGGAAAAGAAAATTGCCGAGGCTTCAAAAGAGAAACTCACGCGCTCCGGAAAATTCAAAAAAACGATTGTGACCGAAATTTTGCCTGCAATGAAATTTTGGGCTGCCGAAGATTATCACCAGAAATATTACCGTCAGAACCCGGAGCATTTCGAAGCTTTCGAAGAAGGATCCGGCCGCGTGTCATTCAAAAAAGACAAGTGGGGCGGCAAACAATAGCTTGCTGCGCGAGCATCGACCTTCGCAATTCGAGACAGATATCTGAAGCATGATTGGAACATTGGATCCGAAAATTCCGCCAGGACCGCTCGATCAAAAATGGCGTAATCATCAGGACCATTCGCGATTGGTCAGCCCAAACAACCGGCGAAAGCTTGAGATCATAATCGTAGGCAGCGGCCTCGCCGGCGGATCGGCCGCGTCGACCCTCGGTGAACTCGGTTACGGGGTAAAATGTTTTTGTTTTCAGGATTCGCCTAGACGCGCGCATTCGATTGCAGCGCAAGGCGGCATTAACGCGGCAAAGAATTATCAGAACGATGGCGACAGCGTTTACCGCTTGTTCTACGACACGATTAAGGGCGGCGATTTTCGATCCCGCGAAGCGAACGTTTATCGGCTGGCGGAAATCGCCAACAACATCATCGATCAATGCGTCGCGCAGGGCGTCCCTTTCGCGCGCGAATACAGCGGCTACCTGGCTAATCGCTCATTCGGCGGTGCACAGGTTTCAAGGACTTTTTACGCGCGCGGCCAGACTGGCCAGCAACTCTTGTTAGGCTGTTATCAGGCGCTCTGCCGCCAGGTGGCCGCTGGCACGGTGCAGATGCTTCCATACACAGAGATGCTGGACCTGGTAATCGTCAATGGACAGGCGAAAGGAATCATCACTCGGAACTTGCGCTCCGGAAAAATGGAGAGACACGCAGCCGATGCAGTCGTGCTCGCCAGCGGGGGATATGGAAACGTATTCTATCTGTCCACTAATGCGCGTGGCAGCAACGTCACAGCGACCTATCGCGCTTACAAAAAAGGCGCGCTCTTTGCCAATCCATCGTTCACACAGATTCATCCCACCTGCATTCCCGTCAGCGGCGACTATCAGTCGAAGCTCACGCTAATGTCGGAGTCGCTGCGCAACGATGGGCGCGTCTGGGTTCCGAAACGCAAGGAAGATCGCTTCAAGCCGCCGAGTGAAATTCCTGAGGGGGACCGCGATTATTATCTCGAGCGAAAATATCCCAGCTACGGGAACCTTGCGCCGCGCGACATTTCATCGCGCGCCGCGAAGGAGGTTTGCGACGAAGGCCGCGGTGTCGGCCCAGGTGGACGGGGCGTCTACCTCGACTTTGCCGATGCGATCAAACGGCTCGGCGTAGAGACGATTCGCGAGCGCTACGGAAACTTGTTCGAGGTGTATAAGAAGATTACCGGCGAGGACGCCTACAAAGTGCCCATGCGAATTTATCCCGCTGTGCACTACACAATGGGCGGTCTCTGGGTGGATTACGATTTGATGAATAATGTGCCCGGCCTGTTCGTGATCGGGGAAGCCAATTTCTCCGATCATGGCGCAAACCGGCTCGGGGCCAGCGCGCTAATGCAAGGCCTCGCCGACGGCTACTTTGTTATGCCCAACACTCTGCCGAGTTATCTCGCTGGTCAGAGGGGAAAACGGCCGTCGCCCGAATCCCCCGAGTTTGAACAAGCCGAGCGCGGCGTCCACGCACGGCTGGAGAAATTGCTGAACGTGAACGGCGCGCGATCGGCCGATTCGTTCCACCGCGAGCTTGGCCTTCTCCTGTGGGACAAATGCGGAATGTCGCGCAACGAACAAGGATTGCGCGAAGCGCTCCGGAAAATCCCTGAACTGCGCGACGAATTCTGGCATGATGTGCGTGTTCCCGGAGACGAAGAAGATTACAACCAATCACTGGAGCGCGCCGGGCGCGTCGCGGATTTCATCGAGTTCGCCGAGCTGATGTGCATTGATGCGCTGGAGCGCGATGAATCTGCCGGCGCACATTTCCGTGAGGAGCATCAAACGCCCGATGGCGAAGCGCTCCGAAACGACGAGAGCCATGCAGCTGTGTTTGCGTGGGAATTTCAAGGCGACGGCCAGCCTCCGAAACTGCATCGCGAAGAGTTACATTTCGAAACGGTTCATTTAGCGCAGCGCAGCTACAAATGAGTGCGCTCCGCAATCCATCATGAATTTCAAACTCAAAATCTGGCGACAGCGCGACGCGAAGTCCCGCGGCAAACTTGTCAATTACGACGTGCGCGACATTTCGCCTGAGACTTCGTTTCTCGAGATGCTCGATATTCTGAACGAAAATTTGGTTCGAGCCGGCGGGGAACCCGTCGCGTTCGACTCTGATTGCCGTGAAGGGATTTGCGGTACGTGCTCGCTTACGGTTAACGGGGAAGCTCACGGCCCAGATCATCCGGGCGCGGTGTGTGAACTTTACATGCGAAAATTTCGCGACGGCGAGACCATCACCGTCGAACCGTTTCGTGTCGGCGCGTTCCCGATGGTCAAAGATTTGGTGGTCGATCGCAGCGCGCTCGACCGGATCGTGCAAGCCGGCGGATTCATCTCCGCGCGCGCAGGCTCAGCGCCGGAGGCGAATTCAATTCTCGTTCCTAAACACGACGCAGACCTGGCAATGGAAGCAGCGGCGTGCATCGGCTGCGGCGCGTGCGCGGCGGCGTGCCCGAACGGATCGGCAATGCTTTTTGCGGCTGCGAAAGTTTCGCACCTTTCATTTTTGCCGCAGGGCGCACCCGAACGCGAGCGACGCGTATTGAAAATGGTTCTGGCGATGGACGAGCAAGGATTTGGCAATTGCACCAACACTTACGAATGCGAAGCAGTGTGTCCCGCCAAGATCAGCGCCAGTTTTATTGCGAAGCTCAACCGTGAGTACGCGCGCGCACAATTCTGCCAACGACTCGGCGAATAGTTTCGCGCGTGTCGCGCATTCTGGGGAGCGCACGTTTGCAACGTGCTGGTTTCGGCATTCTGCCGAAACAGTCTTTTCAAAGTTCGCGAATGCAGAATGCATTCGCCAGCACGCAACATGCGTGCGCTCCCCAGAAATCGCGTTAACACGTCTTACACGCGCAGGTCCACAGTTCTGGATCGAACTCTGCTTTTGCGCGCGCGGCCAATCGGTCGGCATCTGCACGGTCGCGAATCACGGCGAAGACCGTGGAACCCGAGCCGGACATCAGCGCGGTGCGTACTTCTGGTTGCTTGAGCAACCACATTTTCAGTTGCGCCAGAAAAACGAACTTCTCGAAAACAGGGCGCTCGAGGTCGTTCACGAAACTTTGTTGGGTGAAATGTTGGGCGCCGTATGAAACTCCCGGAATTTCGCGCGAGTCTCGCCACCGAGAGTATGCCCACTGAGTTGGCACGCCGAACTCAGGCTTCAGCAACAACACCGATAATTGTCCGCGCAATCTGGTCGGGAACACCAGCTCGCCGCGCCCTTTGCACGCCGCCGCGGATTGAAAAATGAAAAATGGAACGTCCGATCCGATCATCTCCGCCATTTTCGCCAGCGCTTCACGGGGTAAATTCGTCTCGAACAGTTCGTTCAGCGCGAGCAAAGTGGAAGCAGCGTCGCTGCTTCCTCCACCCAGACCGGCGCCGTGTGGAATCGCTTTTTTGAGCGCGATCGAAACACCGCAGGTGATCTTCGTTTCTTTGAAAAAGGCGTTCGCCGCACGCACGACAAGATTTTCTTCGCCTTTTGGCACCGACGAATCATCGCACCGAAACGCGATTTCCTGTTTGCCGGAGCGCTGCTCGATCTTGATCTCGTCACAAAGCGAAATCGGCGTGACGAACGTCTCGATTTCGTGAAAGCCATCCCTGCGACGACCGAGAACTCTCAGCGAAAGATTGATCTTCGCGGGCGCGATGACTTGCATATATCGTCATGTCGAGCGTAGTCGAGACATCCCGTGTTGCGAGCCAAAGCTAACGCAGCGGGACTCCTCGACTTCGCTCGGAAATGACAAACGTTCGTGACAAAATCATTGTGGCGCTCGACGTCCCCACAACGAAGAAGGCACTCGAGCTCGTCGAGCAGCTCCGGGGCGAGATATCCTTTTTCAAAATCGGGCTCCAACTTTATACTGCCGAAGGCCCCGAAATTGTGCGCGCGGTTTTGGCCACAGGCGCGAAGGTCTGGCTTGATCTCAAGCTCTACGATATCCCCAACACCGTCGGGCGAGCCGTCGAGTCCGCGAGCACTCTCGGGGTGCAAATGCTCACGATTCATTTGAGCGGCGGCAGCGACATGATTCGCGCCGCGACCGCCGCTCGCGCCAGCGATATGCTCCTCCTGGGAGTGACTGTTCTAACCAGCGCCACTAAACAAACGCTGCGCGAAATTGGAATCACGGACGCCGTCGAAGACCAAGTACTTCGTTTGGCCAAGTTAGGCGCAGAAGCAGGAATCGATGGCGTCGTGGCCAGTCCGCATGAAATCAAACTGCTTCGTCGCGAGTTCGGCGACAGAATTAAAATCGCCGTCCAGGGAATTCGGCCAAGCTGGGCGGAACCGGGCGATCAGAAACGGTTCATGGCTCCACGCGAAGCAATCCAAGCGGGGGCAGACTACATCGGCATCGGGCGCCCCATCACCGGGCATGCACAGCCGCGTGAAGCCGTGGCAAGAATTCTGGAGGAGTTGTCCGACTAATTTCATGTCGAGCGAAGGCGAGACATCTGTGGAGATTTCCCGCTCCAGAAGAATTCCGAGATTTCTCGACTCCGTCCGGAATGACCAAGCAAAGCAAGCCACGCGACCTTTGTTCGCGGATTTAACCATCTATCGCGACGAAAGCCCGCATTCGGCGGCGATGAATATGGCGATCGATGAAGCCCTGTTGGAAACGGCGGTCGTTCCAACTATTCGCTTCTATCGCTGGCGTTCCCCTGCCCTGTCATTCGGATATTTTGGGAAGTTTTCCAATGTGGCAATTTACGCGGCGGAGCGCGATCTAGTTCGGCGCTGGACCGGCGGCGGAATCGTTTTTCACGGCGACGACCTCACTTACTCGATTGTGATCCCCGCGAGCTACCCCGTGTTTGATGAATCATCAATCGCTATCTACGAAAAAATTCATCGCGCTTTGTGCGCCGCGCTGGTGAAGACGGGGCAACGAGCAGTTGTAGCTGTTGACCTTGCGGGCTTTTCCGCTGCGACGCGAGCCGCCGTCAACGCCAGCGGCTACAATTGTTTTGCGAATCCCGTTCGCGCCGACGTAATGATGGATGGCCGAAAGATCGCGGGGGCAGCGCAGCGCCGTACTCGTCGCGGTCTGTTGCAGCAAGGCAGCATTCAAGGCTTTGCTATGAACACTGACCTCGCCCAAAACCTTGCGGAGGCTCTTTCGGCTAATTGCAGTGAGTTCGAGATCACGAAAGCGATTTTAAAGCAGGCGCAGGAAGTAGCTCAGCAGAAATACGGAACTGAATCCTGGCTGCACACGCGTTGAAGACTGCAGGACGTCTTGTTAGACGCCTCGCCTGGTTTTCGGCGTTTCACAGAATGTAGGCGGCGGGAGCCGAGCGACATGTACGGGCGGGTCGTCAGACCGGGTGAGCGGGAGCGAACGAGTCAAACGCCCTGCAATATTCGTGCAGGGTCGGCGTTATGTTGCTTTGACAACCTGCAACCAGCACCACTATTCTCGCCTCGTGGAACTCTTCGCCCGCACGGACCGGAGCACGAGTCGCCGCGCAGTTGCGAAGGCGAGCAGCACTCCAGCGCTTCGGTTGGCTGAAGTTGCAAAATTAGTTCAACCGCACCTTGAACAAGTCGAGACGCGCATTGCGCAACAGGCTTCGGCATTCGATCCCGCAATTGAAGGTTACGTCGTCTACGCCGTCGGCAGCCGTGGAAAACGTCTTCGCCCGCTCCTGGCTTTGCTCGCGGGTGGCGCCACAGGCAAAGTCAACTCGGGACACATCGATCTCGCCGTGATCGTGGAACTCATCCACATCGCCACACTGGTCCATGACGACGTGATGGACGAAGCAGCACAGCGTCGAGCACAGCCGACCGCAAACGCGCGCTGGGGAAATTCGCTGAGCGTTCTACTAGGCGACTGTCTTTTTGCGCACGCGCTGACGTTATCGACAAATTTCGAAAACTCCGATATCGGTCGCGCAATCGCGCGCACAGCGACGACGGTTTGCTCGGGCGAAATGATTCAAACGCAGCGCAGGTTCGATCTTAATCTGACCGTTGAGGATTATTTGCGAATCGTGCAGATGAAAACCGGATCACTTTTCTCGGTCGCAGCGGAACTGGCCGCCGTTATCAGCGAGGCCGATCCGAAGGTGATCGCAACATTCAAGAACTTTGGATTCCAAATCGGGACGGCCTATCAGATTTATGATGATTGTGTCGATCTCGCCGGCACCGAGAGTGCGACCGGCAAGACGCTCGGGACGGACTTGCGCAAAGGCAAATTCACATTGCCAGTCTTAATTTTTCTCCGTTCAGCCTCGGAGTTTGAACGCGAACGTTGTTGCCAGCTTGTGCTGGACGAAAAGATCGAAGAAATGATTGAACTCCTCAAGAATGGCGCGAACAACGGTGCGTTAAACGAGTCAATCGCAGCGGGCAGCGATCTGATTCGCAAAGCGCAATGCGCATTCGATGGAATGGCGCCGAATCGTTACACCGGTGCATTGTTCTCGCTCGGTGATGCCTTGTGCGACATGTTCGATCAACTTCGCGTCTGCTAAAGTGTGGCATGGGACTTTGATGTCCCCGCTCGTTAGGAATGTCCGATCACCCGCACTGAGGCCGTTCTCATATTATGGCGCAGCTTAAAATCCGCGAAATGCCACAGGACGAGCGGCCGCGGGAGAAGTTGCTTGCACGAGGGGCGGACGCTCTCAGCAACGCCGAATTGATCGCGATATTGCTGCGCACCGGCCGACAGGGGATGAACGTGGTGGATGTCGCTCGTGAGTTGCTCGATAAATACAAATCGTTCGCAGAGCTGAGCCGTTGCTCCGTCAAGGAACTGAGGGAAATCAAAGGGATCGGTCCGGCGAAGGCATTAGAACTCGTGGCGGCGTTCAATTTGGGGAAACGCTTCACGCAGGAACCGTTGTCCCAGCAAAAACTAGATTCACCGGAACTGATATACAAACTGGTCGGAGACGAAATGCGAATGCTGCGAACCGAATCACTGCGCGTTGTCCTGCTCGACACGCGTTACCGTTTGATGCGAATCGAATCAGTGTCGGTGGGAAGCATGAATGAGAGCATCGCGCATCCGCGGGAGATTTTTCGACCCGCGATCACTTACTCAGCCTACGCAGTCATCGTGGTACACAATCATCCGTCCGGCGATCCGTCACCGAGCCAGACCGACCACAGCCTGACGCGGCGCCTGGCCGAAGCCGCCGACCTTTTGCAAATCAAATTGCTGGATCACATCATCATCGGCGCGCCATCGGACACCAGTCCTGGTTATTTCAGTTTCAAAGAGGCTGGCGTGTTGTAATCACAGAAATCCCGAGGTTCGAATTCCAAAACCCGAAACATGACGGACGCGAAAATTCATGCCACTGCAATCGTCGATCCGAATGCGAAGATCGGCGCTGATGTACAGATCGGGCCGTTCTCAATCATTGGGCCGGATGTGACCATCGGCGACAACACGGTCGTGCAATCGCACGTGGTGATCGAAGGCGAGGTCGCAATCGGCCGCGGAAATTTCATCGGACACGGCGCGATCATCGGTGTGCCGCCGCAGGATGTTTCGTTTTCGCTTGAACGAAAGACGCAGGTCGAAATCGGCGATGACAATATCATCCGTGAGTACTGCACCATCCACCGCGGCAGCGCCGACGGCAGCGCTACTACAATCGGTGACAAGAACTTTCTAATGAGCGGAGCGCACATCGGTCACAATTGCCTCATTGGAAACAACGTCGTCATTGCGAACAATTGTTTGCTCGCTGGCTACGTTCGCGTAGATGACAGCGCATTTCTCGGTGGCGGATCAACGTTTCATCAGTTCATGCACATTGGACGACTGGTGATGGTGCAGGGCAGTTCCGCATTCGGAAAAGATCTGCCACCGTTCGTAATAGCGGCGGAGCGCAATTATGTCTTCGGGCTGAACATCGTCGGAATGCGTCGCGCCGGACTCGGTGCAAACGATCGCGACGAAATCAAGGAGGCATTCAAACTTGTGTACCTAACGGGACTGAACATATCGCAGGCTCTCGAGAAAGCGGAGACGATGACCTTTGGCTCAACAGCGCGCGAATTCCTGGACTTCGTCGCCGCTTCAAAGAAGCGGGGTATTTGCCCGTTGAAACGCGGCGCTGGCAACGACGTGCCAGTCTAACGACACAAGCAGAATGCCTACCTCGCAAAATCACCCGCCCTGCACCGGCGGCATGATGGCGATTTCCTCGCCCGGAATTAGCTTGTAATTGCGATCGACAAATTCCAGGCCCGCGCCAACTAAGATGCTTTTGTCGTGCGCACGGAGAGCAGGTCGTTGCGCATAAATCTTTTCGAGCAATTCGCGTACAGTCGCGCCTTGCGGAAGCTCAAGCTCTAACTTGTGAGCGCCAATGAGTTCGCGCAATTGCGCATAAAATTGCACTCGCACAGTCATTAGTTTGATAGCTCCAGCAATTCCTTTCTGAGCACCCCAACGTACGGCAGGTTGCGATACCGCTCCATGAAATCGAGGCCGTAACCGACGACAAATTCATCGTCGATTTCGAAGCCGACGTAATCCGCATTAGCGTCCCGCGCGTGCTGTTTCCTTTTGCTCAGCAGCACACAGACTCGAATACTGCGTGGTTTGGCCGTTTCGAGCTTTTTTCGAACGGTCGTCAGTGTGTAGCCGGTATCTAGAATATCATCCAGAATCAAAACGTCCTGGCCGGCTACATTGGGAACGACCAACTGTTTAAAAACGATCTCCCCACTCGGTTGCGTTTTCCCGTGGTAACTGACCACGCTTAGGCAATCCAATTTCAACGGAAGTGGAATTCGGCGCAGCAGATCTGACATGAACATCAGGCTGCCGGTTAGAATTGCGATCACCATCAGTTCACGGTCGGAGTAATCGGCCGTGATTTGCGCGGCCATTTCATCGATCCGCTTGTGAATTGCCGGCCCGTCAAAAAGTACGCGTTCGATCTCGCTTTGCATCCACCCAAATAGGCCATCAGCGGGCACAGAGATCAACGCGGGGTCGTGATCAAGGAGCGGCGGTCTCCTGACCGCTGAAGAGAGAAACGACGGATTGGAGACCGCCGTTCCTTGTTTTGCTCTGATCGCCACACTGAAATAGCGTGACCTAGAATGCATGTGCATCACGAGGGGCTCGAAGTGCGCACCAGCGACAAAGGCCTCTACGAAATCACCGACGACGTGCAGGCAAAGATCGACAAGAGCGGAGTGCGAAACGGAACAGTCACGGTTTTTGTTCAGCACACCAGTTGCAGCATCGTCATTATGGAAAATGCGGACCCCACCGCGCGACACGATCTGGAAGAATTTTTCGAGCGCCTCGTGCCGGAAAATGCCGATTACTTCACCCACGACGCGGAAGGCAGCGACGACATGCCGTCACACATCCGCATGGTTCTGACGCGCACCAGCGAGACTGTGCCTATTGTGGACGGAAAAATGCAGCTCGGAACGTGGCAAGGCATTTTCCTTTTTGAGCATCGTCGCGCATCGCATCGGAGAAACCTTCTCCTCACGATCATAGGCGAATGACAGTAGCCGCGGTCTTATGACGATCGCGGTGCCCTAAGCGACGTAGCGACGCCGCGCTGGCTCGAAAGTTTTGGGAGACAACGCGGCGCTCCGAACTTGGGATAATTCGATTGCTACAGCTCTGATCGGGCCGTCACGAATTACGCTCGGGACTGCAGTATTAAATCCCTACGCTCATCCTCGATGTCGCCGGACACGCCTTTCTCTTAGCGAAATCGAAATGGATCAATCGCCATTAGCTGTAGATGGCGTCGACCAGCCGCAATGATTTTCCAGTAGGCAGAACCGATTGTTCCATTTGGTTCATTACGTAGGCGAATGCGATTTTGTTTTCTGGATCGGCAAAGGCTTGGGCGCCGCCCGCACCCGGATGTCCAAAGGATGTTGTGGATGGTCCGAATATCGTGCGCGCTGCACTTCGCGAGTCTTTCATGAACCCGGCCGAGAATGCCGTCGGAATTTGAAAGACACGGTCGACACCGTCTGATAATGGGGTTGTCATCCATCCGATCGTTTTTGGAGAAAAGAAAGTCTGCCCATTTAATTCTCCGCCGTTGGCGAGCATGGAATAGAATTTCGCAAGCGCCGAGGCGCTCCCAATCCCGCCGAACGAAACAATCGGCTGCGCCCGAATATGCGGATCATTCATCTTGCTGATGACATTCAACCCATAAGGCGAGGTAAACGTCTTTCTCGCTAATGTACCGGGCGTGACAAGATCTTGGTAAAATTGCGCCGGCTCCGGCGGCTTACCACTTTTGGCAGCATAAATCGTGGCCACTCGCGAATTCTGCTCTTCCGGCAATCCGATCCAGAAATCGAGTTCGAGCGGCCTGGCAAAATTTTCCTGCCAATAATCCGATAGCGTTTTTCCAGTTATGCGTCGCATCAGCTCGTCGAGAAGAAATCCAAACGTCCGCGCGTGATAACCATGCGCAGTTCCCGGCGACCAAAAAGGCGCTTGCGATTCCAGCGCCCGAATCACTCCGTCGTAATCGACCACGTCAACGCGCTGATCCAAAGCACAAAGCCCCGCCTGATGCGAAAGTAATTGCCCGAGCGTGATCTTGCCTTTGTCTGCCTGCCCAAACTCTGGCCAGAACTCAGCGACGGGGCGGTTGAGCTCAATCTTCCGCTGCTGCAACGCATGCAATACACACGCGCTACCAATTCCTTTCGTTGCAGACCAGACCAGCACGACGGTGTCGGCTGTCCACGATTTCTCGCGACTCGCGTCGCAAAATCCGCCGTAAAGATCAATCAGCGGTTTACCGTTTTGCCAAACCGAAACCGCCGCGCCGAGTTCGCCATGCTTTTCAAAATTCTCGTGAAATAGCGGTTTTAATCGCTGAACAACCTGCCCGGTTTCCAGTTGCATTGCGGAATCGTAGGGGCACTGAGTCATGGCATCTGATACAGACGCCCTACAGTAATAGCGCTTCCAACTCTCCGAGCCGGCGTTCGAACAACTGCAGTGTGCTTTCGATCGGCGCGGGCGTTCTCATATCTACGCCCGCCTCTTTTAATGTCTCCAGCGGGAATCTGGACCCGCCTGAACGCAAGAACTTCAAATAGGCCTCGACACTCCCCGGCTGGCCGGAAAGCACCCGCTGCGATAGCGTCACAGCGGCAGAGATTCCGGTCGCATATTTGTAGACGTAGAACGCATGATAGAAATGCGGGATGCGCAGGCATTCCAGATCAAGCTCGGGATCAAGCACGAAATTTTCAGCAAAATAAACTTCGAGCAGCTTGTGATATTCCGATTTGAAAACGTCGAGCGTCAGCGCATCTCCGCTTTCCTCGATGGCGTGAATGATTCTTTCGAATTCGGCAAACATGGTCTGTCGGAACAGTGTGCCGCGCAGATCGTCGATTTCGCGGTTGATAATGTAAGCCCTCATCTTCGGATCGTTCGTAGTCCGAAGCAGATGATGCGTCACTAATTCTTCATTGAAGGTAGATGCGACCTCCGCGAGAAAGATCGGATACTCGTAGTCCTGAAAGAGCTGCGAACTTTGCGAGAACCAACTGTGCATTGAATGCCCCGCCTCATGCGCAAGCGTGTACACATCCGCAAACACGTCCTGCTTGTAGTTCATGAGAATGTAGGGCGGCGCATCGTAACTGCCGGAGGAAAATGCCCCGCTGCGTTTGCCTTTGTTTTCGTAACGATCGCACCACCGGCGCGAGCGCAGACCTTCTGCCAGCACATGGACGTATTCCTTTCCGAGCGGAGCGAGCGCGCCCAACACCATTTCGACCGCTTCATCGAAAGTGAATCGAGTCTGGATCTCCGTAACGAGCGGAACGTACGTGTCGTAGTGATGCAGCTCGTCCAAACCAAGGGCCCGCCGGCGAAAATCGAAATATCGAAACAGCGGTTTCAAATTCGCGCGGACAGATTGAATTAAGCCGTCATACACGGCGACCGGCACATCATCCGGAAACAGGGCCGCATCGAGTGCGGATGGGTAGTGCCGTGCTCTGGCGTGAAACACCTCCGCCTTGACCGAATAGCCCAGGGACGCTGCGAGCGTGTACTGATGGTCGCGAAACTCAGCGTAGAATTGATGGAAAGCGCGTTTGCGCAGTTCAGGTTCCCGCTTTACCAGAAATGAACTGAACGAGCTTTGGCTCAACGGTCGCTCGCGTCCGGTATCGTCGACGAGCACACCGAACTTCATGTCCACATCGGTGAGCTGGGAAAACGTGTCGTCGTAGCCGCTCAACGCGACATTGCTCAGCGCGAGCAGACGTTCCTCGGGCACTGAAAGCACATGCGATCGCATTCGCCGGATCTTGCGCAGCTTGATCACCCAATCCTTTAGCGCAGGATCGGCAATGAATTTGGCAAAGCATTCATCCTCGATGGCGAGAATTTCCGGAACAACAAACGCCGCCGCCTCGCTGATCCTTGTAAGTAGATTCTGGACCTGACCAATGCGAGCGAGGTAATCGTTATTCGTGCTGTCCTCGGACGCTTGGAGCGACGCGTAGTGATAGACGCGTTCCATCTTCTGCTCGAGCGCCTTCTCAAACTCGAGAAGCCAAGCCAATGTCGGGGCTGATTCCCCCACTCTGCCTTTCCACTGTTCAAGCTTTGGATACTCGCGCTGTAACCAGGCAAAATCCTCCTGCCATTTGCTCACGTCAGCGAACAGATGTGTCAGATCCCATTTGTCAGTCTCGGGAATGTCAGCGCGGGTTGGAATCTCCATGACACATTCTCGCACAAAGCTCACAAAGGACGCAAAGGCGACCAAAGTTCATCGTAACACTCGTGCCCTCATTGTGATGTCCTGAATTGCATGATGGCGCGCGATCAATTTTAGCGCGCGCTCGGTGAGTGCTTTGCCGGGTGGAATTTTGGGCCAGGGCGAAGCGCCGGAAGGATGCGGCAACGGAATCAGGTCGAAGCTGTGGCCCGCATGCGCAACGCGAAATTTGCGGCCAATTACGTCTTCCAACTTTGCACAGTCGATGAATTGTACGATCGCCAGTCGGCCAACGGGAATAATGAGACGCGGTTGCAAAATTCGAATCTCATCATTCATCCACAACGCACAGTTGCGAATCTCATCAGGCATAGGGACGCGGTCGGTGCCGCCGGAGTTTTTGCCGGGAAAACAACGGCAGACGGCGGCGAAATAGATCTTCGATCGAACGGCGGCTTCATCCATACCGCAAAATTGTTCGAACCAACGAAATAGTGTTTTCCCGGCAGTGTGCGCAAACGGACGTTTCAACGTCGGTTCCCGGGGACCGGGCGCCTGCCCAATGATCATCACGTCGCTCACGATCGCGCCGCCCGAAACCGGTGCCGATTGCATGCGCGGGCAGCGACGGCAGCGCACAGGCGCGCGACGTGACGGGTCAACTCAATTTGTTTGGCCTCCTTCACGGCAGAATCTCACACAAAGGACACAAAGGGGCACCAAGAACACCAACAAGATTTTACTCCGTGTGCCTTTGTGAACCGTTGCGGCCGTTGTGTGAAATCAGCGCCGGAAGATTGAGAAGAGCGACAGAAGCAAACTCAAGACAATGCTCAGAACGACGCAGGTAACGATGGGAAAATAGAACGAGGAATGTTCGCGCTCGATCCGAATGTCGCCAGGCAGTCGGCCCAACCATTTTGGCGCGAAACCGCTCCACATCACCAGGCCGACTAATGTGACAACGACGCCGATGATTACTATGAACTTTCCAAGTTCGCGCACCTTTCAAAAAGTTGCGCGAATCAACCGGAGGCACAAGCTTGAGAGTCGATGCCGGTACAGTTCCGAGATTATTACGAGACACTCGGCGTGTCGAAAACGGCGAGTGAGGACGAGATACGCAGCGCTTTTCGAAAGCTGGCACGCAAGTATCACCCGGACGTGGCCAAGGACAAAAAGGCCGCTGAAGAAAAATTTAAGGAGATCAACGAGGCGTACGAAGTTCTAAGCGATCCTGAAAAGCGGAAGAAATACGATCAGCTCGGCGCGGATTGGAACCGGCCGGGCGGTTTCCAGCCGCCGCCGCAGTGGCACGGCCAGCAACCCGGCGGCGGATTTCATCAATGGGGCGGCGATGGGGGCGGCGGGGTTGAGTTCGAGTTCGGCGGAACTGGATTCAGTGATTTTTTTGAAGCGTTTTTTGGCGGCGGACGCGGTCGTTCCGCATTCGGAGGATTCGGCGGACGCCCGGCGACGGCCGAGCGTGGCGCCGACGTGGAAGCGGACATTATGGTCACACTCGAGGAAGCGCTGCACGGCTCGACGAGGACTGTGTCGCTTCGGCGTGCCGGTTCAGACAAGGTCGAACAGTACCAAGTCAAGATTCCCCGCGGCGTCCGCGAAGGCCAGCGGATCCGTTTGCGTGGTCAGGGTGAAGCCGGCGCGGGTGGAGGGAAAAGTGGCGACCTTTTTCTTCGAGTGCGATTGGCCCAGCATCCGGATTTTTCAGTCGAAGGCAGTGATTTGATTCATGAGGTTCGGATCCAACCGGGGCAGGCCGTGCTGGGCGGTGAATTGCTTGTGCCTACTCTCGAAGGAAAAGCGCGCTTGAAAATTCCACCTGGTACACAAGGGGGGCAACGGTTTCGTCTGCGCGAACGCGGTCTGCCAGGAGTCTCAGGAAAACGCGGGGATCTGTATGTTATCGCTCAGATCAACATCCCGAAAAAGCTGACTGAACGCGAACGCGAACTCTGGAGCGAGCTGGCGAAATTGCCAGGCGGATAAGACGTCGAAGCGTTAAGCGGAAAAATGTTGAAGCGCAAGGTAAGGCGGGGAGTCCTCTGCGCGCCGCTTGAAACACACGATTTCGGCGCGCACAGGAGTGACACACCCTACCATTTCGTGGAAATTCGTGTAATTCGTGTCTGATGAAAATTTCCCTGGGCTCAGATCACGCCGGTTTTCGTTACAAGGAGAAGGTAAAAGAATTGCTCGGCTCGCTCGGGCATGAAGTGAAGGACTGCGGCACGTTCAATGAGGAACCCGTGGATTATCCGCTTTTCATTCGTCCGGCGGCTGAAGCAGTAGCGCGCGGCGAGTGCGACCGCGGCATTGTCTTCGGTGGTTCAGGCAATGGCGAAGCGATGGTGGCGAACAAGGTGCACGGCGTGCGTTGCGCGCTTTGCTGGAACGAAGAGTCGGCCCAGCTCTCGCGGCATCACAATGACGCGAACGTGCTCTCGATGGGCGAACGTCTGATTCCCGAAGACCTGGCGCTAAAAATTGTGCGGATTTGGCTCGAGACGGGTTTCGATGGCGGTCGGCATGAAAGACGCGTTGCGATGTTAAACGCGATGTAGGTAGCGACGGTTCACCGAACCGCCCCGGCCGATTGAGGTCAATCGCCCTACCTGATCAATCGATCGACGCACACCGCGAGCAAGAACACCGCGCTGACAAACGCGTTGCTCTGGAAAAACGCGCGATTGATTCCGGCCAGATCACGTTTTTCGGTTCTGTGCTCGTAAACAAGGGCCGCCGCGATCAGAGGCAGCGACCAGTAGTAGAACGCGCCGAGATCCGCGACGAATCCAAAAGCGATGAGCGTGATAAAGCTCAGCAAATGTAATAGCCGCGCGAGACGCAAGCCGCGCGTGATCCCCAGTTTCACCACCAGCGATCGAATTCCTTCGCGCCGATCGAAATCATAGTCCTGCGTAGCATAGATCAGATCGAATCCCGCCACCCAGCAAATTACGCCTGCCGCAAGCACGATCGGCGCAACATCAAGGTGGCCGGTCTGAGCGATCCAGGCGCCGACTGGAGCAATGGCGAGTGCCAGCCCGAGAAAAAAATGCGTTGCGCTCGTGAACCGCTTCGTCACTGAATAGAAAAAAATCAACGCGAGCGCTACCGGCGCGAGGATGCACGTCAGCCGATTTATTGCTGATGCGGCCAGCAGAAACGCGGCACAACTGAGAATCAGCAAAACCACGGCCGACAATTTTGGTACGAGCAAGTGTCGCGACGCCGTGCGGGGGTTGCGTTGATCAAGCGACCAGTCAACGAGCCTGTTGAAAAGCATGGCTGCCGTGCGCGCGAACGCCATGCAGACAATCACTAGCAAAAGAACTCTCGGCGATGGCCAGCCGTTCGCCGCCACGATCAGCGCAGCGAGAGCAAAGGGGAGCGCGAAAATCGTATGAGAAAAACGAATTAACCGAAGAAATCGTCCCACCGGTCCATTTCCGAATTGTCTCATAATTCTCGCAAAGAGGTTTTAATTCTGGAGAACACAGGCTGCGAGTCTGTAGTTTGTCGCGCCTTGCCACGAAGATGTTTGCGAATAATGGCCGAAAATCTCGCTCGGCTTGCAGACCGAGCCCCAGCTATCGGCGCACCCGCTTAACAACCCACTGGTCGTTTCAAAATCCTACTCGCCGGCATGATGCGGCTCGGGTGTCTTTGGTTCAGTCGGTCTTTCAGTTGGCTTTTCCTCAGCTTCCAGCCATTCGGTGTGGAAGACGCCGGGCTTGTCGATGCGCTCGTACGTATGCGCACCAAAGAAATCGCGTTGCGCTTGCAGGAGATTCGCCGGAAGCCGAGCAGAGCGATAACTATCGTAATACGCCAACGAGGCAGAAAACGCGGGGACCGGTACGCCGAATTTGATAGCTGTCGAAACGACGAGGCGCCACTTCGGCTGCGCTCTTTTGATGGCCCTGGTGAAATACCGGTCGAGGAGAAGATTTTGCAGCGCAGGATTGCGCCGATATGCCTCAACGATTCGATTGAGAAATTTGGCGCGAATGATACAGCCGCCCCGCCAGATCGTGGCAATGTCGCTCAGGTTCAGGTTCCATTCGTGCGTTGTACTTCCGGATTGAAGAAGCTCCATTCCCTGCGCGTACGAAATAATTTTTGACGCATAAAGAGCGTCACGCACGGCGTTGACGAAACGATCCCGATTGCCTTTGAACGTTCGGGCTCTCGGTTGCGGCAGAATTTCCGACGCCGCAACGCGTTCTTCTTTTCGCGATGAAATCACGCGAGCTTCGACTGCGGCGTTAATTGTGGAAATGACGACGTATTGGTTGATGGCAGCCTGCAGCGTCCAAATACCGGTGCCTTTTTGGCCCGCTTTGTCGAGGATCATATCCACCAGCGGTTTAGCGGTTTCGGGATCGATTTTTCGAAAGATCTGCGATGTGATTTCGATCAGATAACTCTCGAGCTCGCCTTTGTTCCACTCTTCGAAAGTGCTTGCTAGTTGCGCCGCATCCATTCCCAGGATGTCCTTCAGAATTGCGTACGCCTCACAGATCAGTTGGATATCGCCGTACTCGATACCGTTGTGCACCATCTTGACGTAGTGACCGGCGCCGTCCGGTCCCATGTATCGACAGCATGGCTCGCCATCTACTTGCGCAGCGATCTTGCGAAAAATTGGCGCGATGATTTCCCACGACTCGCGCGGGCCACCCGGCATGAGCGACGGGCCCTTAAGCGCGCCTTCCTCGCCGCCGGATACCCCCATGCCTACAAAATGAATCCCTGTGCTCTCCAATTCTCGTACACGCCGCTGCGTATCGGTGAAGAGAGAATTTCCGCCGTCGATGATCACATCACCTTTCTCGAGCAGTGGCGTCAGCTGTCCGATTACGGAATCGACGGGCTGGCCCGCTTTCACCATCATCATGGCTATCCGTGGCTTTTTGAGCGCCCCAACAAATTCCTCTAGTGTAAGGGTGGGCCGTATGTTTTTGCCTTGGGCGCGTCCTGCGGCGAATTTTTCCGTGACCTCGGTGGTGCGATTGAACACCGCAACCGAAAAACCCTTGGATTCCATGTTCAGGACGAGATTTTCGCCCATGACACCGAGGCCAATCAGGCCGATATCACATTGATTCGTGTTCATTTTTGTATCTCCTTTTGTGGCTGCTCAACATACAAGGAGTCACTGTAGCGAGCAGTTTAAGCTCATGGCAAATGTCGTTTGCGAAATTTCGGTGACACAGGCGGCGCTCCCGGCGCGGGTGAGCGACAACGCTGGCGCGGGCGCAGTTGTTGACTTCTGGGGCGTAGTCCGACCAATCGAGGATGGCCGCGAAATTGAGGGAATCGATTACGAGGCGCATCGTGAAATGGCCGAGCACCAGTTGAAACGGATTGCCGAACGGGCCGCAGAGCGATTTGGGCTTAAGCTCGCCATCGTTCATCATCGGATTGGTTTTATCGCAATTGGAGAAGCATCTCTTTTTCTACGAGTGGCGAGTCCACATCGGAGCGAAGGCTTCCGGGCAAGTCAATGGATCGTGGATGAGTTGAAGAAGAAAGTGCCGATTTGGAAACGGCCGCGGTTTAAAGTCGAGAACTATCGCCACACCTCGCGCAGGCAGGGGGCCACCGTATGAATTGGGCAAACCGACTGACTCTGAGCCGCCTGGCGTTGACGGTGCTCTTTGTATTGTTGCTCAGTTCGTCCTGGCACTATGCACGCACTGCCGCACTTGTGATTTTTGTTATCGCCGGTCTCACCGATTTCATCGACGGCGAGATTGCACGGCGCTACGGGGTCATCACGAACTTCGGCAAATTAATGGATCCATTGGTGGATAAAATTATGGTGGCGGCGGCCTTCATTTCGCTCGTTCCTCTGAAAGCAGTGCCGGCATGGGCAGCAACGACCGTTGTGGCCCGGGATTTTCTGATCACAGGTCTGCGGCTAATGGCGAGCGCCGAGGGACGAATTCTACCAGCAGAAACCCTGGGCAAACAAAAGACATCGTGGCAAATCGTCACGATCATCTTTTTTCTCGCCCTCCTGTCGATTGCGGAACTCCGTCACGCGAATGAGACGCCCACTTGGTGGCTGCGGGCATGGGGCCAAGGCGGTCCCGTGTTGGTCTGGATTACCGTTGCACTGACTCTCTATTCAGGGCTTGGCTATGCATGGCGAAATCGCGAGTTGCTGACGCCGGATCAGTAGCGACTGACGAGAATAAAACCGGCTGGGAGCTCCTGCTACGAAAGGCCTGCGAGATGTTCTTCATCGTTCTAAAGACGCGACCTTGGGTTTCACGGCGCGGGTCGCGATCAACACAAAACTGCGCTCGATCGGGCAAATGACTGAACTTTCGATCGACACGAAAAACAAGCGGGTTCGGGTTCGCCTAGAATTGCTCGGGGAACAGGAACCGATCGACGTTGAGATTTTGCGCTACAGTTTGAAAGAAAATGGCGAGACGACTTGCATCACCATTGAAGAGGTGACCTCGTCGCGCGAATGGCTAACGGCTGCACTGCGTGAGTTCGTTGTCGGCCAGGATTTGACTCTTCCCGCCAAAGCTGGCGCCGTCCTGAAATTCTTAACGTGAGCCCGTTCGCATCAGGAAACGGCAACCCGAGTCGAAGCCGCATTTTCACGCGCGTGAGGCTCGCACTCTATCCTCTTCAAAATCTTCAGCGCGCCGCTGTTTCCCACGTCATGAAAGCATCGAGCGTTCTTCGCGTCTTATCCGTCACAAGCTCCACTATATGTGCATCATCAACCAAGCCGAGAAACGGAGTGCTGTCAGGAATCAAATCGAATGGATCCACGAGATAGTTCAAGGCTGCGATGATCCACACGAGCGCGTCCTCGGAAACTTGATGGTATTCACCCCGATGGTAGGCACGAATCAAACGCAGCATCGTTTGAAGGTAAGCCCAGTTCTGTTTAAACGGCTTCTTCGAGATGGCCGCCGCTTTCTTCGCCGCGCTGTCGAAAAGCGCCTGTAGACTTTCGGGGTCGCCAACGCATGCTTTGGCATTCCTTAGCGCTCTGGAAAACGCTTCGATACGCAGAGCAGCTTCCTCAGGGCGGACGCCGGTGCGACGAGTAAGGTCCCGTCGACACGATTCCAAGGCTTCCATCAATTCGCGAGCCGACGCAGGCCGCTTCCCAGGGTCAATGGCAAGCGTGGAACGCAGCAATTTTACCACCGGTTCAGGAACTTTTCTGTCGAGCAACTGCGCGACCGGCAGACCACCGCGCGTTTTACGATCGCGAATCTCTTCTAACGTCTTGCCAGGGTGTGGTGCCAAACCGGTGAGCGCAAACCAGAGGGTGCCGCCTAGCGCATAGATGTCCGAGCGCACATCCACTGCGCCGCCTCCAAATTGTTCAGGGCTGGCGAAAGTCGGTGTGCCGACGAATTCTCCGCGCGTCAGATCCATTTCGCCCCCGGCATCGGTAATCGCCTTGGCCAGGCCGAAATCGATGACTTTCACCGCCGAATCACCCGTCAGCATGATATTACTCGGCTTCAGATCGCGATGGATTAAATCGTGGGCCGCCGCTGCCATTAAGGCGCGCGCAATTTGAATCGCAATTTTTAAAGCGTCCTTCGGGTTAAGCGGACCATCTCTGCGCACGCGCGCCGCTAGCGTTTCGCCTTCGATCAGTTCCATCGCGTAATAGCAGTGGCTGGCATCCGGCGAAGTACCAAACTGGAAGACGTCAGCTACATTGGGATGGCGTAAAGCAGCCGCCGCGCGGGCTTCACGCAAAAAACGATCGCGCACAGCCTGCGAGCCGCGTGCTGCCGGAGGCACCTCGATCACTTTAAGCGCGACGCGCCGGCGTAACACCTTGTCCGCAGCAAGGTAAGTCACGCCAATGGCACCGTGACCGAGTTCCCAGCAAGAACCATCTGCGCGTTGCTCGACTTCGAAATCGCCGAACGTTAGGACAGCCGGTTTAGATTCGATGACTGTTTCCTGTAAACCCCTCCGCAGCAGACAAGCCAGACAGTCTCCTTTTGCGTTCAACGGCTTGCCGCAGATCGAGCAGACACCGACAGCTGATGCCAGCGGTTTTCCCATGACGGGTTCCTCACATTTCCGTTAACACGTGGAGCAATTCGCGCAACTCTTGATCTACCTGCTTTTCGCTGTCTACCGTTCGGCGCACCTCAGTGCGCAATGCTTCTCGATAACGCGCCCTAAGCCGAGTGACGTGACTTCGAAGCGTTGACTCAGTTATTCCCAACCGATCCGTCAGCTCAGCATAAGTTGGCGGCGGCTCCGCGCCACCAGCGATAAATATTCTCAATTCCTTGAAGAGCTGCTCCTTGGCCTCACGTCTGTAATCTGCCGAGAGCCGGTCCAACGCAGTGGCAACCAATGCTTCGGCCCAACTGCGATCGAAGAGCCAATCTTCATTGTTGATGCCACTGTGAGTCTGGAAAAGCGACTCTGCCGCTTGCACCTGCTCTTCATGCAGCGGCAGAAAAATCTGTGCACCGCCGCGCTTAAGAGTGTGCTCTCTGTCCGCAGCGTCCGCGAGAAAGTTTTTCAGCGAGGCGAGCAGAAATGAACGGAACCTGCCTTTCTGTCGATTAGCGCGGGCATAGACTTTATGTTCAAGCACGTAGGCGAAGAAACCCTGCGTGAGATCCTGTGCGTCGTGTACGGTGTGCCCGCGACTTCGCACGAAACCGTAAAGGGGTGCCCAATAACCTTGGCAAAGCTCTGCTAGCGCAGCCGCCGCCATCTGCGGTTCGGCTTCACTTCTCCCGGCCTCGAACACCACGCTCCAATGGGTCGAAGGAAACACATCGCTGCGACCCTCCTCCTTTGCCGCGCCGGTGTTCAAATTAACGGCTTTCAAGATTGCAGAAGATAAGCCAGAGACGACAGAAATCTAAATTTCGTGCAGCACGCGCTCCGGAATCCCTTTGTAAAGGGTAACCAACCGTGACGTAGAACCATCAACACCAATAGGAGGGATAATATGAAGAAACCAATTACCATTCTCGTCTGTTGCGCACTTCTGGCGCCGCTGGCATTTGCGCAGCCAGAGTCGAAGAGTAAAGGGCAAGGGGCGAATACCACCGAAGAAATAACGGTGACCGGGACGATCATCAAAATGACAAGTGAGGAAGGCTCGGCGGCCAGTTACCAGCCGGTCAAGACTCTTGTTGTTCGCGAGGATCGTTCCAATAGTCCGGGCACCTACGTCCTTAACGGGCGCGGTCACGTCGTCAACAAGAACGGCGAAGTGATCCAAACCGCGATCAAACCCGGCACTCGGGTGCATATTTATTACGCAAACGCAGGCGATTCACGTACGGTTGATCGCGTCGTCGTCGATTGACCCACCTGCTGGAATATCACCGATAAAAAGCCGCAGGATTTGATTATCCTGCGGCTTTTGTTAGCCCCGACGGCAGCCGGGCAGTTGACCCCTCCGTTGGCAGCAAAGGACGGTTGACCGACGAGAACTGAACAGGATCGGGCCGTGTACAATTTTCCAATGGTTTAATGAATTACGAGACGCGCACGGTGGGCGCGGAGCACGAAGCAGTGTTGGTGAAACGACGACGCCACACAGTCGTAGTCTGGTTGTCGATCTCCGCCCTATTCACCGCGATTGACGCGGCGGAAGCAGGGCCTTTCCAAGATTTTTTCAGGACGCTACGCAGCGCAGTCGCTCACCCGAAAGAGACGCCGCGGTCGCACCGGAGCACACATAAGCGTAAAAAGACTTCGCCAACCGATGCCTCAAATAGTCAGACATCGGACAAGCCAACCCCAGCGCCGGAGGGTCAGACCGATGTCCGGTGGGCGAAAGCTGGCTCGATCGCGAGCGACGAAAAAGGCGATTTACCGTATGGAACTCCGGTCCCGGGTAAACCAGGCTTGGTTACGAGTCCGTTCGCGCCGGATGCGGGCTACGTCCAAGTTCTCGGTTTTCAGCCGGGAACTCCAGTAGAAGACCCTTACACCGGCAAGATTTTCCTTACGCCGTAAATGTCGGGGTATTCGCGTTTGCAGATCTTACACCCAGCGCAAAAGACATTGTTAGCAACGACCCCATCACCGACAAAGGCCGTCAGTCCCAACTTCGAAAACGAAAGATTTTGTCGGGATAATCTTTTTGCCTAAGGCCGCGCAGGTATTTGCCCCCGAAATAAGATTGGGAGGACTACGTTCATCACTCGTTACGGTCAAAAGAGGTCGGCGGCCCCGTCAATCGCTGGGTTCGCTGATTTTGTGCTCGAGCGCCGGGAGCAAATCCTCCAGTCATGGATCGCCGCAGTCGACCAGCATCCGAACATTTCTACTTCGAACAATCTTACGTATACACAACTGCTTGATCATCTCCCGGAGCTCTGTACGGAGTTGGCTTCTCTCCTCAAAGAGCCTAATGCCAGGGAAATCAAGCGAGAGGCGAGCCAGGATGCCAGGGTGCACGGCTGGAAGCGCTGGCGCCAAGGTTACAAGCTAGAAGAATTAATCCGCGAGATCTGCCTGATTCGTCGGAACTTCATTGACACCTGGTTTAAAACCTTCGCTGCTGCGGATGTCCGTTTCGATTTTGACGCGCAGAATGCCGCGCGGCGAATCGTGGAATCTTTTTTCGACAACGTCATTATTGAAGCAACCGCCCAATTCGTTGAGGAACATCAGGAAGCTGTGCGTCAATTGAACGCCGGGCTGAAACCGAGGGTAACCGCCAATGCAGACTTTGTTCAGCGCATTACGCACATACTGCGTGAGCCGTTGGGTCCCCTGTTGCTTGGCCTTGAAGTTTTGCTGCGCGAAGAAGCCTTGTCGCCCCGGGGCGTCGAAATGATTGGAGTGCTCCAGCGCGGGGTTGAAAAAGAGGCCCAAGCCATTGAAGAACTGCTAAGGTCGACAGAATTGTTCGAAAAAGATGCGGCCCAAAACAGATCAGAGGATTGACGTCTGCTGAAACTTCAGTTGCGGCCTTTCCCTCGCTGAACGGCAGGTACGGAAGTGTTTGGTATGGAGGTTCGCTTGGTCACCCCGCGTTGCGCGCTGATCACATGTCAATTTCGGTGGATGTGTTATGACCAACCCTAAATTTTGGGTGATTTTCATAGGTAAATGAGCGGGCAACGGGAATCGAACCCGCATGGCCAGCTTGGAAGGCTGGAACTTTACCATTAAGCTATGCCCGCATCGGACAGTGGAATGGTCAACAGTGCCAAGTGACGAGTGACTAGTCAAAGCGATTGCGACGGTGCAATCGCACACCACCACGGCGGGTGCTAACCTTCAAACGCGCTCGCGACCAGGGTGGCGTTATGGCCGCCAAACCCAAAGGAATTATTGAGTGCGACGCGTACTTTCTTTTCGCGGGCAACGTTGGGCGTGTAATCGAGGTCGCATTCTTCGCCCGGGTTTTCCAGGTTGATGGTGGGCGGAATTACAGAGTCACGGATGGCCAGCGCGCAGGCGGCCATCTCTATTCCACCGGCGCCCCCTAACAAGTGACCGGTCATCGATTTCGTTGCACTGATCGAAACCTTATCCGCATATCCGCCAAAGATTTGCTTGATGGCGCGGGTTTCGCAAAGATCGCCGATGTCGGTGGAAGTAGCGTGCGCATTGATGTAATCGACCTCCTCGGGTGAGATGCGCGCGTGGTCCAGCGCCATTTTCATAGCCCGCGCGGCGCCTTCGCCGTCCGGAGGCGGCGCAGTCATGTGGTAGGCATCAGCGGAGACTCCGTATCCTGTGATTTCACAGTAAATCTTTGCACCGCGCGCCTTGGCATGCTCCAGCTCCTCCACGACGACGACTCCTGAGCCTTCGCTCATCACAAAACCATCGCGGTCCCGATCGAACGGCCGCGAGGCGCGCTCGGGCTTATCATTGCGCTTGCTGAGCGCCCTCATCGCTGAAAATCCTGCGACGCCGATTTCAACAATGGACGCTTCGGCGCCCCCAGCGAGGAAGATATCGGCGTCGCCAAACTTGATGATTCGCCAAGATTCACCGATGGCGTTGTTCGATGTAGCGCAAGCGGTAACGATACAGAGGTTTGGGCCGCGCAGGTTGAACTCCATCGAGATGACGCCGCCAGCCATGTTACTGATCAACATTGGGATCGTGAAGGGCGAGTTTCGCCCGGGCCCCTTTGTCAACAGGACTTGCAACTGATCCTGTAAAGTCTTCAGGCCGCCAATTCCGGTGCTAACGATTACGCCGAAACGGTCGCGTTCTTTCAGATTGACTATATCGATTCCGCTGTCCGCGAGCGCCATTTTTGCTGCAGCCACTGCCAAATGCGTAAAGCGGTCGGTACGCCGCACGTCCTTTGGATTTTTGAAGAACGGCTTGGGATCGAAATCGCGGACTTGTCCCCCGATTTTACAATCGTACCCCGTGGTATCAAACGCGTCGATAGTACGAATGCCACTGACGCCGTTCTTCAGATTCGACCAAAACGTCTCGATGCTGTTGCCAACCGGCGTGACAACACCCATACCGGTGATGACTACTCTGCGCTCGGGCATGACGATATAGCGTAAGTTGAAACCTGGAAGCGTCAGCGGGTTCCCATACCGACGTTTTGCACAGTCTGGAAGAGTTTTCCTTCCGTCCGGATCGAAGGCGCGATGATAATTTCAGTTTGCTGAAACTCCGGGAGATTGCGTGCCCCTACGTTGCCCATGCAAGTGGTGACTGCGCCGACGAGATTTTGGCTGCCGTCGTCAACCTCGGCCGGGCCGAAAAGAATTTGCTTCAATGAACCGGTCGCGCCCACCTTGATCCGCGTGCCACGAGGAAGATTGGCGTGCGGAGTAGCCATGCCCCAATGATAGCCACGTCCTGGCGCTTCGTGCGCCTTGGCAAACGCGCTGCCCACCATGACCGCGTCTGCACCGCAAGCCAGCGCCTTGCAAACGTCGCCGCCTCTGCTCATGCCGCCGTCGGTGATGATCGGCACATACCGCGACGTTTTTTTAAAGTAAGCGTCGCGCGCTGCCGCGCAATCGACCGTGGCAGTCACCTGCGGAACCCCGAGTCCAAGCACACCACGCGAAGTGCAAGCAGCTCCGGGCCCGACACCAACAAGGACCGCAGCCGGCCCGCACTCCATTATCTCGAGAGTCACATCGTACCCGACGGTGTTTCCCACGATCACAGGGATACGCATCTCGCGGCAAAATTTTTCAAGATCGAGTGACTTGTACTCCGACGAAATGTGACGGACCGTCGAAACTGTGCTCTGCACAACGAAAACGTCCGCGCCAGCTTCTTGCGCAATTCTGCCAAATTCCGCTGCACGCTGAGGAATGGAACTCACGGCGGCTACAACACCGGCGTCCTTGATTTGGCGCACACGCGCTGCAATGAGATCCTGCTGGATTGGTTCCTGGTAAATTCGCTGCAGCAACGCAGTAATCTCCGATTTACTCGCTTCGACGATTTTTTGCAGCACTTCCTGCGGGTTCTTGTAGCGCGTCTGCACTCCTTCCAAGTTCAAAACGGCAAGGCCACCCAGTTTATTCATTGCGATGGCGAAGCCGACATCGACCACGCCATCCATCGCGCTGGCGAGGATCGGAATCTTCAACTCAAGCGGTTCCGCTGCTTTGCGGGGCAAACGAAACGTGATGTCCACTTCATTCGGGTTGATCGTCACGCGCCCAGGCACAAGCGCGATCTCGTCGAAACCATAAGTCACGCGCGCCTTTCGGTTTCGGCCTATCCACATTCCCATGTTAAATGTTCTCCATCCTAAATCGTTCGTTTAAACTTCCGCAGTGTGGGCACCGGGGAAGCAGCGCATCCGTGCGATCCTCAAATTCGAATGCGCAAATCACGCAACGCAACCGGTGCTGAAGAGAGCGTCGCTCTCGCCGCCGGCGGTTCCATTCTCCCACTATCCAGAATAGAAACACCGCCGCAAGAAAAAGCAGCAGGTAAATCGTGACAAGAGTAGCAAGACTGACGCGAATCACGGCGTGACGGTGGCTGCCGGTGCTTGATGCGGGTGTGCGACGTCGCTGCCCCATTGAATCGTCGCCATACCCCAAACGAAAGAAGAGCCGGGTTCGGTGCCCGTTTGTCTGTTTTGTGAGAAACGGCTACGGACGACCTGTAAGCGCGCTTGTTCGTCCAGCGCTGGATCACCTGATGAGTTGATTAGAAAGCAGTAGCGAATTTCACCCAAATCGTTTACTGCCACGCGAAACCGAAGTGTTTCAGGTGTTTCTTCGTTCGACGTTGCAAATCCGGATTGTGGCACCGTCGGAGTCCCGAATTGATCGAGTTCCTTGGAGAAAGAAATGTATGTCCTTGAGGTGCCTCTGGCGGAGGCCGTTTTCCGGGCGATAGAATGTACGGCGCTTGGTGGCCGGGAACTGGGAATCCTTAGATCCGGCTTCAACGGTGGAAGTTCCTTGAGAATTGGTTTTACCGAAGAATAGGACGGCAGATGCTCAGTCGTCGGAAGGGCGCCAAGCCTTGCTCCCGGCGCCGGATGAGTTGTGAAAGCAACCGCAGGATCTTCTGCATCAATCCAACGAAGCAGCGTGCGGCCTTCTTCGGAGTCGGGTGCTATAAAGGTAACGCGGGCCGGCGGGGGCAGAAGCGCGACCGGAGTCGGGTAAACAATTTGGAAGACATAAAAACACAGTGCGTGGGCCATTAGCGACAGCACCAGGAAGGCCGCGAGCATCGTCCTTCGCGGTCGAGGGGAATCCCAACTGAAAAGAAGTGGTTCGGCTGCAATCTCAGAAGCGACGCTATTCATCGTGGCGGAGTTGCAGCGAGCGCAACCGATGAGATGCCGTGTTCGAGCGCAGCGTTCGTCACTTCAGCGACTGTTTCATACGAAGCAGAACGGTCAGCCTTAATGATGATAGATTGGTCCTTGCGCTTGGCTGCATCGAGTAACGGCCCAAGCTGCTCGGTGGTGACCCTCTGGTCCTGAAAATAAATCGCGGGAACTGCCCCGCCGGTAATACTAATGATTTGCTGATTGCTCTGCGGACCGAGCGAAAAACGCGAGAACGGCATTGAGATTGAGATGCCTTGTTGCAGGATGAAATTCGAACTCAGCAACAGAAAAAAAGCGAGCAGGAAAGCAAGATCGACCAGACCGATCAGCAAAAGCCACCCGAAGTTATAGTTTGTTGTTCGGCTGAGTTTCACAGTTAAATGCCTTCACGTTTTCCGGCTTCAACAACCCAACCAAATGAAGCCGTTCGCCGTCAAAGGTCCTGACGTGCTTCAATCTCACGCACCGTCTCATCAGGTTGTTGGAAACTGATGATGCCGCTAATTGGACGGCTTTCGGTCAACATGTGGACAATCTCAATGCCTGCGCGCTCCATGTCATGCATCATGGTATTCACGCGGGACGAAAGATAACTGTAGGCGACAAATGTCGGTGTTGCTACAACGAGGCCCGCCGCAGTCGTCAGTAAACTTTTGTAAACGCCGCCGGAGAGCTCCGTCACGGTCGCATAACCACCGCTTGAGGCGATCGTTCCAAAAGCGTCGATCATCCCCGCGACGGTCCCAAGCAGCCCGAGCAAAGGCGTCAGGAAAGCAATGGTAGCAAGCACAGGAAGAAACCGCTCCAGTTTTGGTACTTCCAGTTGCGCGGCTTCCTGCACGATGTCGCGTAATTCCCTCCGCGGCGCATCGTGCCGGATAATCGCGGCATGAATCACTCGCGCCACCGGGCCCGGCGTGCCGGCGGACTCATGGAGAGCCTCAGCGAAATTGCGACGGCGGATCAGGTTCGACAGTCCTTTCAAGAACTCGCCTACATGGATTGTCGCACGATGAAAATAAAAAAGGCGCTCCGCAAAAACAGCAATTGAGATAATACTGCAGGCCAGAATTGGCCACATCAATAATCCGCCTTTTTGGATGTAATCGATCACGCCGAGTTTTGTACCTCTCTTTGAGCGCTGTGGCAAGGGACTTTCCGTGTTTGGCTTGTCACACTGTGACTACGATCTTGCCGCGGTATAAATTGTGACGATTCCTCCGGTCAAACGTTCAAAGCTTGGAGAAACGTAACCGGTTCGCCGCATCAAATCGCACATTGCGTCGCCACTCGGAAACTCCTCGATTGAATCACCGAGATAGTCATAGGCGCTTTTCTTATGTGTTAGAAACGAGCCAAGTAATGGCAGACAGCGATGCAAATAAAAGCGATATGCGGCGCGCAGGATCGGCGTTGTCGGCAACGAGAACTCTAGCACGAGCAGATGACCCTTGGCGTTAAGCACACGCCACATTTCACTAAGTGCGGCTGAGCAGTTTTCCAGGTTGCGCAGCCCAAAGGCGATAGTGACACAGTCGAACGACGCATCGTTAAACGGGAGTTTCATCGCATCAGCCAATACCACCCGTCGCAGACCTTTGCGCCCCGCAAGCTCCAACATTTCCGGCAGGACATCGACACCGGTCAGTTCCGCATACGGCAATTTCTTTTGCATGGCCAGCGCTAGATCTCCCGTGCCGGTTGCAAGATCAGCGATCGTATTTGGGTGCCAGGCGTCAACGATCTTAGCCGCGCGCGCTCGCCAGTAGAAATCGATACCGCAGCTCAGCAGGTGGTTTGCGAGATCATAGCGCGTCGCAATCGACCTGAACATTTCGCGAACGTGTGCCGGTTTGGTACTCATGTCAGAAATCGCATTGAAACATCAGCGCGCATTTGTTAAGGCGCTCGGTCTTGTGACTCATGGCATAGCTAACAAGCTAACCTTGAGGAACAAGACTGGGAACTCGCCATAAAATTACTAATTGCCATACGCGACAACTACGGCTATCTAGCGGGATGGACATATCTGTTAAAGATCTACAGGAAGCGATCTCAATTCGCCAACAAATCGATAATCTGCAACGACGCCTTTCCTCTCTTTTGCGAGGTACACCTCAAAGGCCAACGAGTCCAACGAGTCCAACGGCTTCCACCGCGGCCGGACGATTCTTCTCGCCTGCCACAAGAGCGAAGCTTGCGGCAGCCGCTAGAGCTCGTTGGGCAAGGACACGAGGGACTGGAGGAGCAGCTCCTGCGAAGAAAAAAGGTCTGCTTACACCGGCCGGACGAAGGAAGCTTTCCCAGCTAATGAAAGCTCGCTGGGCGGCAAGAAGGAAAGCAGGAGGAAAACAAAAGGCCTCGGGACGGAAAAAGGGCGCGCTTACACCTGCCGGCCGAAGGAGACTTTCCGAGCTAATGAAAGCTCGCTGGGCAGCCAGAAGGAAAGCCGGCGCGAAATAAGCAACTGCGGTCGCTACCAACATTGGGCAATCGCTGGTAGATGCAGGGTCTGTTGTACGACAGGAGTAACTGCTCGCGAGAGGACTCGAACCTCCACGGGTTGCCCCATACGGTCCTGAGCCGTACGCGTCTGCCAGTTCCGCCACGCGAGCAAAAAAAGCGGGGCCTTACAATGCGAGGGTGGCAGCGTGCCTGCAAGCTGAAATCGAAGCGATTCCCTAGGTAACTCAGCCCGCCAGTTTCTTGCGTGCGCGCACCTCTAATTGATGCGCTTTGCGCACCTGCCCAAGGGACCGTAAGAGATCGGCATAGTTAGACACAACAATTTCGTAATCTTTCGAGGGCTTATCCTCGACTTGTTCCCAGCTCTTGAGTGAGGATTGATAGAGTTCCGCCGCCTTCGTATAATCGCCGCGAGAATGATAAACCACCGCCAGATTGCATTTCGACTGAGCGATGTCGGCGATCGGACGCGGTTCTAGGTTCTCTCTGATCCCCAACGCCCGAAGATGCAGTTTCTCGGCTTCGGTGTATCGGCGTTCGTTGGTGTAAAACACCGCCAGATTGTTTAGCACCGATGCCACATCAGCGTGGTCGGGACCGAGTTGCTTCTCATAGATCTCCAAGGCGCGCAGGTAACACGGTTCGGCCGCCTTTTGCCGCCCCGACTTGCGGAGAATCAGGGCAACGTTGTTTAACATGGTTCCGATATCCGAATAGGGGACGTCTTCGACCTCGGTTCCAGCAGCTATTGCTTTCTGATAAAAATCGATCGCTTCTTCGGATTGACCAAGACCGTCGAAGAGCAGGGCCAATCGTCGCGCCGAGCGGTAGATGGCGCGCTGATCTGGCGGGTTTCCCTTTTCAAGGATCGCATGCGCCTTCAGCAAATATGCTTCGGCTCCAGCATGATCTCCCTTTTGTTCGAGGAGTTGGCCTAGTTTCTCAAAGCTCGTCGCGAGAGCAGTCTGGTTCCCTTTGAATGCACGCCTGGCAACTTCAAGGGCTGTTTCGGCGACCCGAATTGCTTGAGGCAGGCGATTGGTGGCGCGCAGATTGTCGAGCTTCTCGTTGAGGATCGCCCATAACTTCTCTTCACCTTTCATCTCATCACCATCCCTCGCTTAGTTGAGTAACTAATCGGGTGGCGAGATCCTCGGTGGCGAGCGGTAAAGCTTGTCGTTCGTCTGTTGTTACGTCGCTGGAGACAAAGAAACTGGTGTTACCAGTTACGTCGCTCGGACCGGCCAGCGGTTTGCCGTCTCGTGCAGTGAGCGAGAAATTTACGGTGAGCGCGAGGTTAAATTCCGTTGTGGCCAGCACATTCCCGTTCACCGAGCGCGCCGGCAGCCGGTTGATGTGAGATATCTCTCCAGTCAAGGTGGCGTCCGCCTTGTCGTCGCTTGTAATCTGAAACGTGCCATCCTGTTGGAATTGTTTGATCACCGTATCGGTCACCAAGACTTCGACGCGCGGCACGAGGGTGCGATTCTTAAACGTCGGCACCGCAATGGAGTGAATGTCCCGGAGATAGTACGGCTTTACCGGCCCGACGTGATATCCAAGGCAACCGGAGATCGCGAGGCAAAGGATTGTCGCAAATGAGGCTTTCAAGGCGCCGGTAAGGCGGACTCTTCGGGAGAGGACGATGCTGCAGGAGCGCCCGAAGGATCGGAGCCTGTGCTCGTGCCCGGCAGAGGCGGCAGAGGTTCAGGCGCAGTCGTGGTATCCGGCGCAAGCGAAGCCGGCGGCGGAAGCGAGCTTTCGCCTTCGGATGCGGGCAAGGGCGCTTCGTTATTCGGTGCACCCGGTCTGGCTGGTCCACTCCCGGCAGTTCCACCTGGGTGCGCTTCGACTTTTTTCTTTGCGTTCTGCGAAACCGGTATGGCCGGCTGCAACACAGCATCGCCAAGTTTGGCACGTAATTGGTCGATCCGTTTCTTCGCCTTGTTGCTTTCTTCTGATCCCGGCTGCTGCCGAATCACTTCGTTGTAGTATATGACGGCAGCGCGATAATATTTTTGCTTATCGTAAAATTTCGCGACCTTAAAGGAATTCGTTGTCTGCTTGTGCTCAAGAATATCGAGATCCTTGCGCGCCTGGGCTGTTTTCTCGCTCTTGGGATAGTGGAAGAGGAAATCCTGGAAAGCCGTTTTCGCATTGTTTGCGGCGGCGGCGTCATTTGTGCCTAGCTGTGAGGCCGTAAACCAAATGTAACCGATTTGATATTGGGCATCGACGGCTATTGGTTCGTTAGGAAACTTATCCACCACAGCCTGATAAGCCTGGATCGCTGCATCGTTCGCTCCCTGCTTCTGACGCGCCATGCCAATATCAAACTGCGCTCGCGCTGTGTATCTTCCATACGGCGCCGTGCGGACAACATTCGCGAAAATGGTTACCGCTCGATCCAACGCAGACGCGACCGGAATCCCCAACAACTTCAATTTTTTTCCATTCAGATAAATCTCACCAATACGAAACTGCCCCTCGAGCGCTTCATCGAAATGTGGGCTGCTCGCATATTTTTCGACCAAATGAAGATATGAATCGGCTGCTGGAGTGTATTGGCGGGTCTGTTCCTGTAATTGAGCAGCACGAAAAAGAGCGGTGGGAGCCAGCGCGTCTTTTGGATGACGTCTGACCAAGGTCTTGTACGCATTGATCGCGCGTTTAAGGTTATTTTCCTTTTCGGCATTCTGCGCGGTCTGATAGATCTCCGCCGCATTGCCGCTTATTGCTTCCTCGCCCGGTGTAACGTACTCCGCTTTTTGGCCCGGTCGGAAAACGATCGAGGCCCCGCTAGGCTCGGGTACAAAGAACATTACCGCAATCAGGACCAAAACGACTCGAATAAGGAATTGCATTCAGTGTCGCAGGGTAATTAACTTCTCTGGCCAGTCAAGTTTCGGCAGACGGCCGCCCCGCGCAATGCCAGACCCGGATCGGATCACATTCGTTAGGGCAGAAGCTTTTTCCACGGGGAAAACCGATTAATGTTTGAATTCATTTGAATCTCACGGATCAACAGAAGATACGCATCGGCTCGTGCGCATGGAGCTTCGACGACTGGCGCGATGCCTTTTATCCGCATGATTTACCGGAGTCGCACTGGCTTGAATTTTATTCAAGCCATTTTCCGGCCGTCGAAGTGGATTCTACGTTTCACGCTGCGCCAACCGAAGCAACAGTTCAGCGCTGGGCCGAAACGACTCCAGCCAGCTTTCGCTTTACCTGCAAGCTTCCCCGTCAAATCACCCACCTTTGTCGTCTCCGCGATTGCGCGGCAGAGCTAATTTCGTTTCTCCGCGCGATCGAACTACTCGGGCCAAAGCTACAGGTGATCCTCATTCAGCTCCCGCCTTCGCTGACACCCGCGGACGGAAAACACGCGCTGCGCAAGTTCCTGGCGCAATTGCCACGGGATTTCCGATTTGCCATTGAGTTTCGCCACGCAGGCTGGCATCGGCCGCAGTTTATCCGGCTTGTGGAAAAGTACCGTATCTGCTGGGTCTGGGCCGATACCACTCCGCTCAACGAGCGGAACCTTGCCCCCTTCGAATTTCTGCCGTGCACTACTGATTTTCTTTACCTGCGTTTGCTTGGCGATTACGCAACCAAATACGATGTCGACGGTGGCCACATCCATCGCTACGAAAAATTACTCTGGAAACGAGAAGCCGCGTTAGAAAGCTGGTCGCTGAAAATTCAGCGGCATCTTCCAGACGTGCGCAGTGTCTGGGCATTTGCCGGCAACCACTTTGAAGGGTTTGCACCGGGCACGTGTCAACGTCTCGCTGAACGGCTCGGCTTCGATCTGCCGCTGCCGCCGGAAACAGAACAGGCGTTCTCTGCGGAGAGACAATCGCAGCTCGATCTACAGTTGTAGCGGCACCTCGGCGCGTTTGTGTTTTCCAAAAATGCAAACCCGGCGAATGCCGATTTCGGCCATCTTGAGCGCGAGTTTCGCAAAATTCTCGCCAAGTTGGACGTGTGAGTGCGCATCGGAAGCGGTCGTAAATGGAATCCCCTTCTCCATCGCCAACTCGATAATTGAATCGCTGGGATAAAGTTCGTTCACTGGTTTGCGCCAACCGGCGGTGGAAAGCTCAATTGCAAGATTGCGCTCATGAATAAATTCGAGTGTCTCATTAACCAACGTGCCGATGTCTGCCGTAGGGCGATGGCCATGGATTTTGATCAGATCCAAGTGGGCCAGAGAGTCGACCAACCCAGTCGCAATTAGTTCGCGGAGACGGCGAAAGTAATCGGCGTACATCTCGTCGATGTTCCTGCCCTCGAATTGCGCCGCGCCTTCGGGCACGCTGTCGAACATCTGATCGGCGCGCTCCAGGAAATGCACCGAGCCGAGAACGAAATCCAGCTTGTCCCAATTCTTTTCGATCCATTTGCGGCCCGCCGGTGAATGGACGGGATCGTTATCCAGCTCGATCCCCGCCCGGACCCGCAAATCGGGATTTCGTTCCCGTAACCGATTCACCTCATCAAAATCGATTCCGGGGTAGTAACGATCGTGATCGGTGAAAGCGATATCCGTTAACCCTAATCTCCGTGCCGAATCCGCCCAGGGCTGGAGCAGTTCCTGCGTGTATCGCTGCACACGATGTCCCTGCGGGTGCATATGGTAGTCGGAAAAAAGTTGATAGCATGTAGTTGACGGTTGATAGACGCCCACGGTGCGCTCTATCAGCTATCAGCTGTTAACTATCAACTCTCCGGCTCAAGGCACTGCCAGGAACTTTTGGCGAATACGCAGCTCCAGAAATTGAGGAAAGAAAACCTCGGCGATAAAAACTTTGTTGGGCGTAAGCTCGCGGGTCGAGATTGTTTCGTTGTACTCGATCCGCTCGGATGGGTTGATTAAAAGTGTCGCAGCTTTCTTATCGATCGCGTGGTTCTCAGACCACTGTGTCAAGACATCGCCCGCAGAATCAGTAAGATAGATTTCAATGCGCTGAGTCGTGGGAAAATCGAGTGAGACGGGACGTTTAGACAGATTTGCCAGTGTTACTTTCACGCTGAGTTGACGGACTTCAGATAACTTCACGGTTTGGGGAGTGATTTGCAGATCGAGGGCGAGTCCACGCAGCCGTGGATCTTTGTATTGTGGAACGACGTTGGGAGAAAACGGATGAAGAATGCGGCTCATCCAACCTCGTCTTCGCGCCGGCGTAGGCGTGGGCGTAACGTCCTGGCCGACCATGGCCCCAGCCACAAAAACTATCAGAACGAGCAAAACAAGGCGGCGGTTCATGAGGCCCTAAACAGCCGGAAAACTTTTCTTGGTTGCAAAATTGCTGTCAAACCATTTATGAACTCGCCAATGTTTTCGCAGTCAATTGGCATGAGAACTCTTTGTGTATTCGTGTTTTGTCTGGCTTTTGCGCTGATCGATACAGCAGCGAAGGAACGACACTGCACGTTTCGCGTACATGCGCAAGCAAACCCTCAAGATACCGATGTATTCTCAATGCCAGTGGGCGCGACGTCTTCCGGAAAAAATATTTCCATAGAGAGAATGGCGTGGATTAGCGAGTACGATGTTATGGCCTTTTCTCCGTACACAGCTCGGGACGGAACCTTTGGTGCATTGTTTCAGCTCGACGACCACGGGCGGGTCGTGCTCGATACGTTGAGCATCGAGCGCCGGGGCCGTTTTCTCTTCGTATTCATCAACGGCAGAATGATCACCGGACTACAGATCGACAAGCGGGTGTCGGATGGAAAGATTTATGTTCCGTCCGGACTAAGTGCCGCGGATGTTGGGCTAATGAAGAAACAATGGCGCCTGCTCGGAGAACGAAAGCGCTAAGCGGTTCATCGCCCATGCGAGTATTGTTCGCCGGAGTTGTTTTCGCTCTTTTTTCCTCTGCTCCAATGACAACTCAAACGGCACAAGATCAAGTTCTCGATCTTGTTCTGCCCACGGACAATGATGCACTCTTTTCGGGAGACGGCCCCGCTTTTTATCAATCTGTCGACCGAGACTACGACGGCGTGAAATCAGCACCATGGGAGGGCGGCCAATACGGCTTTGTCCGTGATCCGAAAAGCACTGGGGGAGGCGTAATTTATACCCGCTTTCACGAAGGAATTGATATCCGGTCCGTGCACCGCGATGCAAATGGGGAGCCGCTCGACGAGGTGCGCGCCATTGCCGATGGGCAGGTCGTGCACGTCAGCCCCGTGCCTGGCTATTCAAACTATGGCAAATACATCGTAATCGAGCACCGGTGGGGCGGCTCGAACTATTATAGTTTATACGCACATCTCAGCTCGATCGCAGCGCAGCCCGGGGAGACAGTGAAGCGCGGTCAGCGTATCGCGGTGATGGGTTACACCGGGACGGGCATAAACCGCGAACGCGCACATCTGCATCTGGAATTGTGCCTGATGTTCAGTCGCCAATTCGAAGCCTGGTACAACACATTTTTTAGGAACGATCCCGATCGCCATGGCCTCTACAACGGGATGAACCTCGCCGGTATCGACGTGGCGCGCCTCTATTTGGCGCTCCGAAAGAATCCGGCGCTCACGATTCCCGAATTTCTCGCCGATGAAGAGACGTTCTATAAGATCACGTTGCCGAAGGCGCGACACTTCGATTTGCCGACACTTTATCCCTGGATGTCTGCAGCAGGGAAACGAACTGGATCGTCATGGGAAGTCTCGTTCGCCCGTTCCGGTGTCCCCTTGAAAATTGAACCAACCGACAGACGGGTAGCGCAGCCCGAGGTAAGCTACATAAAAAACAGCGCGGCGGAATGTTCCTATCTCACTCGCGATATAATTTCCGGCCGTGGAACAAGCGCACATCTAACGAGCTATGGCGCGCAACTGATGCGCCTGCTGATCTGGCCGAATTAACTGCGTGCCAAAAGTTTCAGCACGACGTCGGCGTGCCTTGCGCAAGCGCGACGCCATGCGGGATTGCGCCTTGCACAAAGCTGAGACATTCCACAGCGCCGCTCGGCTTCCCTGGCAGCGCTATGACCAGAGCCTGCTCGACGACCGCGGCCAGGTTGCGTGAGAGAATAGCGTTGGGCGTAATCTTCATCGATTCGGCGCGCATCACTTCCCCGAATCCTGGTAATTCTACTCGCATCATGGCACGAATCGCTTCAGGCGTAACATCACGCGCCGCGATACCCGTGCCCCCCGTCGTCAGAACCAAGCCGCAGCCTTGCCTGGCAAACGATCGAATTGTTTCCTGAATCCGTGCGATCTCGTCTGGCACAATCGCTTCCGCCAGAACCTGCCAGCCAATCTTTTGCGCGACTTGTTTCAAGGCCGGACCGCCCAAGTCGTCGTAATCGCCCACACTGGCGCGATCAGAAATCGTGATGATACCAACTTGTATTTGCATGCTTGTAGCGGCGTCTCTATTAGCGCCGCGTTTTTTCACTGTGGCGATCTTGGACCGGTGCTACAGCGCTTTTCGTCTTCTCAAGTAATTGCACCTCAGAAACGAGCATGTCTTTGTCCACTGCCTTGCACATGTCGTAAATCGTCAACAATGCGACGGTGACGCCGACCAGGGCTTCCATCTCGACTCCCGTTTGCGCAACTGTATGCGCGGTGCATTTTACTTCCGCACCGTCCTTGGAAGCAACAATATCGATGTTTACCTGGCCGAGCGGCAGAGTATGGCAAAGAGGAATGAGCTGCGCAGTTTGCTTGGCGGCCTGAATTCCAGCAATGCGCGCGGTCGCGAACACATTGCCTTTGGCGATTTGATCTCTTGCGATCAGATCGAGCGTCTGCCGCTGGAGCCGGATTTTCCCGCGTGCAACAGCTCTTCGTTTACTGAGCGGCTTCGCTGAAACATCAACCATTTGCGCGCGACCGTCTGAACCGATGTGAGTCAGCCTTTTCATTTTTGCCACCCAATCATTACGTTCAGCCGCCGATTGCAATCATTTTGCGATTGGGCTGGTAATTGTTTCGAAAATCGTGTTCCTGCGGCTTTCGTTCGACCACGTTTAGAAAAACCTGCTTGAGCTGTTCGTCGCTCGCGCCCGCCCGTAGCGGTTCGATGATGTCAAACTCCAAATAGCTGCCAAGACATGGGCGCAACTTTCCATCACACGTGAGCCGCAGCTTGTTGCAGTTCTCGCAGAAATGCATGTTCGTCATTGCACCGATGAAACCTATATGCTGTGTGCGTCCTGGAATCTGATAGTAGGTGGCTGGACCATTCGTTCGAAACTCCGTCTCTGGAATCAGGCCCCCGTAAGCCGACTCGACTAGCCGTTTCGCCTCCATCACCGACATGAAATTACTCTCGTTTAGAACTTCCGTGGTGCTCACCGGCATCAGTTCAATAAACCGAAGCAGAAGGTTTCGCGCTGCAGCGAATTCGATCAGCGGCAGCAGTTGATCTTCATTGCGGCTCCGCATGAGGACTGCATTGAGTTTGATCTGGTCGAAGCCTGCGGCCATCGCCGCATCGATCCCTCCTAGCGCCTGTGCATGGAAATCCCGACCCGTGATCTGCGAATAAACTGCGGCATCGAGCGTATCGAGTGAAATATTCACCGATTGCACACCGGCACCGCGCAGCGCTTCCGCCATTGTCTCGTCGGGCGTGATTTCGCGTGCGAGCAAGGTTCCGTTTGTCGAAAGACCGATGCTCGTGATCCGGGGAATCTCAGGAATTTGCCTAACGAAATCGAGTATGCCCCGACGTGTCAGCGGTTCACCACCAGTAATTCGCACTTTCGAGACGCCGAGCTCGGCCGCGATGCGAATGAGTCGCAGGGTCTCTTCGTACGTCAAGATTTCTTGGCGTGGCAACCACTCCTGCAATTCCTGCGGCATGCAATACCTGCATCGCTCGTTACAACGGTCAGTGATCGAGACACGTAGATAGGAAATCCGATGGCCGTAACGGTCCTGCATTGCAGCAACACGTTACTAAGAACGCGACGGTGAATCAACCAACCCCATTCGTTGACGCAATACGGCGGACGCATCATCGTACCGGATGCAGAGTCGAGTGGCGCGCGTCACGCTGACATTCGCGATAACCGCTGGGGCGCTAATTTTCAGTGGTTGCGCAACCACAGGAGGCCGCATTTCACAACATCCGGAAATGTATCAGAGCCTCCCGCCGAGAGACCAGGCATTGGTCAGCCAGGGGCAGATTCGCCCAGGGATGACCATGGACGCGGTGTGGCTGGCCTGGGGTACACCCGATCAAAAGATTCCAGCCAGCGTTCGTGGTCGCCCCGCTGAAACGTGGGTTTATTTGCGTTACGAAACACCTCCAAGCTACGGCGGACCTTACTACTATGGACCATTCGATTGGTCATATATCCCGCCAAAGTTCATCTACCCGATAAGGGCAGTCACTTTCTCCAACGCCAGAGTCGCGTACTTCGGATATCTGGCGCCGCCGTGAGCACCCAGTTTGGCTTGCCAAACCGGTGGTGAGTATGATTTTCTCGCGGCATGAAGCGTCGCCTCTTTCTTCGTGCATCGACGCTCTCCGTCCTTACGGGCCTGCTCGTTCTCACCAGTTGTTCAACGCCGCAAACGCGAATTTCTGACCATCCAGACCTTTACCAAAGCCTTTCACACAGAGACCGGGCACTCGTAAGTCAGGGACAGATTCGCATCGGGATGTCGAGAACCGCCGTGTGGCTGGCGTGGGGAACGACCGATCAAAAAATCATCGGTAACATGGGCGGCGGTCCGACGGAGACTTGGGTTTACGTTTATTACGCCACTTATCCGTACTATCCATTCGAGCCCTTGGACGAATATTTCGGAGCGCCTTTGTTCGATCCCTTTTGTTATTCGTGGTTCCCCCCAAGTATCCCTTATCCTGGAAAGCTCGTCACTTTCGCCCGCGGCAAAGTGGTGTCGTACCAATACGTCACATCGCACTAGCCCTGATTAAAAATTCTGTCGCGTTGTTTCATCTGACGGATGAATATTCCAGCGGGTCTGATCCAATGGCTTACCGCTCATTTAGACAGTTCCTCGATGCCCTGGAAAAAGCGGGCGAACTGAAACGCATCGCAATCCCGGTCGATACGGAACTGCTCATTGCAGAATGGGCAGATCGCGAGATGAAATCGCCCCGCGGCGGGAAAGCTCTGCTGTTCGAGCAACCGGTTGTGGATGGGAAAAAATCGGAATTTCCGGTCGCCATTAACACCATGGGATCGCGCCGCCGCATGGCCATGGCGTTACAGGTTTCCGACGTTGAAGACGTCGCCCGCGAAATTCAGCTCATCCTGAAAGCAAAACCGCCCACTGATCTGCGCGAAGGCTGGAATTTACTTAAACAAGGAATCCATCTGCTGCATGCGCGGCCGAAATCAGTGCGTGACGCAGCCTGCCAGGAAGTGGTGCATGAAATCGAGCGTGGCGACGGTTTTTCGTTGCTCGATCTGCCCATCCTCAAATGCTGGCCGAAAGACGGCGGGCGTTTCGTTACCCTGCCAAATGTACACACGCGCGATCCGGAAACCGGCGCGCGCAATGTGGGCATTTACCGAATGCAAGTGTACGACGTGCGCACGACCGGGATGCATTGGCAACTTCACAAGGTCGGCGCGCGCCACGGCAAACGCTATTACGAACGCGGCGAGCGGATGCCGGTGGCGGTCACGCTGGGTGGCGATCCTGTTTACACGTTTGCGGCAACCGCACCATTGCCAGACGGTTTGGACGAACTTTTATTTGCCGGGTTTCTGCGAAGAAAATCAATCGAGCTTGTTCGCTGCAAAACCATCGACCTGGAGGTGCCCGCGGACGTCGACTTTGTTTTGGAAGGCTATGTGCAGCCAGGCGACATGCGCCCGGAAGGACCGTTTGGCGATCATACCGGGTTTTACACCGCCGTCGAAAACTACCCCGTTTTCCATCTGACCGCGATCACGCACCGGCGGGATGCGATTTATCCGACAACGATCGTCGGCAAACCGCCAATGGAGGATTTCTACATCGGCGACGCGTCTGTTCGAATTCTTCTGCCGGTCTTCAAGATGAATTTCCCCGAGATTGTGGACATAACATTGCCGCCCGAAGGGGTGTTTCATAATCTGGTTTTTGTGAGTATCCGGAAGCAATACCCCTATCAGGCTTTTAAAGTGATGCATGGGCTCTGGGGGATGGGACAAATGATGTTCAGCAAGTACATCGTCGCAGTGGACGACGATTGCGACGTGCATAACACGAGCGAGGTGCTTTTTCGATTGTGCGCGAACACCGATCCCGCCCGGGACACAACGGTCATCAAAAATCCAAGCGACTCGCTCGACCACGCGCCGAGCGAACAGAACATCGGTTCTCACATGGGGTTCGACGCGACGCGCAAATTACCGGGCGAAAACTATCACCGATCGTGGCCGGAATTACTAAACATGACAGACGAAGCGCGGGCTTTGGTCGACAAGCTGCAGGCCCAAGCGCGCTGAAAGCACTCAAAGCGCCGGAGCGCGGCGTCTCTATTATGGCCTGCGGAAAAGGCGACCCGTATCAACGTCGCGAGTAAGTCCACCGGGCGGCACGCCGCGTAGATCGTAGACGCGATCTGTATAAGGGCTGTAGAAAAAGCCAGGTCTGCCGGCCCAACGCGCATAAGGAAAACCACCGGGTGGCGGCGGGCCATATTGGGCAGCTTGATTCTCCTGGACGATTTTGCCGGTTAAGGCGCCAGCTGCCGCTCCTGCCGCTGCGCCGATCGATGCAGCGCGGACATTGCCAGTCGCCGCGCCACCGATAATCGCGCCCGTGGCAGCCCCCCACGCTGCGCCCTGGCCGACTGGAGTGTCACAGGAATTTAGCGTTAGACAAATCAAAGCGATGGCGGACGCAACCGTGAGAATTTTCGTTCCCACAATGCGGTACTTTACGCCATTGAACCGCGCAGCCCGAGAGATGTTGCGTGAGCGATCCCAAGACAGTCTTATCCGGCCGAACGGACGCTAGGGGTATACAAAAACTTTGTTTACTTTTACGTCAAGAACCAGCCCGCCGTGTGCGACTTTCGAGCAGTCGTACTTTTCATGCGGGGGATACGGACTCGTAACAACTCCCGATGGAGCAGTAGGATCTCGCTGGCCGAGAGGGTAAGCCCCTCCCTTCATCGGATATTTTTTATCAGCTTCTGCTTTGGTGATCGCCTTGGCTTCGGTCGCCCCCTTTTCCCCGCGTTCATGCGCTATACTGCCTATCCGCGAGTCGGTACCGTGCCCGCCCTGTTGTGCGTAAACCGGTGTGCCGAGCACAAACACCGCAATTGTACTCACCGATAGAATTTTCAAAGATTTCATTTTCATAGGTTTGTCCTTCGTAATATTTCGCAGCCAGCAGCTCAGACGGATGTTCGACGCGGCCAATTCAAAAAAGATTTGAACAACTGCGCCGTGATCCGGCCTGCCTTCTCCAGCTTGCTTAGCCGGTATTCTTTTTCGAAAAAACGAAAGTTGTCCAGCTCAATTCGTCGAAGCAGCGCGCGGTAAATGGAGCGCATGATCTCTGCGGGCGCCATCGCGCGGCGGTCTTCAGGAGGGAGTTCAGCTGCAGCCCGGGCAAAGAATTCTCTCGCGCGAGCCGCTTCGAACTGCATCAGCTGGAGGAAGTGCTCATTGTACTGTTGTTTCGCCAGCTCCGTTTCCGAATAGTGGAACCGCGCCAGATCTTCCTGCGGCAGATAAATGCGCCCTGCCTGTAGATCCTTCGCGACATCGCGAATGATGTTTGTCATTTGCAAAGCGAGCCCAAGATCGATCGCGTATTCCCGGCACCGCGGATTTCGATAGCCGAAAATTTCGATGCTCACCAGGCCAACTGCACTGGCGACACGGTAACAATAGACGCGAAGCTCTTTGAAGGTGGAATATCGGAGGATGCTCAAATCCATTTCCACTCCGGCAATAATTTCCTCCAGCATTTCTGGCGGCAGCGAATATTTGTGTATCAATTGCCGCACATCGCGGGCGAGCAGCGGCTCGTCCGGAGCGCCGGTGCGAAGCATCTGGCGCCAACTCGCCAGACGCACTCGTTTCTCGATGACGCTCAGCTCCGCCGAATCGGCAATGTCATCGACCACACGGCAGAACGCGTAGAAAATCGTGATGTCGCGCTTGCGCTCACGGCCTAACGAAACAAAAGCCAGGGCCAGATTCGATTTGCTCTGGCGCGTGATGGTGGCCGCATTCACGTTCGGTTTCCCGCAATCTGTTTGATCAATATTGAACCCATTTTTCCTGGCGAATTCTGCCTGTTTCGCACTGCCGAAACAGGCAGACCCATGAAGCCAACAACCACCCCGTGACCACGCCTCGCAGACACGCGAAACTGAATTTCCACAGTAAAAGCGCGCCCAATCGATCGGCGATCGCGCCGCGAAGAATGGCGTCGCACGCCATGATGCCATAAAAGTGGATCCCGCAAATCACTAGAAACCATGCGAGACGACCCGCATTTTTTTGGATGAAATGAACATGCGCGCGCATCGCTTCGATCAGTGTTTCATTGTGCAGCACCAGCGAGATTTGGACCGAACAAAACGCGATAATCAACCCGCTCATAAGAACCCGCGCAATGGGCAGGTAATCAAGGACTCGCGGGATATTGATGAAGTAAGCAAGCACGAGCGGTAGACGGAGGATCAACGTGCTCACCGCAACCACAATACCCGCCCATTCCAACACATAACTGAACCGCCGCATCGCGAACCGGAACAGTTCGCCTTCTTCAAAGCTCAAGCCCTTTATCCAGGCCAGACACACAGTGATGAGATAGACCTGGATATAAACGCCCACTAGATATTCGAAAATAAATGCGGTCGCATCTACCGTAGCCGACACGCGCAACAGACCGGCTCCTGGCATAAGGCCACTCCATTCCGGTAATTGCCAGAAGACGATGGGCTTCAGCAGCGACGCCAGCGCGCTCAGCAGCAGAATCAAATAAACGAGATAACCCCAGAAGCCGTACCGTTTCCGCAGCGCGCGCACCAAGGCACCGTGCAACCCGCGCCAGTTCACAATCATCAAAACCGCCGCGATCACGGAGAGCGGATACGTGGTGGTGGCGTTATCGAAAATTCCCGCCACGCCCTCTAATGAAGGCAAAAGAGTCTCCGTCCATATCTCACTCAACCTTGGCCAAGCCCACTGCGGCAACGAAGTGATTTGGCTCAGCTCCAAATCCGCCCAGTTCCGGATTGGCGTGAAAGTGACAAACTGAAAGACGAAGTAGCCAAACCCAAGGACCGCGAAGGTGATCCAAATCCGGTGGTAACGCCCAAGACAGTGGAGACCGTCAACAAGCGCTCGCCGCACCGGCGCAAAAAGCATCACCAGCGCATAACCACCGCAAAGCCCAAGCCAGCCGTAAACGCCGAGCATGGCTTGCCCCACCTCAGCGCAAATTGGTAATGGAGTAATGGGAGTCAGAACATCACTCCAACACTCCATTACTCCGTTACTCCGTCATCGGCCTAACGAATGAGTCCCCAATGCGGCAAAAACGGCCAGTAAACAAACAACCCGCGACCGACCAAATTCTCGACGGGAACCGGTCCCCAGTAGCGGCTGTCGTAGCTGTTATAACTGTTATCACCCATGGCGAAATAGCCGTCGCGAGGCACCGCGTACGTTTGATCAGGTTTCGACAAATACTCGTGGCCTGGCGCATAACCGCGATACGGCGGCCGCGCCGACATCACTCGCTCGAAGCCGTAGCCCTCGGCCTTTTTGCCGTTGATGTAAAGAAATGGCGGATCGATGCGCAACTGATCGCCAGGCAAACCGGCCAATCGCTTAATGTAAAAAGGTGGCCCGGCGACCGGATCCGGGCGAATCCCCGGGATATCATTTGTTCTGAAGACAAAAACATCCCCGTTGCGGGGCTTAACAAAGTTGTAGCTGCATTTATCGACAAAGACCTGATCGCCTGTGTCGATCGTGCCTCGGGCGATAACCTCGCCGCGATGAAAGAGCCGACCGGGAAAGACGTTGAAGTCCTGACGGAGCGTGTCGGGCGGGGCGTAAACGAGAAAACTTTGCCGCTCGCACACCAATCGCGAAAAGGTAAAAAAGAAGGCTACTTTCTTTGGCACGATCTCCAAGATCTGGTCGTCTTCGCGCGACACCACGTCGATGTAATTGCGACCGAGCAGAACGAATTCCACGATTTGTCGCAGAATATTTGGCGGCGACTCGGTGCTCGGACGACCGATAATTCCGTTTAACGTCGGTTGCATCGAGCCGGTCGGAATCTTGAACGGCTGCAGAAAATAGGAGCGGATCCCCACCGCGATCACGATCGCAACCAGAATCACTTCGCAGTTTTCTCGCCAATGCGATTCCCAAGTCACCGGCGTGAGTTTGTGGAGCGTCTTATCAAGTGTCTCCGCCGCACTGTGAATTTTCTCCCGGTCTCTCGAGCGCACGGAATCGCGAAGCGTCTGCATTTCGGAGACGATTTGTTCCCGGTCGGCGCTACTGAGTTTGTCGTGCTTATAACGAAGGTACTTCCGGGCGTGCCGCAAAAGCAGCCGGCTGTGTTTGATGTGGCGCGGCGTAAACATGATCTAAATGACAAATGACAAATGACGAATGACGAAACAATGACAAAATCCAAATGACGAAAATAGACGTAGATCTTTCATAGCGATTTTGTGCTTCGTCATTCCTTCGACATTCGTCATTCGAGCTTCGTCATTCCGAAGCGCAGGCTTACTGCGCTTTCAGCACCTCGATGAATGCCTCCTGAGGGATGTTGATTTTCCCGATGCTTTTCATCCGTTTTTTTCCTTCTTTTTGTTTCTCCAGTAATTTCCGTTTGCGGGTGATATCGCCGCCATAGCATTTCGCGGTAACATTTTTTCGTAAAGCGGAAACACTTTCGCGCGCAATAATTTTTCCGCCGATGGCCGCTTGGATCGCCACCTGATATAGCTGCCGCGGGATTACTTCCTTGAGTTTCGCCGCCAGTTGGCGACCGCGCGACTCGGCACGGTCCTTATGCACGATTGTCGAAAACGCATCGACCGGCTCACCGTTGACGAGCAGATCCAGCTTTACCAATTTTGCGGCCCGGTAACCGGCATGCTCGTAATCCATCGAACCGTAGCCGCGCGTCATGCTTTTAATCTTGTCGTTGAAATCGACAAGAATTTCGTTGAGCGGCAATTCGCAATGCAACATCACCCGGCGCGTGTCGAGCGATTCGGTGCGTTCCATCTGTCCGCGCTTCTCCAAAATCAATTGCAGGATGTCACCAATGTTTTCATTCGGGCAAAGCACGTATGCCTTTACAATTGGCTCCCGGATTTCGCCGATCACGCTCGGGTCGGGAAGATGCGCCGGATTATCGATCAGGAGTTTCTCGCCGCGTGTCGTTAACACCTCGTACACGACGCTCGGGCTCGTCGCAATGATGTCCATGTTGTACTCGCGCCGAAGCCTCTCCTGAATGATCTCCATGTGAAGCAACCCGAGGAACCCGCAGCGAAATCCGAAACCCAGCGCAACCGAGCTTTCCGGTTGATAAATAAACGCGGAGTCGTTCAGGCGCAGCTTGCCAATTGCCGTCTTCAAATGTTCGAAATCGCCTGTGTTAATCGGATAGATCCCGCTGAAAACCATTGGATGAATTTCCTGAAAACCGGGAAGCGCCTCGCGCGCGGGGTGGCGCTGGTCGGTGATGGTGTCGCCGATCTTGATGTCTGCAGTCGTCTTTATGTTCGCGATGAAATACCCGACGTCACCGGGATTTAACTTTTCCTGCGGAAGCATTTTCGGCGTAAACACGCCCACCTCCTTGATCTCGTACCGCGAGTTATTGTTCATCAACATGATTGCGTGATTCGCTTCCATCGTTCCCGAAACAACACGCACGTACCCGACGACGCCGCGGTAAACGTCAAACACCGAATCAAACACCAGCGCGCGCAGCGTCTTGTCCGCCGGCGGTTCCGGCGCCGGAACCCGTGTGACGATGGCCTCGAGAATTTCCTCGATACCAATTCCCATTTTCGCGCTCGCTTCGATCGCTTCCTCCGCAGGGATGGCCAAGATTTCTTCTAGTTGGCGCTTCACCGCGGCAACGTCAGCATTTGGCAGGTCGATCTTGTTGATGATCGGAACAATGGTGAGACCCTGTTTGTGAGCGAGATGAACGTTCGCCACCGTTTGCGCTTCCACGCCCTGCGCCGCGTCCACGATCAACAACGCGCCTTCGCACGCCGAGAGGCTGCGCGAAACTTCATAGGCGAAATCGACGTGCCCGGGTGTATCGAGTAGGTTCAGCCGATAAGTCTGGCCTGCCTTACTCGTATAACGCATCGCCACCGGATGCGCTTTGATCGTGATCCCGCGCTCCCGTTCCAAATCCATCGAATCGAGTAGCTGATCCTGCCTCTCGCGCTCCTGGATCGTGCCCGTGCGCTCGAGCAACCGGTCCGACAACGTCGTCTTGCCGTGATCGATGTGCGCGATGATGCAAAAATTGCGCGTCAACTCAATGGCCATGGAAGCGCCACTATCCGAGTCTGGTTGTGCGCGGTCAATCGCCCTGGCCACGCTATTTGTCGCGCTCTCCTCTTTGGTTACAGTCAGCGGCATGCCAAAGCTGATAGTTTCGGGCGTGACACATGACCTGGTGGACGAGGCAATCACGATCGGGCGCGGACCGGATAACACCATCGTCGTCAACGATCCATCCATCTCGACACATCACGCGCATTTGCTGCTGGAAGGCGATACCTATCGATTGAAGGATCTCGAATCGACCAATGGCACACGCGTCAATGGCAAGCCTGTGACAGAAACGGTGCTTCGGTTTGATGATCGGATTCGGTTTGGCGCGGCCGAAGCGAGATACGAGTCGTCGGAAGTCGGCGGTTCAAAACCGTTGCCGAAGCCTGAGGAGATCAATGCTCATTTCGCGGAAGCTGACGCAGAATTGACCCATCTGAGCAGCGCATCTCCCCTTCGCCGCCAGGAACAAGGGAACGACCCGGTGCGCACTGGAATTCTTATCGGCCTGGGAATTGTGCTGGTCGTCTTTCTAGGAAGTATCATTGCGGTGCTAATGATACACGCACCAACGCTTTGAGTCCCTCGAATCTCGTGGCAAAATCGGGAATGGTTCACCGGGATCCCTCGACTTCGCCCGGGACAACAGCGCGAACAAAGCGCCTGTTGCTTTTCGACATCGACGGCACATTGATTCATTCGGGCGGCGCGGGTATCCACGCGCTAATACTTGCATTTAAAGAGCGGTTCGGAATTGATGACGACTTTCACGACATCGAAATCGCAGGCATGACCGACTCGGGAATTGTCCTCAGTATCCTTAACAAGCATAAAATTCCTGCGATTAACGAAAACGTGAGCGGCTTCCTGGACAGCTACGTGCATTTCCTTTCGTTGGAACTGCCGCGCCGAAAAGGCAAATTGCTTCCCGGGGTGCTGGAGTTACTCGAACGGCTGAAATCGCGGCCTCACGTCGTGCTGGCGCTTCTCACGGGGAACGTGTCCCGCGGTGCGCGACTAAAACTTGAGCACTACAGTGTCTGGCATTTCTTCGAATTCGGCGCGTTTGCCGATGATCACTGCGACCGAAACGAGCTCGGCCGATTCGCTCGGGCCCGCGCAAAGGAGAAGCACGGACGGGAGTTCGCCGCCTCCGAGATCGACGTCATTGGCGACACTCCGCGCGACATCGCGTGCGGCAAAGCCCTCGGCGCGCGGACGATCGCTGTCGCAACAGGAAGATGGGGCCGGGATGAGCTTGCAAAGCATCACCCGGATTTTCTGATTGATGATCTCTCGAACGTGGAAACAATTATGGACACACTCGGATGGTGATCCATTCACGAATTGCACGGTGAAATGAAAAAAGACCCAGCCTCTTCAAATGCCACCGCGCGTCAGAGCCGTTCCAACGTTGTGCCGCTCAAGGGCGAAATCGATTTGCACGTATCCCCGACGGTGACGGCCGCGCTCAACGACGTCATCGACAAGAAACCCGAGCGGTTGGTAGTCGATCTGTCCGACGTGAGCTACATAGACAGCGCGGGGCTCGCGGCCTTGATTCAAGCGATGCAAAAGGTGGAAGGCTACGGAGGCAAATTCATGCTGGCCGGACTGCAGGAAACCGTGCGCTCGATCTTCGAAATCTCGCGGCTCGATCAGGTCTTTCAGATTTTCCCGGACGCGGACGCCGCGCTGGTTGGCTAATCTGGTTGGCAAACTCGCTGAGCACAGAGGACACTCACACTGCGACACGTGTTAAAATCTCAAGCGTTTGCGCGACATTTTTCGAAATATCGAACTGCGATGCGCGTTCGATGTTGGCTGACCGGGCTGCTTCGCGGCGCGCGGGATCCGACCAAAATCGAATAGCGTCACGCAAACCGACTAGATTTGCCGGGTTATCGACAATCGATCCGTGCACCCCGTCTTCGATGATCTCGCCAAACCCATTGGAACGCGTTGTGATTACTGGTAACCCGCTGGCCAGCGCTTCGAGGCAGGCATTCGAAAAGGGGTCGTAAATTGTGGGCAAAATGAAGATGTCCGCAGCCGCGTAGACGGGCATAAGGTCCGCAACTTCACCCAGAAATTGCACGGGATCCTCGCGCCAGAACCGGAGGCGCGTCATTTTATACGGGCTTGCGTCTCCCCGGCCGGCGACCAGCAGCCGCATTTGTCGATTTTTGCAGAGCGCCATCGCTTCGATGGCAAATAGCAAGCCTTTGCGCTCCCAGCCCGAACCTGCAAACAACAGCGCAACTTGGTCCTGCTTGAGTTTCAACTCTGCGCGAGATCTTTCGCGAAGCCCGGGATCGAACCCGAATTTGTCGAGCGGAACGCCATTGCGTACGACATCGATTCTGTCCGCTGAATAACCGTAAAGATCGGTGATCTCGTTCACGACCATTTGCGAAGCGGCGATCACCCGCCCGGCCTTCCGCTTCTCGAAAAGCGATTCCTCCAGTTGTAACAAATCGCGATGCTTCCGGATGGCGCCGCGGACAAATTGCTTTAATGGGACCTCGAATTTTCTCCTGCGCGCAAGCCAGGCGCGGTGAACTCCGTCCCCTGCCCGGTAGACATCGCAACTCCAGACGCGCTCGAGACTAAACAAAACATTGCACTGCAGTTGCGGTCTGACTTGCTCTAGCTCGTCAGCAAACCCGATTACGGTCGTTTCCCCCAAGCGTTTTATCGATCCAAGCGGCCACTGCTCCTCGGGCCATTCATTCGTGGTCACTAGCTGGGTCTCGTGGCCGGCTTTTACGATACCATCGGCAAGTCGTTTCAAGTACGCCTCAGCACCACCGCTCCGCGAATAACCACGGCGAACGAAAGCGATTCTGAGTTTTTTTGTCATCCCAAGCGAAGTCGAGGGATCCCGTCGTACTCACTTTCAGGTCATTCCACGGGATTCCTCGACTTTGCTTCGCTTCGCTCGGAATGACAACTTTACACACTCCACGTTCGCCAGAATACTTGTAAGCCAATGCTGGGTGAAACCCTAAATCCTCCTGCGCCACCGGTCTGTCCGACGCCTGTTACGCGTACTTTACCTCGGCGTTTGTTGTATTCGATCTTCGCCCGGATTGGCGGTTCCGGTCTCGATACGGACGCATTTGAAACGCTGCGTGCATCATATCGCGGAGGATTTCTGGGTAAAGCAGTCGCCTATGATAACCGGCAGAAGGAGATCCCTGCTTCATTCATCCACTCGCTGCGGTGGCATCCGGTGCGACTGATCTCCTTTCTTGACCGACCGTACTATTACGGAGCGAAGAAGAAATATCTCGACTGGATCGCTTCACTGCAATTGGCGACCGGGCGTTACGATCTGTTTCATAGCTGGTCGGGCGATTGCTTGCGCTCGCTGCAAGTAGCGAAAAAACTCGGCATCCCGTCCATTGTTGAGATCCCGACCTGGCATCGCGACGGTGGAAAGCAGAAAATCCACCAACCGGCCAAGCCAATACAGACAGGCGATGTTCCGACGCTTGAGAAGTGGAAAAACCGACTGTTGCTCCAGCGGAAGCGGTTCGTGAGGGAATATGATCTCGCTGACCTCCTGCTGGTCTTGTCAAACAAGGCAGCTCAAACGTTTCGCGTGCGAGGCTTTCCAGAGGAAAAGCTGTTTTATCTCCCCCGCGGGGTGGATGTGGAGCGCTTCAAGCCAGGCCCGCACCCGGAAAAATTTCGCGCCGTATTTGCCGGCGCACTGATTAAACGGAAGGGAATCCAACACGTGCTCGAAGCCTGGCACCGCCTCAATCTGTCAAATGCCGAACTGTGGCTAGTCGGGTTTGTGCACGACGAAGCGAAGCCATTTCTAAAGGAGTTCTGGCGGGATAATATTCGCGTTGTCGGGTTCGTTCGCGACCCGGAGAATTATCTCAACCAGGGGACAATCCACGTTTTCCCCTCGCATTGGGAAGGCAGCGCGAAAGTCACGTACGAAGCGGCGGCGTGCGGGTTGCCGCAGATCACCACGCGCGAGGCGGGCGATGTGGTTCGTAATGGAATTGAGGGAATCATCGTAAAGCCGGGAGATGTGAACGCACTTGCGACGGCGCTGGAGCATTTGTATCGGCATCCGGAAATCGTGGACGAAATGGGGGTCGCTGCCAGAGGTCGCGTCGTCGAGAATTTTACCTGGGACCATTTTCGAGCGCGATTGCTGGACGCATACGAAACCGCGATACGCATGGCACGATGATCCTTTCAAGGAGAGGCAATCTCCAGGTCGCCTCGGCGGCCGGAAAGCCGCCGCTCCTGTTCACCTGTGAAAATTCTTCTCCTCCAACTGAAGCGAATCGGCGATTTGATTTTGACCACGCCCGCGATCACCGCCCTGCGTAGCAATTCTCCGGATGCGCACATCACCCTCGCGGTTTCGAACGAATGCACTGAACTGCTTCCTGCCATCCCGAACGTCGATCATGTTCTGATCGCGCGACGCAATCTGCGGGACGTCGCGATGGTTTCTTCTGTAGCCGGCAAGAGATTTGATTATTGCATCGACTTTACGCGAAACGATCGTTCGGCTTTTTTGACTCTCTTGTCAGGCGCGCGGAGGCGGGTTGCGTCGTACCGGGTCCGCGAGCAGTCTAAGACGCGTGCCCGGCTTTACACTGATCTTGTCGGCGTCCGTGTGCGGGATATGCACACGATCGACTACAATCTGGCTTTGCTAGAGCCTCTAGGCATCCGTGCTGCTTCTTCTGCTCCGCAACTCGATCTTCCGCGAACGGCGCGCGAAAAAGCTGACAGGCTTCGGCGTGATTGGAAAATCACGCGACCTTACGTGATTTTGCATCCGGGCTCGGCTCGCGCAGAAAAACTGTGGGACGCTGCGCGATGGGCGGAAGTCATTGATCACTTCCGCCAAGATAACGAATTCGATTTTGTTTTGACGAGTGGGCCAGCCGTCGATGAGCAAACGCATATCGCAGCAATTACACACCGCACGCGGGCAAAATTCATCGACCTTTCTGGAAAGACAGATTTGCTTACGCTGGCGGCGTTAGTTGGTCAGGCGCAGCTGCTTGTGACAGTCGATTCGGCGCCAGTGCACTTCGCGGCTGCCTCACATACGCCGCAGGTGATCCTGTTCGGGCCGACGAATCCGTTTCATTGGCGGCCTACGGAAAGTCCGGCACTGATTTTGCACGGAAAATCAGGCGCGCCTGTGACCGAGTTTGCGCCGGTTCGTCCCCGATTCCCGATGAGCGAAATCTCGACGGAAGCAGTGATCGGTGCTATGGATTCGCTGTTGCCGCGTCGTGCGGCGGCGCATAGTTCATGAGCGGCGCAAAACCGGCGAAGAAAAAGCAGTCTCTCTGGCAAACGTTACGTGCAGCCTCCGGTCCGTACCGGCGGCTCCTTAGTTACATCAAGCCGTACAAAGCCCGTTTTATCGTGGGTTTGCTTTTGGGCTTTGCGTACGGTGGAGTCAGTTCGCTTTTGCCGCTCGCCATTTCCCGGGTGACAGGCACGATTTTCCATGGCGCTGCTCCTAATCCAACCGATCTGCGCTCCAATTTAGGAGCCTTAGATACAGGGCCAAAGATCAATTCGATTGTTCTGATCTGCCTCGCCATTCCAGCGATCATGACCGTGCGCAGTCTTTGCTCGTACGGAAATACCTACTGCATGCAATGGGTGAGCAACAAGGTCGTCACCGATATTCGCGGTCAGCTTTTCAACAAGATGGTGCGCTCGTCGATGGATTTCTTTAACAAGATGCGTTCAGGGCTCCTAATCTCGCGAATCACCAACGAGACCCGGGTGGTCCAAATGGCTTTGACTGCCGTCAGCAGCGATATTTTTAAGCAACCAGTGCTGATCATTGGCGCAATCAGCGTTCTATTTCTGATGGATTGGAAATTCACGCTGATCACACTGGTTCTTTTTCCAACCTGCTTGGTGCCGCTTCGCATCTACGGGCGCCGAGCGCGCAAAGCGCTCCGGGGTCAGTTTGAAGGCATGGGGGAAATGGTAGTGACGATGCAGGAGACATTCGCTGGCATTCGGGTGATCAAGTCATTCGCGCGCGAAGCCCACCAGGAAAAGGAATTCAAGCGCAGCAATCAAATGCAATTCTCGCAGATGATGCGCATTATCCGGTCGATGGAGGCTACTGGCCCTCTGGTCGAAACCATCGCCGCCGTTGGGGTAGGCTTGGCGTTGCTCTATGTTTACGCTGCGAACTTGAGCGCGGGACGATTTTTTGGGCTGATCTCAGGAATTTTCCTTCTCTATGATCCGATCAAGACGCTCAGTAAGCTTCAAATTGTGATGCAGCAATCAATCAGCGCAACAACGGCGATTTTCGCTCTGCTCGATACTAAGCCGACTGTGCAAGATTCGCCAGACGCCAGCAAACTGACCTCTGCAACTGGCGCGATCGACTTTGAAAATGTAACGTTCCGTTACGCGAACACAGTCACGGATGCAGTTAGTAACCTGACTATGCATATCGAGGCTGGCAAAACCTATGCGCTCGTCGGTGCCAGCGGGGCAGGAAAGAGCACAATTCTGTCGCTGATCCTGCGCTTATATGATCCGACTTCCGGAGCTGTAAAAATCGATGGTCGCGATTTGCGCTCCGTGACGCAGAAATCATTGCGCGAACAGATGGGGCTCGTCACGCAGGAGACGTTCCTGTTTCACGACACAATCTTCAGCAATATCCAGTTCGGTCGGCTCGATGCGACGCCGGAAGAAGTTCGCGAAGCCGCGCGAGCGGCCTATGCGCACGATTTCATTGTCGCCCAGCCAAAGGGTTACGAAACGGTGATCGGCGACAAAGGATGCCTTCTTTCTGGCGGCCAGCAACAGCGTCTTGCCATCGCACGCGCTGTTCTGAAGAACGCACCAATTCTTTTACTGGATGAAGCCACTTCATCGCTCGATTCCGAATCGGAACAGCAAATTCAGAAAGCTCTCGCCGAACTTGCGACTGGCCGAACGGTAATCGCCATTGCCCACCGGTTATCCACTGTTTTGTCTGCCGACCAAATCATCGTGATGGACGGAGGTCACATCAAGGAGATCGGCACGCACGCCGAGCTTCTCGAAAAATCCGGCTATTACCGGCGGTTGTACGACCACCAATTCAATCGTGTTCAGATAGAAAGTGAAGCCGAAGCAGGCATTCTCCTCGAAGAGCTCGTGTAGCGATTTTCAAACCTGCTCGCCATGCCGCTTAACATCGATCTGCACACTCATTCGTTCTTTTCCGGCGACGGCATTTCCAGCCCGGAAGATATGATCGCGGCGGCGCGCGCCAAAGGTTTGAGCGGGATCGCCATCACCGACCACAACACGTGCGACGCGGTCAACTACCTGCTCGAGAAAGGCTTGATGCGGCTCGACGGCTTGCCCGTCAACGATTTTCTCATTCTCCCTGGAGTCGAAGTTACCACCGCAGACGGGCATCTGCTCTGCATCGGCGCGGAACTGCCCTACCTGAAAGGAAAACCGGCGCGCGAAGTCTGCGACATTATCCATGAGAGAGGAGGTCTGGCCATTCCGCCGCATCCTTACGATTTGTTCCGCGCCGGAATCCGGTTTGCCACACTTGAGACGCTGCCGGTGGACGCGATCGAGGTTTTCAACGCGGCAACCACTCTCCGCCGTTACAACCGTTACGCTTTCAAATACGCGCAGATCCGGGGCCTACCCATGACTGCCGCCAGCGATGCGCATCATGCCGCCGCTATTGGGACCGCGTACACCATCGTTAATACCGACGATTTTTCGGTGAAAGGAATTCTCGCGCAGATCGTCAAGAGCAACGAATTAACCCAGAAATACCAAACTCCGCGCGACAGCTTGCGCAAAACCTGGAACAACTGGTTGCGACTGCGCCGGCGAAGGAGAATTCCTGAACTGGCCGCAAAAGATCGCAGCCATACAGGCCACTAATTCTTTCCTTACCAATTCTTCAATCAAACCAATGGCAGCTTACATCATTGTTGAAATCGAGATCGTCGATCCTGTCGGCTACGAAGAATATAAAAAGCTCGCCAGCGATACCGTGGAAAAATATGGCGGAAAATACATTGTGCGCGGCGGCAAAACCGAAGTGCTCGAAGGCGATCGGCAACCCAAGCGCATTGTTGTACTCGAGTTCGAATCAGCGCAGCGCGCCAAAGAGTGGCTGAACTGCGAAGAGTATCGCGAGCCGCGCAAGATGCGTCACCGCACCGCCAGGACAAACATGATTTTGGTGGAGGGTATGTAGACTAGGCGCGCATCGGACCGCTCGCTCATTGACTGCTGTCGCGCTTCTTGCTTTCGCGCGCTGGATTTCCAATGACGATGCTTCGAGGTTTTACGTCCTTCATCGCAACTGCTCGTGCACCAACAATTGCTCCCTCGCCAACTGTGACACCCGGACCCACGAATGCATCCGCACAAATCCACGCGTCGGAGCCAATCACAATCGGCGGACGCAGTAGCGGAAAATCCGGCTTGGTATGATCGTGTGTTCCCGCGCAAAGATGGGCGCGATGCGAGATCGTGACGCGCGACCCCAGCGTCACGCGGCCAAGATTATAAATAAACACGTGCTCGCCGATCGCGCTTTCGTCTCCAGCCTCCAGATGCCACGGGAAATAAACTGTCGCCGACGGATAGACATGCACACTTCGGCCAATCTTTGCTCCGAAACAGCGAAGCAGGAATCGTCTCCAACCGAAACAAGGCCTGGGACTGAATCGGAAAAGCGGTTGTGCGAATGTCCATAGTACACGGCGAGTCATCTCGCTCAGTGAGTACTTTCTGGCCCGCCGATTTTCTTTAATGTCCAGCATCGGAAAGGCCACCGGCTCGTTCTTTGACTTGATCATCCCGGCACCGACGGCTTGAAGCCTTTTTTTTGACGCTTCACGTTTTAAGCCGCCACCAGATCCTTCAAAACACGGACGTCCGCCGTGAGCCGTTTTTCTGCGCGCAATGCACACCGAAAATCGTATTCGGTCTGAAGGTTAAGCCAGAAACGAGCTGATTGGCCAAAAAACTTCCCAAGGCGAATAGACATCTCTGGCGAGATTCCTCGCTTTCCGAGGACGATTTCGGAAATGGTCTTCGGTGTAATGCGCAATGACCGCGCTAGTTTGTTCTGCGACACGCCGAGAGGTTTCAGATACTCCTCCAACAGAATCTCACCGGGATGGATTGGGTTAGCCATAATTGTCTAGTCTATTGCGTAATGCACAATAAACCCTCGGCCCAGGCGATCAAGTCAGTGTTTTTCAATGATAGCCACAAATCGCAACTTTCTCCGGCCCGTTAGCAGTCCAAACGAAACAGATCCGCCACTGATCATTGATGCGGATTGAATGTTGGCCTGTGCGCTTCCCTGAAAGTGCTTTGAGCTGGCTTCCCGGTGGCACAGAGAGATCGCCCAGCTTCTCCGCAGCGTGCAGTTGCAACAGCTTCCGAAGAACGACTCGAGCAATATTCCCGTACCGCTTCGATTTTTCATCGATCCAGAGGTCCTCAGTTTGCTTATCGCGAAACGAAAGAATCATCCTTGATGTTGTACAATCACACCTTCCGGCACCGGTCCGCCGCCGAGTGCCCATTCATAGACGTCTCGCATCTGCTCGCCGATTCGTGGCCATGAAAATCTTGTTGCCACGAGGGCGCGCCCGCGATTCCCCATTTCGCTTCGATCGTTATCACTCATTTCGCGCAGTACTTTCAGACCGGCGCCAATTTCCTCTGGAGTCGTTCCAATTCGCAGCGCTGCATTGGCCTCGAAACCTTCCGGCAGATTACACTCCGGAGTTATAAGTACGGGCTTCGCGTGCGCCCACGCTTCAAGCACCGCCATGGGAAGCCCTTCACTCAGTGACGGCAGGATAAATGCGTCGCACGTGGAATAGCATTCGCTTTTATCCGCGCCGAATTGCGGGCCGAGGAAAACGACCGAAGTGCCAGCTGCAATGCCCTTCAGTTCGCTCTCGTACCCGACCTGATCCCATCCGGCGATTGCGAGGACCCAACGGTCGCCGCTGCCGCGTTGAGAGTTAAAAGTTTCGTTCCAGGCGCGGATCAGATTCGAGATGTTTTTCTTCGGGTGAAGTCGGCCAAGATAGAGAAGAGTTTTTCGATTGGCCGACTGAGTTTTCGCATTGCTTTCACGAAGGTCCGGCAAATCAACCCCGTTGGGAATCACACAAATCGGATTGCGTAATCCATAGCTGCGGATCGATGCTGCTTCAGCTTCCGACAACGCGCGCAGACAAGCAGCCCCGCGCAAGTGTTGATTTTCATAAAGAAGTGCAGCGACTCGTTTTTTCCACATTGCGTTTCGCAACGCCCACGGTTCCAACATGCCGTGTGGATGAACTACATAAGGGCGACCCGTTTGCTGATGCCAGCGTTGTGAACCGACGGAGCAATATTTCCACAATCCGTGAACGGACAGAATGTCGAGATCGGCGTCGAGCACCGCGGGGACGAGCTCGTTTGAGTAGTCCCATGCGCGCATTCGCGGACGAAACGTCTGAACAGAAAGCGGCTGCCACTCCTGCAGGTCGACAGCACTCTGTTCGTCGCGAATCCCAAACACCCGCACATTCGCATTTGTTGACGCTACCGCCTTGGCAAGTCCGCGCACGCTTTGAAACAGTCCGCCGGCTTTGCGGGAAACGCTGTTGACCAGAAAACCGACTCTCATCCGGCTCCGAGCAGATAAATTGCGTCGACTCCGTGACGGCTCGCCCATTTTTCAAGCCGAGTCTCCAGTTGAAAATTCGCCCTCGGCCACAAGCGATCGCCGAACGGAACACCGAGATTGTGCCGGCGCGTCTCCAGAATCCGCAGCCCGGCGCGGTCGCACGCGTCGGAGATGTTTCGTTGGGAGAACCAGGAAATCCTGTATCCGCGACGAACCAGCTCGCGTCGCGAAGTAAGCGCACGGACAATGCGTGTTCCAAGGTGATCGGCCAGTGTTGTCTGCAAAATGATTCGCCCGCCAGGCGTGAGCATCGATTTCAAATGCGGCAATAAAATGTCCAACCGTCCAGTATGCGCAATTAATCCCAGGCAAAGAATAAGATCGTAACGCGAATCAGATGGCTTGAAGTTGAACACGTCCGACTGAACGAATTCAAGTTCGGCGTTTTTGATTTGCGAAGTGAGAAGGTCCTTTGCGCTCTGCAACATCGCCGGCGAAACATCGACGACGGACGCGTGATCAAATTTGCCCGACTTTAGTAACGCGCATGTTATCTCACCCGTGCCTGCCGCGCAGTCGAGCAGTCGTCCTGACGACGCGCCACCCAGTTCACGCGCGAGTGTCAGACGTTGTTGGAAATTGAAGTTTGCGCCCGACGCGCGTTCCTCGAACTGGCGCTTGTGAGTCTCCGGAAGCTTGTCGAAATACGCTGCTACCGGATCATTCTCTTTCATCGCGCATAACTTGCTGTGACGAGTAACAGCGCGCGATCCATTACTCGGAATCTCTTTTGCGGAACCCCCATCGCCACGCTGGCTGCGCGCTCCAAGCCTTCGCCAAAACGTTCCGGCGCAAAATTCGCTGCGATCCTAAAGCTGTTGCCGCCGAGCTGCTTTCGCTCCGCGTCCGACAATGACGCCATCTCTAATAGCCGCACGGTCAACTCATTCTCGTTAGTTGGATCAAAAGTAAACCCGTTGCCATTCACCAACTCCGGTGCACATCCACAGCGGTCCGATACAATCACGGGTAAGCCCGACGCGATAGCTTCGTTCACAACCAATCCCCATTGCTCAGTCGCGCTGGCATGCACGAATGCATTCGCCAATGCGTAATAATCCGGCAATTCGTCGTACTGCTTGAAACCTGGCAAATGCACGTGCTCGTTTAATCGGAGATCAGAAATCAGACGCCAGAGATCGGCCTTCAACGGGCCGTCACCCAGGACAACGAGGTCCCACGGCGCCTTGTTGTTCCTGACTTCAGACTTCTGACTTCTGATTTCCGACCCGCGCCTATATTCGGCGTAAGCTCGGATAAGCTTTGGAAGATTCTTCTTCTCGACGAATCGGCCTGAGGCGAGGAAGTAATTCTCAGGAAGCACGCATTTCTGTCTGACCTCCGACTCCTGGCTTCTGACCTCTTGCGCCTTTTGGTAGAAATAGTTGTTATCGACCACATCATATCCGGTAAAAATTCGTTCCCGCGGTATTTCAAGTTCAACCAGATACTCGACATGACGCTGGCCGCCGACGAGTGCGGCGGAATACAAACCGACGATTCGCCGCTTGATGGCTTCCTTCCACCGGGTGCGAGGCTCATCCTGGCGAGAGCTCTCGGACATGACGACCATGGGTATCCGGCGGCGCAGACAGCAATTCGCGGCAATAAGCGATCCGAAATTATTCCAGCCATTAACCGCCACCACATCCGGATTCGTCTGTTCCAAAGCCGACCATAACGCATGCCGAAGCTCGGCCTTGCCTGGGGAGTGATTCGTTGCTTCCGGGAAGAGCGAAACTTTGTGATACCGTGCAGGCGTAGCCGCTGCGCCCCATTCGTCATAGCCTTTGGCTGACCATTCAATCCCCGTCACCGACAATCTTTCAGCCGCAGCATTCAGCCGGGCGTGGTGATAAGGACCGATGTGATGAAAAACAACCGCGACAGCAGGCTTGCGCTCCATTTGTCGCACAAAAGATTAACTTCCAATCTTCCGCAGAACCACTCGAATGTTTCCGAATGTGGAACCCTCGTTCGAACGGTGCCCGGCTAGTACAAAATGCGCAAATCCGCTGGAAGCGAGCCGGTCGCGGCTGTCGCGCCAATCTCGCTGCCTAACGAACCGTTGGCGTCTACTTTCGCCGACGGTGGCGACAGTGGCTGTTGGCCTTTGGATTTGAGCGAGTCGTTTAACGCGGGCAGGTCCTGCGCGAGGAGTTGGTCGAATTGTTTCGTCACCTCATCGAGTTCGCGTTTAAGCGTGTCGATGTAAGCGATCTGGTAGGCGGCCGGTTTACCTTCGTAGCTCAGGATTGCCCCGTAAAGCTGGTCAGTGTGCTCACGCAAGCGTTCCTCGCCAGTGATAGCGCCACCCTCGGTTGTAGCGACGATTTTCTTTCGCATCGCGTCCACTTTTCCGTCGAAGTCCGAGATCTGCTTGCGAAGCGGATCGCCTTCCGGCACTGCGGCACCGGTCTGAGCAAGCGCCTGGCGCAAGCCGATAATTCGACCCATGAGCGCGCTTTCATCGCCAAACAGCCCAACAACTCGCATCGCCGCATCGAACTGCGCCTTGCGGTCTGCCGAGCTGAATTTCGCTCGGCGATCAAGGCCGACCGTCAGTTTGGTGTCGTAAACCTTACCTGCTTTCGTTAGGCGCACAGTGTAATCACCGGGCACAAGGCGCGGGCCGCGTATTCCCGCGACGGCGATTTGTGCGGCAGGCGGCACATGCGGCGGTTTCGCCCGCATCGTCCAGATCACCCGATTCAAGCCAGGTCGTTTGCTCGCGGGCAGTTCGTCAACAACACGCCCTGACGAATCCAAGATTTCAAGTTTCATTTTTCCAAATAAATGACGCTCGCGCTGATAATAGTTGATCACGGCGGCATCAGGCGGATTCTCGCCAACGAAAACCGCGTCACCATTTGCCCATCCCCCCTGGCCTTCGATCCGCTGTTGCACCGGCCGCGCCGAAACGAACGCAACATCCTGCTTCAACAAATCTGGAGTCAACGCGCGCAGCGGCGTGATGTCATCTATTATCCAGATCCCACGGCCATGCGTGGCTAGAACCAGATCGTTGTCCCGCGGATGAATCGCCAGGTCGCGAACGGCAACAGAGGGAAAATGGTTGCCCTTAAATTGCGCCCAGCTTTTTCCGCCATCAATCGAAACCCAGAGTCCAAACTCCGTGCCGACGAAAAGAAGATCGGGCTTCACTAAATCTTCCTTAATGACATGCGCGTATCCACGAACGCTCTTCGGATCCTGAGGGGTGATGAGCGGCGTCCAGGTCTTGCCAAAATCGGTAGTCTTAAAAACGTACGGCGCCATATCGCCAAAAGTATGTCGATCAAAAGCGGCGTAAGCCGTCCCGGCATTGAAGTTACTGGCCTGCACCCAGTTCACCCATGAGTTCTTCGGCAAGCCGGGAACGTTGCCGGCGACGTTAGTCCAGGTCTTACCGCCGTCGCGCGTGAGCTGAATATTGCCATCATCAGTGCCTACCCAGATCAGTCCCTTCTGCTTGGGCGATTCGCTAATTGAGTAGATTGTCGTGTGCATTTCGGCCGACGAATTATCCACCGTCACACCGCCGGATTGCTCTTGCTTTTGTTTTTCCGGATCGTTGGTGGTCAGGTCGGGCGAAATGCGGTCCCACGTCTGGCCGTGATCGCGTGAACGGAATAAAAATTGTGCGCCGATATAGATTGTTCCCTTCTCGTTAGGCGAAAGCGCGATCGGCGTATTCCAGTTGAACCGCAGTTTCTCATTGTAATTTGGTCGTGGCTTAATGTTGCGACCCTCATATGTGTTGCGATTGACTCGGCCAATCTCGCCGCCCTGGTATTCCGCGTAGATGTAGTCAGGGTCAGCCGGGTCCTGGAACATCCAGAATCCATCGCCGTTGAACATATTTTCCCAACGATGATTCGTGATGCCGCCTGGGTACTGCGAATCACCTACCCACGAGCTGTTGTCCTGCAATCCGCCATACACGCGGTACGGATCCTTTTCGTCCAGGCTCACATGGTAGAACTGCGACACCGGCAGATTTTCTCCTTTCCACCATTTGCTGCCGCCGTTGTACGAGTACCACATCCCGCCATCGTCTCCTGCGAATACGACTTGTGAGTTGGTCGGATCGATCCAGACATCGTGCGCGTCGCCGTGCGCACCTTGGAAACCTCCCACTACCGAAAAGCTCTTTCCGCCATCCTCGCTAACAATCAATGAACCATCGGGCTTAAACAGGCGGTCTGGATTTTTGGGATCAACAATCAGGTTCGCGAAGTAGAAAGGACGCCAGACCATCCACTGGCTTTTGTCGCGTTTTTCCCATGTCGCGCCGCCGTCGTCTGACACGAACAACGCGCTCTCCGGCGATTCGACAAATGCGTAAACGCGTTGCGATTTCGATGGTGCGATCGCCACGGCCAAACGTCCGTAAGGTTTTTTTGGAAAACCTTTATTGGCCTGCTCCGTAATCTCTGTCCATGTGTTGCCACCATCGGTCGAACGGAACAATCCACTGGCTGAAGGATCCGTCGGTATTGCGCCTCCCGAACGGTATTCCCAGCCTTTGCGTCGGAAATCCCACATTGCCGCGAACATGATGTCTGGATTGCTCGGATCGATATCAATGTCCGTGCAGCCGGTCGAAAGATTCGCGCCCTTGAGGACTTGCTGCCACGTCTTGCCGCCGTCGGTCGTTTTGTACAGACCGCGGTCGGGCGAATCACTCCATAACGCGCCGGGCACCGCGGCGAACACCGTGTCGCTATTCCTTGGATCAACCGCAATCCGTGCGATGCGTTCCGATTTCTCCAGGCCGGCGCGCGACCACGTTTCGCCGCCATCAGTGGATTTGTAGACTCCGTCGCCAATGGACACGCTGTTGCGCGTCCATGATTCACCAGTGCCTACCCAAACGTTTTTCGAATTCTTCGGATCGAGCGCGATCGCGCCGATGGATTGCACCGCTTGTTCGTCAAATATTGGGCGATACCGCGTTCCGCTGTCGTCGGATTTCCAAACGCCGCCACTGGCCGAGCCTATAAAGAGCGTGATCTTGCCCGACGGCTCGTGCGCTCCCGCAATGCAGGAGATACGTCCGCTCATTGCCGCCGAGCCGATGTTCCGGGCCCCAAGCCCGGAAATGCTCGCCGAATTAAATGGAGCGTCAGCTGCGTAAACAGGAATGGCGCAAAGGAAAAGCGATGCGATAACACATCGCACTTCAACAGCATTACGTGCGAAATTCATAGAGGTGCTAATTCGGTTTTGCGGAAGGTCAGCGCTGCGGCTGAGGGACAGTTATTTGGCCGGGGAAATGAAATATCGTGTCATCCACCGGCACGTTGGCTTCGACTTTATCGACGACGACCATTTGTTTGTCCGATGAGCCCTTGCGTCCGACCTCGATTGACGTCGGAACGAATACGCCTCCGGCTTTTTCATAATCGCCAAGATCCGTCTCGATTTCTTCATGCGCGCCCTGCCGTGTTCGTTGCGTCACGATTCTGATCTCAAGAAAGTGATCAGGGTCCAAATAGACAAAACTGACGTCGCCGTTCTTTCGCACAACTTTCAGTTTGTGCGCGGGCGTTCCATCGACATCCTCGGTTCCGAGATATTCAACGGTGCTGCCCTTTGTTTTCCAATCGGCCAACGGGCCATCGATCTCGGTATCCTCCACCAGCGCTTTGACATCGTCGGCGGACATGCGCTCCGGATCTTTGCGTCCGAAAAATGGCGAAACCTTCCAGCCGTCCTTGCCGTCATACGCCTGGATCTGCGTCATGCCCTGAAGCGAAGCCTCACTGCGCACTTCATCCGGACGCTTTTGTGTTTGGAGATAGCCAAGCTCGATCTGCCCCTCTTGTACCAGCAATTTACCGGTTGAGCGAAGCGTTTGGAGGCTGTTCAGCGCGGTTGCGCCGCCTTTGGCCTCGATGTTCTTTGCAACAAGTTCGTCTACGGTCGGCTGATTTTTGTCCTGTGCGAACAGAGGCGAGGCGAAAAAAGCCGCGGAAACGAAAGGGATTAAAAAACGCAAAGACATATCAATTTTTTCCAGTTCAATGTGAGACACCGCAGTGTCACGAATATTCAAAGCAAACGGCCAAGAAACTGTTCTCCAAAAACATCTTTGGAAAAGAGATGCGGCCAGGGTCCAGTTTGGATTCAAAAATCATTTAAACAATCACTCCGCGCGCAATGCTTGAATTGGATCCACGTGTATCGCACGTCGGGCAGGGACCAGGCAGGCAAGTAACGCAATTGTCGCAAGCAAAATAGTCGCGCCGGCAAACAGTGCCGGACTGTGCGCCGAAACCTCATACAATTGCGACGCAATCAAGCGTCCCAGCGCGAATGCTGACACGATCCCAATGCCGAGTCCTATCACGACGGGGCTCATTCCCTGCTTCAGGATGAGGCGCAACACATCGCGGGTTTGCGCCCCGAGCGCCATGCGCACACCGATCTCGCCAGTGCGCTGTTCGACTGTGTATGCCACTGCCGCATAGATCCCGATTGCCGCGAGCAACAAAGCAACGCCGGCAAAAATTCCTAGTAGCCAGGTCATCAGCCGCGTCTGGCCGAGGGCTTGTGCGACGATTTTGTCCATCGATTGCGGCAGCGCGATTGCAAGACCGGGATCAATAGTCGCCAGCGTTGAGCGCACCAATCTTGTGACGGCGTCCTCCCTTAAATTGCTGCGCACCACAATCGTCGGGAATGGAAAGTTTTCCTGCGCCCACGGACGATAAAATTCCATGTCGTCAGCCTCGTTGACTTTTCGCGAGCGAACGTCGCCGACGATGCCGACGATCTCACACGGTGTGCCGAAACTCGTGACCAGGAGCGTTTTGCCAATCGGATTTTCGTCGCCGAAAACCTTCTTCGCCCCTGACTGACTGATGAGAACGACGTTCTGATGATCGGCGGTATCGTGTTCATCGAAATCGCGTCCTGCCAGAACAGGAATGCCCCAGGTCTTGAAATAACCGGGCGAAACATCGTGGCTTGGGGCCGTCGCCCGCTTGTCCACCGGCAACACCTCGCCATCAGCGCGCGAATAAAGCGTCGCGTTGCCCCCGCCAACCAGCAGCGGAATATCGCCGCTAACAGTGACACTCTCAAAACCTGGAACCGCTCGCAACGAGGCGAGCAATCGTTCTACGAAACGCTGACGCGTCTCGGTATCAGAATACTGTGCCGTCGGCAAAGTGACGAAACCAACCCAAACATTTCGGTAGTGGTAGCCGACGTTTTGTTGATTAAGACGTACAAAACTCGCGATCAACAATGCGGCGCCAGCAAGCAGCGTCACCGAGAGCGCGACTTGCGCGCCCACGAGGATTTTTCGGAAGCGCTGTTGTCTCACACTGCCGCTCACCCCGCGGCCGCCTTCCTTAAGCCCATCTACCAGGTCGGCATGCGAGCTTTGAAGTGCAGGATAAATTCCCATCAGCAGCCCGGTCAAAATCGACAGCGCAACTGTGAAGCCGAGTACGGGAAAAGAGAGGTTAACGCGTGTGTTGGGATCGAACGGCAAAAAATTCGCAGCCATTTTCGGAACCAGCGGGACCAACTGCCAGGCCAGCACGGCACCCAGGATTCCGGCGAGAACACTCACGAGCAAACTCTCAAATACGAACAACCGGACGATGCCCGTGCGGGACGCGCCAATCGCCATTCGCAACGCGATCTCACGCCGGCGACCACTGAACCGGACCAACAGCAGATTTGCAACATTGCTGCAGGCGATAAGCAAGACAAAAGCCACCGCGGCGAACAGCGTCGCAAACGCGGGGCGCAAATTTCCGCTCATATCCTCCGGAAGCGTCTTTAACGTCGTAGTTAACCCGCTATCGATCTTGCCCGGAAATTCACTGCGATAGCTCCGATCCAGCGCAGGTAATGCGACTCGCGCTTGTTCTACGGTCATTCCCGGCCTCAACCGCCCTACGACGCGCAAAAAGGTAGTGCCGCGCATCATTCGCTCGAATGTAAAACCGGGAATCACGTACGGCTTGGTTGTCCAGACCTCGGCGTTCGGACCGACCCAGGCAAACGGGAGGTTCGGTAACACGCCAACAATCGTGTGCGCCACGCCGTCGAGGGTGATGCTGCGGCCAAGGACGCTCGGGTCCCCGCCCATTCGTTTCCGCCAGAAATTTTCCGTGACCATTGCCACATCGGCGCCTTCCTCTTCGTTAGGCAGAAAGTTGCGGCCACGAATCGGACGCACACCGAGTATGTCGAAATAGTTCGACGTCACTCTGCCACCAAACAGTTGCACAGCGTCGCCAAGTCCCGTCAACGTGAACGCAAACACGTTTTCGGCAGCGAGGTCGTCGCAAATTGTCTGGCCGGCTCGATAGTGCTGAAACCGCGGTAGCGACAAGGGAAGGTCGACCAGCTTACCGTCCGTCGCGTTGGAAAAGAAGTGCACAACGCGCCGCGGTTCTTTAAACGACAGACCCCGCAGGAACAAATCATTGATCAGGCTGAAGATTGCTGTGTTTGCGCCGATCGCGAGCGCGAGAGTAATCACGGCGATGATGGTGAACCATGGCGTTTTAGCCAACGTCCGCAGCGCGTATTTGAAGTCGGAGATCATAAGGTTCGTTATTATTCGTTAGGCGATAATGATGGGGAGCATCGTTTTCATTCAGCACGAAGTGCAATAACGGGATCAACGCGCGACGCGCGACGCGCAGGTAGCCAGCACGCGATCATCACCGCGACGCCAAGCACGATCGCTGCGAAAATGCACGCGATCAGATTAGGCGCCGGCATTTCAGCCCACTGATTTTGGACCAGGCGCACCACTCCATACGTCGCGAGCGCGCCGGCAGTGAAGCCTAACAAAAGCAACGCTGCGCCTTGTCGCGCGACAAGCTGAATGATCTGGCGCGCGGTGGCGCCGAGCGCGCTGCGGATGCCGAACTCGCGTTCGCGTCGCGCGACCTGGAGCGCGAGCAGGCCATACAAACCGACAGCAGCCAGCACGAGCCCGACGACTCCGAACGATGAGACAAGGACGAAAATGAATCGCTCGGTCGTGCGCGAGCGCGCTGCGGCATCTTCGAGTAAGAGAAAATTGTAGGCGGCGAGATTGGGATTCGCGCGCGCCAGCGCGGCGCGGATCGTTGGCTCCGCCACTGCCCGGCCATCAGTGTGAAGAACGAAGGTGATGTCTTCGAGCGGTGTCGTAGCGTGCACGAGCATTTGCGCGAGTGGCCGCGCGATCATTCCGACGACTTCGCCGTCCCGCGGGTCGGCGATCGCTTTCATATCGCCGACGACGCCGGCAATCGTGAACCAGGGGCGAGTTCCATCGAGTCGTCCCCAACGGATGCGTTTGCCGATCGGCGAATCGTTTGGCCAAAAACGTTTCGCGATGCTTTGGCTGATAATGCAGACGAGCGCCGCGTCGGCTGTATCGCTGGCGTTGAAATCGCGGCCCTGTAAGAGCGGCTGGCCGATGCTCTGGAAGTAGCCGGGCACGGGAAGCCGCGAGTAGGCCGTGTACACTCCGCGCGGCTCGGGTGCCGGAGCGCCTTCTGCGTTGAAAAGCATCAGTGTCCACGGCGCGTCCATAGGCGCCGGCGACACGACAGTGGCGGATTTGACTCCGGCCACTGCCTGCAGTTGCGCGAGCGAAGCTTCGAGCACGTTCTGTTTCGCCGCGGCGGTGGTAAAGAATTGGTCAGGAACGGTAACGCTGAAGGCGAGGCGGTTCTTCGTCTCAAAGCCCCATGGCTCCTCTATCAGCTTCCGAAAATATTGCGTCGCAGTGAGGCTGGCGGTGAGCAGCGCAGCGGCAACCGCGAGCTCGATCACAACGAATGAACCCAGCAATCTTCGCGCAGTGCGGTCGAGTGTTGCGCCGCGCGACGTAACGCTCATTGCACCGCGCAAATCTGTGCGCGCTGCGCGCACCGCGGGTAGCAAACCGAAACCCAAACCGACCAGCGTCATTACACCGGCAGCAAAAGCGAACACGGGCAGATCGAGTCGCGCCGCATAGTCGAATTCGCGCATCGCGCTGCCGGTCGCGTCCGCGCCTTCCGGGCTTAGCGCGAACAGCATTGGCGTGATCCAGAATGCGATGAGCAGACCAACTGCTGTTCCGGCCAAAGCGAGCAAAAGCGCCTGGATGAGTTGCTGTTTGACGAGTCGTCGCCTGCTAGCCCCAAGCGCAGCGCGTAGCGCGAACTCCCCTTCCCGCTCGATGACGCGGGTGAGCAGGAGACCGGCGAAGTTAGCCGCGGCAATCAATAGCGCGCAAATGGCGGCCCCGACAACGACGAGAATCTTGGGCCGCAAATCCATGACAAAACTTTCGCGCAATGACGGGATGTAGGCGGCACGCACATTCGCCGGATTCGGATCGTCGCTATTGATCCTTGCGCACATGCGCTTCACCGCTTCTTCCGCTTTCAGCGCCGTGACGCCGGGACGCAGTCGCGCGAGGCCATAAAGATAATGGTTGTTGATCGTCACCGGATTATCAGGCTCAAGCGCAAGCGGCAGCCACAAACTCGCACGATACGGATGGCGGAATGCTTTCGGCATCACGCCGATGATCGTCCGTGGTGTTCCATCGATGACGACCGTGCTGCCGAGCACATCGCGACGTGAATTGAGCGTGTTGCGCCAAAAGTCGTCGCTGATGATGACGACGTTCGCTGCTTTATCGCTCCCCTCTTCCGTCGTGAAGTTGCGGCCCTGCGACGGCGGTAATCCGAGGACATCAAAAAAGTTGTAAGTGACAAGCGCGGCGGGGACGGTTTGCGCCGGCGAACCGGCCTTTGCACTAACGACTGAGGCGCTGCCGGTTCCACCGGCAACATCTTCGAAGATATCGCGCCCGAACTCGCGGAACCGCGCAACCGTGCGATCGCTCAGGTTCAACGTTCCCGAACGCGCGCCATTTTCATCCAGGGCTTCGTAAATCCTAACAAGTCGTTCCGCATTCGGGAAGGGCAACGGGCGCAAGAGCGCGCCTTCTACCACGGAGAAGATCGCGGTATTTGCACCGATCCCCAGCGCGAGCGTCAGGACAGCGACCAGAGTGAACCCCGGTGATTTGCGTAGTTGGCGCAGAGCAAATTTAAGATCGTTCATATCATTCGGCGCGCAGCGCCTCGATGGGATCAACGTGTGTCGCGCGACGTGCAGGGATCTGACATGCGGCAAAAGCAACCAGTGCCAGCAAGACTGCGGCACAGAGGAAGGTAAGTGGGTCAGCTGGTGTCACGCCGAAAAGCATGCTGGAGAGAAGCCTTGTTAGGGCGAAAGCTCCGGCCAAGCCGATCGACAGTCCTGCAACAATGAACGACACGCCCTCTCGTAAAAAGAGCCTGGAGACATCGCGTCTTTGAGCGCCGAGCGCGACGCGAACTCCAATTTCTCGAGTTCGTTGAGCAACGGAATATGCAATCACACCATAGAGACCGATGGCCCCGAGGAGCAACGCAAGCGCGCCGGTTGCACCGAGCATGACCAAAGTAAACGAAATGTGTGCGAGCGATTTTGTGTAGAAGAAATTAAGGGTGTAAACGCTGGCAATCGGCAGATCGCCGTCGATTGCCCAGACTCCTTGACGAGCTTGCTTCATCAGGCTTTCGGAGCCGGCGAGAGAACTGCGCATGACGAAAGTGACGTTGCGCTGGACGCGGACTGGACGGCCCCAAAAGTTTGTCGCTAACGCTGGCCAATAAATATTGGTGCGAGCCGGCTTGTTCAAACCGTCGTCTCGCACATCTCCAACCACGCCGATGATTTCGGACCAATCATCCGTCGTGCGGATGCGAATGCGCTTGCCCAGCGCTTCAGCCGGCGCTCGCCAATATTCCCGCGCGAAATTTTCTGAGATTAAGGCAACGGGAATCTTATTGTAAGTGTCTTGCCAGGTGAGATCGCGGCCAGCGACAAGCGGAATACCCAAAGTGTGAAAATATCCTGGCGAGACAAACACCAGATGTCGAAGCGGCGGGGCCACTCCCTGGATAAGTGTGCGGTCTTCTGCGAAAACATTATCAAAGCGGGCATCCTGATCGAGTGGCACGCAACTGGCAAATGCCACAGATGAAACTCCCGGAATCCCGGCAAGCTTTTCCTGCATTTGCTGCTCGACGCGAACAACGTGGGCTTCATCTGATATATGGGATTCGGGAATCGCGACACGGAATGTCTGAAGTTCATCGGGGCGGACAAATCCCGGATTAACATGCGTCAAAACAACAAATGTGCGGATGATCAGTCCTGCACAAATCAGCAGGACGGCGGCGAGAGCAATTTGAGTCGTGACAAGAAAATTGCGGGCGCGATGTCGTTCGCGGTTTAGGCCGAGGATCCGGCCGCTATCGAGAACGCCGGCGCGAACAGCCGAATATTTGAGAGCCGGCATCACTCCGAACAACAAACTGGTGAAGAGCGTGAGTCCGAAAGTGAAAGCGAGAACCCGCCCACTGATGCTGATGTGGCTGATTCGCGGGAGTGCAACAGGTGCAAAGGACATTAAAAGGTGCAAACCGGCGTAGGCGATCGCCAAACCGACAACAGTGCCCAAGACGCCGATCACGAGGCTTTCCTGAAGCAATTGGACGCCAATGCGCCGGCGGGTTGCCCCTAACGCGGCGCGAACTGCAAGCTCGTGTTGGCGGCTTTCCGTCCTCACCAGAAGAAGGTTCGCAATGTTCGCGCAGGCGATGAGCAGAACAATCCCGACTCCGCTCATCACAACCCAGAGCAACGTACCGAGATTACCAACAACCTCCTCTTTCAGAGGCCGCAGGCTTGGAGTGAGACGCGATTGTTTGAGTAAATCCAGACTAAGGCCTGGTCGGGGCGAAAACGATTCAAACGTAATCGGAAGCATTCGCGCGACATCGTTGTTAGCGGCGTCGATTGTTATTTCCGGTTTGAGTCGAGCGATCCCAAAATAACTGAAGTTCCCGAGCTTTGTTGTGTTGCGATCCAACTGCAAGGGCAGGATCAAAGCCAAATCCGGCACGTCAAGAAAGCGAAAGTCATGCGGCATCACGCCGATGATCTCGCAGGCTTTTCCGTCCACGGTGATCGTTTTACCAATCACCGAAGCGTCCCCGCTAAAATGCCGTTGCCAGTACCCATAGCTCAAAACGACGGTGGCGGGCGCACCGGGAGAATCATCGGAGGGCTGGAAGACGCGGCCGGTCATCGGCTGCACAGCCAGGGCTGAAAGAACATCATGAGTTACATTCAGCGCGTGCACCCGTTCCGGCTCAGCGAAGCCGGTCACGTTGACATCCCTGTCGGTATCAGTCTCTGCGTAAATCCCGATGTGCTGGAATGTGCGATTCTGTTCCTGAAAGATAAAATAATCCTCCGGTGCCATACCGCGCAGTGATGGATCTAAAGCAAGAGGGCTGACCTCGACGCTAACAAGTTGCTCAGGATGCGGGTACGACAGCGGTTTCAAAACAACGCCGTCCATCACAGCAAAAATCGCAGTCGTTGCGCCAATACCGAGCGCAAGCGTGAGAATGGCGACCGAAGTAAATCCTGGCGACTTACGGAGTTGACGCAGCGCAAAGTTGATATCGCTCATTATCATTCTGCCCGGAGCGCGTGGATGGGATCGACGAGCGTCGCGCGACGCGCCGGAATAAGGCAGGCGACAAATGCAACTGCGATCAGGATTAGAGTGACACTCAGCATCGTTCGCAGATCGGTAGCGCCGATGCCGAAGAGGAAGCTCTGGAGTAAACGCGAGCAAACAAATACGCCCATCAATCCGAGGACCAAACCAGCTCCGACAAAGCGCATTCCCTGTAGCACAATCAGTTGCAAGACATCAGATCGCTGCGCGCCAAGGGCGATCCGGATGCCGATCTCCTGAGTGCGCTGGGTTACCGAATAACTCATCACGCCGAAAATTCCTGCGGCGGCAAGCAGCAACGCGATTACTGCAAACAAAGTCACCAGCATCGCATTCAGCCGAGGCTGAGCGACCGACCCCGACATGTAATCAGCGAGCGTGCGCGTCCGGTAAACCGGGACGTCCTTATCGAGATCGGCAATAGTACGGCGCAAAGCCGCCGTCAAGGATTGCGGATCGATCTGAGTCCGCACGAAGATCGACATGGATTGAATGGCGAACTGTTGATGCGGAAAGTAAATCTGCGGCTTCGGCGCCAGGCGCAAACTGATCAAGTGCATGTCCGCAACCACACCGACGATTTCGCGCACCGGCGGTTTGCCGGGATCAATCGATCCGTTGGGGATGATGCGTTTTCCAATCGGATCTTCGCCGGGGAAAAATTGTTTCGCGAAACTCTCCGACACAATCACCACCGCCGGCGCAGTTCGATCATCGCGATCGTTAAAGGCGCGGCCGCGCCGGATGGCTATATTCATGGCCCGGAAATAATCGGGCGTGACTACATTGACCTCCGCGACTGGTTGTTGACCAGCAGGCACAGGGCGCTCTTCTACGTTGAATGTGAAACCAATCTCGCTGCCGCTGAGTGGAATCCACCAGGCTGCTCCGGCTGATTGCACGCCAGGAAGAGCCGCGACGCCATCGAGCAATTTTTTGTAAAACGCGGCCGCTTGTTCTGGTTTTCCGTAGCTTGTGTCAGGAAGCGCGACCCTCGCGGTAATCACATTGTTTGTATCGAATCCGGCTGGAACTTTCTGCAGACGAACAAAGCTTTCGACGAGCAAGCCTGCGCTCGTGAGCAAAACGAGCGCGAGCACGACCTCGATAACTACCAGCGCAGCGCGCGTGCGGCGACTACCAGCGCCTTCGCTGGATCCGCGAGAAGCTTCATTGAGCGACGTTGCGAGATTGGGATGCGACCCGCGCCACGCCGGCAGCAGACCGGCGGAAATTCCGACGCCAAGACTGATAATTCCGGTAAACGCGAGAACGCGAGGATCCGGCGAAATCTGATCGATGCGTGGAATACTCGGCAGAAAAGCTTTCAGTGAATCAATTCCCCAAATCGATATAAGTAATCCGGCGAGACCACCAACGCTGCCGAGCAGAGCGCTTTCAACCACTAATTGCCGGATAATCTGCCATCGGCCCGCACCGAGTGCGACGCGAATGCTGATCTCGCGATTACGCGAAAGTGAGCGCGCCAGCAACAAATTGGCTACATTGACGCAAGCAACGAGCAAAACACAGCTGGCCATCGCGCACAACATCAGCAAGGCGGATCGTGTGCTGCCGATCATCGCGCTCAGCTCCGGAATAACTTTCGCGCCCGCATACAGTTTGCTGTCCGGATATTGATGACGCCATTCCGCGGTAATAGTTTCGATGTTTGCTTGTGCCTGTTGAATCGATACACCGGGCTTTAGTCGCGCGATGCACCGGAAAAAATCATTGTCGCGTTGCTCCGTCATTGGAGGGCCAGCATCTTTCGATTCGCGCAAGCTCGATATCGATATCCAAAGCTCGGGAGGGTTCGATCCGATCGGGAACGTGAATCGCGGCGGCATGACGCCGATGATCTGGAATTGCTGACTATCGAGGGTAACACTCTTGCCGATCACGCCGCGATCACCGCCGAATCGCCGTTGCCACAAATCGTGGCTCAAAATGACGACATGATTTCCAGGTTGATCTTCGTTAGGCAAAAAGGCGCGCCCGAGGACCGGTTGGATCCCGAGAAGTGAAAACAAATCAGCCGAGACCGATTCGCCTTGGATGTGAGTCGCTTCGTTAGCGTCAGTCAGGGTGCTGACGCTTTGATTTGTATAAACCGCGACGCGATCGAAAACCGTGTTCTGATCTCGCCAATCGACGTAATCGAGATACGAAATGGAGTAAATCTGTGTCCCGGGATCGGCATTCTCGCGAGTATCGTATTCACCAATGGCGACGAGATTTTGCGGCTCGCGGAACGGAAGGGGTCGCAGCAGGACGGCATTGAGGACACTAAAGACTGCGGTGTTTGCGCCGATACCAAGAGCAAAGGTCAAAATAACGATCGCCGTGAAAAGCGGCTGCTTGGCCAAAATGCGCAAGGCATACCGGATATCTTGCATAAGAAATTATTCAGTTCTTAACGCGACGATCGGATCCACACGCGTGGCGCGGCGAGCCGGCACGCAGCAGGCGATCAACGCCACTGTCAAAAGCGAAAACACGGCGATCAACACGGCCCCGGCATCGATGGCGCCGACGTTGTAAAGCAACGACATCAACGCGCGGCCTGCAGCGACTGCACCGACAAGTCCGATTGCGATGCCAATTGCCATTAATGACATGCCCTGGCTGAGCACGAGCTTGAAAATGTTTGCGCGCTCCGCGCCGAGTGCCATGCGAATCCCCAGCTCGCGAGTGCGTTGTGTAACCGTAAGCGCCATCACGCCGTAGAGGCCCACGCTTGCGAGCACGAGCGCGAGCACGGCAAATGCGCCTAACAACACCATCATCAAACGGCGCGTTGCCAAACTTGAAGCGATGGCTTCGTCCATGGTTGTGATGTGGCCGATCGGCTGGTCCGGGTCGAGGGATTCCACTTCACGCTTCACCGCGGCCACGATGGGCCCGATGTCGCGCAGGTTTGTACGAACATGCAGCTGGTTTTCTGGCTGCGGGTCCTGCGATGCCAACAAATACTCCTGCACGAGATGCAGTGACTCCACATTCAATTCGCCGGGAGCTTCATTGCGCGTTCGAGGGACAACGCCAACGATCGTCATCGGCGGCGCATGTTCGTCTAGCGTGTCGTTGTCATCGATGTGTTGCCCGATGGGATCTTTTCCTGCGAAATATTTTTGCGCGAATGACTCGTCGATAATGATGGACCGCGAGTGCCCTTTTTCACCGGGCAAATCCTCGGGCCCAAATGCGCGACCGCGAAGAATCGGCATTCGCATGAGGCGGAAATAATCCGGCGAAACCACACTGGTTTCCGCCGTCGGTCTTTGGTCGGCCGGAACCGGCGGTGTGCCGGTTACATGGAAGAAATTGTCATTTTCAGTGTCGTCGAACGGGCTGTTCGAACTTATGGCCGCAGCCTCGACTCCGGGAAGACTTTGTACGCGTTGCAACAATTGCGTCCAAAACGTGCTCCTCTGCTCGCCTGTTTTGTACTTCGCGATCGGCAATGAGATTTCGAAATTTACAACGCCCCGCGATTCGAAACCGAGCGGTGCGTTCTGCGCGTGCCAAAAGCTTTTCAATGTCAATCCTGCGCCGGCGAGCAGAACAATCGCAAGCGCGGCCTGCATGATCACCAAACCGGACCGCATCCGTTGTCTGTTTAAGCTATCGCTTGAACTGCGACCGCCTGCTTCGTGCAGCGCGAGTGAGATGGACTCAGAATGGGAGATTCGCCAGGCCGGCCAGACGCCAACAAGGATTCCGGCCAGCACAGCAGCGAATGTAGTAAAGGCGAGCACGTGCAAATCGATCTTCGTTTCATGAAACCGGGGCACGTTCGGCGGTGTGAGTGCGAGAATTGCATCCATGCACCACACCGTCAGCAAAACTCCGGCAACTGCGCCGATGACCGCGAGTAGTGTGCTTTCGACGAGCAGTTGCCGCGCGATACTCCACCGGCTGGCGCCGAGCGCGGCGCGCACTGCCATTTCCCGAGCGCGAGCCAACGCGCGAGCGAATTGCAGGTTTGCAACATTTGCGCAAGCGATCAACAGCACGCACACCACAGCGGCAACCAGGAGATTCAAGCTGGCGCGATAATCGCCGACTGTTGTCTCAAACAGCGGCCGCATCCTCACTCGCCGCCCTGCATTGCTTTGCGGATATTTTTTCTCAAGATCAATGGCGATCGCGTTCAGATCACTGCTCGCCTGCGAGATCGTCACACCAGGTTTCAATCTGCCAAGCCCCGAAAAACCCTGGTGATAGTCGCGAGCTAGCATCCATGGTTCCTTTGCAATTTCGCTGAGCGGCAGCAGCACGTCGGGATTCCGGCCAAATTGAAGTTCGGCCGGGAACACGCCGACGATCTCGCGCTGCAGCCCGTCGATCAGCACGCGCCGGCCAAGGATCGATGGTGACGCACCGAAATCATGCCGCCAGAGGTTTTCGCTGATCAGTGCGACGTTCGGCGCGCCTGCTATGTCTTCTGCGGCGCTTAAATCGCGGCCGATCTTCGGCTTTAACCCAAGCACGGAAACGAATCCGGAGCTGGCACGGACACCCCGAACACGCTCCGGCGAGCCAAGGCCGGCTCCGACCGAAAAATTAAACGATTCACGTCTGACAAGCGCGATGTCGGTAAAGCTTTGCTGACCCGCGTGCCAATCGAGCCAGTTCATGTAGCCAACCGCGCCATTGTCAAAAATGTGTGAGCTTTCGCGGACCACGATCAGTTTGTCGGAATCAGGGTACGGCAGCGGTCGCAACAACACTGCGTTGACCACGCTAAAGATCGCGGTATTCGCGCCGATCCCGAGCGCGAGTGCGAATATGGCAATGACAGCAAAGCTCGGATTTTTTACGAGCTGTCGAACCGCGTAACGAAGATCGTCTAGCATCTGATTGATCTCCGCGGATTATTCATAACGAAGCGCCGCCACAGGATCGACGCGCGTAGCGCGCCGCGCGGGAATAAAACAGGAAAGCGCTGCAACGAGCGCGAGTAATCCCGCCACTGCGAAATAAATCGTCGGGTCGAGCGCGTTCACCTTGAACAAAATGTTTTTCAAGGCAGCGGCCGCAATGACTCCGAGCAATAGCGCAATTCCGCCAGCACCAAGTACAAGACCCATCGCAAGCTGCCAAGCGCCTTGCGTCATCACCATTCGGAAAATCCGGCGCGCATCCGCTCCTAGCGCCATTCGAATTCCGAACTCCTGCGTGCGCTGGTTCACCGAAAAACTCATCACACCGTAAAGTCCAACGGCGGAAAGAATGAACGCGACGATTCCGAAAATCGTAAACAAAGTCGCAATGACGCGATTGGCGGAGAGAATTTCATTGTGAAATCGGCCTGGCGTTCCGGCAAAATAAGTCGGGAGGTTCGAATCGAGCTCAGCAACTGCTCTGCTCAAAGCTGGGCCAAGCGTGTCAGCCCGTTGACCTGCGCGCGGGCGAACAAGGATGGTACAAAATTGAGGAGCCGGAGATGCGCCCAGCAATGGCATATAAAATCCTACGCTCTCGGTTTGCTGATCGAACGGACCTTGCATCAACGTGTCCGGCACGACGCCGACAATAGTTCGCCACGGCTGCGGCTGACCGGGATTGAAGATTCGGACCTGGTGACCGATCGCGCTCTGGTTGCCCCAATATTTTCGGGCAAAACTCGCATTCACAATTGCCACCGGTTGTTTCGAATCGACATCGTCGACGGTGAAATCACGGCCTTCGCGAATTTTCAAACCAAGCGTCGTGAAATAATTGTCGGAGACCGATTCGAAATTTCCGCGCGGGCGATCCCGATCGGTGAGATAATTTTGACCGTCAACTTCGTATTGGCCCTGGCCGTCGAATGTCATGCGGAAGCGACTGCTCATCGCGGCGGACTCGAACTGGGAATTGCCCCGCAGCGCGCGCACGGCACGCTGGAAAAATTCGCGCCGCAAATCTTCACTTGGATACGCGCCCTCCATCAAAGCGGTCCGCGCCGCGTAAATGGCATTTTCGTCGTACCCGTAGTCCAGCTTCATCTGATTTCGGATCGATTTGATTTCGAGCGTCGCGGCAATCAATAGGGCCGCAGTCAGGGCGATTTGCCCGACCACGAGCACGCGGGTGATGATGTTGACCATGCGACTGCTGTTGCCACGGCCGCCTTCTTTCATGATCTCCGCTGCGTTGCCTCTGGCGCTCAGGAATGCCGGGATGAGACCGGAGGCGATCGTGGCCAGCAGAGTGATCGCGACGGTGAAAATGAGCACCGATCCATCGATCGTGAATTTCCAATAGTAAGGTGCCGGAAAAGGCAACGCGTTAATCGACCGAACAAAGAAATCGATTGCCCAATAGGCGATGATCACGCCCGCTATGGCCCCGAACACCGCGACCACCAGACTCTCGGTCAACATTTGTCGCACGAGTCTCCACTGCGTCGCGCCGAGTGCGCCGCGAATCGCCAGTTCCTTTGCCCGCAACGCAGCACGCCCAAACTGCATGTTCATCACGTTCACACAGGCGATCAGCAACACGAGAACGACCGCGGCGAGCATTGCCCAGACGGTCTGACGAAATTGGACGCCCGTGAATGTATTCAGCAGCGGCTGCACGCTAGCCGACGTCAGATTCTCATTTGTCTTGGGATTGTCCTTTGCCAAATTGCGGGCAAGCGCAATAAACTCCGCATTCGCTTGATCAATAGTCACACCCGCGTTGAGTCGGCCCATGACTGCGGGCGCATTATTGTTCGCTCCCAGACGCAAGTCGCCGCGCGGCTGTGGCGGAAACTCATTGTATAAAGGCGTCCACAGCTCCTCCGAAATCGGGAACTTAAGATTCGGTGGCATCACCCCGATGATGGTCGCGGCTTTGCCGTTAATTCTGACGCTCTGTCCGACAATGTTTGGGTCGGCGTTGAAATCGCGTCGCCAGATTTCGTCGCCCAGGATAGTGACCTTTTCCGCGCCCGGTTTGTTGTCCTCGGCTCTAAAATCGCGACCAAGCACCGGCGAGACACCGATAATCTTGAAAAAATCTTCGGTTACGTAAGCGCCGGTATAACGCTGCGGATTATTTTTGTAAGTGACGTTGACTGTCGATCCATTGAGATAGCCGGCCGTCATCGAGAATGATTTCTGCGTCGCTTTCAGGTCCTCGTAATCCTGAGCGGTCGGAATATTACCGAGACCGAAATTGTTGTTTTGATCGCTCGCCTTGGGATCAATCAGGCCGACGCTCATTAACTGTTCCGGGTGCGGGAAGGAGAATCCGCGCAACACGATCGCGTTAACGATGGTGAATTGGGTTGTTGCACCGCCAATGCCGAGAGCAAGCACGAGCACTGCTAGAAAACAAAACGTTTTGTCTTTGAATAAAATACGCAACCCAACCCGAACATCCTGCCGAAATGAATCCAGAATCATGGCAAATTTCTCCCGCTAATTGTTAACGATCCATCCGTCGCGTAATTGAATGACGCGTTTCCCATACGAAGCGTTTTTGTCCGAGTGTGTGACCTGCACAATGGTCACCCCTTCGTCATTGAGCTTGCGAAACAGCTCCATGATTTCCTCGCCCTGACTGGAATGCAGATTTCCCGTCGGCTCATCGGCGAGCAGAAGTTTGGGCTCAGCAATGATTGCCCGGGCGACACCTACGAGTTGCTGTTGTCCGCCGGATAGCTGACGCGGATACAAATCCTTTTTTCCAACGATTTGAAACCGGTCGAGGGTGTCCGCCACGAGTGCCGCGCGCTCACTTTTGCTGTAATGGCGATACGACAGCGGGATGTCGAGGTTTTCGTAAACCGTGAGATCGTCGAGCAAATGGTACTGCTGAAACACGAAACCAATCTGCTCGTTCCGGAGCGTGGCGCGCTCTTTCGGCTTCAAATGATTCACCGCCGTTTCGTTCAAAGAATATTCGCCCTCCCAGCCGTGGTCATGCATCCCGAGGATGTGCAACAGCGTCGATTTACCCGCGCCAGACGGACCCATGATCGAAACAAATTCGCCTTCGGCGATGTCCAGATTGATATCGCGCAGGACGTAAAAAAACTTCTCCTTCCCGAGTGGATAACGGCGTTCGAGGTTTTTGAGTTTGATCATAGGTTTACTCGCTCCGTAATGCCTGGACCGGATTGACCCGCGTGGCGCGTCTTGCTGGCAACCATGTAGCGATAAGCGCGGCCGTAGTCATTACCAGTGAAGCAACGGTGAATGCGATCGGATCAAGCGCATGAACTCCGTAAAGAATTCCGCTTAGAATTTTTGCGGCGGCCATCGCAAGCAGGAGGCCAATGATGACTCCACTGAACAGCATGATGGAACCTTCCCGCATGATCATTCGCAACACCGCTCCGGCCTGAGCACCCAGCGCCATCCGGATCCCTATTTCGCGGGTGCGCCGAGCGACGGAGTAAGCTTTGACTCCGTAAAGACCAATAACGGCGAGACCGAGCGCAAGTGTCCCGAAGACGGAGAACAACGCCGCGCCCGCGCGAACGAGCCAGAGGTCCAGGTTCGAATCGAGATGCTGCGCGAATGTCCGCAGCGCAAGGATTGGGATTGATGGATCGACATCGCGCACGGTGCGTCGTAGCAAATCGGCTGTGGCGGCTTCGTTTCCGGGAGCGAGCGAACGAAACCGAACGAAATAAGAAATGTCGCTTTGAAATCCACGCGCGAACGGCAAGTAAATTCCGCCGACCGGTTCCTCCGTTTCAAACAGCGCGTGGCGCGTCGCCGGAACGATACCGACTATTTCCATGCTCTCTTTCTCTTCGCTGTTAAGATCGGCGCTCGCTCCACCCTTTTGGTCCGCATACTGGATACGTTGTCCAACCGCATCACCATCCGGCCAGAGTTTCTTTGCCAGAACTTCGTCAATTATCGCGACCTTTGGACCGGGCTGGGTCGCCTCCGCTTCAGTGAACCCGCGACCCCGAGTGACCGGCAATCCAACGGTTGAAAAATAATCCGCGCCGACGCTGTTCCAAGCCACCTCGAAGGCGAGGCCTTCGGCCGCGGTCGCCGGCTTCGCGTCTGAAGCGGGATGAACACCCGCCCGTTGGATTTTCCTGCTTAACTCAAACATTCCGAACGGAACGATTGAAGAGATGCTCGCGCGCTCCACGCCCGGGAGTGCCGCCAGTCTCTCATTCAAGTTGCGATAAAGTTCCTGAGCGCGCTTTGGTTCGTAACCCGCCAGGCTCGCATCGACTTCGAGAATGTAGCTTGCGCCCGGCCTTAATCCGGTATCGACGGACGCGGCTTTACCTGCACCACGAATGAACAAGGCAGCAGCAGTAATGAGCGCAAGCGAGAACGCGATTTGCACAACCACGAGGGGATGACGCGGCAAAAATTTCCATCTTCGGCGCACTACATCCTCTCCAGCCTGCTCCTTCAAATCGGCCACCACTGCGCTACGCGAAATTTTCAAGGCCGGGCCGAGCGCGAACATGAGCGTGCCAAGCAGACAAAATCCAAAGGTCGCCACCAAAATTGCGGGATTCGGTCCAGTCAACCAGACAATGTCGAGAGGCATCAACTTGCGCATTGAGCCGACGAGCAAATCGGACGACCAGAGTCCGAGAATGAGTCCGCCCACGCCTCCGAGGAGCGCCAGCACAAAACCTTCGGTGAGAAGCTGCCGAACAATACGCCAACGGTTGCAACCAAGCGCGAGGCGGATCGCGATTTCCTTGCGCCGAGCGGTGCTGCGCGCTAGCAGCATGTTTGCCAGGTTAAGGCATGCCACCAACAGCACCACCACCGCCATGCCGAGCACCAATGGCGCGATCGCGATTATCTTGCTGTCGGACCCCGGCGTGTTACTGACCGTATTACGCGACACTCGTTCGGCCATGAAGGTCTGGTCTTTTTGCTCGACCGGGTACGCTTTTTCCAAATTGGCCGCTAGCCCTGCAAGTTCAGGTTTGGCTGCGGCCGCAGTTAGCCCAGGTTTAAGCCGGCCCATGATGCGCAACTGCGTTCCTTTGCGATCGTCAATGGTAGTCCTGGTTTCCGACGTAAAATCGTTCGCGACATGATCGTAAACACTCATCGGCAGCCAAACTTCCGGTGACAAAATTTGCATCGTGCCCACAAAACCCTTCGGCGTAATTCCGACGATCGTGAACGCGCGCCCGTTAATGAACACCTGCGAGCCGAGGACGTTTGGATCGAGACCGTGTTTCTGCCAGTAACCGTAACTGGCAATCGCGACCGGCGTGTTGTGGCCGGGCGTTTCCTCCTCCGGCAAAAATGCACGGCCGCGCGCCAATGGGACACCCAGAACGGAGAAATAGTTCGAGGTGACGATGGCACCGAACGCGCGCCGAGTATCGCCTTTCTGGCCGATGCCGATCAATGCGAGATTGAAAGCCATTACGTCGGTGAACACCGTGTTCTGGTCGCGAACGTCGAGATAAGTAGGGTAGGAAAAACCACGGAATTTCTTGGGATCCTTCTTGTCCTGAGAAAAGAGCTGCACCATTTCATGCGGATTGGCATAAGCCGGGGAGGCAAAGAAAACCGTGTTCACCAAGGTGAATACGGCGGTATTCACGCCAATGCCGAGCGCGAGCACCGTTACCGCTGCAATCGTAAAGGCTGGCGCCTTCAACAGCTGGCGGAACGCAAATTTAAGATCACGAATCATGATCAGGTGTTGTGACCGAGCACGACCATCGGGTCGGCCTTGGTTGCGGGACGAACTGGGATGTAACTGGCGAGCAACAGATAGCGGCGTTCCAGATTTCGGAGCTTGATCATATGCGCTTTTTAGGAGGGCTTCGCTTCAGTGCGTTTCAGATTAATTTCTTCACGGCTTTCGACCGAACCGCTTTGGAACAAAAAGGTCAGGGTTAAGTGATTTGCATCGATGAGGCGGATCTCCAAGCCGTGCACGTGCGGCGCATCAGGTGATCGAAGATTCGTAGCATCAACGAACTCAAAATCGATAGCGCCATGATCTAGATCAATACGGCGCGCCTTAAGTCTTGGCTGGTTCTGCGCGCCGCAAAAATGTGTCATGCGCAGATCAGGTCCATCCAAGTGGTAGACGCTGGTCATCACCGGCGTGCTCTCGTTCATCAGATTCTCCACTACGGCTGAACCGTTGCCGGTGACGTAATAAGTCGCGTTCATCGAGCCATTGTCGTTACGTCCGCCGGTCCATTGAAACGTGCCGCTCCAGTTTCCGATCAAGGCTTTGATTTGGCCGAGTGCCTTAGAGCTCTCTGTTTGCTCAGCCAATAACGCGGAAATGGTCGCCGCTGCACAACCGACGAAGATCCATGGGAGTTTTAAGTTCATAATTCAGGTGTTGTGACCGAGCACGACCATTGGGTCCGCCCTGGTTGCGCGCATTGCCGGCAAATAACTCGCCGCCAGCGCGATGGCGCCAAGTAGAACCGTCACCAGAGCGAATGTCGCCGTGTCGAATGCGCTCACGCTGTAGAGCAATGCTCGCAACGTGCGGGTACTCATTAATGCAACTACGAGTCCGATGATTGTTCCGGCTGAAATCAGCTTGAGCGAGCGGACGAGAACCAGTTTCAGCACATCACTGCGTTGCGCGCCGAGCGCCATTCGCACACCGATTTCGTGTGTGCGTTGAACGACGAGAAATGACATCACGCCATAAATCCCGACACTCGCCAGCAGCACCGCGACGCCCGCAAAGACTCCGAGCAAAACGACCGAAAGCCGTCGCGGCGCAACCGAATCGCCAATGACGTTCTCGAATGTGCGCACATTCGCCAGAGGCAGCGCTGGATCGATTGCCTGGATTTCGCGCTGAATTGCTGGAACCAAAGTTCGCGGATCCTGGTTGCTCCGCACTACGTAGATCGTGGTGAAGTATGCGCTCTGCGCGAATGGGACGTACATCTCCGGCCTGGGATCGACATCCAACCCGAAATGGCGCATGTCACCGACAATTCCCACGATGGTGATCCACTTCGGATCGTCAGACATGCTCCCCATCACGATCCGCTTGCCGAGGGCATCCTCGTTAGGCCAGAATTTCTTTGCGAACGTCTGATTAACGATAATCACCAGCGGCGCATCTGCGTTGTCCGCATCGGTAAAAAACCGGCCTCTAATCAACGGCGTGCCGAGCGCGCGAAAATAATCTGGAGAAACTTCGCGTCGTTCTTCATCAGGACTCGGATGGTTTTTATCCGAAGGCCGCCCTTCAATCGCAAAGGACGAATCGCTGTTCGTCCCGGCCAATGGCAGGATCGTGGTGAACCCCGCCGCCTGCACTCCCGGGAGCGCAGCGATTCGGCGTTGCGCTTCGTTGTTGAAACGGACGATCGATGAATCGTCCGGATATTGCATTTTCGGCAGCGAAACCTCGAACGTCAGCGCGTTACGCGGATTGAAACCGGGATTCACATTTTGCAGCCGCGCGAAACTTTTAATGAGAAGCCCCGCGCCGCTGAGCAACACCAGCGCAAGCGCGACTTCGGCGATGACCAGTCCGTTGCGTAAACGATTGCGCCGCGTGCCAACGGTCGAACCTCGGCCACCTTCCTTGAGTGCCTCAGTAAGTTCCGGCCGCGAGCTGGCCAGACCCGGAACGAGACCGAAAATGATTCCCGTGCCGACGCAAATTGCCAGCGTCACTCCCAACACAACGAGATCGACATTCACCTCGTGCAGCCTTGGCACGGTTTGCGCACCGATTGTTTTCAATAGCTCAACGCCCCATAACGCGAGAAGAACGCCTGCGGCGCCGCCGATCAGCGACAGTAACACGCTCTCAGTGAACACTTGTTTCAGCAGCCGCAGCCGGCCGGCTCCTAGCGCCACTCGAATTGCTATCTCGCGTTCGCGAGCAGCCGCGCGCGCAAGCAACATCGTGGTGAGATTCGCACACGCGATTAGCAGGACCAGAAAGACAGCGCCAAGCAGGATGAGCAGTGCCGGACGCATCCCGGCGACAGCCAAATCCTGCAGCGATAATACGTCACCGCCAAAACTGTTGTCCTGACTGTAATTGTCCAAGTGCTCGCGGCGCATCTGCGCATTGATCGTTTCGATTTCCGCCTGCGCTTGTGCGGCTGAGGTTCCCGGCGCCAGGCGTCCGACCATCCAGAAACTCCGAGAGGAACGCACTTTCATCTCGTCATCGGTGAACGCGAGTGGCCTCCAAATTTCAGCGCGTCCGCCAAACTGACCTCCACTGCCGAGATTGAAAAGCTGGAGTGGAAAATCGAAACCTGCGGGCATCACGCCCACAACGGTGAAATTTTTGCCGTTCAGAAGAAGCTTCGTCCCGATGATTTGCGGGTCGCTATTGAAGCGACGTTGCCACAGTCGCGCGCTGATGATCACGACATCATCGCGGCCGAGAGTGCATTCTTCCGGCTGGAAAAATCGGCCTTTGATCGGCGAAACACCAAGCAGCGGCAACACGCCTGCGGTGACGGTCGCGCCGGCAATCCGCTCGGGTCGATCTTCGCCGGCGAGATTGAAGTTCGTGTAACCGAACGCACCGAGCTTTTCAAAACTGCGTGCACGCGTTTCGTAATCTTTGAATTCTGCCGGCGAGACCGGAATCCGCTCAAGATTTTGCGATTTGAAATGTTGAAGCAGCAGAACGAGCTGCTGCGGCTCTCGATATGGCAACGGGCGAACCAACAAGCCATTGACCAAACTCAGCACAGCGGTCGTCGCGCCGATCGCGAGCGCAATGGTGAGAACGGCGATCGCCGTGAAGGCCGGTTGCTTGATTAGTTGGCGTAAAGAAAGTCGAATGTCCTTGAGCATAAAAACGTCGCGGTTAATTCGTCATTGTTCGCGCAGGGCCTGGACCGGATCGATGCGTGTCGCGCGCCAGGCGGGCAAAAAACATGCGGCCAGAGAAGCGATCGTGATCACCGCGAATGCCATTCCAAACGCCACCGGATCGTGTGGACTAATCTTATAAAGCATGTTGCCCATCAAACGCGTGAGCATGATCGCCGCGACGCCCCCAATGGCCACGCCTGAAGCAGTAAGAAGCAGTCCGCGGGACATTACCTGGCGCATAAGATCTTTTGCGCCTGCACCAAGCGCCATGCGCAAACCGAGCTCTCGCGTTCCCTGGGAAACAGTGTACGACACGACCGCGTAGAGGCCGATCGCAGCCAGAAACAGCGCCATCGCGCCGAAGATTGCTACGAGCGTGACTGCTAATCGCTGGCTGTAACTGATTTCATCAATTTGGTCCTGGAGCCGATCGGTGATCAGCGGCGCCAGATTCGGGTCGATCGCGTGGACCTCGCGCGCGAGCGCCGGCATCATCGCGCCCGGCGTTTCACGCGTCCGAATAAGCAAACTGTTCTGCACGCGAAAATTTTGCCGCAGCGGTACGTAAAAGAATGGAACGGGCGTCTCAGTTTTGCTGCGGTAGTTCGAATTCTTGGCGATCCCAACGATCTGCATCCAACGATCCTTCACCTTGAGGCGTTGACCGACCGGGTCGTTACCTGGCCAATATTTCGCAGCCATCGTTTCGTTGATAATTGCCAGCGGCGGCGCGTTCTCGTCGTCGGTGCGCATAAACTCGCGACCGGAAACAAGCGGGATTCCAAGCGTCGTGAAGTAATCTTCGGTGACTTCGATATACTCCACTGTCGGCTGTTCGTTAGGCGGTGGCTGGTACCCGTCTACCTCGATGGGGGCCGAAGAAAAGACGTTATAACTAAACGGAATCACACGCGTAAGTGCGGCCGATTCAACGCCGGGCAGTGTCCGAACGCGATCCAGCAACTGGGTGTGAAAAATCTTCGCGCGCTCGACGTTGTAGCCGGCCGAAAACAAATCGACCACGGAGGAAACCACATTCGCGTTGAAGCCGGGACTCGCGTTTCGCATTTTAATCAGGCTTTGCAAAAGCAATCCGGTGCCGGCGAGTAAAATGAAACTGAGCGAGACCTGCACGAGTACGAGCGCAGAGCGCAATCGCGATCGGCTGCTGCCGCCGAGAACGCCGCCCGATTCGGCTTTAAGCGCGTATGAAAGGTCGACATCGCTCGCGCGAATCGCTGGCACGAGCGCAAATAACAGAGTCGATGCCATGCAAATTCCAGCGCTCACGGCTAGCACGCGCCAATCGATTTGCCCGGGGTAGTCGATCACGGTTCCAGGCAACGGCGGGGGAAACGCAAGCACTAGTGCATTACGACACCAATATGCGACTGCAATTCCGCCGACCACTGCGATCAGCGAAAGCAACAATCCTTCTGTCACCAATTGCCTGACCAGACGGCGTCGGCCAGCGCCGAGCGCGAGTCGCATCGTCATCTCATGTCGGCGCAACAGCGAACGTGCGAGCAAAAGATTACTGACGTTAGCGCACGCGATCAGCAAAACCAAAAACACCACTGCCATCGTGATCGCGAGCGTGGACGACATATTCCCGGCGCCGTTGAAAGGCGTTTTCCACAATGGGACGAGCTGGTTCTCGTGGCCGCGATTCGTATCAAGAAAATCCTTTTCGAAGCGTTGCGAGATGGAATTCAGCTCGGCCTGCGCTTGCTGACGTGACACGCCAGGTTTCAAAATCGCGTAGCCCTCAATCCAGCGCGCTCCGCGATCTTCCAATTTGTAGCCCGTGGTGTCGAACGTCTCCTGCATCGATGTCGGCACCCAGAAACTGAATGAGTACCCCACAAACGTGCCGTGGAACCTTTCCGGCGCGACGCCGATGATCGTGTGCTGAACACCGTTCAAATATTGCGTCCGGCCGATAATGTTCGGATCGGAATTGTAGCGATCTCTCCAGGTTCGATAGGCGATTACTGTGACGGGATGCGCATTTCGGCCAGTCGCTTCTTCGGGGCAGAATCCGCGACCGAGAATTGGCCGCACACCGAGTGCGTCGAAGTAATTAGCCGATACAATCCCAATGGTTGCGCGTTCGGCGCGATCGCCGACGCTCAGAGTAGTGCCGGTGATGCGATCGATGATGAACGACTCAAACAGCGTGGAGTTTTTTTCGAGATCAACGAAGTCGGGATAAGAGAGTCCGTTGTGTCCCGGTACGCCGCGCGTCGTGCCAATAAGTGCGAACATCCGATCCTGATGTGGCACGAGCGGATACGGCCGAATCAGAATTCCTTCGATCCAACTAAGCACTGCGGCGTTTGTCCCGATGCCGAGTGTGAGGCAAAGCAGTGCAAGGATTGAAAAGCCAGGACTGCGCCGAAGCATCCGAAAACCGAAGCGAAGGTCCTGGAAAAACGTCTGCATTTTCGCTTCGTTTAAGGGTTTGAGTTTTATGCAGCCATGCGGTCTTCGACGATGCGGCCATCAAACAAGTGCACGGTGCGATCTGCGTGCTGGGCGAAACGCTCGTCATGCGTGACCATGCAAATCGTGGCGCCACCCTGATGGAGTTCGCGGAGCAGGTGCATGACCGCTTCGCCGTTATGCGAATCGAGGTTGCCAGTCGGCTCGTCCGCTAGCAGGATCGCCGGCCTGCCGGCTAGCGCGCGAGCCACTGCGACGCGCTGCTGTTGCCCGCCGGAGAGCTGGCTCGGCAGGTGTTTTGCCCGATGCGCCATGCCCACGCGCTCCAGCGCTTCGGTCACCAGGGCTTTGCGGTCAGCGGCACCGGTGCCCCGATACGTGAGCGGTAATTCGACATTCTCAAAAACCGTGAGGTCGCCGATCAAATTAAAACTTTGGAAGATGAAACCGATTTCGCGATTACGGACGCGCGCGCGCTCCGCGAACGAAAGGCTCGCGACCTCGTGCCCTTTCAGCGCGTAGCTGCCGTCGGAAGGAGTATCCAGCAGACCAAGAATCGAAAGCAGCGTTGTCTTGCCGCAACCTGATGGTCCCGCAATGGAAATATATTCGCCCTCGCGAATATCGAGATGAATTCCCGAAAGCGCGTGCGTCTCTACTTCGTCAGTGAGAAACACTTTGGTTACACCAGCGAGCCGGATCAACGGAGTGAAACCGTTTCCGTCGAGTTCGTTGGTCGATTCCTCTGCAATTACTTCAGTCGATTTCATGTTGTTCTTTATTGCTTTGATTGTTTCAAATCAGAAATCAGATTCAGAAATCAGAATTTAGTTCAGCCTGATCCTGTCGTGTGCGTCCCACGCACTGGTGTCAGAAAGGATGACCTGATCCCCCGGTTGGAGGCCGTCTAAAATTTGAATGGTGTTCACCGAGCTCTTGCCCAGCTTCACTGGACTACGGACAGCTTCCGAAGTGCCGTTGACGAGCTTGAACATTCCGACGGTATTGTTTTCCTGCCCGAACGCCGGACGCCCTACGTAAATGACGTCATCGAGGTGTTCGAGCTCGATTGTTCCATCAACGCTGAGATCGGGCCGCGCGCCTTTCGGTAGCGCCTCATCAAAAGCTACTTCGACATTCACCGTCCCCTGCTCCACTGCGGGGTCCACGCGAGTGACGTGGCCATTCGCAACGCCGTTGCGAGTGTCGATCACGGCTTTCTGACCAATCTGAATATCCTTTGCCTGAGTCTCGGCGATCTTGACTTGCGCTTTCAGTTTCGTCGGGTCCGCGACGCGCGCGAGATTATCGCCGACCTTCATTCGCTGTCCGATTTGCACAGGGAGCTGTTGCAGCACGCCCGACATGCCCGCGCGCACATGCAACGCTTCCACCTGGTCGGTCTTCAACTTCGCGAGTTGTTTGGCTTGATCGACCGCGGCCTGCTTCGACGCTACCTGTGGATCGATGGATTCTTGCGCAAACTGCAGCCGCTTGTGTTCGATTTCATTGCGATTCGCCAGTTCGGCCTCTTTTACCTTTGATGTTTTGTATTGTAGCTCGGAAACCAACCCATTTTTCGACAACTGGTCGTTAGTCTCGCGCTCCATCTTCGCCTGCTCGTAATCTGATTTTACTTTCGCCGTGGTTGCTTCCTGATCGAGCAACTCGCGCTGCAATGTCGCGCGCAGAGTAGTTAGCTCCGCTTCAGCGCCAGTGGCTTTGGATTCGGCGTCGTGCGCAGTTTGTTCCAGCTCTGGACTGGTTAATTCCAAAATCACCGAGTCCGCTTCCACGTGTGTCCCAGGCCAGATATTTATTTTCTCTACCCGGCCTTCGGTGTTCGCGGCAATCCAGCGAATGTCTTCCGGCACAAGGGTGCCGAGGCCGCGCACCTGTCGCACCATTGGACCGCGTTTAACGGTATCAACCCAGACGGTCGACCGATCGACGCTCGGCACGGCTGGTTTCAAACGTGAAATTGCGATCGTGGCTAGAGTGAGCCCGAGCGCGGATGCACCGATGATCATAATGCGGCGCTTGCGTTTTTTCGCCGCAACGCCTGCGCGCGGCACGTCCATCGAGGAAAGATTCGGCGCAAACCCAGCCGGGCGCACAATTCGTGGGTCTGTTGGTTTTCGGTCTGGAATCACGGTTTCGTTTCGGTCAGAACAGAGGGAGAGTGGTAAGGAGTTGGAGGACCGCGGATATCCCGGTCACAATCGGCATGATTGCCATCACAATGAGCGCGGTGAACACAGCCGCTTCACTGATGAATTCGCGGTCCGCTTCAGCGTCGAAGTAATCGCGGGTGATGTCGCGCAATGATTTCGATGTCTGAAGGCATGGCGCGGTCGAACCGTTGAGCATCGGCGCGTGATAGTGATGATCGACGAGCGGAAACTTGCGCGTGTTCGGTTGGGTATTTGGTAATGGTTTCATTTTCTTTCAGCTCCTATTAGTGAGAGGTGTTTGGCATATTCATTGGATTCAAGAATTTTTCTTAAAGGCGACCAACCATAATCGTGAGCTTCCTCTGGCTATTGCAATGGCCATGCCAAGCCAGAAAACAAAGTCATAAGGGGCTGATGCTCAGCACTTAAAATTTGTCGACCTTTTCGGCGCGTCCTTTTGAATTATCCGCTTCTGGGACTGCATCGTCCCAAGTTCGGGACGGTTTTGGAGTGCGGCGATCCCGCGCCTGCGGGACCGCTTTCAAAGCGCGAACACGCTCGCGCACCTCCGAAAATTATTTCGGCAGACGCAGCAAAGCTTGCACGCCCTGGCGATCGTCTCGATTCATGAGCACCAAAGTTCCGTCGTGGGCTTCGGCAATTTGACGGCTCAAAGGCAGACCAATTCCGGAGCCCTCGGGCTTCGTGGTAAAGAACGGAACGAAGAGATTGGCGGGGTTCATGATCCCGGGACCTTCGTCTTCAACAAGGATCTCAACGCAATTTCCTTTCTCACGCCACCCGAGCGTGACATTTCCATGCGTTTCAAGCGCGGCATCAACAGCGTTGTGCAACAGATTGATTAACACTTGTTCAATCTGCGCCGCGTCTGCGCGAATCACTGTTTTCGGACCCGGCAGGATTTGAACTTTGAGCCTGGGTTCCAAATCGACGACACGCTGTATCAGCCTGGGAAGATCGATGTCTTGTTTTTGAGGGGGCGGAAGTCTTGTGAGCCGGGTGTACGCTTGCAGGAAACGACTCAGCGAATCGGCGCGCGATGCGATGGAGTTCAACCCTGAGCTTGCATCGTCTTTCCAATCCGTTGGCAGAGGCTCGCGCCGCAGCAGTGATTCCAAACTGGCGGCAAGTGACTTGATCGGCGCCAACGAGTTGTTCATCTCATGGCCGAGCACCCGCACGAGGCGCTGCCACGCCCGACGTTCCTCTTCGCGCAGCGTGCGACTCAGATCCGTCAACACGAGTAATTCGTGAGGTAAACCCCGCTCGCGAAATGTGCTCCGGCGAATACCCCAGCGGCCTGAACCACCCGGAAAACTTAGGGTAAGCGGTTCATCGTCGTCCGCCTCGAAACAAGGATGAAGCCCGAGTTCCTGCGCGGTTTTGCCTAACAACTTGTCCATCGGTCGTCCCAGCAAAGTCTCACCGGCGCGATTGATAAGGCGGAGACGCCGTTCGGGATCAAACGTAAAAATTGCCACATCAATTTCGCTCATGATCGTGCGCAACAGCGCGGTAGCTTCAAAGGCGCCCAGGCGCTGCTGACGCAACGTTTCGCCGAGCGAATTCACTTCGAGCAGGACTTCGCCCAGCGCAGTGCCTTCACGAGCGCCTCTTGCACGAATGGAGTAGTCGCCCTCCCGTAATGCCGCCAGCAGGTTAGAAAGGGTTTGCAACGGACGAACGGCGTGTTCGCGCGTGCTCCAAATGAATGCAGTCATGCAACCAACAATCAGAATCGTAAGCGTCCACTGCACTTTCGGGGGATGATCGCCAAACCAAAGGAGCGCAAGCGCAACGATCACCGCAGGCGCGACCGCGACAAACGTGAGCCAGGTAATCTTCCCTTCGTAGGAAAGCCTGCGACGAGCCTTTCGTCTGCGATTCATTTCAGCTGTAGTGGCAGGCGTGCCGCCTGCAAAAGACAAAAGATCCGCAGCCGACACGGCTGCCTCTACAGTTCATAAACCATATTGTTGCAGGCGCCGGTAGAACGCGCTTCTGCTCAAGCCGAGTGCTTCTGCGGCCTTGCGCGCGTTACCGTCATTTCGGGCCAACGCTTTTTTGATCAGAAATGCCTCGACTTCTTCGAGACTCATCTCCTCAACGTTCCGCGATTCGGAGCTGCCAGTCGTTAGGCCAAGGTCGGCCGCGCGAATTTGCCGGTCTTTCGTCATCAGCACGGCGCGCTCCACGATGTGGTCGAGCTCCCGGATGTTTCCAGGAAACCGATGCTGGAGCAAACGCTCGCGCACGCTTTCATCGAAACCGCCAACCTGTTTGCGATAACGTTCTGCGTGTTGACGAAGAAAGCTGTTCGCCAGCGGCATGATGTCTTCGCGTCGATCGCGCAACGGCGGCAATTCGATCTCAATCGTATTTAGCCGGAAAAGGAGGTCCTGCCGAAAACGAGCAGCTGCAATCTCATTCTCCAGATTGGCGTTCGTAGCGGAGATCATTCGCACGTTTGCGTGAAGTGTTTTTGATGAACCGACGCGCTCGAAATCGCCGGTCTCGATGACCCGCAAGAGCTTTGCCTGTTGAGCAAGCGGAATATTTGCGATCTCATCCATGAACAGGGTGCTCTCATCCGCGAGCTCAAAGCGTCCCGCCCGATCCGTCTTCGCGTCAGTAAACGCACCTTTCACGTGACCGAACAATTCGCTCTCAAATAATGTCTCGGACAGGCCGCCCATGTTGACAGTGATCATGGTTCGAGTCGCGCGAGGCGAGAGAGCGTGAATCGCCTGCGCAATCAAACTTTTCCCCGTGCCGTTTTCTCCGGTAATCAGCACGTTGGCATCCGACGGCGCGACGCGAGAAATCATTTCAACGACGGGCTGCATTGTGGGGGATTGCGCGATCAAATCCGGCATGGTGCCGCGCAGCAATTCATTTTCCGCTTCGAGTTTGCGCTCGCGGCGCAGCGCGGCCGCGAGCTCGATCTGTGTCCTCACAATCGTCAGCAATCGCCGGTTATCCCAGGGCTTGGTCACGAAATCGCGCGCGCCATGTTTCATTGCGTCGACGGCCAGTTCGATTGTCGCCCAGGCGGTCATCACCACAATCGGAAGCGTGTTGTCGATCTCCTGAATCTTTGGAATCGCCGACAAACCTTCCTGGCCCGATGTCGTATCGCGAGTGTAATTCAGGTCCATCAGCAACAGGGCATACTCCTTCTTTTCCAGCGCATGAAAGATGCCCGCAAGCGACGTGACTCCTTCGGTCTGATAATCCTCGCCCTTGAGCAGGATGCGCAACGCCTCGAGCACGTCCCGCTGGTCATCTGCGATTAGAATTCTTGTCACCGGTTTATTCTTCCCGCAGGAGTTTGGATGGATCGACGGCAATCGCTCGCAGGGCTGGAATGGCGGACGCTGCAACGCCAAGGAACGTCATCGTTAGCGCCGCACCGGCGACCACCACGGGATCTCGCGGATTCGCCTGATACACAACATGCCCCAGCAGGCGACTGGCGAGGACGCCTAACAGCAGCCCTAGCAACGATCCGACCATAAGCAGTACGACTGGACGCCCCACAGCCGTGCTGATCACATGTTTCGCGCGCGCGCCCAAGGCTACGCGGATGCCGAGCTCCTTCATCCGGCGACTCACGTTGTACGCCGCCATGCCGAAGATGCCCGTCACCGCAAGCATCGCGGCGAGCAAACCCATGACGCCCAGTACCACCGCGGCCGCTTGCGCCGGAAAAAATGTACGCGCTATCGCATCCGGCCAGCTCTGCACTGTGACTTGCGCGTTTGGTTCGAGGTCGGTCAGCGTAAGTTCGAGTGTCGGGGTTATCTCGTTAGGCGCCCTTTGCGATCGCACCACGAAGACCGCGACGCCGTTCTCGGTTTGCAATAACGGCAGAAACACCGCCGGTTGTTGCGAGTCCATAATTTCGTAATACTTGCCGTCTTCCGCCACGCCCACCACTTCCGTCAGGTGATTCTGAAGAATGAAGCGGTGTCCGATAGCGGCTGTTTCGCTCCATATTTTCCGCGCGAAAGTTTGATTCACGATCGCCACATACGGCGTCGTTTTGGTGTCATGCCATGAAACATCACGCCCACTTAGTAGCTTGGTTCCCGCAGCCTCCAGGTAACCTGGCGACATCGTAAACGCGTATGGCGCCAGCACAGAATTTTTCAGATTGAAGTCTGTCGTTCCTGGCGGGAAAATCGGAATGCCGCGCAGCCCTCCGGTAAACGGTACGCGGTTCACCGCACCCGCTGCCGTTACGCCTGGAATCCTCTGCACCGCCTCGAGCACGGCTTTCTGTTTCTCGAGTAGTGCGTCACCTCGCTGTTCCATCTCACTAAAGTCTATCTGGGCCAGCATTGCTCCGCGCGGTTGAAAGCCGAGCGGAGTGTCCAACATGCGGACCATGCCGCGGACGGCGACCAGCGAAGCGGTTACCAACAGCATGCAAATGGCAATTTGTGCGCCTAACAACAAGTCGCGCAGCGTAAATCGGCGCAGCGCAATTGAATCTGGGAGTCCGCTTTTCATTGCCTGCAACGGACTGCTTTGCCACGCGTTTCTCGCCGGAATTATTCCAAATAGCAGCGCGCTAACTACGGTGAAAGTTAGAGTTGCCAAGTAAACTGGCGCATTGACGCTGGCTACCACGTGGCCATACGATTGCCATCGGCTTAGCGCACCCAGTAATAAACTTGCGATCACGAGTCCCGCGGCCCCGCCCAAGATTGACAACACCACCGCTTCAGTCATCAGTTGCCTAACCAGTCGCCAGCGACTCGCACCCAGGGCGACACGCATCGCTAGTTCCCGGCTGCGATCGGCGGTGCGCGCGGCAAAGAGGCTGGTCAGATTGGCGGATGCTGCCACCAGCACCAGCAGCGCCAACCCGGTAACGCTGTAAAGAAATCCGCGTATCACGTCGCCGGCGTCCCCTTGGAGTCCTGGACGAACGAGCCGCAGCGGCACTCCCGTGTCGGTCTTTGGATACTCTTTGGCCAGTTGAGTCGCGATCGCGCTTAGATTTTCAGCCGCCTCGTGCGGCGTCACTCCCGGCTTCAATCGGCCGAGTACTGTCAAAGGTCTTCCCGTTCGGTCGGCCAGGTATTCCGCGTGGAAGCGGTTCACGACGGGAATGAAGTAGTCTGGCCATTCAAATTGTTCGGTGCCATGAAACTGCGCCGGCGTGACGCCTACTACCGTGAAGGGGTCTTTATTCAGCCGCACAGTCATTCCGATCACGCCCGGATCGGCGTTGAAGGCACTTCGCCAAAGACCATCGCTCAAGACCATATAGGGCGCTGAATTCGGACCGCGCTCGTCCGACGGCTGGATAAGTCGCCCTAGTTTTGGTTGCACCCCGAGCATTTCGAAGTAATTGCCAGTGACCGAATAGCCCGAGACATTTTTTACCGAGTTACCCCAGCTCAGTCTCCCGGCAGAATATCCGTCATAGCCAGCTATCTCACTGAATGTGGTGTTGCGCTGCCGGTAACCTTGAAATGCGGGATAAGACGTCGTTAACAGTTTCCCGCTCGTCCATTCCCCGAGGCGAAGCTGGTAGAGATTCCGCGGCTCCCTCACTTCCAAGGGATGCAGCAGGACCGCATTCACTGTTCCGAAAACGACAACGTTTGCCCCAATGCCCAGCATCAGAGCGACCAGGGCGACGAGCGTAAACGCTGGTGATTTCCAAAGCACCCGCAGCGCGTAACGAACATCCATTAGCAGGTCTTTCATTAATTCCGTCGGTTGCGTCGGTTTACATACGGGAGGATGGCGCTTCGAACACGTCGCGCTGATTGTCTACGATAAGAATTTTCATCACCAACTATTTCTCGCCTGCGTGGTAAGGGAGTGTCAATTGCTCTGCAATGCTCGTGCCAACAGTCGTCACTCTCATCAATTCAGCTCAGGCATCGGTCTACGTTCACTCAAAGAATTTTCTTTTTATTACCGCTTATGGGATTTCGGTGTCCCTATCTTGGGACGCTTAACGAGGCGGCGGCGCTCGCTCTGCGCAACGGCGTGCAATGCGCTAACACGCAGGTTTACTTTGCTGGCGATCCGGAAAGCGGTGGCCACCCGATCGGCCGCAGTTCCATAGCACCCGAAACTGGTTTCCGTTTCCGTTGCCGCAGTTGGTCAAGCGCGAGATAGATTACCGGAGTCGTGTAAAGCGTCAGGATCTGCGAAACGATCAGGCCTCCCACGATAGCGACCCCGAGCGGCTTGCGCAGTTCACTCCCGATACCCATTCCGATGGCGAGCGGCAACGCGCCGAACATCGCGGCCATCGTTGTCATCATGATCGGACGGAACCTAACGAGACACGCCTGATAAATCGATTCTTCAGGACTGAGTCCTTCGTTTCGCTCAGCGTCGAGCGCGAAATCGACCATCATGATCGCGTTCTTTTTCACGATGCCGATGAGCAGGATAATTCCGATGACCGAGACGAGATCCAGCTCGTTGCCGGTCACCAGCATGGCCAGGAGAGCCCCAAGCCCGGCGGATGGTATTGTTGAAAGGATCGTGAGTGGGTGGATCAGGCTCTCGTAAAGCATTCCCAGGATGATGTAAACGGCCAGGAGCGCCGTGAGAAACAACCAGGGCATTGTCACCCACGAGGCTTGAGCAACCTGCGCAGTGCCGGCGAAACTTCCGCGAATGCTTGATGGCATTCCGAGATCGCGTTTCGCCCGCTCGACGATTTGCGTTGCCTCGCTTAACGAAACGCCTTGCGCGGTGTTAAAGGAGATTGTCACGCATGGAAACTGCCCCTGGTGATTGACTGAGAGCGGCGTGTTGTCTAACTGAAAATGCGCGATCGTGCTCAGCGGCACCTGGCTTCCGGAATTTGATTTGACGTAGATTTTGTCGAGCGATCTCGGATCGAGCTGGAACTTCGGATCGACTTCGAGAATGACGTGATATTGATTCTGCTGCGTGTAAATGATCGAGACCTGCCGTTGGCCAAACGCGCTGTAAAGCGTGCTGTCCACTGCTTGCGGTTGAATGCCAAGACGCGCGGCCGCGTCGCGATCGATTACCACGGTTTCCTGCAATCCGCGAAATTGCTGATCGCTCGTGGCGTCCTTGATCTGCGGATATTCGTGAAGCTTGTTCACGAGCCTGGGAGCCCACGAATTGAGCTCCTCGATGTTTTGATCGGACAATGCGTATTGGTATTGCGCTTTTGACGATCGTCCGCCAACGCGAATGTCTTGATTTGCCGTGAGAAACAGTTGCGCGCCGGGAATTTTCGAAAGCTTTCCCCTCAGACGCGCGATAACCGTGCCGGCGTCATCTTTGCGTTCTCCTTTGCCCAAACCTTTCGGTTTCAAACTGATGAACATGCGGCCGTTGTTTAACGCCGACCCGTTCCCGCCGCCGAAGAATGAACCGACGGCCTGCACAGCGGGATCGGCCATGACAGTTTGCACGACCTGCTCTTGCTTTTCTTTCATCGCCTCAAAGGAAATGTCCTGCGCGGCCTCGGTCGTGCCCATCATTTGTCCTGTGTCCTGCTGCGGGAAAAATCCCTTCGGCACAACGAAGTAAAGGTAAACGGTCGCGATGATCACCAGCCCGGTGACAACGAGCATGGTGTATTCGTGTTTGAGGACCCACTTCAAACCGCGTTCATAAAAACTGAGCATTGCGTCGAAACCGCGTTCGCTCAGTCGATCGATCACGCCGCGCTGCCGATGTCGCTCCTCGCTTTTCAAAAATCGGCCGCAGAGCATGGGCGTGAGCGTCAACGAAACGACGCCGGAAACGAGAATCGCCGCGCTCAACGTCACTGCGAATTCATGAAACAAACGCCCGATCAGGCCGCTCATGAACAAAAGGGGAATGAAGACCGCGACGAGCGAAAGACTAATCGAAATGACGGTGAAACCAATCTGACGCGCGCCTTTCAACGCGGCTTGAAGCGGTGGCTCGCCCTTCTCAATGAAGCGCACGATGTTTTCGATTACGACAATCGCATCATCGACAACGAATCCGGTCGAAACCGTCAACGCCATGAGCGAGAGGTTGTCGAGGCTGTAACTGCACAGCCACATCACACCGAAGGTCCCGGCCAGCGCGAGCGGCATCGTAATACCGGAGATGAACGTTGGCCAGAACCGGCGCAAAAAGAGAAACATCACCATCACCACGAGCGCCATTGTGATAACGAGCGTTAGTTGCACATCGCGCACAGACGAGCGGATCGTGATTGTGCGATCGCTCATTACATCGAGATGCACACTCGGCGGCAGCCAGGTGCGGAGTTGTGGAAGGATCGCGTGAATCTGGTCGGTGGTGCGAACGACGTTCGCGTCCGGCTGTTTGAAAATGACTAACAAGACAGCGCGTTTGTTGTTGAACAAGCCGGCCTGGTCGCGATTTGCCTGTGCATCGATTGCCGTGCCGACATCGCGTAAGGGCACAGCCGCGCCGTTGTGGTGCGCGACGATGATCGGCTGATATTGATCCGCCTGCGTTAGTTGGTCGTTGCTCGCGATGACGAAACTCTGCTCCGGTCCGTCAAATGCACCCTTTGGTGAAAGGACATTCGCTTGTGAAAGCGTCGTGCGAATGTCTTCCATGCTCAGGCCCATCGAGGCGAGCGCGACCGGATTTATCTGAACGCGCACGGCGGAGTTTGCGCCGCCGCCGATGGTCACCTGGCTGACGCCATCCACCTGGCTGATACGCTGGCCGATGATTTGATCGGCGAGATTGTAAACTTGCGACAAAGGCAAGGCGTCCGACGTCATCGCGAGCACCATGACCGGCGCATCGGATGGATTGACTTTGCGATAGGAGGGCGGTTGCGGCAGTCCGGTGGGCAATTCACCGGACGCGGCGTTGATTGCGCTCTGTACGTCGCGCGCCGCGCCGTTGATGTCCCGGTTCAGGTCGAACTGAATCGTGATGGACGAACCGCCTAACGAACTGACGGAAGTGATTTCAGATACGCCGGCGATTTGTGCAAAGCGGCGCTCGAGCGGAGCGGCGAGCGATGACGCCGCGGTCTGCGGATCGACGCCCGGTTCTTGCGCGCTGACGGAAATGGTGGGGAAATCCACTTTCGGCAACGGCGCCACCGGCAAAAAATAATAGGCCACGGCGCCCAGGATCAGTACTCCCGCTGCCAGCAGGGATGTGCCGACTGGTCGACGAATGAATGGCTCGGAAATGTTCATGACTAGAACCCGCGCCGATTATCTTCACCGTTCACTCCAGCGAATTGCGGCTCGGGTTCGTGTTCCAGATCTGTCGACGTTCTTAACGGTAGCTCGGCTTGAGCAACCTCACCGCGACGACGGCGTTCCTTCATCCAACCTCCAAACCGATCGAGATAAAGATAAATAACCGGCGTCGTGTAGAGCGTGAGAAATTGTGAGAGCAACAATCCCCCGACGATCGAAATTCCGAGCGGGCGCCGCAGCTCACTGCCAGTTCCATTCTCAAGGGCAAGTGGCAATGCGCCCAACAATGCCGCCGCCGTTGTCATCATGATGGGACGGAAACGCAACAGGCACGCCTGATAGATCGATTCTTCTGCCGAGAGTCCTTCCTTGCGTTCGGCTTCGAGCGCAAAATCGATCATCATGATCGCGTTCTTTTTCACGATGCCGATGAGGAGGATGATGCCGATAAGCGCGACCAAAGAAAAATCGATGCGGCAAATGAGCAGTGCGAGCAACGCGCCGACGCCGGCAGATGGCAAGGTCGAAAGAATCGTGATCGGATGAATGTAACTTTCGTACAGAACGCCGAGCACGATATAAATCACCACAACGGCCGCCAGGATCAGCAGTGGCTCGCTCGTTAGCGATGAACGAAATTCCGCCGCCGCGCCGGTGAATGTAGTTGCGATTGTATCGGGCAAACCGATTTCGCGTTCCGCTTTTTGAATCGCCGGAATGGCGTCACTGAGCGAACTGCCGCTGCGCAGATTAAACGAAATCGTCGCGGCCGGAAATTGCCCTTGATGCGGGATGGAGAGCGGCGTGTTGCTCACGTGCATCGTCGCGAACGTGCTCAGCGGCACTAGCTGGCCGCTGCTTGATTTGACGTAAATTTTGTCGAGCAAATCTGGCGATTCGCGAAAGTTCGGTTCCACTTCGAGAATGACGCGGAATTGATTGAGCTGCGTGAAAATGATCGAGACCTGCCGTTGTCCAAATGCGTCGTAAAGCGTGTCGTCGATTGCTTGCGTGAGCACGTTGAGGCGCGATGCTTTCTCGCGGTCAACATCAACATTCAACTGCAAGCCGTTCACCTGTTGGTCGCTTGCCACGTCGCTGAGTTGCGGCAGTTGTCCAAGTTTTTGCACGAGTTTCGGCGTCCACTCTGCGAGCTCGGCCGCATCCGCGTCCTGCAAAATGTATTGAAATTGCGTGCGGCTGACGCGCGCATCGATCTGCAAATCCTGCGCCGCTTGCATGAAAAGCGAGACGCCTTCGACATCGCGCGTGGCATTGCGCAACCGTTCGATGATTTTTTCGGCATTCGCGCGCTCATTGTGCGGCTTGAGCACGATGTAAAGCCGGGCGGTATTGATGGTCGCATTCACTGTTCCGGCGCCGACTGAAGCTGACACGCTCGCGACATCCGGGTCGCGCCTGACGATATCGGAAACGGCATGCACACGTTCCAACATGGCCTTAAAGGAAATGTTCTCCGCAGCATCGGTCACGCCGACAATCACCCCGGTGTCCTGTTGCGGCAGCAGCCCTTTCGGCACGACGATATAAAGCAGGACGGTCGCAACGAGGGTGACGATAGCGACGACCAAAACGAAACGCTGATGGGCGAACACCCAGCGCAAGCCGCGTTCATACAAATTGCTAAACCGCGTCCAGTATTCTTCGGTCCGGCGATAGAACGCACCCTGGTGTTCTTTATCTTCTTCTTTTTCGGAGCGCAACAGCTTGGCGCACATCATCGGCGTGAGCGTCAGCGAAACGAACGCCGAAACCCCAACCGCCACACTCATCGTGATCGCGAATTCGCGGAACAAGCGGCCGACAATTCCGGTCATGAACAGAAGCGGAATGAAAACCGCGACGAGCGAGATACTCAACGACACCACCGTGAAACCAATTTGCTTTGCGCCTTTGAGCGCGGCTTCCAATGGCGTATCGCCTGCTTCGATGTAGCGGACGATGTTTTCAATCATCACGATTGCGTCATCGACGACGAAGCCGGTCGAGATGGTCAGCGCCATCAACGAGAGATTGTCGAGGCTGAATCCGGCCAGATACATGATGCCGAACGTCCCGATGAGCGACAGCGGAAGCGCCACGCTCGTGATCACCGTCGCCCAGAGTTTTCGCAGGAAGAGAAACATCACCATCACGACGAGCGCGACGGTTAGCAGCAACGTGAATTGCACGTCGCGCACTGACGCGCGGATCGTCTCGGTGCGATCAGCCAGAATGGAAACGTGCACAGACGGCGGCAGGGTGCCGGTCAATCGCGGCAGCAATTGCTTCACGCGGTCTACCGTTTGAATGATGTTCGCGCCTGGTTGACGCTGAATATCGAGCAGCACGGCGGGTTGTTCGCCGCCTTGCGTGCCGACCCACGCGGCAAGCTGATCGTTCTCCACACTGTCGATGATGTTCGCAACGTCGCCGAGTCGAATCGGAGCGCCGTTTTTGTAAGCGACGATGATCGGTTTGTAAGCGTCAGCGGAAAAAATCTGATCGTTCGATCCGATAGTGAACGATTGGCGCGGCCCGTCGAAGCTGCCTTTCGGCGCATTCACGTTCGCCTGGCCGAGAATTGTTCGCACATCTTCCAAGCTGAGTCCGAGGGCGGAAATCGCCGCCGGATTCACCTGCACGCGCACGGCCGGTTTTTGATTCCCCTGAATCGTGACAAGGCCGACGCCGGTGATTTCGCTAAATTTTTGCGCGAGTAACGTGTCGGCGAAATCGTTCACGCGGTCCAAGGGCAAACTATCGGACGTAATCGACAGCGTTAGGATCGGCGTGTCGGCCGGATTGACCTTGTTGTATTTCGGCGGGTTCGGCAGATTTTGCGGTAGAAATCCGCCGGCGACATTGATCGCGGCTTGCACGTCCTGCGCCGCAACGTCGATCGGGCGGTCGAGAACGAACTGCAAAGTGATTGTCGATGTACCGTAGGAGCTGGTGGAATTCATCGACGCCAATCCGCTGATTTGCCCAAACTGCCGCTCGAGAGGCGTAGTGATCGACGAGACCATCACCTCTGCGCTGGCTCCGGGAAAAAATGTCGTCACTTCGATCGTTGGAAAATCAACGGCCGGCAGCGCTGAGATCGGCAACAACTTGTAACCAAGTATCCCAAGCAAGACCACGCCGGCCATCAACAGCGAGGTCGCAACCGGTCGCCGAATAAATGGTTCGGAAATACTCACGGTTTTCCTGAGCTCACCGTTTTGTGGCTAGATTGTCTCAGCTGTGGAGATCGCGTTTGCTGCGACGGTTGCGGTGTGGTGAGCTCAACATGCGCGCCAGGTTGAAGTTTGTATTGACCATCCACTACGACCTGCTCCCCCGCTTTCAATCCGCTGTCGATCAAAGCAACATTTGCCTCCGTTTGCGCGACCTTGATCGGCCGCATTTCGACCGTTTTGTCCGTCTTGATGACGTATGCATACGTCCCCTGCGGGCCGCGTTGCACTACGCTTGAGGGAACGACGGTGGCACCTTTGCGCGTGGTCAAAATTAAACGCGCGTTAACAAATTTTCCCGGCCAAAGTTGCAACTGATCGTTAGGAAATGTCGCTTTCAATTTCAATGTGCCGGTCGTCTGATCAATTTCGTTGTCCACGACCGCAAGCGCGCCTTCGTCGAGCGTGCTCGTGTTTCCCCGGTCGAGGGCAGAAACCTTAAGTCCGCCATTGGCGCCGCCTTGGTTTAGAATTTCCTGTAAGTTCTGTTCGGGCAAGGTGAACACGACCGAAATCGGGTGCATCTGGGTGATGACGACGATTCCTGTTTGATCGGCCGCGTGAACAATGTTGCCAACATCAACGAGTCGAACACCGATCCGTCCGTCAATCGGTGACTTGATTTGCGTGTAATCCAGCTGCGTCTTCGCAGCCTCGATCGCAGCCTGGTCTGCCTGCACTGCAGCCTGGAATTGATCGCCCTGATACTTGGATGTGTCGAAATCCTGCTGATCGATCACCTTCTTTTTCAACAAATCAGTGTTGCGTGCCAGCGTGACTTTGGCGTTGCCGAGTTGCGCTTCGTCCTGCGCTTTTTTGGCGATCGCCTGATCCAAAGCTGCCTGGAAAGGCCGCGGATCGATCACCGCCAGGAGATCACCCGTTTTCACATCCTGCCCTTCGGTGAAGAGCACCTTCTGTAATTCGCCATCCACGCGGGTGTGCACTGTGACGGTGTTGAACGCCTGGACCGTCCCGAGGCCATCGAGGTAGATAGGCGTATCTTTCTCCTCGACCTTTCCCGCGACCACAGGCACCGCGCCGCCGCCGGCTCGACCTCCGCCGCGTCCTCCCGAGGTTCCTGATGTGGCGGTTGACCCGGTTTGATCAGACGAAGCGCCATGATGGTAGCTCCACCAGCCGATTAAAACGACGAGAGCGCCGATGATTCCGAGAATAAGCCGCTTAGACATTTTTTTGCATACCTCATGCGTAGGCGAAGACGCTTATAGTTTGTGACCTCCGAGAAAGGCGTTCGGTTACAAGAATGTATCGTATGCGCTGTAGAGACCGTCTGGGTTGGCACGGCCGGGAATCCCAGGAAATCTGTCTGGAGCACGCGGACGTGTACTTATCTCTGGTATGTGAGATGCGAACTGAAAAGGTCCGGCCCGCTAACGTGCTCAGGGATTAGCCAAAGGAACCGAACGCAAGTCCCAGACCGTAAGTAACCACTGCGACGATGACGCCTATCCAGGTCATTTCCAGACCTGATGCCCACCACGAACGGATGGTGATGAGCGATTTCAAGGCGCCGACGGCAAAGTGCGCGACGAGACTGATTCCGAAAGAAGCGATAACGGCTTCGAGGCCGCCGGAGAAAAAGAACGGAATGATGGGAACAAAAGCGCCGATTGCCGTGGAAATGCCGGCTGATAAAGCAGCAGTCCATTGGTTTGGAAACCGATGCTCGGATAAGCCGAGCTCGCTTTGCGCCATCGCCAGTACGAATTGCTCGGGTTGCTCGGCGAGACGTTCCGCCATTTTCTGTGATTCTTCAGGAGTGAATCCCTGCAACTGATAGAAGAGCGACATTTCTTCGATTTCTTCTTCAGGATTCTCTTCCACCTCGGCGCGCTCGCGCGAAATCTCCGCTTCGTACACTTCCGCTTCACTTTTTGAGGCAAGATACGCGCCTGCGCCCATCGACAGAGTGGAAGCGAGCATGCCCGCAAGACCGGAGATCAAAATGTAATGCTGCTGATTGTTCGTCGCGCCGGCGACGCCAGAAACGATTCCGAACACTGCGCCCAGCCCATCATTTGCGCCGTAGATCGCGTCTGCCACCCAACTCCCGCCGCGTCCGTGCCAGCGTTCGCGCTTGAGGATCTTATCCAGCGCCGTGCGCGGGTTCACCGGCGGTGCCATGGCGCTCAGCACTCGCGCGTGAGCTTTCTCTTCGACCGCGCTTTTTCGCAAAAATTCCTGAACGTCCTGCTCTCCGGCAAACGCGCGCTCGGCTTGATCACGAAATTCGGCTTCCTGCCGCTCTTCCGTCGCTTCCATACGGCGTATGGCGATTTCCGCTCCAGCTATCTTGTTCCACCACCGATTTAGACGGCGGCCAATCGTCTCCCTGTAAACAGGCGCCTCGGCACCGAGCTCCAGTAGCTTTGCTTCCCAACGCTGGGCGTGACGCTCTTCCGCTTCTGCCATGCGCAAAAGAATGCCTCGGCGTTTTTCGTCGCGTTCACGTTGCGCGAGATCGCGGTAGGTTTGTGCGGTCTCGACTTCCGCCTGCCAGTTGCGCCTTGCAGCATCGATCGTTTGCTGATGATCTTTCTGCTCGCCGGCCATGCCGAATTAAAGCGCAAGGAGAGGCGGTTTCCAATCCGCCCTTCTTAATGCGGCGGATTGGAGACCGCAGCTCCTTGATCCTTCTCCGCGTTTAATCAGCAGGTTCTATCGCAGCGCTCAAGGCCGGCTCGACGCGCGCCCGTAGCTGCTGCGCCGTGATTATCAGTGCCACTGAACCGATGATTAGAGCAGCGGCAACCAACGTGCGTACGGTAACGGTTTCATCCGCGAAGAAAGTGCCGAGCAGGACAGCGACAATAGGATTCACATACGCGTATGTGGCGACTTTCGGCGGATCACAGTGACGCAGCAGCCAAATGTAAGCCGTGTACCCGACCACGGCGCCGATGATTACGAGATAAACAAATGAGCCAAGCGATAACATGGAAACGGAACCGGGATGAAACCGCGGCAGTTCGCCGGTGACGACGCCCGCGAGCAAAAGCAATATGCCGCCACAGATCATTTGTTGAGCAGCAGTGAGAAATGGTGAGGCTGCGTGTTTCGCAGCGCGCGAGTAAAGCGAGCCCGCCGACCAAATGAAACTTGTGAAAAGCAATATCGATATTCCGATGGCAGGATTGCGTCCGCCAATGGAGTGAAGATGCAGACCCGGTCCGAATAGGATTCCCACCCCAACAAAACCGCCGGCAAGCCCCGTCCACATGATTGGCGTCGGCCGGGGCGCCATTCCCGTGGCCCACCCCAACAACACGATGTAAATCGGAACGATCGCCACGACCAGCGCCGCCAATCCGGAGTCGATATATTGTTCTGAGATCGTCACGCCACCGTTGCCGCCGAGCAGCAAACACGCTCCGATGATGAACGACGTGCGCCAGTTCGCCCAAGTCGATTTGCCTATCCCCTGCGACCAGGCAATCGCATACATGATCATGCCGGCCAACACGAATCGCGCACCTGCCATCAGAAACGGCGGAATCGTTTCGATCGAAAACTTGATCCCGAGATAGGTGGAGCCCCAAATCACGTACAGCGCGGCGAATGCGATGATAACGAGCGATCTTTTCGGCGCGGCCATGGAGCAATGATCATCTCGCATTCCCGAGACAGAGCAAACGGGGCTTCGTTAAGTCGTTGAAGCATTTGAAGCGCGGAATTCTGCCTCTACAAAGCCTGCACTGGAAATCATTGTAGAGGCGTTTGTGTCAAACGCCTAACCAGCTGATAAAGTGGTCGGTGCTTGACACAAGCACCGCTACATCAGTTAGCCGTCGTTAAGCGTCGCGTTTGAAAAGGAATCGATACAGCAGCAACAGAACCATGGCGCCGACGACCGACATGATCCAGCCGGCGACATAATTCTCGCCCGCAAAGATGCGACCGATCCACGTCCCAACGAACGCGCCGGCGATGCCGAGCAGAATCGTGATGATGCAACCGCCGGGATCTCTTCCCGGCATCAGCAGCTTCGCGATCGCACCAATGACAAGACCAACAAGGATGGTCCAAATGATTGAATGAGCGCCAAAGTCCATAGTGAAATCGAGTTGTATCGAGTTGAATCGCCCCCGGCAAGGAAATTGGTTTGGATTGAAACAATCGATGCTGTAGCCACGTGCCTGTGGCGCATCTTCGAGCGCGAGTCGCGAGAGACGGCCCACAGGGCCGTGGCTACAATTGGATCACTTGCGCAGAGTGAACGTCCTCGCTCGCGTGAATTTCGCGGAGCAAGTCTTCGCCCGGGGCGGTGTCGAGGTTCAACACCGTAAGCGCGGTGCCGCCGGCCTGATTTCGACTGAGCGACATCGTGGCGATGTTGACGCCATGTTCGCCAAGCAGCGTGCCGATCCGCCCGACCATTCCTGGACGATCAGTGTTTTCCAGCACGAGCACTACACCGTGCGGCCGGGCTTCGACCGGCCGGCTGTTGATGCTCACAATTCGCGGCGTGGCCCCGAAGAATGCGCCACCCACTGAAACGGTTCTCCCTTCACCAGCGGCAGAAAGTTCAAGCATGTCGGTGTAATCGCCAGGCGCGCTCAGCCGTGATTCGCTCACCTTCAACCCAAGTGTTTCGGCGAATGCGGGGGCATTTACTTCGTTGATTTCGCTGCCGCCCGCGACTTGGAGGAATCCTTTCAGCGCTGCGCGCGTGATAGCAGTCGTATCAACTTCGTTCACCTTGCCGCTGTAGTTGATGTTGAACGACTCCGCGCGTTTCGGCGCGATCTGCGAGAGAAATTTACCCAGCTTTTCGCCAAAACGGAGATGCGGTCCAATGATTGCCAGCGTCTTCGCGTCGAGGTTCGGCATGTTCACTGCGTTACGGATCGTCCCTTCGAGCAGCACGGCGCGGATCGATTGCGCAATTTCAATGCCCACGCTCTCCTGCGCCTCAGCTGTCGATGCGCCGAGATGGGGCGTAAGAACAACATTGGGCGCACCACGCAAAGGCGAATCAGCCGGCAGCGGTTCAATTTCGAAAACATCCAGCGCGGCGCCGGCGACCTGCCCTTCTCGCAGCGCCTGCGCCAGCGCCGCTTCATCAACCAGACCGCCGCGAGCGCAATTGATGACGCGGACGCCGCGCTTTGTCTTACTTAACCGCGCGGCATCGAGAATGTGGCGTGTCTCAGCAGTAAGCGGCGTGTGCAGCGAGATGAAATCCGCGCCGGTGAGCAAATCGTAGAGTTCATCCACCAGTTCTACTTGCAGACTGCGCGCGCGGGTGGCGGACAGATAAGGATCGTAAGCAACCACTCGCATCCCAAAACTGATTGCGCGCCGGCTCAATTCGCTGCCGATTCGTCCCATGCCGATTACGCCAAGCGTTTTGTTGTAGAGCTCGACGCCTTCGAAATTCTTCTTGTCCCAAGCCTTGCTGCGAACGTTTGCATCAGCCTGCGGAATTTTGCGCGCGACGCAGAGCAACAACGAAAACGCATGTTCGGCGGTCGAGATGGTATTTCCGCCCGGCGCGTTCAACACAACGACACCGCGGCGGGTCGCTGTCTCGACATCGACGTTGTCCACTCCGACACCGGCGCGGCCCACAACACGCAATTTGTTACCGGCATTCAAAATTTCGGCCGTGACTTTGGTCTGGCTGCGCACCACCAGCGCGCTGAAGGGCGGAATCAATTCGACGAGTTCGCGCTCGTTCAAGCCGGTTTTAACCGTGACCTGCAGCGCGTTCTCGCGCGCAAGTTCATCCACCCCGCGTTGCGAAATGGAATCGGCGATGAGGACCTTCGGCGGAGTCACGGCAGTTTGCGGTTTAGTTTCTAAGCGCAGACGAAATGTGCGCCAAACTTAAAACTTAAATCTTAAAAGTTAAAATCGGTTGTGTTTAAACTTTCGGTGTATGCAAGAGCGGAGAGCGTTCCTTGTAGTTTTCGCCATCGCAGCCACGCTTATCATTCCGGCCGCGCTCACGTTGCGGACGGTTGTTCACCCCGTCATTTTGCAAGCCACGTCGGATAATCCGACGCCGCTCGGATACACGTGGAGCCTGCTACTGTTTATCATCCCCATCGGCGTGCTGGGCTGGTGGTTTGCTCGCCGACCCGATTTGCAGTTTCCAAGAAAGGCGTTCTGGCGAACACTCGCTGTGCTAACGCCATTGGGTTTCGCGCTCGACCTGCTCTTTGGCAACGCTTTCTTCGTTTTCCAAAACAAATCGGCTACTCTCGGTTGGGAAGTACCCGCGGTCGGCGGAGCAATTCCGATTGAAGAATTCGTTTTCTATCTCGCCGGGTTCATGCTGGTGCTGCTCAGTTACATTTGGTGTGATGAATACTGGATGGCGGCGTACAACGTGCGCGATTACGCGGCGACAGCCGAAAACATACCGCGGATCGTTCGTTTTCATTTTGCGTCTGTCGCCGTCGGGCTTGTGCTGATCGCCGCTGCGATTGTGTATCGAAAGTTTTTGTCAGGTACGCCAGACGGTTTTCCCTGGTATTTCGTTTATCTCGTCTGCGCGTCGCTGATTCCATCGGCTGGCTTCTTCCACAGCGCGAAACTATTCATCAACTGGCGTGCGTTCAGTTTTACGTTTTTTCTGCTGCTGCTGATCAGCTTGCTTTGGGAAGCGACGCTCGCGTTGCCTTATGGTTGGTGGGAATACCGGCCGGGTACCATGATGGGACTGCACATCGGAGCATGGTCCGGCCTGCCGATCGAAGCAGTTTTTGTTTGGTTCGCTGTGACCTTCACCACAGTCATCACCTATGAGGTGATTAAGATCTGGAAAGCGCTGGGAACGCGCGCGCTCGAAGCATTTTTCGGGATCAGGAAATAACTCGTCTGCACCTGTAGCCACGGCCTTATGGCCGTTCACTTCTCGTTGACCCCCGAGCAGACCGGCCACAGGTCCGCACACTAGACGAGTTCGTCCTGCGGCGAACCGGTGGCTACAGCTCAGCCGTAAATCATCAGGTGAATCGATTCGGGCAGATGCTGGACCACGTTTGTAGCAACGCTACCGCGGAGGAGCTTCACCATCGCCGGTCGCTGCGAGGCACCGATGACGAGGAAATCCATGCCCATCGTTGCGGCAAGATCGACCATTGTCGTGGCGGCGTCCTGGCTTACGGCGTAAAGCGGAACGACGTTGATGCCGCGCTCGTTCCCGAGTTTGCGCATCGAACACATGATTGCATTCGCTTCCGGATCGTCCTGCCAGTTGGAGCGGCCAAGCGTTGTGCCGGCTGCCGTGTAATAAACAGCGACTTCTTTAACGTAGAGCACAAAGAGCGTGGCTTTGCGCAACTGCGCTTCGTCCAAGGCAAAGCTAAGCACCGGTGTGATTCCGCGCGCGGCGACCATGATTTTTTGACCTTCCTGCAAATGCGGTCGCATGGTCGCTATGAGATCGGGCGTGACCATCCGGGCGACTTCGCGCGTAACGGTAAGAGTAGTGAGGCCCTGGCGCTTCAATGTGTAAGCGCGTAATGCCAGGCCGCCGATCAAAATCGCGAGCACAAATTGAAGCGCATCGACTTTCGTATGAGCCAGGGTCAGCTCGACAAAAGCCAGAATCACGAACGTGATGCCAAAGAGCGCGCGGTCGTACCAGGTGAAATCTACGTTCCGATTGAATGTGCAGGAGCCGAGGTTCACCGTGATCGCGCCGACTACGCCAATCGCATATAGACCGGCAAGCGAGGAGAAGTTCGCGGCAAAAAGCAGCACGACGATGGGCAGACCAACCGCAATAACCAACGGCCACATGGGAACACCGTGCCGGTTGAGCTGACGAAATTGACGCGGCATCTCACGATCGCGCGACATCATGTAAAGCAAACCGATCATTGCTAGGATCGCCGTGTTAGCAGCGCTCAATAGCAGCAGGCAAAAAACAATTCCAACGGCCCAGCCGAAGATCTGTCCGATGGCGGGCGAAAACGTCGCGGCGGCAAATTCTTCGCCAACGAAGCGCAACATGTCTTCACTCCTCTGCCCGAGCACTGCGGCAATCGCGCCCTGATCAGTTAAATGCAGGGTTTTACCGAGGACGGAGGGTAGCGAAAGCATTGCCCATCCAAGAAGCGCCGTACCAATGACAACTTCGATTGCCACGGGCAAAATTGCTTTCAACGACTCACGCGCGACCCTGGGGCGTTCCATCGTCGATCCCGGATCGAGCTTCATCACGCCGGTGAGATTCGCGATGGACTCCGCACCCGATAACGCCAGGATCACACCGACGAACTGCACCCAAACAGTGGTGAAACTCTGATGAGGTGGCTGCAGAAATCGCGTGGTCAAATGCGGCGCGCTGAGCGCGATCAAAAGGACCACTACCACTACCGTCGGCAGTGCCAGCGCTACAGCGAAACTCCCGGAATGTTTCGGTCCGAGACAGTTGATTAAGCCCATGACCAGAAGCACGCCGATCGTTGTGAGCGCGATATGGTCGCGCAAAAACTTGATCCAAACGACATCCTCAGCGCCTGAAGTGACGTAGCTCAGTGCCGACCAGCCGCTGAGAGCGGCCGTTACTGTCAGATCAGCTACGAGCAGCAGGGCCCCCACCACGGCTAGCAAACGTCCCTGTGAACGCGCGGATGAGTATACGCCGCCGCCATCGGGGAAGTGACGACAGATGACAATGTAATTGATACCGACAAGCGCGGTCACGGCGCAGACTGCAAGAATGATCGGTAGAGATGAAAACCCGGCGGCGAGAAACGCGAGACCAATCACATACGCCTTGCTGGTCCCCCAGTCGCCGTAGAGCAAAGCAGCGGCGCGTTTCCAATCCAGATTGCGCGGTCGAAGCACGCCCGCACTCGCGTCGAGGACAATATCGTCAATCAGCTGCGCCATCGGTATTGGCAGTGACTCTCGATTGGGCGCTCGCTCGCTGGCAAGCGCTTTCTCGGCCAATGCCCTTCAGTGGTTATCCAGTGAATCGGTAGCCGATTCCTGGCTGCGTCTGAATCAACGATGGTTTTGCTGGGTCCGGCTCGATCTTTTGGCGCAGATGCGTGACGTAGACGCGTAAGTACTGCCGATGCTCCTCGGACTTCGGGCCCCAGATTTCGCGCAGAATATAGCGATGCGTGAGTACGCGTCCTGGATGTTTCACGAATAAGCGCAGCAAAGCGTACTCGGTAGCGGACAATTTGATTTCACGGCCTGCACGCGTGACCACATGCGCCGTAAGATCGACGACCAGATCGCCATTTTTAAAGACCGACACTTCTTCGGAGGGGCGCGTCTTGCGTTGCGCGGCGCGGAGGCGCGCAAGCAATTCTGCAGTACTAAATGGCTTGGTAATGTAATCGTCCGCGCCGGCATCCAGCGCCGCGACTTTTTCCTGCTCATCATCGCGCACCGTCAGAACGATGACTGGTACTTCGCTCCATTCCCGCAATCGTTTTAGTACTTGCAGTCCATCAAGGTCCGGGAGGCCGAGATCGAGCAGGACCACGTCCGGTTTGCGCGTGGCGATTTCCATCAGCCCCAGTTGCCCGGTCTCGGCTTCATGCACCTTGTAGTTCTCGCCTTCGAGAACAAGCCGCAGCAGCCGGCGGATCTGAACCTCGTCGTCAATTATTAGAGCGACGTGATTCATTTAGCGGATGACACACGCGCCGCTTCAGCCTTAACGGCAGAAACCTCCGCTTCGACAGTTTCTCGCGGCGACACGCCTGTCGCCACAGATTCAGCGCCAGGAAGTCGCATTGCTTCACTGATTGGCAGACGAATGAAAAACACCGCGCCGCCCCCCTGACGGTTCTGCGCAACGATCTGGCCGCCATTCGCCTCGACCAATTGTCGCGCAATCGAGAGCCCGAGGCCGATACCACCGGGACGAGTGCGCGGACCACGATAGAACTTTTGGAATACTTTTGTTTCCTCTCCCGGTTCGAGACCGGCGCCGCGATCTGCCACAGAAATGACAAGCATAGAATCATCGCGGGTGGCGCCCACTTCAATCGGTCGATCGCTTTTACCATAACTCATCGCGTTGGAGAGCAACGCATTCAGCGCCTGCTGAATCAGGCCCGAGTCTATCGAGACTGCCGGTAGATTCTTCGCGATGTTGATTTGCACATCACCTTCTTTCAATCCAGAAGCGGCAACTGCTTCGTGCACCAGCTCGCCCGGATCGCACCATTCGCGGACAGGCTGGAGAAGGCCGGACTCCAGACGCGTTGCGTCGAGCAAATTGTCAACCGTGTGGGTGAGGCGCCGCGCTGCTTGTTGTAATTCAGCGGAATTGGGGCGTGGTTGTTGCAATGCGGCGGTCATCGCGGCGAGTGGCGTCTTTAACTCATGCGATACAGAATCGAAAAGCACCTTTTGCAACTTCTGTGATTGCTGCGAAACCTGAGCAGCGCGACTTTCTTCCAGCGCCCGTTCCTTGTTCAAAAAAACAGCAAGTTGCGCAGCGAACGCGTCCAGCAATTCGCGCTGCTCCAAAGTAGGCAACGTCTTCAGCCGCACGCTTAGCACACCCTCAGCACGATCGCCGGCAACCAGCGGAATGTGCAAGCATTCTGAATCAGGGAGGGTGTCAGTTGATTTCCCCGCAGCATGTTTCTTTTGAAAGGCCCACATCGCGACGCTCTCGTCCTTATCCGATGCCACAAACGTGCTGGCCGGATGTTGCGTAAGACCATTTTCATCACGCAACCAAACTGCTGCATCCGCCCGAAAGAAATCTCTGGTCAATTGTAAAACTTTTGGGAGCGCTTGCGTGAGATCGCGACTGGCGGCCAGTGTGCGCGTCAGACGATACAACGCGGTGGCGCGTTCTTCCCGGCGGCGCTCGGCTTGTTCACGTTCGTGCAATTGCGTCGCCAGATGTCCAATAACAACGGCGATAACAAAGTACGCACCGAACATCATGAAGTCTTCGAACTTGCTGATGTAAAAAGTAAAGCGCGGCGGAATGAACAGAAAATTCCAGAGCAGCGCACTGAGAGCAGCGAGAAAAAACGTTGGCCAGCGGCGCAATCGCATTCCGGCGATTACGACTGCGAACAAATAGAAGAGCGCGACTGCGCGGTAATCGATAAAGTCGCCGATCAGCAACGAGAAGCCGGTAACGCCAGCAGCGATGCCGAGCGCGATTCCAAACTCCTGCCAGGGCGTGCGCGCCAGACGTTCTTCCAAGCTTTCGCGTTTTGGCTGGGCCAATTCGTCCCCGGGGATCATGTGAATGTCGATATTGCCGCTATTGCGCATGAGCCAGCGCAAAAGATCAGGCTTGAGAAAACTGAACCATGGCGTCCCCTGCGGTTTCCCCATTATAATTTGCGTAACATTGTTTTGTCGGGCGACACGCAGCAGCGCTTCGGCAACGTCCCTGCCCGGCGTCGTAATCACCTCCGCGCCGAGTTGACGCGCGAGCGCGATGTAGCGAGTAAGCCGCGTCTGTTCCTCCTGCGAAAGAAGCCGAGGACCTTCAATGTTTGCCACGATCCACGACGCTTCCATCGACGATGCCAACCGGCGCGTATAACGAATCAAGCGCTCCGAGTATGGACTCGCGCTAACTGCGACGAGCAAGCGATCGCCACTCTTCCACGGACCCGCGATCTTCTCTTCCGACATGATGTCGCGCAGATCGCGATCGACATGCTCGGCAACCACGCGCAAAGCCATTTCGCGCAACGCTGTAAGGTTGCTCTCACGGAAAAAATTCTTTGCCGCCCACTCCGCGCGTTCGCCGAGATAAACCTTTCCTTCAGCCAGTCGAGTGCGCAGCTGGTCCGGAGTTAGATCGACAAGAACAATTTCGTCGGCGAGATCGAGAACGGAATCGGGAACGGTTTCACTAACAGGCGCGCCTGTGATTTGGCGAACCGTGTCGCTGCGACTGCCGACATGTTGAACGTTGAGCGTGGTATAAACATTGATGCCCGCATCCAGCAGCTCGAGCACGTCCTGATAACGTTTTGGATGACGCGAGCCGGGCGCGTTCGTGTGCGCGAGCTCATCAACCACCGCAAGTCCGGGATGCCAGGTGAGAATGGCATCCAGATCCATTTCGGCCAGTGTCGTGCCGCGATATTCAATCTGTAAACGCGGCATGATTGGCATGCCTTCCAGCAACGCCTCCGTTTCTTTGCGGCCGTGCGTCTCCACAATTCCAACGACGACTTCGCATCCCTCGGCCTGCTTTTCACGCGCGGCCAGCAGCATGGCGTACGTCTTCCCCACACCCGGCGACATGCCGAAGAAAATCTTCAGTTTCCCGCGGGTAGACTTCGCTTCTGCGCGCTTCATTTGCGCGAGTAACGCATCCGGATCGGGCCGCTCGGCCTCACTCATGGGAGGACTTTACGCTTTGTTGGCAGTCGATCCAGTCTGGCGGGGAATTCAACATTTCATTCATGGCTTAGGAATGCATGGAGAAATGCTCGACGATCGGGCCTAGTGCCAGGGCCGGGAGAAAATTTAACGCGCCAAGTAACAACGCCGTTCCGGCAAGCAACACGCCGAAAACAAATCCATCGGAAGGCATCGTTCCGGGACTGGGCGGTCGCCGCGACATTGCAGCAAACCGGCCGGCCAACGATAGAGCCAGCCCCGCGAGGATGTACCGGCCCGCCAGCATCGCGATTATGGTTGTTGTGTTATAGAAAATATTGTTGGTGCTGAGACCGGCCATGCTCTGACCGTTGTTGGCAAAAGTGCTGGCGTAAGCAAAGAGTATTTCCGTGAAACCATGAGGGCCAGTATTCGTCGTCAATCCTGCAAGCCCGGCTTTTGTAACAACAGCGAGTGCCGTTAAGGTCAACACAGTGACTGGAGCGATCAGCGTATAGATAGCGATAATTTTCATCTCCGGCGGCCCAATTTGCTTCCCAAGATGCTCGGGCGTCCGGCCGATCATTAGTCCGCCGACAAAAAGTGCTATCAGCGCGATAAAGATCATGCTGTAGAGTCCGGTGCCGAGCCCGCCATAGACGATTTCGCCGACAAGCATATTAAGGAGTGGCACAGCAACGCCAAGCGGCTGGAAACTGTCATGCATTGAGTTGTAAGAGCCGGTTGCGCCGTTGGAAGTCACCACCGCGGCAAGCGCGGACCCACCTATCCCAAAGCGTATCTCTTTGCCTTCCATGTTGCCGCCAATGATCTGGCTCACTCGGTCGGGATGCGCATTTGTTTCCGCCCAATTGCACACAACCAGTCCAACGACAAAGAGTGTTGTCATCGTCCAGAAAATCACCCAGCCGTCTCGCGGGCGGCCCACCATGCGACCAAAGGTATGCGTGAACGCGGCCGGAATCACGACGATGGCAAGCAGTTCTACAAAGTTAGTTAGCGGCGTCGGATTCTCGAAAGGGTGCGCGCCGTTCGCGTTGAAAAAGCCGCCGCCGTTCGTCCCCAGATTCTTAATGAACTCCAGTGCTGCGACCGGGCCTTGGGGGATGATCTGCATGCCACCTTCTACCGTGTGTGCAATCGTGTACGGTCTGAAATTCATTGGCACACCCTGCGCGATCAGAAACAAACTCCCCATCAGCGAAACGGGTAATAACACCCATAAGACTGCACGAATCAGATCGACCCAGAAGTTGCCAAGTTGCGTGGTTCTTTCGCGCGCGTAACCGCGAATGAAAGCTACGCCGACCGCGAGACCCGCTGCGCCGGCCAGAAAGTTTTGCCCCGCCAGCAAAAGCTGACTGAGGTAACTCATCGTTGTCTCGCCGCCGTAGGCTTGCCAGGTAGTGGTACTCGCAAAACTTACAGCTGTGTTAGCGGCCAGGTCCGACGTCATCGGCGTTGTCATGGCTATCGGAAAGAACCATGGCAAAAAAACCTGCCAGCGGAGCGCGAAATACAGCAAGATGATGTTGACTCCACCAAATACGCCGAAGGCCAACGAATATCCTTTCCAATCCATCTCGGATCTCGGATCAATTCCCATTAGCCTGTAGATCGGTCGCTCCAGAGGCACAAGCAATGGGTCAAGCAAAGTGCGCCGCCGTTCGAAAACGCGTTCAAGGTACGCACCGACCGGTTTGACGAGAAGCGCCACCGCAATAACAAAGAGGCACGCCTGAATGGCATTTGCGTTCATGTTAAGTTCGTGACAGCAAACACCGCCGCGACTGGCGAAAGGGCTGCTTCGGCGCCACAAGCGGCCCCTCAACCAAAAAGATTGTGGCTACTCCAGTTTTAAGGCTTATGGCGCTTCGAAGCCTTTTTCTCGAAAACCATCACCAAAGTTAACGACAGTACAAAGAGCACCGGGGTAAGGAGTCTGAGTAAGAAGTCATTCATAGGTCGTTAGAAGTGGTAAATCACGTCCGTAATGAAGGCGAGCTGATTATGCCTCGTCCCGTTATTGTACGCGCGTTCATCGTAAGAATGGTCGAATCGAAGCTCGGGCCGTATGGTAATGAGCTTGTCTGGCCACCAGGTAATGCCGATGGAATGTTCGGAATATTGTGTGGCAAAGCCGGTCCTGGCACCCACTTTGTCGTCAAAGTATTCATTCCGCACCGTGAAAAACGCGCTAGGTGCAATCCGGAACATCGTGTAGTTCACGACCGCCCACTCCGGCGCGTAACCATTCTGCACCGGAAACGAGCCGCTCTGGAATGGCACGTCATTTGTCGGGTGGTCTATGGCGTTGTACTCGAACATGTACCACGCCTCGGTCGCGCTATAAATTTTGTCGTTGAATTTATGCGTCCAGGTTCCAACGAACTGTTGCATGTTGTTATAGCCCCACTCGCCGTTGTTGATCACGTTATCGCCCGCGTAGATCGAATCCATCTGATTAGGCGCGGTCCATTGCACCATCACGGTGCCAGTCGGCTGACGGCCAGGATCTTTCTGCCAGATCGCAACGTCGGTGCCATCGGAAATGCCAAGCTGAATCGTCCACTGATCGTTGATCTTCGTCGTAGTGAAGATTCCTTCCTGACAATAAGGATCAAAACCGTAGAGGATCGAGTGGCTGGCCATGAGATTGTTCGGCGCGAGTTGCGCTTCGATGTCCGGCTCGGAAATGATGCGACCAATGCGGATGTTCATGCCTTGAAAAACGTAAGGAATGTAAAGATCCAGATACACCATCGGCATATCGAAACCGGAGTAACTGTTGTGCTTTAAGAGTTGGTTGCTGAACCAGCCGCGGGAAATCGTGAAACGATAGTCCAGTCCATAGAGCATTGAGTATCGAAAACCCCAATCAATGTGATCAGTCTGGTTTTCATCGGGAAGGCGCTCGACGTAGAGGACGATCTGGTTTAGCTCCATCCGGTTCGGCCGAATGTCATAAACCAATGGGAAATTTCCGTTCTCGCTCTGCTTTGATGGGTGGGAAGTGCTGATATTTCCCGAGAAATTTACCCAGCCGTAAATCTGGACCCTGCTATCTTTCCACATCTGCCCGCCCGGTCCGTCGTAAATTGCTTGCATCAACGGCCACGGTGCCAATTCTCCAGGGTCACCAATGATCGGCGTGCCTCCGATTTGCCAATCGCCCGAAGGAAAAGGCGGTGAATCGAATGGTGCCGGCGGAATGCGGCGTGGGTTTGGGGCGTTGGGATCGGGGGGCGTGTATGCCGGCGTGCTCAACTGTTCCAGAAACGCTTCTCCCAGGCGTTGCACAAACGGTTCGTGTAACTTCTTTTCTGCGCGAGCCGCTTTCGCTTGTTCTTCCTGGCTCTGGGCTATGGTTTGCTGATGCTTGGCCTTGGCTTTTCCCTTCTCAGGGGACCGCAAAGTGGAACTTGCTGTGGCCTTTTCTTTTTCAGCCAATTTTTTTTCTCGTCTATCTAGTGCTTTTTCGCGTGCGTCCAGCTCGGCTTTCCGTTGAGCAAGCTGGTGTTGTTCAGCGGTCAAATCTTCAGACGCCTCCTGCGCGTGCGTCACAGCAGTAATAAGTATCCCCGACACGATCGTGATCAGACATTTCTTAATATTCATTTTTCTCCTTGCTTTTGATTCAACCGGCCACGCAAGCGATGCGAAATCGATTGGAAATAGTTTTCATAACAAATGTAAGCGTCTCGGGCGGGGGTTATCAATGAACCAAGTCCAGAACGGCCAGTCGCTGGTTGCTTCTCGTCTGTCTTGCAAGTGCCGATCTTGCGAGGAAACAACCACCGTGGGTTTCGGCACCCGGGTTCGAGTAATTTCCATGTAAACCGGAACGAAGACGAGCACGATTGTTTTGATTCCTTTCATCAGTGCAGCTGATCGAGCGCACGATTGAGCTGAAGAACATTCACGCCAGGCTCCCCGAAAACGCCGAAATCGCGACCGTTTGTATTTTGCCTGATCAGTTCGCGCACCCTCGCCTCGGCCACGCCGCGTGCTTTTAACACGCGGGGAATTTGGAGTTCTGCGTTTTGCAAACTGATGTGCGGATCGAGGCCGCTGCCCGATGCGGTGACCGCGTCCGCCGGCACCGGCGCAGATTCGCTCAAACCATTTTCCGCCCGATACGCGGCTAGGCGCTCCTTGATCGCGTCGTTCAGTTTTCGCGAAGTGGGACCGAGATTACTGCCACCGGAGCTTGTCGCGTCGTAACCGTTGCCTGCGGCGGAAGGTCGCGGATGGAAATATTTCGGATCCGAGAACGCCTGGCCTAACAATCGGGAGCCGCGGACACTCCCGTCTGCACTGACAATCAAGCTGCCGTTGGCTTGGTCGCGAAACAACAGCTGCGAAATTCCGAAGACGACGAGCGGATACAGCCCGCAGCAGACTACTGCCAGCGCGAGCGTCGATACGATAGCACTGCGAATTTGGGAGAAGAAGTCTTTCATTCGTTAGGCTAGGTGAACCGCAGTAATGATGAGATCGATCAGTTTGATTCCAATAAACGGAACGATGAGACCGCCGAAGCCGTAGATCAGCAGGTTGCGTTGCAAGATCGCGAGCGCGCCGATTGGCTTGTAAGCGACGCCACGCAGCGCCAGCGGAATCAGCGCGATAATGATAAGCGCGTTAAAAATGACGGCGCTCAGGATTGCGCTGGTCGACGTGTGCAGATGCATGATGTTGAGCGGCGCGATGGCGGGAAACGTGGTCATCAGCATCGCCGGTACGATTGCAAAATACTTCGCGACGTCGTTCGCGATGCTGAACGTGGTGAGCGAACCGCGCGTGATCAGCATCTGCTTTCCGATCTCGACGATGTCGAGAAGCTTCGTTGGATTGGAATCAAGATCGACCATGTTGCCGGCTTCGCGGGCGGCCTGCGTGCCGGTGTTCATGGCAACGCCCACGTCGGCCTGCGCAAGCGCCGGTGCGTCGTTTGTGCCGTCACCGGTCATGGCAACCAAATGCCCCTCGGCTTGCTCCAACCGGATCCGTTTCAATTTTTGTTCCGGCGTTGCTTGCGCCATGAAATCGTCGACGCCTGCTTCGGCTGCAATCGCCGCGGCTGTCAGCGGATTATCACCGGTGATCATCACGGTTTTGATTCCCATTTTGCGCAACTGCGCGAAGCGTTCTTTGATTCCGCCTTTGACCACGTCCTTGAGCTCAATTGTCCCGAGCGTCACCATGTCGGACGCGACAACAAGCGGTGTGCCGCCGCGATGCGAAATTTCATCGACTGTTTTCGTCACCGGTTGCGGAAAAATGCCGCCTGCCAATTCGACAAACCCCCGCACCGCGTCGGCCGCGCCTTTGCGAATCCGCATCGTGGGTTCCGCGCCGTTGGCATGAAGATCGACACCGCTCATGCGCGTCTGAGCCGTAAAGGGCACAAACGTCGCTTCCAGTTCGTGCATCTCGCGCGCGCGCAATCCGAACTTCTCTTTGGCCAGCACGACAATCGAACGTCCCTCCGGAGTTTCGTCCGCTAGCGAACTCAATTGCGCGGATGCAGCCAGATCATTAGCCTCAACGCCGGGCGCAGGATGAAATCCAACCGCCATGCGATTTCCGAGCGTGATCGTCCCGGTTTTATCGAGCAGCAGGACGTCGACATCCCCGGCTGCCTCGACGGCGCGCCCACTCATTGCCAGCACATTGCGCTGAAGAACGCGATCCATTCCGGCGATACCAATTGCGCTAAGCAATCCGCCGATGGTTGTCGGGATCAAACAAACCAGTAGAGCTACGAGAACTGGAATCGAAAACGCCGCGCCGGAATAAATGCCAAACGGTTTGAGTGTGACGCATACGAGGAGAAAAATGAACGTCAATGCGGCCAGAAGAATCGTGAGCGCGATTTCGTTAGGCGTTTTCTGACGGCGTGCACCTTCAACTAACGCAATCATTTTATCCAGAAAACCGGCGCCTTTGTCCGCAGTGATTCGGATGACAATTCGATCGCTCAAGACGCGTGTGCCGCCGGTGACCGCACTACGGTCGCCGCCGCTCTCGCGAATCACGGGCGCTGATTCCCCGGTGATCGCCGCCTCATCCACACTGGCGATTCCTTCGATAACGTCGCCGTCCGCTGGAATGACATCGCCCGCTTCGCAAACGACGAGGTTCCCCTTCATCAATATGGGCGCGGGAACTTTCTCTTCATGACCATTTCTTAGGCGCCTGGCCATCGTGTCCTTGCGCGCGCGGCGCAGGCTGGCGGCTTGCGCTTTGCCGCGGCCTTCCGCCACGGCTTCAGCGAAATTTGCAAAGAGCACCGTGAACCAGAGCCATAGCGCCAGTTGCGCCACAAAACCGCGCAGTGCTTGCTCAGCGGTGAAGATTCCGACCGTAGTTAACGCAGCGCCAACCATCGTCACAAACATGACCGGATTCTTCACCATCAAACGCGGGTTCAATTTTTTAAACGCGTCAACGATGGCCGGGCCGACAATGTTCCAGTCGAAAAGCGATGCAGGTTTTTGGGTCATGAAGTTTGGATGCCGATCTTAGAAAAGTTTTCCGCCTTGCATGAGAAAGTGTTCCACGATTGGTCCGAGCGTCAGCGCGGGTAGAAAATTGAGCGCACCGATCAAAAGCACGGTGCCGAGCAGCAGAATGAGAAATGTTCCTCCATGGACCGGAAACGTGCCTGCACTGGGCGGCGCCACTTTCTTTTGCACTAACGAGCCCGCCAGCGCCATGATCGGCACAATCATGAGGAATCGGCCGAATAACATGTCGAAGCCGAGCGTTGTGTTATAAGGGGGTGTATTGCCCGAGAGCCCTGCGAATGCGCTGCCATTGTTACCCGCACCGGAGCTGAACGCGTACAGAATCTCGCTCAACCCGTGGGGGCCGCTGTTGTTCAATCCGGCCAGACCCCATTTGCTCACTATCGCCGACGCAGCGAAACCAAGAATCGAGATCGCGAGGATGAGCAACGCGAGCATCGCCATCTTCACGTCGTACGCTTCGATTTTTTTGCCGAGATATTCCGGTGTGCGACCAACCATCAGGCCAGCGATGAAAACCGCGAGTACCACAAATACAAGAATCCCGTAGAGGCCGGCCCCGACTCCCCCAATAATGATCTCGCCTAACTGAATGTTGAACAACGGAACAAAGCCGCCCAGCGCAGTGAACGAATCATGCATCGAATTAACCGCACCGCAGGAGGCATCTGTTGTGACCGTGGCGAAAAGCGCCGAATTGAAGATGCCGAACCGGACTTCCTTCCCCTCCATGTTACCGCCGGCAACGCCGAGACTTTGGTGGATTGGATTACCATTCGCCTCCGCCCACCAGCACAACAGCACTCCACCGACAAAAAGGGTCAACATTGCCGCCCAGACGGTCCAGCCGTGTTTCTGATTCTTAACCATCCGGCCGAGGTAGTAAGTCAGCCCGCTGCCGATAGAAAAGATCGACAACATCTGAATAAAATTAGAAAGCGGCGTCGGGTTCTCGAACGGATGCGCTGCGTTTGCGTTGACATATCCGCCGCCGTTCGTGCCAAGCATCTTGATGGCCACCTGTGACGCCATCGGGCCTTGCACGATGTTCTGATCAGTCACCGTTTGCTCTTCTGTTATCGCCTTGCCATCTGGTCCTTTGATCACCTCGCCCTGGTCGTTCTTTTTCTCCACCTGAATCTTCATCGACTCGACCAGCGTAGCCTTGGTGTAAGGCTTGAAATTTTGAATCATTCCTTGCGACACCAGAAAGACCGCGAACACCAGACAGATCGGCAGCAGCAGGTAGTAAGTGATCCGAACTAGGTCGACCCAGAAATTGCCGAGTGTTGTTGCCGAATGCCGCGCAATTGCCCTAACAAGCGCAGCCGCAATAGCGATCCCGGTGGCGGCCGAGACGAAATTGTGAAACGCCAGCCCGACCATCTGCGAGAAGTACGACATCGTCGATTCGCCGGCGTAATTCTGCCAGTTGGTGTTGGTGGTGAAACTGGCTGCGGTGTTAAACGAAAGGTCGGGACTTACTCCCGGAAATTTTTGCGGATTCAGCGGCAGCAAATATTGCAAGCGCAGGATCGCGTAGGTGAACAAGCAGCCCACCAGACTGAAGAGCAGCATGGCGAGCGTGTATTGCTTCCAATCGTGCTCTTTGCGAAGGTCAACTCCCATGGCGCGATAGGTGAACCGCTCGACTGGAGCCAGCACCGGATCGAGCCACGTTCTGCCATTCGGGTCGAGCACGTGCATCAAATAGAGGCCCATCGGTTTTGTCACCAGGGCGAGCGCGATCAGATAAATCGCGAATTGAATCCAACCAGAGGTCTCCATTTGGACGTTAGAATTTTTCAGGCCGGATCATGGCCATGAGCAGGTACACGAAAAGCAACAACGCTATGACGCTAACAATGACCGTTTCCATTTATCCTCCTACAACTTTTCGCAAAGCACCGTATACAAAGCGCCTAACAGGAAAAACGCGATGATGACCCCTATGAAGATCAAGTCACTCATACACGTAAGTATCAGCGCGACTTGATGAGACGGTTAATTAAACCGGGTGCGAAATGTGTTAAAAAATCGTTAACGCGCCGCGACGACTATCACTTTTGCGCCTCGAGATGGGTGAGCACTTCGATCTCGGCCGTTTGCGGAAACATGTCGAGCGGTGTGATCGAATTGATCGTAAATCTGTGCTGCAACTCTTTGAGGTCCCGCGCCAGCGTCGGCGGATTGCACGACACGTAAATCAATGTTTCCGGTGCGAGATCGCTTATCGCCTTGCGAACTCCTTCGGCGAGTCCCGTTGCAGGTGGATCGATGATGATTGTTGTAGCGGCGCTTGTGCCAGGCGCCCGGGGTTGGACACCGCCACTCGCGAAGGCGGCTGACACAGCCGCCTCTACACTTTCCACATCGCCTGCGATATACGTCTCCTTCTCACTCGCATTCTGTTTCGCGGCGGCGACAGCGAACCGGTCCCAATCAATCCCAATCACGCGCTCGAATTTGTCGAGCAACGCTTTTGCGAAAAATCCTGCGCCGCAGTAAGCGTCGATTAACAGGTCCTGATTTGGCGGAACGAGATCGACAATTAAATCCCGCAGCGCCTGTGCGACCTCGTCGTTTACCTGCGAAAACACGCGCGGCTCGGACGCACTCCGCAGCGTGTAATGCCCGTCCCGCACATGTTTTTGTTCGCGCAACTCCGCCAGACCGCGATTGACTTCGTCGCGAGAAATCGGGCAGCACTCGATATCAATCAAACGATGCGAATCGCGCCGAAAAAAACCGATCACGCCGTCCTGCGCGTGCACGGTGATGCGGTTGCGATATGCGTACTGCCTCGGCGACGGGACAATCGGCCGCATGGGAACATTCTTTAATTTGCCGATTCTCTGGAGCGCGTCGCGCAGCTGTCGCCATTTGATCGCGAGCTGGTGTTCGTAATCGATGTGTTGATACGCGCAGCCGCCGCATCGGCCGAAATATGGGCACTGTGGCGCGACGCGATTCGGCGAACTCTGCTTAACTTCGACCAGATCTGCTTCGGCGAACTGCTTCTTTTCCCGGCCGATTTCGGCCGAAACCATTTCGCCCTCAATTGTGTAAGGAACAAAAACGGCTTTGCCCTGTTCCCGAGCAACGCCTTTTCCGCCGAACGCGACGTCCTCAATTTTGAGATCGACGACGCGCATACGATGAGTTTGCGGGACGTTTGCGCTATCTAGCGATAGCGCGTTCGATGGCAGCTTCGAGGTTGTCCAGCTTGATGGGTTTGATGAGATGCTCTGAGAAGCCGGCCTGCAAACTTCGTTCGATATCGCCGTTATTGCCAAAGCCGCTGATCGCAATCCCCGGAACATCGGCGATCGCGCGTAACTGCATCATCAGATCCATTCCAGTTCCATCCGGAAGGGCAATATCGCTAATGAGTAGATCGAACTTGTTGCGAACGGCAGCATCCATGGCCGAGCGGACGTCGTGCGACACCGCAACCAGATGCCCGCGCCGCGCCAGCAATTTCTCCAGTGCAGCGCAGGTGTCGTGATGATCGTCGACGAGCAGGATCTTCAGAGCTTGTCGCGTCGAGTCAGTGACCACTTTTGAAGCGACGCTAGCTGCTTGACCTTGCGGGAGAGCTTGCATCGACAACGTAAAAGTTGAGCCACGATTGGATCCGTCGCTTTGCGCAGTCAGCGTGCCGCCGTGGGCCTGCGCGAGAGATTTCGAAATGGCCAGACCCAGACCGAGCCCTCCAAAACGGTGCTCAAACGAGCGGTTGCCCTGTTCGAATGGATCAAAAATGCGCTGCATGACTTCCGGGTCCATACCGATGCCGGTGTCGCGGACGGCAACGGTGAAAACTGTTTCCAATGGATTGTCCGAAGAGATTATGATGTCTCCTCCTTCAGGGGTGAATTTGATCGCGTTCTTAAGTACGTTCCAAATGATCTGCTGAAATTTCGCGGCGTCGGCGGTGACATGGCAACTCTTCGCTCGCAAATTGAGATGCAGATGAAGTTTTTTGAACCTCGCATCGGCGCGGCAAATCTCGACGACATTCGATACCGCCTGGTGCGCATCGATTGGAGCCAAATGCAATTGCATTTTGTCTCTGGCGATCCGGGTGAAGTCGAGCAGGTCATCAATCAACTGCGTCTCCAATTCGATATTGCGACGGATCATTGCCATCGATGCTTTGGTATCTTCAGTCTGTGTCGGCTCTGTTTCGAGCGATTCCAACGCAGATATGACCGGAGTGAGTGGCGTGCGCAGTTCGTGTGAAAGCATCGCCAGGAAATGGTCTTTAGTGTGATTCGCAGCTTCGACGATGCTCTTTTGCTGCTGAAGCTCGTCTTCGATACGCCGTCGCTCAGCCATGCCAGCGGAAAGTGCCATCGCCGTTATGGCGAGCACGGCTGTCCACGATTGCACGGTGAGAAGCGATTGATTCTCACTCTGACCAACGAATGGCCCAAAGCCGTGCACTGTTCCCCACACCGCTATTACGGACAAAATAAAAATACCCGTGGCAGTCTCGCGTTGAGTGAAGCGGAAAGCGGTCCAAATCACAATCGGGCCGCAAATAAAAGCGATGGGATAATTTTTGGCTGAGATCTCGAGCCATCCACCAAAGACAACTGCACTCAATAGCGCTAACAACAGAAGGAGGACGCCAACTTCTACCGATTCCTCTTTTTTCCAGGCTAATTTCCACCTAATGCCCCAAAGAAGAACCAGCGGAGTGAAAATGAGATCGCCCGTGACATCGCCAAGCCACCAGGTAACCCAAATCGCGCCGTAGTTCTTCCAGTCGGCGAAGCCGGCCAACGCAAGACCGGTCACGCCGAACACCGGGCTTAAGACAGCGCTGAGCGCTGCGGCGAGTGCGAATTTGAAAACGCCTTGTGGTCGATCAAAAACATTCTTGCCACCCGCGAAGCGGCTCACGAGCCACGCGCCGGCTATAGCTTCAACTGTGTTGCCAGACGCGATGGCAACTGATGTGGCGATGTCTCCCGCGGTCGTGAGGTTTACCAGGAACGCACCGACAAAGATCGCTGGCCACGCTCGATAACCGACCAAGAGTATTGCAGCCAAAGCGATTCCCGCCGGCGGCCACACCGGCGATGCACTCGCGTGCAACGATGCCAGGTGCAACCCGATTTTGCCGGCGATGACGTAAACGATTGCGAATACGCCGATGAGCGGCAGCCCGGAAAAACGTCGCGATTGCATCATCCAACCGCTTTAGTCTCGGTTACTTTGACGCTGAGGCCAAGGCAGGTCATATCGCGTTAACGCGGCGACCACCGTGCTGCGATACTCAGGCAATCGAAAAACTACGCGCTTCTTCTACAGAGCGGAAGCTAGTTGAAATCGTGGTGCGTATCACGCACGTACGGGTATTTCGACTCGTTACCGACTTCCGGTGGAAATTCCGCGTAACCGCCATGGATGTAAGGAATGTCTGAGGGCAGCAAGGGTTGATAGCTGTCGTGCCAAATTGGAAACGGAAAGGTCAGGATCTCAATCAGACCAGCAACTTGGCGTGCTGCTGTTCGTCCCGCTCCCTTCCAAACGCCATAGCTAGCTCCAGCGGAATTACCTTCGGTTTGGTTGATTTGGTTAACGGTCGTAAAGAACTCAGTCGGAGCGATGATGAGGTTCGAGATACCGCGACCGAGTTTGCGCGTTGGACCATAATCGTTCCCGGGCGGATCTTGAATATCAGCGAATGCTCCGATGGCCAGGCCCGCGACCGCAGCGAAAGCAAGAATAGTTTTCATAGGCGCTCGTTAGCAGTTAAATGATTCCGAACAGCAAAGGCAATACTTTATTTTTGGTGTTCGGAAGCAGCGCTGTTCTTCGTTTTCAACATGGAAAGCCAGATGGTGACTCCCAGAATAAGAATAATGATTGCCAGCGAGATGATTCGGGGGAACGGCAGGAATTCCGCGGTAATCATTTTCAGGCCCACGAATCCGAGCACCAATGCTAATCCGGTTCTGAGATAAATGAAACGGTTCATCAGACCGGCCAGCAGGAAGTAAAGCGATCGCAAGCCAAGAATCGCGCAGATGTTCGACGTATAAACGATGAATGGGTCTTGAGTGATGGCGAAAATCGCTGGAATCGAATCCACTGCGAACGCCAGGTCCGTGACTTCAATCACGATCATGGTCAGAGCAAGCGGCGTTAACATCCAGCGACCATCCACGCGCACCTTGAAGTCTTGGTTGTGAAATTCGCTGGTGATCGGAAGAATCCGGCGACAGAACCGCATCACGCGCGTTTCCCTGAAATCGAGCATCGGATCTTTCCCAAAAAGCATGCGCGCTGCGGTGATCAGCAGGAAAAGACCGAAGATGTACAGGACGAAATGAAACCGCCGCACCAACGCGATGCCGAACAAGATCATGGTGCCGCGCATGATTAGAGCGCCAATAATTCCCCAGACCAATACGCGGTGTTGTGCACGGGGTGGAACCCGGAAATGCGTGAAGATGAGCACGAACACAAAAATGTTGTCCATGCTCAGGGAGTACTCGATCAGGTAGCCGGTAAGAAAATCGAGGCCATGATGTGGCCCTTTTACACGCCAGACGACAGCATTAAACGCGAGGGAGATGACCACCCACAGGAGGCTACGCCGCGCCGCTGCGGCCATGCTCAATTCGCGGCCGCGTCGACGGAACGTGAGCAGGTCGATCCCAATGGCAACGAACACACCGACGTGAAAGGCGATCCAGAACCAGATGCTCGTCGTCACGCGGGGCAGGGTTTCATGCGAAAAGCCGTGCGGCAATCGCAAATTGCGCGACGCGCCGATGGGACCTATACGTCACAGTGAAACACTTGTCCCCACAAATGGATGCTGAATTAGAAAAACTGGTCGAAGCTGGCAAACTCACTACGAAATCCGCAGGTCAACTGGAAAGGTTAAAACCGGGTACATTTTGCCTGCACAAAAGTTGGGGATTCGGTCGCGTCCGCGAATGGAACCTGCTGCTAAATCAAATCGTCATCGATTTCGCAACCAAGAAGTTTCATCCGATGCAGGCGCAATACGCGGCAGAGAATCTGACGCCGCTGGCGCCGGAACATTTTCTAGTCCTAAAAGCAACGGACATTGCATCAATTAAAAAACTGGCGAAGGAAAATCCAGTGGCGCTGGTGCAAAACATTCTGGAAAGTTTGGACGGCAAGGCCAGCGCACAGGAGATCGGAGAATGGCTCATTGGCGATGTCTTTACCGAAGCGGAGTGGAAACGCTGGTGGGAATCAACGAGGAAAGCGCTTAAAACAAGCGGCGGGTTCTCCATTCCTGCAAAAAAGACGGACCCCATCCAAATCCGCGGCGAAGGGGTATCGCACGCCGACGAGCTGCTGGTGGCATTCAACAAGGCCAAGCAGCCGAAGCAGCAAATCGCGGCAGCCGAACAGATCATAAAATCTTACGAACAATTCAAGGAACCAGAAAAACAACTTCAGCCGATCGTCGTAGCGATCGAAAACGCAGCGGCGCGCAACCAAAAACTGCATCCCGAGCTGGCATTCGAACTCATTATTGCGCGGGATGATTTGCTCGCGCACATGCCGTCTCTGCACACCACACACATCGGTCTGACTCTTTCGAAATTAATTGTGGAAGAGGAAAGGCGATTGACATTGATTCTGCCAAACTTGCCAGCGGCAAAAGAGAAACGCGTTTTACAAGCGCTGCCGGCCACGTTGGGAGCAGGCTGGACAGAGCGAGCCTTGCGCCTCATGGAAGCGAGCCACGGTCGAATGGTGGCGCAAATTCCGCGCATCTTGAACGAAACGGGGCAACACGCCGAGCTTCGGACGATGCTGGAGCGAAGCATTCGCGAACATTCAGCCACGAGCGAGATGCTCATTTGGTTGTGCAGCGAAAAAAAGAATTGGGGCGACCTGATTACTCCCGATTTGCTCTGGGCGATTTTTGCCGCGCTCGAGCGCGAACAGCATAGTTCTACCGGTCGCGGCAGCAAGTTGCTGAAGGCGGTGGTTGATGACCGGGAATTGCTTGGGGATATCTTTAAGAAAGTCGATGTAGGTCTGGCGCGCGACGCGATGCGGCGTCTCCAGGTCACGCCACTGTTCGACGAGCTGACCAAACGATCGCTCCTGGCACGGATGGTCAAAGTTTATCCGGAACTGGAAACCATGATCGCCGGCGCAGAAACGCAGGAAAAAGTCGCGCCGCTCATTGTGTCGTGGAGCAGTTTGGAAAAGCGCAGAGCGGAATATGAAGAGATCGTGAAAGTAAAAATTCCCGAGAACACCAAGGAGATCGGAATTGCCCGGTCCTACGGCGATCTGAGCGAAAATTTTGAATTCAAAGCGGCGAAGCAAATGCAAAGCGTGTTGATGCGACGCAAAGCCGAGTTGGAGCAAATGCTGCACGACGCGAGGGGCACGTCATTTGAAAATCCCGATACGTCGCGAGTTTCCATCGGCACGATTGTCACCGTGCGCAATGCTGAAACAAACAACGAAGAGACTTACACGATTCTGGGTGCGTGGGACGGTGATCCCGATCGCCACATTATCTCGTACCAAACCGCAATCGGCCAAGCTCTGCTCGGGCACGAGGTTGCCGAAACGGTCCCGGTAAACACCGAGGACAGCGTCACCCAACTCATCATTGTCTCAATCCAGCCGGCACCCCCGGATCAAACCCCGCCAGCGCCCGAGCTTCCGAGCGAATCCGCCGTCGAAGCGGCGGTCGCCGAGTAGGCTGTTGTCATCGAGTGCCAGCCAGTCTCCCGTTAAATTAGCAGTTCGTAGGAGAGAATACTCAGGCAGTAAATTGCCGCGGTTTCCACTCTCAGGATGATTGGGCCGAGTGTAATTGGCTGGCAGCCGTGACGGCGCGCGAGCGCAAGCTCCGCAGGCGTGAAGTCACCCTCAGGCCCGACCAGCATCAATACGGTTCGAGGACGATCACCGTGCTCGCTCGAATAGGTTTCCAGAATTCTTTTTAATTGCTGCGCATCGGGCTGGAGCGATCCGATCAGGCGAAGATCGAATGCCCGCTCCGAAGCGGAAAAAAATTCTGCCATTTTTTTCGGGGCGTGAACGCGCGGCAGCCAATTCTGGCCGCATTGCTTGGCCGCTTCGATGGCGATCTGCTGCCATTTCGTCTGTTTTTGCGAGGCACTTTCGGAATCGAGTTGCACAATGGTGCGGTCGGAAATGATCGGTGCAATTTCGGCTGCACCAATCTCGACGGCCTTCTGCACAATGAGGTCCATGTTTTTGCCTTTTGGGATTGCCTGCCCCAGAACGATCCTGCAGCGCAGCGGCGCCATTTCCGATTCGTGTAATTTTCGCAGCTGAATCTCGTGGCCGGACACATCTGTAATTTCTGCAGTGAATTCGCGGCCTTCTCCGTTGAAGAGGACAAGCTTGTCTCCGGCTTGCATGCGCAAGACGTTGCGCGCGTGGTGAGCCTCCGAGCCGCGTAACGCGAGTCCCAGGGGATCCCAGTTCTCCGGCGCAATGTAGAAGCGATGCATGGGGCGGATGGGATTGCTTCGCCTACGAGTAGTCAGCCGCGATAAGCGAGTTCAGCGACACCACGTTTTGGAACGCATTGCCAATAGGCATCTCCACGCCGCGCTGTTTCAAAGCGGCGAGCAGGCATTCCGTAGGAATGTTTCCAACTAGCGCATTCTGCGCGAATGGGCACCCACCGAGGCCGCCGATGGCCGAATCAAAACGACGGCAGCCGGCGTCATACGCGGCGAGTACTTTCGATTCAGCTTGCGCGGGTGCGCTGTGGAGGTGCACTCCGATGTCGCAGTCGGGGTACTCGCTTATCACTAACCGAAACACACCGCGAATCAGATTAGGACCTGCCATGCCGACGGTGTCGGCAAGCGAAACGGATTGTATACCGAGACCGACAAGTTTACTGAGCGCCTCCCGAACGTTCGTCTCATCCCACGGATCGCCATACGGGTTTCCAAACGCCATCGAAATGTAAGCCACAGTGCTCAGCCGAGCGTTGTCTGCCATTCTTTTGATCGATTCCAAGACTTTGTAGCATTCGTCCAGTGTCTGATTCTGGTTTTTGCGCAGAAAGGTCTCAGAGACGGAGCAAGGAAAACCCAGAGTTGAAACCCCTTGTGTGGCGATGGCGCGCTCAGCGCCTTTTTCGTTCACCACGATTCCGATGATCTCGACGTCGTTAGGCAGGTCAATTTCTTCCAGCACTTTTTCGCCGTCGGCCATTTGCGGAACCGCCTTGGGAGAAACAAAGCTGACCGCATCGATGTGTTTGAACCCCGCGTCAATCAGGGTGCGCAGGTAACGGGCTTTCAGCTCGGTGGGAATTTGACGGCTGAGACCCTGCCACGCGTCGCGTGGGCATTCGATCAGTGTGACGGCGTTGCGAACCACGAATTGCGGCGCTTATCTAAAGAATTCCTTTGCGCGGTCGAAGAAACTTTTGCGCATTGGAGTGTTTTCCTCACCGCAAAGCGCGGCAAACTCCTCGAGCTTGCTTCGTTGCTCTGCATTCAGGCGCGAGGGTACCTCCACGATCAGCCGCGCGAATAAATCGCCATGACTGCGGCCATTCACGTTTGTTATGCCTTTGCCACGGAGCTTGAACATTTGTCCGCTTTGCGTGCCCGCGGGGACTTTAACGTGGGCCTTGCCTTCAAGCGTCGGCACATCGATCTCGCCGCCCAATGCCGCAACAGAAAACGCGATTGGCACGTCGCAATACAAATCGTCGGCCTCCCGGTGAAAGATGTTGTGCTCCTTGATGTGAATCACGACATAAAGGTCACCCGCGACACCGCCGCCGATGCCCGCCTCGCCGTTTCCCGGCGAATGTAATCGAGTGCCCTCCCGGATTCCTGGGGGAATCTTCAGGTTGATTCGGCTTAGCTTTTCTACACGTCCTTCGCCGTCGCATTTCGGGCATGGTTTTTCGATGATTTCACCAGCGCCGTGGCAACGTGGACATGTTTGCGAGACGTGAAAGAATCCACGCGAACTGATCACCTGTCCGCGCCCGGCACACGTCGGACAACTTGTCTTGCGCGAGCCCGGTTCGGCGCCGCTGCCATGGCATTTGTCGCAGGCATCAAGCTTCTCAATCTCAATGGTCTTCTCTGCGCCGAAAGCCGCCTCCTCCAACTTTATCTCCATGTCGTACCGCAGATCCGAACCACGACGCCGATCGTCGGAACGCGTTCCGGGGCCGCCTCCAAAGAAAGTCTCGAAAATTCCACCGCCAAACCCGCCGCCGCCGAATACGTCGCGGAAGATTTCGAACGGGTCATGAAAACCGCCACCGAAACCAGCGCCGCCCTGCGCGAATGCGGCGTGACCGAAGCGATCGTATGCGGCGCGTTTGTCTGAATCCATCAGGACGTCGTACGCTTCGCCTAGCTCTTTAAATTTTTCCTCGGCGTGCGGATCGTCCGGATTTTTGTCAGGATGGAACTTTACGGCGAGCTTGCGATAGGCTCGCTTGATTTCCTCATCGGTGGAAGTTCGGCCCACGCCGAGCACTTCGTAGTAATCGCGTTTTTCAGTAGCCATCAAAGCGAAAGTAGTGCGTGACCAATCAGACTAATCCGTAAAGCAAGCAAGAATGCTCACTACTTCGCCGGGCCGCTGGAAACAACGACGCGCGCAGGTCGCAGCAGACGATCCTTAAACCGATAACCTCGCCGTGCCTGGCGAATGACCGTTCCTTCGGCGGACCCGCTCGGCTCATGAGCGATCGCTTCGTGCAGGTTCGGATCAAACTTTTTGCCTTCGGCTTCGATCGTTTGCAGCCCGTTTTCCTCAAGCAAATCGTTCAGTTGTTTTTGAACGAGAACCATTCCGGAATAGATCGGAGACTGCGCACTCTCCGTTTTTGCGGCCGCCAGACCAAGCTCAAAATTGTCGAGAATTGAGACCAAACGCTCGAGCAACGAACTGTTGGCGTATTTCACCGCGTCCTCTTTCTCGCGCGCAGCGCGTTTTTTGTAGTTGTCGAAATCAGCCTGGCTGCGTAGCGCGAGATCGCGGAATCGGTCGAGATCGGCTTGCAAGCCTGCCATCGCATCGTCGGAATCGGCGTCACCTGCAGCGGCAGGAGAGGGCTGCTTCGCCTGCACCGACGAATTCGTTTCTTCTTCGCGTTCACGGGAAGGCATCTTTTTCATGTTTTGCGAATGGCTATCACGGTAATGTCATCGTTTTGCGGCACCGAACCGGTAAACTCGCGCACATCCTCGATAATCCTCGTCACAATCGCTTGCGCGCCATCGTTCGCGCTGGCGCGAACCGACTGCATCATGCGATCAACGCCATACTCGTCTCCCTCGGAGTTAAGCGTCTCAGTCACGCCGTCGGTGTAGAGAATGAGGCAATCGTTGCGCTCGAGCGGTACCGCGAAATCGACGGTAAGCCTATCGAACACACTTCCGCTGTCAATTCCCACCACCATTCCCGGCGACTTTACTGGCGTTACTGTTTGCGACTGCCCCTGATACCATAGCGGCGCGTCGTGTCCGGCCCGCGCAAGCGTGACGCCATCGTGCTGATGATCCAGGACCAGGTACGCCATGCTGATGAACATGTCTTCTTTGATGTCCGGATAAAGCTGCCGGTTTACTTTTCGTAACACATCCGCCGGAGATGGGTTCCGAGCGGCCTCTGCACGCAACACACTGCGGCAAATCGCCATGATCAGGGATGCGGGGACACCTTTGCCGGAAACGTCTGCGATTGCGACGCCAAGTCGCTCGTCATCGACACGGATGTAATCGAAATAATCACCGCTTACCTGGCGAGCTGGCACATTAATCCCGCTGATTTGGAACCCATTGATCGCCGGCGCTTCAGATGGGAGCAGGATCCGCTGAATGTCTCGCGCGATTTCGAGGTCGTGATCCAGCCGTTTCTTTTCGTTCGCCATCGAATAAATGATCGCGTTGTAGAGCGCAAAGGCCGATTGCTCGGCGATGGATTTAAAAACGACAAAATCAGCCTGCGAAAAGGGGCCGCCCATTGGACCGTTGGCGACCGCCAGGACACCGAGGTCTTGATCGCCATATTGAAGCGCTGTAACCATGACCGACACGCTGCCCAAAGCGCTTCCCCGCAATTTGGCCAACTCTGGGGCTTCCGAGAATTCGTTGAGACAGACAGCCTGACCCGTTTGCCAAACGCGTCCAATCAGTCCTTCATTCGCCTCGAGCATGTGGAGCCGCAGGAAGGTCTCAAGAGCGATAGGGTTGGCAGCCGCTTGTTGTAAGACATCTTGCGGAACATCTACCAGCGGCGGACAGCCTTTCGAGATGAATCCGGGCATGAGTTTGCCACCTGTCCGATCCGTAACGTAGAGCGCGCCGCCGTGTGCGTCGAGAATGCGCACGGCCCCCTCCACAATGAGTCGATGTAATTCATGAGGTCGAATTGTTCCCCTGAACGCTTCGCCCAACCCGTGAAGGAAATCGAACACGAGCGTCTCCTCGACCTGAATCTCCTCATGCGAGCGCTCCAATCTGCGAATTCGCCGAATCTGGAGATAGGCAGTCATACCCCACCCAGCCAGAGACGCGACAAGCAGTCCAAGGAGAAGAGTCGGCCACATTGCGGGGGGGGCCAGCTTACTTCGAAGACGTCTCGTGATGAAGATCTTGTCTTAGGAAATCGAGAACGTCCTTAAAGCGAAATATATTTTCGGGCGCCGCCTCGCAAAGCGCTTCGTGCGCTTCGAGGATGGTCTCTGTCTGCTCCTTTTTTCGAGAATCTAGCGTCTGACTTCTGGAGGCTCGTTCAAGCGCTTCACATTCAGGTGCACCGCTGCCGTCGGTGTGGATATCGAATATTTGATCCAATCCTAGCCCGGAAAGGAGTTGCTGACTGCGGCCGCCGCAATGAACAATGTGAAGGTGCCCGTGCCCGATTTCCTTTAGTCGCAACGCCACGCTGGCCATCGTGCCCATGAATGTAGAATCCATCATGGCGCAATCCGCCAAATCCACCACAAATTCGCGATACCCGCGATCCAACATTTCGCGCGCGAACTCCTTGAGGTTGCCACTATTAAGGAAACTACCTTTTCCCTCTACTTTCACCCATACGGTCGGCCCTCTTACCCCAACTTGAATAGACGAGTCCACAGTTACTCTTTCAAACGATACCAGCCCGAAACCCATGCTGTCAAACCTGCCTGCGCATGGGAAAATCTCTCATCAACTGATTCGGATCGCAGCGCTTCATGAGTCGCATCGCTTCGAACCTTCGAGACACCGCCTCGGCGGAAGGGAAGCAAAAACACCAAGGCGCGCCCCCTGCCGCCCTCTATTCCCACAGAAAAGAGCGGTTTTCCGCTACGATTCGGCCATTCGCGATTAACAGGCATCGCCAGGCAATGACGCGGCCATCATCAAAGTAATCGTCGCCGATCACCTTGAATTCAGTCTTGTGAGTGCCGCGAACGTTTCCATATGTGATCTCCTGCGCCTGGACGTGTTCGTGCAATTTCTCCTGGCGATATTCCAGACGCACGATGACATCCGAGGGGCGTTTGGTTCGCCAAAAAAAATCGAAGTAATTACCGAAACGCTGCCGTTGATCGACCCCGGTGACTGCGCCGTAAAGACGGTATTGCCTCTCAAAAACGATGGGCGCATCCTGGAGCATAGAAGTTTTCTGGCCGGGCGAATTATTTGATTTCCCGCCGAGCTTGCTGTCGGAATCGCGTGCCCTCTCACTCGCTTTTAGCGCTTTCTCACTCATGAAGAAGAGCCTGGTTTTCCGAAACTGGAAGTTTGGGTCCAATGCCATCGGCAGCGACGTGACTTTCTCGACGACTTTGGGTTCTTCCCGTGCGCCCTTTCCGGGAGCGGAAACAACCAAGAACGTCAAAATTAGAAATGCGACGGCAAATCTCATTTCCCTAATAAAGCGGGTACTTGAGGCAAGTGTCAACGCGCAATCCACGGTCCTCATCGGCATCAGCCGTGCCTATGGAACTCACGCAAATTGCGAAGTAATTTTCTGCGTGATCGAAGTTCGCTATGAGCGCGGTGTTTACTTGCAGCAACAGGATTTCTGGCTGGATCCATGGGACGCAAAACGTTTCGCTTTCGTTTCCCACGCGCACAGTGACCACATCGCGCGGCACCAGGAGGTGATCGTTTCGGAGCGCACAGCACGCCTGATGCGGGTCCGTCTGCCGGGCTCGCGCATCGAGCATCCACTGCCATTTGGGGAAAGACGATCTATTCGCGGCGTCGATCTGATGTTGTTACCTGCCGGGCATATCTTTGGTTCAGCCCAGTGCTTTGTTTTCGCAGGTGAGCAGACGCTGCTCTACACCGGCGATTTGAAGCTGCGTCCTGGCAGGTCCGCCGAGCAGGCAGAGTGGCGTCAGGCTGACACCCTCGTAATGGAAACAACCTTCGGCGTGCCGCGTTATCGGTTCCCGCCGACCAAAGAGGTGATCGACCAAATGGTCGCGTTCTGCGGCGAAACGATTGACGCAGGTGAAGTGCCGGTGCTGCTGGGCTACTCGTTAGGCAAGGCACAGGAAATCCTCTGTGCGCTCGACGGCGCCGGTTTGACCCCCATGCTGCATGGCTCGGTTTATCAAATGACGCGCATCTACGAACAGCTCGGGCAATCGTTTTGTAAATACGCGCGATACAATCGGAACGACGTCGCCGGCAAAGTGTTGATTTGTCCGCCGAGCGCGAACCGCTCGCCTATGCTGGAGAAGATTCCGCGCAAACGTGTAGCGCTGATCAGTGGATGGGCCGTCGATCCTCACGCCGTGTATCGCTACCAGGTCGATGCGGCATTTCCTCTGTCGGATCACGCGGATTACGACGATTTGCTTCGGTACGTCGAATTGGTGCAGCCGCGCCGAGTGTTGACGCTCCATGGTTTTGCCGCAGCCTTTGCGTCCGATCTTCGCGCGCGCGGCGTCGAGGCGTGGGCGTTGACTGAAGAAAACCAGATGGAACTGCACTTGGGACAGAGAGAGATCGCACCGCAATCCCTGCCGGGAAATTCCGCCGCAGGCCGGCCTCCCTGCGAGTCTACGCAGCAATCTGAGTTTCTGGATTTCGCGAATGTCGGTGAAGATATCGGTGCGACTCCGGCAAAACTGGAAAAGATTCGGGCGCTGTCCGATTACCTGCGCGGCCTAACAAGTGAGCAGCTTCCGATTGCGACTACGTACTTCACCGGAAGGGCATTTGCCCAAAGCGATCCGCGCATATTGCAGGTCGGATGGGCGATAATCTTCCGCGCGCTGCAGGACGCGACCAAAATCGGCGATTCCGAGTTCCATGGAATCGCCAGCAGACACGGCGATGCTGGCAAGACTGCGTTTGAAGTTCTCGATGGCCGAACGGCGCCGCAACCATTCGCCATTCTCGAATCGGCCGAGTTGTTCCAAAATCTTCAGCGCGCACGCGGCCCGATCGCCAAGGCAAAACTGCTGCGAGAGCGATTTTCGACTTTGTCCGCGCGCGAAGGCGAGTACGTGGTCAAGATTTTGACTGGCGACCTGCGCATCGGGTTGCGGGAGGGTCTGGTCGAGGAAGCCATCTCCCGGGCGTTTGATGTTTCGCTCGAAGAAGTGAAACAGGCCAACATGTTGTTAGGCGATATCGGCCGGACGGCGCTGTTGGCCTCACGAAAAGAGCTGAACAGTGCCGAGCTAGCAATGTTTCGTCCTATTAAATGTATGCTCGCCACTCCCGAACCCACCGCGGATGCCGTCTGGAACCGCTTTATTGAAGTCGCCGGCCGCGACAAGTCGGAATCCTCAATCCCAGGGACGGTGTACGTTGAAGACAAATTCGACGGGATTCGTGCACAGCTTCATCGCAGCAGAGACACGGTCGAGATTTTCTCGCGCGATTTGCGACGAATTACCGGCCAATTTCCGGAGCTGGTCGAACAAGCCAGGAGATTTGACCAGGAAATAATTGCTGACGGCGAAATCATCGCTTTTGACGAAGGGCGGCGACTGACGTTCTTCGATTTGCAGAAGCGGCTTGGACGCAAGGACGACACCGCTGATCTGTTCGCCGGAGCGGCAGCTGATGTGCCGGTCATCTTCGTGATTTTCGATCTTCTCTGGATCAACGGACGCTCCCTCTTGAAAACTCCGCTTCGCGAACGGAGGGAACAACTCGGCACGCTCATATTGCCGCCCCAATTTCAGAGGGCGAATCTAACGCCAGCGCGTTCTGCGACGGAGATTGAGCAAATTTTCCACGATGCGCGCCAGCGTTTGAATGAAGGTTTAATGATCAAAGACCCCGAAAGCCATTACCTGCCGGGCACCCGCGGAATGTTTTGGTTCAAACTGAAACGGGAATTAGCGACGCTGGATGTGGTTGTTGTCGCGGCGGAGCTCGGCCACGGGAAACGGAACAATGTGCTAAGCGATTATACGTTCGCGGTGCGGGACGAAACCACCGGCGAACTCTTGCCAATCGGCAAAGCTTACAGCGGATTGACCGATGTAGAGATTACAGAGTTAACGGAGCATTTTAAACAAAACACAATAGCCGACCACGGCCGCTACCGCAGAGTGAAACCGAATGTAGTGCTCGAGGTCGCGTTCAATTCAATCCAGCCTAGCGCTCGCCACGCCAGTGGACTTGCATTGCGTTTCCCGAGAATTAAATCGATTCGACACGACAAGAACGTCGATTCCATCGACACCCTTCAGTACGCGCGCGAGCTTGCCAGGCAGTCGACAAATTTACCGAAGTCTTTCGGAAAGAGCGCCAAATAGCGCCTCACAATTACTCTGGTGTAGGCGACGGACTCGGCGAAGCGGCTTCCTCTGTGGACGGATCCGTTGCCTGGTTACGTAACGCGGGGACCCTCATTCTTTGTACCTCTTCCATTTTGCGCTGCCTTTCGGCGAGGCGCTCCTGCAGTCGTTGTTCTCGTTCAGTTCTTAGTTGTGAGGGATCTGGCATGAGGCCTTTGAGCTCAGGAGGAACGGTCCGCTGAGGCACAGCGGGGGCTATTCGAGGAACTGGAGCAATTCTGGGTCTCGCGACCAATTTCGCGCGCTGCGCCAATGCTTTCTCTCTTTCGTCCAACGCTTTCTCCCGGGCGTCCAACTCTGTTTTCCGTTGAGCGAGTTGTTGTTCGGCAGTTGAATCTTGTTTTTGGCACGAGCAAACCAGCGCAAAAGGAATCAGCAACGATAGGGCAAGCGTTTTTTCCATATCACCCGTGGATCAGGTCTTATTTTGGTGGAGGACGAAGAAATCGGAGAGGCTTCGATGTCAAACGAAAGTTAACGCTCTTGGGGCGTAGGCGAAGCTGTCGATTTAACTGTGACTACTTCAACGGCGTCCCGCCGGGAACGCTGGACATTGGCAAAAACCGCCAGGATCGCCAGACAGATCACAATTACTGCCATTAACAGAACCGCGATTTTTGGAACTCGGAGCGTTGCCGATTTTTCGGTACTTTCGTCTGGCAGATTCACTACCCAGTATCCAAGTGAACATCGCCAGCGCAAACCGGCCAGCGCGCATCACTCCAGGCGCAGCGCCGAGATGGCCTTCATGACGCGATCGCTCAACCCGGCGTACAGATTCTTTCCTGACCTCTCAAGATCGGCTGCGCCAAACAAGATCGGTTCTCCAATCACGATCGTAATTGGCGCAAGCCGAAGCCGGCCGCCGCCGCGCGGCAGCGCTTCGCGAGCGCCGAAGATCCGCATCGGCACGACCGGCGCAAGCGTTTTGGCGATTATCAAACCCAATCCCGGTTCCGCCGCTTGAAGGTTGCCGTCGATGGTGCGCGAGCCTTCCGGGAAAACCAGGACGCCGTTACCGGCCTGTAACGCGCGGATCACAGCTTTGATAGCGCTGCGATCAACGCCTTCCTGATTTACCGGGATTACATTCAGCTTTGGCAAAACCCGCCCCAACAGCGGAATGTCCAGGAGCGTTCGGCGGGCGAGAAAATAGATCGGTCTATCGCACGTGCTCCCGGCCAGCGGCGGATCGAGATAGCTCTGGTGATTCATCGCCAGAATCACCGGTCCGCTTTGAATCATGCGCTCCCGATGAATTACCCGAAACCGAAACAACAATCGGCCAGCCAGCCGGCTTAAATGATAGCCAACCCAATAATAGAAATTCATTCGCCGACCGCGCGATTTGTGATCTGAACATCGCCCATCGGCAAACCCAGTTGCTCAAGCCGCATGATTATCTTCGTCACCACTTGTTCGACCGTCACATGCGAAGTGTCGATCGCGTATGCGTCTTTCGCTTTCACGAGCGGCGAGACGGCCCGTGAGACATCATCGCGATCGCGAATGGTGATTTCGTCGCGCTCACCTTGTGCGGCACGACGTTGCAGACGCACGTCAGGAGAAGCATCGATATAGAATTTGTAGGGGGTGTCAGGGAAAACGACCGATCCAATGTCCCGGCCTTCGATTACCACATCATGCCCTTGAGCACAGTCATGAAGTCTTTCTGAAACCATTTCGCGAACTCGTGGCAATTTGCTGACACGAGAGACGCTCTCGTTCACACGGTCATTGCGCAAATGCTCGGCGGGATCGACGTCGTCCAAAACGATGCGCGCCTCACCGTCTTGTACAACGCATGCAAGCGCTGCTGAATCCAGCGCTTGAGCGACGCGTTCGTTCTCTTCCGGCGGAATCCTGTTTTGAAGGAGATGCCAGGTAATCGCTCGATAAATTGCGCCCGAGTTGACGTAGATAAATCCGAGTTGTCGAGCAAGCTTCCGCGCAACGCTGCTCTTTCCCGAGGCAGCGGGGCCATCAATGGCGATCACACGGTGTTGGGAAGCGTATGATCCCATGTGTAGCTCCTGGCTAACGAAACCTATTAGGCCTCTTGTGCGGGCACAGGAGCGAGTGAACCGATGACGGGCGTGCTGACCTGCATCCGCTTCGGGTTGGTAAATTCTTCAAGAACTGCTTCGAATCCCGGATACGATTCACGAATACATTCGGCATCCTGAATAATCGTCTCGCCTTCAGCAAACAGGCCCGCTACGGCAAAGGCCATGGCAATGCGATGATCGCCAAAGCTCTGCAGACGTGCTCCATGCAACGGCGCTGGTCCATAAATTTCAAGCCCGTCACTTAGCTCGGCGACTTGAGCACCCATCGTGCGCAAATTGTGTGCGATTGCCGCAATGCGATCGGTTTCTTTAACGCGCAGTTCCTCAGCGTGCCGGATGGTCGTTTTGCCGGTCGCTAGAACGGCTGCGATGGACAAAACCGGCAATTCGTCAATGAGCTGTGGCACTTCTTTCCCCTGAATGACGGTGGCTTTTAGCGGCGTGCCGGTGACTTCCACCACCCCGCGAGGCTCAAAATGCTCGACTTCCTCGACGGCTTCTCGGACGTGTGCACCCATTCGGAGTAGCACGCCCAGCATGGCCGTTCGCGTATCATTTAATCCAACATCGCGAATCAGCAGATGTCCACGAGGCTGCGCCGCAGCGGTAACCAGCCAAAATGCTGCCGAAGAGATGTCGCCAGGAATGTCGAAATCCCGCGACTCGGGAACTTGCTCACCGAAAACGCTAACGTCGCCGTCATCTTCCGTTGTCGTGCGCACCAGGAAATAACTAAGCATCTTCTCCATGTGGTTTCGCGTCGGCGCTGGTCCTTCGATCGTGGTCTTGCCTTTCGCAAAGAGACCGGCCAGAAGCAGTGCGCTTTTCACTTGTGCGCTCGCCACAGATGGGCGGTATTGAATTCCGCGAAGCGACCCGCCGTGAATGCGCAACGGCGGCGTTCCGTCAGGACCTTCGGCAACAACGCTTGCACCCATTTCACAAAGCGGCGCGATCACTCGATCCATTGGGCGTTTGGACAAGCCCGGACCTCCCACCAGTCGACTTTCGAATTTTTGTCCGGCCAGCAGACCCGCGAGGAGCCGCATAGTCGTGCCCGAATTGCCGCAATTGATTTCCTGGCCAGGCGCCGTGAGGACCCGTTTTTTTCCATGAATGATCAACGTGGTCGGCTCAGGCTGTTCGATCTTGATTCCCAGCGCTCGCATTGCATTCAGCGTATGCATGCAATCATCGCTCGGCAGAAATCCGCGCAGCGTGCACACGCCGTTGGAGAGAGCGGCGACGATCACCGCACGATGCGAAATGCTCTTATCGCCCGGCACAGTGATTTCAAGATCGATTCGAGGCGCCCGTTTTACCCGCAGTTCCATAGAATGAATCTAAACATCCTGATGTTCATGCCGGATGTTCGCATAAGAAAGGCTGTGCAGCGCTAACCCGGAATTCACTCCCCGCATCAGCGGAAGTCCGGGAGCGCTCTCGTTACGGCACAAGGAAAATCTTGTCAGTGTAAGGATCTTTCACTTCAGTGCCGGGAGGGAATCCTTCCACATCGATATATTTACCGGGCGAATACGGGCTCTCCACTAGATGCGGTTTGCCGGGGACAGGGATTCCGTACGGGTAATCTCCCTTTGCTACCTTTGTCGGCGGCGCGACCGCGGGCGGAGGCGAAGATGCGGCCACCGGCGGCGGTGTAGCCATTGGCTGAACTGGTCCATTCGGGTTAAACGGTTGCTGCTGCGGTGGGTATTCTTGCGGTTGAGTCGAAGCGTACGCCGGAGGCCTGTGGTGCTGCGTCGTCGGTGGCGGCGGCTCCTCAGCGCATGAGGCCAAAAAGAAAACCGCGAGGAGAGCAAGCGGGAGTGAAAATCTCATAATGAAAATTTGTGGTAATCGTATCCGGACTCCGACCCGTTGCCAATGATTAAATCACGCTTTGTTCAAGCTGCTGGGATTTGTTGACAAAGAGAAGCACAAATACAATACGCCGGCGTGCGTAATCCGAATCCGAAGTACAGATGCGCAACAATTCACAGGCAGAGATTTTGGTCGTCGACGATGACGCGATGAGCCGCAGGGTGTTGGCCCAACTACTCAGCGCTGCTGGTTACAATTGCCGCGTCTCAAACGATGGTTCCGAAGCACTGGAGACAATTCACGCGCGTCCGCCTTCGCTTTTGCTGCTGGATTTCGACATGCCAGGTCTAAACGGCGCCGAGGTGCTTAAGCGTCTTCGCTCGGACGAGGATCCGATGGTCGCCCAAATCCCGGCTATCATGCTGACGGCACACGGCAGCGAGCAAAGCGAGGTCTCCTGTCTGCAAGCAGGTGCGGACGATTTTGTAACGAAGCCTGTCAATGCGTCGGTGTTGCGGGCGCGAATCGAGACCCAACTTCGGCTTCGCTTGATGCGGCGACAACTGGAGCGGCAAAACGATGAACTGGAGAAATGGCGCCGCGATCTCGAGCGCGATCTGGCAGCCGCGCGCCTAACGCAGCAATCATTGATACCACAGAAACCGTTGTTGCTGCCGGGTTGGCAGATCGCAACGTGCTACCATCCTGTCATCCAGGTCGGCGGCGACATCTATGGCTGGCTCCGGATGAAGGACGGCCGGGTATTGTTCTGGATCGCAGATGGCACAGGGCACGGCGCGGCTGCCGCGCTGCTTACAACGCTGGCCAAACTGCTTTTTCACCACGGCAGCATGGATCACGACTCACCGGCCAGCTTGATGGAAGGTGTGGACAATGATTTTCGCAGCATCTTCGGCGCACGCTCATTCATGACGGCGATGTGTGTTGCCCTTGATCCCGCAACCGGACAGGCTCAGGTCGTCGGCGCTGGGCACCCGTCTCTCCTGGTTGTCCATCACGACGGCACAACAGAATCCATCGCTTCGGTGGCGCCTCCACTGGGCTTGATCAAACGAACGGCATTCACCGAAACAGCGATCGATCTTGAGCCCGGAGATGCTTTTCTCCTCTACACCGATGGCTTGTTCCGCTGGGCGAAAGACGAGCGCCATCGGATAACTCCGGGGCATCTCGAAAAAGCTCTGGATCATACCGCGCCCACCGCGGAGGCGCTGCTCACACGGATTGTAGCGCAAACAGCTCCCGAGAATTCCATGAAGACTGCTCCCGATGATGTGGCAGCAATCGCGGTGCGCCGGGAAGAGCGACAATAAAAAATTTTTATTTAGCTCAAATTTAGTCTTGCTCTCCCGCAGGCGAAACGTTAGTCAGCGTCCATGCCGAAAACCAAAAAAACTTCCAAGCGCAAACCAAATCCCGCCTTCATGAAACCGGTTCAACCGGACGATAAGCTTGCTGCTGTCGTCGGTTCGACGCCGCTGTCACGGCCGGAGCTTACAAAAAAGCTTTGGGCATATATCAAGAAGCGCGGTCTACAGGACAAAAAGAAAAGAATCATGATCAACGCCGACGACGCGCTCAGGCCGGTATTTAATGGCAAGAGCCAGGTGAGCATGTTCGAGATGACCAAACTCGTCTCGAAGCATCTGAAGTAGATCAGGATTTCCTCCGATAGCCCGACGTTGCCGCGTCGGGCTATTTGCAGGCTTGGAAAAAATAACAGTAGCACCGGGCGGTGCGTTGTACCGCTCTTGCGCCGGGCTGCAACTGCATCGAAGATGGTTGAGTGAAAACCCCTCGATTATTTCTCGTCGTAGCCGCAATCTCGCTTGTTTTCGCTGCCTTCGCGCGAGCGGAATCCGATTGGCTGCATGATTACAGCAAGGCTCAGGAAGAGGCGAAGACGAATCACAAACTTCTTTTCCTCAATTTCACGGGATCTGACTGGTGCGGATGGTGCATCAAGTTCGACAAGGATGTTCTGTCGCAGCCGCAGTTCAAAAATTTCGCGCACGACAATCTCGTTCTGGTGGAGCTCGATTTTCCTCGCAGAAAAACCCAGCCCACTGAGGAAAAAAAGCAAAACGTGCAACTGGCTCAGCAGTACGAAGTTCTTGGATTTCCCACCATCGTCGTGCTGAACAGCAGCGGCCAAAAGGTGTGGCAGTTCGACGGTTATTTCCCCGGTGGTCCGGAGGCGTTTATCGAGCAGCTGCAAAAATTGCCGAAGAGTTAGGCGCCCCCAACCTAAATCCGTCGGATCGATTCCGCGTTAGAGCAAATTCGCGCGGCTGTGGCTAAGAATATCAGGCGGATTCTTTCGCCGATTTCTTCTCGGCTGCCTTCGTCTCGCCCGAAGAGGGAGTTTTTATCGGCTCGGTTTTTGAGGATTTGTCGCTTCCCTCGGATGCTTTCGGGGCAGCTTCCTTTTTGGCAGCGGCTTTGTATGATTCGCTGCGATAATCTGTGCTGTAGAATCCCGAGCCCTTGAAAATCAGACCTGCGCCAGTGCCAAGTAAACGTTTTACCTTTCCGTGTCCCCACTTTGGCAACCGGCAAAGCTCCTTCGGACATTCGCGAAACGGTTCATCGCGCATTGACTGGAACGCCTCGAAAGTCTGCCCGCACTTCTGACACGAGTAATCGTAGGTTGGCATGAGCAATCTAGCTGGGCTCCCGGCTTTCAGGAACGACGCTGGGAAGTCTGCATTAAACAGATTACAATTCAACTCGGGCCGATGCCTGACTGACCAAAGTCGGCCTAAACGCATGTTTGTGACGTTCAGCGACATGAGTGTCAGTGCGAACAGGAGCATCAAGAAAAGAGAAGGAAAATGACCGCCGAAAAAATACTGACGAAACACCCGCTGGGTAAAAGCGGGAAGAATATCGACAGAAAAAAATACGACACGCTCAAGAAAGCTATCCTGTCAGCACTGCGAAAAAATGACCTCACGCACACCGAATTGTTCGGCCGCCTTAATAAGAGCTTAAAAGGCAAATTCTCTGGAAATATCAGTTGGTATGGCGAAACCGTTAAGCTTGATTTGGAAGCCAAAAAAATAATCGAAAGAACCGCTTCAAAGCCTCAAAAATATCGGCTGAAATCGAGGTAAACTCATCATGACAACAACCCAAGGAACCAACTACAGTGTCACCAAAATCGCAGAACTCTTTCCCAGCATCAGGAAGATCAAGAACAAGTCGCTGCGCGAAAAGGTCGCTGCGGTCTGGAGCGAGGCCATTACCACGGGGTGCGGCGGCAAGGGCTGGACCTTCGCCGAACTTCGAGCGGTCAAGTTCACGCTGCTCGCCGGCGACATTAAGATGACTTTCGTCGAGCATCTCAATTCCTGCGCTCGGCAATGCACCGCCATCGCTGATGTGCTCAAGAAATCTTTCCGCTGCAGCATTCCCATTCAGCGCGACTACCTCATCGCAGGTGCGCTTCTGGCGGATGTGGGCAAACCGCTGGAGTTTGATAAGGACGCGTCAGGCAATGTTATCCAAGGCAAATTTGGGCAGCAGGTGCGGCATCCCTTCAGCGGCGTCGCGCTGGCCTACAAACACGGGATTCCCGGCGAAGTGCTGCACATCATCGCCACGCATAGTCACGAGGGGGACAAGGTCGAGCGCTCGATCGAATCAATTATTTTTCATCACGCCGATTTTGTAGACTTCGACATCGCAAAGTTCCTGGGAAAACGCGCCGCAAAAATAATTTTGCCCACGAAACACACGAATTGACGCGGGTTTTTCACCTCATTAATTAGGACTGTCATGTTGAGCGAAGCGCTGCAACGAAATGGGAAACATGAGGCGAGGCTTTCAAACATCTCGATCTATTTCCCCTGGGGAATCGGTCGAAAAGTGATCAGAGATTCTTCTCCCGCGATTGCGGGATCAGAATGAGATTTGCGAGAAGGGTAAAATCCTGTTTTCGCGTAATTCGTGTGATTCGTGGGAAATTTGAGAACTGATATGGGCCTTACACTTGTCGAGAAAATCGCAGCGCGCCACGCCGATGGGCTCGCGCCGGACACGGTCGTGCGCAGCGGCGATTTCGTTTCTATTCGTCCGCGCCACGTAATGACGCATGACAACACCGGCGCGGTGATTCCGAAATTCAAGCAGATCGGCGCGACATCGATTGCCGATCCGGCACAGCCCGTGTTCGCGATCGATCACGACATCCAGAATACTTCGCCCGAAAATCTGGCGAAGTATGCCAAGATCGAGGCGTTCGCGCACGAGCACGACATCGATTTCTACCCAGCGGGAACAGGCATTTCCCATCAAGTGATGGTCGAACAGGGCTACGTCGTTCCGGGCTCAATGGTGGTCGCCAGCGATTCGCACTCGAATTTATATGGCGCGATGGCGGCACTCGGGACGCCGGTCGTGCGCACCGATGCTGCGAGCATTTGGGCAACTGGAGTTACATGGTGGCAAGTTCCGCCGGTCGCGAAAGTCGTGCTCAAGGGAAAACTTTCACCGGGCGTGGTCGGCAAGGACGTGATCATCGCGTTATGCGGACTGTTCAACAAAGACGAGGTGCTCAATCACACAGTGGAATTTGTCGGCGATGGAGTAGCGAATCTTCCAATGTCAGCGCGAATGACGATTGCCAACATGACTACAGAATGGGGCGCGCTGGCAGGCGTTTTTCCTTTCGATGAAACAACGGTGAACTACTTGCGCTCGCGCGTTGCCGAGTTCACCAATCCGAAACGCCCGGGAACGCGCGGCGCGAAGAGCCGGTCCGGTTACACAAACGCCGATATCGAGAAGTGGTGGAAAAATCGCAGCGAATTCAGCGCCGATCCCGACGCCGAGTATGCGATCGAGCTCGAGTTGGATCTCGCGACAGTAGTTCCGCATGTGTCCGGGCCTAACGAAGTGAAAACGATGGTTTCGCTGCCGGAAATGGAACGTAAACACGTGCCGATCCAAAAGGCGTATTTGCTCTCGTGCGTGAACGCGCGCTTCGAAGATTTGCGCGACGCCGCGGAAGTCATTCGCACCCGGGGCGGACGCGTCGCAGAAGGTGTTGAATTCTATCTTGCGCCCGCCAGCGCCGAGACGCAGGCGCGGGCCGAGTCTAGTGGTGACTGGCAGACGCTGATAGGTGCTGGGGCAATTCCGTTGCCGCCCGGCTGCGGCGCGTGCATCGGTCTGGGCCGTGGTCTGGTGCAAAAGGGCGAAAACGCAATCAGCGCGACAAATCGGAATTTCAAAGGCCGCATGGGCGATCGTGACGCGTTCGTTTATCTCGCTTCGCCAGCGGTCGTCGCCGCGAGCGCGCTGGCCGGCTTCATTTGCGCACCCACGAATTTCACCGACAAAGCAGCCGGCACCGCGATCCGGCGACCTGAGAAAAAAACGAGGGCCGCGGCGTCGGTGCGCATCATGGAAGGTTTTCCGGCGAGCGTACGCGGCCGGATTCTCTTTATCGACAAAGACAATTTGAACACTGACGGCGTTTACGCAGGTAAACATACCTACCGCGACGACATGACGCCTGAGCAGATGGCCGCGGTAACATTTGAAAATTATGATCCGAACTTCAATGCGCTCTACCAAAAGGGCGATGTCGTTGTCGCCGGATTTAATTTCGGAACTGGCTCGAGCCGCGAGCAAGCCGCGACCGCGCTAAAGTTCAAAGGAATCCCGTGCGTCATCGCCGGCAGTTTTTCCGAGACCTACAAGCGCAACGCTTTTAATAACGGCTTCGTTGTTTTTGAGTGCCCAGAGTTGGTCACGCACTTGCGCGATACCTTGACTGATCGTGCCCCAACAACAGTTGGCCCGGAAATCACAATCGACTACGCGAAATCAACTCTAAGTCTTGACGGAAAGTCATTCCCCTTCACTCCGCTTAGTCCCGCCGCGCAAGAGTTGATCGTCGCCGGCGGTGCCGAAAAGCTCGTTGCCTCACGTCTCCAGGCGAAAACGTAATCCGGGGAGCGCACGCGGCTCGCGTGCTGGCGAAGGCGCCCTCGCCTTCGCGAACTTTTCGTTTTCGGCGTTTTCCGTCGCCGTTGTGAATCGGAAGAGTCCATTCGGCGAGCCGCGTGCGCTCCCCACAGCCAATCTGCTGTTTTCCAACATAATCCGCGATTGCTTTCCGCATGGTTGCGAGCGCGGCGCTCGCCGATAAAGTCGCCTTCCTATGGCTAAATACAGAATTGCGTGGATGCCGGGCGACGGCGTGGGCAACGATGTGATGGAAGCGACGCGCATCGTTCTCGATAGGATGAACTTTGATGCGGAGTACGTCCCTTGCGACATCGGTTGGGAATTCTGGTGCAAGGAAGGAAACGCGCTGCCCGACCGAACAGTCAAAGTGTTGAAGGAAACAACTTGCGGTCTTTTCGGTGCGATCACAAGCAAACCGCAATCCGAAGCGAAGGAAGAATTGGCGCCGGAACTGCAAGGGAAAGGATTGGTTTATTTTTCGCCGATCGTCGGGCTGCGTCAGATGTTCAATCTCCACACCAACATGCGGCCGTGTAAAAGTTACGCCGGCAATCCGCTCAATTTCCGCGGCAACAAGGTCACGAATTCAAGCGGCGAAGACGTGCCTATCGACCAAGTCGTGTTTCGAGAAAACACCGAGGGCATGTACGGCGGCGTGGAATTTTTTCCGTTGCCAGAGGCGGTTTACACCGCGTTGTGCGCAAATCCGAAAATGAAGAAGTGGAAAGACAAGGCGGGACTGGAAAACATCGCGCTTTCCACTCGCATCATGAGCAAGCAAGGTTGCACCAACATCTGCAAACAAGCATTCGAGCACGCAAAGAAAACCGGTCGTAAGCGCGTCACGTTGATTGAAAAACCAAATGTGCTGCGCGAAACCGGCGGCTTGATGATGCGTTGCTTCAAGGATGTCGCCAAAAATTATCCCGATATCCGCGCCGACGACGCGAACATCGATGCCATTTGTATGTGGATGTTCAAGAATCCGCAGGACTACTCTGTCCTGGTGGCGGAGAACATGTTCGGCGATATCGTAAGCGATCTTTGCGCCGGCCTTGTCGGCGGACTCGGTTTTGCTCCGAGCGCCAATCTTGGCGACAACTACGCCGTGTTCGAGCCGACACATGGCTCCGCGCCGAAATACGCTGGCCAATACAAGGTCAATCCAATCGCTATGCTCTTAACCTCAAAGCTAATGCTCGACTGGCTAAAGGAAACTGACATGGCCACGCGTCTGGAAAACGCCATCGCTCGTGTGATTAAGGAAGGCAAAGTGCGCACTTACGACATGGGCGGCAACGCCTCTACGCTCGACATGGCCAAAGCCATCGCGAATTACGCTACGGTATAGTCATCAGGTTTTGCCCGCCCATTGTCATTTCGAAAGAAACATTGACCGCGACTAAAATTCCGTGCTCGATGGCGAGATGAAAACGCAAATTATTGGATTAACTCTCGCGCTTAGCTTTTTCGCGGGGGCAACGTGCTTCGCCGCCGACGACCCTCAAATTGGCACGTGGAAACTGAATGAAGCGAAATCAAAGCTTACTCCTGACGCGGGAAAGAACACTATCGTTGTGTATGAGGCCGCTGGCGACCAGGTGAAAGTTGTCATCGACGGCACCGACAAGGACGGTAAGCCAACGCATAATGAGTGGACCGGTAAGTTTGACGGAAAGGATTATGCCGTGACAGGCGATCCCAAATCAGACATGCGCTCCTACAAGCAAATTGATTCGCACACGATGCAATTCGTTATCAAAAAAGATGGTAAGACCACCGTGACGGGCCGCATTACTGTTGCAGCCGATGGCAAGTCCCGCACCGTAACGGCCAACGGCACTGATGCGCACGGTAAGAAGGCTCACGAAAAAGCGGCATACGACAAGCAGTAACAGTCCGATTGCTCGTGATCAGATGATGTTTCGTTGCGGCTGACACAGCCGCCACTACACCGTCAGTTTGCCGTTCTCTGTCGCCACGCGTCACTTGTCACTACTTGGAACAATTACTGTTCTGACGTGATCAATGCAATTCTGAAGTGCGTCTAGTGCCGCATTGATTTGGGCGGCGTCGAGGTCGACGACACGCAATGTCTCTGGCAGAAATCGAAGTTTTCCGCTGCGTGCGAATTCGATGAGTGCTGGAAGTTCAGTCGCGAGATGATCGGAGACGCCGATGATTTCCGCTTCTTTGTTGATCAAGTCAGTGTACGGACGAATCGACATAGATTCGGCGGTTAATCCGACAAGAGCGGCGCGCCCGAGAGGGCGTAAGCAGAGTACAGCTTGCCGCATGGTTTTTGCGGACCCGATCAATTCGAGTGCGACATCAACTCCTGTTCCAGCGGTTGCATCTTTGATTTGCTCGACCGGATCTGCGGACCTGGCATCGATTGCAATAGCTCCCATGGTGGCGGCTGACGCGAGCTTCGCAGGATTGATTTCAACCGCGTAGACGTCTCCGCAATCGAAAGCGCGTGCCAATTGCAATGCGGAGAATCCAAGTCCGCCGAACCCGAAAATCGCAATCGACTCGCCGGCCTTAAAGCGCGCCTTGTTCAGAGCATGAAGCGCAGTTGCCGACGAGCACATCATGATCGCGCCGACTTCGAACGGAATCTCATCGGGCAGCGGAAACGCATTCGCGCCGGGAACTTTGATGAATTCCGCGTAACCGCCGTCCCGATGTTTGCCAATCATCTGTCCGCTGCGACAGAATTGTTCCAAGTCGCGCACACAAAACTCGCAGTTTCCGCAGCGGACCAAATAATGCACGCAAACGCGCTCTCCCGCTGAGAGGTGCGTCACATCGCTGCCGACTTCCTCCACGCGACCCGCGACTTCGTGCCCGAGAGTCAGCGGTAGATTATCAATTTCGGAAATGCCAGCGCGATAATGCGCATCCGAGTGACAGATGCCGGCAGCCGCAACGCGAATCAAAACGTCCGACAATCCCATCTCGGGAATCGGAATATCCGCCTTCTCGAGCGGTTTTCCGACCTGGACGAGTCGCACCGCTCTCATTTCTAATCAGCCCTACGTGCGCTTTGAAGCAGCGGATCCTGGACCTATCTATTTCTTCTCCATTACCCGCGTCGCAGTGAAAATCTCGCTGGGAAGGACCTGACCTTCAGGCCGGCCTGGTCCCTCCTGCAAAATGATGCGGGACTTAAAAACCTTTTCAGTGAGCTCGATGATTTCCTCTACAGACGACGAATCCTCGGGTTCATCGGTGAATCGCCAGGTCTCGATCAACCGGCCATGCTCGATCCGCCATTTCCCGCGCGTGTTGACGCCTTCGTCCGGCGGATCCATGATCCAAGTCCCGTCCGAGCGATATTCAGTATCGTGTCGATGACCGTGCCAGGTTCCAACAAGAAGCCGCGATAAAGCCGCATCGTCGGGAAGCGCCAGCGCGACGTTCGGTAGAACCAAAGCAACAATAACAAGTGCAGCGCGCATCAGTGCTTCTGACTAACGTAAGCAAACATCTTCTCGTTGTACCGGCGGGCGTATTCTTCCTGTCGTTCTCGAAGTGGTATATCGTTGGTGACGCAACCGATTCCAGCGTTGGCTTGGGGATATTTCTTAGCCACGTCGATCGGAACACCAACTGGCCTCGACGCAATGCTACCCGCCCAATAAAACTTGATATGCCCTGAGCGAATGTCCTGCTCGGCTTCCTTCACGGCATCAGCCGGATTCCAGGTTGGTTCCGCTGCCAGGCAACATGCGACTACGAGCGCCGAGCCGAGAACATGTGCCATCTTCATAACGCGACAAAAGATCAGCCAGGGTGAGCAAAAGCGAGCATTTTTAACGCGGGCGATTATTCCACAGTGATGACCACTTTTCCTCTGGCATGGCCTTGCTCGACGTAACGAATTGCGTCGGGCACCTGCTCTAACTTGTAAGTTCGATCAATCACCGGTTTCAGTTTCCCGGACTGCATCATATCGGCGAGGATGGTGAGGTCTTTTTGATTCGCGTCGGCCATCATCATCCCCATCTGCTGGTTTACGAATTTCGAGAATACCATCGCCCAAAGCGCTTTGCCGAGCCCGCCGAGAAAGCCTTGATCGCCTGCTCCGCCGCCGCCAATGAGCACGTATTTGCCTGCGGGGGTCAGGACGCCTTTGCACTCCGACAGCGAATGATTTCCGACATTGTCGAGCATCACATCGTAGCGTTCCGCGCTCTTGGTGAAATCTTCTTTGGTGTAATCGATTACGTGATCGGCACCGAGCGATTTCACAAGATCGACATTTCGTGTGCTGCAAACGCCCGTCACATCCGCACCCAGCGATTTCGCGATCTGGACTGCAAACGTGCCAACGCCGCCGGATGCGCCGTTGATCAAAACTTTCTGTCCCGGTTGAACTTTTCCTTTGTCACGCAGCGCCTGCAAAGCAGTGATCCCCGCGATATTGACCGAAGCCGCGTCCTCAAAACTCATATTGGCCGGCTTGAGTGCGACTGCTCTAGTCGCACGCGGACACACATACTGCGCAAAAGCACCGCCGCGGCCGCCGAATACTTCATCGCCTGGTTTGAACTGTGTCACATCCTTGCCGACCGCTTCAACGGTTCCGGCAAAGTCAACGCCCAGACGAGTATCCTTTGGTTTGCGAAGACCCACTCCCATCGCGCGCATGACATAAGGCGTGCCTTCGACGAAGTGCCAGTCATACGGGTTGACCGAAGCCGCGCGAACTCTTACCAGGATCTGGTCATCATTCGGGACGGGCTTTTCAATCTCTTCCAACTTGAGGTTAGCTAGACCATAGTCGCAATAAACAATGGCCTTCATCGGGTTGGTGGGTGCCAAGGAGTAGCGCGCGCAGTCGTTAGTCGATGTCCAGTAGGCGACCAGGCCCCACAAGACCAGCAGCACAACAACCGCAAGCAGACTCCATTTAACGAGGCGCTTCCATAGCTTAGGAGCGGGCTTTGTTTTGGGTTTATCGTTCATTTCTGGCATCATTCCTTCTTCCTGGTTGTTGCATTGGTGTCACCTGCGCCGGTTGGTTTTTGATCTAGAAGTCCCAGTTGTTGCATCAACGAAAGTTGATCAAATGCAGACCACTCCTCTTTGATTTTGCCGTCCACGATCCGCCAGATCGTGATCCCGGACCGTTCCGCTTTTTTTCGAGTGGCGGGCAAGCCGTTACCTGTGCCGGTGTTGGTGACGCGCGCAATCCAATACACGGCGACCTGGTCACCATCGGCGATCAACTTCTCGGGTACAATGGATAGATCAGGAAACGCCTGGTGCCAGCCCTTCAAGGCCGCCTCGTCTTCCTCGAAGCTGATATCTCGGTGGATACCATGGTTGACGAAGTCCTTGGCATAAAGTTGTTCAGCGAGTTCAAAGCGTCCTTTGCTGAGGAGTTCGTCGAATGCACGTTTTGCGAGTGCTTTGTTTTGTTCCTGCAAAGAAGATGCAAAAATCAAGTTAGCAAGCAAGAATGAACAGGTGCTAATAATGCTGACTATTTTCATGAGCTTCGTTTTGTTTAGGTTTGTTGTTATTCCAAATTGATCACGACTTTCGCTCGTGCCGGAGAGAAGCGTTTTAATTTCATCGAGCTAAAAACACACGGGTAACCGCGACGACGCGGACGTAGTTGAACCAGATCCGAAGCGATTCGGTTCGCTACGAGTTGATGCTCCGATTCCTTTAAACAAAAGCCAAAGACTGACCACGAGTTCAAAAATAGCCATGGGCGAATCGAACCAATAATCGTTAACCACTTTATTGAAGTTTGGGAAAACCAGGAAAATAAAGGCGCAGATCACGCACCATGCCGATGAAATCACACCGAAAGCAGCCAGCGTTTTTGGAATGTATCCCGACTTGAGCCATAGGTACGCGCAGACAGTCGCAGCAAGTCCAAAAAATGGCAGACCGGTATAGTAATCGTCGAAATTCGCCGCGATCTGCAGCCTGGCCAGGGCTTGCAAGTGGTCCGGTTGGAATACTTGAAGGTAAGGTACGGTTCCAAGCAGTCGGAGCGAGCCGAGCAGGTTAAGTGTCGCAAGGAGCCATAACATTGCGAATACGAGACGGAACAACGCTCCTATCAATGCAAGGATCCGATCTACGGGTTTAAGAATCACATACAGCGCTGCGAGTAGGACAACGACGTTTGCGCTGTACAGCAAGAAACAAATGAGCGCCACTCGAGCCTGCGTTTCGTGTGCGATGATATTCCGAGCAGTTTCTGCAGCATCGCGCGGGACGATTAGAGGGCTAAGCAACACGTAATTCCCAAAAACGACAATCGCTACCGAGAGCAGGCCGGTAACTCCTGCGATTTTCGCGGCTGTCCGTTGCGAATTGTCGATCGTGTTCATGCCGTCCTCATCTGGACTGTGGCGAGCTCGAGCGGCGGCACCTTCGCGCCTTTAATCAAAAGCCAGAGCATGATCGCCAGCTCTCCAAACAGAACCGGCTGCGCCCATTTGAACGCGGCTTCGTAGTAATCTGGAAAGAATAACGCCGTAACGCTCAGAGCCACGTAGCCGAAACAGTTGATCATGAGCCAGCACCCGATGAACCGCGGCAGAAAACCGGAGCGAAAGACGAGAAGCCCAAAGGGAAAGAGCCACAACCCCCAAAAGATCTCGTTGATCAAGATCCCTTGATTGTGCAGGCGAATAAACAAATAAGCCAGTGCGTCGCGCTGAGGTTTGTCGAAGACCGTAAGGAAATCCGCACCGTGAAAGAGAGTCAGCGCGGCAATATTGTTGAGTGTATTGAGAAATCCGACCGTAGCCGAAACCAAAACGAACGCGATCATTAAACCAGCCAAGTCCTACTGACACCGCTCAGTAACTTGTAGAGAGCGATCCCGAGGCAGATGAAAATCACTGCCCCAATAAGATCAGCCAGAATCGCGAGACGAAACATCGTCTCGTGAGAAAGGATATTGTCGGCCGTGGCAGTCGCGTTACCGCCGACGATAAGTTTGTTCGGCACGTAAATCAGGCTGAATGGCCCGGTGACTACCATCGAGAGGTAAATAGCGCCGGCGATGCGTGCGACTTTCTTAAGTGGGTGCATGCAATTTCTCTTTTTTATTATCCGGCAGGGTTGCCTACGTTGTTATTCAACCGCTATGACGACTTTCCCGCGGGCGTGTCCTTGTTCGAGGTAACGAAGCGCCTCCGGGACATCACTGAACTTGTAAGTCCTATCGATAACAGGCGTCATCTTCCCCGATTGCATGAGATCGGCCAGGATCGTCATGTCCTTCTTATTAAATTGTGCGAGGTAGCTGATAAATTTTGGGCTAACGAAGCGCGAACATACATATGCGTCGAGTTCGCCCATCAAACGCGTCGCCATACCATCGTGCCACCCTGCTCCTCCGACCCCAGCCATGACGCAAATCCCATTTGGGTTCAAAATGCGTCGGCGTTCCGAGAACGAATGGTTTCCAATGAGGTCGAAGATCAGGTCGTAGCGTTGATCGGTTTTGGTGAAGTCCTCTTTCGTGTAATCAATCACGTGGTCTGCACCGATTGATCGGACAAGATCGAGATTGCGCGTGCTACAGACGGCGGTCACTTCCGCGCCAAATGATTTCGCAATTTGGACCGCGAAAGTTCCGACGCCTCCCGAAGCACCATTGATCAAGACTTTCTGCCCGGATTGAATCTTTCCTTTATCGCGAAGGCCTTGGAGCGCAGTAAGCGCAGCAACTGGAGCGGACGCTGCCTGTTCGAACGTCATGTTGCTGGGTTTTGGAACGACTCCGCGATCTGCCAGAACGCAAATATACTCCGCGATGGAGCCGGTTTTCCCGCCGAAAACTTCGTCGCCGGGCTTAAAGGTAGTGACGTTGTTACCAACCGCCTCAACCGTTCCAGCGTAGTCAACACCTAGACGGGTATCTTTTGGTTTGCGCAGTCCCATGAGCGGACGAATTAGCCACGGGCCGCGAATCGTGAGGTCGAGTGGATTCACTGAAGCCGCGCGAACTTTGACCAGGAGTTGATTGTCGTTTGGAACAGGCTTTTCAACGTCCTCGAGCTTGAGAACATCGGGTGGACCGTATTCGCAGTGAACAACAGCTTTAATGGGGATGTTCGGGGCGGCGCTACTGCGATAGCAATCATTCGTCGACATCCAGTAGGCGATGAATGTCACCAATACCAAAGCGACGAAGATAACGCCTGCACTCCACGTCACGATCCGCGTCCAACGCTTACGAGGGCGGCGCGCCGGTTTCGTTTCATCCTTCATAGCTCTTTCGTCCACGAGCATGTGATTGAATTAGAGCGGTCCGCGATAACGGCGCAGCCGTACTGCCGCGACAACGAATGCGGCTGCGAATATCAATCCAAGCCAGAGACCTGGTGTACTGAGGTATCTGCCCGGGGTAAGTTGTGGTGAGTCGATCGAGTGCGCGCTAAACGCAAAAGCCTCCGGGGCGAATCCCATCAAACGGTCTTTCAACATCGAGGCGAAATGCGAAGTGCCGAATGTGATCTTCTCGAAAAACGCGATCGCGAAAAACGGCAAGATTGCCCAAAGAAAAGTTGCTCGCCGCGCCCAGCCTGAAATCAACAGAGCCCAGCCATAGATCGGCGCGTGCCAAAGAGCAATCGCGGCTAATCCGTAAAGAAGAATGAACGAATTCCGAAACAGCGGAACATATGTCCACGTCGATGCAGGGCTCATGCCATGACTTATGAGTAGCACGCTGGTCCAAAGCATCATGACCAACTGCGTCGCCACTACGATCGCAAACGTTACTAGCGGCAGAATGACCAGCGGGATTGTGGCCTTCGAGAGCAATGTGGTGGAGTCCGATACCGGCAGCGATTTCCAAAACAGGATACTGCGATCCCGACGTTCGCCGTATAGCGCGTCGAGACAATAGAACACGCCAACAATGAAGGCAGTCAGTATCAACATGATAGCCGCCATGTCATACGGCGCTTCGATTGCAGCTCGCGCTCTAGCAGGATCGAGTAAAACGTCCCGGCGGCGTTCCGGCAGCCCAATCGTGCTGACGAGAAAACCGAACAACACAACAACGGCAACGAGTATCGGCGCGATGTAAATCGAACGGTTCTCCCAAAGTTCGCGCCACACCGACCAATAGAACGGCTGCGGTGAAGCGGGTCTGTAGCCGGGATCGCTGATCCCGGCAGATTCAGGCACAGTGTTTGATTCAGCATTCATTTCGTTATGCAACATGACGCGGCGATAGCTTTCCGGGGAGCGGTCGCCGCGGCGACCTGGCGACTCCGAAAGCCTTCGCGAGTCGCGAACTTTTTTCAAAGCTCAATTCCCCGCGCGCAACGACATTCACTCGAAGTTCGTCTCCGCAGAATGCGGAGACCAGCACGCTACAAGCGTGCGCTCCCCAGACACGCGCGATCATCGCAGTGCCCCTTTCTCTTCCTCGATGCGGCGGTTCGCTTTTTCTGGCTTGCCCGGATCATTCGTCATTACGGCGACGAACAGATCGGCAATGCTTGGGCGGCGTATCTCGCCGAACGTTTCGAGTTGGTTGCGGTCAACGCGATCGAACAACAGCACGCTGCGGCCGAAAACCGTCCGCTCGTGCAGCGGATTGAGTGCACGCGCCGCAGCGAGTTGTTCGCGATTCACCATTACTTCGAAGTAACGCGAGTCGAATTCTTCCATGCTGCACTCGAGCACGATCCGGCCACGGTCGATGAACATCAGGTCCGTCAAAACATCCTGGACCTCTTCCACCTGATGTGTTGTCACGATAATCGTGCGGCTCCGATCGAAGTAATCGTTTAGCAGCGTGTCGTAGAATTGTTTGCGATATAGAATGTCCAGGCCAAGCGTCGGCTCATCGAGCACGAGCAAGCGCGCGTCAATCGCCATCACGATGGCGAGATGCAACTGGGCCACCATTCCTTTCGATAGTTCCCTGACCTTGCTTGTGCGTTTGATCGTTGTTCTTGCCAGAAAATTTTCCGCCTTGGCACGATCGAATCGCGGGTGTACGCCGGCGACGTAATCGAGCAATTGTGAAACGCGAATCCAGCGCGGCAACACCGCCACATCGGCAATGAACGAGACGTCGCGCATGAGCTCGTCGCGGTTCGTCCAGGGATCGCGACCGAGCACTTTCAATTGTCCCTCATACGAGGTGAGCCCGAGAATCGCATTGAGCGCAGTTGTCTTGCCTGCGCCATTCGGACCGATCATTCCGAGGATGCGACCTTCTTCGACACGCAAATCGATGCCGTCCAGTGCTACAGTCGTGCCGAATGTTTTGCGAAGACCGCGTGCTTCTATTGTCGCCATGGCATTAACGTTTTCTCGATGACGAGCGGCGCGCTGCTGCGGCGTCCAGCTCTCTTTGTGTGAGACCGAGCCTCTCGATCTTTTCCGCGATCAGCGGCCATTCGTCGGCTAGAAATTTCTGGCGTTCGCCTTTCAGCAACTGATCACGCGCACCCGGTTTGACGAACATGCCGAGGCCACGCTTCATCTCGACCAGGTCCTCATCGACCAATTGCTGATAAGCTTTCAGCACCGTAAGCGGATTGACCCGGAATTCGGCTGCGACGTTGCGCACCGATGGCAGCGGATCGCCTTCATTGAGCACGCCATCGAGGATCATATGCACGCCACGATCGCGAAGTTGGCGATAGATTGGTTGAGTGTCATTCCATTCACGATTCATTCGGTGCTCCAAACAGCCCATTTTGGCCAGCGCGAGCGGATCGGCTTCGACTGAGCGCTGCGTCTCATAGTGATATAGTTAAGTATAACACTATTTCACATGCAAGCTCTTTTTTTGGGAAAAATTCTGAGGCAATTTCTTTGCGCTCGAGTGTGAAATCTCTTTTGGAATGGTAAGTCGGTGATCGCGAGGGTGCGATCACGCCACGCGAGGCGCGTGCAGTCTCTGGGCTACTTGGATTCCGCCTGAGGCGATGGCAGAGAAGCTTGGCCGAACACGTAACTCCAGCCGGTTGCGGTACGGACATAATGTGGCAACACTTTCACCTTCGTCGTTTTCCGAAACAATCGCGGGCAGGTTAGATGCCGCCTGTTTGTTCAGCCAACTTCACTAACGTGAACAATGCGTGATTCACCGGCACGGGAATGCCAAGCTCCACACCGCGACGGGAAATGTAGCCGTTGAGTGCATCGATCTCCGTCGGCTGGTGGCGATTCAAATCCTGCGCGGTTGAAGAAAACGCGTTCGCCATTTGTGTGGCGAGCTCCATTGCCGCTGCCATTCCGGATTGGCGATCATGGACGCCCGGCAAAACGACGCCAGCCGCGCGAGCCACGGCCAGTACTTCGTCCACAATTTGTTCGATCAGCTTTTTAGCATCCTCACTTTGCACGATTTGGCCGTAACGGACGTGTCCCAACGCGGAGATCGCGTTCAGTGCGCAATTACGAAGGAGCTTCAGCCAAAGTTCGCCTTCAATATTGTCGGACACTCGGCACGGAATACCGGCGCGAACGAAAAGATCTGCCAGGTGCGTTGTTAGTTCGGAAGGCGGTCCGATGATTAGATCACCACGCGCGAGATGTTTCACGCGACCCGATTCGGGCACCGATACCGCTACGTAAACGACGGCTGGCAAGGCCGCGACGTCCGCCGCAGCGCGAACTTGATCCGCATTGTCGACGCCGTTTTGCAAACAAACCACTGTCGCGTCCGGCCTAATGAATGGAGCCATTTGTGTCGCGGTTACTGCCGTATCGTTCGCTTTGACGCAGAAAAGGATGAGCGGGCAATCTTGAACAGCGCTCATCTCGACTGTCGCCGTGGCCCTGATTAGCTCCTGGCTGTGCAATTTATCGAGGACAAGGCCTTTCGCGTTAACTGCGTCAGCGAAGTGTTTTCGCCCGATGAAAACCGTCGGCGCACCCGCGCGAGCAAACATTCCGCCGAAATACCCACCTACCGCGCCCGCGCCTACGACTGCAATTCGCGGCCATTCTCGATTTTCGCTCATTAGCTATCTTTAGGCAGCACCACCTGCCTCAAGTCATAAGTCGAATACGCCGACGGTTTCGCTCCCTTGGCAATGATCGCATCTACGACACAAACAAACGCTTCGGTGTGCCAGTGTTTTCGCGTTTCCCACCATTGACGCACGCCATCATACGCCAGGAAGTCGCTCATCGTCCGTTCGATCTCATTCCATAGATCTGTAGTAAGAATGCCTTCTTGGCGCGAGTAATACATTCCCTCGAAGTTTTTGAAGAACCTGTTTTGAAACGCGCTGAAGCGGAGCTTCGACACGACATCGAGATCATGGAACGACTGAACGCCGCGCAAATAAAGCACGGTAAATTCCGGGTTTTCGTGCAACGCCTTGGTCAGCTCACCCCACTGCACAGTGAGAGCATTCACCGCCGACTGACGGCGTTCCCTGTTCTGCTCACGTAGTTGGATCGCGAAGTAAATGACCGAAGGAACTCCGATAAAGACCGTAGCGAGTTGCCCGATGGCTGTGAGCATTGCCCAGTTCATTTCAATTCTGTTTCGCTTTTCGGGTAACGTGACGGTCTTCAGGTCCGGCAAAGTAACGAAGGCGACTGACTATTTTTTCTCTGGAGGTGCCGACGCCGAAGCTGCGAGATCGGAATTCCACATGTCCGCGGCACATTTCCAATTTCCATCAGTTTGTTTTTCCCAGACCTCAAGGTATTTCCCGCGATCGTTAATCGGCTTACCGCTCGCGTCGTTCATCGTCAATTCGTACGTGCCGCTCACCCACCCCATCTCGCCTGATTTGGCGACCTGCACTCTGGTCGATTGCCAACTGATGACGAGGCCAGGGCTGGCGAACATGTCTCTCCAGACGTTTCGACCTGCCTCCTTCGTTGCCGCGCTCGTCGCGTTTGGCGGGAGCACAATCGCGTCATCCGAGTAATAGGCGATCGTCTGCTCGACATCTTTAGCTGCTGCAGCTTTCGCCCGTTGGGCACCGAGATCCCGAAGAAGCTGCTCGACGGATCGCGTGCCGCTCGGTTTTTCCGAGGGCGAACCCATAGGTGATGATTGCGAGATCGAAACCGGCTCGCTCTGTGAAAGGTTCCGCGCTGGCGCGGGGAAAAGCAGGTGGTAAGCAGAAAGACAAAACGCAGTGCCTGCCACGCCAATGATAAATTTCGCAAACTTTCGGCGGCTCCAATATGGAATGACCTCGTCAGGAGTAAGATCCTGCGTCCGTTTGAGGCCCTCCGGTGTCATTTCAAACTCCCAGGAAATGAACAGAGCCACCGCGAACCCAAGCGCGAGCAATACCACAAATGCGGTGATAAGCGACTCCGGTGCATCGACCAGTGGCAAAACAACCGATGCAATTTCAATCAGCAGCCACGCCACCACGGCATAGGTCAGAGCAACCCTGAAAACGTTGCGTCGTCTTAGCTCCGAGAAGAATGAAGGTTTGTCTCTCATGACGTTGTGGGTAAACCGACTTTGATGACCAAGTTCTTGTATCGGACATCGTCGCGCAAGCCGCGCAACACCGGATCAACTAAAAGACTCGGCATGCCGCCGTCGTGATTATCAAACGCGATTTGCAACCACTCGAACGCTTTGTCTTTCTCGCCTCGGACGGCGTAAACCTGCGCGATTTGATAGGCCAGGCTATCTCGGCTATTGGCGATGAGGTCGGCCAAAGCAGCGTCGGCTGCCTTGTGGTCGCCACGTATATATTGTGCGAGCGCTAGTTCGAAAGAACGAATCCTGTCGTCCGGCTCCAGTTGCGCTTCGCGTAGAGCCGTCTCGCCATCGCCGCGCTCGACAGCGACGAGCACCTGCCATCGATGACTGGAAGACGCGGTCGGCTGCAACTCTGCAAATTTGCGTCCAGCCGCGTCTGCCTCATCAAGTTTGCCTGCGTAGAAAAGGACTCGGCTAAGGGTGAATTGCATTCCACCAGATAAAGGATCGAGCCCCACCGCCTGCCGCGCCTGACGTTCAGCCTCTTTCATTCGGCCTGTGTAAACGATTACTCGCGCGAGCAAATCGTTCGCGGTCGGATTTGTCGGAGAAAGCTCTTTCGCGCGCTGCAGTTCGCTCAAGCCTTCAGCAAATTTCCACTCGGCAAAAGCTCGGACCCAGCCGAGGGCTGCGCGCGCTTCCGCCAGCGAAGGGGCGATCGCGACCGCTTTCTCAGCATCGCTCCGCGCCTTTGGAAACGCGGTCAAGCGCTGGCCGGTAAGATCACCAACAACAGTCCAAACTTCGGAGCGTTCCGCGTAAGCCAGAGCGTAATCAGGATCGAACTGGATCGCCTGATCAAAGTAGTCAATAGCTTTGCGGTAGTCTTCGGCGTTACGTCGCACGGAGTAGAAATGCCCCTGGAGGTAAGCATTGTGAGCTTCCACGCTGTTCGTGGCCATTTGCGCCGACTTTTCCTTTGAGCCGAGCAAAGTGACCCTGAGTGACTCAGCGACCGCCTTAGCGATTTCCTGCTGAACCGCGAAAATATCTTTAAGTTCGAGGTCGAACGTACGCGTCCAGAGCTGAATTCCGTCCGTAGCGTTCACGAGTGCAGCTACGATACGCACTCGATCGCCTTGCTTGCGCACGGTGCCATCTAAAAGGGTGCTCACACCCAGCTTCTCGCCAATTTTTTTCGGTTCTTCTTTCCTGTCTTTGAAGCGGAACGAAGAGCTGCGACCAATCACCTTGAGCCCACTAATTTGAGCGAGAGCTGCGATCAATTCTTCCGATAATCCATCCGAAAAATATTCGTCCTTTGGATCGCCACTTTCGTTAACTAAGGGCAGTACCGCGATAGATTTCTCTGGAATGGCTGTAGCCGCTTCGCTTTGAAAGCCCGGCCTCGCCTCCGGCTGTGTTACGGGTCGAGGCGTTGCGTGTCCAGCAGTGAAACGCCCGACAAGAAATAAGCCGACAGAGAGCGCTACACCAATCAGGACAACATAAATCCAGGCGCTGCCGCGCGAGCGCTGTCCAGCAGCATCGGCGGCTTCTGTGCGTTTGATCCCTTCGGGCGTCACTTCAAATGCCCACGCGATAATCAGCGCGATCGGAAAGCCGATGACGAGAAGAAGAACTACCAGGCGCACAACCCAATTGGGGATGTCGAAAAATGGGAAAATCTGGCTGGCGATTTGCATCAGCAGCCATGCGACGACGCCGTACGCGACCGCAACCTTGTAAACATTGCGCCGCTTTAGTTCGGCAAAAAAGTTGCGCTCGCTCATTGTTTCACAGGGAGTGACGGTACTTGAACGTTGAGCTTCTGACACAGCGCGGTGAAGCGCGGGTCGTTGTAGTAGGGCCGGAAGAATGGCTCGACGGCTAGTTGTGCGAGACCGGAATCTCGGGTCGCATAAGCTGTGTCGAGCCATTTGAACATTTGATCGGTCTCTTTGCGTGCGGCATGCAGGATAGCCACCTGGTATGCGCCGCCTATCGCAAACTTTTCGGCGAACCACTTTAGCGAAGCGTCAGCGACCCCCCTGTCCGGCTGGAACTGCTTGGCCAAGGCCAGCGCGTAGTCGCGCCAAAAACCATCGGGCTCTTGTTGCGCCTGTTCTAAAGCGCCACTCGGGTTGTTTCGAACAGCATCGAGAGCCGCCAGGAAAGCATGAGCTCGGGCTACACCCGGCTGAATCTGGAGAGCCTTTTGGAACGCCTGTTCGGCCTCCTCGGGTCGATTAGTCGCGACGCCTAGTCGGCCGAGATTAAACCAATTCGCGATCGAGAGAGGATCCACTGAAAGTGCGTCGCGAAGTGGCCCTTCCGCCTCAGCAAAACGCCCCTGCGCCATCAGCGAATAACTCAAGCTGTTTTTCGCGCCAGCATCACCCGGTGAGATTTCGAGACCCCGTCGGAACTCCTTTTCCGCTTTTGCGAAATCAAGGTCAGGATTGATCGCAAGCCAGCCAGCCGCTTTGTGGGGTTCGACTTGGTCGGGCGCAAGCTTGATCGCTTTATCCGCTGCGGCCTTCGCCTCCGCATAGGCTTGTTCATTCTCATTCGCGGCGAAGCTGGCAGCGTATTGACGCCAGGCCAATGATAACTTGGCGTAAGCCAGTGCGTAATTGGGATCCAAACGCACAGCTTCTTGCAGAGAATGGATTGCGCGCTGCACGCTCTCCGCGGTCAATTGTTGGAAATAAAAATCCGCCTGCAGAACCGCGTTATGGGCGGCGAGGTTTTGATTGGACGGAGCAGCGTCGGACTGTTGTCGTTCGCCTAACAATTTTACCTTCATCTGCTCCGCAACCGATTTGGCAATTTCAGCCTGGACTGCGAACACATCTTTCAGTTCGCGATCATACGTGTCCGACCAGAGTGAGCGGCCATCGGCTGCACTAATGAGCTCGGCAACGATCCGAACACGATCCCCCTGCTTTCGCACGCTGCCTTCGATAAGGTTGGCGACACCGAGCTTCTGACCGATTGCAGCGGAATCGCTGGACTTTCCCTTGAAGAAGAAAGAAGAGCTGCGGCCGATCACCTTGAGCTCAGGGATCTTCGCCAGAACCGCAATCAATTCCTCGGAGAGGCCGTCGGAAAAATATTCGTTGCTGGGATCGCCACTGGTGTTGACCAGCGGCAACACGGCGATCGATTTCTGCGGGTTCGACGCTGTAGCGGACTCGCTCAATCGAGGCGGTGCAGTTCCAGCTGTGTAGCGGCCGAGAAAAAACAAGCCTAACGAAAGCGCCGCAGCGATAAGCACAACGGCGATCCAAACACCGCCGCGCGAATGTTGGTGTGCTGCATCCGCGGCTTCGGTCCGCTTGATTCCCTCAGGCGTAAGCTCGAATGCCCATGCAATGATCAGCGCGACCGGAAAACCGGATGCGGTTAGAAGAATAACAAGCCGAATCATCCAATTCGGAATTTCCAGGAACGGAAACACCTGTGTCGCGACCTGAATCAAAAGCCAGCCGACGACGGCATACGCGACCGCCACCTTGTACACGTTTCGCCGCTTCAGCTCGCCGAAGAATATCTTCGGATTCATCGGCGCTCGCTTGAACTCACGAGATTACTTTACAAACCCGGACAAGATTCTGGAAACAAGTGTTTCGAAACGAGGATCACCACGCAGGGGATCGAGAAACGGTTCGACCTTGATGAGGTTGGTATAGAAACCGTCGTGATCGCGAGCCGCTTGTTCCAACCAATCCAGCGCATGATCCTTTTCGCCAAGCGCCAGGTAAATCACGGCAAAAGCGTATGCTGGCACGTAGCGCGCCTTGGCCTCTTCGGTGAGCTGGCCCAGTATTTGCCGCGCTTGATTTTGCTTCCCAATGCTCGCCTCGGCGTGAGCCAGCATCGCGAGCATCATCGGATCGTCACTTAGCTCGAATGCTTTGTGATATTCGGCAATCGCTTCACCGGTCGCGCCTTTCAATTCCAGTGCCCATCCAAGACACCGGTGGCCCCCATAAAATTGCGGATTCATTTCCACCGTGTCGCGCAATTGAGCAATCGCTTCGTCGTATCGTCGCGCCAGCGTGTAAACGGTCCCGAGATCAGCATTGATGATCGGCGAGATTGGGTCGAGCTCGAGGGCTCGTTTTTCCTCGGCGATAGCTCTCTCGAACTCTCCCATCGCCGAAAGCGGGCCCAAGCCATACCATAGGTGGGCCATCGCGTAATTCGGATTTAAGGAAATCGCGCGTTCGAATTCTTTTACCGATTGGGCGTTCTCGAAATCATAAAAGAACACGTAGGCCAGGGAGGTGTGCGCTTCGGCGAGCGTATCGTCGAGCTCGACTGCTTTTTGCGCGCCAGCTCGCGCGCGAGGAAGATAGTCTTGAGGAGTTCCTGCGGCGTAGATGGGAATTAAAACGCAACTATCGGCGATGCCTGCGTAGGCGAGGGCGTAGTGGGGATCCTTCTCAGCTGCTTGCTCGAAATAGGCGAGCGCTTTTTTAAGATTTTCGCCGGTGCGCCTGTTCCAAAGATAGCGACCCCTTAAATAAAGTTGATACGCTTCCGTGTTCTCTGTCGGTTGCGCCGCGATTGCGTTTTGCTCGGAGCCAGTCAGCTTCGCTTGTAGTGTGTCGGCGATTGTCTTCGCGATGTCGCTTTCGACGGCAAAGATGTCAGTCAGCTTTCGGTCGTACGCTTCCGCCCAGAGATGCGTGTCACTTGCCGCTTTGATTAACTGCACGTTTACGTGCACCCGGTCAGCGGTGCGTTGGACGCTGCCTTCCAGGACGTTTGCAACGCCGAGCTGCGTCGCGATCTCGCGCAGATTCTCCGGCGACCTCTTATAGCGCACTGTCGACGTCCGCGAGACCACTTTTAGATCGGCAATCTTGGCTAGACGCATCAGGATCTCTTCCTGGATTCCATCAGTAAAGTATGCGTTTTCGGGGTTGCCGCTTAGGTTTTCGAACGGCAAGACTGCGATCGAGCGCACGGTATCGGTCATCGTGCCGGACGACGGTACCGGAGGTGCCTTTGCGATCTTATGTTTCTCGGGCCAGCGAACGCTGGGTCCTCGCGCAAGGAACGCGGCTGTGAGCGCAATTACACCAAGAACGGCGACCGCCAACGTCCCGCCAGTTTTGCCAGGCAACCGCCGTCGACCCTTCACCGTAGCCGCTTCCGTTCGATTCTCTGCCAATGTTGGCCCGGTTCCTTGCTCTCCGTTCACGTTGGCACTGCCATTGCCGGTTCGATCGCTAACTTCGGCAACGAAGCGATAGCCGCGACCCGGAACCGTCACGATATAGCTGTGGGAGCCCGGTGTTTCGCCAAAAATGCGCCGCAGCGTCGAGATGTTCTGGCTCAGATTGTTCTCCTCGACGATCGAATCGGGCCAGACCGCCTCCATCAGCCGCTCCTTGTCGAGGACGGTATCGTGATGCTCCACCATGTAGAGGAGCGTTTCGAACACTCTCGGGGTGAGGGGCACTGTCGTCCCATCCAGCCGCCGCAAGACCCGTTTTGCCGTGTCTAGCCGGAAATCGCCAAATTCGTAGAGGCGAGCGGAGGTAGCTTGCATCGCGTTTTCAGAACAATTCAGGAAAATTCAGCCGCAACTTAAAGACTTTCATAAGGGGCAGAGCAAAGTTCACCACGTGCGAGTCGGCTCAAGCCTCCCGCGCCAACAAAACAGAGTAAACCACATGTAAGGACAAAAAAATGAAAAAGAATCCTATTAAACCGGTGATTTTCCTCCCGCCAAGCCCAGTCAATCGGGCGGAACGGAAAGGTTATTTCATGAAAACGAAAACTCCATTCATAATAAATCCGATGAGCCGGTGGCCTTTGCGATACTGTTTATTTCTCATTCCGCTCGTGCTCGCTGCTTTCGTGCTTTCGCCGATGGCGCAAGCACAGCTATCGCCACCACCGGACGGAGGCTACGCCGGCGACAACACCGCTGAGGGCACTGATGCCCTCTTCAGCCTCACAACGGGCACCGAAAACACGGCTATAGGTTTTGATGCGCTCTACAGCAACACAACCGGCGACTCTAACACGGCCACCGGTTCTATAGCGCTTAGCAGTAATACAACGGGCGTTAGAAACACGGCCAACGGTTTTGTGGCGCTCAATAGCAACACAACCGGCGAACGCAACACGGCTACCGGTCGTGCAGCGCTTACTTCCAACACAATCGGCAACAACAACACCGCCGATGGTCATGACGCCCTCTTTTCCAACGACTCCGGCATCCGGAACACAGCTAGCGGTAGTTTCGCGCTCTTTTTCAACACGACCGGCAACGACAACGCGGCACTTGGTTATTTTTCGCTTTATAATAACACAACCGGCAACAGCAACACATCCGATGGTTATGCCGCGCTCATGAATAACACGACCGGTGTCGGCAACATCGCATTGGGCAATTTCGCCGGTAGCAATCTCACCACGGGCGACAACAACATCGATGTCGGGAACCTTGGTGCTGCGGCCGAGGCTAACACCATCCGCATCGGCACGGAGGGGACCCAGACAAACTCATATCTCGCAGGCATTTATCAGACAAACATTGCAAAAGGCTTAGTGGTGAAAGTAGATTCCGACGGTCATCTGGGTACGGTAGGCTCCTCGGAGCGTTTCAAGGACGCGATCAAGCCGATGGATAAGGCGAGCGAGGCAATCCTCGCGCTCAAACCGGTGACCTTCCATTACAAAAAAGAACTTGATCCCGATGGCACTCCACAGTTTGGACTTGTCGCTGAAGAGGTGGAAAAAGTGAATCCTGACCTGGTCGTGCGCGACAAAGAGGGAAAACCTTACACCGTGCGTTACGAAGCTGTGAACGCGATGTTGCTCAACGAGTTCCTGAAAGAACACCGGACAATAGAGGAACAGAAAACGACCATCGCGCAGTTAAAGCAGGACTTTCAGTCGAGACTCGCGGAGCAACAAAAGCAAATTCAAGCGCTTACCGCCGGCTTGCAAAAGGTGAGTACCCATCTCGAACTGAGCAAGCCTGCAGCGCAAACGGTCGTGGATAATCACTAGGACTGCGGAAAGAGACAAACCACATTTTGCAATCAGCCGTCACGCTCCGCCGCGTGGCGGCTCTTTGTTTTGCTACCGCGGCGGAGGCAACGAACTGCGGGCCGTGATGAACATCTGATGAGTCGAAGCAGCTAACGAATTGAGGGTTCATTTCGATCTCGAATTTGCGTGCGGATGTAAATCATCTCTATCGCCTTGGCTCAGATCTTTTGCGGACGAATAACTTTGACCAAGCTTCTTATGGCGCCGGCGGCGTGGGCGCAGGCGCTGCCGGCTCTTTCGGCGCGGCGTGAGACGCCGCACGATTCATAATCGCGCGCGCGGCGACATATGCGACGGCGACCTTCTAACGTTGCGCCGCTTCAGCTCGTCGAAGAATATCTTCGGATTCATCGCTCGAGTTTACTTGCTCTGATCTTTCGGCGCGAGTGAGTTAACGATCTTCTCGAAACGCGGATCGCTGCGGAGCGGATTCCACATGGGATGCAGTTTGAGTCGGGCGTAGTTAGTGTAACCCGGCATTGCCACCAGCTTTTGCAACAGTTCGATGGCGCGATCAGGTTCATTGGTCCATGTGTAGACCTGCGCTAATCCCTCAAGGACTAACGCGCCATCGTAAATGTCTTTCGAAACTGGCATCAAATCGACGGCGTGTTTCGCTTCTTGAATCGCCAATTCTTTGCGGCCGAGACCGGCGTCTACCTGAGCGAGAACGGCAAGCGTTCGCGCGTCTTCCGGTTTAACCGCCAATCTCTGTTCCAGGATTGTGCGCGCGGCGGAGAACGCAGCGGCTGCACGCGCGGAATCGCCTTTTGCTCTCGCAATCATCGCCTCAAACCACGCCTCGGGGTAGTAGAAGCTGTAATCGATGTCTTGAAAATCTTCGCGTGGTGAAGCGGCAAGGACTCGTTCGGCTTCGGCAAAGTCACGGTCGATTAGAGCGTTTGTGCGCCGCCTATATCCATGTCCGGATTATTGGCCAGCACCTCGCGCAACTCCCTTGAATTTCCCGTTCCATTGAAAATGGCGGAGTCCTTTCGAAAAAACACAATTGGCGTGCGCTCGCCCGTAGCAAGTACGCGGTCGTAAACTCGCGCTGCGAGCAGATGCCTGCGTTGCAGGTTGTACGTATCTGCGAGCAGATTGTAAGCATTCGGATTTCGAGGATCGAGCCTGACAGCGGTAAAGAAGTCTCGCTCCGCTTGAGCCCAATTGTTGCGACGCCGGTTGATGTAACCTGAAAGAATGAAGAACGCCGTGTCATTCGGCAGACCGGGACGCGCTATCGCGAGTTCCTTTAGAGCGCCATCGTAATCCCGACGGCACCGAAACAGAAAATCAGCCATCGCGAAGTGTGCTTCGGCTGAGTCAGGACGAAGTCGCAGCGCTGCCTTTGCTGCTGCTTCGGCAAGACGAATCCGATCAGGTGTTGGATCGAGATCGAAAAAGTAGAGTAGGCTGTTTGCGCGCGCGATATAGCAATACGCGGAGACAAAATCGGGATCGCGTTTTCTCGCCTGATCCAGCGATTCCAAAGCGGACAGTAGCGCAGCCCGGACGTCATCGGCGATGAGATAGCTGTCGACGATTTGTTTCGCACGAAGGTACAGCTCGAAGGCGACCGAATCTTGCGCGGGCCGCTCCTCGATCCACGCCTTCTGTTCAGCCGAGAGTTTTGCCTGGAGCTGCGCAACGATGGACTCCGCCAGCTCGCTTTGGATCGCAAACAGATCCGCAGCGGTGAAGTCGTATGTCTCGGCCCAGACTTGCGAATCGGTCCGGGCATCAATTAACTGCGCGGCGATGCGCAGCCGATCACCTGCACGTTGAACGGAACCCTCAAGAATGTGAGTAACGCCAAGTTGTTTACCAATCTCGCGTAGATTGCGTGGCTCGCCGCTTTTGTACTGGCGTACGGTCGTGTGGCTGATGACCCTCAGATCAGATACCCTACCCAGATTCGTTAGGATCTGATCCTGCACACCGTCAGCGAAGTAGGTGTTTTGTTTATCGTCGCTTAAATTTTCAAACAGCAGAACGGCGATCGATTTAACCGAAGTGTCGACCGCTGCGTGTTGCGCAGGGGCAGCCGAGTAGCGACCGAGAAAAAATAATCCAATCGATAAGAGACCACCGATAACGACCACGTAAATCCAGATGTATTTCTTCCTTCGCGTCGCCTCGGGCATCGCATCGGCCGTTTCGGTGCGCTTGATTCCCTCCGGCGTCAGCTCGAACGCCCAGGCCAAACCGAGCGCAATCCGCAGCCCCATTACGATGATCACGACAAGCAGCTGAATGACCCAGTTCGGAATACTGAAAACAGGCAGGACCTGCGCGAGTCCCTGAGCGAGAGCCCATCCGCCGACTATGTACGCGACCGCAACCTTGTAAACATTGCGCCGCTTCAGCTCGGCGAAGAAGTTGTCGATCCTCATTGTTGCATCTTGGGGCTTCGCTTCAAACGCTAAGGAATACGTTACATGCTCGAAGTTTGCATCCTAACTGTTGGTCACTCGCGCTCCGCGCTCAAGCCAACTGCTCTAGCTGCGTTACCGCCTACCTGCGCGGCTCTCGCTCGGGCGTGTTCACTGCTCTGCGCCAAAGACTTTCTGCACCAGAGCCTGGAAACGCGGCTCGTTGCGCACGCTGTCGTAAATCGGATCAACCTTTAGGTACCAACAGGCGCTCTCCTGGTCCTCGTACGATTTTTCCAGCCAATCCAAAGCTTTCTCCTTTTCGCCAACTCCGAGATGGATGTCAGCGAACGCTGTCGAATTGACGTATTGCCGTTTTGCCATCTGTTCGAGTTCGCGCAAGATCTGCTCGGCTTTCGGTCGTTCTCCAGAAATGGCATAAGCGTAACCGAGGAGTCCCTGGTACCACGCACCGGTCACCATTATTTTACTTCGTTGGAATTCTGCGATTGCGCCCGCTGTGTCGCCTTTCCATAGGAGGCAGCAGCCTAACAAATGAAGGCCGAGTGTCGAATCGGGATCCAGTTCCAGCGTCTTTTTGATTTGGAGAATTGCATCGTCATATCGACGTGCGTGATACAGAAAGTAAGCTAGAGCAGCTTGAAAAAACGAATTCAGCGGATCAAGTTCGATCGCTTTTTTGTCTTTCGCAATCGCCTCGTCCAATCGACCAAGTCCGCCCAGAAACCACGCATATATTTCATATGCCCAGGCCAGATTAGGATTTAGCTCGATCGCCCGATCGAATTCAACTTGCGCGTTCCGCCAATCAAAAGCGCCGGCGAGTGCGCAGGCGAGGGAAAGATGCGCTTCCGCCAGCTGCGGTTCGAGCTCAAGCGCCCGTTGAGCGAATTCCTTTTCTTTAACCACTGCTTCTTTGCTCGGCATCACTACTCCTCCCATGTAGGCGTAGGTGTCGGCGAGGCCGCAATAGGCCAGGGCATAGTTGGGATCGAGCTTCAGCGCTTCCTCGTAATAGCGGATCGAGCTGGTCCAGCCGGCTTCGCCGTATTTGCCAAATTCATAGCGTCCCAGCAAATAGAGGCGATGAGCCTCCGGGTTCTCGGTCGGCTTTTTCGTCAAAGCGCGCACCGCCTCGACGCCTAACTTGATTTGCAGAGCTTCGACTACGCGCTGGGCCACGTTGCTCTGAAAGGTAAAAATATCCCTTACGTCGCCGTCGTAATCTTCCGACCACAGATGATAACCGTCGCTCACATTAACGAGTTGGGCCGTAACCCGCAGTTTATCGCTAGCTTTGCGGACGCTGCCTTCCAGCACCGTAGCAACGTGCAACTGATCACCAACTTTCCGGAAAATATCCGCTTCGGTTTTGCCCTTGAAAGCGAAGCAAGATGTCCGCCCGGGCACGCGCAGGCCTGGTACCCTGGCCAGCGCGTTAATTAGTTCCTCGGTCATACCGTCGCTCAAGTATTCATCGTTTTTGTCAGCGCTCAGGTTCACGAACGGCAGCACCGCGATGGATTTGGCCGGAGCAACGTCCAGTGCTGTGTGTCCCTTCGCTTTTGCCTGTCGAAATTTCTCCGGCAGTTCCGGATTGCCAGCTTCGTCACCATAAAGATTCAGGAGTGAGATGCGCAATCCGTGTTTTACTTCGCACTCGCCGAGTTCGTGTAGAAGCGAACGCCATTGCGGGTAGTGCTCCAGGTCATCGGAGACGCGTTTGGAAATTAGAATGTGCCCCGCATCGCCGCAATCCATCACCCGCTGCGCGATGTTAATGCCGGCACCGGCAATGTTAGCTTGCTCGTTCAAGTCAGTGACTTCATTGACCGGGCCGCTGTGAACACCCATCCGCATGTGAAGTTCGGGATGACTCTTCAGCGCTTTACTAATTTCCATTGCGCACAACACCGGCGCTTCGGGGCTAGTGCGGAACACAAGGGCGCCACCATCGCCCGTGGGCAGCCGCAACAACTTGCCCTCGGCTTCTGCTTGCTTGAACTGCTCGGTCCCGCGAACAATCGCCTTCAGCGTCTCGAGCTGCTCACTCTGCTGGTTGATGAGCAACTTGGAGTAACCCACGATGTCGATAAATAGAACGTGTCCGATTTCGAACTTCAGGTCCGAGGAAGACTCCGCTAGCTGGGGATTTCCTTCCATCTTAAGGTTGGCAGCTGTGGTGCTATTCCAATCCAACCTTTTTCAAAATAGCCTGGAAGCGCGGCTCGTCGCGAATGCCATCGTAAACCTGGTCAACTTTGAGCCACCAACAGGCGCCATCCTGATCCTCGTAACATTTCTCCAGCCCATCCAATGTTTTTTCCTTGTCGCCAAATCCGAGATAAATAGGCACGCGTGCATTGGGTGTGACGTACCTTCGTTTTGCCAGTTCATCCAGATCGTGAAGTATCTGCTCGGCTTTAGCACGATCGCCGGAGACGGCATAGGTGTACCCGAGCCAGCCTGCATACCATGGTAGGTCATCCAGCTGGATGGCTTTCTGAATCTCCACCCGGGCGCCAACCAGGTTCCCCGTTTTAAATAAACAGCAGCCGAGGGCGAAATAGGAAAAGGCGTCATTTGGAAACAATTCCACGTTGCTACGAAGTTGCACGATCGCTTCATCGTATCTGCGCGCCCAATAAAGGTACCAGCCCACGCTATCGTTGAAAGCGGGGTTCAATGGATCTAGCTCTAAAGCCTTCTTCTCATTCGCAATGGCCTCATCGAACCGCCCAAACACACCTAAAATCCAAGCGGATGTGTCGTAAGCCCAGGCGAGGTTTGGATTTAGTTCGAGCGCGCGGTTTACCTCGGTCCTGGCGTCAGCCCAATTAAAGGTGCCGGCGAGCACGTTGCTGAGCGCGAGGTGAGCCTCGGCAAGTTCCGGTGCGAGTTCCAACGCCTTTTGCGCCAATATTCTCTGTTTGGCCCATGCTTCTCTGCCGGGCATGGTGTTTCCACCTTTTCCGCCGTAATTATCAGCCAGTCCGCAGTACGCTAAAGCATAGTTTGGATCGAGTTTGAGAGCCTGCTCGAAACAGCGGTCCGCCTCAGCTACGTCGGCCTGGGTGAATTTGGCTGCGTGATAGCGCCCTAACAAATAGAGCCGGTGAGCTTCCGGACTCTCTGTCGGCTTCTTTGATAATGCGCGCGCCGCTTCGGTGCCAAGCTGCACTTGCAAAGCTTGCACGACTTGCTCGGCAACGTTGCTCTGAAAATTGAGAATGTCCCTTAGGTCACCGTCGTAATCCTTCGACCAGAGATGATAACCATCGGTCACGTTGATAAGCTGTGCGGTGACACGCAGTTTCTCGCCGGCTTTGCGCACGCTTCCTTCCAAGACTGTGCCCACGTGCAGCTGATCGCCGACTTTCCGAAAAATGTCCTCTTCGTTTTTTCCCTTAAAGGCAAAACAGGATGTCCGTCCCGGAACGCGCAATCCGGGCACTTTGGCCAGCACGTTGATCAACTCCTCGGTCATTCCATCGCTCAGGTACTCATCGTTTTTGTCCGCGCTCATATTTACGAACGGCAGTACCGCGATGCTTTTGCTGGGAACAGTCGCGTCGGGCGCTGCCGATTTTTTCGCGACAACGATAAAAGCGGCGAGAATTCCAGCGAGAAACAACAACGCTGCTAGGATCGCGAGCCAGCGTACTCGGGCGCGACGTTGTCGCGAAACTCTGAACTTGTTAGGCAATTGCGGGTTGCCAATTTCGTCGCGGCAGAGATTAACGACACCGATACGGACATCGTGCTTCACTTCGCATTCGCCGAGCTCATGCAGATCAGAGCGCCAGCGCGGGTAGTGTTCCAAATCTTCGGCGACATGCCGGGAGAGAAGAATGTGCCCGGCATCGCCGCAATCCATTACGCGCTGCGCGATGTTGATGCCCGCACCGGCGATGTTCGCTTGTTCGTTCAAGTCAGTGACTTCATTGACCGGCCCGCTGTGAATGCCCATGCGAACGTGAAGTTCGGGATGATTTTTCAGTGCCTTGCTAATCTCCAATGCGCACAAGACAGGCGCTTCGGGACTCGTGCGAAAAACGAGCGCGCCGCCATCGCCGGTAGGCAAACGCACTAACTTCCCTTCTGCTTCTGCGATACGGAACTGTTCCGTTCCGCGCACGATCTTTTTGAGCGTTTCGAGCCGCTCACTTTGCTCGGTGATGAGTAACTTCGAGTAACCGACAATGTCGATGAACAGGACATGCCCGATTTCGAATTTCACTTCTGATGACTGAGACGGCGTGGGATTCACGGCAGCTTGGCGTACTCCGCTTTCGCTTGTGTTAGAAGGGGAACATCCACATCGGCATTTTTCCAAAGCGCGAAGAAATCCTGATACGCAGTCTTAGCTTTCACCGTATCGCCGGACAGCGCATAGGCGCGGCCAAGACCGAGATGCGCCAGCGCGCCGATCGGCTCATTTCCCACAATGCTGGCATGATCGAGGATCTTTTGGAATTCGTCTGCGGCGCCTGTGCCGTTCTTCGCCGCGAGATAAGCCTGGCCGCTGAAATAGATAGGATAGAGTGCAAAGGTGAAGTCCTCGTTTGTGTGTCCGAGTTCGTAAGGCGCAGCGGGGGACAGAGCCTCGATGGCCGCCTGGGCGTTTCCGCTGTTGAGGGCGAGAGCCGACCGAGCCATCGGCAGATATCGAGTTTGAACAGCAGTGTTTTGCGGGAATCGCTTTGTTAGGTCATCGATCGCGCGATTGGCGTTGGCGACGTCGCCCGCGAGCGCGAAGGCGATAGCGGAAAATCCTTCACCATGTTTGCCCTTTATCGTCGCCAGAGCGGATTGTGCATCTTCTTTGGCGAGGTCCATCAGTCCGACTAATCCTTCGCGGACGGAATTATGCCCCTCGTATTCTGCCGCAGTTTCCTTTTCTTGCGCCCGTCGTGCTGAGTCGGCCGCGTGGCGCGTGAGTTCGCGAGCTTTGCCCAACTGGCCGTGATTCGTTGCGGTCTCAGACTCGATGAAAAACATTTGATCCTCCACTCCCGGAATCCCCTGTGTCTCGGTGGCTTGTTTCGCCATTCCCACGGGATCATTCTGGAGAAAATCGACAACGTAAAGAACCAGAGGGTACCAGGGAGAACTAAGCTTCTTTGCCCGCGATTGCTCTGCCGCGGCTTTCGCTTGATCGTACCGGCCCAAGTACTGGTCGCAATACATCAAACTGACATAATTGTTTGAACTGTCGGGATTGATCTCAAATGCTCGCTTCGCCGCCGCGTCTGCCCTGGCGTAATCTCCGCATATGAGATGGATGTACCAAAGCATGATCTGGGCAGCCTCATCGCGCGGATAAGTTTGTGTTATTAATTCGTAGGAGCGGCGGGCCGCCTCCAGGTTGCCGGTAACGACGATCTCGTAGAATGCTGCGATGTTCAGTTTTTCGTGGTCGCTCGTTCGCTGGCGCAGGTCATAGGCCTTGCGCGCGTTTTCAGCGGCCAGCGTGAGTTCGCCTTGAGGTTGATAGCACCCGGCTAACGTCATGTAGGCCATGGCGAAATTGGGATCGAGGGCGACCGCGCGCTGAAAAAACGGGATCGCGGCCAGATAATCGTTATCGACATCGGTCGCTTTACTGCCCATGGCGTACGCCTGTAACGCCTCAAGTGATGAAGTCGTGGTGTCCTCCGGCAGCGCGGCGTATTTTTGAACTGACGCTAATGATTCGCCCAATCCTTTCCGCATTTTGGTGGCAGCCCGCCCAAGAGCATTGAGCACCTGCTCTTTTCCGCTCGCGGTTTCCTGTTCTTGGGCGAGTAAATTTCCGTCGCGACAATTCACTGCCTTGAGCGACACGACGTACTCCGTGCCGAGGGCTGAAATGGAGCCGTCGATCGTGGCCGCTGCGCCAACTCGTTGACCAATTTCGCGCGCTAGGTCCGGAGTAAGTGGCGCGTCTTTCGCTTTCGACATCAGTGTCAGGTTGTGAGCAATGATCGAGTCCGAGACGAGGGTTACGAACGGTGTCTGTTGCAGCTGCGACGCAAGTCCTTGCCTGAGGGTCCCATTAAAAACAGGGTCACCGGTCGTGTTCGCGAAATCGGCGAGCACAATCCTGTCCTTGTCGGTGAGCGTCTTGCCTTGGCGCGAATGGTAATAAAGTGCGGTCGCTCCCAACAGAACTACGAGCGCAGCAGCGCCCGCTATTTTCCAAAACTTTTTTGCCTGATCCGCCTTGGCGCACCTGATCTTCCCCGGCACACTACGGTTCCCGATTTCGCCGTCATAAAAGTTAACGAGAGATACTTTGTGGCCGTGTTTTACTTCGCATTCGCCGAGCGGATGCAAATAGGGGCGCCAATGGGGGTAATGCTCCAAGTCTTCGGCTACGCGCCGTGAAAGAAGAATATGCCCGGCGTCGCCGCAATCCATCACTCGCTGCGCGGTGTTGATCCCAGCGCCGGCGATGTTGGCTTGTTCGTTCAAATCGGCGACTTCATTAACCGGACCGCTGTGAATTCCCATGCGAACCTTCATATCCGGATGACTCTTGAGTGCCCTACCAATTTCGAGCGCGCATAAAACCGGCGCTTCCGGACTGGTGCGGAAAACCAGCGCGCCACCATCGCCCGTAGGCAAACGCAGCAACTTCCCTTCGGCTTCAGCGATACGAAATTGTTCCGTTCCGCGCGCGATCTCCTTTAACGTTTGAATCTGCTCGCTCTGCTCCGTGATGAGCAGCTTCGAATAACCGACGATGTCGATAAACAAGATGTGTCCTATGTCGAACTTAACGTCGGAGGATCGCTCAGATGAGATATTCACTTGTTACGGTCCGACGTGTTCCTGGCCGGCGAGCAGTTGTTGGAAGCCGGGATCGTTGCGGATCGGGTCCCAGACCGGATCGATTCTTAGGCGCGCGATGGAAACGGTTTCGCCGGCGGGAATGGTAAGTAACCGGCGGAGAATTGCGATGGCGTCGGACGCCGCTCCGGTGCGAGCTTCGACTTCGGCAAGGCCGGCCAGATTGGAATTACCGAGGAGAGCATCTCTCTCCGGCGGGAGTAACTCCACTGCCTGCCGCGCGAGTTTGAGAGCGTCGGCGTCACGTTTCAGCGCCAAGTACACCCAGATCAATTCTCTCATTGATACGCGCTCGCCCGGGCGCTCGCGTAATCTTTCCTCGAGCTGTTGCCTCGCTTTTTCTGCGTCGAGCTGAGCGCAAATGAAATCGCCGGACAAAGCACGAATGGTAGCTTTGGCGGAGAGCCGTCGGCGTTGATCCGCGGCGGTATCGGCACTGGTATCCCAAACCTTCAGGGCCGCTTCGAAATCGCGCGCGAAAACAAAGGTATACGCGCGGTCACCAATCACGCTGGCAACGATACCGGAAGCGGAGGACGAGATAAGATCGTTCGTGGACGGAAAGGTCGCCAGCACCCCCTGCGCTCTTTTAATGTCGCCGCTCCCGTTCAGAATCGCGAGGAGCAACGCGCGCATACCGATCACATCGCCCGGATCAATGTTCAGCGCATATTTGCCGGCGCGCTCGGCGTCTTGCCACATACGCAAGATGCAATAAGTCTGGGCAAGATTTCCGGCGACATCGGCATTGCGCGGATCCTGCTCGATAGACTTCTTGAGAGTGTCCAAACAGCGTAGCCATTGCCCCTGCCGGCGGTAGACATAGCCGGAATATTCGAGCGCCTGGGCGTTGTTAGGCTGTAACTGGAGAGCGCGCCCAAACTCGGCCAATGCCTCTTCGTACTGCCGATAGCCGTAGTAATAAAAGAGGCCGTGCGCGACGTGCGCTTCCGCCAGGTCTGGCGCCCGAGCTAGCGCTTGTTCCGTCGTTCTTTTAACTTCTGCGAGCTCCGGTTCAGTGAAGGTTTCCACGAACCAGTGTTGACTCAAACGCGACTCGGCCAGGCGAGCCATCGCAAGCGCAAAATTTGGATCGCGTGCAATGGCTTGCTGATACCACGCGATCGCTTGGTCGAATGACTCCGGCCTCAAGGAGGTATTCGCCGCACGGAGCTGGGACTCGCCTTTCAGAAACAGATCATACGCTGCGGTATCCTTGGTTGGCGCGGTGGCGAGCGTGCTGGCTTCGGCTGGGGAGAGCTTCGCCTGAAGCGAATCGGCGATTTCCTGCGCCACTTCGCTCTCCACGGCAAAGACATCCTTGATGTCGCGGTCGTAAGTCTTAGCCCACAGATGTGAGTCAGCCCGCGCGTCGATGAGCTGCACGTTGACGCGCACTTTGTCGGCCGCCTTCTGCACACTCCCTTCCAGAACCGTTGCGACTCCGAGTTGTTGCGAAACTGTCTTTAGATCTTCAGGCTTGCTCTTGTATCTCGCGGTGGAAGTGCGCGAGATTACTTTCAAATCGGCGATGCTCGCAAGTTTGGTTAGGATTTCGTCCTGAATGCCGTCGGCGAAATAGGCGGCGCCCTTGTCGTCGCTCAGGTTTTCGAATGGTAACACGGCGATGGATTTTTGCGGGATCGATGAAGCTGTAGCCACATCGGCGCGAGCCGCACTGACGGTATTTCGGCTCGTGTAGCGACCAATAAAAAACAAACCGATCGAAAACGCTGCGCCAATGATGACGACGCAAATCCAGGCGTGAGATTTCCTTTGTCCTTGCGCTGCAAGATCGGCATCTTCCGTCCGCTTCAATCCTTCCGGCGTCAATTCAAATGCCCACGCGATGACGAGCGCGACGGGAAACCCAATCACAATTGCGAGCACGATCAGTCGCACCGCCCAATTTGGAATTTCGAAAAATGGAAACACCTGTGTCGCAACCTGGACCAGCAGCCAGCCAACGACCGCGTACGCAACCGCCACCTTGTAAACGTTGCGCCGCTTTAGCTCGGCGAAGAACGAAGGTTTTTCGCTCATGGTGGTGCGGGTAGACCAAGTTTTGCGAGCAAGTCCTTGTAGCGAGGATCGTCGCGCAAGCCGCGCAACAACGGATCAATTAACAATGAGAGCGACCCGGTGTCGTGATTATCAAACGAGATTTGCAACCACTCGAACGCTTTGTCTTTCTCGCCGCGTACGGCGTAAACCTCAGCGATTTGATAGGCCAACTTATCTCGGCCAGTTGCAATGAGATCAGCCAATGCCGCGTCTGCGGCCGCGCGATCGCCGCGCACGTAGTGGGCGAGGGCGAGCTCAAAACGGCGATAGCCTTCATCGGGCTCCAGTTCCGCTTCCCGCAGCGCCGTCTCACCATCGCCGCGCTCGACCGCGACGTGCACCTGGTAGCGATGATTGCCAGCAGCTGCTGGCTGCAACTCCGCTGCTTTGCGTGCTACCGCATCTGCCTCATCCATTTTTCCCGCGGCGAAAAGGACGCGAGCTAGATTACCTTGCGCTGTAACAGAAAGAGGATCGAGTTCCACCGCATGTCGGGCATGCCGCTCGGCCTCATCGACTTGCCCCAAATAAACGATTACTCGCGCCAACAGATCGTTTGCCGTAGGATTTGCCGGCGAGAGTTCTTTCGCGCGCTTTAGTTCGCTCAGCCCTTCCGCGAACTTCCAATCGATAAAAAAGCGAACCCAACCCAGGGCCGCGTGCGCCTCTGCCAGCTCCGGCGCGATCGCGACCGCATTCTCTGCATCGCTTTTCGCCTTCGGCCACGCGGTTGCGCGTTGCCCGGTGAGATCGCCTATGAAGGACCACGCTTCGGAACGCTCCGCGTAGGCCAGGGCATAATTAGGATCCAGCCGAATCGCTTCATCGAAGTAACTCACGGCTTTCCGGAAGTCTTCGAGATTACGGCGCTGGAAATGGAAATGACCTTGGAGATAAGCGTTATGCGCTTCTGTACTTTTGGTCGCTGAGCCTGCGGACTGCTCATCCGATCCCAGCAAGGTGACTTTCAGCGACCCAGCCACCGCCGCCGCGATTTCTGCCTGGACGGCGAAGATATCTTTAAGCTCACGATCAAATGTTCGCGTCCACAGCTCGATCCCGTCAGCGACGTTAATCAGTTCGGCGACGATACGCACGCGCTCGCCCTGCTTGCGCACAGTGCCTTCGAGCAGGGTGGCAACGCCTAGTTTCTCGCCAATTGTCTTACTCTCCTCTTTCCTCTCCTTGAAGCGGAAGGAAGAGCTGCGGCCGATGACTTTTAGCTCGCCAATCTGAGCCAGTGCCGCGATCAGTTCTTCCGATAGCCCATCCGAAAAATACTCGTCCCTTGGATCGCCGCTTTCATTAAGGAACGGCAGGACTGCGATCGATTTTTGCGGAATGGATGAAGTAGCCGCCTCGGTGCGAGCCGCACCGACGGTATTTCGGCTGGTGTAGCGACCAATAAGAAACAATCCAATCGAAAACGCGGCACCGATGACGACGATATAGATCCATGCGTAAGGCTTTTTGCGTGGCTGAGCTGCAAGATCGACATCTTCCGTGCGTTTCAATCCTTGAGGAGTCAATTCAAATGCCCACGCGATGACGAGCGCGACGGGAAACCCAATCACAATTGCGAGCACAACCAGTCGCACCGCCCAATTTGGAATTTCGAAAAATGGAAAGACCTGTGTCGCAACCTGGACCAGCAGCCAGCCAACGACCGCATAAGCGACCGCGACTTTGTAAACGTTGCGCCGTTTCAGCTCGGCGAAGAAGTTGATTGACTCGCGTCCCCGCTCGTCAACAGCGCTTCGCCCCGGTGGGGATCCCGGCGCGCCCGTCGATGCCTCTCGGCTCCCGCCGGTTCCATTGTCGATTTTCATTATTTTCCGCGGGTAATCTTCTGCACGAGCGCTTCGAAGCGCGGATCGCCGCGAAGATCGTCGAGGAATGGATCTCCCGGGAGGAGGAACAAGTAGCTTTTATTGCCTTCCGCAAAGCCGTGCTCGAGCGCTTCGATGGCGCGTTCCTTTTCGCCTAACGCGGTGTAAGCGGTGGCCAGGGCGTAATCCGGAACCTCTGCGGACTTCGCCATTTCATTCAGGTGCGCGAGAAGTTTTCGCGCCTCATCCGTTTGTCCATTGCGGGCATAGGCCTGGGCGAGCATGGCGATGGAATAAGGATCGTTGTTTAGCTCGACTGCTTTTTGGAATTCCGGGATCGCCTCCTTGAGTCGGCTCGTTAGTTGCAGCGCTGCGCCGAGATAGTAGTGCGCGACAAATGAGCGCGAATCGATTTCCAAGGTCTTGCGCGCCTGTGCTTCGGCGGCGTCGTAGCGACCGGCATAGAGATAGATGATGCTTAGGTCGGCATTGATGATCATGGAAAGCGGATCGAGCTCGAGCGCGCGTTTTAGTTCTCCAATAGATCGATCAGACTGCCGCAGCGTCGCGAGCGCAAGGCCGAGCCAATGATGGGCGGTGGCGTAATTCGGATTTAACTGAATCGCGCGTTCCAGTTCGTTCACTGCGCGGTTGACCTCGAGCTCCTCGGTGGCTATGAGACCAAGCGAAGCATGCGCCTCAGCTAACGAATCGTCCAGCTCCAGCGCTTTCTTCGCCGCAGCTTGTGCCGGTTCTACGGACTCGGCTGGGGAAGCTCCGCCGTAAAAACGGAGCAGGCCATATGAATCGGCTAGAGCAGCATAGGCCCGCGCGTAGCCGGGGTCTTTGGCGATCGCTTGCTTGAGATACTCGATTGATTTGCGCAGGTCGTCGCCGGTCCGCTTGTTCCAAAAAAATCTGCCTTTGAGATAAAGCTCGTAAGCTTCGGGATTCGCCGTCGGCGCTTTTGCGATCGAGCTTTTCTCCGAGCCAGTGAGTCGTGCTTGCAAGGTCTCCGCGATGGTTTTCGCAATCTCGCTTTCGACCGCGAAAATGTCCGTCAGTTTTCGATCGTACGTGTCGGCCCAAAGATGCGCGTCGGTCATGGCATTAATGAGCTGCACATTCACGCGCACTTGATCGTTCGCTTTCTGCACGCTGCCTTCGAGAATGTGCATCACACCGAGCTGCTTCGCGATCTGCGGCAGATTATCTGGAGAGCTTTTGAAACGCTGAGTCGACGTGCGGGAAATGACTTTCAGGTCCGCTACTTTGGCTAGTCGCGTCAAAATTTCGTCTTGCACCCCTTCTGCAAAGTAAGCGTTGTCCGGATCGCGGCTGAGATTGTCGAATGGCAAGACGGCGATGGATTTTTCTGGAATCGCGGCGACGACGGAGGTCGATGAGTTTGTCGAAGTAGAGAAGTGACTGCCTTTCTGCCGCGAAAGAAACCAAAGGCCTCCGCCAACAATCACCAGAACAAGCACGGCACCGGCGACAAGCGCAAATTGCGAATCTCGTCGAGAGGCGGAATCCGACAGTAGGGGTGTCGCAGATTGTTTTGAAAATTTTTGAGGCGCTACACGATTACCAGCGTCATCTGTATAGAGGTTGACGACTGAAACACGCGTTCCGTGTTTAACTTCGCATTCACCGAGATCGGACAAGTGCGATCGCCACTGCGGATATTGCTCGAGGTCGTCCGCGACGCGTTTCGAGAGAAGAATGTGACCGGCATCGCCGCAATCCATCAC